>Ga0070699_100000041_pt1 | contig 128767 bp, 139 predicted proteins | sample KBSK1503metaG_FD_65473 | JGI IMG/M metagenome (GOLD analysis project Ga0070699, IMG submission 65473) | Corn, switchgrass and miscanthus rhizosphere microbial communities from Kellogg Biological Station, Michigan, USA - KBS K1-50-3 metaG | ecosystem: Host-associated > Plants > Roots >... | reverse complement strand
GTCAACCCGGACGAGGTCGTCGCCGTCGGCGCAGCCATCCAGGCCGGCGTGCTCAAGGGCGACGTCAAGGACGTCGTCCTGCTGGACATCACCCCACTCTCGCTGGGCATCGAGACGATGGGCGGGGTCATGACCAAGCTCATCGAGCGCAACACGACAATCCCCACGTCTCGCTCCAACGTGTTCACGACTGCCGCCGACAACCAGACGACGGTCGAGGTCCACGTCGTCCAGGGCGAGCGCGAGTTTGCCCGCGACAACCGCACGTTGGCCCGCTTCCACCTGGACGGGATCCCGCCGGCCCCGCGTGGCGTGCCCCAGATCGAGGTCACGTTCGACATCGACGCCAACGGCATCCTCAACGTCAAGGCTCGTGACAAGGGCACCAGCCGCGAGCAGTCCGTCACTGTGACGGCCGCCTCGACCCTGAGCAAGGACGAGGTCGACCGGCTGGTCAAGGAGGCTGAGTCGCACGCCGCTGAAGACCGGGCCAAGCGGGAGGAGGTCGAGCTGCACAACCAGGCCGACCAGATGGTCGACGAGGCCGAGAGGGTGCTCCGGGAGAACGCTGAGCGAATCCCGGCCGACGTCCGAACTGACCTCGAGGCCAAAAAGGAAGCGCTGACAAATGCCAAGAGCAGCGACGTCAATACGCTTCGCAGGGCAATGGACGAGTTCAACGAGGCGCTTCAGAAGGTCGGCCAGGCGGTGTATCAGGAGGCTGGAGCCACCGCAGGCTCACGGCAGCAGCCGGGTCCCTCTGGTCAGCAGGGCGAGGACGAAGTCGTGGACGCGGACTATCGCGAGGTCAAATGACGGCTCTGTGGCTCAGGTCGGCTGACGGGTGGCCAGGTGCCTCTCCACCCACGCCCGCAAGTTGGGCGGAGGGGGGGCGCCGGTCACCCGGTCGACCACCTGCCCGTTCTCGAAGAGGATCAGGGTCGGGATGCCGCGGACGTTGAACCGCTGACCGAGCTCCGGCGCCAGGTCCGAGTTGACCTTGGCCACTTTCAACTGACCGGCCCGTTCCTGAGACAGCTGCTCGACGACTGGCTCGACCATCCGGCAGGGGCCGCACCAGGGCGCCCAGAAGTCGACCAGCACGGGCAGCGGGCTCTCCTCGACGGCGTCGTGGAAGTTCTGCTGGTCCGCCTCCACGAGCCAGGGCAGCGGCTTCCCGCAGGCGCCGCAGTGAGGTGCGCCGGACGCCACCGGGCGCACGCGGTTCCCCTTCCCACAGTTCGTGCACTTGACGATCGGGATGTTGTTGGTCGTGCTCATTTATCGGCTGCTCCCCTGGGCACGCTACCACGTGGGAGCAACCGCGAGATCGGCAGGCAGCACGCGGCACAGCGCGGCCTGTAAGAATGTAATTCGCATTGTCGAACGACGACATCTCCCGCTGGGTCCTGGACCGGCTGCCCCAAGGCTGGTTTGCCGGGGCTCCCGTTGTCGAGGCAGACGATGACGAGATCTTGATCGTCGGCAAGCTCGACGACGCCGACCTCGCCGCACAGGCCGTGTCGGACGGTCTGCCGGGCGCACATGCGGCCCGGGTCCAGCGCTTTCGCGAAGAGACCCGCGAGCAGCGCATGCGCATCGCGCACGAGGGCGAGCGCCGCTTTGGCAGGAGGGTGGCCTGGGGGGTGGAGATAGGCGGCGAGCGGACGCTGTTCACGACACTGTCGGTTCCTGTCATGACGCGGTTGCGGCTGCAGGAGCGTCAGGTGCTGGACACGCTGGTCCGCGCGGGGGTCGCCCGCAGCCGGAGCGAGGCGCTGGCCTGGTGCGTACGACTGGTCGGCCGGCATGAGGCGGAGTGGATTCGCGAACTACGGGAGGCGCTGGTTCGGGTGAACGAGCTTCGTCGCCGCGGGCCCACCTGATCGACGGTCATCGAGACGGCTCCCCGCTGCGACTGGGTGCCAGCTTCTCGCCGCGGCGGGCGCGGCATGCCGGCCTCGATTGGCGGGACGCATTCAGCTGCCTGCTCGACCTGGGCCTCGATCCCCTCAGGCTCTCCGCGCACTGGGACGACTTCGATAGCGCCGGCCCCGGCGACCTGGACTGGTTGGTAGCCGAGGCTGTCGCCGCCGGCCGCGAGCTGGTGCTCACCGTTGGTATGAAAGCGCAGGGCTGGCCGGAGTTCTACATTCCTGAGCGCCTGGTGCCAGAGGCGAGACCTGGCGCCGACGTGGCGACGTCGAGTATCGATTTCAGGGCGGCTGTCCTGGAGTTCGTGGCGGCCACCGTCGACCGCTACCGCGGTCAGCCGGCAATAGTTGCCTGGCAGGTCGAGAACGAGCCGCTCAACCCCTCCGGCCCCTGGCGGTGGTGGATCGGACCTGCATTCGTCGCCGAGGAGATAGCCGCGGTTCGTCGCCTCGATCCGCATCGCCCGATCGCGCTCAACGTGTTCTCGCGCTTCAACGTGTGGCTGGATGCCAGCTCCATCCGTCATGGTCTCGACCTGAGGCTCATGCTCGGCTCGCACGACCGGCGCCCGGAGGCCGAAGCGCTGTCGCTTCTCGCCCCGGATGACATCCTCGGACTGGACGTCTACCGGCGCATCGGCTACCGCCGATTTGGGCTCCGCCTGCTCACCCGGTCCCGTCACTGGTGGCGCAACACGGCGCGCTGGGCGGCCCGCGCAGCGGCGGAAGGCAAGCATGCCTGGGTCTTGGAGGCGCAGGCGGAGCCATGGGAACCACCGCTGTCCCCGGGTCGCGAGCCGCGAAGCTGCAGCCCGAACGACCTCGCGGTCATGGTCAGGGGCCTCTGGGATGCAGGGTGCACGACAGTGCTTCTCTGGGGAGTCGAGCACTGGCTGGCCCAGGACGCGCACGGCGACGGGTCATGGCTGGAGGCGGTTCGCAGGCTACGTCCGACCGCTTAGCGCAGATGGCGCAGCCGCATTGGTTTGCCGATCGGGCCGTCGAAGGTTTCGGCCTCGACCACGAGGCGATCGATCTCGAGCTCGCCACCGGACCACATGTAGATTGCCATGCGCTCCTGGGCGCGGCCCCATGCGCCCGCGATGCGGCCGTCGACCAGGATCCGGCCGCCCAGGCTGTTGACGAGCCGGCGCGTGACCGCGAGGCCGTGCTGGTCGCGGGTGGGCGGGAGCACGGTCGCGGCCTGGGCGTCGAGCAGACGCCGGTCGATGGCGAGATAGGGGTCGCCCATGGGCAGGAAACGGATCCCGCTTGGTGGCTCTGCTCCGAGGAGCGCCTGTTCGTCCCTCGCCAGGAGGTGTCGAGCTCGGCCGTCCACGGACACAGGGATCAGTTCTGGCGTCAGCCGCCTCCAGGTCTCGTCCGCGTCACTTCGGCAGAGGCCGGCCCACTTTGCAAACTGAGCGACGGTCGCCGGGCCGTGCCAGCCAAGGAAACGCCGCGCGAGCTCGAGCCGCATCTCCTCGGCATTGCCCTCAGCAGGCTCGGCTGCGATCACCGTCGTGGTCCGGGTGTCCCAGCGGATCCGAAACTTCCCGGTCACCGAGGCGGCGTAGACGATGATCCCGGACACACCCGCTGGATCGTGACCCATGCGTCCGAGAGTCGCCGGAAGTGCGCCGACGAGATCGCCGGTCCCGTAGTGGTCCGGCGGCAGGCACATGGCACACGGCGTGGGTGATGGCATCGAGCGCAGCCGCCCGCTCACCGTCGCGCGGGAGCGCACCCAGCGTGAACACCCCGAAGTCGACCTTCGGGATCACGTAGTCGGCGAATCGGAACCAGATCTGCACGAGGGCCGGGTCTTCCCACGACGCTGGGCTTACGCCTGGCAGGCGCGCGTGCAGCGCGGTGAGCGCCGCGCGAGGAGCGCTATCCTGTAGCCCGCCGAACGCAGCCAGACGGTAGGCGCCGGCCGGCAGCCGGCCGTCCAGATGCGTCGCCCTAGCCCTGAAGTTGAGGGCACGAGCAACGTCGACGTCGAGCGCCCCGGGCTCGGCGCGATCGTCGGGAAGCGCCCGCGCGGCGGCGCGGACGTCGCGAACGTGGGAGTGGGCCACGGCGCCCGGTGTCATGGGCAGCCGCGCTACCATAGCGCGGTTGGGTGACCTGATTCTGAGCGCAGACCTGGAGGTGGCCGCCACCCCTGAGGAGGTCTGGGAGGGCCTGACCAACCCCGAGCTGACGCGCCGCTACTACTTCGGCCTTGCCATCGACAGCGACTTCCAGCCTGGATCTGAGTATGCGTACCGCGGCGCCGACGGCGAGGCGGCAGAGTCAGGCACGCTGCTCGAGGTCGAGGCGCCTCGCCGCCTCCGCATGACGTCCAGGATGCTCTTCAGCCAGGAGTTTCGCGACGATCCGCCGCACCGGGTGACCTGGGAGATTGAGCCCATACCCCAGGCCCGGTCGCGGGTGCGCCTGACGGTTGACGGCTTCGCCTCGGAGACCGCGACCTATGGGCTCCACGCGCGGAACGGAGGCGTTGCAAACCAGCTGAGGGCGCTCAGCACCGTCGTCGACCGCGACGAGGTCGCGCGGTTGGCACGAGTCGAACGGGTCGACTCGATTGTGGTCAGAGAGCTGACGCCGAACCTGGTGGACGACTTTCTCGCCTTCTTCGATCGAGACGCCTTCGCCGACAACCCTGGCTGGTCGTCCTGCTACTGCATGGAGAAGCACGTGGCCGCCGACGAGTGGAGCCGGCGCACAGGCGCCGACAACCGGCGCGACCAGGAGGCTCGCATCCGTAGCGGCGCCGCCGGTGGTTTGCTCGCATACGTCGACGGCCGCCCGGTGGGATGGTGCAACGCCGGGCCGCGCACGGCGATGATCGGCCTGGACCACCTCGCCGACCTCCGCACCCAGGGCGCCGAGCGAGTGGGCGCCATCGTCTGCTTCGTGATCGCCTCGCCGTACCGCCGCCACGGGGTCGCGCGGCAGCTGCTCGAGTCGGCCTGCGAGTCGCTTGCTGGGCAGGGCTTCGCCGTCGCCGAGGCCTACCCGAGCAAGCAGGGTGGCTCCGACGCCTCCGAGTACCGCGGGCCCTTTCAGATGTACCTGGACGCGGGGTTCACGGCGTTCCGCGACACCCCTCGCTGGACCGTCGTCCGGAAGGCACTGGCTCAGGCCTGATCGAGCCGGCCGCGCGCCTCCTTGATCAGCTCTCGGGCGCGGTTGAAATCGCGCCGAACAGCCTTGTCCTCGGCCTGGTCCAGCAGACCGATCACTTCCCGCCACTGCACCCCGTCCGCGTCTTCCAGCGCCGAGCGGACCTGGCCGATCGTCTGAGTGGCGAACAGCAACCCACCGCCCGGGTTGTCCACGATCTGGCTCGCGATCTCCAGCTGGTTGTGCGCCCAGGTCAGCATGTCCACGCCGCCATACAGGCCCGGGCCCTTGGGTCCGAGAACTTCCACGACAGACATACTAGTCAGCGCAGCACAGCCGGCTACCGGCGCAGCCGCGGGTCGAGCGCGTCGCGCAGAGCGTCGCCCAGCCAGTTGAATCCGAAGACGGCCACACAGATGGCCGCCCCCGGCCCGACAGTCATCCACCAGTCGCCGTTGATCAGAAAGCTCTGGCCGGTGTTGATCATGAACCCCCAGTCCGGCGTGGGAGGGGGCGCCGAGAGTCCCAGGAAGGAGAGGGTCGCTTCGGCCAGCATCGCGAACGCCGCTGAGAGAGAGACCTGCACGATCAGCGGGTTCAGCAGATTGGGCAGCATGTGGCGGGCGATGATCCGCACAGGCGAGGCACCGAGAGCCCTGGCCGCCGTGACGAAGTCCAGCGACTTGAGCTGAAGCACCTGCGCCCGGGTCAGCCGGGCGTACACCGGGATCTGGACGATGCCGATCGCGATCATCGCGTTCCGCAGGCTGGGCCCGAGGGCCGCCACCAGCGCGATGGCCAGGATCAACGCAGGGAATGCCAGGATCGCGTCGATCAGGCGCATCAGCAGCAGGTCGGTGACGCCCGCTCGATAGCCGGCCGTGAGCCCGATCAAGCTGCCGACGGTCAGCCCGACGCCGACCGCGACGAATGCGACCGGAAGCGAGATGCGGCCCCCCCACATGACCCTGGACAGTACGTCCCGCCCCAGCTCATCCGTGCCCATGACATGGCCGGCCCCGGGAGATAGCCGAGCGTCGTCCGGGTTCACGGCGAGCGGGTTGTGCGGCGAGATCCATGGTGCCAGCAGCGCGACGAACACCAGGACCAGGAGGAGGAGCAGGCCGATCAGGATCCGCGGGTGGTCGAACACGAGCTGGCGCAGGCCGGCGGGCTGCCGCTCCTCGATCGCAACGACCTGCTCCTCGCCCGCGGTGTAGGCGGGGGCGGCGGTGCTCACGAGTACGAGATCCTCGGGTCGAGCCAGGCGTACACCAGGTCGACCACGAGGTTGGCGAACATGAACGACAGCGCGGACAGCAGGACGATGCCCTGGACGACCGGGAAATCCTTCGAGAAGATGCTCTCCACGGCCAGCTTGCCGACGCCCGGCCAGCCGAAGACCGTCTCGGTCACGAGGGCGCCTTCGAGTATGGCGCCCACTTGCAGCCCGACGATGGTGACCACAGGGATCAGCGCGTTCTTGAGGGCGTGGCGGTTGACCACCTGCCACCAGCCAGCGCCCTTGGCTCGGGCTGTGCGGATGTAGTCCTGGTTGAGCACCTCGATCATCGAGGAGCGCGTGAACCGCATGTTGCTGGCCGTGCCGAACGTACCCAGGGCAATCGCGGGCATGATCAGCCGGCTCAGGTTGTCGGGCACGGATTCACCCAGCGCGACAAAGCCGCCCACCGGCAGCACGCGAAGCAGCAGGCCGAAGAACAGGATCAGCAGGATCCCGAGCACGAAGTTGGGGACGGAGATGCCGGCGACGGTCAGGCCGGACGCGACCACGTCCAGCGCCCGGCCACGGCGGAGGGCCGCGATGGTGCCCAGGGGGATGGCGATCAGGAGCGACCAGATCAGGGCCGCGAATCCCAACTCGAGCGTCGCCGAAAGCCGCTCGCCGATGGCCTGTGTCACAGGCAGCTTGTTGCGGACCGAACGGCCGAGGTCGCCGTGGAACAGGCGTCCCACGTAGAGCAGGTACTGCTGGGGAAGGGGTTTGTCCAGGCCGAGGTCCTGGTGGATCTTGGCGCCCGCCTCAGGCGTGTACGACTCGGCCAGGATGACCGTCGCTGGGTCACCTGGCGTCAGATGAATGAGCAGGAACACGGCCACGGTCACCAAAAAGGCGGTTGGGACCATCAGTCCCAACCGCCGGGTTATGTACTCGACCACTGGAGGCTGCCTAGCTCTTCCACACCTCTGCGAGCCGGTTGATCCCGTCTGGAATCAGCGTGAAGTTCTGGACCTTCTTCGTGGAGATCTGGGCGACGACTGGATCGTATACGAAGACGTACACTGCGTCGGCTGCGACGACCTTCTGCGCGTCCTGGTAGATCTGCTTGCGCTTGGCCTGGTCGGTGGTCGCACGCGCCTGCTCCAGGAGCTGGTCGACCTGCGTGTTCGAGTACCGGCCGTCGTTAAAACTCCCGCCTGTATGCCAAAAGGCGTACATGTTTCCATCGGGATCGATGCGGCCGGACCAGCCCGTGAGTGCGGCGTCGAACTGATGTTGAACACGCGTCTCGAGCGTCAGCTTGCCGAAGTCCTCCGGCAGGAGGTTGACCGTGATTCCGGCCTTGGCCAGCTGTGCCTGAATAAGCTGGCCCGTCTGGATCGAATCCTGGGTGTTGGCGGTCTTGAGCGTGAAGCTGAAACCGGTCGCTGTGGCCTTGGCCTTATCCGGGTCGGGTTTGTCGTAGATCTTCTCCGACGGATCATAGGCCCAGCTCGCGGGCGTGATCGGGCCGTAGGACACGACGCCGTTGTTCAAGATGACGTTCTTCAAGATCTGGGCCCGGTCGACGGCCAGGGCGACCGCCTTCGCCTTGGCAGGGTCATTGAACGGCGGCGCTGAAACGTTCAGTTCGAAGCCCTGGTAGCCGAGGCTTGGGGTGGCCTTGTAGACGAGGGTCGAGTCCGACCTGACCGCGTCCACATCCTTACCGGCGACTGTCCGCGCCATGTCAACGTCGGCGGTCTTGAGGGACGCCAGGATCGCGTTCAGGTCGATCAGGGGCCGGTAGATGATCTGATCAAGGTAAGGAAGCTGGTGGCCGGCCTTGTCCTTCCGCCAGTAGTCGGGATTCCGCTTCAGGGTCAGGTGGTCATCGCGCTTCCACTCGACGAACTCGAACGGACCCGATCCGGCCTGCAGGGGGGTCTGGGCGACCTTGCTGCCGAGCTGCTGGAGGGCGGTCGGCGACAGCATCATGCCTGCCCGGTCGACGAAAGCGGCCAGCAGCGTCGCGTCGGCTCGCTTCAGATGGATGACCACCGTGGCGGGGTCCTGGACCTCGACCGACTGTACCGAGCCCAGGTCGCTCTTTCGTGCGGCGGCGGGATCGGTCGAAGTCATGTAACGGTCCAGGTTGAACTTGACGGCGTCCGCGTTGAAGGCGGTCCCGTCCTGGAACTTCACGTCCTTGCGGAGCGTCATGACCAGGGTCTTGTCGTCTGTGTACTTCCAGGCGGTGGCCAGCTCCGGGATGAAGTTCAGCTTGGCGTCGATCCCAAGCAGCGAGTCATAGAGGTTGTAGTAGATCTCGCGCTCGACCAGAAGTCCAGACGTGTTCGGGTCGAGCGTGTTGATCTCCGTTTCCTGGGCGATCTTCAGAGTTCCCCCCGTCTTGGGGGTCCCCGCCGGCGTCGTGCTTGTGCCGCCTCCGCCGCCTCCGCAGGCGCTCAAGATGAGCGCGAACAGCAGCAGAATCCCTGCCCTCCTCATGTCGACCTCCCTCACCTTCTTCGAAGGTTCAATGGCACTACCAATCGCATAGCAGCGAAAGTATCCGAAAAGCTTGCGATCTTGTTGTCTACCAGATCGAATGCCCTCCCTGCTTCAATGACGTCCACGTCGCGAACCCTGCGGCCGGGGCCCTTGTTCCTGAGGACCCAGATTGCGCCTCGATCGTGGATCAGATTCCTGATGTCGCGAATCGCGCCCAGGTCCGCCGGCTCGTTGACCCGATAGAAGACCATGTCGAGCCCAGGTGCCGGCGCGACGATGGACGCGCCTCGCTCGGCTACCTCGGCACTGAACCCGGCGTCCTCGAAGCCGAGGAACGCGACGCGCATGCCGGGCTTTATACCAATCTTGTCGATCAGTGGTCGCGAGGTTCCGGCGTCACCGGGCGCCTTCACGCCGCTTCGCCGCCTCCGTCGTCAGCGCCGCGGACCGCTGAGAAGACGAGCATGCCGAGGATCCAGCCCGCGTAAAGGCCGGGCAAGCCGAACACGAAGATGATTATGCCGAGCGCGAGGGGCGAGTCACCCCACAGTCGAAGGTAGAGCAGGTAGCCCACGAGCAGTAGGAGGCCGAAGCCTGCGGCGCCGGCCAGCAGGCCGAGCGCGGTCGCACCCAGGCGCCGGCCGCTCACGCGGCTCCGTCCCCAAGGCCACCGGCGCCGGCGATCAACCGAACCAGGCCTCGGCCAGCTCGGGCTCCTCGGTGTGCTGCCACGTCGTCGGGCCAACCTCTTGCTCGACGGCGTCGGGATCGTGCTGGTCCCAGCGGGCCAGATACCCCACCCGTAGGGACCGGATGACCCGTTCCCAATCTTCTCGTCGCCTTTCGTCCAACCCAGCAAACCCCTGCGTAGAAAAGTGCGTCGATCAGGACTCTCACGCCCGGGGTGGTGGAGGAGGTGGTACAGGGCGCGCTCGGCTATTGTCGTTCGCCTGACTTGGCACAGTCAATGATCGATTTGAGAATTCAGACGTCGATGACAGTCAAGTCTTCCACCGCCCCGGGTGTGGTCCCACTGAAGATGTGGTTGAAAAGAAACCGGGTGTTCGGATGTCGAGCGGCGAGGGCATGCGCCTCCTCCCAGCTCGTGTGAACCTCGACCTGCCCGGGGCCGGACGCCTCGGTGATGGCGACGTCCGCGCCATTCACCAGCTCGTCGAGCGGGGGGGTGGCCTGGCTGTCACCGGCGTAGGCGAGGACCCTGCCGTCGAGATGGAGGCGGTAGCCGCGGCAGTCCACAGCGCCGTGATCGAGCTTCAATGCCTCGTAGCGGACGCCGGCCACCTCGCCTGTGGACGCGGCCTCCCGGTACGTCAGCTCGATGCTGCGGGCGTGCTCATGCCACTCCTCGTCCCCCCATGCGAGCCTCAAGAGGCCGTCGACCTTCCGCTCGACGCCTGGAGGGCCGACCACGATGAGCGGCCCGGTGGGTCGGAAGCCCCGATAGAACATGAAGGGGGGGAGGCCCAGGATGTGGTCGCCGTGGAAGTGGGTGAGGAAGATCGCCTCGATCGCCCCCGGGTCGATGCCGACGCGGTGCATGTGAGGCAGGAGCGGAGCGCCCGCGTCGAGCAGCATGCGGCCGTCGACGACGACGGCGCCGTTGTAGCGCTCGAGCGAGAAGGCAGAGCCGGTGCCGAGGAAGGCGAGTCTCATCACGGCGAAGGGTAGTGGTTGCGGAGCGAACACACGTTCGTCTATAGTGCTGAGGACACGTCCGTGCGGCCGGCGACGAGCTCCTTCAGGAGATCGAGCGGGGGTTCGAGTCTCGACGATCGGTCGCGCGGGCTACCTAGCAGCACACAAATGCCCAGGATTTGTGCGGCTTTGAGGCTTTCATGGCCGCACAAAGCCCGGGTGTTTGCGAGCCGCTAGCTCGGCTCGCACCTCCTCAACCACCTCGTCTGGGCGGTTGTAGACGTCACCGGCTGTGTAACGGAGCACGGAGACTCCGGCTCGAAGCAGACGATTCAGACGCCGAGCGTCGGCGGCGAGGCTGTCGCGATGAGCGCTTCCGTCGTACTCGACGCCTAAGTTCGCCGCGCGGTAGAACAGGTCGAGGCGCGCCACGAACACGCCGTGCCGATCGTAGATCGACACCTGGGGTTCGGGCCGAGGCAGCCCACCTCGCACCATCAGCAGGCGAAGTTGGGACTCCATTGGCGATTCAGTTGCAGGCTCCGAGAGATCGATAACGCAGCGCGCCTGGCTCACACCTCTCCATCCCGGTCGCTGGGCCACATACCGGCGGAGATGTTCGACTTCTAGGAGCTTCCGGTGAAGTGCCGCGTCCACGGCCGTCACACCTGCAACTAGCGGGAGACGACGCGCCAGATCGAAGCAGGTCCGGACAGGTGAAGTCACGGGGAGCGCACATCGCTTGGTGACGTCCCCCGCCGCGAGTTCGCACCGCAGGAATCGAAGATCGGCGCGGTCGCACACTACCACGCCACGCGGGGCAGTCGCCTCCACAGCGACCGAGTCAGGTGGGCGGTCGAGCAGCCCATAGATCCACGCGGCGGTTAACCCAGAGAACGCAGATCCCGCAGGCACATGGCGCGCGAGCGCCAGAAGGCGGTAGCGCAAGTCAGGCGGCAGTCCGGACCACACATATGCGCCCCGCGCGACGCGGCGCCAGGCAGGTCCGCGAAGCTGAAACCGGGATATGCCGGCCGCCTCAGCTTGCGGGATTGTGAAAGGTCCCCGCTTGAGGTCGTCAGGCACCTTATCTGGCCGCAGCACGGAGCCACCATTGAGCCTGTGGCCCAACTTCGGCAACCCACTAAACAGTAGCCGCCGACAAACACCCGGGGATTGTGCGGCCCGAGCGACTGAAACTCGCACAAACTCCGGGTATTTGACTGCGCTACGCCACAGTGACGCCCGGGTTGAGGTAGACGTCCTGGATCGCGTTCAACAGGCCGATGCCCTCGGGCATCGGTCGCTGGAAGGCCTTCCGCCCTGAGATCAGGCCCGTTCCCCCCGCCCGCTTGTTGATCACCGCCGTCCTGACCGCCTCCCTGAGGTCCGCCTCTCCCGCCGACGCCCCACCCGAGTTGATCAGCCCCGCGCGGCCCATGTAGCAGTTCACGACCTGGTAGCGCGTGAGGTCGATCGGGTGGTCGGTGGTCAGCTGTTCGTAGACCCGCGGCGAGGTCCGTCCGAACTTGAGAGCCGTGAAGCCGCCATTTGTCTCGGGCAGCTTCTGCTTGATGATGTCGGCCTCGATCGTCACACCCAGGTGGTTCGCCTGGGCCGTCAGGTCGGCGGCCAGCTCGTAGTTGACGCCGTCCTTCTGGAAAGCCGGATTCCGCAGGTAGCACCACAACACCGTCGCCATGCCGAGCGTGTGCGCCTCATGGAACAGCGGAGCGATCTCCACCAGCTGCCGGCTCGACTGCTCCGAGCCGAAGTAGATGGTCGCGCCCACCGCCACGGCGCCCAGCTCCCACGCCTCGCGGACCGTGCCGAACAGAATCTGGTCGTACTTGTTGGGATAGGTCAGGAACTCGTTGTGGTTGATCTTGCAGATGAACGGGATTCGATGGGCATACTTCCGTGCCACCGATCCCAGGACGCCGAACGTGGACGCCACGGCATTGCAGCCGCCTTCGATGGCCAGCCGGACGATGTTCTCGCCGTCGAAGTATTCGGGGTTGGGGGCGAACGAGGCGCCGGCCGAGTGCTCGATTCCCTGGTCGACGGGCAGGATCGACAGGTAACCCGTGCTGGCCAGGCGGCCTCCGGAGAACAGCGTCTGCAGGCTGCGCAGGACACGCGGGCTGCGGTCGCTCGCGGCCCAAACCCGGTCTACGAAGTCGGGCCCGGGAAGGTGCAGGTGCTCCTTGGCGACAGTCCGGCAGCGGTGCTGAAGCAGGCTGCCGGATTCATCGCCCAGGATTTCCTCGATCCTGTCGAGCGAGGTCAAAGTGGCGGTTGCCATGGTTGTTGAGCTCCTAAGGTCAGTGATTGTCGGTCCCCGCGACATCTACGCACGAACCTCTCCATATAGTGCACTCGTGTGGCCAGGGGGAACACAGCCGGCCGGTCAGGTGCTGGGACCCAGCTTCTTCGCGCGCGGCACGCTGGAGGTTGCAGAGGACCTCATCGGCAAGCTGCTCGTGCGGCAGACCGACCACCACCTGCACTGGGGCCGGCTGATCGAGGTCGAGGCCTACTGCGGTCCCGAAGACCGTGCGGCCCATTCCTGGCGCGGCCTGACGCCGCGAACCCAGGTCATGTACGGACCACCTGGCCGGGCTTACATCTACTTCATCTACGGCATGCACAACTGCCTGAACTTCGTCACCCAGCCCGCGGGCAGCCCGCAGGCAGTGCTGGTGCGCGCGCTCGAGCCGGGCCCTGGGGTCGGCCGGTGCTCGGGCCCGGGCCTCGTCTGCAAGGCCCTCGACATCGACCGCTCCCTCAACGGGGCGCCGCTCGAGCCACCCGCGCTCTACGTGGTCGACGATGGCTTCCGGCCGACGCCGGGCGCCGTTGTCCGGACCCCCAGAGTAGGAGTGGCATATGCGGATCGATGGGCCGAGCTGCCGTGGCGGTTCTGCCTCGACAGTCCCCACCTCTCGCGGCGCCTGCGCTCATAGAGATCGGCGTCGGCTCGGGCCACGACAGATTCGGCCTCGCCGTCAGACCCGAGTTCCGCGAAGCCGGCGGTGAACGAACAGCCCGTGCGTGCGGCCAGCTCGGTGCGGACGTCGTCGAGGGCTCGCTGAGCCGGCTCCAGGCCCGCGCCCGGCAGGCTGCACACGAACTCGTCACCGCCCCATCGGATGATCAGGTCATACGCCCGCAGCCGCCGGCGCAGAGCGGTGGCCACCTCGCGCAGGACCATGTCCCCGGCCGCGTGGCCCCGGCTGTCGTTCACCGACTTCAGGTGGTCCACATCAAGGAATACGACCACCAGCTTGCGGTCGTCGAATCGCCGGGCGCGGCGCACCTCGCGAACCAGGGCGGCGAGGCCCGCGGCTCGGCGAAGCGCACCGGTCATCTCGTCGACAGCGGCAGCCTCGTGAAGTTCGTGGAAGCGGCGGCCCATAGCCTCGACCAGCGCGCGGTCGAGGTCGACCAGGCGGGTCGGTGGCACCCTGAGCTCCTGGGCCACCCGGGCCAGGAGCTCAGGGTCGGCAGCCGGGGACGGGTTCAGATCGGCCATGCTCCCCGGCTCGGTTCCAGCCGCTCGAGCCGTTCCCAGTCTTCCCGGATGGGCGAAAACACGTCGATCACGGTGGCCCCGTCAGGGCCCGTCTCTGCCGCGTGGGGGACGTCGCCGGGGATCACGTACGTCTCGCCGACGCCGAGCGTCTTGCGGTTCCCCGCGACGATCATCGTGATCGCGCCCTTGAGCACGATGCCCAGCTGCTCGTTCGAGTGGTGATGCTCCGGTACGGCGACGTTTGGCTCAAGGTCGATCACTCCGAGGGTGATGCGGTCTCCGCGGACGGCGCGGGCCACCGCGCCCTCCCAGATCTTGTACGGCCGAACCTGGTCGACGCTGTCGAAGGTGTCCACCGCTAGACGTCCCGGTCGATGATGGTGGCGGTTCCGATCCCGCCGCCGCAGCACATCGCCTCCAGGCCGTAACGGAGGTCCCTGCGCTCCAGCTCGTAGAGCAGGTGATTCATGAGTCGCGTGCCGGATGCACCCAGTGGATGCCCGATGGCGATGGCGCCTCCGTTCACGTTCGTCCGCTCGAGGTCTGCGCCCGTGGTTTTGGCCCAGGCCAGCACGACCGACGCGAAGGCCTCGTTGATCTCGAAGAGGTCGATGTCTTTCAGGTCGAGCCCCGCCTGCTTGAGCACCGCGGCGGTGCCCGGGATGGGGCCTTCGAGCATCAGCACGGGATCGCAGCCGACGACCTTCTGGGCAATGATCCTGGCTCGCGGCTTGATGCCTAGCTCTTTCGCCTTCTCCGCGCTCATGAGCAGTACCGCTGCGGCGCCGTCCGTGATCTGGCTCGAGTTTGCGGCCGTGATCGAGTGATCGGGATTGAAGGCCGGTTGAAGGGCCGCGGCTGCCTCATAGGTCGCGTTCGGCCGAATCCCTTCGTCTGCGGCAAACGTCTCAGTGTGACCGTTGGTGGGTACGTCGATGGGCATGAGCTGGGAGGCCAGGTAGCCCTTCGACGTCGCCTCGGCCGCCCGGAGGTGGCTCCGCACCCCATACTCGTCCATCTCCTGCCGACTGATCCCGTACTTGCGAGCGACGAGTTCGGCGGAGATGCCCTGTGGCACCAGGTCGTACAGCTCGAGCAGTTCGGGCGGAAACGCGTGGCCCGGGCCCTGAGCGACGTTGGAGCCCATGGGGACGCGCGACATGCTCTCGACGCCTCCGGCAATGGTGATGTCGGCGATGCCGCTCTGGATGAGGTTCGCGGCGAAATGGATCGCCTGCTGGCTCGAGCCGCACTGGCGATCGACGGTCGTTGCCGGGGTCTCGACAGGGAAGCCGGCGGCGAGCCAGGCGTTGCGGCCGATGTTCAGGCTCTGCTCCCCGACCTGACCGACGCAGCCGAATACCACGTCCTCGACCTGGCCGGGCTCGATGCCCGCGCGGTCGACGATCTCCTTGAGAACCATCGAACCCAGGACCACGGGATGGAAGTCCTTGAGCTTGCCGTTCCGCCGGCCGAATGGCGTGCGCACGCCTTCGACGATGACCGCTTCACGCATGACTTGCCTCCCAAAAACCTGGAAAACGTTGCCTGGCGGCGAAAACCTTTTCGCTGTTGACCGCCCGTCGCTCGCGCCTTACCTTGGTCGTCGCCCCACCCGGTTGAGTACGGTAAACCTGAGGATACCGAACGTCGAGTAGGTAGAAGCCCTGGCGATGGCGGGGGGTGGAAGCCGAAAAACGCATAGGGGACTTCAGGCTAAACAGGAAGGTCGGCTGGGGCAAAACAAGCCGCCACGGGCAGTGGGAGTGCGCACTCCCACTCCCCACCTGCATGGCTGGTCATATATCGCCTCCTGTCTGTTCAGCGGGCGCGTAGCTCCAGGATGGGCGGTGGGAGCAAGCCGACCTGACCGCCCGCGTCGCCTGCGTACACGGACGGCTTGAGAGTGCAGATGAACGGCAGGTTCCGGTACAGCTCGCGATAGCCGAGGCCGTAGCCGACCACGTAGTCATTGGGAATCTGGAACCCGATGTACTTGGCGCTGAGGTTCGCGATCCGTCTGGACGGCCGATCCAGCAGGGTCACGACCTCGAGCGAGGCGGGGCCGCGCTCGCGCAGCACGCCGAGCGTGTAGTCGAGGGTCAGGCCCGTGTTGATCACGTCCTCGACCAGCAGAACGTGGCGGCCCTCGATCGGATAGTCGATGTCCCGCTCGAACGTCACCCGGCGGTTGCCGTGCCCGTACCTGGCGACGCTGACGTAGTCGATCGCCATCGGCACGCTGATCTGCCTGGCCAGGTCTGCCAGGAAGAACGTGATGCCCTTCAGCACCCCGACCAGGACCAGCGACTCCCCGCGGTAGTCGCGCGAGATCTTGCGGCCGAGCGCGCGCACACGCGTCTCGAGCTCGACCGGGGAGATCAGGATTTGCTGGATCTGGTCTTTGCGCAGATGCTGGAGGTCGGTTCTCGCGTAACCCGCCAGCGCAAGGAGCTGCTCGTAATCATTGCGGTAGAGCAGCTTGACGTTGACGTTGGGGTACAGCTCGCGAAGGCGCCGCACTTTGCGGTTCTTGGGCGTCACCAGGCTCTGTTTCATCGTCGTGATCTCGACGTAGAGGTCGTGCTCGGACAGGTAGAAGTCCGGCGCGAACATCTCGGACACCTTGCCGCCCTCCCAGGCCACGGGGAAGGCGACCGGCTCGTAGGTCCAGCGGATTCGGTGGTGGTCGAGGAATCGGGCGAACTCCAGCTCGGAGGGGTGAGCGAAGGCGACGCGCGTGTGCGGAGGCCCGGAGCGCCGCAGCAGCCGTGAACGTCGCTTGACGGGCCGGCGCAAGCTCGCCGGCACGTCCGCATGAGTACTCAGATTCGGCGCCAAGTGCTGTAGATTGTACTGGCCCTGGGGCCCAACCCCCACATCTCGCACTCAGGCAGGTAGGAAGCAGGCGAACCGCCGGCTCGCCGAGGCTAGGCCCGCGGCGACGGCGAGGGCGACGGTGACGGTGCGGGGCCGCCTTTCTGGAGGGCCGAGATCTGCTGCAGCAGCTGTCCCACCAGGTCCAGCTCCCGCTGATACGTGCCCAGGTCGCCCTGCTTGAGAGCATTCTGCGCTGCGGTGTAGTGCTGGACGGCCTGATTGATGAGATCTGCAACGGCCGGGTTGGCGGTGGGCCCGGTAGGGGCGGGGTTGGTCGGCGGCGTAGTGGTTGGCGTACTGGTGCCGGTCACGACCTCCGCGCCCACGACCTGCGTCAGCGCCTGGTCGAGCGTGCTCTGATAGGCGACGCTGCCTGAGGTCGAGGCGTCCGTGATGATCACCTTCTTCAGCTCGGGCAGGCTCTGGCTGGTGGTGACCGACTTCAGGTACCAGGGCTCGAAGTAGAGGAACGAGGAGCCCACGGGGACCACCAACAGGTTGCCCTGGATGACGCTCGACCCTTGCTGGTTGAGCAGCGTGAGGTCGCGAGAGATCTCCGGTGTCTGCTGGATCCGGCTGGCGATCTGCGCCGGCCCCAGGATCACCTTGTCCTTGGAGAGGACGTACGACACCATCTGGCCGTAGTTAGGGCTGTCGTTCCGGACCGCCAGCCAGCTGACCAGGTTCTGCTTGTGATAAGGCGTGAAGGGGACGATCTGCAGGTATTCGGTCCGGGTCTGTCCAGGCAGCCGCATCTGTACGTAGTAGGGGGTCAGGTTCGCCGGCATTTCCCAGACGTCTTCGCGGTTGTAGAAGGTCGCCGGGTTGGTGACGTGATACGTGCTGTAGACCTCGGCCTGAGCGGTGAACAGCTGCCTGGGCACCCGGAGGTGCGCCTGCAGGCCGGAGGGCATCTGGTCCAGCGGCTTGAACAGGCCCGGGAACGTGGCGGCGTAGGCGCTGATGATCGGATCGGTTTTGTCGGCGGTGTAGAAGTCCATCGTCCCGTCGTAGGCGTCGACCACGACCTTGACCGAGTTGCGGAAGTAGTTCTGATTGTTGGCCTGGTCCACCGCCTGCGAGTACGGGTACGTGCTCGCGCCGATGTAAGCGTCCTGAATCCAGTAGAGCCTGCCGTTCATGACGACGATGTAGGGCCGCTCATAGAGCTGCAGGAACGGCGCGATGGTATTGATGCGGTCCTGCACGTTCCGCTCGAACAGGATCTGCGTCCGATCCTGTAGCCGGGACGACACGAGCAGGTTGAAGTCGCCGGTGCGCAGCGCCCAGAGCAGCCGGTTGGCGCCATTCAGCTGCACCCCATGGCTGCCCGTGTAGTTGGTTTGCACGTTCTGATCGCCGCTCGGGTGGTCGAACTCGTTTTGCTCGGTGGGGACGAGCACGTAGTCGCCGATGTCCCCGAAATAGATCTGGGGACGGTCGATCGTCAACGGCCCGGTCGGGGGGATGTCCTTGGCGACGTAGTCCGGCAGACCCTCACCGACCACCGCACTGACCGGGCTGGCGGCCACGCCATAGCCGTGCGTGTACACGAGCCTCTGGTTCACCCAGCTCTGCGCCTGTGGCGGTAGCCTTGCCGGATCCAGTTCCCGGGCGGCGATCTCGAGCTGCTGCGTCTGTCCGTTGATCGGATACCGGTCGATCTCGATGTCCTGGAAGGTGTAGTAGGTGCGGATCGACTGCAGCTGCTGGTAGGTGTCCTGCAGCTGCCGGTTGTCCCACAGCCTCAGGTTCTGGATGGTGGCCTGGTCGCCGTCGACCGCCTGCCGAGTCAACGGAGCGTCGCCGGTGTAGGGGGCTGTCTGCACGTCGCCGAGGGCGAACGCCTGACGGGTGCCCTGGATCTCGCGGGAGATGTACGGCGTCTCCTGGGAAAGCTCCGACGGCGCGACCGAGACGCGCTGGACCAGCGCAGGGTAGATCAGCCCGATCACGGCGACCACCAACCAGATCGCCACGGCCGCCAGGATGAATGGCGGTCTTTTGAGCGCCACATTGGCGAACATGCCTGCGGCCAGCAGCACGGCGAGGACGGCGCGGACGACGGCAACGCCCGAGCGCGCGTTGACGTCCGCGTAGCCGGCGCCCCAGATGACGCCATTGTGTGAAAAGAGGAGGTCGTAGCGATCCAGGAACGCCTGCGCGCCCAGCACCAGGGCCAGGCCGCCAACCAACAGCGAGATATGCGCGACCGCCCTCGGCGGCAGCCGAAGGTCGAACGTGTCCCCGCGCCAGGCGTACAGGCCAACCGCGAGCACGATCACCAGGAAGAACAGACCGAAGAGCCAGTTGACGATGCTGTGGATGAACGGAAGCGTGAGCAGGTAGAAACTGACGTCGAGCCCGTAGACCGGTTCCCGGGTACCGGTGTTCGTGGCGTGAGTGAAAAGCGCGAGCTCCTGCCACTTGCTGAGCGCGCTGCCGGCGAGGATCAGAGCGACGATCGCCGTGGCGCCCAGGCCGAGGGCGCCCGCGCCGCTGAACAGCGTCCGCTGCCTGATGCCGACGGCGCGGAGCGCGCGGCCGGACCGGAGGCGCAGGGCGACCGCCACGTTCAGCGCCCCGAAGAGGAAGGCGATGATCAGGCCGGAGAAGAAGAGGAGCGTTTCCAGGCCGACTCGTGTCAGGTAGACGCCCTTGATACCGAGCGCGTCGAACCACTGGATGGTTGTCAGGAAGCCGACGATCGGCGCCGTCAGGAATATGACCAGCAGGGCGGCGCCGATGAACCCCAGGCCGACCCAGAAGCGTCGTGGGGGCCGCGGGATCTGGACATCCCGGAACCCGCCGAACGGCGGCTGGTCGAACGGGTCGAACGGGCCTCTTGTGTAGCGGCGGGCCATGTACGCCCGCGAAGCTTACTCCCTAGCCGTGGAGGGGGCTCCAGCGCCTATCTTGCCGGAGGTCTCGAGAGGGCGCTTCTCGAGGATCCCGTCGATCAGGCCCCACGCCTTGGCTTGATCGGGCGTCATGTAGAAATCCCGGTCGATGTCACGTTCGACCTGTTCGCGCGGCCGGCCGCAGTGGCGGACGTAGAGGTCCACATACAGATCGCGCAGCCGCAGGATCTCCCGCGCCTGGATCTCGATGTCGCTGGCCTGGCCCTGGATGCCGGGATGCCACGGCTGGTGGATAACGACGCGGGCATTGGGCAGGGCGTAGCGCTTGCCGAGCGCGCCGCCGGCGAGCAGGATGGACGCTGCGCTGGCCGCCAGGCCCGTGCAGAACGTGCTGACGTCAGGGCGGACGAGCTGCATCGCGTCGTAGATCGACAGACCCGCACTGGCCGAACCGCCGGGGCTGTTGATATACACGGAGATGTCCTTATCGGGATCCTCGCTCTCCAGGAAGAGGAGCTGCGCCACAACGGTGTTGGCGAGCGGGTCGTTGATCTCGCTGCCTACGAAGACGATGCGGTCTTTGAGCAGGCGCGAGTAGATGTCGTAGGCGCGTTCGCCACGCCCGGAGCTCTCGATCACGGTTGGAATCAACACCTCACTCACCTCAGGAATCCGATCGGTCGCTTCCTGGGCGTCGCCTCGGCCAGGAAGGTCGAGAAGCGGGCTACCGTGCGGAGGGCGTCAAAGTCAAGTGACTCGGTCATCCGGCGCAGCTGAACCCGCGGGTCGGCTTCGCAGGCGACGGCGTTCAACGGTTCGCCGGCGCCCAGCTCGCGTGCCAGCTCCAGATAGAGCTCGCCAACCGTGACGTCGAGCGCACGAGCCACGGCCAGCAGACGGTCCGTGGAGATGTCCTTGTGCCCGCGCTCTACCTCAGAGAGGTAGGCGGTTGAAATGCCGGCGGGACGGGCGATGTCCACCAGCGACCACTCGTTGGCCTCGCGGTGCCGACGGATGATCGCGCCGAGGGTGGCGCGCACGTGCTCTGGTGTTTCGCTGTGAGCTAATGCCATTTGCTGTGCGCAGAATATTACCACAGATGTTAGGCGACTCTCCCCCGCGTCCGGGGTCCCCGCGAAGCCTGCTTCGCGGGGTGGAGAGTCGGGAGAGTACCCGGCGAAGCCGGGGAGGGGCCTACCGGGGTTTCTACTTCAGGTTCGCGGGGTCGAGCATGTCCTCGCGCGGCCCTTCGATCTTCTGTCGCGACCGCATGATCTCGATCAGCTTCTTTCGGCCCTTGGGCGGCCCGATCATGATCGCGCCCACCAGCCGATCGTCCAGGAAGAACAGCTTGCGAAAGAACCGCTCGTCGAATGAGTACGTGCGCACCGACTCGAGGTCTGGCTGTACGTCCGGCGTGACCCCCATCACGGCGAGCGTCGAGCCGAACATCGTCGTGGTGTAAGTCGGCACGTCGAAGAAGTCCTCCTCCTCGCCCGCCATGTTGTGCGCGGCGGTCTTGCCATGTGCCTCGGCGTTGTCCCAGGTCCCCATCTGGTTGTGCTTGCCGACCATCTGGTCGAAGAAGACGGCCACGTCGCCCGCCGTGTATACGTTGGGAGCCGCCGTCCGCAGCTTGGAGTCGGCGACGATCCCGCCTCGGAGCTCGATGCCCGTATCGCGCGTGGGCTCGACGTAGTAGTCGAGCCCGACGCCGTAGGCGAGCATGTCGAACTCGGCCCGCCGGCCACAGACCGTCTCCGCCTGGAAGTGGCCGTTGCAGCGTGAGAACCGGCTCACTTCGTCCTCGCAGATGAACTCGACGCCTGCCTCCTCGCCGAGCTGGCGGCAGAGGCGGCCACCTTCGGCGTCCAGCACATAGCGCAGGAACCATGGGCCGCGCATGATCCAGCTCACCTTGGAGCGGCCCCGGTAGGCGATGCCCTCGGCCAGCTCGTAGGCGATGAAGCTGCCCCCCATCACGAGCACCCGCTCGGACTGGTCGGCCTTCTCGATGATCGCCTTGGTGTCGTCGAGTGTCTGGAAGCCATAGACCTCGGCGACTTCCTCGACTCCAGCCCAGGGCGGTGGCTTCGGGCGCCCGCCAGTCGCGATCAGCAGTGCGTCGTACTCGAATTCCTGGCCCCGATTCGTGCGCACGACCTGCGCACTGGCGTCGATCTCAGTCGCCCACGTCTCGAAGTGGATCTCAAGGCCCTTCTTCTGGTAGTCATCGACCGTCCGCATGAGCACCTTCTCCTCGCGGACCTGGCCGCGCAGGAAGCGGGGGAGGGCGACGCGGTTGTAGAGCGGGTGCCGCTCAGCCGCGATCATGACGATCGAGCAGTCAACGTCCCGAGCTCGCAGCTCTTCCGCGCAGGTCTGCCCGGCGATGCCGTTGCCGAGGACCACGTACCGACGGCTCATAGCAGGCGATCAAGTCTAAGGGGGCAGCGGGAAATCCAGGGTCCCACTCTGGGCTCTGGGTTCCCCCGCGCTGACCGATCCCCAGCCATCGCGTCCGACAGCTGCTCAGTGCATCGAGTTTTCGAGCGAGAGCAGCCAGGCATCGGCTGACAGGTCATCGCGCCAGCGAGGGTCGGGGTCCTCCTCCCGGAGGAAGCCGCCGGTACCTCCAAGCGCGCGCAGCTCGGCGCTGAAGCGCTTGACGTCGCTCCGGCGCCGCGACCGTCGCCAGCGGTACTCGACGGTGACGCTCTGGTCGATGACGAAGGGATCGATACCGCTCAGCTCCCGAAAGCGCTGTCCGAGTCGAATCCAGGTCGAGCCCACCACCCCGGGGTACTCCTGCGGCGTCTTCCGCTGGTGGCTGTTGCCGCACCACACAAGCAGCCTGGTGTCGCGCGGCATGCCAGAGAGGAACTCAGCGAGGTTTCGCGCCTCCTCGGCGTCGCGCCAATTCCCGAAGTCAGGGGTCCACGTGTCACCCTGCCAGCGGTTGAAATCGCACTCATACGCAACCAAGTCCAAGCCAAGGGCGAGCGCGTCAGCGATCAGCGCGCGCATGTCCTCCTGCCCCAGGTAGCCGAAGTAGCCGAGGCTGTCAGTCGGCAGTCGCCGTGCCGTGTTTGCCGCCCGGGCGAAAGCCTCGTGCAGCGCCTCCATCGCGAGGTGGCGGACGCCTGTCCGACGGGCGATCGGCAAGAGCCGCCGCCCGATTGCCCTGGTACGTGGGCAGTGGCGCTCCCCGTCGTGACACTCGTTGACGATCACGACTCGTGAGCGTTCGAAGCCGATCCTGACCAGGTCCTCGGGGGACCTCACGGCTCAATGAAACACTACGCGCGGAGCTGGTCCCCACTGAAGCCGTCCACGGTGGCGAAGTCCTCGACGGGCCGCCGCTTGAGTCGGGTCGGAAAGGGCCGTGCCGGCCATCCGACACCGAGAAACGCGGCGACGGCGTACTCGTCGGGAATGTCGAGCAGCCGCTTGACCTCCGCTTCCACCGGAATCAGCACGGTGGTGAGCGTCGTGCCCAGGCCCTCGGCGCGAAACCCGAGCACGATGTTCTGCACGAACGGGTAGACGCTGGCACCGCCGACAAAGTTGCTGCGATCCAGCGCCTCGATCGTCGTGACCAGCGCTCGGCGGTCTACGAGGACGAGCACATGAACGGGCACCTCGTCCAGGTGCTGGGCGAAGTGGTCCGAAGGGTTGGCGACGACATCCAGGGTCCGGTTGAACACCGGCAGGTGGTAGACCTGCCAGCTGCGCAGGTACATGTCTCTTAGCGCCGTCCGGAGTTCCGGATCGCGGATGACGATCACGCGCCACCCCTGCCGGTTGCCACCGCTGGGTGCGAAGCGGGCGTTGTCCAACACCCGGTAGAGCACCTCATCCGGCACCCGCTCGGGCCTCAACCGGCGCGCGCTCCCGGTCGTCCTCATCACCTCGGTCAGCTCCATGTGACCGGAGTATGGACACCGGCCACCTCTTGGGGCGCGATGTCCCTAGAGATCCAGCGCGTAGACGTAGGCGTGACCCTCACGCTCGCTCACGTCGTAGCCCGCCTCGGAGAGGTCCTCTGCGGCGGGGTGCTCTACAGGCGCCAGCACGGCGACCCCGCCCATGTCCAGGGAGTCGGCCTCGAATCGCAGCCCTGTCAGCAGGTCCTGAACGGCGACGCCTGAGCCCGCCAGAAACGTGACCGGCAGCTGTCTGCGGGCCCGCTGTCGAACGAGCGCCAGGCCCCGTCCGCGTGCGCCGACCCGGACCAGTCCCCGCTCCGCCATGTGTCCGAGAAGATCGGCGTCCACGTCCAGGGTCGCGTGCCAGTCTGCGACGACGCCGCCGTATGCGGCCAAGGCCGGGTCGCCGCGGAGCCGCTCTGCCAGCGCAGGCGCATCGGAAGGCGCCGGGAGACGAGGCGGGTCGCCGCCCTCGACGCGGCGCGCCGTCCAGACCGCGCAGTCGGTCAGCAGGCGGAACCCTTCAGCGGAGAACAATCGGCGCGCATCGGGATTGCCGGTATAAAGGCGCAGCTGCTCAAAGCCAAGTCCGCGGGTCTCGCCGATTGCTTGCTGCAGCATGGCTCGGGCGATGCCGCGCCGGCGGTGGCTGGACGCCACACGCAGGCCCTCGTAGAACATCACATGGCGCGCGATCGGGCGCAGGCGATGCACCCCAACAACGGTGCCCTCGAGCTCGGCCGCTTGAAAGCTGGCGCCGGGATCCGATGCCCATTGGTCGAATACATCGGGCAGATAGTCGGTGCCCTCCCAGACCTCGCCGCTGATCTCGATCACCCGGTCGCGGTCAGCGGGCCGCACCGGTCGCAGGCTCAGTTCCGTGGCTTCCAGTGCAGCACTCCGGCGGTGACCTGTCCCCCGTCGCAGACCAGCGTCCCGTCCTCGCCCGGCCGCAGGTTCGACTCCAGCCAGGCTCGGGACCGCTCCTCTTCCCATCCCTGGCCGACGTGCGTCCGGGACTCCTCAACCGCCTGTTCGAGGCTTTCGAATCGGTGGAACGTCGGATAGGTCGCCATCGAGATGTCAGGCGCGATGCCCATCTGGCGCAGCACCAGGAAGCAGTCACGCAGCCTGGGCTCGCGGGCCCGGCCCGGCCCGGCGAGCACCTCGCCCGGGTGCCAGTGCTCCGAGTCACGCAGCACCACGAAGACACGCTCGCGCGCGGAGCGCTCCAGCTTCTCGACGAAGGGCACGACGTCCGCGACCGGATAGAGGACGTGCACGCAGATGACGAGGTCCGCCGGCGCCGGCTCGGCGTCCTGCCACGAGCTGCCGATGACCGTCAGGTTGTCGGAATGGGGGATGTAGTCACGCATCGCCTGCGAGGGCTCGACTGCCGTCACCCAGTCCAACCGGTTCGTCAGAGGCGCGGTGTGGCGCCCTGTGCCCGCGCCGACGTCGATCAGCGTGCGGCCCGGCTCCAACCAGGGTTCGAGCCAGCCCAGGAACCAGTCCTGCTGGGTGCGCATCGAGAGGGCGAAGCGGCGGGCGCGCTTGCCCCACCAGTCTTCTTCATGATGCGAGCGGCCTTTCTGCGCTTCCCTCGCTTCGACCAGGCCGCGCCAATGCGCCACCCAGTCGACGTCGAGCACCGCGTCCATCAGCCTATCTTGCGTCAGCCTCCGCAAACCTTCCGGAAGGTGCTGAGGTGCTGATCACAAGTCCAGAGACTGAGCGACCAGCTCCCGGTGGTAGGTCGCGTCGCCCAGCGTTACCTCTGACGCCTTGGCACGCTTGAAGTACAGGTGCATGTCGTGCTCCCAGGTGAAGCCGATACCACCATGGACCTGGATGCCATTGCCAGCCGCCCGGCGATACGCGTCGGACGTGTACGCCTTCGCCATCGATGCCGCGATGCTGCGATCGGGGGCGTCCGCGTCCACAGCCCAGGAGGCGTAGTACGTCGCCGAGCGGGCGCTCTCGGTCTCCAGCAGCATGTCGGCCAGCTTGTGCGAGACGGCCTGATATATGCCGATGGGCTTGCCGAACTGGTGACGCGTCTTCGCGTATTCGACCGATGTGTCCAGGACGTGCTGCGCCCCGCCGACCATCTCAGCGCAGAGCGCCGCCTCTCCCCAGTCCAGGGCCCGCTTGAGCGGGGCCCAGCCCCGGTCGACCGCGCCCATGACAGCACTGTCCGGGACCTGCACGCCGTCGAGCCGGACCTCGTACCAGCGGCGGGTCATGTCCATCGTCTTCAGGGGGCTGACGGTCACGCTCTCCGGCCGCCCAGAGAGAAGGAACAGCGTGATGCCGTCCTCGCCACCGGACCGGGTGCGCGCCGCCACGATCGTGTAGTCGGCCACCGCGGCGTCGGGGACGAAGAGCTTCACACCATCCAGGCGCCAGCCATCACCGGACCGCTGCGCCGGCAGAGCCACTCCTTCCGCGTCCCACCGCCCCGACGGTTCGGTCAGCGCGACAGTTGCCCGGGCGTCACCTGCGGCGATCTTGGTCAGGACTTCCTGTTTTTGGGCTTCCGATCCCGCTTCCAGCAGGGCCGGCACAGCCAGACCCATGGTGCTGAAGAACGGGCCTGGGAGCAGCGCGCGTCCCGCCTCCTCCAGGATGACCACGAGGTCGAGAAACGTGCCGACGCCGCCGTGGGCCTCGGGGATGCCGAGCCCGGTCCAGCCCATCTCGGCCAATTTCTTCCAGAGGCCCTCGTCCCAGGCGCCGTCGGCGTCCATCACCCGCCGCACATACGACGAGGAGCACTCCTTGGCGAGGAACTCGCGGGCGGAGGCTCGGAGCATATCTTGCTCTTCGGAGAAGGCGAAATCCATCGCCGAAAGAGTGTAAGGGCTAGATCATTGATTCCGAATTGCCGACGGATCTTCGGCGCCCATGCACCCCATCTCGCGGCCCTACTTCTGCGGTCCTCGCTCACCCATTGACGAATGGGCTCGCTCCGGTCCTCGGCGCAGGCCCACGATCTGGGCCACCTGGCCACCGAATCCCTCGCCGCCAATCGGAATCAATGATCTAGATGGTGCGAGTCGGACGCACACCCCCGGACGCTCGTGCGCCAGCTAACTTAAGGTCCGGACATGACCGTTCGCCTGCATCCCTCGCCCGCCACGCTGCGGCGCCTGGCGGACGTGGCACGCGGCGTGGCCGAAGCCGACCTGATCGTCACCGGAGGCGCGCTGGTCAACGTCTTCACGGAGGAGGTCCAGGAGGGGTGGGGGGTCGCCGCAGCCGATGGCCGTATCGCGTTCGTGGGCCCAGACCCCGAAGTGGATGCGCGCGCCGGTTCCACCACCGAACGCATCGAGCTGGGTGGCGACCTACTGGCTCCAGGGCTGGTGGAGGGACACACGCACTTCACTCGAATCGGGCTGGGCGACTTCGCCGACCTGCAGCTGCGCGCGGGCGTGACGACGACGATCGTGGAATGCATGGAGCTGGCCGTGGTGGCAGGCCTCGAGGGCGCCCTGGCGCTCATGGCGGCGGCCGAGCGTGTTGCCGGCCGGTTCCTCTTCACTGCATCCGGGACGATCGTGTGTGATCCCGAGCAGGACTCCCGGCTCGACCGCGACGACTGGGTGTCATTGCTCGACCATCCGCGCGTCGCCGGCCTGGGTGAGGTGTACTGGGCGGATCTGCTGCGCGGGCATCCCCGCACCGAGGCGCTGATCGCGGCGGCGCTGGAGCGTGGGCTCCCGGTCGAGGGCCACGGCGCCGGTGCACGACTGGCCGGCTTGAACGCGATCGGGTCCTTCGGCGCCGCTGCAGACCACGAGGCGATCAGCGGGGAGGATGCACTCTTGCGCCTGCGGCTGGGCCTTCACACCGAGCTGCGCCACGGTGCGACTCGCCAGGACCTTCCAGCCACCTCGGCCGTCTGGCGTGACCGCCGTCTCGACGGGAGCCGGCTCAGCTTCGTTACGGACGGCCTCGAGCCGGATGTGCTGGCTCGTGGAGACTCCCTCAACTGGGTGGTCGAACAGGCCGTCGAGCTCGGCATGCCGCTGGCGCGAGCCGTCCGCCTCGCCAGCCAGAATGTCGCCGCGCGATACGGGCTTGCTCGCTGGCTGGGCGGCCTCGCACCGGGAATGCTGGCCGACCTGGTCCTGCTGCCCCGTGGGGGCGGCTTTCGACCGCGCCAGGTGCTGGTTGGCGCGCGCCGCCCTGAGCCGGTCGAGCCGCCGGTGTATCCAGCCTGGATGCTGGACACCGTCAAGCTGAACGGCCTTCAGCCGCAGATGCTGACTCACCCCGGCCCCGGCCACTGGCGCGCGATGCGCCAGGAGGCGCCCGTCGTCACACGCGAGGTCGAAAGCAATGGGTCCGATGCCCTCGTCTGCACCGTGATCGACCGGCTGGGCGGCAGCCGCGGCTTCCGGGGCCTGTGGGAGGGGTTTGGCCTGCGTGGAGGCGGGGTGGCCATCACGTCGGCCTGGGAATCGCCTGGCATGGTCATCGCAGGCGACCGGCCGGACGACATGGCTGCGGCCGCCCGCCGCGTAGAGGGTCTGCGTGGAGGCGCGGCGGTCGTCAGTGACGGCAAGCTGCTCGCCGAGTGGGAGGCGCCTCTGACGGGCCTCTACAGCACGGCGCCCTACGGCCGAGTGGTCGAACAGGTCGGTGCGGTCAACCGTGCGCTGGCGCATCTGGGCTGCGGCTGGCCGAATCCGGTCCTCGCGCTGGAGACCCTGACCAGTGCCGCCATCCCCTTCCTCCGCATCTGGGCCGGCGGCTATTACCGCTTGAGAGACGGGGCCCACCCCGGACTCCCGTGGGACGGCTGACGCTACAGTGGTGCCGAGGTGAGTGGGTCGGTAACCAGCCAGCTCTACGGGCTGGCATTCATGGCGTTGGTGATCGGCCTCGGCATGAGGCGCCGGCTGCGGCCGCGCCGAGTCAGGCCCGTCGGGATCGTCGTCTCGGGTGTCGGCATCGTCCTCCTCATCGGCTTTGGCCTAGTAGGAACTGGGGGGCGCATCCTGTCCGATCCGATCGCTTTGGCCCTCATCCCGGTGTTCCTTGCCGGCGGCGTCGCGCTGGGTTGGTATCTCGTCCGCTCGATGACCTTCTGGACCGACGACACGACCGGCGAGCTGTGGATGAGGGGTGGCATGATCTTCACCTTTGTCCTGCTGGCCACGATTGTGCTGCGCCTGGCAGTTCGCGGTATCGCGTACGGCAGCCTCTTCGGGCCCGGCAGTTTTTCCGGCTCCGGGACAGGTGCCGGCGGATTCCAGCCTCAGACGAACCCATCGCACAGGTTCCTCTACGACCTGTCGGCAGACCTGCTGTTTCTCTCGCTCGGCATGTGGGGCATGCGCGCTCTGCTGCTATACCGGCGGTGGCGGAACCACGGAGCGGCCAGGGCCGGCGCGTCCTCGCGGCCGAGGGTTGCGGACGACCGCGGCTAGGGTGTCAAGAGGGGACGTCCGAATGAAGCCGTTTCGCTTCGGCGTCAGCGCGCGCGAGGCCGAATCGGCGGCGAGCTGGATCGAGCAGGCGAGACGTGCCGAGCAGCTTGGCTACTCGAGCTTCCTTCTCGCCGACCACCTGGTCTCGATCCCTTCACCGTTCACGGCGCTGGCGGTGGCCTCGGCGGCGACCTCTCGCATTCGGGTGGGGCCCTTTGTCCTCAACAACGACCTCAGGCACCCCGTGATCGTGGCCCGGGAAGCGGCCACGCTCGACATGCTGAGCGGAGGCCGGCTCGAGCTTGGTCTAGGGGCGGGTCACATGCGCTCGGAGTACGAGGAGGCCGGCATCCCCTACGACCCTGCCGGGGTGCGAGTGCAGCGACTGGAGGAGTCCGTGACCATCATCAAGGCCCTCCTCGCCGGTGAGCAGGTCACCTTCCAGGGTACGCACTACCGAATCAGTGGCCATCGCGGGTGGCCACCACCGACCCAAAGGCCTCGGCCACCTCTACTCGTTGGCGGTCACGGTCGCCGGTTGCTGAGCCTTGCCGCCCGCGAGGCTGACATCGTCGGGCTGGCAGGCTTCACCCTGCGCGCCGGCGGCACTCGGCCAGACCCATCCGGCTTCTATCAACAGGGATTGGAGGACCGGCTGGACCTGGTGCGAACTGAAGCCGGGCCGCGGTTGCCGGAACTCGAGTTGAACGTTCTGGTCCAGCGAGTCGTGGTCACGGAAGACCGTGAGCGCGAGGTGCGAATGGTGGTCGAGGCGCGTCCGGAGATACCGGCCGAGGAGCTGCTCCGGACGCCGTTCATGCTGTTCGGAACGCACGACGAGCTGGTCGAGCAACTTGTCGGCTTCCGGCTGCGGTACGGCCTCTCTTACTTCGTGGTCTTCGAGCGCTACATGGAAGCATTCGCGCCAGTCGTCGGTCGGCTGCCCGGAACCTGAGCAGGTGGCTTCGGGCTAGGAGGTCAGCGGCTCCGCGGCAGGCCCAGGACCCGCTCGGCCAGGATGTTGCGCAGGACCTCCGACGTGCCTGCCTCGATCGTGTTCGCTCGCGAGCGGAGGAATCCGTACTGCCAGTGGTCGCCATCCTGAACCTGGCCCGCAGGCCCCATCAGGTCGATTGCGGTTTCGTTCATCCGCTGGTTGAGTTCCGAGTAGAAGAGCTTCATGATCGAGCCCTCCGGCCCAGGGATGCCGGTCTTCATTACGCTCGTGACCGCCCGCTGACCGACCAGCTGGAGGGTACGCGCCTCGATGTAGTGCTGCGCGACGGCCTGGCGAATCAGGCGCTCGCCGCTGCGGCCGCTGCGGCGGGCATGGTCGATCAGCTCGCCTACGGTGACCGACGCCTGATTGGCGAGGGCGGTGCCGAGCGTCCCGCGCTCGTGCAGCAGCGTCGTGATGGCGACGTCCCAGCCCCGCCCGGGCTCGCCCAGCACCTGCTGTTTGGGCACGTTGACCTCGTTGAAGAAGACTTCGTTGAACTCCGCTTCGCCGGTGATCTGGCGCAGCGGCCGGACGTCGACGCCAGGGCTCTTCATGTCGACGATCAGGTATGTGAGCCCGTCCCGGGGGTTTGCCTCCTGGCGCTCGCGTGTGAGGAGCAGGCACCACTTCGCAACGTGGGCAAGCGTGGTCCAGACCTTCTGCCCGGAGACCAGGTAGTGGTCACCCACGTCGACCGCACGCGTCTGGAGAGCCGACAGGTCGCTGCCGGCGTTTGGCTCACTGAAGCCCTGGCACCAGATCTCGTCGGCGCTGAGGATGTTGCTCAGGTAGCGGCGCTTCTGCGCCTCGGTCCCATGAGCCATGATCACCGGGCCGCCCATGCCGAGGCCCAGCACGTTGATCGGCCCTGGCGCCCGGGCCTCGATCATCTCCTGGCTGAAGATGACCTGCTCCATCAGGGTGGCTCCGCGTCCTCCGTACTCCTTGGGCCAGTTCATGCCGACGTACCCGGCCTCGTGCATCTTGCGCTGCCAGGCGACGCGCCGCTCCAGCCAATCCGCGGAGGTGGCGTCCTCCTCGTCTCTGCTGTCCGCCCACGTGGGCCTGTTCGCGCGAAGCCAAGCCCGCACCTCGTCGCGGAAGGCGGTCTCGGCTGGAGTGAGGTCGAAGTCCATGCGGTCACTGTAAGCCACGCAGGCGGCAGTGCTACGGGGCTTCGGGCAACATGTGGCTGATGAACACGTACCGCGACGAATCGAATCGCAATGAAAGCCGTCGTCCTTGAGCGGCTGGCCGGGCCAGAGGGCCTGGCGGTGATCGAGCGGCCCTCGCCAGAGGACGATGGCGGCGTCCTGGTCGACGTCTACGCGGCGGGGGTCTCCTTTCCCGATCTCCTGATGGCCCAGGGCAAATACCAGGTCCAACCGGAGGTTCCATTCGTGCTCGGCGTGGAGGCGGCCGGAGTCGTGGCGAAGGCGCCGGCAGCGTCGGGCCTGCGGCCCGGACAGCGAGTGGTGTTCAACGCGCTCGGCAGTTGGGCCGAACAGGTTGCCGTGGGGCCCGACCAGGTCTTCCCGTTGCCGGACGCCCTGACGATGGGCCAGGGCGCCGGCCTGCTGATGAACTACCACACGGCTCACTTCGGGCTGATCCGTCGGGGCCGCCTGCAGCCGTCCGAGACGCTGCTCGTGCATGGAGCGGCTGGCGGCGTGGGCAGCGCCGCGATCCAGGTCGGCAAGGCGGTCGGCGCCAGGGTGATCGCGGTGGTCTCGGACCAGCGGAAGGCCGAGTTCGCGTCGCGCCTGGGGGCGGACGACTGCGTCCTCGCCGGCGAGGGCTGGCTCGAGCGGGTTCGCCGGGCGAGCGGCGGCGGGGTCAACGTGATCTTCGACCCGGTGGCGGGTGACCGCTTCGATGACAGCGTTCGGGCGCTGGCGCCGGAAGGGCGGCTGGTCATCATCGGGTTCGCCGGTGGCTCAATCCCGCGGGTCGCGGCCAACCGCATCCTCTTCCGAAACATCGACGTCGTGGGCGCTGCCTGGGGCGCGTTCCTCGAGATCCACCCGGAGCTGAAGGCGTCGACGCACGCCGATCTGCTGCGCATGGTGGACGCAGGGTTCGTGGCGCCTCTCGTCGGCGCCGAGTTTCCGCTGAGCCAGGCCGCTAAGGCGATGCACCTGATCGCCGACCGGCAGGCAGTGGGCAAGGTCGTGCTGACGGCCCGGGAGGAAGCGTGAGGTTGATGACAGGCCGGCTGCCGTGAGGCGTCCTCCAGCCTGGTACGTCGGACTGGCGGCCGCCGTCGGTGCGCAACGCCTCCGAGAGCTGGCGCTGTCGCGGCGAAACAGCCGCGGGGTGCGCGGACGCCGGGCGGCGGGTCGGAGCTATCCCTTCATGGTGGCCGCGCACGTTGCCCTGTGCACGCTGCCGCTCATCGAGGTTTCCGCGCGGCGCCGGCGCCCTCGTGTGCCGCTCCCGTGGATCGGCGTGCTGGGTGCGGCGACGGCGCTGCGGTGGTGGAGCATCAGGACGCTTGGTGCCACCTGGAACGTCCGCGCCGTGGTTCCCCACGACCTTCGTCCGGTGACCGACGGACCGTTTCGGTTCATTCGCCATCCGAACTACCTGGCCGTTTCGCTGGAGTTCCTGGCACTGCCGATGGCGGGGGGCGCTGTGTGGAGCGCGCTGGGGCTCTCGCTTGCGAATGCGGCTGTGCTGTGGGACCGAATCTCCGCGGAAGAGCGTCTGCTGGCGGAGGTGCCCGGCTACGAGGAGGCGTTCCGCGGGCGTGCGCGATTCATCCCCGGCGTGTTCTGATCACTCCCAGCGCATGTGCGTAAGCTCGATCGTGACGCCCGGACCGAAGGCGATCGCGAGGCCGTCTCCCGGCACCGGCTGCAGAGCCGCCAGGCTGAACAGGATGGACGCCGACGAGAGGTTGCCGACCTCGCGGAAGACTCGGCGCGACAGCGACAGCTCCTCTGGCCCCAGGCCGAGGGCGCCGTCGACCGCGTCGAAGACGCGGGGGCCGCCGCCGTGAGCCGCAAAGAAGCTGACGCGCTCGATGCCCTCGCGGATGCGAAAGCTCTCTACCACCTGGCTGGCGCAGCGCTCGATGAGCTGCGGCAGCCGACGGTCGAGGACGACGTGGAATCCGGTGTCGCGCAGGTCGAAGCCGAGTGCGCCGGTGCTGCCGGGCAGAAGGTGGGACGCGACTCCCCGAACCGTCAGCCGGCCCTGCGAGGGGCGACCGCCCATGACGGTCGCTGCGGCGCCGTCACCGAACACCAGCGAGGCGGTCAGGTTGTCGATCGAGCGGTCGTCGTGCTGGAACGTCAGGGAGGGGACCTCGACCGCGACGATCAGAACGCGGTGATCAGGAAAGGCGGCCAGGTGACGGTGGGCGAAGGCGACTGCGGCCGCGCCGCCCGAGCAGCCCAGCTCGGTGATTGGCAGCCGGATCACGTCGGGACGGAGGCCGATCTCGGAGGCGAGCTGGACGTCCAGGGAGGGGACGAGGTAGCCGGTGCACGAGACTGAGATCACCATGTCGATCTCATGCGCCGCCACGCCGGCCGCCTCCAGTGCCTGGCAGCTCGCGACGCGTGCCAGCCGGGGGGCGTGGTCGGCGTAGACGCGCATCGACTCGCCCAGAGGCCGCGGCTGCACGAGCCAGTCCGCCGGCGCGACCAGGTGGCGGGTTAGCGGCTCCGGGGTGGCGGCGCGCAGCCGTGGCCAAAGGGTCGCAAGCAGCGCCATCGTCTCGGCGCTGTCGATCGTGTGCTCGGGGAGAGCGGTGCCAAACCCCAAGAAGGCGCTGATAGGTGTGTCCTTCTCAACAGCCTGCCCTGTCACTGCAGCCACACGCCTCTATTCTCCGCGCGTCCCGGTCTCCTCTGGGGCGGAGGGGGTTCGGCGGTGGCCCCAACGGACCGAAATTGCAGTATTGGGGGCAAGCCGGCCGCTCCGGCACACAGAAACCCCGGCATCGGGTCAGCCGGTGGCTCACCGGCCGCCGAAATCGCGCAATCCGAGCCAACGGCACCGCCTGACGCCGGTCCCTCACGGTCTTGGGTCGAGGCCCAGCTCTCGCAACAGGTCCGCGCCCACCGAGTCGATAGCTTCTGCGCCATGGACTCCCTGCGCGGTGGCGCGTTCGGCTGCCGCGTCAGCGAGGCGATTGTCCTCGTTCCGCATTGCGCGCATGTCGGCCACAGCGTCGGGACCTTCGTCGTTGGCGGCAGCCGCAGCCCAGACCTCTTCTTGCGGTGAAGCCGACTCAGCCCACCCCTCGATCATCCGGGTGACCCGGTTTATGCGCTGTCCTGATCGGCCGCCTCCAGGTGGCTGCTCTCAGGACCCTCGCCGTTCAAGCGGGATCACCGGGATCTCGCGCTGCGCCTTCTCCTGGTGCTCCGGGAACGGGAACAGCCGCCAGAGCCGCTCTCGGTCGTCACCCGTGGTAACGACGGCCGTGGCATCGAACCTGTCACTGCCCACCTCGACGGTGACCTGTGGGTGGGCGACCAGGTTGTGATACCAGGCGGGGTGATGCGGGGCGCCCGCGTCGGAGGCAAAGACCACGAGGCGGTCTCTGTCGCTCGCATACATCATCGGAGCCGTGCGCGGCAGACCGCTCCTGGCGCCCAAGGTCGTGAGCAGGAGCAGGCGCGAGCTCCCTCCGAGCTGTCCGACCTTGCCGCCGTTCGACCGGTATTCCTCGACGATCCGCCGGTTCACCTCGATCGGATTCGCGCGATACTCGTCCGCCACCCGTCGTCTCTGGTCCTCGGTGGAGCTCATCGATGCATTCTTTCAAACGCGCTTCAGACAAGGATTGGAAGAAGGCGACACTCAGAATCCGGCCAGCGCAGCCCAGTCCCGGAGGCTGAGGCTGCCGAATCCGCGTGTCCCGTCGTTGACCTCGAGCAATGCCCGCAGCGTCGCCGGCCGCCGCGTGACGCCGGCCACCGCACGGCGTGCCAGCACCGTCGAGCCAGTCAACGACAGTGCCAGACGAGTCACCATTCGCCGGCGTCGCCACTGCCGTTCTCGCCAGGCTCGATACCTCGCTCCCGCAGCTTCGACGTCCGACCCGGCGGCGAGGTCGACTCGATCCGTCAGCAAGCGGCCCAGCGTCTCCGCCTGCGTCAGCCCGGCCGCGATGCCGTCACCCGTCAACGGATCGAGGAAGCCCGCCGCGTCCCCGACCAGAAACGCTCGGCCACCCGCGACAGTCTGTGGCGCGCTCCAGAATGGCCCGGCGCCCCAGACCCGTCCCGTCAGAGGGGCGCCGGCCAGCCCCCGATGCGCTCGCTCGGCCGCCGACCGGTAGCTCTCCACGACGCTGCTGCCCGGTTGGCGGAGCTTGCCGCGTGGGCCGAGGATCGCGACCAGCATCTCCTCTGGACCGGAAGGGGCCGCATAGACCTCCACGTCGCCCAACAGCGTGATGACGATCTCGTCCGGAACCTGGGCCCGGTCCACAGCAAGGTGGCCGACGAGTGCGTGCCTGGGCTTTGTCCGGGCGGCCCGTGACGGCCCGGCCCAGCCCAGCCACCCCGCGACCGACGAGCGCAGGCCATCCGCGCCGATCAGAACGCGCGCCGCCAGCTCGCCGCACCCTGTGTCGAGCCGCACGCACCGGTCGCCACGCCGGAGCCCGAGAGCGGCGCACCCGGAGACGAACGTCACGCCGGGCGTGGCCGCTGCCCGAGCAGCCAGCAGGGGGTCGAACCGCGCGCGCCGCACACCGCATCCGTGGCCGGTGGCCAGGTCGCCTCTCGCCGAGACGCCGCTCGCGAGCCGGTAGGTAACGCCCGTCACCGCGGGGAAGCCTTCTGCAACCAGGTCGATGCCGAGTCGGGCAAGCACCTTGACACCGCTCGGCATCAGCCCCTCGCCGCAGGGTTTGTCGCGCGGCAGCGCCGCCTTCTCGAGGACGATCACGCGCCGCCCACCTCTTGCTAGCAGCATGGCGAGCGCGGAGGCGACCGGCCCGCCCCCCACGATCGCCACCTCGGCCTCCACGGTCGGTCGACGCTATGGCGTCGCAGACGCGGTGGCCAGCGCCGGCATCACTTCCTTCGCCAGCAGCTCCAACGCCGCAGCGTCATCCAGGAGGAAGTGCTGGAGCATGAACAGGTCCACGCCTGCCTCGGCGTAGGGGCGCATCTGGTCGACGACCTGCTGGGGCGTGCCGACGAACCAGCGCTCCCGCAGCGCCATCAGCGCCTGCTCGGCCTCTGCCCCTCGCCACCGTGGGATGACCTCACCCAGCCCCCCGACCCGGTCGCGCAGCTCGGCCTCGTCGCGTCCGATCAGGTAGCCACGCATCATCGAGCGCCGAATCTCGGAGGGCGGCCGCCCGATCTCACGGCACCGGGCGTCGAGCGAGGCCGACTTCTCTCTGAACGTCTCGACGTCGGGCGTGAGAAAGTTCCATTCCGCCGCCTCCCGGGCGGTGATGTCGCGAGTGCGCCGCTCGCCGCCGCCGCCGATCAGCAGGGGGATCTCCCGGCTCGTAAACGTCTGGCGTATGCGCGGGATGCCCTCCTCCAGCCTGTCGAAGCGCTCGCGCCAGCCAGGCAGCGGGATGCCGGACGCCTTGTGCTCGGCTTCGTTCCAGCCCGCGCCGACGCCCAGGATCAGGCGGCCGCCCGAGAGGTCGTCCACCCCTCGCGCGATTCGCCCCAGGACCGCGGGAACGTAGAACGTGATCGGGCTGACCATCGGACCGAGCTGGATTCGCTCCGTCCACTCGGCGGCGAGGGCCAACGCGGGCCAGGCGGACAGCGATTCACGATCGGCGCCCATCACCGACTGGAGGTGGTCGCTTGTTCGGAGCGAGGCGAAGCCCAACCGCTCCGCGTCAGCGACGATGCGACGCCAGCGCTCCCAGCTCAGGCCCTCCTGGGCCTCGATCATCACTCCAACCTGAGCCATCCGAAACCTCCGGAGATCCCGACCACCTGCATCAATTCAGTAGCTGCTTCAGCTCCGCCAGCCGAAGCCAGTTGACGATCTGGTCCTGGCCCAGCCCCGCGCGCCGAGCAATCCAGATGCCGAGGTCAACGTAGAGCAGCTGATCGGGCGCGTGCGCATCCGAGTCCAGGCTGAACCGGCAGCCGACCGAGGCCGCCAGCCGCGTCAGCTCGGGCGAGAGGTCCATCCGAGCGGGGTCGCAGTCGATCTCGAGGACGACGTCACGCCTGGCGGCGGCGCTGAACACCGCCTCGAAGTCGTACTGTGCGCCGGCGCGTGAGCCGGGCCGGCGGCCAGTCGGATGGCCGATCATGTCTACGTGCGGGTGGTCGATGGCCCGCAGCATGCGCTCGGTCATTGCCGCCGCCTCCATTCGAAGCTTGACGTGAGGCGACGCGATCACGATGTCGAGTACGGCCAGTGTCTCATCGGGCAGGTCGAGCGAGCCGTTCTCGTTGATGTCGACCTCGATGCCCTGCAGGATGGTGATCCCCTGGAGCTCGCCGTTGGCCTGGTCGATCAGCCGCCGCTGGGCAGCCAGCCGTTCGGGGCCAAGGCCGTTGACCACACCCAGGCGTGGCGAGTGATCCGTGACGGCCAGGTACTCGTACCCACGGGCCTGGGCGGCTCGCGCCATGTCGACGACGCTGGCGCCGCCGTCGGACCAGTCGGTATGAGCGTGCAGGTCCCCTCGATAGCCCATCTGGACGAGAGGTGAGATCTCGAACGGTGCAGACTCGGCGTGGTCCGCCTGGTTCAGCTCGGCCCGCAACCGCTCGAGGTACGAGCTGCGGCCCGTGTCCACCAGCTCAGCCAGGGTCCGGGCGATGCCCGACCCCACGCCCTCCAGTGACTCCAGCGCATTCGCCTGGCGGAGGCGCCGCAGGTCGGGACGTTCGCGCACCAGCATCGACGCCACCCGGGTGAACGCGCGCGCCCGATGTGCGTCGCCCTGATGGCGCAGCAGGTAGGCGATCTCTGCCAGGTAGGCAGCTGCCTCCTCCGGGGTCCCCGCGAAACCCTCAGGTTTGGTGGGGTGGTCCTCCGGGCCGTGCTGGGGGCTCATTGCGGCGCAAGCCGCTTCAGGAGCAGGCGGTGGGGCGGATGGGGCGGGCCGAAGAAAGCCTCCAGCTCAGCATCGAGATGAGCCGGTGGGGCTGGATAGACGCGCATGTCGTAGCCACGAGCCTCCCACCAGGCGGGCTCCTCGGGCGAGACCAGCGCCACGATCCCACCGGGGCGGGAACAGCGTTCCAGCTCCGCCACCACGGGCTCGCCGCCCAGCGGTGGGTGCGGGCCGAATGTGGCACAGGAAACCACGAGGTCGGCCCAGCCCGAGACGATCGGCAGCCGGTGACCGACGGCGGCGACCACCCGGACACCAGGGTGACGCTTCAGCAGCAGGCGGCGGAGCGGTGGGCACGGCTCCAGGGCGATCAGCGCCCGGGCCCTGCCTGCAAGCGCTGCCGTGAGGCGACCACTGCCGGCGCCGACTTCAACAATTCGCGCACCCTCAGCTGGTAGGTCTGCCAGCAGCTCGGGTGCGATGGGTTCCGCCGCCGCCAGACAGTCCCAGAGGTCAGAGGCGAGCTCATAGGTGAGGTACCAGAAGGCCCCTCGCACGAGGCGGCGAGCGGCGGCCTCGCGTTCGGCCACGGCCACCGGTCGCTGGCCCAGCCGCAAGAGGCGCTCACCGCGCGTGGCCGGCAAGACTGAAGCGATGGCGTGCAGCGCCTCCCGCTCCTCGCCGATGGCGGCGGCGACGTCCTCCAGCGGGAGGGCACTGGGGCCGGGCTCGAAGAGCAGGTTCACTGTCGTGCGGCCGAGCCGAGCCAGGTCGGTCGCCCGGAAGCGCTCACTTCCGGGCGGGGCGGTTGCCACGGCGTCGGCGTAGCGCACGGGGCGTCAGTATATGTAGGGCCGGAATGCTCACGATTCATCTCCACGACTTGCGATCGCGAGCTTGGCAGCTCGTCCTGCGATGACAGCCGAAGACCGATCAGAGGAGCCGCTGACTGGGCTGATCCGGCAGGTGCTCAGCGGGTTGGGAGAAGACCCTCAGCGGCCTGGCTTGATCGACACTCCGGCGCGCGTTGCCCGTTCTCTGCGCCACCTGACCGAAGGCTACGGGATGGACGTCCGAGACGCCGTCGGGGACGCTCTGTTCGACCAGGACTACGACGAGATAGTGCTGGTTCGCGGCATCCCGTTCTACAGCCTCTGTGAGCACCACCTCCTGCCATTCCTCGGCGTGGCGCACGTCGCCTACGTCCCCTGCGGGCGGGTGGTGGGGCTCAGCAAGATCCCGCGTTTGGTGGACCTCTTCGCTCATCGACTGCAGCTGCAGGAGAGGATGACGCGGCAGATCGCGGAGGCGTTGGTCGAGGTGACGGAGCCGAAGGGCGTCGCCGTGGTGCTGGAGGCGCGCCACATGTGCATAGAGATGCGGGGCGTGGAGAAGTGTGGTGAAACCGTCACGTCCTGCATGCTCGGCTGCTTTCGGAGCGATGCTCGGTCGAGGGCGGAGTTTCTCGACCTCGTCCGCCGGCCAGCGAGCTGAGGCTCGCCCCCTCCCCCGGCTTCGCCGGGTACTCCCCCAACTGTCGCGGGGGAGAGATTATTTGCGCTCGGCCGCCTTTTCAGACCGCTGTGCGCTCCCCTCTCCCAGGCTGGCGATCAGCCGCCGCGTGAGCGCCGTCGCCGCGGCCGTACCCACCATTCGCGCCGCGGGCATGACAAGCCGCATCCAGGTCGGCTCGGGGGGACGGCTCTCAGTCTCCGGCTGCTCCCCGATGGACAGCCGCAGGGGCAGGACCCGCTTGCGGAGCCGCCGCCCTGACCGCCGTGCCCTGGCCAGACTGATGCCTGACGGCGCCAGCCGCCGCAGCCGCTCGCGAGGGGTCGCCGGCCGCGTCAAGCGGTAGACGACGAAGCCGCCAATCAGCAGGACGCCGATCGCCGCTCCGGCCCCGAGGATGATCGCGGCCCGGCGCACCTGCCGCCGCCCCCGCTCTCGGAGCTCGACGAGCTTTGGCTCCATGGAGCCCCGAAGCTCTACGATCTGCCGTTCGATCTGATCTGACGAAGGGCCCAATCTCTCGTTTCCTCCAGGCTCGTCAGCGTCCGCTGCGGCGGCTGGATCCGCAGCCGCAGCTTGCCCACCAGCGCAAGCACAGCGCCGATGACGGCGTACCCGCCCAACCAGATCGCGGCGCCGATGAGGTGGTTCGACCACAGCACGACCAGGAAGGCCGGAAGCGCCACCAGAATCGCCAGCGCCAGCAGCAGCGCGCCAAAGGCCAGCAGGCCGATCGCGATCCCGTTCCGCATCAGGAGCTCTCGGAGCTCCTGCTTAGCCAGCTGGATGTTGAGCCGAACAAGCTCCTGGGCGTCTTGAACCACGTCCTGGGCCAAGTGGGCCGAGGAAGCCGACGGTCGCTCACCACTGTTCACTGTCAAGAAAAGCATACTGTCGGGGCACAAGAAATACACACCTGGAACTACGATTCCTGCATAAAGACTTCTTTATGTGTTAGGCTTCGAATAAAGAAAAGATTATGTATTCGGAGATCGAGCGCCGTCAGCTCCCTACACACTTCCGGGCACTGGCCAGCCCCACCCGCCTTCGCATCCTCGAGCGTCTGGCCGAGGGCGAGGTCAGCGTCAAGGAGCTGGCCGCCGCTCTGCGCATGAGCCAGCCACGAGTCAGCTGGCACCTGGCGCTGCTCCGCCGCGGCGGAGCAGTCCGAACTCGGAAGCAAGGCCGGCAGGTCCACTGCTCCCTGGATCTCGAAGGCATCAGGCGCCACCAGCTGGCACTGTGGGAGCTGCTCAATGAAAAACGAACGATCGGAGTGAGGATATGAAGAACGCGAAGAACGGGCAAGGCAAGGTCAGGGTCGCCATCGTCGGTGTGGGCAACTGCGCTTCCTCTCTCATCCAGGGGGTGCGCTATTACCGCGAGGCATCGCCGGACGATTTCGTGCCCGGCCTGATGCACGTCGGACTCGGCGGCTACCACGTCCGCGACATCGAGTTCGTCGCCGCCTTTGACGTCGACAGGGAGAAGGTGGGCAAGGACCTCTCGGAGGCCATGTGGGCGGGTCCCAACAACACCGTCAAGTTCTGTGAGGTCCCGAACCTGGGTGTCCGTGTCGAGCGTGGGATGACGCACGACGGCATCGGCAAGTACTTGAACGACGTCATCACCAAGGCTCCCGGTGAGACGAGCGACGTTGCCGGCATCCTCAAGGAGTCGGGCGCGGACGTAGTCGTCAACTACCTTCCGGTCGGGTCGGAGGAGGCCACCAAGTGGTACGTCGAGCAGGCGTTGAGCGCCGGCTGCGCCTTTGTCAACTGCATCCCGGTCTTCATCGCTCGTGAGCACTACTGGCAGGGCCGGTTCGAGAAGCAGGGCCTGCCCATCATCGGCGACGACATCAAGTCGCAGGTGGGCGCCACGATCGTCCACCGGACGCTGGCCAGGCTGTTCCGCGAGCGCGGAGTCAAGCTGGAGCGCACCTACCAGCTCAACTTCGGCGGCAACACCGACTTCTTGAACATGCTGGAGCGAGAGCGCCTGATGTCCAAGAAGATCTCCAAGACCCGTTCGGTGACCTCGCAGCTGGACTACGAGATCGGTGCGGACAACGTCCACATCGGCCCGTCGGATTATGTGCCCTGGCTGAGGGACCGCAAGTGGGCTCAGATCCGTCTGGAGGGCCGCAGCTTCGGCGATGTACCCCTCAACGTCGAGCTCAAGCTGGAGGTCCATGACTCCCCCAACTCGGCGGGCATCGTCATCGACGCTGTCCGGTGCTGCAAGCTGGCCCTGGATCACGGCGTCTCCGGCACGCTCGAGGGCCCGAGCGCGTACTTCATGAAGTCGCCGCCGCAGCAATACACCGACAATGACGCCCGCCGCCTGACCGAAGAGTTCATCGGGAACAATGGGCGACAGGCCAGCCAGGCTGAGAAGAGCGCTGCGACCGCTCAAGACTAGCTACCAGGTGGCTGCCCGGCTCACGCGGGCGGTCCCGGGCAGCATCCGGTATCCGGTGGCGGCGTTCGGCGGCACGCTCTGGTGGGCGGCCGACTCCGGCCGTCGGCATAATGCTCGCGTCAACTACGGGGCGGTCCTCGGCCTTCCCGAGGATCATCCCGAGGTGCGCCGAGTTGTAAAGCGTGCGTTCGAGAACTACACACGGATGCTGGCGGACTTCCTGCTCATGGGCAGCCTCAAGCCTGAGGAGTTAGTCGCGATGGTCAACCTGGATGGCCGGGAACACGTCGACGCCGCACAGGCAGGCGGCCGGGGCGCGATCCTGGCCCTGCCCCACATGGGGTCGTGGGACTTCGCGGCCTCGATGGCGCTTGTGTACGGCTACCGCATCGCCGCCGTGGCGGAGACATTCCCGGGCTCGCTGAATGACGCGGTGGTCGAGACTCGCTCTAGCCACGGCCTGGAGGTGATACCGCTGAATCGGTCGGCGGTGCGTGCGATCAACGAGGTCCTGGACGGAAACGGGATGGTGGCGCTGCTCTGCGACGTCCCTCACGGTCCAGGGACAGAAGTTCGCTTCTTCGACCACCGCGCGATGGTCCCCTCTGGGCCGGCGGCCATCGCCTGCCGGCGGGGAGTGCCCATCCTGCCCGTCTACAGCCGCCGCGTCGGCGCGCTCAAATACCAGATTCACGTGGACCCACCGATCCAGCCTCCAGCGTCCGAGCGCTGCCGCGGAAAGGAGGCTGCCGCCGAGCTGATGCAGCAGGTGATCGACCGCTTCGAGTCCTTCATACGCCAGCACCCTGATCAGTGGTATGCCTTCCGGCGAATCCTGAATTGATCCAGTACCGCGGCTTTCTCGTCATGCAGTGGCTCGTCGAACGGCTCCCGCGCCGTCTGGGCTACGCGCTGGCGGTTGCCGTCGCCCGCTTCGCCTTTCTGTTCGCCCGAAAGGCTCGCGATTCTCTGACGCAGAACCTCGAGATGGCGCTGCCCTACCTGTCGCGCGGCGAGCTGCGGCGGGTGACCTGGCACAACTTCCGCAACCACTCCAAGGCCTACGCCGACCTGATGCGGCTACCTGTGGCCAGAGTCGAGGATCTGCGCCAACTGCTTCATGTAGAGGGGGTCGAACACCTCGAGGCGGCCCGCGCCAGGGGCCGCGGTGTGCTGGTGATCTCGGCCCACATGGGCTCCTGGGAGGTGGCCGCCGCGATCTGGTCGGCGACGGTGGCCCCGGTGTCGCTGTTTGCGGAGGAGCTGGAGCCGCAGGAGCTGTTCGAGTGGTATCGGTGCACTCGTGCCCGGCTCGGGATCAGCGTGCTGCCCTTGACCCGCACCGGCCTTCGGCAGGTGCTCCATGCCCTTGATGACCAGGAGATGGTAGTCACCGCGATCGACCGCGACGTCCTCGGCACCGGGATCATGATCGACTTCTTCGGCCGTCCGGCGCCTATCCCGGACGGGCCGGCCGCGATCGCTCTGCGCAAGGGCACGCCCCTGCTTCCGGTTGCGGTGTACCGGCTGCCGGACGACACGTTTCAGGCCGTCGGCTACCCGCCGATCTTCGCAGAGCCGACCGGCGATCGAGCCGGAGACGTGCAGCGTGTCACCGCCGAGTTGGTTCGGCACCTGGAAGATATGATCCGCGACCACCCAGACCAGTGGCATGTTCCACATCGCATCTGGTCCGAGGAGCGCGCAGACTGAGGAAATGAGGGTCGGGCTCGTCTCGCCTTACGACTACAGCCACCCGGGTGGTGTGACCAGCCACATCCGGCCGCTGGCTTACTGGCTCCGCCAGCTCGGCCATGAGGTGGGGACCTTCGCACCGTCCAGCCGGCGCGATGCGGAGCAAGAGATCCCCGACTTCTACCGGATCGGCCGGGTGTTCAGACTGCCCATGAACGAATCGGTGGCCCGGATTACGCTCAGCTTCCACCTCGCGCGCCGGGTGAGCGAGATCATGGACAGAGAGCGCTTCGACGTGCTGCACTTTCACGAGCCGCTGATGCCGGCGCTGCCGCTGACGTTGCTCCGGATGGCTCGGGCACCGCACGTCGGAACCTTCCACTCATTCGCCAAGTCGAATCTCGGCTACTACTACGGGCGCCCCATCCTCAGGCCCTACCTCAAGCACCTGGATGCCACCATCGCGGTCAGCCGGCCGGCGGGCGACTTCGTCCGCCACTACTTTCCTCAACTGAATCCGCGCATCGTGCCCAACGGCGTCGATACGGAGAGGTTCAAGCCCGGTCACACGCCCATCCATCACCTGCGAGACGACTGTGTCAACGTTCTCTTCGTCGGTCGGCTGGAGAAGCGGAAGGGCCTGCGCGACCTGCTCCAGGCCTACGCATACCTTCACGAGAGGGTGCCGCGCACTCGTCTGATCATCGCCGGCGACGGCCCGCTGCGGGGCATGGTCGAGTCGTTCGTCTCGGGCCGCCACCTCGAAAACGTCGTGATGGCCGGCTACGTGCCCGACCAGGTGCTGCCTCGCTTCCACGCCAGCGCCGACATCTTCTGCGCCCCGGCAACCGGACGCGAGAGCTTCGGCATCGTCCTGCTGGAAGCGATGGCGGCCGGGCTGCCGGTGGTCGCGACAGAGATTCCGGGCTATCTGTCCGTCGCCGAGGCAGGGGTTGACAGCCTGACCGTGCGACCAAAGAGCCCGGTCGAGCTGGGTACGGCCCTGACGGTGCTGGCGCGCGACCCGCTGCTGCGCAAGCGCCTTGGCGAGGCCGGCCTGGCCAAGGCCCAGCGCTATTCCTGGCCGAGCGTCACGGCCCGCATCATCGAGGTCTATCAGGAAGCCAGGCAGGTGCGCGGGGGCGCCGGCGCAGCGTCGAAGGAGGTTGAGCTGGGTGTTCACGACCCGCTTCCAAGCGTGGGTTAGGCGCAACGCTCAGCGGCTGGCGCGCTTCGTGAGCCGTCTGCCGATCACGCCCAACCAGGTGACGGTTGCCGGCACTCTGTTTACTTTCGGAGCTGCCGTGCTGATCGGCTTCGGTCACCTCGTGTGGGCAGGGATCGTGCTGGCGCTGAGCGGCACCTTCGACATCCTCGATGGGGCGTTGGCCAGAGCGACCAAACGCAGCTATCCATACGGCGCCTTCCTTGACTCGACTTTCGACCGCTACTCGGAAGGGGCGATCTACATCGGGCTGGCCGTCTATTTCCTGAACCAGGGCGGCCGCTGGATGCGCTGGGAGGTGCTGGGCTGCATGCTGGCGCTGGCCGGGTCGTTCCTCGTCTCGTACGTGCGCGCCCGCGCCCAGTCACTGGGGTTCAAATGCGATTCGGGCATCTTCGCCCGCCCCGAACGGGTGGTGGCCACTGTTGCGGGCCTTGTCCTGCCGATCCCTGGGATCCTGCCGGCGGTGGTCGGGTTGCTGGCGGTGCTCACCAACTTCACTGCCGTCCAGCGGATCCTCGAGGTGTGGGGCCAGGCGCGAGCGCAGCGGAGGGCGCGGGAAGCGGCTGCCAAGGCGCCTTCGCGAGGCGAGACCAGCCGGCCATAGGGCCGGCGCGGTCAGCCGAGCCTGAAGAACTCCAGCTCGGCGATGGCGACCTGGCTGCTTTGAGCTGAGGGGTACACGCTGAGGATCCGAATAGCCACCGAGCGCACGTGAATGCCGTGGAGGTCGTACTTCGTGGCCTGCGGCAGATCCGTCAGGGTCAGGTTTTCGGTGGTGCCGTCGGAATAGGCCACCTGCACGTCCTTGGGTCTCGCCAGGCTTGCGTAATCCGCCCCTGCACCCGAGGTGACGAGCAGGTAGTCCAGATCGGTCTCTGCGGCAAACGCGATCTGGATCCGTGGCTGTGGGTCGGCGCGCATGTCGGCCGCCCAGTAGTCATCGCTGATCAGATCGATCAGGTTTGACGGCGGATGGCCTGCCACTGACGAGCTCGCCTCGGCCTCAGACGGCTTGACCGAGACCGGCATCCCGATGCCCAGCGTCCGCTGAACGCCCTTGAAGCTGACGGCGACCTGGTGGTTGACCCGGCTTCGGAACCCGGGAACCACGGCGTAGGAGAGCAACGACCCGACGACCACCGCACCAATGACCGCCAGGAAGCCGGCCCGGGCCCAGCGGGCGGGTCGCATGCGTCCAGTGCGCATTGCCGCCGCGCGATAATCCGTGACCTGCGGTCCGCGAGCCGGGATGATGCGACGCCACCAGGGCCGCCTGAGGGCGATGGCCTCTGCCAGCGGCGTGCCGCAGCGGCGGCAGAAGCTGCGGCCGGCCAGATTGGCGACCCCACAATGTGCGCAGATCAGCTCGCCTGGCTGATGTCGCACGCCCGGGGCGGGTTCCACCCGGGTGGGCCCGGGCGGCGGTCCCGGCGCAGGAGGATGTCGAGATGGGGGCGGCTGGGCCGTCGGAGGAGGCGGTTGGGGCGCGGGTGGCTGCATGGTGCGTGGCGGTGATGGTGGGCTGGACGCAGGAGGCGACACAGGGACCGATGGGACCGCCGGTGGCGCTGGAGGCGGCGCGCCGGCTCCGCGGGCGGGCTGTACTGCGGGCGAGGGGACGGCGGGTGGCACCCAGCCCTCCCCAGCTGGATCCTGCGGCCGCGCAGGCGCCCGTTCCCGCTGGGGTAGCTCGAGCTGATACGGCTCTGATGACTGTTCGTCGGAGCTGGGCTCGGTGCTCGAGTCGAGAAAGCTCCCGCAGAAAGTACAGAACGAGTCCCGGTCGCGGTTGCGCGTGCCGCAGTTGTTGCAGACGATCATCAGCCGATTCCGGTGCGATGGTAGCAGCGGGTCGTTGACCGGCCGCGGTTACGACGAGATCGATACGCGAAAGCAGAGGCTGGTTCTGGCCCCGACCTCCTGCACGCCGATCTTCTCAAGCCGGACGCGCTCGAGGCCGGCGTCATCGAAGAGTCGATGGCCGGCGCCGAACAAGACGGGCATGACGGCGAGGTGGAGCTCATCGACGAGTCCGGCACGCAGAAGCTGCTGCGCCACGCTGACGCCGCCGACAACCTGAACTGCCTTGTCCCCTGCGGCGGCCGTTGCCTGGGCAACCGCCGACTCGATGCCGTCGGTGACGAACCTGAAGGTCAGGTGCTCGTCCTGCTTCGGTTGCACCTGCGGCGGTTCGTGGGTCAGCACGAAGAGGGGTACCTGGAACTCATAGTTGCCGACGTAGGAATCCGGGTCCCCCATCTCGAAGGTTCTCCTCCCCATGAGGACGGCGCCGGTCTCTTCGATGATGGCGTTCATGTAGGCGGTTCCCCGAAGGGCGGCGAGGTCAGGGTAGAGACGGCCCACGCTTCCCTCCCGGTCGGCCACGAACCCGTCCAGTGAGGTGGTCATCCCAAGGACCACCTTCGCCATTGACTCCTGCAGTCTCCCGTGCGTGAGGGCTATGCGCGACCCGACGTCTGCCGGACCCTTCGCGCGAGCGCGTCGATCGTCACCGCGGCCAGCAGAACCCCACCGGTGACCAGGAACTTGACGGATGAGGCGAGTGCCAGCAGGTCCATGCCGTTTGAGATCGAGCTGATCACCAGCGCCCCGGTGAGCGCAGTCCAGACGCTGCCCCGACCTCCGAAGAGGCTCGTGCCGCCGATGACGGGGCCGGCTATCGAATTGAGGAGGACGTCGTTCCCGCCGGAAGACTGATTGACCGCCAGGAGTCGCGACGCCGCCAGGATCCCGCCGCAGGCGGCGAGCGTGCTGCAGAGCGCAAACACCGCGATACGGATGGCGTCTACGTTGATACCGGCTCGGCGGGCTGCCTCCGCGTTGCCCCCCACGGCGAATACATAGCGTCCGAAGCGGGTCCGACGAAGTACCTGGTCGAACAGGAGGATGAAGCCGAGCAGGATCAGAAGTACGAGCGGCACGCCTCGGTCGGAGTTGAGCACGAACACCGCCGCCAACGAGAGGACCGCGATCAGCGCCACGGCCCCGATGAACTCGATCATCGGTGCCAGGCGGAGCCCGGCCCGAGCCCGGCGGCGGCGGCGGAGCAGTCCCGACAACGCGTAGATGACGATCAGGGCTGCGGCGAGCAGCCAGCCCACAGTGGATGGGAAGAAGTTGCCGGTCAGAGCATCGATCGTGGGGTTGTAGAGGTTGATCGTCCCCGTCTGGCCGAGCACCAGGAGGAGGGCGCCCTGCCAGGCCAGCAGGCCGGCCAGCGTGACGACGAAAGACGGTATGTGGAGGCGGGCGGCCCAGGTTCCCTGGACGAAGCCGATTGCCGTCCCGGTGAGAGCGCCGCCTATGATCGCCAGGCCCGCGGGCACCCCGTGCTTCACATTGAGCACCGCCATCACGGCTGCGCAGAGGCCGCTCACGGCACCAACCGACAGGTCGATCTCGCCCAGCAGGAGGACGAGGACGATGCCGACAGAGATGGTGCCGACGCCGGCGAGCTGGAGGACGAGGTTGGTCAGGTTGCGAGGCGTCAGGAAGTTCGGGTTGAGGAACCAGAAGACCGCCCAGATCAGGATGATCCCTGCGATGACCGGGAGCGATCCCACCTCGCCCTGGACGAAGCGACTGCCGAAGGCTTCGAGCCACCCTCGGAGGCCAAGTCCAGCCGTGGGCTCAGCCGACTCGACTGCTGTGCTCATGGGGTTGCACCCGCGTTCATCTCGTCCTCCGGGACCAGGCCGCCTATGTCGGCGCCCGTGATGGCGGCCACCACCTGTTCGCGAGTGGCGTCCTTCACGCCGAAGTCGGCGACCCGGCGCCCGAGTCGGAGCACCACGATGCGGTCGCAGACCTCGAAGACATCGGCCAGATTGTGGCTGATCACGACCACCCCGAGGCCACGATCGCGCAGCCGCTTGATGAGGTCGAGCACCTGCCGGGTCTGGGCCACCCCGAGGGCGGCGGTGGGCTCGTCGAGAAGAACGACTTTGGCGTCCCACATCACCGAGCGTGCGACCGCCGTCGACTGTCGCTGGCCACCCGAGAGAGAAGCCACGGTGCTACGGACGCTGGGCAGCTTGACCGACAGTGTGGACAGCACTTCGATGGACCGCTTCTCCATCGACTCCTCGTCGAGGGCGGGCAGCGGTTCATCGAGCTCCTCGCGGCCGAGATAGAGGTTGCTGACGACGTCCAGGTTGTCGCACAGGGCGAGGTCCTGGTAGACGGTCGCGATGCCGATCCTGGTGACGTCACGAGGCCCGTGGACGGCGATCGGCCTGCCCTCGAAGATCATCTCCCCGGCGTCAGGCAAGTTGATGCCCGCGATGGTCTTGACGAGCGTGGACTTGCCCGCGCCGTTGTCGCCGACGAGGGCGACGACCTCACCGGGATAGACCTCGAAGTCGACGTCGCTGAGCGCCTGGACGGCGCCGAAATGCTTGGAGATCCCGTGCAGCTCCAGGATCGGATGCCGTCCGTTGGTTGCCATCTGCCCTCCGCTTCGACAAGGGGATGAGGGTGGCGGCGGGCCGGCGTCGGCCCGCCGCCAGATCACGAAAAGAAGACTACGAGATGCCGGCCGCCGTGCAGGCGGACGCGTACTGTGCGGTGCAGATGTCGGTCGCTGTCCAGAACTTGTCAGCGACCACCGTCGTCTTGACGGTGTCCTTGGTGACCGCAACCGGGGTGAGCAGCACCGAGGGAACGTCCTTGGTCCCGTTGTTGACGGTCTTGCCGTTGGTCTTAGAGCTCGGCACGGCGGTGCCGTTGACCAGGTCGACCGCCAGCTCGGCGGCGCCCTCTGCCTCTGGCGCGATCGCCTTGTACACGGTCATGTACTGCTCGCCGATCAGGATCCGCTGGATGGCGGCGAGCTCAGCGTCCTGTCCCGTGACCGGGGGCAGTGGCTTCAGCCCGGCCGACTTCATGGCGGCGATGGCGCCACCGCCCGTGCCGTCATTGGCGGCGTAGACGCCGTCCACCTTGTTGGCGAGTGCGGTCAGGGCCTGGGTCATCTCGTTCTGGGCCTGGTCAGGGCTCCAGTCGGGCGTGTCGTACTCCTTGGCGACGGTGACCTTGCCGTCGAGCACGCTGTGAGCGCCCTGCTTGAACAGCTTCGCGTTGTTGTCTGTGGGCGCGCCGTTGATCATCACGACCGACGGATTGGCCTTGCTGCCCAGGGCCTGCAGCAGCGACGTGCCCTGCAGCTTGCCCACCGCCTGGTTGTCGAACGAGATGTAGTAGTTGACGTTGGGCGTATTCAGGATCAGCCGGTCGTACGAGACAACCGGCACGTTGGACTGCTTGGCCTTGTTGGCGATGGCCGCGGCAGCGGTCCCGTCCACAGCGTCGAGGACGAGCACCTTGGCGCCGTTCGTAAGCGCTGCCTCAGCCTGTGACTGCTGGGTCGAGGCGTCCTGGTTGGCATTGCTGTAGATGATCGAGCAGTCGCTGCAGAGCGCCTTGACCTTGGCCTCGAAGAGCGGTCGGTCCTTGCTCTCGTAGCGTGCTGTCTTGGTCTCGGGCAGCAGAAGCGCGATCTTCTTGGAGGAGGTGGAAGTGCCGCCTCCACTGCTGGACGAGGTCCCGCAGGCCGCGATTCCGAGGGCCAGGACGACCACCGCTGACAGGAACCCGGTTAACTTCATTTGACTCCTCCTTGCATTAGGCGCTCGCTCTCATTACGCGCTCGCTCAAGAATCGATCGGTTGACTGCAGCACCAGAGCGAGCGCACCCAGCATCTCCGCCCGCTCGCCGAGGACACCCTGTACGACCGCCACTGACTCCACCGCAGCGCGTACAGCGTAGCGCCGCAGCGACTCCCGCAGCGGCCCCAACAGCATGTCGCCGGCCTCGCTCAGATGGCCGCCCACGATGATGAGCTCCGGGTTGAGGATGTTGCAGACGGCAGCCATCGAGACGCCGATCTGCCGCCCGGCGTCGGCGATCGCGCGCCGGCAGGCCGGATCACCTGCCGCCGCCAGCTCGAGCACCCGCGCCAGCGTGAGGTCCTTGCTCCGTGTGCTCCGGACCTGTTCGACGACTGCAGCCCCACCGGCCACGGTCTCAAGGCAGCCCCGGCTGCCGCAGCGGCAGAGCGGTCCCTGTTCGTCCACCGTCGTGTGGCCGATCTCCCCTGCCGTGCCCACCGCACCCCGGTGCAGCTGTCCCGAGATGACGATGCCGGCCCCGATGCCCGTCGACGCTTTGATGTAGGTGACCACTGAGCAGCCGCGCCCTGCGCCCCAGTAGACCTCGGCCAGCGCTCCCACGTTCGCGTCGTTGTCGATCTCGACCGGCAGCTGGAGCCGGCGCGCCATCTCCTCCGCAGGCGCCAGACCGATCCAGCCGGGCAGGATGCTGGCGGAGCCGATGGTCCCGGTCCGGCGGTCGATGGGGCCGGGTATACCCATGCCGACCCCGATCACGCGGTCGCGGCAAACCCTCGCTTCCGCCAGCACCTCGTCGACCATCGTTGCGGCGGCTTCGAGGGCGCCCGCGGCGTCGTTGTCCACCTGGAACTCGCGGTGGCGTTCGGCGGTGACCTGGTGGGACAGGTTGGCGATACCGACGCGCACGTGGCTGTGACCGAAGTCGATTCCGACGGCCGCGCCGGCCGAATCGTCGAGCCCGAGGAGGACCGCCGGCCGCCCGCCCGGGGCTGAGCGGCGGCGGGGCATCGCGTCCTTGCGTCCGTCCTCGAATTCTGTGACCAGTCCGGCTGTGCGAAGCTCCAGGACCAGGGTCGAGATCGTGGACCGGGAGAGCCCGGTGGCGCGGGCGATGTCAGCCTGACTGACGCGCCCCTGCCGGCGGAGAACCTCCACGACGCGGTGCCGATTGCGGGCCCGCAGCACTCCGAGGCCTCGCCGCTCGTACATCGCTGCGAAGGATGGATCCCAGGGCCGCGTTTGTCAAGGCTTTGCACGAACGACAGCGGAATGTGACCCCCATTGTCCGAGAACCGGACGAAGTCAGGTGGAGGGGATCACTCTCCCCAGCGGCCGGGATCCCCGCGAAGCCTGCTTCGTGGGGTGGGGAGTCGGGGGAGTACCCGGCGAAGCCGGGGGAGGGGGGAGAGAACGCCTCTCGTACTGACCCCTGACAATTGGAACCCGGAGAAGCATGCACGTAGGGCTTCTGGGCGCAGGCAGGATCGGAGCGCTTCACGCGCGACTGCTCGCCCAGAACCCGCTGGTCGATAGCCTCACGATCACCGACACAGAGGTCGGCCGCGCCGCAGCGCTGGCCAGGCAGCTCGACGCCCGTTGCCAGGGCACCCCCGAAGAGGTGGTGCGGAGTGGCGTAGACGCGCTCGTGATCGCCGCCGCCACTCCCGCCCACGCCCCTCTTATCCATCTGGCTGCAAGCTTGGGCCTGCCGGCCTTTTGCGAGAAGCCCATCTCGCTCGACCTGGAGACGACCGATGAGGTGCTCCGTCACGTCCGTGAGACGGGCACCTTCCTCCAGGTCGGCTTCCAGCGTCGATTCGACCCTGGGTACCGCGCGGCTCGAGATGCCGTGCAGTCGGGACGCCTCGGCGAGTTGCTCATTGTTCGAGCGGCCACCCACGACCGTGAGCCGCCGTCGGAGGACTACCTCGCAGCTTCGGGCGGCATGTGGCGAGACCTGCTGATCCATGACTTCGACGTGCTGCCGTGGGTCACGGGAAGGCGAATCACGGAGGTCTATGCCGACGGCACCGCAGGCAGCGAGCCCTTCGGCCGGCTTGGCGACGTCGACCGGGCCGTGGCGGCGGTGAGGCTAGACGATGGCGTCCTCGGGCTGGTGTCAGGCAGCCGGTGGGATCCGCTCGGATACGACGTCCGCCTCGAGCTGCTGGGGTCGCGCGACAGCATCGCGGTAGGGGTGAGCCAGCGGGTCGCCCTCCGCTCGGTCGAGCCTGGTGCTGCCCAGTCGACGGACGGCTACCGGGATTTCATGGAACGGTTCGAGAGTGCCTACCGATACGAGCTCGAGGCATTCGTGGAGCGGGTTCGCGATGGAGGTGAGAGCCCGTGTTCAGGTGCGGACGCTCGTCGCGCGCTGTGCGTCGCGCTCGCCGCCGAGCAGTCTTTTCGCGAACGCCGTCCGGTTCAGGTCGAGGAGGTCGGATAAACGAACTACGCTGTGACCAGACCAACCTGGGAGTCACGCGATGATAGCCAACCTCGTCGGCTCACACTGGCTGCGCCCCGAAGCCGAGACGCTGCCGGTATACAACCCAGCGACCGGCGACGTTATCGAGCACGTGCCGCTCTCGGGCGGGGCGGAGGTCGAGGCGGCCGTACGCGCCGCCGCGTCGGCGTTCCCCGGCTGGTCGCGAACGCCGGTGATGGAGCGGGTGCGGTTGATGTTCCGCTTCAAGCAACTGCTCGAAGACCACTTCGAGGAGCTCGCAGCGATTGTCACCCGGCACCACGGCAAGACGCTGGACGAGGCAAGAGGCGAGGTGCGCCGCGGTATCGAAGTCGTGGACTTTGCCTGCGGCGCTCCTACGCTGCTCCAGGGCCGGACTCTGCGGGAGGTCTCCGGCGGCGTCGACCAGGACGTGTATCGCTACCCGATCGGCGTTTGCGCCGGAATCCCACCCTTCAACTTTCCGGTCATGATCCCGCTCTGGATGTTCCCCCTGGCGGTAGTCGCGGGCAACACCTTTGTCTTCAAACCCTCGGAGCGGACCCCGCTGGGCGCGGTGCGTCTGGCCGAGCTGTTCCTGGAGTCCGGCTTCCCCGAGGGCGTGCTCAACGTCGTCCACGGCGCGCGCGAGGCCGTCGAAGCGCTGCTCGCTCACCCCGACGTTCGGGCGATCTCGTTTGTCGGGTCGGAGCCGGTCGCGCGCCATGTGTACCAGGCCGCCGCGGCCAATGGCAAGCGTGTGCAGGCACTGGGTGGAGCGAAGAACCACATCGTGGTCATGCCCGACGCCGATCTCGAACTGGCGGTCCCTGCGATCCTCGGCTCGGCGTTCGGCAACGCCGGTGAGCGCTGCCTCGCGGGCAGCGTTGCGGTGGCGGTGGGCGAAGCGTCGCGAGGCTTGCTGGAGCCGCTCAAAGACCAGACCGAGAGGCTGCGCGTCGGACCGGGCGACGAACCGGGCGTGCAGGTTGGTCCGCTGATTCGAGATGACCACCGACGTAAGGTCGTCGACTACGTGGAGCGGGGAGTCGCCGAGGGCGCGAGCCTGCTGGTCGACGGCCGCTCCCAGCTGGATCGGCCTGGCTTCTTCCTCGGCCCGACGGTGCTGGACGGCGTCTCAGCCGACATGGCGGTCGGCCGGGAGGAGATATTCGGGCCCGTGCTCTCGGTCGAGCATGTGGGCAGCCTCGAGGAGGCCATCGCGCAGGCCAACCGCATGACGCTGGGCAACATGGCCGTCATCTTCACGAGCAGCGGCCGCTCGGCCCGTGAGTTCCGCGAGCGGGTGGAGGCCGGTATGTGCGGCATCAACGTCCCGGTGGCACAGCCATTTGCGTTCTTCCCCTTCTCTGGCTGGAAGGGATCCTTCTACGGAGACCTGCACGTCCATGGCACGGACGGGATCGACTTCTACACCCGCAAAAAGGTCGTGGTGTCTCGCTGGTGACGGAAGTAGTGCGATGAGGACCGTGCGCCTGACCATGAGCCAGGCGCTCCTGCGATTCCTGGCAGCGCAGGCGGTCGAGCGCGACGGCGCCACTCACCGCTTCTTTGCCGGCTGCTTCGGCATCCTGGGCCACGGCAACGTCGCGGGGCTGGGCCAGGCGCTGCAGGAGCGGCCCGACCTCCTCACCTTCTATCCCACGCGAAACGAGCAGGCCATGGTGCACGCGGCGGCCGGCTACGCCCGCATGCGCAACCGGCTCAGCACGTTGGCCTGCACCTCGAGTATCGGCCCCGGCGCCACCAACATGGTCACGGGCGCCGCCTGCGCCACGATCAACCGGTTGCCGGTCTTGCTCCTGCCCGGGGACGTGTTCGCCTCCCGACGGCCTGATCCCGTGCTGCAGCAGCTCGAGGTGCCGTGGCGGGGAGAATGCTCGGTCAACGACTGCTTTCAGCCGGTCTGCCGCTACTGGGACCGGATCAACAGGCCGGAGCAGCTCGTACCCGCCGCGCTGGCCGCCATGCGCGTGCTCACCAGCCAGGCCGAAACGGGCGCGGTGATGCTGGCGCTGCCACAGGACGTTCAGGCCGAGGCATACGAGTATCCGGCCGACTTCTTCGAGCCTCGTGTGTGGCGCGTGGGCCGACCCTCGCCCGATGCGTCGGCCATCGAGCGCGCCGCTGTGCTGATCCGGTCGGCGCAGCGGCCGTTCTTGGTGGCCGGCGGGGGGAGTGATCTATTCCGACGCCTCCGCGGCTCTGGCCCGGGTTGCGCAACGGTTTGGGATCCCTGTGGGTGAGACGCAGGCAGGCAAGGGATCGCTGCCCTACGACCACCCATCGTGCATGGGCGCGGTAGGCGCCACCGGCACACTGGCGGCGAACCGCCTGGCGGCCCAGGCGGACCTGGTGATCGGCGTCGGCACACGGTGGACTGACTTCACCACCGCTTCCAGGACGGCGTTCGGCGCCGACGGCGTCCGCTTCATCAACGTGAACGTCGCTGAATTCGACGCGCTGAAGCATTCAGCGCTGGCTCTGACCGGCGACGCCAGGGCCACGCTGGAGGCGCTCGAGGAGCGCCTGGCCGGTTGGGCGGTGGCCCCGGGCCACCGCCAGCTCGCAACCCGCCTGCAGTCCGAGTGGGCGAGCGAGGTCGACCGCCTGTACCACCTCGGGCATTCTCCCCTGCCGGCCCAGAGCGAGGTGCTGGGCGCGGTCAACGAGCTCAGCGGCGCGCGCGACGTCGTCGTCTGCGCGGCCGGGTCGATGCCCGGCGACCTGCACAAGCTCTGGCGCACCGGCGACGCGAAGGGCTACCACGTGGAGTACGGCTACTCGACAATGGGGTACGAGATCGCCGGCGGCCTGGGCGTGAAGATGGCCGACCCCAGCCGCGAGGTTTACGTGCTCGTCGGCGACGGCTCCTATCTGATGATGGCGCAGGAGATCGTGACCTCGCTGCAGGAGCGGTTGAAACTGACCATCGTGCTCGTGGACAACCAGGGCTACAGCTCGATCGGGGCTCTGTCGCGGTCGCTGGGCACCGGCGGCTTCGGTACGCAGCTCCAGCGCCGGGACGGCGCTCCACTTCCGATCGACCTCGCCGCGAATGCCGAGGGCCTGGGCGCACAGGTACTTCGGACGCACAACATCGAGGAGGTCCGCGACGCGCTGCTGGCGGCAAGGGGGATAGACCAGACAGTGGTCATCCACGCTCCCGTCGACCAGGAGGCGGGAGTTCCCAGCTACGAGAGCTGGTGGGACGTGCCCGTGGCAGAGGTCTCCGAGACCGCCTCTGTCCAGGACGCCAGGCGAGCCTATGAGGAGGCGGGCGGGCACAGGCGGTGGTACCTGCGGCAGTGACGTGCGATCCACGCAATCGACAGTTCTCGATCGTAAGATATGTGGGTGGCAGACGAGGAGTCCGTGGCAGCCCTGGCACGGGTGCTCGGCCACGTGACCTGCGTTCGTCTGATCGATGAGCTGGGTGTCAGCGAAGCCACCGTCAGCGATCTGGCCGCCCGCCTGGACCTGGATCAACCCCGAGTGTCCACCCACCTCGCGCTGCTGCGCGACGCGGGGATGGTCGACTGTCGCGCGACCGGCCGCCAGCGCGTCTACGCGCTGACTGGTCAGGCACCAGCGATGGCACTCGCCGCCCTCCGCACCCTGGCCGCCAGCGTGGTGGGGCTTGCTGCGACGCCGGCCCGGGAGCAGCCGATTACTGCCGACGCGCCGGTCCGCCGCGCCAGGACGTGCTACGACCACATGGCCGGGGTCGCGGGCGTCGCGTTGCTCGACCGCTTTCTCGAGGAACGGTGGCTGGAGCCGGCGAAAGGGCGCGACCTCCGGCTGACCGAGCGCGGCGAGGCTATGCTGGCCCGTGCTGGGGTGAACCTCGAGCTGGCTCGCCGCTCGCGGCGAGCCTTCGCATTCGCCTGTCCCGACTGGACCGAGCGGCGGCCACACCTTGCCGGCGCGCTCGGTGCCGCGGTCCTCACGACGCTGCTCGAGCGGGGCCGGGCGAGGCTTCGGCCAGGGGAGAGGGCGGTCGACCTCGATCCCGATGAGCTGATGGCCTTCTGGGGGTCGTGTGGTGGCTGATCTGCTGCAGCCGTTGCGCAACCGCGGCCTGGTGACCCTCATGCTCGGTCACTTCACGGTGGACAGTTACGTGGGCTTGCTGCCGGTGTTGTACCCGCTGCTCATCAACCGGTTCCACCTCAACCTGGCAACGGTCGGCCTGGTCACGCTGGCCTACAGCGGCATGGCGGCAGTATCGCAACCGCTGTTCGGCATCCTGGCCGACCGCTACGGCACACGCTTCACGGGTCTGGCGGTGGCCTGGACCGCGACCACCTTCGCCGCGGTGGGCTTCGTGCCCACGTTCCCGGCGTTGGTCGCGGTGGCGGCGCTGTCGGGCCTCGGCTCAGGTGCCTTTCACCCCTTTGGCGCGCTGACTGTGCGCGGTCTGCTGCCGGACCGGGGGGCCAACACGGCGATGTCGGTATACGTCACCGGCGGTACGGTGGGCGTCGCGTCCGGTCCGCTCATCGGCGTGGTGCTGGTCAGCGTCTTCGGTATTCACGGCACGGTGTTGATGCTGCTCCCCGGTACCGCGATCGCGGGCTATCTGCTGCTGGCGATGCGGCTAAGGGGAGGTCGGTCGGCCGGCTCGACAGCGGCGCCGGCCGACTGGCGACGGGCGCTGCCTCTGGCACCGATCGCGGCCACGGTGGGCGTGATGGCGTCGCGAAACGCCACCGTGTTCACCCTTCAGGGCTTCACCCCGATCTGGTACCACCAGCTCGGCTATCCGCCGTTGTTCTACGGACCGCTCGTGACGACGCTGGTGCTGTCCAGCGCGCTGGGCACCGTCGGCTGTGGGGCGCTGGCCGACCGCTTCGGTCGGAAGGCCGTGATCACTGCCTCACTGGTGCTCAGCATCCCGGTCGTGGCGCTGTACGTACTGCTTCCCGGCCCGTTGGGCTTCGTGTGGGCGGTGCTGGTCGGCTTCCTGGCCGCGTCGACGGCGCCTCTGACGCTGATGCTGGCGATGGAGCTGATGGCAGGCCGCGCTGGACTGGCCTCCGGACTGGTCCTGGGGCTCGGGTTCGTTACGGGGGCGATCGGAGTGCCGGTGACCGGGGCGATAGCCGACAAGGTCGGCCTGCAGGCCGCTCTGGGGCTGCAGGTGGCGGTGGTCGCGGTGACGATCCTGGTCGCGCTCCTGCTCCCCAGCGAGCAGTTTCTGCGCCAGCTGCGCGTGGAGCGGGCCAGCCGCAGGACACCCGTGCTGGCGACGGGGGAGTAGGCGTCAGGCATGTATGGTAGATCTTCATGCCAGCTTACATATCCAGCGTGTCTTTGGGTATGATCTGATCGTGGCGAGCAATAAGCCATCAAAGGCTTGGCGAACGACCTTGTTCCTCGATCCGGACTTGATGCGCGAGGCGCAGGCGATCCTTCGAACGAAGTCGCATAGCGACACAGTCCGCGCTGCCCTGTACGAGCTGGTCGCACTTCGCCGGCGTCTGGCTCTACTGGATATGGAGCTGCCTGACCTGACCCAGGAAGCCGTGGAGCGGATGCGGGAGGACCGGGTCTTCGTGGAGCCGTAGTGCCGGTCGAACTGTATGACACGTCCGCGTTCGCGAAGCGCAATCATCCAGCTGTTCGCGCGGCCTTCCGGAGCGCTGCGCTCCTGAACGAGGTCGGCCTGTGCGACCAGGTCTGGCTGGAGATCCTGCACTCGGCACGCACCCACGCGGAATTCGGGGCGGTTCGCGGTTTCCTCGGGGGATTCCCACACTACTCCCAGGACCAGGCTCAATGGGCCCACGTCATTGACGTCTATGAGCAGCTTTCAAGCGTGGCGCCGCAGCATCACCGCTCCGTCAAGCACCAGGATCTCCTGATCGCTGCCTGCGCCGACTCGCATGGGCTGACTCTGGTGCACTATGACGTGGATTTCGATTCCATCCGCGCAGTGACCGGCCAGCCCATGCGCTGGCTGGCGCCACGGGGATGTCTCTAGCAGGTTCGGCCGGCACGATCTCAGCCCGTACGCTGCACGCCGCGAAGACGGCTGTTCGAACTGGGCAACGGCTATACGACTTGATTTAGATAAGTGAGTACTGATACTCTGCGCCTTGTGCATGCGTTCGACGTGCTGGGCGATCCGGTGCGGCGCCGGATCCTGGAGCTGCTCGCCGATGGGGAGCTGACCTCGGGTGCGGTGTGCGCAGCCATCCAGGACGAGTTCGGGATCTCCCAGCCCGGCGTGTCTGCGCACCTACGGGTGCTGCGCGAAGCCGGCTTCGCGACCGCGCGGCCCGAGGGCGCGAGGCGCCTGTATGCGGTGAACTCCCAACCGCTACAAGACGTCGATGAGTGGCTGGATCGCTTTCGACGCTTCTGGGCTCCGCGCCTCGACGCACTGGAGACCGAGCTTGCCCGGGGCAGGCGTGAACGACGCTTGCGGGGCCACGCGGACGAGAAACCCTACGAGAGGAGAACCCAATGATCGATGTCGTGCACCAGATCAACGCCGTACAGCGGCAGGTCGGCAGCCGCGTGCTAGATGCCGGCGAGGCGCGCACCGTCACGGTGATTCGGACATACGGCGGCCCGGTCGAGGACGTCTGGGATGCCTGCACCAATCCGGAGCGCATTCCGCGTTGGTTCCTGCCCATCTCGGGTGAGCTGCAGGTCGGCGGTCGCTACCAGCTCGAGGGCAATGCGGGCGGGAGGATCGAGCGTTGCGACCCACCCCAGAGCTTCGTCGCCACCTGGGAGTACGGCGGGGAGGTCAGCTGGATCGAACTCCGGCTCTCGAGCGAATCAGACGGCCGCACTCTCTTCCAACTGGAACACATCGCGCATATCGACGATGAACGATGGGCGCAGTTCGGCCCGGGCGCAGTCGGCGTCGGATGGGATCTCGGATTGAGGGGCCTCGCCATCCACTTGATGTCGGGCGAGAGTGTGGATACGCAAAGGGTCGCCGCGTGGAACGCATCGGAGGAGGGCAGGCAGTTCGTGTCCCTCAGCAGCCAGAAGTGGTGCGGCGCCAGCGTCGCGGCCGGCACCGGCAGAGCTGAGGCACAAGCAGCGGCAGACCGCACTACGGCGGCCTACTCCCCAGCCGACTCCGGCAGGTCGGCCGCATCCTGACAAGCGCCATCCCACAATGGAACCGGGAAACAGATCGGGTTCGCGGGCTGTGACCCGTCGCCGTTATCGAGGGCCTCGACTCTCACGCGGATGAGGGTCGGAGACTGAGGCCATGGCCGACCACGGTCCCCGCGGAACCCTCGTCCCGATCGGTCGCTTCGCGAAGCTCGCCGGCCTCACGGTCCCCCAACTCCGCCACTACGACCGGCGTGGCCTCCTTCCGCCTGCGGCCAGGGACCGCCGATCCGGCTACCGCTACTACAGCGCGGCCCAGGCCGCCGCGGCCCGGGCGATCGCGCTGCTGCGTCAGTCGACGTCCCGCTCGCGGACATTGAGGAGTTGCTGGCGTCGCCCGATCCCGAACTGGTTAGGCGGGTGTTCGCCGAGCACCGGGTGCGGGTCGAGCGACGTCTGACGGCGGCGCAGGCGGCACTCGAGTCGATCGACCGCATCATCACGGAGGGAGAGCTCATGAACTCCGACGACAGCTGCTCGTTCTGCGGCCGGCCCGCCGCGGAGGCGCCCACGCGCCTGACCGCCCGCGGGGCCACCATCTGTGCGGGCTGCGTGGACCTGGCGCGAGAAGTGCTGGAGCTCGAGGCCCGCGAACCGATTTCGCAGAAGCCACCGCGCCCGCCCGGAGAGCCGCGGCCCGGCTGGCTGGCGTGCGCCTTCTGTGGGCGGGACCAGCAGGCGGTGCGCAAGCTCGTTGCTGGACCGAACGGCGCGATCTGCGACGACTGCCTGGCTGGCGCCGCGGCCTGACATAGGCCCTGTGCCTCGCCAGGGCCGCGCTTCTCAACCAACTACCCTTGTCGGGTCGTGCCTTCGCTGTCGGATCCCTTCGCGGAGATCGCTGGCCACCCTGCCGTCCGCCGGCTGCTGACAAGCCAGCTCGCGTCCGCACGGCTCTCGCACGCCTACCTCTTCACCGGAGAGCCCTCGTTGGGCAAGACCACCGTCGCCCGCGCCCTCGCGGCGGCGCTGCTGCCCCAAGTTCCCCTGGAGCGCCACCCCGACTACTGGGAGGATGACCGCCGCGACAACCTGCGTATAGACGAGATCCGGCTGCTGCCCGACAAGCAGCCTGAGCATCACGTGCAGTCGCTGCAGGCCTTCCTCACGCTCAAGCCTGCTATCGGCTCCTGCCGGGTCGCCGTGATCAGCAACGTGGGCCGAATGGCCGATCCTATCCAGGGCATCCTGCTCAAGACCCTCGAGGAGCCGCACCCGAACCGCGTCATCGTGCTGACCACTCCAAGCGTCTCGCCCTTCGTGGTGCAGCCCACGGTTGTCTCCCGCTGTCAGCGCGTCAGCTTTCACGCTGTGCCGCTGCCCGAGGTGGCGGCGCTTCTGCGGCGGCGCAGCGTCCCGGCCGAGCGGGCCGAGGCGCTCGCCAGCGTCTCGCGTGGGCGCCCGGGCTGGGCCATCAACGCCGCGGCCGACAGCGAGGTCGTCGCCCACCATCGGGCCTGGGAGCGGCGACTGGAGGAGGTGTTCGGTGCGCCCGCTGACGTTGCGTTGGGCCTCGCGGCCGAGCTCGACGCAGCCAACTTCCAGTGGCGCTCCTCCGACCGCAGCACCGAGGAGCCCGTCTTATTCGCCCTCGGCAGCTGGCAGCTCCACCTGCGGCGGCGCATGAGCGACGAGCCGCCTCCCGCGCAGGCAGTCTGGGCGCGCCTCCTCGAGCGCTCCTATGACACCATCGGGTACCTGGAGCAGAACGTCAGCCCCCGACTCGCCCTGGAATGCTTCCTGCTGGAATGCCGGCGCGCTTCTTGAAGCCGGCGCTCCACGGCCTCGAGCCTTACGTGCCCGGCTTCCAGCCGCGAGATGGAGAAGGCTGGGTGAAGCTCAACACCAACGAGGCACCCTGGCCGCCGTCACCAAAAGTGGTGGACGCCCTTCGACAGGCCGTCAGCGGCGACCTCCGTCTCTACCCGGATCCGATGAGTCAGCCCGCCCGGCAAGCGATAGCCCGGCTGCATGGCGTCGATCCCGCCCAGGTCTCGCTCGGCAATGGCGCCGACGAGGTCATCGAGATGTGCTTCCGGGCCTTCGCCGCCACCGGCTCCCACATCGCCTTTCCGCACCCGAGCTACCCCCTGTTCGAGCCGCTGGCCGCCATCCACGAGACGCGGGCCGTGACGCACGCGCTCACCGATGACTGGGAGCTCCCGGACAGCTTTGCCGGCGATCCTGCGCCGCTCAAGTTCCTCGTCAATCCCAACTCGCCGACTGGCACCTGGATCGACCCGGCCGCCGTGCGGCAGGTCGTCCAGCGCTCTGCCGGCGTGCTCGTGCTGGACGAGGCCTACGTCGACTTCGCGCCACAGGGTTGCATCGGGCTGATCAGAGAAGGGCATCAGAACCTTCTGATCACGCGCACGTTCTCCAAGTCCTACGCACTTGCCGGCATGCGCATCGGCTACGCGGTCGGACCGCCTGGGCTGATCGCGGCGCTCGACCTCGTCAAGGACTCCTACAACCTGGACCGGCTGGCGATCGTCGCCGCGGTGGCCGCCGTCGAAGACCAGGACTATCACGATCGGCTCGTGGGCTTTGTCATCGAGGAGCGAACCTGGCTCTCGCAGCGGCTGCGGGACCGCGGCTTTGACGTGCTGCCGTCGGCGGCCAACTTCCTCTTCGCCCGGCCACCGACCGGCCATGACGCGCGGGCCGTTGCCGGCGGCCTGGAGCACCGCAAGGTGCTGGTCCGTCACTATGAACGGCCGCCGATCGCCGGTTGGTTCCGCGTCACGATCGGCAACCGCGAGCAGCACGAGCGTCTGCTGGAAGCACTCAGGGAGGTGATGTGATGAGCGTGGAAACTCATTCCCCGACGCGTGAGGAGGCCTGGGCCCTGGTAACGGACATGACGCAGAGCGAGACGCTCCGCCGCCACATGCGCAGCGTCGAAGCCGCCATGCGCGCGTATGCGCGGCGCTTCGGGGAAGACGAGGAGCTGTGGGGGGTGCTCGGCCTCATTCACGACTGGGATTACGAGAGCGGTCCGACGGCCGACCAGCATCCCAACCGCGGCATCGCGATGCTGCGCGATCGGGGCTGGCCCGAAGACCTTCTCATGGACCTCGCATCCCATGCCGAGTACCTGGAAGTTCCCCGCGACACGCCCATCCGCAAGGCGCTGTACGCCGTGGACGAGATGTGCGGCTTCATCATCGCCTGCGCGCTTGTCAAGCCTGACCGCTCGCTGGCGGCCGTCGACGCGCGGACCGTCCGCAAGAAGATGAAGGACAAGGCGTTCGCGCGCGCCGTCCATCGCGAGCAGCTGATCGCGGGGGCCGAGGCTCTGGGGGTCCCGTTCGACCAGCATGTCGAAATCGTGCGGGATGCCCTCAGCGCGATTGCGCCCGAGCTTGGGCTGAGCACGTGAGTGCCGGCCAAGCGGCCCGCGTCCTGCTGATGCACCACGTTCTCGACCCCGCGCCGACACTGCTGGCGGAGGCTCAGGCGGAGGTGGTCGAGTACCCGAAGGATGGCCCCCTGGCAGAGGAGGCCATCCGGGTCGCGGTCGAACAGAACGGGTGCCGGGGCATCCTCAGCCAGGTCATGGACCCGATTCGCGAGAGCGTGCTTTCTGCGCCAGGCCTGCGGATCGTCTCCAACGTGGCGGTCGGCTTCGACAACATCGACCTTGCCGCCGCCACCCGGCACGGGGTCATGGTCACCAACACGCCGGGCGTCCTCACCCACACGACGGCCGACTTCGCTTTCGCGTTGATGATGGCCGCTGCCCGCCGTGTCGGCGAAGGAGACCGCTTCGTGCGGGAAGGCAAGTTCCGCGGTTGGGCCATCGACATGCTGCTCGGTCAGGACGTGTGGGGTGCCACGCTGGGCCTGGTTGGCGTGGGCCGGATCGGAGGAGCAGTTGCCCGGCGCGCCAGGGGCTTCGACATGCGCATTCTCTACACCGACGAAGTCGCCCTGTCAGCGGAGATCGAGCAAGAGCTCGGGGCGACGCGAGTCGACTTGGCGACGCTGCTGCACGAGGCCGACTTCGTGAGCCTGCACGTGCCGCTCACGGCCCAGACGCAGCACTTGATAAGCACCGACCAGCTTGCGCAGATGAAGCCGACCGCGGTGCTCGTCAACACGTCGCGCGGCCCAGTAGTTGACGAAGCTTCGCTGGCTGAGGCCCTGCGGCGCCGGGTCATCTTCGCGGCAGGCCTGGATGTCTTCGAACACGAGCCGGATGTCGACCCGGCCCTGCTCGAACTGGACAACGTCGTACTGGCACCGCACATCGCCAGTGGCTCGGTAAGGACGCGCTCCGAGATGTCGGCGATGGCGGTCCGCAACCTACTGGCCGGCCTCCGAGGCGAGCGCCCGCCGAATCTGCTGAACCCCGAGGTGCTGGACAGAGTTGTCCCCTAAACCGAGATACCGGCTGCTGGCCGCCGACCTGGACGGCACCTTGATAACCGTCGACCTTCAGCTGGACCCCCGTGACGTCGAGGCAGTTCGCCGAGCCGAATCAGCAGGTATCCGCGTGGTGGCCTCTACCGGCCGCCCATTTCCGGGCGCCCTGCCCTGGGTGCAGAGGCTGGGGCTGCAGTCGCCGCTGGTCTGCTACCAGGGCGCCCAGGTGCGGACGCCCGATGGAGCCATGCTCCTCGATCACGGCGTGCCTCATAACCTGGCGATGGAGGTCGTTCGCTTCTGCCGCGAGCGCGACCTGCACGTCCAGGCCTATCGTGACGACCAGTTGATCGTCGACCGCGACCGGCCCGAGGCCCAGGAGTATGCGAAGCACGCCGGCATGGAGGTCCACGTCGTCGGTGACCTCGACCAGGCGATGGCGGCGACCACGCCCAAGGTCGTGATCGTCGCCGCCCCGGAGGTGGTCGAGCGCACTCTGCCGGAGGTTCGGCGGCGCTGGCAGGGCCGGCTCTACGTTGCCACCTCACTGCCGATGTACATCGAGATCACCAACCCCAACGCCGACAAGCGTCAGGCGCTCTCCTGGCTCTGCCGGCGATTCGGGATCCCCGAAGAGGAGACGGTCGCCGTCGGGGATGGGCGCAACGACCAGCCCATGATCGAGTGGGCCGGCCGCGGATACGCCGTGGAAGGGGCGCCCCCCGAGGTGGTGGCCGCAGCCCGTGGCCGGACCGTGGGCAAGCCAGGGACCGGAGGCATCGCTCATCTTGTGGAGGAACTGATCGGATAGATGGCTACCCTGCTCCTCGTTCACGCGCACCCGGACGATGAATCCATCTCGACCGGCGGGGTCATGGTCCGGGCCCACTTGGACGGCCACCGAGTCGTGCTGGTCACCGGGACCCGGGGGGAGGAGGGCGAGATCCACAACATGGACGAGGCCTCGGTCCGGCCGCGCCTGGGCGAAGTCAGGACAAAGGAGCTGCGTCACGCGTGCGAGATCCTCGGCGTCGACCGGCAAGAGTTCCTGGGCTATCGCGACTCGGGCATGGCAGGTGAGCCCAGCAATCAGAACCCTCAGTCCTTCCACATGGCTCCGCTGCACGAGGCCGCAGAACGGCTGGCCCTGCTCCTCCGTGAGGAGCGCCCCGAGGTCGTCGTCACGTACACGTCGGACGGCACCTACGGCCACCCCGACCACGTCAAGGCCCACCACACGACAGTGGCGGCCCTGGACCTCATGGAGCGAGAGGGCTGGCGGCCGGCAAAGCTCTACCTGAGCGCCGTCCCGCGCGGGCTCATGCAGCAGTGGATGGACCGCGCCCGCGAGGCCGGGATGGAGCTGCCCACGGGTGGGATCAGAATCTTGGGGATCCCCGACGAGGAGATCACCACGGTGGTCGATGTCCGCGACCTGGTTGACCGCAAGCGTGCGGCGTTCGCGGCCCACGTCAGCCAGAACGACCCCAACAGCCCGCTCCAGACGATGCAGGAACAGATCTACGTGGCGGCGTTTGGCACAGAGCGCTTCGTGCTGGCGAGGGGCTCCCTGGGCGAGGAGCGGCCGGAGACCAGCCTCTTCGCCGAGGTGTGATCAGCTCGGTTGGGCGACTCCGCTCACAGTCAGCTGGCCGTCTGTCGCTTTGACCGACAGGTTCTGGAACCCGGAGACGGGCGCGCCGAGCTGGAGCGGCTGGCGAATGGACTGAGCGACCTGGTCGCTGAGCGGCCCGGGAAGCGGGACGGCCCCAACGCGCGTACTGGTGACGTTGAGGGCCACCCGGTTGTTCGTCACCATCGGCGACCCCTCGATGGTGACGGGGACTGTCGTGCCGGCGACGTGAGCCTGCGCCTGGCCCTGCACCGTGCCCTGGCTCGTGGAGTGCAGGCTGATCTGATCCAGTGGCAGCCCCTGCTGTTGAGCCGCCTCATTGGCCAGGGAGCTGATCTCGGCGTCAGTAAACGACTCGATGACGCTGACGGGGCGCCCCGTTCGCTGTGCCTGCGTCTGCGCGTTTGCGAAGGCCTGGGCCTTCTGGCGCCCACTGTCGGCCGCAGCCCCCGAAGACGCGACCTGAAGACCCGACGGGTTCTGGTGGACGAAGTTCCACACCAGGTAGCCGGCGATGGCCAGCACGGCGACGAGGACGAAGAGCCGTACGCCGCCTCGGCCAGACTGGTCGGTCACGACCGGTAGCCTACCCGGTCACGCGTTTTGCGGGCATCTCCCCGTTGAGGGGAAGCCCACGTCCGCTGTGGAGTGGTCGTTAACATCGCACCCGAGTCACAAACCAGCGGTTGGCGGGGCCCCCACTTGTGGAGTGCACGACAGCAGACCGGCGCGGCCCCAGGATGATCTACGCCGGTGACGGGTCGGTGCCACCCCCTTACAGGACCTGCGGTCGTGCACATCCATTCCAATACCGGCCGGCCATGAGCCGGCCGGCGGCGCGAGCGAGGGCATGCAGGTGGGTTGTAGTCTCCTATCCGATGGAAGTAGTGCGAATCACGCCGCGCGGTTACTGCCACGGCGTAGTCGACGCTTTCCGCATCGCCAAGCGTGTGCGCGAGTCCACCGATGGTCCTGTGCACATGCTCGGCCAGCTCGTCCACAACACACACGTCACCGACGAGCTCCAGGACCAGGGCATCCGGCTGGTCGACCCCCCGAACCGACTCGCCGGCCTGGAACAGATCAAGGGCGGCACAGTCATCTTCACCGCGCACGGCGTCTCTCCGCAGGTCAAGCAGCGGGCCGCGGAGATGGGGCTCAACGCCGTGGACGCCACATGTTCGGACGTGGTTCGGACCCACGACCTGGTCAAGGACCTGGCCGGTCGCGGCTATGAGGTTGTTTACATCGGCCGCAAAGGTCATCCCGAGCCGGAGGGAGTCATGGGCGAGGCGCCGGGGAATGTGCACCTGGTGCAGGACCTTGCCGACGTCGACCGGTTGGACATCGGCGGTGAGCGGGTCGCGGTCACGTGTCAGACGACGCTCTCGATGTGGGACACCGAGGATCTGATCGACGCAGTGAAGCGCCGCTACCCGACAGCGGAGGTACACAACGAGATCTGCCTGGCGACGCAGGAGCGCCAGGAGGCGGCGGTTGCCGCTGCCAAAGAGGTCGATCTGGTCATCGTCGTCGGCAGTCCACGGTCATCCAACTCCAATCGCCTGGTCGAGGTGGTCCGCAAGCTCGCGGGTAAGCCGGCTCACCTCGTGGACAGCCTGGAGGAGATCGACCGGAGTTGGTTCGAAGGCGTCCGCCGGGTAGGGGTGACCAGCGGGGCCTCGACGCCGAGCCAGCTCACGCGGAAGGTGATCGCCTTCCTGGAGGAGCTGCAGGTTTAGAAGCCGCGCAGGCGGCGCAGGACGCTGGCCAGCCCGCTGGCTGAGGCATTGTCCTCCGAATAGTCGGCGGATGTCTCCGAGGGGTAACCGGGTGGCTCAGGATGGTCCCCTTGTGTCTCAGCGGCCCTCTCAGCGGGGGGAGGGACGGTATCCGGGTCCCTCACCGGCTCTGGTGGCGTGGCCGCCGGCTCCGGCTGGTTGAGCGCAAGCTCCGCCTGATCGACCGCGCCTCGTGACCGACGCCGGCGCCGGGAATGCGGGGCGGGTGGCGCTGGAGGCGCGGGGGGCGAGGTCGCCTCCGCCTCTGTCCCCGGCGTGGGTGCCACAACGAACGGGCTTGGATGCTCCAGTTGCGGCTCTGGAGGAGGAGGCGACCAGGCCGGCTCGGCGGCAGCCGGCTCGGGCACAGGCTGCTCGGGGCGGACCTCCGGCTTGGGCTTGCCGGACCGGCGCCGGCGCCGGGAGGGAGGGGGAGCCTCAGGGGCTGGCTCGGCGACAGCGGGCGCCACCTCCGGCTCTGGAAGCTGCGGCTCCGTGGCCGGTTTGAACGCGGGCTCGACCAGGGGGCCGGGTGTCGGCTTGGATGGCAGCTCGTGGTTTGCCGCCACCTCGGCGGCTCGCCGCCGGCGGCGCCGGCTCTTGCTTGATCGTCCCGCCTCAACGGGCTGCTCGCGACGGCCGACCAGCCTCGTCACTTCGCCCGTCGCCACCATCTCGCCGCGCTGGTTCTCGACCTCCACGTGCCACACGGCAAGGCCCCATCGTGGGTTCTCCACCGGCCGCTTCCTGTTCAGCCGCCACCGCGAGCCGATCGTGTCTCCCGGGCGCACCGGGCGGAGGAAGCGCCAGTTCGTTCCGACCAGGCCGACCGTCGCGGGGACCGGCACGTCGATCGCACCGAGTCCAGTCGTAACGGCGGCGACCAGGGTGCCTGGCACGACCGGCTCGCCGAACGGACCGCTCCGCGCGTGTTCAATGTCCGTGTACAGGGGGTTGTAATCACCCGACAGGCCGACGAAGGCGCTCAGGTCTGCCTGGGTGATGGTTCTACGCCGAGTAGTCCACTCGCCGCCTAACGGCAAGTCTTCGAAATGAACGAGTTCCAGGACGTTCTCCGTTATCTCCGTTGAGGTAGCGAGTATACCTGCCTCCTATATGCCTACCATCAATTCTGTGAGTCATTACTGCGTGAACTGCGGTACCACACTCGAGCCGCTGGCGCTCGAGGGCCGCGACGTGCAACGCTGCGCCGACTGCGGTTTTGTGCTCTGGCATGACCCCAAGGTGGTGACTCTGGTCGTGGTCGAAAACGGCGATCGGCAGGTGGTGGTCGGCCGCCGAGCAATCGAGCCCGGGTACGGTCTGTGGTGTCTGCCCGGAGGCTACGTCAACGACGACGAGCACCCGGCCGATTCGGCTGTCCGCGAGTGCCGCGAAGAGATTGGGGCTGAGGTCCAGATCACGGGCCTGCTCGGCGTCTACCACATCCGCAAGCGCGATGCTCCGAGCATGGTCGGCATCGGGTACCGGGCGCGACTTCTGCCCGGCGAAGTGCCGACCGCCGGAAGTGAGATGCTCGAAGTGTCCACATTTCCCCGCGACAGCCTCCCGGAACTCGTGTTCGCCAGCCATCGCCAGGCGATGACTGACTGGCTGGCTTCGTGGGAAGAATCGGCGGTGAAGACATGAACTGGGTCAAGACCTTCTTCTGGATGACGGTGCTCACCGTGATCCTCGTGTTCGGTGGCGGTCTGCTCTTTGGTCGCGGAGGTCTGGTGATCGGACTGCTGCTGGGACTGGTGATGAACGGGGCAGCTTACTTCTTCGGCGACAAGCTGGCCCTCGCGGCCGCGCAGGCCCAGGAGGTGTCGGCTGCGGAAGCGCCGATGCTGCATGCGCTGGCCGACCGGCTGGCAGCGCAGTATCACGTGCCCAAACCACGCGTGTACGTCAGCCCCGACCCCAGCCCCAACGCCTTTGCCACCGGCCGGAACCCCCACCACGCCTCGATCTGCGTCAACCAGGGCCTGCTGCAGATTCTGGACCAGGAAGAGGTGTACGGCGTCCTGGCGCATGAGTTCGCTCACGTACGAAACCGGGACATCCTGATCAGCTCCGTTGTAGCGGTCCTGGCCGGCGCCATCACCCTGCTGGCCCAGATCGGTCAGTTCGGCCTGTTCTTCGGTGGTGGACGGGATGAGGAGGATGGGAACCCGCTGGGCATCGTGGGCATCCTGCTGTTCGTCATCCTGGGGCCGCTGGCGGCGGTGCTGATCCAGCTGGCGATCTCCCGCTCCAGGGAGTACGAGGCCGACCACACCGGAGCCGAGGTCAGCCATGACCCGACAGCGCTCGCCAGCGCCCTGCGCAAGCTGCAGCGGGGGACCGAAGCAATTCCGTCGCAGACGGCGCAGCCCGCGTTCGCTCACCTGTACCTGGTCAACCCGCTGTCAGGCCAGACGCTGGCAGGGCTGTTCTCCACGCACCCGCCGCTGGAAGAGCGCATCCGCCGGCTCGAAGCGATGGCGCACGGCCAGCGCTGACTTCGTACCGGCGCCATCGTCGGCAATCCAAGAAAAGGCGCAGTCGGCGACGCTGCCGGCGCCCGTTTTCGACGCGATTCCTAGAAATCAGCGATCGCGATCGCGCCATGGCAAGGGACGAAACCCGAGCCCCAGACCTGGGTCGGGGCGTTGACCCGGGAACGCATGTTCGGTTAAGGTCAGAGGTGCATCGTCATGGCCTCCGTTCCACCACTCGATACCGCCCAGCTCCCCGGCGACGTCACGCTCGACCACGTCATCCCGGCCCGGCCAGCCGAGTTCGCTCCGTTGCCGCCGGATCTACGTCCCGAGCTTGCTGACGCCCTGGCGGGACGGGATATCAGCCGCCTCTACACGCACCAGGCGGAGGCCTACGCCCACGTCAGAGCCGGGCATCACATGGTGGTTGTCACCCCGACCGCCAGTGGCAAGACCCTGTGCTACAACCTCCCAATCCTGCAGCGGCTGCTCGAACATCCGAGCAGCCGCGCACTCTACCTCTTCCCGACCAAGGCCCTGGCGCAGGACCAGCTGGCCGAGCTTGGGGCGCTCGTGCGCCCGTTGCCGCTCGACATCCGCGTCAGCACCTACGACGGCGACACCCCGCCCGGACAGAGAACCGCAATCCGGGAGGGTGGGCACATCGTGCTCACCAACCCGGACATGCTGCACAGCGGCGTCCTCCCTCATCACACGCGCTGGCGCAAGCTGTTCTCCAGTCTGGAGTTCATCGTCGTCGACGAGCTCCATGCCTACCGCGGCCTGTTCGGCAGCCAGGTCGCAAACGTGATTCGCCGGCTCAAACGGGTCTGCGCCTTCTACGGCTCCGACCCGCGCTTCATCTGCGCCTCGGCCACGATCGCCAACCCCGCCGACCTGGCGCGGCGGCTGACCGAGGAGGACCGGGTAGAGCTGGTCGATCGCAGCGGCGCGCCACGCGGCGAGCGCCGGCTGGTGTTCTACAACCCGCCACTCGTCGATCGCGACCTCGGGATCCGTCGCAGCTCCCTGCTCGAGGGCAAGCGCATCGCCGCGCCCTGGATCCGGGCCGGCGTGCAGACCATCGTCTTCTGCCGCTCGCGGCTCCAGGTCGAGGTGATGCTCAGCTACCTCCAGGAGTCGCTGCTGCCTCGTCTCGACGGGCGTCAGCGGATCCGTGGCTATCGGTCGGGCTACCTGCCGCTTCACCGACGGGAGATCGAGGCCGGCCTGCGCTCCGGCGAAGTCCACGGCGTTGTCAGCACCAACGCGCTGGAACTGGGCATCGACATCGGCTCGCTGCAAGCGGCCGTCATCGTGGGCTATCCGGGCACCATTGCCTCCACCTGGCAGCAGCTGGGTCGGGCCGGCCGCCGCACCGGCTCGATCGCGGTCTTCGTGGCCTCCAGCGCTCCCCTGGACCAGTTCATCGTTCGCCACCCCGAGTACTTCCTCGGCGCGAGCCCTGAAGAGGGGCTGGTCGATCCGGACAACCTCCTCGTCCTGGCCGGGCACCTTCAGGCGGGCCTCTTCGAGCTGCCGTTCCTGGACGCCGAGCGTCTGGGGCGCGCCGACGTAGACGAGCTGCTGCGGCTGTTCGAGGAGGACGGGGTGGCCAGCCACTCGGGCGGTCGCTGGTTCTGGTCGAAGGATGCCTTCCCAGCGGAGGGCGTATCGCTGCGCAGCCTCGCCGCGGACAACGTGGTCATTGTCGACACGTCGCCGGCCCGACCGGAAGTCATCGGCGAGATGGACCAGTTCACCGCACAGGTCATGCTCCACGAAGAGGCGATCTACCTCCAGGATGGCGCGCAGTACCACGTGGACAGGCTGGACTGGGACGAGAAGAAGGCTTACGTGCGGCCGGTCGACGTCGACTACTACACGGACGCGCTCCTGGGTGTGAACGTCACAGTCCTCGACCAGTTCGACCACGAGGCGCGGCCGGACATCGACCGGGCGCATGGCGAGGTCAAGCTGACGGGCCTGGCCACGATGTTCAAGAAGATCCGCTTCCACACCCATGAGAACGTGGGATCGGGCCCGATCCACCTCCCGGAGCAGACGCTGCACACGACGGGGTACTGGGCGGCGATCGAGCCCGATCTATGGGCGGCGCTCGGCCGCGAACAGCTCGAAGCGGGACTACAGGGCATGGCGCACGCGATGCGGACCGTGGCCAGCCTGCACCTGATGTGCGATCCCCGCGACCTGGGCGCGCTGGGGGAGGTTCGCTCAGCCGCGACCCGAAGGCCCACCGTCACGATCTACGAGGTCTACCCGGGCGGAGTCGGCTACGCCCGGAGGCTCTACGAACTGCACACGTCCCTGCTTGCCGACGCCTCCGACCTGGTGCGCGAGTGCCCGTGCCTGGCGGGCTGTCCCTCGTGTATCGGGCCGCTGAGCGGCGTCGACGGAGCCAAACAATCTTGTCTCAGGCTGCTCTCCGCGACCGCCTTGCCCGTCTGACCCGCGGCGCACCCTCCTCCCTCGCGGCGAAGCACCGCGGGGCTGAGGTGGAGCGCGTCGTGCCCCGCGGCTTCGAAGCCGTCCAGACGGCCTGCGGGACGGCCTGGCGGTACGCCGACGTTCTGCCGCCAGGTCGCTTGCCTGGCCCGCGGCCTGAGGTCGCCCACGCTTACCTCGACACCGAGACGACTGGACTCTCCGGCGGCACGGGCACCCAGGTCTTCGCGGTTTCCCTCTGCAGGCCGATTCCCGCAGGCCTCGAGCTGACCCAGCTCTTCCTCGCCGACCCGTCGGGAGAGGCTGCCTTCCTGACGCTTCTCCAGGAGGAGCTTCGGCAGACCGAGCGCCTGGCGACCTACAACGGCAGCTGCTTCGACCTTCCGCTGCTTCGGACTCGCTGGGTGATGGCGCGGATGCCGGGCGAGCTGGAGCACCCACACCATCTCGACCTGCTGACGCTGACGCGTTCGCTGATGCGCCAGCGCCTCGAGCGCTGCACTCTTCGTCTGGTCGAAGAGCGCTTGCTTGGCTTCGACCGAGAGTCGGACCTGGCCGGGATGCTGGTGCCGCAGGCGTACCTCGGCTACCTCCGGCACGGCTGGAGTCCGATGCTGCCGAAGGCGTTGGAGCACAATCGGCAGGACGTCGTCAGCCTCTACTACCTGCACGCGCGCCTTCTGCTCCGCCTGGCTGGGGCGGACCCGCTGATGGACGGCTCCGACTGGCTCGCCTTGGGCCGCCACCTGCTGCGGACACGCCGGCGCGCCGACGGCTGGCGAGCGCTTCGCAACGCGGCCGAGCTCGCCGACGGCCCGGCGTCGGCGCTCGCAGGGCTGCTGTTGGCGCGCTTCTTGACCCGACGCCGGCGCCTCTCAGCTGCCGAGCGAGTGCTGTCAGCGTTGGACGAGCGAATGCCGGCCCTGCCGCAGGTGGCCATCGCCCGGGCTCGCCTACTCGAGTGGTCGCTTCACGACCTCACTACGGCCCACCGCGTGGCGGCGACCGCGCTGGCCGGCCTGCCGCCTCAGAGCCCCTACCGCGTCGACCTGGAGTGGCGGCTTCAGCGCCTCGAATCCAAGCTACGGCGCAGGCCGGCCGACGTCGGACTGTTCGACACGCTGGAGTAGCCAGGAATTGGCAATCGATCCGACGCAAGTCACCTACACTGCTCGCCCGTGAAGGTCCTGGTCACCGGCGGGGCCGGTTTCATAGGTTCGCACCTGGTCGACGCGCTGATCGAGCGCGGAGACCGCGTGCTCGTGATCGACGACCTGTCCACCGGCGCGCGGGAGTACGTGAACCCAGCCTCCGAATTCCACCAGCATGACATCCGAACGCCTGAAGCCGCCGCAACAGTCCGTCAGTGGAGGCCGGACGTCGTGTGCCACCACGCCGCGCAGATGAGCGTCAGCCGTTCGGTCCGGGAGCCGCTCTTCGATGCGTCGGTCAACCTCGTCGGTGGTCTGAACCTTCTCGAGGCTGCCCGGGAGGTAGGTGCGCGCTTCCTGTTTGCGTCCACGGGCGGCGCCCTCTACGGTGACGCGGACGTGCTGCCCACGCCGGAGTCGTATCCAGCCTGGCCGGTGTCGCCGTACGGGGTCGGGAAGCTGAGCTTCGAGCACTACCTGCACTGCTACCGGATCCAACACGGCATGCCCTACGTAGCACTGCGCTACGCAAACGTGTACGGCCCTCGCCAGAATGCCCACGGCGAGGCGAACGTCGTGGCGATCTTTTGCCTCAAGCTGCTCGCAGACGAGCAGCCAGTGATCAACGGCGACGGCGAGCAGACGCGTGACCTCGTGCACGTGGCCGACGTCGTGCGAGCCAATCTGCTGGCCCTCGATTCCGACGTCGTCGGGCATTTCAACGTGGGGACCGGCCGCCAGGTCGATGTCAACCAGGTCTTCCGCATGATCGCCGAGCGGCTCGGGATCTTCGCGCCTGAGGTGCATGGACCGCCGCGACCTGGCGACCAGCGCACGTCGGCGCTGGACTCCAGCCTGATCGCCGACACGCTCGGCTGGCGTCCACAGATCACTCTCGAAGACGGCCTTCAGGACACAGCTGCCTGGTTTCGGACACGAGCCGCGAGCGGGAGGACAAAGACATGAGCACGACCAACCATCTGAGCCCTCCGACCAACGCTCTCAGCCCCGGCACCAACCTCGAGGTGGTGGAGCGGTTCCTCGACCGGCTGATGGAGCTGCGGCCGGTCGAGGCCACCTGCCACGGGCTTCACCAGCACGATCACCGCCTTGCCGACGGCAGCCTCGCCGGTGCCCGCGAGCTGGAGGCGCTGCTAGGTGCTTTCGAAGCGGAGCTCGCCGGCTGCGGCGACGGACTCGACCTGGACCTCGCTCGCTACTATGCGGCCCTGACTCGGTTCCAACTGGAGGAGATGCGCCTGTGGGCGCGGATGCCCGAGGCCCCCGACCAGATCGGCACTGGCATCTTCCTGCTCCTCGCGCGTGACTTTGCGCCGCTCGGCCTCCGCCTGGAAGCGATCGCATCCCGCCTGGAGGCTGTCCCCGCCTACCTGGCAGCCAGTCGGGAACAGCTGACCGACCCGGTGAAGCTGTGGTGCGAGAAGGCAGCTGTCTCGGCCCGCGAGCTGCCCTCGCTTTACTCGACGGTCGTCGCCGCGGCCGGCGAATCGCCGCAGGGCGTGCGGCTCGAAAAGGCCGCGGCCGCCGCCTCCGCAGCGACCGAAGACTTCGCGCGCTGGCTCGAGACGGAGGTAGTGCCGCGCGCGGCCGACGACTGGGCGCTGGGCGAAGAGCGGTTCGGGCGGTTGGTCGAGCTCCGCGAGCTGCCCGACGGCCCGGATGCGATCCTCGCCCTCGGCCACAACTACCTGGCGGAGATCAAGGCAGAGCGGCAGGAGCTGCTCGCCAGCTGCTGGCCCACGCGCTCGCTGGAGCAGGTCAACGCGCTGGTGGGAGCCCAGCGGCCGGAGACGTTCGACGCCGCATTGGGCGAGTACAGAGAGGTCATCGCGAGCTCCCGCGCCTTCGTGCGCAAGCGCCGCCTGGCCACCCTGCCGTCCGGGGAGGAGCTGCGCGTCGAAGCGACGCCGGGCTTTCTCCGCCCTGTCATCCCATTCGCCGCCTACGAGCCTCCCGCTCGGTTCGACCGGCGCCAGCTGGGCATATACATCGTCACACCACAAGGTGACGACCTTGGCGAGCACAACAGCGCGGCGATCCGCAACACGTCAGTCCACGAGGGTTATCCCGGCCACCACCTGCAGTTCGCCTGCGCCAACCAGCACCCTTCGGTCGCCCGGTTGCTGAGTGCGGACTGCGCCCACGAACTGGTCGAGGGCTGGGCCCACTATTGCGAGCAGCTGATGTACGAACAGGGCTTCACAACCAGCCCCGAGGTCCGCTTCGTGCAGCTCAACGACCTCGTCTGGCGGGCGTGTCGGATCATTATCGACGTGGAGCTGTCCAGTGGTCGCATGGCCTTCGGCGACGCGGTCGATCTGCTGGTCGCCGAGGCGGCTATGGCTCGGCGGGCGGCTGAGGCGGAGGTGAGGCGCTACACGTTCACTCCCGGCTACCAGCTGTCCTATCTTTACGGCAAGCACCTGCTGCTGCAGCTCAGGCAGCGCCAGCAGCGGCGGGAGGGCAATAGGTTCGACCTGCGGCACTTCCACGACACCCTGCTCTACGCGGGGGCTCTGCCGGCCGCGACATGGGACACGCTGTTCTAACCAGGCAAGTGGCTGTGTGAGCGTACGAAGCTGACGATCTGCTGCCTCACCTCCGGGCCCTCGGCGCCGTCGAGTATCGCGGTGCCATGGGTGCTGCCGCGCAGTATCCGGAGCTGCTTGTCGGTCGTGGCAGACTCCGAGTAGAGCGCACTCGCATCGTGTGCGTTCAGGTATCGGTCGGAGTCGGACGCGATGACGAAGAGAGGGACGGCCGACCCCCTCACGGCGCGGTCGGCATCGAGCCCTGAGACGTTGCGCTCACCGGACAGGTTTACGACTCCGTCCACCGGGGGCCGGGTCTCAGACGCCGCCACGATTGCTGCCGCACCTCCCATCGAGGCTCCGATCAGCACCACCGAGAGGGCGCCGGCCCGGCGGAGGTAGTCCACCGCGGCCCCGACATCGCGGTCCCAGCCGGCGTTCCGCAGAGGCCGGAACGGAAGACCGATGGGAAAGGCCCGAAAGCCCTCCGCGGCCAGCTGGCGCGCAAACGGCAGCCAGTCGCAGAGCGTCTGGTCGCTCTGGTGGGACAGGACGACACCCGCCGGACCGCCCCCAAGAAGGACCCCCTGGAGGCGGGTCCCGTCGTCGACCGCGAAGTGTGCGACGTTCTGTTCCGAACCGAGGCAAGCGGCGGTGCGGATGCCGGCGAAGTCGAACAGGTATGCAGCGCCGGCGGACCACGCGAGAACCAGGACTGTCAGAGCGGCGACCACCGCCGGCCAACGCCGGGTCACGATCGACGTCCATCCATTCAGATAGGAATCACCGCCGGCGGGGCCCTTGTGACGCCGAACGTAGCGTGCGACGGGTCGTGCAGGGGCGCCGTCAGGTCCACTCGGAGCTGGGTTCCGGTACCTGAGGGCGGCCGGACCCCACGAGCGGACACACGTCGTAACCGAGCGGTCCGAGCGCCTCCTTGATCCACTGCAGAGCCATCACCTCGGTGTTCTCCCAAAGGGTGGGGTCAGCGCCGGGCGCTCCCGTGTCGATCACCACACGGCCCACCACCCGCAGGAGGGCACGGGCCAGGGGCGCCGCCTGGGGTACGGAGCACTGCAGGCTGCCCACCTCACGCGACAGGTCAAAGCAGGCCATGTTGATGCGTTCGGCATCGGATTCAGACAAGGTCCTCACTCCGGATCAGCGAGGCACCTGCGGCTCGCATCTCGGCCAGCGCCCGCTGACCATCGCCGGGCTCGGCGTCCACGGCGGCGATGCCGTCCTCGAGCACGGCGACCTGGAACCCCGCGTGCAGGGCGTCCAGCACAGAAGCCCGCACACAGTAGTCAGTGGTCAAGCCGGCCACGAGCAACCGGTGCACACCATGCTCGCGCAGCCAATCCGCCAGTCCCGTGCCGTCGAACGACGAGTACGCCTCCTTCTTCGAGTCGATGCCCTTGCTGAACACCCGCTGAATACGCGATTGGTCGAGCGCAGGGTGGAATTCGGCACCCGGCGTGCCGGCCTCGCAGTGGACGGGCCACGGACCTCCCTGGGCCCGATACGAACAATGGTCCGCCGGGTGCCAGTCCCGACTGGCCACAACGAGCGGCACAATGCTTGCAGCGCGGTTAACAGCAGGAAACACAGCGTCACCCCCCCGAACCGCAAGCGCGCCGCCGGGGCAGAAGTCCACCTGAGGGTCAGTGATCAACAGTGCATCATCTTTGTCGGATTTCTGGGCCATCGGGGGTATTATTCGCCTCGGGGCATGGACCTGAGCGAACCTGTCCTGCTGACTGCTGGGGGCCTCGAGAAACTCAAGCGGGACCTGGAGCGGGCGCAGGCACGACGAGTAGAGGCATTCGAAAGAATGAGGGAGGCCGCACAGCCGGGCGACATCGAGGACAACCCGGAGCTGGAGCAGGCCAAGGAGGAGGTGGCCCGTCTCAACGAGCGCATCTACGAGCTCGAGGAGATGATCGGCCGCGCCCAGATCATCGAGGGCAAGAAGTCGGGGATCGTGGAACCGGGCTCGACCATCGAAGTCGAGGACGACGAGGGCGAGACAATCGTGTACCACCTGGTCGGGGCAGTGGAGGCCGACCCTACGGCCGGGCTCATCTCCGTGGAGTCACCGGTCGGTCGGGCGCTCGTCGGCAAGCGCGCGGGCGACAGCGTCAGGGTCGAAGTGCCGGCCGGCACCATCGAGCTGACGGTCAAGACCGTCTCTTAGCGCAGCGCCATCACCTCCGCTGCGCGCTCCAGGTACTCGGGCGCCGTCGGCCCAGCTGGACCTTCCGCCAGGCAGAGGATTGCCAGGTCGACGCCAAGCGCCTCGTAGGAGCGCAGCGCAGCGGCCAGGGCGGCTGTGCCGGCCTCAGGGGTCCAGCAGAAGCCCGCCGACACCGTGAAGCTGTCTCGGTCGCGTTGGGCCGCCTTCAGCTCGCGCTCGAGGGTCGCCAGGGCTCCGGCCAGCCAGCTGGGATCGAGGCCGCCCCAGGCGAGGTTCCAGCCCGCGGCATGGCCCGCCGTGAGCCTGAGCATGCGCGGCCCCTGACCTGCCACCCAGAGTGGTGGTGGCGGCGCGGTCATCAGCACTTCAGCTTCGCGCAGTCGCACGTACTGGCCTTCGTATGTCACGCGCCCGCCGGCCAGCAGCCGTTCGATCGCGTTCAGATGCTCTTCAAAGCGGCTCACCCGGTGGTCGAACGGGTAGTCGAAGGCATTGAACTCCGGCTTGTGCCAGCCGGCGCCGATGCCGAGGACGAAGCGGCCCTGCGAGGCCTCGGCCAGCGCCGCGGCCTCGCGAGCGAGCTGGCCCACGGAGCGAAAGGCCGTGCAGACCACGAGTGTCCCGAGCAGGATGCGCTGGGTCCTGGCGGCGGCGTGCGCCAGCTGCACCATCGGGTCGTGTCCAGACACACGCCCGGTCGGGGTCTCGATGAAGAGGTGATCCGCCACCCAGGCCGAATCGAAGCCCAGCTGCTCGGCCCGCACGATCTGGCCGGTCACCTCTTCGACGCCGAACGTCCGGCGGCTGTCCGCTTCAGCCGTCTGAGCGAACACACCAACTCTCATCGAACGCAAGGCTACGAGACTGCGCGAACAGGGCCCGACTGATAATCGCGTCCGCCGTACCGAGCCGTCAGCCCTGGGCGTGGCTATGCTTCGAGGCGTGGATCCCGAGCGTCTGAATGATCGGACCACGGTCGGGCTCTTCTTCCGCCAGGCTGCACGCTTCGGCGACCGAACGCTGGTTCGATTTCACGATGGCGCCGGCTGGCGTGGGCTGAGCTGGCGGCGCTTTCAAGAACTGGTTGTTCGAGTCGCGGCACGCCTCGTGGGCGAGGGAGCAGAGCCCGGCGACAGGGTCGTGATCATGGCCGAGAACTGCGTGGAGTGGCTGTACTGCGACGTGGCGATCCAGGCGGCCGGCTGCATCACTGTCCCGATCTATCCGAGCACGCCGGCCGGGGCCGCGCAAGGAATCGTCCAGGATGCCGGGGCCCGGGTCGCGTTCGTCGCCGACGAGCTCTCAGACCGCCTTCAGCTGGAGCGGATTGTGCGGCTGGGCGCCGACCTGCCGTCCTGGGTCATGGCTGAGCCGAGCCCGGAGCTTCTCACCGAGGTCGAAACCCGGGCCGCGGCCGTTCAGCCGGACGCCCTGGCGACGCTCGCGTATACGTCAGGCACGACCGGCGCGCCCAAGGGCGTCATGCTGGCGCATCGCTGCATCGTGGACATGGCCCACAGCTGCCTCCAGGTTTTCGACATCGGGCCGAACGACGAGGCGCTCTCGTTCCTGCCCTACTCGCACGTGTTCGAGCGCATCAACGGCATCTACGTCGGCATTGCGGCCGGCTCTTCTGCGTGGCTCTCGCGGGGCATCCCGAGCCTGGTCGACGACCTGCGGGATTGCCGCCCGACTGTCATGGTGGCGGTGCCGCGGGTGTACGAGAAGATGCACCAGCAGGTGATGGCGGTCATCCGCCAGGCCCCGGCCCACCGGAGGGCCTTCTTCAACTGGGCCGTAGAGCAGGGCCGCCGGCACTCCCGCGGTCAGGTCGCACCACTTTACCCGCTGGCCAACCGGCTCGTGTTGAGTCCCTTGCGACAGCGTCTGACGGGCGGGCGGCTCCGCTTCTTTGTCAGCGGCGGGGCGCCGCTTGCGGCCGGGATCGAGGGGTTCTTCTGGGCGCTCGGGGTCAAGATCCTCAATGGTTGGGGCATGACCGAGACGGCGAGCGGCGCCACTTCCAACACGGAGGAGCGCCACCAGTTAGAGACGGTCGGTGCGCCTCTCCCTGGCGTGGAGATCAAGATCGCCGCCGACGGCGAGATCCTGGTGAAAAGCCCGGGCAACATGCTCGGGTACTACAACAACCGCGAGGCGACCGCTGAGACGTTTGAAGACGGCTGGGTCAAGACAGGGGATATCGGCGAGCTCGACTCGTCGGGATTCCTGCGCATCACAGACCGCAAGAAGGAGCTGATCAAGACGGCCGGAGGTAAGTACGTGGCGCCGGCTCCGATGGAGAGCCGGCTCATGCAGGCGCCAGCCATCGAGCGCGCGATCGTGATCGGCGACGAGAGGCCGTACGTCGTGGCGCTGATCGTCCCCGACTGGAAGGCGATGAGCGTCGCGGCCGGAGTCACGGGCCAGCCTGCGGAGCTGCTCGAGGACGTGCGTGTCCAGTCGGTCGTAAAGCGGACCGTGGATGACCTGAACCGCGACCTGGGCAGCTGGGAGTCGATCAAATACTTCCGGCTGCTGCCCAACGACTTCACCGAGGAGAGCGGTGAGCTGACGCCGACTCTGAAGGTCAAGCGGCGCGCGGTACAGGAGCGGTACCGTGAGCTGATCGACACCATGTACAGGACCACAAAGCCGATCGGCCGCCAAGAGTCGGCAACTCGCTGATGCCGGGTCCAGTCGACCTCTCTGAGGCCCATTCGGCGCTCGACCGGCTGCGGCCACAGCTGTGCCACTGTGGCCTGAAGGGTGAGTGCCTGGGCTGCCGAGGCATCGAGATGGTGAGGGCGCAGCTCGAGGCAGTCGCGGCGGCGGCCAGCCAGCCGGTGCTGATGCAGGTGGCTCAAGAGGCCGCCATGAAGGACATGGCCACCCGCTTCGAGGGCATGGCGGAGCGTCTGATGAACGACCCTGAGCTCCGGCAGGCCGCGGAGGCGATGCAGGAGAAGGTCCTTTCTGACCCTGAGGCGCGGCGTCTGCTCGAAGAGCTGATGCGCCGCCTCGAGCCGCCCACCGAGCCGTAAGTTGGCCCTCCTTCAGAGGAGACCGAAAGGGGAGCCCTAGAGAGAGGCTCCCCTTCGATCGATAGCGGGGGAGGGGAGGAATCAGGTCGAGGTGGTGGCTGGACTCGGCGTGGCGGGCGCGATCGGGACTCGGCGCGACTTGTCCCACAGGGGCAGCGGTCCGTTCTGGAGGCGCTGGACGATCATGTCCTCGCCTTGCTGCGTCAGTTTCCCGGCCGAGACCTGCTTGTCCAGGTCCGCCTTGACAGCGGCGACGAGCTTGGAGCGGAACGTCGCCTCGTCCATCCCCTTGGAAGCGGCGATGTCCTTTAGCGTCTTGCCGCTCTGCAGGTCCTGGCGAAGTTCCTCCTCACTGATGCCGAGCGCGGTGGCGATCTCGGTCAGGGTGGCGGCGCCAGCGCGCTCCTTCGGGTTGATCGCCGGATGCATGCCGATCCTGCCGACGCCGCCGATGCCCTTCTCGAAGCCACCGGCGCAGGCCTTACCGTTACCCAGGCGTGCCTTGATCGCGTCAGCCTGCTTCTGAGTGAGGTCGCCGTTCTTCACGGCGTCGTTCAGGGTCTGGCTCAGGGCGTCAGAGATCGCCTTGTTGACCTGGTCCTGGCTCTTACCCAGATTGGAGGCGATGTGGCCGACGAAGCGATTGCAGTATGCCTGTGTGGAGCTGGAGCTGCTCGCGCTGGGCGAAGGCGACGGCGATGCAGCCAGGGGAGTCCCAGTTGCGGCGACGGTGCCGACGACTGCGACTCCTGCGATGGCGGCCCCGCCAACCGCCGTCAGATATATCTTGGCCGCGCGGGGGAATGCCCGACCAGATAGCCTTGAGGTTCATTTGGGAGCCAGTCTGCGACGCGCTTGTCAGACGCGGCTGAGCGGCGGGTAAAGCTTCTGTAAGGCCATCTGAGATTCGTCTATCCCCCGCAAGTCGCCGCGAAGTCGGGGGAGTACCCGGCGCAGCCGGGGGAAGGGGGTATGAATTCGCCCCCGGCGACTTAGACTCGGGTACAACCTATGGAAGCTCCGGCGCCGGCCGCCGTCACCGCCACCGGCTGGAGCGGCCGGCACGCGGTCGAGCTCTATGTGCGGACCTACTCGACCATGCTGCAGAGCTCGGGCGTGATACGCCTCGACTCACTGGTGCACGCGCACATCGCCATGGACTCCGCACTGCACCCGCTGGCCAGCCGGCCAGAGCTGGACATGGGTGCGTTCATCTATTCGGTGCGCCGACTGCCCGCGGCCATAAGGTCCGCTCAGCGGGTGCTCCTCGGGCAGAGCGCGCGCGGCTTCCAGGCGACGCTGGGCCTGGACGTCACCGCCTGGGAGCGCGTCAAGGCGCCGGCTCGGCGGCGGCCGTGGTACTACAACGGTGAAGACACGCTGGCCGTGCTGCTGGCCTCACCATCCGACATCGACGACCTTGTGCCGTCGCTTGTCGCCTACCAGATCGAGTGGAACAAACTGCACCGGGTGGCGCGGGAGGTCGGTCTTGACCATGAACAGTTGCGCCTGGCCGTCATGGCCACCGAGGACGACTGGGCCCGCCTTCGCGACGCCTGGGGAGAGGACTTCGAGGCGACGCTGGCTCAGGCCGAGCGGCAGGAGTGCCACTTGACGCTGCGCATGGTCGGCGGGTCGCACGTTGGCTACGCGCGAGGCGCGGCCAGGTGGTGGCAGCCAATCCAGGCGGCGATCGACGAGATGGACATGACCGACGCCCCGGTGTACTTCGTGTCGTCGAACGTGCACAGCCTGGTCAATGTGCTCAGCGGCGTCGCTCGCAGCCTGGAGGCGGACATCCTGGACTTCGCACACCACAGCGATCCCGAGCTGGCTGCCGAGCTCGAGAAGCTGGAAGCTGGTCAGACCCCAGCCTCGCGCGACAACTGGCTCTACTTCGCTGCCCGGCTGCTTTTCGACGGCCATCCCGAGGCCGGCGAGTACCGCCGGCGGCGCGCCGAGATGGAGAAAGCGCAGGGCATCCGCCACGTCATGCCACAGGCGATGGGCATCGACTCGGCCGCGCAGGTCGTACGTCTGGCCGACCTGGACGCCCGCTGTCTCGATCCCAGGGTGGGCGCTGTCGAAGCGGACGCTCTCCGTAGGTCACGCGCCGTGCTCGTCAACATCGACTACCCGCTCGGCCTGGCGGCATATCACATCCTCCGCCAGGTGGCGGAGGCTTCACCGTGGCTGCTCGGCGTGTACGTGATGGGCAAGGCAGCAACGTTGAACGCGGACGTCGGCGACGTGATGATCCCCAACGCCGTCTTCAACGAGCACTCGGGCAATACCTACTGGCTGGACAATTGCTTTGCCGCCGCCGACGTGCAGCCGCATCTCGTCTTCGGCTCGGTGCTCGACAACCAGCGAGCGGTAACCGTCCGAGGCACCTTCCTCCAGAACCGCGACTATCTGGAGTTTTATTACCAGGGGCGCTACACGGTCGTGGAGATGGAGGCGGGACCATACCTGGATGCCTGCTTCGAGATTCAGCAGCCTGGGCGGCACCCGATGAACGACAACGTGAACATGAGCGGCATGGGCTTCGACCTGGGGATCATCCACTACGCGTCCGACACCCCCTACACCCAGGCGCGAACCCTGGGCGCTCGGGGCCTGGACTACCGGGGCACCGACTCGACCTACGCCTCGGCGATCGCGGTGGCGCGCCGCATCCTTCAGTGCGAGGGCGCGGTCAACGACGACTGAACGGCAATCTCGAGCTCGATGTGACCATAGATCGGCCTGGCCGGCGTCGAACGCGGATTTCTCGGGTTCGCGGCCATCAACGGGCCCTGCAGGCCGAGCACGAATTCGTGGGCTCGCCGCAGGCTGTTGATTCGTGCAGAGTCCCAGGTCCCACTGATCTCGGCCTCGGCGGCGGCAATCCGGTTGCGGAGTAAGGCCGACACAGAATTTCCCTCGTCGAGTCTGAGCTCCTCGATGTCGGTCAATAGCTGGTCGGTGTCGGCCAGCATCCGCTGGCGGACCGCATCCGGTGACCCCGCATCGAGGAGGATGACAACAGGTGTGGCGAGCCCGATGAAGGACTCGCCTGGACGGTAGGGCTCCGCGCTGAAGGGTTGGGCGCCGGCGCCCGCCGGGTCTTCTGCGCCGCTTGGCTCATCGCCATCATCGAATTGCCGCAGGCGAGCACTGCTCATCAGTCGTGTCTCTCCCAGGCTTGCCGAAGGGCCGACCAATCTGAGGTCGAACCCCACGCCTTGACGGCTCTCGCCTCAGTCCTGGGAATGCTTGCAGCATAGCAGGTCTGCCCGAAATTGTTACGGTATCGTGCTAATATCTCGGCGTGGAACGGCCACGGCCGCTGTCCGTCCCGGAGGTCGCGGCCGAACTCAACGCATCGGACGCCTATGTCCGCCGCCTGCTGATCAGCCAGCGGCTCTACGGCATCAAAGTGGGGCCGGTCTGGGCCATCTACCGTGAAGACCTCGAGGCGTTCAGGCGCCTGCGGCGTCCACCTGGACGCCCCCGCAAACCTGTTGAGGGGCCGGATAAAGAGCGGAGTCGGGGAGAGGGTACCTTCGACCGCGGTCAGCGCCGAACGTCTGTCAGTCGCCACCAATCCTCGCCGTATCGGAGCCAGGCCAGCAGCATTCCGTGGCGCAGTCCTTCGTGACTGACGTGGAACTGAGCGAGTCCGTAGAAATCGAGCAGAAGCAGCAGTAGCTCGACGCCGCCCCGAAGGGCTCGGACTCTGGCCTCAGGCAGGCCGACCTGGGCCGCCACGTCCGCTGCGGGGGCGGCGTCGAGCCGCTCTCCAGCGGTCAGCAGGGCCGCCGTACTCAGCACGGCGGGCGGGGTTTGCCGGGACAGTACGAGCGGCAGATTGGTGGCGGTGCCCCCCGTCATCACCAGCTTTTGGGGTTCGTGCTCCGGCGCATGGCGGACCTCGCTGAGCGCAGCCGCGCGAAGCGCTTCACGCTCACCCGGTTGGGGCGGGTCGGACAGATAGCGGGCGGCGAAGGTGCCCGAGCCCAGAGGCAGCGACACAGACTGCAGCATTTCCTGCCCATTGGCCACGACGAGCTCTGTGCTGCCGCCGCCCATGTCGCCCATGAGCCAGATGTGATTGGCCGCGTGCCTGCTGGCGACCCCATCGAAGCTGAGCTCTGCCTCGCGGTGTTCGTCGATCAGACGGACAGGGACGACTGCCCTGGCAGACGCCCGGGCCAGGAACTGCTCGCTGTCCCTGGCCCGTCGGATCGCGGCGGTGGCGCCGGCAACCAGGTGCTCATAGCCGTGTTCGCGTGCGCGGCCAAGCACTGAATCCAGGGCATCGAGCGCTTCGGCCGCCTTGGCGGGCCCGATTTCGCCCGTCTTGTCGACCGCCGGTCCGAGCTCCGGCATCTCGAAATACTGCGCGACGTCGTGCAGCTGGCCGGCGCGGACGTCCGCGACCAGCACGTGAACGCTGTTGCTCCCGATGTCGACGGCAGCAAGACGGCGGGGCATCTGGCTCGGTAGAGTATCGGCCCCAGGCTGAGAGCGGGCTCTATCATCGGGCAATGGCCGAGACAAAGACCAGGGTCCCAACCCGTGTCGAGCGGGATTCGATGGGGGAGATGGAGGTGCCCGCGGACGCTCTTTGGGGCGCATCCACGCAGCGGGCCGTGATCAACTTCCCCATCTCAGGTCAGCGATTTCCGCGCCGCTTCATCCGCGCGCAGGCGCTCATCAAGAGGGCCGCCGCCGAGGCCAACGGAGAGCTGGGGCTGCTCGCCGGCGAGAAAGCTGCGGCCATCAGCGCGGCTGCTCAAGACGTGGCGGACGGCGGGTACGACGATCAGTTCCCGATCGACGTGTACCAGACGGGCTCGGGCACCTCGACCAACACCAACTTCAACGAGGTGATCGCCCGCCTCGGGAGCGAGCGCCTGCGCGGGACCGGGATCCACCCGAACGACGACGTCAACCTCTGCCAGTCGTCGAACGACACCATCCCGACGGCGATGCAGCTCTCTGCGGCACAGGCCATCGAGGAGGAGCTGCTCCCAGGGCTGGAGCGGCTGCACGCAGCGCTATTGAAGAAGTCGGACGAGTTCATGCCGATCGTCAAGACCGGCCGCACGCATCTCCAGGACGCGACGCCTATCCGCCTCGGTCAGGAGTTCGCCGGCTACGCAGGCCAGGTCGAAGAGTCGATCCGCCGAGCGCGGCAGGCACGTAACGAGCTGACCATCGTGCCGCTGGGTGGAACCGCGGTCGGGACAGGCATCAACGCACATCCTGACCATGCCCGCAGGGCGTGTGCAAAATTGTCGGCCCTGACCGGGCTCGACGTACACGAAACACCCAACCACTTCCACGCCCAGGCTGCGATCGACGCGGTGATCGCCGCTCACGGCGCGCTTCGGACGATCGCCCTCAGCCTGTGGAAGATCGCATCCGACATCCGCCTGATGGGCATGGGACCCCGCGCCGGGCTGGCCGAGCTGGCCCTGCCGGAGACGCAGCCGGGGTCCAGCATCATGCCCGGCAAGGTCAACCCGGTCATCGTCGAGTCGCTGACCATGGTGGTGGCGCGCGTGGTGGGCAACGACGCCACGGTCGGCTTCTGTCAGACGGGCAGCTTCCTGGAGCTGAACGTGATGATGCCTGTTGCCGCCGTGACCATGCTGGAGTCGATCACACTCCTTGCCAACTCGGCACAGAACTTCTCCGAGCGCTGCGTTGAGGGCCTGCAGGCGACCGAGCGCGGGCCTGAGCTGGTCGAGAAGGGCCTGATGCTGGCGACCGCCTTCGCGCCGGTGATCGGCTACGACGAGGCAGCGAAGATGGCCAAGGAGGCGTTCCGCAGCGGCAAGACGATCCGGGAGCTCGCCCGCGTGCGCGGCTTCAGCGAGGAGGATCTGGACAGGATCATCGACCCGGCCAAGCTGACCGAACCCGGCCTGGGCGTTGGCCCCGCCGGCGGCTGACGAAGTCATAGCAGCCGAGGCTCACACGGTGCCAACGGCGATCGCGTTCCAGTCGGTCACCAAGCGGTACCGCAACGGTAAAGTGGCTCTGAACAGCGTGAGCTGGTCGGTTGAAGTGGGGTCGCGCGTTTGCCTGCTGGGGCCGAACGGCGCCGGCAAGAGCACTTCCATCCGGCTGCTGGAGGGAGCGCTGGCGCCGACGGCGGGTTCAGTCGGGCTGCTGGGCGTGGCCGTCGGCGGCCGCGGCTACGACGAAGCGCGGCTCAGGACCGGGATCGTTCCGCAGGGACCAGGGATGTACCCGGACCTGACGGCCGCCGAATACCTCCAGCTGGCCGCGGACCTGTATGGCGTCAGCACCGAACGAGCAGTCCACACCGTTGGCTTGCGTGAGTACCTGCATCTGCGCATGGCCGAGCTGTCGGGCGGATTTCAACGTCGGGTAGTGCTGGCAGCGGCGCTGATCGCCGAGCCAGAGCTGTTGCTCCTCGACGAGCCGACCGTCGGTCTCGATCCGAAGGCGAGCCACGACGTGCACCAGTACCTCACCGCTGTGATGCAGGGTCGCACGTGCCTCCTCTGCACTCACAACCTTGCAGAGGCCGAGGCGCTCTGCGATCAGGTGATCATCCTTCAGGAGGGCCGCGTGATCGTCAGTGGCCGGCTCGACGAGCTCCGTCGCGGCGCTCGGCCGCGCTTGCGGCTGGCCGCGCGTCAAGGGCCGGAAGCCCTGCGTGCCAGGCTGGATCAGGTCGGCCCGGTTCACGTCGACGGGACCGGCGTGCTGGTTGAGGTCGCGGACCCGACGACCGCTGCACCGATGCTGCTCAGGCGGCTGCTCGACGCGGGGCTCGACGTCTATGAGTGCACCCCGGTGCGGGCCACCCTCGAGGACCTCTTCCTGGAGGCGGTTCGATGAGCTCCTTCCGTCCGCTCCATCGGTCGGTCCGGCTCCTGTTCCGAAAAGAGGTGCGCCAGTTCCTGCGCAGCCGTCAGGCGGTCCTGACCGGGCTCCTGCTGCCGGCCATGGTGATGGTCGTGGCTCCGGGGGTGCAGTTGCTATCTGCCAACAGCGCTCGCGCCAGGTCCAACATCCCTGCCGTGGTTCCGGGGCTCAGCGGCATCAACGACGTCGCAAACATCTTTCTCTACTTCACGTTCCCGCTGTTCGTCGTGCTGGCCGGCTTGATGACGCCCTCGCTCGCGGCCGTCCACACAGTGATCAGCGAGCGGGAGCGACGCTCGATCGAGCTGCTGGTCGCATTGCCGGTCAGCGTGACCGATATCGTGACTGCCAAGCTAGGTGCCAACCTGGCTGTGTCTGCGGTCACGCTCGCGCCACTGTTCGCGGTCGATGCAGCCCTCATCCTGCTCGTGACCACGGCCGGGCCGCTTTTCGTCATGGCTGCATTCTTGGTGCTGCTTTCAGCGCTTACCGCGTCGATCGGGGTGAGCCTGCTCCTGGCGCTGGTCGCCCGCGACTTCCGCACCGCCAACAACCTGAACGGCGCGTTCGTCCTGCCGACGATCATCGTGACGGGGCTGTGCGTCGCGCTGGTGCCCGGACTGTGGCGGTTCCTCGTGCTGGCCGTCCTCCTGCTCGCGATGGGCGGCGCCGCCTTGTGGATCGCGCTGCGCTGGCTGACCTTCGAGCGCTACCTCAGCTGACCGCTCCCAGGAGCGGCAGGCACGGTTTCAGACCATCGATGACGATGTCATGGCGGCGGCGCCGCTCCCAGCTGTCTCGCTCCAACCGCAGCCTGATCTGTCGGGAGGCCGTGCCGCGTCGCAAGGTAAGGTCCTCGCCGTCGTCGATGTAGCCCAGCGCACGAGACACCCTGAGCGACGCCGCGTTGTCCGCGAACGCGGCGCTCCTCGCCACCCTCGCGCCCAGTCCCGCAAATGCGAGGTGCAACACCGCCGCCCGCATCTCCTTGCCGATCCCTCGACCCTGGTGCTCGCGGCCCAACCAGGACCCGGTCTCGACGGTCCGCAGGATGGAGAATTCCCGCGCGAACATGTCCTGGGTCCCTACGATGCGGCTTTCTTCGACAACGGCGAAGGCGAGACGCCAGGATACGGGACTCCACTCGGATCTGTTCCGCCAGTGCCACTGCATCAGGCCCCGCTCCCGCTGGGGTGATGGCTCATCGGTCCAGGGGACGTTGAACGGCATGAAGCTGTCGGCGTGCACACCGAGGGCGGCAAGCTTCGCGAGCTCTAGCCTGCGCCGAGGACCGGAGCGAGCCCATTGGTCAATGGGTGAGCGAGGACCGCAGAAGCAGGGCCGCGAGATGGGGCGCATGGGCGCCGAAGATCTGTCGGCAATTCGGAATCGATCATCTAGAGCGGAAGCTCCAGCAGCACGACCTCTTCGCCCCACCAGGAGGCGTGCGCCCGGTCCGTCTCCCGGAAGCCGAACGACCGGAAGAGCGCCTCGGACGGCTCTACCTTCGGGCAGACCTGCGCCCAGATCCGCGTCACTCCCGCTCGTCGAGCGCGCCCGACCGTGTGCTCCAGCAGCATGTAGCCCACGCCTCGGCCGCGCGCATCGGGGTCGACAACCAGCCGATCGACGTTGCACGCGCTGCTCGGAAAGCAGCAGCGCACGGCACCGATCAGCAGCCCATCCTGCCGCGTCCGGAAGACCTCGAACCCTCCGTTGAACCAGGCTGACACCTCGGCGCGAGGCGGCGTCTGCTCTGCCACCAGCAGCGGGCTGAGCAGGCGGTCGCAGCCGGTCCAGGCGCGGTGATACAGCTCGGCCAGGACCGCGGCCTCCGTCGGGTGGGCAGCCATGACGCGGGCTGCGGCGCGGAAGAAGCGCATCAGACCCTGCTAGCGTATCGCCGGCATGGACATTCTCAAGCACGCTCGCGATCTCTATGTCGCGGGTCGCATGCACGACGCATTGGAAGCGGCTCAGGCGGCCTGCGATCGCGCTCCGAAAGACCCCGAGGCATGGTGGCTGCTGGGTCGTGTCGGCCGGCATACCGGCTTGCTTGCCGCCAGCGACCTCGCCTTCCAGAAGGCCAGCGACCTCGATCCGCGCTTCGCGCCGCCCTACCGCGTCTCTGCATCGCGCTTCGCGGAGCTCATCGAAGAGACCCACTCGGGGCTGTCCGCCGAGGCCCGCCGCCGGCTGGGCGAAGCAGCGATCCGTGCTCAAGCGATGCCGACCGAGGAGCAGGTGCGCGAAGGTCTGGACCCCGACGCGCTCAGCGTTCGAGATCATCGCTCCGACGAGCTTCTGATCCTGTTCCAGGTGAACCACGAGAACCAGAGTCGGACTGAGAAGGGGCTGCGGACACTGGTCGGCCGCTCGCTGTCAGCTGGCTGAGCCCGCGTCACAGCGCGTTGCATGGCCCTCGCGCTAGAGTGCGGGCTTGAGAGCCAACGGACGGGGATGCCTACGCAACGGAGAGAAGACGTCATCGTCAGTCGCGATGCGTTCATGGGGCGCGTCGAGCGCGTGCTGGATCCTGCATACCGACTCGCCACTGTGATGCTGCTCGACTTTGCGGCCGCCGAGGATGCGGTCCACGACGCCACCATCGAAGGCTGGACGCGGTACCGACGTGCCGCGGGTGAGGTAGACGACTTCCGCACCTGGTTCCTGGCAATCGTCGCCACGAGATGCCGTCGTATGCGCTGGAGGCGCCTGCTCCCATTTGGCGCGCGCGGTGACGGACCTGAAGCCTCGGATCTGATGTCGGACGTGCTGCTGCACCTGCGCACTGTCCCGCGGGGGGTGCTCTTCTGCCACCACTTCCTGAGCCTGCCCAGAGAGGAGATCGCGCTGGTTCTGGACATGTCGCCGAACCAGGTCCGCGACCGTCTCTATAGCGCGGAAGAGCGCTTGCAGAACGAGCTGGACCAGGACATCGGGGTCACCATTCCCGGACCTGAGGACTCAGAGCAGAGCGGTGATGAGCGATAGCTTGGGCGACGAGGTCCAGCAGGCCTTCGCGAAGATGACCAGGGCGCCACGGACCTACCTCAACGAACGACTCCGGGAAAGCATCTGGGGCCGTCCCGCCCCCGCGACCCTCGTCCCGCCGAGTTCCGCGCCATGGGTTGGCCCCATCCTCAACCCGGCGCCGGGCCGTTCGCGCAAGGCGCCCCCCGCCGTGCTCGTAGCGGTCGTACTTGTGATCACGCTGGCGACAGTCGCGCTCCTCGCTGGCCCCGGTGGCCTGGTGCACCAGGTGGCCGCTCTGCGCACCGCTCTCGGCTCGCGCTCGCCAACCGCCGCGACCGCCGCCAGGCCGGCCACGTCCGCCGCTCCGCCAGCCTCATCCGCACCGACCGCCTCGGCACCCGCCTCAGAGCCGTCGCCGTCGACGAATGCGATGCCTGCCGCCGGCAACCCCACGCCGCAGGCCGGAGCGCCGGCGCCTCTGCCGGGATATTCGTGCGCAGGACAGAAGGGCGGTGTGAGCGGCCAGTCGACGATGACAACAGCCAGAGCCGGACCGCAGAGCGGCTACGACCGCTTCGTCGTGCAGTTCAGCGGCGACGTGCCTCAGTTCGAGGTGCGACCCCAGGACAGTGCTGCCTTCGCCCAGGCCGGGCTGCTCGGGTCGGCGGGCCTCACAGTGACCCTGATGAACACGACTGCGGGCGGAGGACCGACCGACTTGCGGCTGGGGCTGAGGATGATCCAGGAAGCGAAGATCCTCTCCAGCTCGGGCGGCACCGTCCAGTGGGGCATCGGCCTCGCACGTGTTTCGTGCTTCCATGCCTTTGTCCTCCCAGGCCCATCGCGACTGGTCGTCGACGTCCAATCCTGACGCCGGCCGGCGCCACGAGCCAGCGGCACAAACTGCCGGGCATTGTGCGGATTCGAGAGCACCTGCATTGCACATTTCCCGGATGTTTGTGTGCGATCACCTCTAAAGTGTGCGCATGGTGGGAGGAGCAACGCGTTTCACCGGTGTCTTGAGCCTCGCCGCGATGTTCGCCCTGGCCTGCGGGTCGGCGGGTAGCGGCTCGACGGCCACGACCACAGGAGAGGACCTCGTCATAGGAGTTCCTATGTCGATCACCGGCACCCAGTCCAAGGAGGGGGCCCTGGCCAAGCAGGGCTACGACATGTGGCTGCAGTGGATCAACCAGCAGGGCGGGATCACCGTGAAGAACGTCAAGCACAGAGTCCAGCTCAAGTACGAGGACGACCAGAGCAAGCCGGACGTCTCGGCCCAGCTCGCGCAGAAGCTCATCACAGAAGAGAAGGCGCAGTTCTTGCTCGGGCCGTACGGGTCGGCGACGACGGCCAGCGACGCGGTGATAGCCGAGAAGAACAGCATCCCCATGGTGGAGGGTAACGGCGCCGCCCAGGCGATCTTCAACCAGGGGTACAAGTACGTGTTCGGGGTGCTGTCACCGGCCAACGTCTACTTGACCGGGGTGCTGGACATGGCGGCGACCCTCACCCCCAAGCCGACCACGGTGGCGATTCTGGCTGCCGACGACAACTTCTCCCAGGAAGTCGCCAAGGCGGTGGCGGACTACGCGCCTGGCAAGGGCTTTCAGATCGTCTACAGCGACAAGTACCCGAACGGATCGACCAACCTGGCCGGCTTGATGGCCAACGCCAAGGCACACAACCCCGACATCGTGCTCAACTCGGGGCACCTGCAGGAGGCGATCGCGATCAGCCATGCGGCCAAAGACCTGAAGCTGGACGCCAAGCTGTTTGCGTACTCCGTGGGCCCGTCCACGCCTGACTTCGTCACCGCCCTTGGCAAGGACGCCAACTATGTCTTCGACGGTTCGCAGTGGACAGCGCAGGTGAAGTACAAGCCGTCGTTCTACCTCTCCGTTCAGGACTACGTCGCGGCCTACAAGCAGATGTTCAGCAGCCAGGACGACCCCGACTACCACGTGGCAGAGTCCACCGCGGCCTGCCTGGCTCTGCAGAAGGCGATCGAGAACGCCGGCAGTCTCAAGCCGGACAAGGTGCGGGACGCCCTGGCCTCGCTGAACGTGATGACGTTCTTCGGCCAGATCAAGTTCGACAGCCGCGGCATCAACACCTACAAGCCGATGGTCGTCGAGCAGATCCAGGACGGTAAGCACCACACGGTGTGGCCGAAGGACGTGGCCGACACCAGTCCGCAGTACCCGACCCCGGGCTGGAGCACCCGCTGACCCACGTGAGCCCCTGGGCGGGGCACCCGGGGCCCTACGAGGTGGGGACGGCCGCTTTGCTCGGGCGCCGGAGTGGGGGCGCTCAGGCGGGGGCACCCAGGGGCCCCACGAAGTGGGGACGGCCGCTCTCCTCAGCGGCCGTGGGGGGCGTGCTGTGGATCCACCACAGCACCCGAATCTCGTCAAGGCCGAAGAGCGACGCCGAAGGCGCCGCGTGCCTTGACAAGATTCGTTCCGGGGGGGCCTGCCCCCCAGATAAAGCGGGGGGGCATGCCCCCCAGATAAGATGCAGCTCTTCCTTCAGCAAGTCGTTCTCGGCCTGCTGATTGGCGGCATCTATGTGGCCGTGGCCCTCGGCTTCAGCCTGGTCTGGGGCATCCTCAACATCGTCAACCTGGCCCACGGCGCGCTGGTCATTGCCGGCGCCTACCTGACCTGGCTGCTCTTCGCTCATGCCCACGTCGATCCGTTTCTCTCGCTGCCCATCGTCGCCGTGGCGCTCTTCGCCTTCGGCTATGCGCTGCAGCGCGTCCTGATCAATCGCGTCATCCGCGCTCCGCTCTTCTTCACGCTGCTGCTGACCTTCGGCGTCAACCTGATGATCGTCAACGCGCTCCTGGTCCTGTTCAAGTCTGACTTCCGCTCGGTCACACCGAGCTACTCCGGAAGCGGCTTCGGCGTGGCCGGCGTCCAGGTGCCCTACGTCAGGCTCGCCGCGCTGGGCGTGGCCGCCGCCCTGGCCGCCGCAGTCGGGTGGCTGCTCAACCGCACCCGTACCGGGTCCGCCATCCAGGCCGTCGCCGCCGACCGCGACGCCGCCCGTCTGGTCGGCGTCGACCTCCGTCATGTCTACGCTCTGACCTTCGCCGTTGCGGCCGCCTGTGCCGGCGTGGCCGGCGGCCTGATCAGCACCATCCAGGCAATCACCCCGACTGCGGGAGAGCCCTACACCTTGCAGGCCTTCGTGGTCGTGGTGCTGGGCGGGCTCGGGCGCGTCGGCGCCACCGTCGTCGGCGGCCTTGTCTTCGGCCTGGTCGAGACGCTCGGTCAGACCATGGTGCCAGGCCTGGGGGCGGGCTGGGCCAACGCCATCGCCTTCGCCCTCCTGGTGGTGGTGCTGGTGGTGAGACCGCAGGGCCTCATGGGACGACGGCCGTGATTGACGAGATGCAGGCCCGCCTCAATGGTGGACGCCTCCGCCGGCTGCTGCTGATCGTCTTCGGGCTCGCGGTCGTCCTCGTTCTGCTGGCGCCGCTGACCGCCACCGACCAGGCCGACAGCCTGGGCCTGCCCCAGCTGGTGGACCGCTCACAGATCCGGATCCTGACGACCGTCGCCATGTTCGTGGTCATGGCCTCCGGCTGGAACCTGGTCGGTGGGCTGACTGGCTATGGCTCCTTCGGCAACGTGGCCTTCTTCGGGCTCGGTGCGTACACCTGCGCAGTGGCGGTCGACGTCCACCGCCTGCATCTGCCGATGGGCGCGGGCATCGCGCTGGCACCGCTCGTGCCGGCCCTATTCGCGGCTCTGGTCGGGCTGCCCCTACTCCGTCTCCGCGGCCACTACTTCGCGATCGCCACGTTGGGCACGGCGGTGGCCGTGGGCGAGGTAGTGAAGAACGTCGACTACCTCGGCGGCGCCACCGGCCTCTTCCCGCCCATCCTGCACCGGGCCGACCTCCTCTTCCTGTACCTGATGGTGGGAGCGGCGATGCTGGCCGTGATCGTGAGCGGGCTGATCCTGCGCAGTCGCTTCGGCTACGGACTGATCGCGATCCGCGAGAACGAAGAGGCGGCCAGCGTGATCGGTGTCAACACGACCGCCTACAAGGTTGGCGCCTTCGCGGTCGCCGCCGCCCTCACCGGACTGGCGGGCGGCATCTTCGCGGTGTGGAACAGCTTCATCAACCAGGATCTGGGCTTCTCGCTGGACTTCAACATCCAGATGATCCTGATGGCGGTCTTGGGCGGCGCGGGCACGCTGTTCGGCCCGGTGCTGGGGGTCATCGTCCTGGAGTTCCTGCTCCAGAACCTGGCTGGCCGCGGCGACGTGGCCGTCTACGCCCAGATTGGCCTGGGGCTGCTGCTGGCAGTCACGGTCATCTTCGTACCCCGCGGCATTGTCGACTTCTTCGGGGGTGCTTCCCGACTCTCACTGGCACACCTGCGCCGCGCTCTTCGCGAGACAGGCGCATGACCGCACTGCTGAGCATCGACGGCGTGACCAAGCGCTTCGGTGGGGTCGCGGCCCTCCGGGCGGTCAGCTTCGAGCTGGCCGAGGGAGAGATTCTGGGAGTGATCGGCCCCAATGGTGCCGGCAAGACGACGCTGCTGAACTGTATCAGCGGGGTGGCCCGGCCGGACGCCGGAAGCATCACGTTCGACGGCCACGAGATCGGCCACCAGCGGCCGCACCGCATTGCCCGTCTGGGGGTGGGCCGCACCTTCCAGATTGTCAAGCCGTTCGCCTCTATGACGGTTCGCGAGAATGCGGCGGTGGGCGCGCTCTTCGGTGCGTCGCGCCTGCCGCTGGCCGGTGCCTTCGCGGCCGCCGACGAGGTGCTGGAGCTGGTGGGCATGGCTGACAAGGCGTCGCAGCCCGTCGTCAGCCTGACCATTCCCGACCGCAAGCGACTCGAGGTGGCACGGGCCCTGGCCACCCGTCCGCGGCTGCTGCTTCTGGACGAGGTCATGGCGGGGCTCAATTCGGTCGAGGTGGACGAGGCCCTGGACATGGTGCGGGCGGTGCACCGGAGCGGAGTCACGATCGTGCTGATCGAACACGTGATGCGGGTGATCGTCGGCGTCTGCCGGCGAGTCGTCGTGCTGCACTTCGGGGAGATGCTGGCCGACGGCACTCCCGACGAAGTGTTGCGCGACCCCCGCGTCATCGAGGCGTACCTGGGCGAGAAGTACGCGAAGCGCCTGCAAGAGGCTGAACGAGATGGCTGAGCGTCCGGCCTTGCTGAAGGTGCGTGGGCTGGACGCGGGCTTCGGCGCGGGGCTTGTGCTGTCCGGCGTGGACCTGGACTTCTACCCCGGGGAGCTGGTGGCCCTGATCGGCGCCAACGGCGCCGGCAAGTCGACTCTGCTAGGGGTGCTCAGCGGGCTGGTCCCTCTGGAAAGCGGCCGCGTCACCTTCGACGGCCGCGACCTCACGAACGCCCGGCCGGAGCGGGTGGTGGCGGCGGGTATGTCGCACGTGCCGCAGGGCCGCCGGCTGTTCGGCACACTCAGCGTGGAGAAGAATCTGCGCCTCGGGGCCTATCTGCGCCGGGACGGTGACGTGGAGGCCGACCTGGCTCGTGTCCTGGATTACTTTCCGGCACTGAGAGACCTGCTGGCGCGCAGCGCGGCCACCCTCTCGGGCGGCGAGCAGCAGATGGTGGCGATCGGCCGGGGCCTTATGGCCAGGCCCAAGCTGCTCATGATCGACGAGCCTTCGCTCGGCCTGAGCCCGAAGGTCGTGGAGCGCGTGATCGAAGTCGCCCAAGCCATCAACCGGGACGGCACCTCGATCCTGCTGGTGGAGCAGGACGTGCTTCTTGGGCTGGAGGCCGCTGACAGGGGCTATGTGCTGGAGAACGGCCGGGTCGTGTTGAGCGGCTCCGCACGCGAGCTGGAGCAAGACCCCGAGGTCAGACGAGCGTACCTGGGGCTCTGAGCTCAGGCCATGGGCGCCGGCCGGTTCGCGCGTTTTGTCGGAGTCGCGTCGAAAATGGCGCGCTGCATGAGCGACAGCAGGACGCTTTCCAGAAACGGGCTGTTCCACAGGCGAGGTTGGTCTATGGGGAGTCCGCAGGGGATTCGAACAAGCAGGAGACGGGGTAGACCGCCGTGGTCTCCCCGTCAACCCTCATCAGGCCTTCAGTTGCTCCTTGGCTGATCTACCCCCGACCGGGATGCGCACCGGCTGTGCAGTGGTCGCCTTGGGGACGATCACCATCAGCATGCCGTTCTCGATGTCAGCACGGATCTTGTCGGGCTGCACCTCCTTCGGCAACTCCAGCTTCCGGGACCAGTTGCCCCATGGCCGCTCCTGGCGAAGCCACTTGCCCTGCCGCTCGAAGGCAGCAGCTTTCGCCGTGATCGTGAGGATCCCGTCCTCGAACGTCACATCGACGCTGTCTTTGGGGATGCCCGGGACGCTCGCATACAGCACGAACGCGTCGTTGCTCTCGAGCACGTCAACAGGCAGTCCGTAGGTTGGGGTGCCTTCTTCGTTCTGGTCCGACGGTGTGCCGTATCCGAAGAACTGGTCGAACATCCGGTCGATGACACGAGAGGCGGTCATAAGATCATTCGTGGGAGTCCACCACCGGTTCGTCGCCATCGGAAACATACCTCCTGAAAGTGAATGTCGGCTCTCTCCAAGAGCACTCTCAGCTTTCGGTTACCCACCGTCTCACGGACGATAAACATCGTCTCGGGACCAGTCTCTTAGAGTTGGCGCGTGAACGCATTTCGGACCGCGGACGAGCGCTTCGACGACCTCATCGGCTATCCGTTCGCTCCCCACTATCTCGAATGGCAGGGCCTTCGGATGCACTACCTCGACGAGGGCAGCGCAAGTGACGAGCCGATCCTGTTGCTGCATGGCGAGCCCGACTGGTCGTACCTGTACAGGCGCATGGTGCCGATCCTCACCGGTCGTTTTCGCGTCGTGGCTCCTGACTACCTCGGCTTCGGCCGCTCGGACAAGCCGACCGACATCGGCTGGTACTCGTACGACCGCCACACCGAGTCGATCAAGGCCTTGATCGAGCACCTGGATCTGCGCGGAGTCACGGTCGTGGTCCAGGACTGGGGAGGGCCGATCGGACTGCGAGCTGCCGTAGAGATGAAGGAGCGTTTCGCGCGGCTTGTCGTCCTCAATACGGGTCTTTTCGGCGGGCCAGACTGGCCCAGCCCCGGCTTCATGCGCTGGCGCACGTTCGCCGAACGGGTGGGCCTCGACCTTCCGGTTGGGCGGGTCATGGCATCGTCGGTTGCTCGTCCGCTGGACGACGCGGTGACAGCAGCATACGAAGCACCCTTTCCCACACGTGAGTCGAAGGCGGGCGCGGCTGCGTTCCCGTTGCTCGTGCCGCTCACGGCCGACGACCCGAGCGCAGAGGAGATGCAGCGCGTGGCCTCCGAGCTGCGATCCTGGCATGTGCCCGCGCTCGTGGCCTGGGCCGACCAGGACCCCGTCTTCACGCTGGAGCGCGGCCAGGCGATGGCCGATGCGCTCCATGGTGCGGGAGGACGCGTCTGGGTAGTCGAGGGCGCAGGCCACATGCTTCAGGAAGACAAGGGCGAGGAGATCGCCCAGAGGATCGTGGAGTGGGCCGACAGCCCAGACGGCCGACGCCGCAGCCCGGACGGCTGACACCTCAGCTCGTCGCGCTCGGGTCTCTGACCGTCGACTGCGGAATGCTGGTGGCCAAGCTGACCGTCGTCCTGGGGATGATCAGCGAGTGAGGCCGGGCCGGCTGCAGGACCTACCGGGACTGCGGTCGCTGTGGGCACACGAGGCGATCAACCGCGGCCGTGACTGCGTGCCGAGCGAGACGATGATTGCCCGCCTGATGACGTCTTTCGACTGGGAGGCGCGCTCGCGCGTGATCGAAGACGGGCCGCGCCTGCGTGCCGCGGTCCTGGTGATGGAGCAGTCGAGCCGTAGCACCAACCTGGTCCGAGTGGAGGCTGCGGCGCGTGACGATGCAGAGCGTTTGCGATTGATCCGCTGGGGGATCGGCTTCAGCCGGGCGGTTGGAGCCTCCGTCGCGCAGGTCTGGCGTCCTCTTGGCCACAGGCGGGACATGGAGGAGCTCGGTCTCAGCTTTGCACGTCCCTTCTGGCGCATGGATCGGCGTGACCTTCGCGACGTTCCCCGGTTGGTGCTGCCGGCCGGCTACAGACTGGCCAGGTCCGCCGAACGACGAACGGCGATAGACGTGTTCAACCGGTCGTTCGCCGAGCACTGGCGATTTCAGCCACTCGACCCATACAACCACCCGTCGGTCGGCCGGCCCCGCAACCTGGAGTTGCTCGCGGAGACGCGCGACGGGCGGCCCGCGGCCATCGTCTGGTGCTCAGTTGACTCCTATGATCCTGACGCCCGGCCCCAGCCTGTAGGCGTCGTGGAGGTCGTGGGAACGCTCCCCGATCACCGCCGCCGCGGGCTTGCGCACGTGCTCACGGCCGAGGCGCTGCACAGGCTGGCCCGGCTGGGCGCAGCCAGCGCCTCGCTTTACGTGGACGCGCTGAACCCGACGCACGCCTACGAGATCTATCGGCGGCTTGGTTTCGCCGTAGCGTTCGAGTACGAGGTGTTCGAAGCAACTTAGAGGTCGGGGGAGAATTCCGCTTGATCACGTCCTGAAGGTGATCTCCCAGACGCCTCCCTGGAGCCTGGCCTCATGAATCCAGCCCATCCGGCGCAGCAGGCCGAGCATGCTCTGATTCTCAGGCAGGACGATCAGGCTGAACTCCTCGATCCCGTGATCACGACCGACGTCCGCGAGCAGTTGCAGGAGGCCGGAGCCGATACCCTGCCGCTGGAAGTCGTCGACCACTGCCACCGCCACCTCGGCTGTGTCCGTTCCCGGCGCCCTGTCGTAGCGGGCAATGCCCAGGATGTGCTCCTTGCCGTCCGGTTTGTGGGTCATCGCAACGAGTGCGAAGCGCTCGTCGTAGTCGACTCGAGCGAGACGCCGGGCCATCGCTTCGGGCAGTCGCTTGAGCGGGGAGAAAAAACGGAAATAGACGCTTCGCTCTGACATCCGGTCGAAGGTTTCATGCAGCAGCGGCTCGTCCTCGCGGCGAATCGGGCGTACGTGCACCCGGGAGCCGTCTGTCATCTCCAGCAGCCGCTCGTAGCGCGCGGCGTTGGTCACCTCGGCAGTTTGATGCCGAGGGACGTCCTGCCGTTGCCCGCCGGGCCACTTGACCGTGACTTACGGCGTCGACGCCGGCCCGGGCTTGGGGTGCGGATCGAGCAGCATCGGCTTACGCGGCGCCTGGGTGAAGTCGAAGGCCTGCGCCAGATCGCCCAGCTGGGACGCATTCTCCCGCACATCGGGGCGCAGGTCTGGCCGCCCGTCGCTCTTGGGATCGATCCGTTGACCACTCAGGAAGTCGTCCTCGATGAACTTCACGTAGGCGTCGAAGCTGAGCGTCTGGTGGTCGATGAAGCTGTGCTTCGCATATGGGCTGATCACGATGCCAGGCACTCGCAGGCCGTACCCGTTTTCGTCGACCCGGGGCGGCGCGACATGGTCGTAGAAGCCGCCCCAGTCGTCCCACGAAAGGAAGATGGCGGTCGATGCCCAGTCCGAGCTCTGCATGATGCTGTTGACCAGCCCGGTCACGTAAGCCTGGCCAGTGCTGACGAGCGCCGGAGGATGCTCACTGTCCTGGCCGTTGGGAACTACCCAGCTCACCGCCGGCAGCTTGCCCGCCTTCGCGTCCGCGGAGAAATGGTCCAGAGTCTGGATGTTGCCGAGCTGTTTGTCCTGCTTGACGGTATCGAACCAGGGCAGCGGGTTCCAGATCTCGGGAGTGCCGGCGCGTTGGGGCTTGGGAGCGCACGTCGCCTGATCGTCCTCGCAGTCTGGCTGTGTCCCCTCGGCGACGTAGTACTTCCAGCTCACACTGCTCTTGTGCAGCAGGTAGGTGAGGTCGGTCCAGGCGTAGTCGGGCGCCTTCTGTGAGCCGCCGGCACGGGCCGCGAGCTGGTCCGGGTTCTGGAGGGCGTTGACGCAGCTCGTCGGGTCGCCCGACTTCGAGCACTTTGCGGACCACTCGCTGACCATGAACAGATGCTCTGGCAGCGACCAGGAAGCATTCGGTTCGAACATGTGGTCCTGGAGCACGAAATTCTCGGCGTACGCCCAGTAGTTGGGAATGTCCCGGGCGTCCTTGTATCCCATTACGTCGCTCTTCGCGCCGTTCGTGCAGGCCGGGTCGAACTGGTTGGCGCACTTCTTCTTGCCTTGCTCAGCCTGGGCGACGAAGCCGTCCATCTTGCCGCCGTCGATGTCGTTTGTGGCGTTGGCCTCGCCGTGCGGACCGCCCGCGTTCCGGTCATTGCCGTCGTGGGAGGGCATGGTGCACGAGCCCGCTGCTGGGTTGGGGATGCAGACGGTGAACTGGCCGTTCTGGCGGGGCAGTCCGTCGACACCCGGGAAGACTCCGAAGTAGTGGTCGAAGGAACGGTTCTCCTGCATGATCACGACCACGTGTTGGATGGTGTGGATCCCGGCCGGTGCAGAGGTGGAAGTGACGGCGTGAGAGGGAAGCGGGGAGCTGCAAGCAGACACCAAGAACGCCGCCAGGAGGGCGGCCGACGGTTTGATTTTCATTCCTGCAATGAAGCCGTCCATGCGTCAGATCACCATAGCCGGGGTGTAAAGAAACGATCATTTGGCCGGGGCCGCACTGGTTAAGCTCGTGAGCGTGGAGGGACCGCCGAGGGAAGAGGACGGGTACGGACTGGCCGCCCATATCGGCAAGCGGCTGGCGTATCGGGCCATCCAGCTTGCGGCTGTGCTGCTGACCGCCACCACGCTGTCCTTCATCCTCGTTCGGCTCTCTGCATCACCGGCCGCCCTCCTGGCCGGAGCGGGCGCGACCCCGGCGCAGGTACGATCCGCGCACCTCGCGTACGGCCTTGACGGGCCCATCCTGAGGCAGTACCTGACGTTTCTGGTGCGCGCCTTACGGCTCGACTTCGGCCAGTCGCCTGTGCATCAAGCGGTGGCGCTGGAGTTGGTGCGTCAGCGCCTGCCGGCGACGCTTGCGCTGACTGCAGTCGTACTGGTGGTCACCGGCCTGGTGGCCGTCTCGGTTGGCGTCTGGCTTGGCCTCCGCGCCGGCCGCCCTGAGCACGGCTGGGCCTTCCGCCTGCTGCTGACGGGTCAGAGCCTGCCCGCGCTCGCCTTGGGTCTCGTCCTGTTTCACGTATTCGGCCTGACTCCCGCGTCGGCCGTCGGCTCACCCCTGAGGTTCACGCTCGCCGTGCTTACGCTGGCGTGGTGGCTCGTGCCCCGCAGCGCGCGGTTCACGGCCGGCACCGTCGCGGGGGCAGCCCGCCAGAGCTGGGTGCTCACGGCGAGAGCGATGGGCGCTACATCGCGCGAGCTGCTCTGGGGCCATGTGCTGCCCAACTCTCTCCTGGCGGCACTGGCACTGGTCGGGGTCCAGGTCGCGTTTCTACTCTCCGCCGCGGTTGTCGTGGAGTGGCTGTTCGGCTGGCCTGGGGTGGGCGAGCTGCTCGCCGGGTCACTGCACACTGGTGACTTCCCCGTAGTCGAGGCGACGGTCTTCGTGCTTGCCGTCCTGGTCTTCGCGGTGTACGCCGCGGTTGACCTGACCCTCGCAGCGGCCGACCCTCGGCTCCGTAGAACGCCGAGTCCGGCTGGAGTATGACCGGCCCAATGCTTGCCCAGGAAATGGGCCTCAGCCGTCGCCTGATGCCGGTGCCGGCCTTTCCGATGCCGGGCCTCCTGATTGGCGGCTCGATAGGGCTCATGCTCGTGGCCGTGCTGGGCCTGATCGGAGCCGGGCTCATCCAGGAGCACGTGACACCGACACAACGCCTGCTGGCGCCCGGTACCCTCGGTCATCCGCTGGGCACGGATCAGCTCGGTCGGGACGTGCTCGCGCGCACGCTGGGCGGATTTCGTTGGTCTCTGGCGGTGGTGGTGCCGGCCACGGCGATAGCTGCCTTCGTAGGCACGTTGCTCGGATTGGCAGCTGCCGCCAACCGGGGCTGGACCCGGACCATCCTGGAAAGCGTCACGGAGTCAGCGGCAGGGTTTCCGTTCTTCGTTCTCGCGGCCCCGATCATCGGTCTCGCGGGCCGGGGTTACTGGCCTCTGCTGATGGTGCTCGGCATCGTCTCTTCTGCGCCCTTCGCGATTGCGGTCTTCGAGTCGACCTGGCGAGGTCGGTATCCGATGGGCCTCACGCGAGCCCTTCACGCCGTGTGGAGGGCCCTGCCGGCGGTCGGGGCATTCATGGTGGCAGACCTGGTCGTCGCCGAGGTCTGCCTCTCCTTTCTCGGGGCCGGCGCCCCCGCGTCGGCGCCATCGTGGGGCAACATGCTGGCAGACGCGCGGCAGAGCGTCGCCGCCGCTCCCTGGATGCTCTATGTGCCGGCGACGGCGCTCCTTCTGACCGTCGTCAGTGCCAACTGGTTCGGTGAGGGTCTGGGCCAGCTCTGGGGGCCGGGGCCGGGTTGAGCACGCCGGTCGCGGAGGTGCTCCGGTTGGACGAGGTCCGGGTTCAATTTCCGGACGCTCGAGGGCGCTGGGTCCCCAGACTCGATGGGATCTCGTTCGCGGTTGAACGGGGCGAGGCCCTGGGCATCGTCGGAGAGCCCGGGTCGGGCAAGACGCTGGTCGCCCTGTCCGTGCTCGGGTTGATCCCGCCGCCCGGCCACGTGAGCGGCTCGATCCGGCTGCTCGGCCATGAGCTCGTCGGCCTGGTCGAGCCCGAGTGGTGGCGCGTGCGCGGCCGCGACGTGGCCATGGTCTTCGCAGACGCCCGGTACAGCCTGAATCCAGTCAGGACGGTCGGGTCGCAGATCGAAGAGGCGGTAGACCGTCACTACGAAGGTTTTCCGCACGGCATGACGCGGCGCTGGGTGCGTGAGCGAGCGCTGGAGGCGCTGGCCGAGGCCGGCGTGGCGAGGCCCAGGGTGCGATTCCGTGACTATCCGCACCAGCTGGTCGGCGACCTGCGACAGCGCGTGATGATCGCGCTTGCCGGCGCCAACCGACCTCCTCTCTACGTCGCCGACGAGCCGACGGCAGGGATCACCGATCCGGTTCGGGCACAGGTGATGCTGCACATGCTGCGGCGCCTCCTGAATGCGGCTGCATTGGTCCTGATGACACGCGACCCGGCCATTGCCGCGGCCGTGTGCAAGCGCGTGGCGGTAATCCACGCCGGGCGAGTTGTGGAGACGGGGCCCGCCGACCTGATCGTGACTGCCCCCCGCCACCCGTACACCGCTGAGCTGCTCGATGCAGCGCCCCGAACAAGCGCGACGGCGATCAACCCGATTCGCCCCGGCTGTGCGTTCGCGGCGCGGTGCCCGAATGCGATCGAACAGTGTCGACGCCTGCGGCCACCGCTCGAGCCGCTCGACGGTCGTCAGGTCGCCTGCTGGAACCCGTGGGGCGAGACCGCCTAGGGCCGCGCGCCTCGCGTGTCAGCGGGTCTTGCGTGTCAGCGGGATCCTGGCCTGCTTGCGTCGGGGCGCGAGCTTGGCGAGGCGCTTGATCTCGTCCCAGCCGGCGGAGAGCCGCTCCACGTCGCGCTTCAGCGCCTCATTCTCAGCCCGCAGCGCTCGATTCTGGACCAGCAGCTCGCTGACCAGGTCTGAGGTCTGGCTGGCCAGCGTCTCCAGAGTGCCTGCAGAGGCCTGCCGCCGCCTGCGCCGGATCACGCGGCCAATCATAGACAGGGCAGGTCGTCCCGGGTTGGGGCTGATAATCACGCTATGACCAGGATCCGCGAGGAAGTTTCGATCGCTGCCCCCCCTCGTGCGGTCTGGGCCGCGGTCCATGAAGACCTCGACAACGCCCAACGCTGGGCCGGTTACGTGCGCCACGCGGAGGCGCTCGCCAGCGGGCCCGGCGGAGCCCGTCGCGTACGGTACGAACTGGACCTGCCGGGGGGCTTCGAAGCGGACCTGGTGCTCGAATACACCACGTGGGACCCACCCCGGTTGGCGACAGGCCGGTTCGCGGAAGGTCCGCTGGACGGCACCTGGTCGTACACCTACACGCCACGAAAAGGTGGGACTGACCTGGTCTACGAGATGGACTACTCGCTGAGGGGCCTGCTGCGTTTCGCGGGTGGGGTGCTGAGGGGTCAGTACGAGGACGGCATCCGGCGCGGGATGTCGATGCTCAAGGAGTACGTCGAGTCCTCACGGTGACGGCGGGGTGGAGGACCCACGTCCCGAACACTAGTTTTTTGGCAGCAGCTCCAGCTGCTCGGCCCGGTCGTCCAGCTCCTTCTGAAGCTGTCCGACGAGTCCCTGAAAGATCTTCTGGTCCGACTCGTCGTCCAGACGCACCGAGCGCAGACGGCGCAGGACCTGCCGCATCGCCATGATGCCGGCGGCCTCATCGACTTGCAGCCGCTTGCCGGCCATGCGCAGCGCAGCCGCGTGCCGGTCCATGCTGTGTTCCTTGAGCATGGCCAGCAGCCGGGCCGTCGCGGCCAGCGCCTTCACCGTGGTCGGGTGCAGCTCGGTCGGTGTGGATGAGGAGGGGCTGTGGCGGCGCCTGGGCCGCAAGCGACGCTCGCGAGGCCGAGTGAAACCCAGGAATCGAGGCAGGGCAGGGCCGGCCATGATGGCGACACCCACCAGGAACAGCAGCCCGGCGATCAAGCCGACGACCAGTTCCAGCACTCCTCATAGAGTACGCGCGCAAGGGCCATTCGTAGTAAGTCCCCTTGCACGCTTTTGGCTGCGCGACAGCGATCCTCAGGAGACAGAGAGCGCCTCGTCGAGCCGGATGCGCCCCTCGAGCAGCGACCTCCCGAGAATGACGCCGGCCGCCCCGGCCCTGGCCACTGCCCTCAGGTCGTCCAGCGAGGCGATGCCGCCCGAATACGTCACTGGAAACCTGGTCGCGGAGAGCACGTCGGTGAGCAGGCCCACGTCCGGGCCGAGGAGTGTCCCGTCCCTGTCCACGCTGGTGACGATCACGCCGGCCAATCCAACCTCCTGCCACCGCTTCAGCACGGCACCTAAGCTGAGCTCCTCGACCTCCGACCAGCCACCTACCGCGGGTCGTCCGTCACGCACGTCCAGAGCAGCCAGGACCCTTCCCGGGTAGGTCGCTGCAACTCGGGCCAGCACGTCGGCGTCGCGGACGGCCGCTGTCCCCAACACCACCGCCGCAGCGCCAAACTCGAGCCATCGCTTGGCGTCCTCTGCGGAGCGCACCCCGCCGGCGATCTCCACCTCAGCGCCGGCGTCGACGACCAACCGCTGGACCAGGGGCCCGTTGTGGCCGGAGCCTCGCGCAGCGTCCAGGTCCACCACGTGCAGACGCCTCGCGCCTGCGACCACGTAGCGCCAGGCCAGCCCGACCGCACCGTCAGGTCCGTCCGCATAGACCGTCGGGCGGGCGAAGTCGCCGCTCTCGCCGAGCCGAACCACCTGTCCGCCGAGGAGATCGAGCGCAGGGATCACCATCATCACCGACCCTCCCGATATTGCGCTGAGGCGGTCGGCGGCGCTGTCGGCACCCGTCCACTTAGGGCCGGTAGTTCACGAACTGCAGGGGCACCGGGATCGAGTCGTCCTCCCGGAGTGCCTTGATCACGGCCTGCAGCGCGTCCTTCTCCCGCGACGCAACCCGGAGCTGGTCGCCCTGGATTCGCACCTGAACCTTTGGCGACACCTGTTTGGCCTTCTTCTGAAGGGATTTGCCCAGGTCTTCTGAGATTCCGGCGTTGAGCGCGACGTCGATGCGCCCACGGCCCTTGCCAACGGTCTTCGGCTCCCCGGCCTTGAAGAGCTTGGCCGAGAGATGCCGGCGTGCGGCCTTCTCGAGCAGGACCTGGAAGACCGCGCGAGCGCGGTCCTCGGTGGAGGCCTCGATGACGATCGAGCCGTCGCTGCGATCGATCTTCGGATCAGTGCCCTTGAAGTCGAAGCGCGTCCCAACCTCGCGGCGGGCCTGGTCGAGGGCGTTGGTGAGCTCCTGCGGGTCGTACTGGGAGACGACGTCGAACGAGAAGTCCTGAGCCACGGCGATCAGAACCAGTGAAAGATGCCGTTCAGCCCGGCGATGAAGGCGGCCACGGCCAAGCCCGTGATCACAACCGCCGTGCCTCCGAGGAGGAATGCGATGCCGATCTGCGATCCATCTACCGGTTCCTGGCGGGCGCGCAGCTCGTCGGGGGACAGCGGGACCTCGTAGTCGTCGACGCCCTCGGCGTCGGCACGCTTTTCGAGCTCATCGAGAACGGCCTTCCCACCGGCGGGGACGGGGCGCGTCTCGAGGCGTTTCAGCGCCTGCCTGAGGTTGTCGCGGGTTTCACCCAGCCCGGTGACGACCAGGTCCAGCGTCTTCGACGCGGACGGCGTCGGGTACTCGCGTCGCAGTTCGGAGATGATGTCGTACAGGGTGGCCATCCAAGGTGGAGTTATAGCCGACGCAGGGTGGCCACCGCTACCAGGAGCGTCCCTGCAGGCTTTCGCGAGCGTCGGGTGCCTAGAATCCCCGTCAGGATGACCGTCCAAACCGACCACAAGCTGCGCACGAAGTCTCGGCCCATGCATCCGAACTCCTGGGTCTTCTTCGAGGGTGAATTCGTGCGCTACCACGACGTCCACATCGGCGCGATGACCCACGCGCTGCACTACGGCACCGGCTGCTTCGAGGGTATCCGGGCGTACTGGAACGCACGGCAGGAGCAGCTCTTCCTGCTTCAAGCCCCCGCCCACTACGACCGCATGCTCCGCTCCGCTCGCATCCTGCGCATGGAGCTCCCGTACAGCACCGGGGAGCTCGTGGATCTCACCCTCGAGCTGCTGCGGCGCAACGAATATCGCACCGACTCTTACGTCCGACCGCTGCTTTTCAAATCGGCCGAGCAGATCGGGGTTCAGCTGCACGGCCTGCCCGACAGCTTCCTCATCTACACGGCGCCCATGGGCAACTACGTCGAAATCGACGGTGGCATCCGCTGCACCGTGTCGAGCTGGCGGCGGGTCCCGGACTCGGCGCTGCCGGCACGGGCAAAGGTGACCGGCTCATACGTCAATTCCGCGCTTGCCAAGTCCGAGGCACTCGAAAACGGATTCGACGAGGCGATCGTCCTGACTGAGAGTGGGCACGTGTCCGAGGGCTCGGCTGAAAACCTCTTCCTGCTGAGGGACGGAGCCTTCGTGACGCCGCCCGTAACGGACGACATCCTGGAGGGGATCACGCGGCGGCTGATCATGGGCCTCATTCGCGATGAGCTCGGCCTGCCGGTGATCGAGCGGAGCATCGACCGCACCGAGCTGTACACGTGCGACGAGCTCTTCCTCTGCGGTACTGGGGCGCAGGTCTCTCCTGTGATCGAGGTCGATCGACGACCAATCGGTGACGGCCATGTGGGCGAGTTCACTCACGAGCTACAGGGCATCTACTTCTCGGCCGTCCGTGCCGACAACCCTAAGTACCTGGACTGGTCGATCAAGGTCTACTGATTTGATCGGTCAGCGGTGCGACTGGTAGCGGCGCCGAATCCGTACAAGGGCTCGCTGGGAGCCCCTGCCGCTGCCCGGGCGATCGCGCTGGGCGCACGTGACGTCTTCACGGATGCGGAAGTGTTGGAGGTGCCGGTGGCTGACGGCGGGGAAGGTACGGTCGAGGCGCTGGTCGCGGCACGCGGCGGCGAGCTCGTTTGGGTGACGGTGCAGGGCCCTCTGGGGGAGCCCGTGGACGCTGTGTTTGGGCTTATCGATGACGGCCGTGCTGCTGTCGTGGAGCTGGCGGCGGCCAGCGGACTGCCCCTGCTCCCGCCCGAGCGTCGGGACCCTCGGGTGACCTCCACGTACGGCTTTGGCCAGCTGCTCGAGGCGGCCCGTCGGCGGGGGGTGGAACGGATCATCGCCGGCATCGGCGGCTCTGCCACCAACGACGCCGGCGCGGGCATGGCCCAGGCGCTCGGGTTCAGTCTGCTGGATGCCGACGGATGCGAGCTGCCGCCTGGTGGCCTGGCGCTCTCGCGCCTGGGGACGATCGACGCGGCGAGGGTCGACCCAGCCTGGGCTGCGATCGACGTCGAGGTGGCGGTCGACGTGACCAATCCGCTGACTGGGCCGGAAGGCGCGAGTGCCGTTTACGGACCGCAGAAGGGGGCGACGCCAGAGATGGTGCTGGAGCTGGACGGCGCTCTCGTGCGCTTCGCGCAGGTTGTCGGCCCCGAGATCGCCGAGCAGCCTGGCGCCGGCGCGGCCGGCGGCGCCGGGGCCGGCCTGATGTACTTCCTGGGAGCTCGCTTGAGACGCGGCGCGCCGCTGGTGGTTGACGCGTCCGGGCTCGACGCCGCACTGGTCGGTGCTCGCGCCGTCTTCACCGGGGAGGGCCGGGTGGATGCGCAGACGGCTTATGGCAAGGGGCCGATCGAGGTGGCCAGGCGGGCACGGGCTGCCGGCGTGGACGCGATCCTGATCGCCGGCAGCAGGGGCCCTGGCTGGGGCGCCGTATTGGCCGAGGGAGTCACGTTTGTCGAAGTATTGACCGAGAGCGACGACGTGCTGGCGGTCGAAGCGGCCGAGGCGCGGGCAGCCCACCTGCTGAGGTCGGCAGCCGCGCGAGCCTGCGGGCGGCTCTGAGAAAGCTTGCTTTCAACGGCCGAGCAGCGCTCCCCCGCTGACCTGCCGCGCGGGCGTAGCTCAGCAGCCAGCCAGAAGCTCCAACCGAGAAGTGCGGCCTTCGCGCCGGAGTAGGCGTCGCCTCCCGCCGCGCAGCGCCGCAATCGAGCTGATGGTGATCACGCGCCCACCCGGCGAGGCCAGGTGGGGCAGCAGTGCCTGAGTCAACAGTACAGCCGTCAGTCGGCGGCGCCGGTCTCCGCTCGCAGGCGCTCCGCCGCCTCCTGAAGGACGACTTCGCGGCCGCCACAGCCTGCCACACCACCTCCCTCGCCCAGAGCGCGGCGACACCTGTAAGCTCGCACCAGATGCGCCACCGCCCTGTGCTCCTCGCGCTGGCTGCCTTAGTGGTGCTGGGCGGGTGCTCGGTCCAGGCGCCAACCGCCACCCCGAACTCCACCTCGCCCCGGCCGCGGCTGCCTGCCGTTACGTCACCGGGGCCTTACCAACCCAGCGCGGCACCGAGGGCGGGCGGCACGATCACGATCGGCACCTGGCAGTTTCCAAACAGCCTGTCGCCGTACTTCGGCAGTCAGACGGCTGCCACGCCGATCGACCAGGCGTTGTTCAACGGGCTGGTGGCGAGCGCACCGAACCTCGATGCCTTTGGCGACCTCGCCAGTGACGTGCCGACGGCAGAAAACGGCGGCATCAAGCATGCCGGCAGCGGCATGGACATCACGTACCAGCTGCGGCCTGGACTGGCGTGGTCCGACGGTCAGCCCATCACCCCTGACGACGTGATATTCACTTACCAGGCGATCATCGGGCCTGGCGCTGCCGCCGGAGTTGCGCAGGAGGGCTACGACCTGATCACGTCCATCGAGCGGGTGGGCACCAACGGGGTGGTCATGCACTTCCGCTCCTTGTTCCCGGCCTTCCGAAACCTCTTTCCAGCCATCCTGCCGAAGCACCGGCTTCAAAGCCTGGCATCCAACCAGATGGCCGCGGATCCCTACTGGGCCCAGCCGGACGTGGTCTCGGGCCCATTCGAGGTGCAGGGCATCGCCAGCGACCGCGTCACACTGAGCCGCAACCCGCACTATGCGGACGGGCGGTCGGGGATGGCGTTCCTCGGCCATCCGGCGTACGCGAACCGTGTCGTCTTCCGGGCGTTCCCATCCCGGCAGGCAGTGCTCGCCGCGCTGAAGGCGGGCGACGTTCAGGCGGGCATCGACCTGACGGAGCGTGAGCTGAATACGCTGGCCACCCTGACCGGAATCAGCGTCAAGCTGTCGTCGGCGCTGGCCTACGAGCAGCTCTCGTTGAATCAGGCGATACCCAATCCCGCGACCGGCGCCAGCCCGCCGTGGATCGGCGACGCAGTGGTCGGCGAGGCGCTGGACCTGGGTATGGATCGTCCAGGCATCGCGCGCCGACTGGGCGGAGGACTGCCTGCGACCGCGACGCCGGTCGCCCCGCTGATCGCGTGGGCGTACGACGCCGGCGTGGCGGCGCCGACGTACGACCTGGAGCGGGCCAAGGGCATGCTGGACGAGGACGGCTGGGTGTCGGGGGCAGACGGGGTGCGCGTCAAGAACGGGCGCCGGCTCGCCTTCACCCTGACCGCTGCGGCCGGCCAGCAGCTTCGCGCCACCGAGCAGGACATCCTGGTCGCGGGCTGGCGAAGGCTCGGCGCAGACGTGACGATTCAGGATCAGCCGGTAGGGCAGCTGTTCGCCTCGTACGACCAGGGGGGAACACTGGCGCGGGGGACGTACGAGGCGGCGCTCTGGTCCTGGATCATGCCACCAGATCCAGACAGCGAATACGACATCCTTCACTCGTCGGCGACGCCCGCCTCGGGCCGGCCTGCGAGCGTGAACTACTCTCGCTGCCATGATTCTGCGGTCGATCAGTCGCTCGACAACGGCCGAGCGACGCTCGACCAGGCGCAGCGGGCCGCGGCCTACCGCGCCTTCCAGGTGGCGTATGCGAACGCCCGGTGCGAGCTGCCGCTGTACCGGCGCCTGGACATCGGCGCCGCGTCTCCGGCCTTGCACAATTTCGCGCTCAACGCTTCACCGGCGGGTAACACATGGAACCTGGCCGACTGGTGGGTGACCAGCAAATAGAACAGAAGGAGGGGTGGCGTCGCTATCGGGCGCCCTTCTCCTGTTAACCTCGCCGCACATGGGAGGGCCACTGCTCCAGGTTCAGGGTCTCCGGACCTACTTCTACATGCGAGGCGGCGTGATGCGCGCCGTGGACGGCGTCGACCTCGTCGTCGAACAGGGTCGGACGCTCGGCCTGGTCGGTGAGTCCGGTTGTGGCAAGACGGTGACCTCGCTCTCGATCATGAGGCTGGTCGACGCTCCCGGCCAGATCGAGCCCGGCAGCAAAATCCTCTTCGACGGCCGGGACCTGGCGGCAGCCGACGAGGACCAACTGCGGGACGTGCGCGGCAACGACATCTCCATGATCTTTCAGGAGCCGATGACGTCCCTGAACCCCGTGTACACCGTGGGCGACCAGATCGCCGAAGCGGTGAGGTTGCACCAGGGTGCCGGCTCGCGGGCGGCTCTGGACCACGCCGTGGAGATGATGAAGCTGGTTGGCATCCCCTCGCCCGAGAAGCGAATCAGAGACTACCCGCACCAGATGTCGGGGGGCATGCGACAGCGGGTGATGATCGCCATGGCGCTGTCCTGCAATCCCAAGCTGCTGATCGCCGACGAGCCGACGACCGCCCTTGACGTAACTATCCAGGCGCAGATCCTGGAGTTGATGAAAGGGCTTCGGGACCGGCTCGGCATGGCCATATTGCTGATCACCCACGATCTCGGCGTCGTCGCCGAGATGGCGGATGACGTCGCGGTGATGTATGCCGGCCGGGTGGTGGAGAAGGGCTCCGTAGAGACGATCTTTCGCACTCCCCAGCACCCCTACACTGAGGCGCTGCTGCAATCGATCCCGGTGCTGGGCATGACCCAGGCTGAGCCGCTTCGAGTGATCCGCGGTATGGTGCCGAGCCCACTAAGCTGGCCGACCGGCTGCCGGTTCGCCGCCCGCTGCGACTACGCCTTTGACCGCTGCCAGGCAGAAGACCCGCCGCTGTTCCCAGCTGGGGCGCAGCAAGCGGCCTGCTGGCTCTGCGAGCAGGGCCCCCGCCCGGCTGTCGGGGCTCGCGTATGACTGCAGTCGCCGCTCCCGAGCGGGATGCCACCCGGCCAATCCTGGAAGCGAAGGGCCTGCACACATACTTCCCGATCCGGCGCGGCATCTTGCAGCGGACGGTGGGCCACGTCAGGGCGGTTGACGGCGTTGACCTGTCAGTCCTGCCGGGTGAGACGCTGGGGTTGGTCGGCGAATCGGGCTGCGGCAAGTCGACGCTCGGCCGGACGCTGCTGCGGCTGCTGCCCGCGACCTCGGGCGAGGTGCACTTCGAGGGCCGCGACGTCCTGTCTGTGAGCGGTGCGAAGTTGAAGGCTCTTCGCCGAGACATGCAGATCATCTTCCAGGACCCCGTGGGTTCCCTCGATCCGCGCATGACTGTGCGAGACATCGTCGGGGAGGGCCTCGTCACGCATGGTCTGGGCTCCGGCCGAGAGCGGGATGTCCGCGTCCGAGAGATCCTGGAGCGGGTTGGCATGCGGCCTGAGGCGGCGGGGCGCTACCCGCACGAGTTCTCGGGCGGCCAGCGGCAGAGAATTGGCATCGCCCGCGCGCTGGTTCTGCAGCCCAGGTTGGTGGTTGCGGACGAACCGGTGTCTGCGCTGGACGTATCGATCCAGTCGCAGGTGTTGAACCTGCTGGTGTCGCTGAAGCGCGACTTCAACCTGACTTATCTGTTCGTGGCGCACAACATGGCGGTGGTCGGGTACATCGCAGACCGCATCGCGGTCATGTACCTGGGCAAGATCGTCGAGCTGGCGCCCGCTGCCCAGCTTTACAGGCAGCCCCTGCACCCATACACCGTGGCGCTGCTGTCGGCCATCCCGGTGCCGATGCCTGGGAGCAAGCGACAGCGAATCGTACTCAAGGGGGACGTGCCCAGCCCGATCAATCCGCCCTCGGGGTGCAGGTTCCGCACCCGCTGCCCCATCGCGCAGCCGGTCTGCGCGGAGGTCGAGCCACCTCTCGAGATGAAGCCCCAGGGCCACCTGGCGGCGTGTCACTTCGCGGGTCAGCCGATTCCGGCATAGGCCGGCGGGGTTCTGCAGATAGCGCGCTAAATGCGGGTCGGCGGACCGGGAGGCCCGTTTCGGCCGCATTGTCCGCGTTATGTCCGCGAACGCGCCCCAGCATGGAGTCAGGAGCACCCACGCCATGGCACTCTCGATCGGCGATCACATTCGAAGCTACCGGACACGCCGCGGCCTGACGCAAGAGCAGCTCGCTCACTTGATAGGCCGCTCCGAGAGGTGGTTGATCGATGTCGAGCGAGGGGAGGTCGATCCAAGGCTCTCGGACGCCGTGGCGCTCGCGCGTGCCCTCTGTGTCCGCGTTGCCGATCTGACCTCAGATCCAGGCGGCTTTTGAGTGTTCGCCGCTTCTCCTGGATACGCCATCCCGACCGTTGTCCTCAGCTCAAACACCAATGCGCGCTGCGCATCCTGTAGGAGGTCGATGTGGTCGGTGGAACGCTGCGCAACGAGGTGGGGGGGCACCACTGACCTCGCCTGCTGGTTTCCGCTCGACGGTGTGTCTGAGTTGGACCGAGCCAGCCTGGTCGACGTGGGCCTCTCTATGCGAATCAGCTGCTGAACGCGCGCCGCCGCCCGCTCAAGCGATCAGGCCGCTCGCTCGCAGGTCCTCGACGTCCTCGCCGAGACCTTCCAAGATGGCGTCCGTATCCGCCCCCAGGCGTGGCGCCGGCTGAGCGAACGGCCGCTCGGCCTCGCCGAAGTCGAGTGCCGCGGCGTGAGGTCGTGTCGCCTGTGCCTCTTCAGACAGGACCTCCTTAAACGTCCGGTACGGACCCCACAGCACCTGGTGCAGCTCGAAGGCCGCCGCCACCTCGGCCAGGGGCCGCTCGGCCACCCAGGGTGTGAGCAGCTGGCAGATCTCCTGCCGGTGCCGCCACCGTTCGCCCTCGTCGCTCAGGTCGGCCCCGATTCGCTCAAAGGGCAAAGCAGTGGCCTCCGCCAGGCTGCGCCACTGGCGGGGAGTGAGAGCGAGCACGATCAGGAAGCGGCCGTCGGCGGTCTCGAAGTCCCTGCCGAAGGTCCCATATACGTGGTTGCCGAACCGACCGCGAGGCTCCTCGACGAGCTGAGCCTCGGCCAGCAGGCCGAGATGGCTGGCCACGACAGCGGCCACCTCGGACAGGCTCAGCCTTACCAGCCTCCCTTCGCTCGTCAGCAGCCGGTGTCGGTCGGCGGCCAGGATGCCGGCCACCGCGAGGAAGCCGGTTGCGACGTCCCATGCCGGCAGCACGTGGTTCACCGGCCGGTCATAGCCTTCTGGCCCGGTGATCCAGGGAAACCCGAGGCCTGCGTTGACTGTGTAGTCCACCGCCGCGCCCCCGTCTGCCCGACCGGTGATCGAGAGCATGACCAGGTCACGTCGTCGCTCTCGGAGGCGCTCGAATGCCAGCGGGCCTCGCTGGGGCAGGTTCGTCAGCACTGTGCCGGCGTCCGCCGCCAACCGGGCAGCGATCTGGGCACCGCGCTCCGACCGCAGGTCGATTGTGACTGAGCGTTTGCCTCGGTTCAGGCCTTCCCAGTACAGGCTGCGACCCTCGTACAACGGCCAGCGACCGATGTCGATGCCGCCGCCCAGGGGGTCCACCCTGATCACCTCGGCGCCCAGAGCGGCCAGCGTGGCGCCCCCCAATGGGGCCGCGACGAAGGCTGACAGCTCCACGACCCGAAGCCCAGACAGGATCCCGTCCACGGGCAAAAGCATGCATGACGGCGACGCCACCTAACCCCCCCTTCCCCGGCTTCGCCGGTACACCCCCGACTCCGCGGGGGAGAGAACTCCCCCGCTCAGGCGCCGGCGACCCACCAGTCGGCCGCATTCCATGTGTCCGGTGCGGCGGGGTCGGGGGCGAAGTTGCGCAGCCTGGTGGACACCTGCCGGACCTCCGGCACCTCGAACAGAGGGATCGTGCAGCGATACCGCAGCCACTCGCGCTCAGCGTCCTGGTAGGCGGATCTCCGTGCGTCCGTCGAGAGGGTCGCCTCACCACGCGCAAGCGCCACGTCCAGCGCACGGTCCCGGCAGGCATTCCAGTTGGCAGGGCGGCCGCTGATCGCGACGGCGGCCCAGGCGCTGGGATCGGGCGCCCACTGGTTCGAGGTGAGCGTCATGTCGAACGCGCCCTGAGTGCCCGACTGGAGGAATGCGTCCCGGGTCTGGCAGCCGGTCGTCACCGCCACCCCAAGTGGCAACCACTGGCGGCGAAGCTGGTCGAGCTCGTGATCGAGGTCAGGGCGGCCGCAGATGCCGGTCAGGCTGAACTCCAGGCGCCGCCCTGATCTCACGCGCACCCCGTCGGGGCCGGGCGTCCACCCGGCCGACTCCAGCAGCCGCCTGGCGCCCCCGACGTCCCCGCCCTGCGGCAGAAGGACCGCCGACGCGAAGGAAGCCAGGGCCCGCGGGTAGATGCCCCGCGCGGGCCGGCCAGCCCTCGCGGCCACGGCAGAAGCCAGGGCCGAGCGGTCGAGGCCGCGGTCCAGCGCCTCGAGCACTGACGGGTCACTGACCCACGGCGGGTCCCGACCGGTTGCGCGGTTCACAGCGTGGTTGGGGTTGAGAAACTCGTCGCGGAGGCCCGTCGTAACCACAGGCGTGGACGCGGACACCTCCAGCAGGTCAGAGAGGTCGTCGGGCAGCAGGTGGAACCCCACGTCCGCGCCCTGTGCCGTCAGCGCCCGCACCTCGGCAGCCTTGCCGGCCGGCGCCATGAAGACAATCTGATCGAGGTAGGGCCGGTGGCTGGGGGCTGCCGCGCCGCTGAGGTAAGCACCCGCGGTGGCGCGCCCGTCGGTGTACTGGAGGTTGGCCGAAAACACCAGGTGATCCGCGGCCACCGCCTCGGTCACGACAAACGGGCCCGAGACCACGTCAGGTCGCTGGAAGAACGCATCGCTCGACCAGTCGCTGTGGGCGACCGTCTGAAGTCGATGAGCCGGCATCACGAACATGCCGGCGCCAAGCAGGAGGTAGGCGGGATACAGTCGGTCGAGCGTCCACATGACCTCGGTGTCCGAGCGCCTCTCCATGGCTCGGATGCGGTCGTATCCCCCCGTCGACGTGGCGTGAGTGGCCGGGTCCGTGATCGCCTCCCACGTAAAGATCACATCGTCGGCCGTGATCGGCTTGCCGTCACTCCAGCGCAGGCCCGAGACCAGCCTGACGTCGACAGTCATCGAACGGCCATCGCGGGCGACGCGCACGCCGCCGTTCTCCGGCGTCGGCACCTGGCGGGCCAGGTCGGCATACGGTCGAAGCTGAGGGTCCAGCCCCCACAGCGGGGCGAAGAGCAGCGCCCCCAGCCGCAGCTCGGCTTCGGTCCGAGCGGTCAGTGGGTTGAGCGTCGACGGGTACTCGTAGTCGGCCAGCAAGGCGGTGCCGCCCGGTCGTGGCGGAGCCACGGCGCGGTAGGCGGTCCTGGCCCCAGCCTCGGCATGGTTGAGCGAGGCGCTCCCCGACGTGCAGGCGAGCACCGCCGTCACTGCGGCCGCCGAGGCTCCAAGAGCGCGAACCATGCTGCGCCTAAAATGCAAGGTCGATGACAGATACGAACGGACACGGCGTTTCGAAGGGGACATTCCGCGTCAAGTCCGGGCATGCCGAGATGCTCAAGGGCGGCGTGATCATGGACGTCGTGACCGCGGAGCACGCCCGGATCGCGGAGGAGGCCGGTGCTTGCGCAGTCATGGCTCTGGAGCGGGTCCCAGCCGATATCCGCAAGGAGGGCGGTGTGGCCCGAATGTCGGACCCGGCCCTCATCAAGTCGATCATGGATGCCGTCACCATCCCGGTGATGGCCAAGTGTCGCATCGGTCACACGGTCGAGGCCCAGATCCTTCAGGCGCTGGGCGTCGACTACGTCGACGAGTCGGAGGTCCTGACTCCGGCCGACGAGGAGTTCCACATCGACAAGTGGCCCTTCACCGTGCCGTTCGTGTGCGGCTGTCGCGACCTGGGAGAGGCGCTGCGCCGGGTCGCCGAGGGGGCTGCCATGATCCGGACGAAGGGGGAGGCCGGAACCGGCAACATCGTCGAGGCGACGCGTCATCTACGCGCCGTCAACGGCGAGATCCGCCGGCTGAACGGCATGACCTATGCCGAGCTGGTCCACGAGGCAAAGCTGCGTGGCGGCTCGGTGGAGTTGCTGGCAGAGGTCCAGCGGCTCGGCCGGCTGCCGGTGGTCACCTTCGTGGCTGGGGGCATCGCCACGCCTGCCGACGCGGCATGGATGATGCAGCTGGGTGCCGACGGCGTGTTCGTGGGCTCCGGTATCTTCAAGTCGGAGGACCCGCTGAAGCGAGCCAAGGCCATCGTGGCCGCAACGACCTACTACGACAAGCCGGACATCCTGGCCGACGTGTCGACCGGTCTGGGCCAGCCGATGAGGGGATTGGAGTTGAAGACCATCCCCCAGGAGGAACTGCTCGCCGGCCGCGGTTGGTAGCGTGATCGCCCCGCTTATCGGGGTGCTGGCGCTCCAGGGGGCTTTCCGTGAGCACGTCAAGGCCCTGGAGGCTTGCGGCGCCCCGGTGCGACTGGTCCGGCTCTCGGCTGACCTGGAGGGCCTCGACGGCCTCGTCATCCCGGGAGGTGAGAGCACGACCATGTCCATGCTGATGGAGCGGATGGGCCTGCTCGAGCCGGTCGAGCGAGCGGTGCTCGCAGGCCTGCCCACGCTCGGCACGTGCGCCGGGATGATCATCCTCGCTGACCGCATCACGGACGGGCGGCCAGACCAGCACGTGTTCCACGCACTCGACGTCGCAATTCGGCGCAACGCATACGGCCGCCAGGTGGACAGCTTCGAAGCCGACCTCGATGTCGTGGGTCTCGATGGCGGCCCCTTCCGCGGCGTGTTCATCAGGGCACCTGTAGTGGAAGACCCGGGCACGGCCGAAGTCCTGGCGGAGCACGACGGATACCCGGTCGCGCTGCGCCAGGGCCACGTGATGGCACTGGCCTTCCATCCAGAGTTGAGCGGGGACTTGCGTCTACACCGGGAGTACCTGAGACTTGTGGCAGGTGCCACGACCGCTGGGGGCAGGGGGGAATCCCCCGACTAAATGAAGATCCGCTCGGCCTCGTTGCGAGATCTCGTTCGCGTGGAGGAGATTTATCGTGAGGCAGAGGCAGGCTTCTCGGCGGTGCCGCCGCCGGCTCGGCTGTGGGGCCTGGTCAGCCATACGTTTGCTTCGCTGCTGCCGCTGTACCAGGAGACGCTGATATTCGTGGCCGAAGAGGAAGGGCGGGTGATCGGCTTCGTTCAGGCCACGGGCCACCCACTGACCGTGAGCCTGCCGGCAAAGATCTCGTCCCTCCAGGTGTTGAACCTTTGCGTCGCGAGCGACGCCGAGGAGGGGGAGGTCGCGCCGCGGCTGATCGAGCACCTCTGTGAGCAATCGGGCCAGAAGGGTGTGAGCCGCCTCTTCGTCCGCGTCCCGCTCGAGGATCCCTTGATCGACATATTTCGGCTTCACGGCTTCCGCCAATACGCGACCGAGTCTGTCCTGTTTGGCGAGGCTCCGACGCCCAGGTCCACCGAGCCCCCAGCCGGCCTGCGGCCATGCAAGGGGCGCGACGACCGGCTCCTCTACCACCTCTACCGCAGGGTGACGCCCTGGGGAGTCGCCCACCTCGAAGCGCCCACGTTCCGAGACTGGAAGGCGCTGCGTAACGAACCCGGCCAGCAGGAGGTGATCGACCGTGTGGAGTTAATCGGCTGGTGCCGGGTCCAGAAGGGCTCTCAGGCTCGGCCGTGCACGCTTGCGTTCATGGCTCTTCCCGAAAAAGGGCTGGCCGACGAGCTGGCGGACCACGCCATCGTATCTGCGGACGCCCAACCGGCCTGGTGCAGTCTCCGACACTATGATTCACAGATGATCGACGCCCTTCGTGGGCGTGGTTTCAGCCTTCTGCTTACCCAGGCGCTCCTGGTCAGGGAGCTGACAGTTCGTGAACTCCTCCCAGAAAAGAGCCTGGTGCCTTCATTTGGTTGAGCAAAACGATGCAGAGCCACCTCCCCTCACCGCTGCCTCTCCCCGGCCCCGGAGTCTGGGACCCTGAGATCGAACTGCTGGCGCAGTCGTTGCCGCCGCACCTGTATCACGCCCTGCATGAGCGGACGGAACCGGCGCAACTGCTCGAGATCGTCCTCGATCTGGGCCGCGAGCCGGAGGCCCGCGTCCCCGGCCGAGAAATCCTGCTGGGCACCCAGGCGGTCACCGAAACGGACCTGGAGTACGTCGCCAGCCGCGTGGGACAGTTCGGCGACGACAACCGCGCCGGCATCGAGCGGACGTTGCATCGGGTCTCGGCCATCCGCAACCGGCGGGCCCGCATCGTCGGCTTGACCTGCCGCGTGGGCCGAGCCGTAACGGGTACCGCAGAGATCTTTCGCGACATCGTCGAGAGCGGCCAGAGCGTGCTCCTCCTCGGGAGACCTGGCATCGGCAAGACGACGATGCTCCGCGAGAGCGCGCGTCTGCTGGCCGACGAACAGCGGAAGCGCGTCGTCATAGTGGACACCTCGAACGAGATCGGGGGTGATGGCGACATTCCCCACCCGGGGATCGGTCGCGCGCGCCGCATGCAGGTGCGCACACCGCTGCTTCAGCACTCGGTGATGATCGAGGCGGTGGAAAACCACATGCCCGAGGTCATCGTGATCGACGAGATCGGCACGGAGTTGGAGGCCGCCGCCGCTCGCACGATCGCCGAACGCGGGGTGCAGCTCATTGCGACGGCCCACGGCCAGACGTTGGAGAACTTGCTCGTCAACCCGACCCTCAACGACCTGCTCGGAGGCATCCAGAGCGTGACCCTGTCGGACGAGGAGGCGCGCCGGCGCGGGACGCAGAAGACCGTATTGGAGCGCAGGTCCCCTCCCACCTTTGACGTGTTGATCGAGATTCAGGACCGGGAGCGGGTGGCGATTCACCAGCCATTAGGAGAGGTCGTGGACGCCGCGCTCCGGGGCCCGCTCCCGACGGCTCGCATTCGCATGCGGACGCGAGAAGGGCGGATAATCTCCAACGCCGAGGACACTGTGAGGACGGTTCTCGTCCACGGTGGGAACGGCGGCAACGGAGGCGCTGCACATGGCGCCGCACATCAGGACAACGGTCGATCGGAGAACGGCGCCGGAAAGGTGTCGGTGATGCGAGCTCGGAAGCCGAGGACGATTTTTCCGTACGGCGTGTCGCGCTCCTACCTGGAGCAGTCGATCCGGGAGCTCGACTTGCCGGTGCGGGTGCTGGGCAACCTCGACGGCGCCGACCTCGTCCTCACGCTGAAGAACTACTACAGGCGCCGCCCAGACATTCTCCGGCAGGCCGAGAGCGGAGGGGTGCCCGTCCACATCCTGAAGAGCAACTCAGTGGCGCAAGTGAAGGAGGCGCTCGGTCGCCTGTACGCGGGCGAGCGGTTGGAGCCGGCCCTGCAGCGGGCGCTCGACGAAGCCATGGACGCGATCGGCAAGGTGAAGACCACGCTCCAGCCGCAGGAGATCGGCCCGCAGAACGCATACATCCGCCGACTCCAGCATCAACTGGTGTCGGAGCATGAACTCGTGGCCCGGAGCACGGGCAAGGAGCCTCAGCGCCGGCTGCGCATCCTCCCCGCGCCAGACGTCGACTGAAGGACGTGAGCGGTGTGTTCATCACCTTCGAAGGCCCGGAAGGGGCCGGAAAGTCCACGCAGGTCGAGCTCCTCCGGGCGGCGCTGCTGGACCGGCAGCCGGTGGTGACTCGCGAGCCGGGCGGAACGGCGCTTGGCGAGGTCGTGCGCGATCTCCTGCTGCATTCGGACCTTGGCATGACGCCCGAGGCCGAGATGCTGCTGTTCATGGCTGCGAGGGCAGAGCTGGTGGGCCGGGTCATCGATCCGGCTCTGGCGGAGGGGCGGATCGTGATCGCCGACCGCTACCACGACTCGACTCTCGCCTACCAGGGCGGGGCCCGAGGGGTGTCCACCTGGTGGCCGGCCTCGTTTCCGCGCCCGGACCGCACCTTCCTGCTCGAGCTGGCGCCCGAGGTCGGGCTGGAACGCCTTGGGCGAAGTGGCCGCGCCGTCGACCGCCTCGAGTCGGAGGACCTGGCCTTTCATCGAGCTGTCTCGTTCGCCTACGGTCAGCTGGCGGAGGCCGAGCCCGCGCGCTTCGTCCGCCTCGACGCTACCCGGCCACCAGAAGAGATTCACGGGGCGGTGATGGCCACACTGAGCGGGCTGCTGGCCGGAGTGGCCTCAAAACTCTCCCCCGCAACGTCGGGGGAGTACCCGGCGAAGCCGGAGGAGGGGGGGCGCGCGAAGCAGGCTTCTCGGGGACCCCGCGGGAGGGGGACAGTACACCGGTAGCGAACTCAGATCAGCTCTTGGAACCCTGCCGCAGCGAAGTCGCCATCGAAGGCCAGCGCCTCCTGGACCCGCACGGACCGCATCGTGGCGAAGCTGGTGGCGTCCACGAACGAGTACTCGCGCTCATCATGTCGCCTTAGCCAACGGAGCGCATCGGCTTCCACATCCGAGGACACCAGGATCACGCGTACCCTGGGCGACCGGTCCAGAGCATCGAGAAAGGCAACCGCCGCCCGGTGGCCGGCTCTACGCCGCAGGAACGTCCACGTCTCGCCCCGGACGTGGTTTGTCGTTACGAGTGGGCCGGGGTGGTGTGCGTCCAGCAGGGCTCTCGCCTGGTCGTGGTGCTGGTCCCGGCGGTTTCGGAGTGCCACCCAGAACGAGGTGTCGACGAAGATCACCCGTACACGACTTCGTCGATGGGTGCCGGCTCGAAATCGTCAGCTCCAATCATTGCCGCCAGAGGGTCGGCTGAGAGCGGCGGCAGCGGCTGAATCCGCTCTCGCACGAAGCGGCGGATCAGGGCGGCCTTCGAGGTCGATTCACGGGCAGCCAGACGCTCGAGCTCGCTGTCGAGGTCTTCCTCGATCATGATCTGCAGCCGCTTCATGCATGTAGCTTACATCAGATGAGTGACGCTGACGTAGCCATCGCCGGCAGTGACGGCGCGCCTACAATGCCGGGCGTGCAGGCCGAGGGAGCAAGGGACGCCGCCGAGTTCAGCGACTCCGAGCGCGCGCTGCTCGGGCGCTACCTCACGAACGTGGATCGGCGCGTCTTCGCGCTGCGCAACCTGCCTGAGGTCGTCAAGGGAGCTCTCTTCAGCCGCTACTCGCGCACCGAGAAGAGCCTGCGCCGGGTCCTGCTCGACGAGTTCCTGAGCGAGCCGGCGGCCGGAATCGTTCCAGAGTCCGGTGGTCCAGACCACTTCGTCGACGTCGCCAGGGGTGAGGACTTCTACCAGCGTGTACTGGTCGGCTACGGCGACGACTCCGTGGCCGAGCTGGCTGGCGCCCACCTGGCGGTCGAGCGGGTCTCGAACCTCGCAGCCAAGGCGCTGGAGGACTCCCGCATCGGGATCTCTCCATTGGAAAAGTCCACGCGCTACGTCAGGTTCGATCGGCGCGGCCCTGACGGCCGTTTCCCCTACCACCGCGGCCCGGAACTCTCACACGCTGCCTACGACCCCGCCATGGAGGCGCTCTTCACCGCCTACTCGGAGATGGTGATGCCGCTGACCGATAGGGTTCGCGAGGCCCACCCCATGGAGCCCGGCGAGAGTGAGCGTGCCTGGAAGTCCGCCACGCGAGCTAACGCCCTCGACCTACTTCGGGGGCTGCTGCCCGCGGCCACCCTCACGAACCTCGGCCTCTACGGCAACGGCCGGGCGTTCGAGTACCTGCTGACCAAGCTGGCGGCCTCCGATCTGCTGGAGTGCCGAGACCTGGCCGGCGAGATGCACGCCGAGCTGGCGCAGGTCATCCCGGCCTTCGTGCGCCGTGCGCTGGACGATCGCTACGGAGCCCCCGCAGCCGCCTACATCGCAAATGCCAGGCGTCGGACCGCCGAGCTGGCGCCTCGCCGGCAGAGCCCGCTGCCGGCGCCAGCCGGCGTGCGGCTGGTCGAGTTCGACAGGGATGCCGAGCGGCGGGTGATAGCGGCAGCGCTCTTTCCTTACTCGAACCTCCCGATGGACGAGCTTCAAAGGGTCGACGTGGACGTCGAAACCGTGATGAGCGCGCTGATGGACGATCGTGCGAACCGCCGCCATCGCGCGCCTCGGGCGCTGGAACAGGCCCACTATACCTTCGAGATCACGGCCAACTTCGGCGCCTATCGCGACTTGCAGCGGCACAGAATGCTGACCCAGCAGCGTCAGGCGCTGGGGACATCGCTTGGCTACGACGTGCCCGCCGACCTGACTGCGTACGGCATGGACGCCCGCTTCCGCACGGCTGTCGAGCAGGCCGCAACCGTGCACGAGACGCTGGAGGACGCGTTGGGATCGTCCAAGGCCCAGTACGCCGTCCCCCTCGCCTTTCGGCTCCGCTGGTATTTCCGAGCCAGCCTTCGCGAGGTCTATCACCTGTGCGAGCTGCGCAGCGGCCCGGAAGGCCACCCAGACTACCGCCACGTGGCTCAGGAGATGTTCCGGCGTGTGCGGGAAGTCCATCCCAAGCTCGTCGCCCACGCGCGCTTCGTGGACATGGGTCACGGAGACCACCTTGCACGCCGCGCCTCCGAGCGCCGCATCGACCGCAAGCTCGCGGAGCTGGGAGGCCAGACCGCCGACCGATAGCTGCCGGCCCGGGACGGGACGGCCCAAAGTACTGGTACGTATTGCCCAGCCCACTTGTCCTGCTGACGGGCTACCATTTTGCGGTCAGTGCCCCCCGTACTGCTGTTTGTATAGATGGCCGCCTCTCCCCCAGGTGACCTGATCGCGCGGGCCCTCCTGGACGCCGACGCCGGCCCAATCTTCACGCTGAACGGCGGCCACATCTGGGGTCTCTACCTGGGTGCGGAGAACGTCGGCCTGCCAATGTTCGACGTTCGGCACGAGCAGACCGCCGGCTTTGCCGCCGAGGGCTGGGCCAGGGTGACTCGGCACTGCGGCGTGGCCGCGGTGACCGCCGGCCCGGGTGTGACCAACACGGTGTCGGCAATCGCTGCCGCCCAGCAGAACGACAGCCCTGTTCTTTTCCTCGGCGGGCGGGCGCCTATGTCTCGTTGGGGTATGGGGTCACTCCAGGAGATCGACCACGTGCCGATGGTGGGTCCCCTGACCAAGTCGGCTCACACGATCGAGTCGGCGGAGAGTGCCTATCAGATGACGGCGGGTGCGATCCGGACTGCGCTCACCGGGCGCACCGGGCCGGTCTTCCTGGATGTGCCACTCGACGTGTTCTTCCAATCCACTGAAACGCAGCCGGCGGCGTCACCGATCCACCGCGACAGCGGCTCGAGCCCCGACCCGGACAACGTTCGTCGCGTCGTCGACCAGTTGCGAACCGCAGAGCGGCCTGCCCTCGTCGCGGGCGGCGGCGTCTGGTGGTCGTGTGCGGAAGAGCATCTGGTCGCATTCGCTGAGGCAGCCCATATTCCCGTCGTTCTGAACGGCATGGCACGCGGCATGCTGCCTCCGGACCACCCGCTCTTCGCGTCTCGTGCACGTGGGGCCGCGCTGGGCGAGGCCGATCTGATCCTGGTCGTCGGCGCGCCCGTGGACTTCCGCCTGAACTTCGGCAGGCACCCGGTCTTTTCGGATGAGGCCCGCATCGTTTACGTCGACGTCGACGACTTTCGCAAGCACCGGCCGGCAGTGGCCGCCCTGTACGGCGACGTAAGCGCCGCGCTGTCAGCCCTGGCTCACGCCGCGCGCGACCTGCCGGTCAGGGACGCCTGGTTGGAACGTGTGGCGCGAGCCAACCGCCTCGCCCAGGAGAACGATGCCGAGATGGCCGCGTCGGACAGCTCGCCCGTACATCCAGCTCGGCTGATAGCCGAGGTCGAGCGGGCCTGCGATGCGGACGCGATCATGGTTGGCGACGGCGGCGACTTCGTCTCGTTCGCCGGCCGGCTCATCCATCGGAGCCGGCCCGGACTCTGGCTCGACGGTGGGCCGTACGGGTGTCTTGGCAGCGGGCCTGGCTACGCCATGGCGGCTAAGCTCGCCCACCCCGACCGACAGGTGGTTCTGCTCTCGGGTGACGGTGCCTTCGGGTTCTCGGGGATGGAGTTCGAGACGTTGGTGCGCCATCGGGTGCCGATCGTCTGCGTCATCGGCAACAACGGGATCTGGGCGCTCGAGAAGCACCCGATGCAGCGCTTGCTGGGAACCTCCATACTCAGCGACCTGGGACCCGGCATCCGCTACGACCGCGTCGTCGAAGCGCTGGGCGGACACGGTGAGCTGGTCGAGCGACCTGAGGACATCGGCCCGGCGATGGCGCGCGCGTTTCGCTCCGGAGTGCCGGCTTGCGTAAACGTCCTCTGCGACCCGAAGGCGGAGTATCCGCGCTCCTCGGCCTTAATCTGATTGGTCAGGCGATGACCACGGCGATCGAGATTCGGGAGGAGGCCGACGAGTGGCGCACGGCCCAGCGTCAGTTCGATGCGGCGGCGGAGATCTGCGGGCTGGAGCCGCAACTCCGCGAGGTCTTGCGCGAGGTCCAGCGGGAGTTCACCTGCCACTTCCCGGTTGAGATGGACGACGGCCGGATCGAGGTTTTCACCGGCTACCGTGTCCAGCACAACATCACCCGAGGCCCGGCCAAGGGGGGCATCAGGTTCCACCCTGACGTATCTCTGGACGAGGTCAAGGCGCTGGCGATGTGGATGACCTGGAAATGCGCGGTCGTCAACATCCCCTACGGTGGTGCCAAAGGCGGCGTCATCGTCGATCCGAGAAGGCTGACCACCCGTGAACTCGAGCATATGACGCGGCGGTTCGCGACCGAGATCTCCATCCTGGTGGGCCCGGATCGCGACATCCCAGCCCCCGACATCAACACGGACGCACAGATCATGGCCTGGATCATGGACACGCTGTCAATGCATGCCGGTTATTCAGTGACCGCTTCGGTCACCGGCAAGCCGATCGAAGTGGGCGGGTCGCTCGGCCGGCTGGAGGCCACCGGGCGTGGAGTGACGATCTGCACGCTGGCGGCTCTGGATCACCTCGGCGTCAAACCGCACGCCGCCCGTGTGGCCGTGCAGGGCTTCGGCAACGTCGGAAGCGTTTCGGCACGTTTGCTGCAAGAGGCCGGCTGCACGATCGTGGCGGTGTCCGATCAATACAGCGGCCTGTACAACCCGGTTGGCTTGCCGATCCGCAGGCTGCTGGAATATCGCGACGAGAGGGGCAGGCTGGAGGGCTTCGAAGGCGCACAGGCCCTTCCCAGCGATGGGCCCCTGACCGTGGACTGTGACGTCCTGGTCCCAGCCGCGATCGGCAATCAGATCACGTCTCGAAACGCGGGCAGCATCAAGGCTCGGCTGATCGTCGAGGGGGCCAATGGGCCGACCACCCCTGAAGCCGATCAGATCCTGCAGGACCGGGGGGTGCTGTTGGTGCCGGACATCCTGGCGAATGCCGGCGGGGTGACGGTCAGCTACTTCGAGTGGGTGCAGGACCTGCAGTCGTTCTTCTGGTCCGAGCACGAGGTGAATCAGAAGCTGCAGGCGATCATGCAGCGCGCGTTCCGCGAAGTGCTCACGGTCGCGAAGGAGCGCGACCTGCCGCTGCGCATGGCGGCGTACGTGCAGGCGGTGCAGCGGGTGGCGTCGGCAACGCGGGAGCGCGGCCTTTACCCCTGAGCTCTGGGCGACCCGCGAGGCATGCGGAGCCACTGTAAGTCCGCGTCCTGTCGACTGAGCAGACGGTTATGCCGGGAAACGGAGCGCTGAGCCCTGGCCTATCGGTGGAGGGTCTGATCGACCCGTGGCTTGCTCCACAAGTACCGCCGAGCCGCGTGACGAGGTGGCGCAGCCCGGGCAAACGGCGCAAGTCCTCTAGACCTCCGCTTGAGACGAGGCGAGCTCCTTGACGATCACCTGCAGCTCGTCCCGCCACTGTCGATGGAAGTTGAGGCGCAGCTGTTTCCCGTCGGACCTGCGGTACCAGGCCCTACTCCAGAGCGCCGCCACCTTGACACGCGTGAGCTGCACGTCGGACCGCCCGTCAATGAATCCGACGCCGGCCGGTCGGGTCCTCAGGATAGAGGCTTTGATAAGCACCACGCGGAAGGAAACCATTCGCGCGCAACTCGCTATCCCCTTGACTCACCTTGAAGCTGCAGCTCGGCGCAGGCGAGGCTTGCCAGTCCGCTCCACGATCGCCTGGTAGGGGAGCGGGTCGATGCGTACGGCGTTCTCGAGCAG
>Ga0070699_100000040_pt1 | contig 130355 bp, 129 predicted proteins | sample KBSK1503metaG_FD_65473 | JGI IMG/M metagenome (GOLD analysis project Ga0070699, IMG submission 65473) | Corn, switchgrass and miscanthus rhizosphere microbial communities from Kellogg Biological Station, Michigan, USA - KBS K1-50-3 metaG | ecosystem: Host-associated > Plants > Roots >... | reverse complement strand
GTGGCCGTCGGGCCGCAGCAGCCGCACCCGGGCCTCCCAATAGCCGAGCCGGGAGCGGAACCGCTCGACCTGGGCGGCTATGACCGGTACGTTGGAAAGCTCGACTTCCCGCCGGGCCGTCTCCGACTGAGTAGCCATTAGCTCGCGTATCCTGGCCATCACTCCTTCCTCCATGGTCAGGATCTCCCGATAGGTGCCTCGCCAGAAGAGGGCCTGGTCGAGGGAGGAGGTGTCGATGGCCTGCTCCCCTTCCATCGCTTGTTCGGGGTCTCCACCACGGATCGCCGCCGCCACGCCCAGCCGAAGGTGGTCGTGATCGTTTCGCTTCATGGCCACATCCTGTGCGTGGCCGCGTACAAATGGCAGTAACAGCCCTCCGAGCCAGGTGATGGTTACTGGTCCGGGCGGAAGACCAGCGAGTACCCCCAGCCGGGGCGGTTCACGAGCTCGCACGGGATATCGAGATCAGAGAGGATCTTGCGGATGCGGCGCACGTAGTTGCGCACCTCCTCCGGATAGAGGGCGGGATCGGCCCACGCCCGAGCCAACAGCTGGGTGGCCGTGAAGAAGCGGTGCGGGTGATCGAGCAGAAATTGCAGGAGCTGGAACTCGCGCTTCGTCAGCCTGGCCTCCTTCCCCCGGTGGCGGATCATGTGACCGTCGGGATCAAGCCGCAGCCCTTGAAGCTCCCACAGGCGCCGGTACCAGAGATCGAGCCGGCTCTGATAACCATGCATCTGAGCCTTGATGATGGCGAGGTCCGTGGAAGCCGCTTCTTGCGCCACTGGATGCAGCTTCGGCAGCTCCCGCTGCACCCGCTCTAGTAGACCCACCTTGAACCGGAGCAGATCGGCGTAGACCCTCATCCAGTGCCTGGCGTCCTCCCAGTGCGTGGTCGACAGGTCCTCGCCTTCCAGTCCGCGGGAGTTCTCCGGGGTCGTGCCGCCCACGCCTCCCGAATGTTACTTGCGACTGGTGGGGGTCGGCGCCCGAGACCCGGGGATTGTTGCTGAGATTGTTATGGCGGTCGAGCCAGGCTTACTTCGTGGAGATCGAACACGAGGCCTCCGGCCTTGGGGTCACAGCCGCGACCGTCGCTCCCAGCCGGGTTGGCCTGCGTTGAGAGCACTTAGGGTCCGCGCCTGCTGGCCCAATCCGCCGGACTCTCCAGGTCCGTCCTCATGGATGATGCGGACTCGGATCCGCGACCTAAGTTGAGGTGCATAGCATGAACGCCATCGTCTTCACGGTGATCGTCGTCGTCGGTCTGGGCTTGTTCGGTCTGCTGCTCGGGATCCGCATCGTGCAGCAATACGAGATGGGCGTCCACTTCCGCCTCGGCAAGGTGATCGGCGTCCGGGCTCCCGGGCTGAGACCGATCGTGCCTGTCATTGACGTCCTGCGCCGTGTGTCTCTGCGCATAGTCACGATGCCAATCCAGTCGCAAGGTATCATCACCCGCGACAACGTCAGCATCGACGTCTCAGCGGTCGCCTATTTCAAGGTCGTCGATGCTGTCAAGTCGGTGGTCGCGATCGAGAACGTGAACGCCGCGATCAACCAGATCGCACAGACGACACTGCGGAAGGTAGTCGGCCAGCACACGCTCGACGAAACGCTTGCAGAGACTGACCGCATCAACCAGAACATCCGCGAGATCCTCGACGTCGCCACCGCGGATTGGGGCTTGCTGGTGACCCTCGTGGAGCTCAAGGACATCCAGCTGCCGGAGAGTATGAAGAGAGCGATGGCGCGGCAGGCAGAGGCCGAGCGCGAGAAGCGCGCCAAGATCATCGCCGCCGAGGGCGAGGCGCTGGCTGCGGACAGGCTCGGCGCCGCTGCCGACATCATGATGGGCCACCCGCTGGCGCTCCAGCTGCGCAACCTGCAGAGCCTGGTCGAGATCGGCGTCGACAAGAACACCACCGTGGTGTTCCCAGCGCCGCTGATGAGCACTATCCAGGAGCTCGGGGCGTTCCTCACCCGCGAGAAGGCGGCCGCGGGCGCGGTTCCGCCTTCCCCTGACCAGCTTGCCGCGACGACGAATGGCGGCACGGTGCGAGGGCGCCCCGCATGACTTCTCTAGACGGCCCGCGCAGCCGGATCGTGATGAACAGGGAAGATGTCGACCGCATGATCATGATGCGAATGGATCTCGACCGGTATGAGGCCCAGCTGATTCCGGACCTACACGAGAGGGTGCGTAATCTGTCGCTGGCCTTGAAAGGGCTCGTCGCGGCTGCTCGAGACGTAAGCCCCAACAATCGGGAGGAGGCGCTGGCGACAGCCCAGCGCGTCCTCGCCAAGGAGGAGGATTCCAATGGACATTAATAACCTCAATCTCAGTCCCGGCGGCTGGTTGGTTTGGATCATCGTGGGTCTGGTGGCGGGCTTCCTGGCCAGCCGCTTCGTGAAGGGCGGTGGCTACGGGCTGATCGGCGACGTCATCGTCGGACTGATCGGCGCCGTGATCGGTGGCTTTCTGATCGGGTTCTTCGTCCAGGGTCCGGTGGGCCTGTTGGGCACCATTGTTGTTGCCTTCATCGGGGCCGTAATCCTGCTCTTCATCGTGAGGACGATGACGGGAGGCAGACGAATCCGACGAGCCTGACATTCAGTCGCCGCTCGATCATCGCGGCGCTCGACGCGAACGTCCGAGTTGGAACGGCGAGCCGCTTAAGCCGGCCGAGGACCGGGGTAATGTGCCCCGGTCACTCGTATCCGTGGGGGGCAGCGACGTTCGTCGCCGCGTCGTTCGTCGTGGCGGCGAGGATGAGCTGTAGACGCCCGAGATCGCAGCCTATTGGGGCCCATGCTTGTAGACGAGGCCAAGCACCCGCCGGCCGACCCGGACGCGAGCGGGGTGCGAGGCGAACGCAACTCGTCACACAGGTGACGCCGCAGGGGAGATGTGTAAATGGAGCGCTTCTATGTGAGCCGAATGGGGAGACGCCTTCGAGACACGCTTGTCTCGCCATGGCGACCCACCCCTGACCCGCGGCCAAGCGTCCTCGTATTCGTAGCCGGTCTGTTCCTGGGGATTGCCGTTGGTGCCTGCTTCGGCTTCGGTCCGTTTCGGCGTTCGACGGTTAAAGCCGCCCAGCGGGTGCGCGAGGTGGGAGGCGACATGATCGATCGGGCTCGCCATGGACTCGATCCGGCCACCCACGACGCACCGTACGTAGCCCTGCCCGCAGACCCGCAGCCAGCGGCCGCAGGCAGTGCCAGCGGTCCAGAACAGGATGCGGGGAGTGAGGTCCGGGTAGGCGGGACTGGTCGAAAGCGTACGCGGGAACGCCGTTCAATCGAGCGAAATCGCCAAGGGAGCCACACAACACGCGGCTCGCTCACGCCACCTTCATGACGTGTCGCGTCAGGACAGGCCCTGACTTGGGGTCGGTAAAGACCCCTTGGCTGTCTTCCTATGCCTCTTCGCCGGCGTGTCAGCCTTAGCCGTTGCCAGCCTGCGGCGAGCGAGGCTGAGCGGTGTACGCCAGCAGGCGTGCCAGCGCCTCACGCAGCGCCGGCGGTACTACCCAGTGGCGGGTTTCGCTGCCTGAATCGTCGCTGTCCTCGCTGCCTTCCACATAGCCGCCGCGGCGCAGCTCACCGAGCTGATAGATGACCTCGATGACTGGCATGCCGAGCCGGGCGGACAGCTCGTCGGCCGACCGATCGCTGTCCAACACGGCTTGCAGCACCCGAAGTCGCTGGGGGTTCGCCAGCAGCCCAAGCGCCCTGGCCGCGGTCACCATGCTGTCGCCCTCTGGGGCCGGCTCGAATGCTCCGGGCGTCCTGGGATGGGTCGGGCGGGAGACCAACGGCGCTCCGCGACGCAACAGGTAGGTGATGCCGAGCATGCCCTCGCCGACCGTCGCGCCGGTACCCCTGCGCGCCGCGATGACGTAACCGATCCCTATCACAGCGATCACGATCGCGGTGTCGGCCCAACCAGCTATCAGGTCAGCGCCGCCGATCAGGCCGCGGAGTACGGCGAGCATTGGCGTGTTCAGGATCGCCAGAACGCCGGCGACGATGGAGGCGATGACACCGATATCGATGGCGAGCGCCACCACCACGCGCACCGCTGACGGCACCCCGACGAACGCGCCACGATTGCCGACCGGGACCCGGCGAGCGACAAGGTAGGCGCCGACACCGATAACGACCAGGAGTACGCCCTGGACCGCGAGCCTCTCGAGCTGGCTGAGGTAGCGCTCGGCCGGCACGCCGACCAGTGCCCCCAGCGTGGTGAAGAGGAGGACCCAGACCAGGATGGCGGGAGTGATCCCGGCCACGAACCGCCATCTGTTGACGCCAGCTGCCCCCGCGACCAGGGACGTGGATACCCGGAGGCCCGGGATCAGGCGCGAGACGGTTATCTGGAGGGGGCGAGCGGCTCGCAGCCGGACGGAGACCTTCGTCAGCCGCTCGCCTTGACGCAGGCGATCAGCGAGCGCTCGTAAACCATGCTCGCCCACCAGCCGCGCCCAGCTGTATCCCGCCAGCGCGCCTCCTTCCGCGGAAGCCGCTGCCAGGGGGGCGAAGAGCCAGGGATTGAGGCCTCCGGCGGCGATCAGCAGTCCAGCCGAGAGGAGGATCAGCTCACCAGGAACGGGCAGCGGGACGCCCGCCTCCTCTGCAAACAGCAGACTGCAGAGCAGGACGAGCGCGACCGCGCCATGGAGGCCCTGGATCAGGCCCATAGGCGCACTTGGCGGAGCGCTGCGGAGCCACCGTGCTTGTGCAGGGACCTCGCGGCCCCGAGGGACGCCGCAGACATGAGCTCATCTTGCGCTCGAAGCATCCCAAGGGCTACAGGTGCTAGAAAGAAGAATGCGGTACATGCAAGCGACGAAGCCGCTTTTCTTACACAACATCCGGCCCGCCGCAGCTGTGCGGCGACTCCGGCCCTGTCGAACAGTCCGGCAACTATTACACAAGCCCATATAGGCACGTCGACAACACAAGCACTGTTGGCACTTGACTTGGGGCCACCAACGGGGTGTAAATGAATGGCTGGTGGGCAGCCAGTCTCCTGAGGATGCAAAACCTGGACAGGAACCGTATCCGGGCGAGCGACGGACGCGCCTCAGCGGGGCCTGGACTGCGCTCGTCACCGGCACTCTCGCACTGGTCGTGATCCTCGTCTTCATACTGCAGAACTTGCAGAGCGTGGATTTGTCCTTCCTGGTCTTCCGCGCTCATCTACCGCTGGCAGTGGCCCTGCTGTTCGCCGTGATTCTCGGGGCGGTCATCATTCTGGCATTCGGTGGAGCCCGGATCCGTCAGCTTCGCATGGTTGCCAGACGCGCCCGACGTCAAGGGTTACCTTCTAGCCCGCCGGTCGACTGATTGGTTAGCGGGCCCGTAGAGCCTCAGCTGGCCTGTCGAGTGAGCGGCCCCCAAAGCGATGCCAGCTCTGCGTGCAGTTGCTGCCCGACAGCCTCGGGCAGCATCAGGTCCAAAGCCCGCAGGACTGCCCGCGCATCCTGAGCCGCCCTCGAGATGCCAACCCGCTCCTGTCGCGCAATCTGCCGCAGGAAGGCCCGCGGCGCGAAGCGGCACATGGAGCTGTCGAACAAACGCGAGCTGACTCGCCGCCGAAGGGGCCTGGGAAGACAGCCAATGAGGTTCTGTGCCGCCGTCCAGGAGAGGCACCCCACGAGTTCGCCCAGGACTCCCACGGCCGCGCGGTCGGCCTCTTCGGCAGTCGCCAGCGCTCCTATGTCCTGAATCCTCGCGATGAACGCGGCGTAGCTGATCGAGAGACCGGCGAGACTCGCCGGCAGGCGCGGCGCTCCAGGCGCAGACTCACGGGCCGCCTCTTTCAGGGTCGGCCTCTCACCGAGTGCTGTCACCGGACTAGACCGCACGGAAGCGGTGCTGGCAACTGTCTGGGACGGCGCTTGCAAGGGAGTCACCGGGACGGATTGGTGCTACCAGGGCCACCTCCCGTACTTACCTGGATGGTTGGAGCCAGGTCGGCATCGTTGACTGCGACAGCGATCACCTTGATTCTCCAGGGAATCGGTGCCTTCTATTGAATCACCTCCTTGGCCCAGGCCTGAGCTGCATTCCGCTCAGCTGTGGGATGCACCCGTGGACGCACCGCGCTGCCGCGTACCTGCAAACGAATGAAAATCGGGGCGGCCGCATTGCACGCCATCCTCGGAGACAAATGACGCTGGGAGGGTCTGTAACTGGTCCCTTCCAGCGTCAAACGGCGCCGAAGACAGCGGTTTGCCAGCGTCTACATCATGTCGGGCGGCATACCCGGCGAGGACGTCCTCTCCTCTGGGATTTCGGTCACAACCGCCTGGGTGGTCAGCACCATGGCCGCGATTGAAGCCGCGTTCTGAAGCGCGGAGCGCGTGACCTTGGCCGGGTCCACGATCCCGGCCTGGAACATGTCCACGAACTTGTCGTGAAGGGCGTCGTAGCCGTGGTTCAGCTCGGCCTCGCGCACCGCCGCGACGATCACCGAGCCCTCTTTGCCAGCGTTCTGGGCGATCTGTCGGAGCGGGTCCTCGAGGGCCCGGCGCACGATCATGACGCCTGTCCTCTCGTCACTCTTCAGGCCGAGACCGTCGGCGAGCTTCTTCTGGGCGGCGAGAAGCACGACGCCACCGCCGGCCACCATGCCCTCCTCAACCCCGGCCTTCGTCGCGCTGAGGGCGTCCTCGATTCGGTGCTTCTTCTCCTTCTGCTCGACCTCGGTGGCAGCGCCGACCTTGATCACGGCCACGCCCCCCGCCAGCTTGGCGAGGCGCTCCTGAAGCTTCTCCTTGTCGTAGTCGGAGGTGGTCTCTTCGACCTGGGCCTTGATGGCCTTGATCCGGGCCTGGATTGCCGTTGTCTCGCCGGCGCCCTCCACGAGGGTGGTGTCGTCCTTGGTGACGGTCACGCGGCGGGCCCGGCCCAGCTGTTCGATCCGGGTCTGGTCGAGCTTCAGACCGAGGTCCTCGGAGATCACGGTGCCGCCGGTAAGGATGGCCATGTCCTCCAGCATCGCCTTGCGGCGGTCACCAAAGCCCGGCGCCTTGACGGCGACCGCTGTGAAGGTGCCGCGCAGCTTGTTGACGACCAGGGTGGCCAGGGCTTCGCCTTCGATGTCTTCGGCGACGATGAGCAGCGGCTTACCCTGCTGGACCACCTTCTCCAGCACCGGCAGCAGGTCCTGGATAGCCGAGATCTTGCGGTCCGTGATGAGTACGAAGGGCTCCTCCAGCACGGCCTCCATGCGCTCGGGGTTGGTGACCATGTAGGGCGAGATGTAGCCGCGGTCGAATTGCATTCCCTCGACCACCTCGAGCTCAGTGCCGACTCCCTGCGAGTCTTCGACCGTGATAACGCCGTCCTTGCCGACCTTGTCCATGGCGTCGGCAATCAGATTTCCGATGGCCTCGCTCTGTGAGGAGATCGCGGCGATGTGCGCGACGTCCTCGTGTCCCTTCAACGGGATGGCGAGCCGCTTGATCTCGTCCACGACCACATCCACAGCCTTCTCGATGCCGATCTTGAGCTGCATCGGGTTGGCGCCCGCGGTCACGTTCCGGAAGCCCTCGGTGATCATGGTCTGGGCGAGCAGGGTGGCGGTGGTGGTGCCGTCCCCCGCCACGTCGTTGGTCTTGGTCGCCGCCTCGCGGAGCAGCTGCGCGCCGGTGTTCTCCCAGGGATCCTTGAGATCGATCTCCCGGACAATGGTGACCCCGTCGTTGGTCACCGTCGGGGCGCCGTACTTCTTCTCCAGCAGGACGTTGCGGCCCTTGGGCCCGAGCGTGAGCCGCACCGATTGAGCAACGATGTCAATGCCCCGCTTCAGGCGCTGACGCGCGTCTACATCAAAGGCGACAGCCTTTGCCATGTGTCCTCCTCGCTGTTAATTCTTCGACTCGTCATCACCGACGATGGCGAGCACGTCCTTCTCGGAAATGATCAGGTATTCGATGTCGTCGAGCTTGAACTCGTTGCCGGAGTACCTGGCGTAGAGCACCTTGTCGCCGACTTTGAGCTCCATCGGCACCTTGGTGCCGTTGTCCAGGATGCGGCCGGTCCCGACCGCCTCCACGATGCCCTCCTGAGGCTTCTCCTTGGCGGTGTCCGGGATTACGATCCCGCTCTTTGTCTTCTCCTCCTTCTCAACCGGCTTCAGGACTGCCCGGTCTCCCAGCGGCCTCAGCTTCATTTCGGCGCCTCCTTCGTGAGTAGTTCACCAGCCCAACGGTTTTCCAATCCCATCAGCCGACCGACCCCTCCATCTCGAGCTGGATCAGCCGGTTGAGCTCGATTGCGTACTCGAGCGGGAGCTCCTTGGTGAAGGGCTCGATGAAGCCGTTCACGATCATCGTCTCGGCCTCGGCCTGGGAAATGCCCCGACTCTGCAGATAGAAGAGCTGCTCGTCTGACACCTTGCTGACCGTCGCCTCATGGCCAATGTTGACGTCGCTCTCGTCGCACTCGATGTACGGGTAGGTGTCGCTGGTCGACTCGTCGTCCAGCAGGAGGGCGTCGCACTTCACGAACGACTTCACGTCGTTCGCGCCCGGGTGGACCTTGACGAGGCCGCGGTAAGAGGTGCGGCCGCCCGCCTTGGAGATCGACTTGGAGGTGATGGTAGAGGTTGTGTGGGGGGCGACGTGGACCATCTTGCCGCCGGCGTCCTGGTGCTGGCCCTTGCCGGCGAAGGCGACGCTGAGCACGTCACCCTTGGCCCCAGGCTCCATCAGGAAGACGCTCGGATACTTCATCGTGATCTGGCTGCCCAGGTTGCCGTCGACCCACTCCATGGTCGCGTCCGCGTACGCGGCCGCTCGCTTGGTGACCAGGTTGTAGACGTTTGTCGACCAGTTCTGGATCGTCGTGTAGCGGCAGCGGGCGCCCCTCTTGACGACGATCTCGACGACCGCGGAGTGCAGCGAGTCAGTGGTGTAAATCGGGGCTGTACAGCCCTCGATATAGTGCACGAACGAGTCCTCGTCGCAGATGATCAGGGTCCGCTCGAACTGGCCCATGTTCTCCGCGTTGATGCGGAAGTACGCCTGGAGCGGGATGTCCACCTTCACGCCCTTCGGCACGTAGATGAACGAGCCACCCGACCACACCGCCGTGTTGAGCGCGGAGAACTTGTTGTCGGCCGGAGGGATGATCGTGCCGAAGTACTCCCGGAAGATGTCCGGGTGCTCGCGCAGCGCCGTGTCGGTGTCCAGGAAGATGACGCCCTTCTTCTCCAGGTCCTTGTGCAGCGAGTGGTAGACGACCTCCGACTCGTACTGGGCCGCAACCCCGGCCAGGAACTTGCGCTCAGCCTCGGGCACGCCCAGGCGGTCGAAGGTTCGCTTGATGTCGTCGGGCACCTCGTCCCACGACTTGCCCTGCCCCTCGCTGGCCTTGAGGTAGTAGAAGATGTTGTCGAAGTCGATCACCGAGAGGTCGGCGCCCCAGGTCGGCATCGCCTTCTTCTCGAAGATCTTGAGCGAGCGCAGGCGCATCTGCGTCATCCAGTCCGGCTCGCTCTTCATCCAGGAAATCTCCTTCACGACCTCCTCGGAGAGCCCGCGCTTGGCCTTGAAGACGTACTTCTCCGCCTCGAAGAACCCGTACTTCTCCTTGTAGTCGTCGCCGACGTTGATCTGCGTGGAGACTGCCATCTAGCTCACCCGCCCCGGCCGGCCGGTTTTCTCGGCAATGAGGGCGAATACCTCCTTCACTGGCCGGTCGGCGGTTATCTCGTTCAGGAAGTCCATTGCCCACCTCCAGGTGGTCATCTTATACATCGTATATCTATCCCGTATAATACACTAAATGGCATCCGGGACCAGGAAGCGAGGCAGCCGGCGCGGCCTAACCCGCCATCAGGTAGCTCAGACGGCTGTCAAGATCGGGGACCGCGAGCGCCTGGAGGCCGCCAGCTTCAGGCGCCTGGCCGAGGAGTTAGGCGTTACGCCGATGGCCGTGCACCATCACGTCACCGACCGCGACGGGCTCTACACGGAGATGTTGGCCGTGCTCATGGACGACTTCGACGTGCTGGCCGACATCGATCCGGCCCTTTCGTGGTCCGAGCGACTGCGGTCCGCGCTGCTGAGCGTCCATGCGTTCAACCGCCGTCACCCGGTACTCGCCGAGCTGCTGCTGACAGGTGCACCTCGGCCTGCGGCGGTGTTCCGAACCACGGAGCGCCTGATTGGTCTACTTCTCGAGGCGGGCTTCCCGCCTCCGACTGCCGTTGAGGTCGCCCGGGTCGTCCTCCATCAGCAGGAGGGGCTTCTCATGGTCGAGGCCGGATCGGCTCGAGCTGGGCGCAGGTCCGATGCAGCCGCCCGGCAGGCCGAGCTCAGGCTCTTGGACCTGCCACGCAATGAGTTCCCGAACGTTCTGGCCTTTGCCCATCAGATCTCGCGTCTCAATCTTGATCACTCGCGCGACGTGGCCACGGACATCACCGTTAAGGGTCTGACCGCGCTATTGGCAGCTCGGGCAAACCGTTAGTCCTTTGGGCCATCGGGCCTGAACGGCCAGGGCGGCGGACGCTGGTGGTACGCATAGGTGGCTCGGGCTGATGCAGGCGCCGACTGCCCTGCGCGACGGTCAGCCCTCCTCGCAGAACCTACGAACCCTCAGTAAGCCCCGTTTCCCAGAGCTCGAATCACCCTGGCGGGGCTTCTGAGAGGTGTGAACGGCCCGAGGCTTGACCCACGATCCGGACCTCGGCACCCTGTTTAGGCTTCGATCGCCTTAGCGGCTCCGCCAATCGCGATTTGCAGCGGCTTCGCCTTCGCCACCTTCGGCACACGCACGGTCAGCACGCCATTCTCGAAGTGAGCGGTGATGTTCGCTGAGTCGACCTCTTTAGGCAGCTCCAGCTGGCGGCTCCAGTTACCCCACGGTCGTTCGTGGCGTATGAACTTGCCCTGGGCCTCGAATGGCAGCGCCTTTACCGCGAGGCTGAGCATACCGCCTTCGAATGTCACATTGACACAGTCCTGCGGAACGCCCGCAACCGTGGCGTAGAGCTTGTAGGCATCCTCTGTCTCTTCGACGTCGATCGGCAACGCATAGGTGGGCGCGCCACCATCCTGACTCGGAGCTCCATAGCCAAAGAGCTGCTCAAATAGTCGGTCGACAGAGCGAGAGACAGGCATCAACTCGCCGTTTGGATTCAACCAACGTCCTGTTGTAGCGATCACGGGTACACCTCCTGTGGGTGGAATGTCGGGTGGATTTCAGGTGTGATCTCCTATAAATTTTATACCCACTGGCGCTGTTCTCAAACCTAGGTCGACGAAAACGATCCGGCGAACTCCCAGACGCGGACCGGCAGATCCAGGCGACCAGCGCGTCATCGAGCACCGATCGGGATCGGCGTTGAAGCCGATGTCGGGCATGGCTTACCGGGTGTGAGGCCGCTCGCCAAGTTGCGCCTTGCGGCGGATCGTGATCGCAGTGGCCCCGGGAACCAGGTGCGCCTCCCACTCATCCGGTTCCAGATCCCGAAGCCTCAGAACCGCATTCAGTGTGCCCATCGCCAGGCCGGCCTTGGTGATGGACTCGTTGACCGCCTTCAGGTCCCAGACGCCCGATTGCAGCCGGTCCGTAGCGGCGACGGCGTCCCGAAACGCGCTTGTGACGATCTGGATTTCTTTGTCTGTGAATTGCTGATCGCTCATACCGCATGAGCTTGCACTCTGGGCAGGCAGTTGAGGGCATCGACCATGGCAAGTAGGTTGAGAAGTCGAAGTGGGAGTAGATCGGTCTTCAGTGCGGCACACCTGCGGGTGGCGGAGACCCCCTCCGCTACGAATGGAGGGATCACGGTCGCCGGGGTGGCGAGGGCGAAAGCAAAGACGAGCATCGGCGGCCAATGGTGCAGACCCTGGAGGACCGTCATCTTCGCTGCTCTCAGAGGCAGACGGGAACCGTGGTCAGGACCACGCCGGGGACGCCCCGCAGGGCGAGCTGCAGCTGCAGGTTGGTCTGGTTGTGGAGCGTCTCCTGCCACCACCGGCGCGCCACGACCTCTGGCATGACCACGGTCACCTGGTGGTGGGGCCTGCCCTTGGCCGCCTCCCGGATGAAGTCGCTGAGCGGGCCGATCACGTCCCGGTACGGCGCCTCGACGATCTGGAGCGGCAGTTCGGGGGCCCAACGACGCCAGTCGTCCCGCAGCCGGCGGGTCGCCTCCGGGTCGGTCGACACGTGGACTGCGGTCACCTTCGAGCCGACGCTGAGCGCGTACGAGACAGCGTCCGCGACCGCGCGGTCCACCCTGGCCACCGGCACCACCATCTCGTGGCTGAAGGCCTCTGAGCGTGGCGGCCCGTAGGACCCGAGCTCGCCCAGCTCCCAGGCATAGGTCCTCTTGATCGCATGGAACAGGAGGACGAGCGCCGGGACCAGCAGAACAACCAGCCACGCACCCTGTGTGAACTTGGTGACGACGACCACCAGGGTTACCGCGGCGGTGGTTACGGCCCCGAGCCCGTTGATGAGCATCTTGTAGTGCCAGCCGCGCTCGCGCGTACGCAGCCAGTGGCGCACCATCCCGGCCTGCGAGAGCGTGAAGCAGAGGAAGACCCCGACGGCGAATAGTGGGATCAGGGCGTGGGTGCTGCCGTTGAACAGCAGGATCAACAGGATCGCCAGGGCGCTCAGCACCACGATCCCGGTGGTGTAGGTCAGACGCAGCCCGAGGTAGGCGAACTCGTGGGGAAAGTGGTTGTCCGCCGCCATCACCGCCGCCAGCCTCGGGAAGCCGTTGAACGAGGTGTTCGCCGCCAGGACCAGGATCAGGGCAGCCGAGAACTGCACGATGTAGAACAGCGGGCTGGGGCCCACCACGGCCAGTCCGATCGACGCGACCACGTTCGCGTGCTCCGACGGCACAGCGCCGATCGCCCTGCCCAGCAGCACCACCCCGAGGAAGAGCGCCGCCAACGTTGCCGAGAGCCACAGCAACGTGCTCGCCGCATTGCGGCTCTCCGGTTTCCTGAAGGCGGGAACGCCATTGGCGAGTGCCTCCACACCGGTCATGGCGGTGCAGCCGCCGGCGAACGCGCGCAACACGAGGAAGACGGAGACGCCCTCGACAGCCGGCGCTGGGGGGGCGGGAGTCGGGGGGCTGCCGAGCACGGTGAAGCGCAGCCCACCCCAGACCAGGAGCAGGCCGAGCGACCCGATGAAGACGTAGGTGGGGAGCACGAACGCCGCCCCGGCCTCCCTGATGCCGCGGAGGTTGACGATCACCAGCAGGACGATGCAGGCGATGTCCAGCGCCACGCGGTAGGGGAAGAGGACCGGCGCGAAGGCCGTGATTGCCTGGACGCCGGCGGTCACAGAGACAGCGACGGTCGTCAGGTAGTCCACCATTAGCGCCGCCGCCGCGGTGAGGCCCGCGTACGTGCCCAGATTCTCTTGAGCCACCGTATAGGAGCCGCCGCCGTGCGGGTAAGCGAAGATCGTCTGCTGGTACGAGGTGGCGACGATCATCAAAAGCAACGCGATCGCGATCGCGACCGGCACGTCGAGCGCGATCCCCGCCGCCCCGGCCAGCAGCAGCACGTACAGGATCTCGTCCGGACCGTAGGCGACCGAGGACAGGGCGTCGAGGCCGAACGCGCCGAGAGCTCGCGGGCGGGTCAGGCGCTCCTCACTCGACGCCGAGCTGGGGATGGGACCGCCAAACAGCAGCCGCCGGATCGCGCTCACTGTTGGCATCGCCCAGTACGGTAAGGCACCCGGTCTCGCCGCCTCCCTCGTAGGGAGAGCACGGGGCCGTAACGACTGCCCGTATGCATGGACGAGCTCAGTGTGGAAGGGCCACCAGGAGGCGCTGCCGGCGCTGGCCAACCGGCTCTTTGGCATCCTGCACGGCTCCCTGCGCCACCACCGGCTATACCGCGAGGACGTCGCCTGGCCGCCGGCGCAGGCCGCCGCTGCATAACCTCCCTCTCGCGGTCCGTGGGTGGGCAAAGGGAGATCATCCCAATGACTCAGGGCGTCAAGGTCGCAGTGGTCGTTCCCCCTTCCGCATGGTGATGCAAATTCGCCACGCTGTCGTCATGTGACACCGGGCAGGCGGGAGTGATGGGTGGCTCTGCGTCAATCACAGCCTTCACAGGGAATCGTCGCTGCTGTTGACGACGGCTGCGGAAAACCTCGGGTGACGCATTAACGTCCGTTTTTCGCCGCCGAATTTGAGTTCTTCCAGCCGTGGGATGTCTTGCATTGGCATGGGGTAAGAGGCCGGCGATCGGCACACGTCGCTCCCTGCGGCCCTTGGCCCCCGCGTCCCAGCGCATGCGCAGCTCCACTCGGCCACGACTGAGCGAGTCCGTCATCAGGTCGGGCAGACCGTCCGGGCCCGTTACCGCCAGCCCGCACACCTCGGCCCGCCAGCCCGTCCAGGAACGGCAGCACCATGCGGTCGTAGTAGAACAGGGTGTTGGCGGCGACCACCGCTCCCTGGCGCTCGAGCCGGAAGTGCTGGTACCCGGACTCGATCGGTGGCGGCCGCCTCGATCGGCTCCTCGCCTCTCCGGTATGGACCCTGACCCTACCTTTCACATTGACCATGATGGCCACCTCCATGAAGGCGACCCCTCGGCCAAGGGGCTTAACTCGGCATTTTGTCCGGGCCTTGCTCGCCCGGGGTCCTGCCGGTGTCCGCCCACTGCCCTTGAGTTCGCGGCGAGTTCCCCCAAACGGGGATCGAGCCGACCCTATACTTGGCCGGTACGCCCGCTTAGCTCAATGGACAGAGCGCATGGCTTCGGACCATGAGGTTAGGGGTTCGAGTCCTCTAGCGGGCACGGTGCCTCGGATTCGCGGCACCCCGGCCTGGGCGGCTGGCGGAACTGGTAGACGCGCACGTTTGAGGGGCGTGTGGGGAGACCCATCCGGGTTCGAGTCCCGGGCCGCCCACCATGATCACTCACTTCCAGTTCGGGTCGCGATCGTAGGCTGACAGGTCGCCACGGTTCAGCTGGGTGACCCATGTGTTGTCGTGTTAGTCACTGGTGATGGTCTGCGGCGATTTCGCACGACACATTTCCGGGTTAACATCGAGGTATGGCACGGAGGGCGGGGGCCGCTGGCAAATCGATCCCCGAAGCCATCGAGCAGTTCGAGACCCACCTCACTGGTTAAGGGGTCGTTCGAGGCGGCCGGTCCCCGTCAGTTCAGAGCTGTACCGGTGCCTCGCTGTCCGCCATTGACATCTATCGCGAGTGCGGCTGGCGTTGATACGCCGGACTGGGCCGGCCTCGATACTCTCGTTGACCCCACCCTGCGCGTCCGGCGGACGCGGACCGGCACACCATACAGCACGCGGCGCGGCCGCGTTGCGACTGGTGGTGCGCGTAGGTGGTGGACGACGACCTGATCCATGTCGCGTGGGCCTGGCGGTCGCGACGACAGCGTCATTGACACGCCCACGGGGACAAGACCAGATGCTGGTGAGCTGCTCGGAAACCAGGTGAGTTCGGAACAGTTGCACCTTGACTGTTCCGAAACGAGGGGTAAGCCGTCGGCCCGCAAGCTCAATTCGGGTCCACGCGCCCGTCGCCCCGTTCCGAAACCTCCTCGTTTCGGAGCCCGCCGAACGGGCACAGTCGGAGAGCGGTCGGTGTTCGCCCCGATCGAAGGCGTGGTAGTGAAGGCCCTTCCCACCGCCTGAGGGCGGCCCTTTTGCGAGTACTGCCTCCACCGCTTCCAGCCGCCCGGGTGCGCCAGCTGTGTACTCGCCTGGACCACCCAACAGCGAAAGGAGTTCTGTCCTCGAACGCGCTGTCTGTTCGTGACGAGGAGCCCGAGCCGACGACGAGCGGGCCGGAGTAGGCCCTGGCGGCGGCAGGTGCCCAGCTGGCGCAGCTGCGGGGGCAGCGTAGACGGGCTCGGCGATCCGGCCGTCGAGGCGGCGCCCAATAACCGGGGCGCCGGATCCTTCAGAGCCAGCGGAAGATGCTGCACGAGTGGCGCCGACTTTCTGCGCCCCAGTAGCCCAGGCTTGCGGGGCGCGTGAACGGGGCGGACAATGCCCGCGTGGAGCAGGCGGAGGCACAACGTGCGGTGACATCCGTGCTCGAGCGCGAGAGGGAGCTCAAGCGAATCGGCGCTGCGATGGCAGACGCGCTCCGGGGCGCGGGGGGCGTGGTGTTGGTGGAGGGACCGGCAGGGATTGGCAAGACGACGCTTGCAGATGCGGTCGTGCGGGAGGGGCGGTCGCGGGAGATGCGGGTGTTGCGTGCGGCTGGCCGGGAGCTGGAGCGGGATTTTCCCTATGGGGTGGTGCGACAGCTGGTCGACCCGGTGCTGCGGACCGCGGACCCTGCTGCGCGCGAGCGGCTGCTGGACGGTGCAGGTGCCGCCATCGCGGCGCTTCAGCTTGCGCCCGCGCCTGCAGATAGTGGAAGCGGCTCCGAGTTTTCGACCTTACATGGGCTGTATTGGCTGATCGCGAATCTCAGCGACGAGGGGCCACTGTTGCTGGTGGTCGACGACTCGCATTGGGCCGACGTGGCGTCGTTGCGGTTCCTCGCGTTCCTGACTCCGCGGCTGATGGAGCTGCCGGTTCTCCTGTTGCTGTGCGCGCGAACGAGTGAGTGGGAGTCCGAGGCGCTGTTTGCGACGACCGCATCCGATGTGGCGATTCAGCCCTTGGTTCTGACACCGTTGACCTCCGAGGGATGTCGAGTGCTGGTGGGTGCGCGGTTTGACGAACCGGTGAATGAGGCTTTTTCAGCGGCGTGTCACAGGGCGACCGGCGGCAACCCATTTCTGCTGCGTGCCCTGCTGGATGAGCTGGTGAGCAACCAGACCGCACCCAGAGCGGAGAACGCTGAGGCCGTCCTGGCGATGGGCCCGCGGACGGTCACGCGAGCGATCGTGGCGCGTCTCGGCCGGCTTTCTGCGACTGCTCAGCCCTTGGCGGCCGCATGTGCGGTACTGGGTGACGGCGCTTCTGCAGAGGACATCGCAGCTCTTGCAGGGTTGTCTACAAGGGAGGTGCGAGAAGCGGCGGTTGAGCTCGTCAATACCTCGATCCTCGCATTCGGGGAGGGCTTCAGGTTCGCCCACCCGATCGTTCGGAACGCGGTGTACGGGTCTCTCACCCGCGCTGAGCGCGATCGCTTGCACCGTCAGGCGGCAGGGTTGCTGGAGGAGTCTGGCGCTTCTGCAGAACGGGTCGCAGCGCAGCTGCTCGCCACTGACCCGGCGGGCGAAGCTAAGGTCTGCGCGAGCTTGCGCAGGGCGGCTGATTCGGCGCTTGCGGGGGGCGCGAGTCATTCCGCGGTGATCTACCTGCGCCGGGCGCTCGCAGAGCCGTGCCCGAAGCATGAGCGCGCCGAGCTGCTGGTCGAGCTCGGTACGGCCGAGCGGCTCGTGGACGGGCAGGCGGCGATTGCACATCTCCGCGAGGGGCTCGAGCAGACGACCGACAACGTCCGCTATGCCCAGATCGCCGGCCAGCTGGCGTGGGTCCTGATCTATGCGGCGCGGGCTGGGGAGGGAGTGACGACGGCGGAGCAGGCGCTCTTGCGGCTGGGCGAGGCTGAACGCGATCTACGCCGGCGCTTGGAGGCGACGATCATGCTCGCCGCCGCGCAGGATCCATCGGTGGCGCGAGCGCGTAAGCGGGTCATGGCGCACCTGGGGAAGGTGGAGCGGGAACCGGGCGTGGGGGCCCACATGGTCCAAGCGGCGCTGTTGATGGATGAACTTCGCCTCGGGGTTCCGGCGGGCCAGCTCGTCCCCCGGGCTGAGCGGTTGCTCGCGGAAGGGCGTCTGCTGAGCGAGGAGGCTTCCTTTGTGTTCCTCGGCCTTGTGCTGCTCCTGATTGAAGCCGACTCGGAGGCGGCAATCGTGTGGCTCGATCGCGGGGTGGAACACGCGCGGCGAGAGGGCCATGTGCTGGCGCTCGGTGCCAATCTGCACTTCAGTTGCATGGCGCATCTGCACCGTGGGGAGCTGACCGACGCCGTCCTCGACGGCACCGAGGGGCTCGCTGCGGCGGAGCGGTGGGGAGCGGCGTCGGGGATTGCGTGGTGTGCCGGGAATCTGGCCCAGGCGCAGATTGAGACCGGCGATCTGGACGGCGCGGAACGGACGGTCGCGCGGGTTGCGCGGCCTGCGGAGCAGATCCCTGACCAGATTGGGTGGGATGTCCTCTTGAGTACCCGTGCGATTCTGCTGATGGCTCGTGGCGATCCCCGCGGCTGCATCCAGTTGACTCTCGCGGCCGTCCGCCAGTTCGAGCCCAGAAGCAGGCGCTGGATCGGGTGGCGCTCGCGCGTTGCACTGTGTCTGACGGCGTTGGGCGAGGAGCGGGAGCGGGCGGTGGCGCTCGTCGACGAGGACGTGAAGGCAGCGCGGGCCTCGGGGTCGCCCGCTGTGCTCGGGGAGGTCCTGCGGACGCGTGGACTCGTCCTGGGCAGCGAGGCTGGGGAGGAGTCGTTGCGAGAGGCGGTGGCGGTGCTCGAAGCCTCCACGGCGAAGCTCGAACGCGCCCTTGCCCTGGTCGAGCTGGGTGCCATGTTGCGCCGCACGGGCCGGCGACGGGAGGCGCGCGAACCACTTCGCGACGGCCTCGAGCTGGCGCGGATATGCGGTGCAGCGCCGCTCTTGAAGCGGGCGGAAGACGAGCTGCGCGCCACCGGCGCCTCGCCTCGCAACGTGGTCAGGCTCGGCGTTGACTCCCTGACCACCAGTGAGCGGCGAGTCTCTCAGATGGCGGCGTCAGGGATGAGCAACAAGCAGATCGCCCAGGCGCTCTTCGTGACCGTCAAGACTGTCGAGACCCACCTTTCCCGCAGCTATCAGAAGCTCGAGGTGACCTCCCGAGCGAAGCTCGCCGCGGCGCTCCGACCGCGACCCTGACCCCGGCCGGCAGGCCCCCCATCAAAGATCAGGGTCGATATCAGGGGTCTCCCTGACGCCAAGGCCGCAGCTTGGCCCGCAGACTTCAGCCAACAATCGATCGACATGGCGCACCGAGGCACGGTGCGGCGCGAGACAGAGGACAGGCAATGTCGCGGATCACCGGTATCGAAGACGAGCGGGGCGAGGGCCGCGCGAAGGCACCGTGCAGTCAGGTGTCCGCCGTGCCGAGGTTGAGCTTTACCGAGGAGCCCTCTCGCGTGTGGGAGGTCGGCGAGCCGGTGCCGTTCGAGATCCCGGAGCCCCGCCATGAGCCTGCTCTTCCCGAGCTCGAGCCCGCCCGGTCCTGACCGGCGCCTGCCCGAGGGCAAACGGCTGGTGCCGGTCATCGGCTGGCGCAGCTGGAAGCTGCGGCGGGCGCGGGATGACGTACTGCTGCAGAGCGTGTTCGGGAGCGATTGCTGGGAGGTCGGCATCACCTGCGCCCGCTGCCGCCGCTGGCCTCTGTGGATGCCCATAAGCCACCAGGCGGTGCCGGGCACGTCCTGCGAGTGCGGCCTGTACGCGTTCAGCTCAGCTGCCGGAGCCATCCACCACACGGAGCGGCAGCTCGCTGGGGTATTCGCGAGCTGCGGACAGCCCCCGCCGGTGGTCGGCGCAGTTGTCGGCTGGGGCCGGGTCGTCCAGCACGGAAGCCAGGGTTGGCGCGCAGAATATGCCCGCCCGATCGCCCTGCTCAACATGGGCCCGACTCTGCTCAATGAGGCTGCCCTTCACTACGGCCTACCGCTCCTGTCCATGCGAGGACTGTGCCTGCTGCCGCTGGAGTACGGCGAGGCGCTGGTGGCGGCATGAGCATCATGGGCCCCGGCAACGGAGCCCACGGGCACTTGAGCTGTCAACAGTGTTCCTCGATGACGTGTTGTGGCGGTCCCGTAGGGCCCAACGGATGCGCCGTGACTGTCCTGGCTCTGGGCTCCCCAAGGCAGAAGGACCGTGCAAACGCGCCAAGCGTGTCATGTCCAGCTCGACCTTCGACCCCAACACGGCCAACAAGGTCGTCTCGGTCACAACCAGCGTTCACGGCCGCCAATGAGCGGACCCGAAGAGAACATGGCAGGACCGTCACGCAACTACGGAATCGGGGGTGTCCCGAAACCGCAGGGGAGCGCGCGGCATATGAGATGAAGGCGACATGAACAGAGTAGGCGGAGCACGCCCAAAGCGACCGAATGCTGCGCTGGTCGTGGCCATCGCTGTCGCGCTCGTCGCGGCGACCCAACAGGTGGCCCGCGGGGAGCCGCAGGTCGACTCGGCTGCGCCGTTCACCCCGAAGGTACAGAGCCTCCTATCGGTCTTGACGGTCGACGAGAAGCTCAGCCTGGTCCACGGAAACGGCTTCGATTTCGCCAACTTCGCGGCGCTTGACCCAAAGGCGCTCGGCCAGGCCGGCTTCCTGCCGGGGGTGGCCCGGCTCGGCATTCCACCGCGGCGCGACGCGGACGCCTTGGGGATCAACGTGTGGGCCGATGCGACGGCGGTGCCGGCGAGGCTCGGGATCGCAGCTTCCTTCGACCGCGAGGCAACCTCGCGGCTCGGCGAGTTGGAGGGGACCGAAGGCCGTGCGTTGGGAGTCGACCTGCTCTACGGGCCCCAGGGGGGTCTGTCTCGGCTTCCCAATTGGGGCGCGAGCACAACCGCCTATGGAGAGGATCCGTACCTGAGCGCACAGCTCACCGTGCCCGAGGTCACCGGCGTCCAGGACCGAGGCCTCATGGACGAGGTCACGAACTTTGCGTTCTCCCTCGGGCAGAACGCAGGACCTGCCGCGCTCGGGGGAGCCACCCCTGCGATCGTCGACGATCAGACGGCCCATGAGCTGTATCTGGCACCCGAGGAGGCGGCCGTCAAACAAGGCCAACCTTCGTCGGTGATGTGCTCGTACGCCAGCTTTCAAATGACGCCGCTGGAGAGCAGCCCGGACTACGCTTGCCAGAACGCTCCGTTGCTGAACACCATCTTGCGCCAGCAATGGGGGTTCAAAGGTTTCGTCCTGTCCGACTACGGCGCCACGCACAGCACGTCGATCCTGCAAGGTCTCGACCAGAGTTACCCCGGGCCGACGCCGCTCTTCCCGCCATTCGACCCGGGCTACCTCGACTCGTTGTTGAAGCCGCTCGTTGACCCCAGCTCCCCCAGCTACGACCCCACCTACGCGGCGGCGCTCGATCGATCGGTAGCGCGCGTCCTGTATCAGATGGAGCGCTTCGGTTTGCTCCAATGCGCATCAGTCGCCGGCCCGGTTGCCGGCTGCACCCTTCCCATCCGCCCGAGTCTGAACAGGAGAGCTGACGCGACCACCTCCGAGGACCTCGCCGAGGCGGCGGCGGTGCTCCTCAAGAACGACCGCGGTCTGCTGCCCCTGCGGCGGGACGACTTCGAGCGTGGCGTCGCCGTGATCGGGCCGACCGCCAATCTGCTTCCGGCCAGCCCCGGCGGGGAGCGATCGCGCGGGTTCGCCGACCGCAACATGATCAGTCCGCTGGTCGCACTGAGGAGCCTGGCTCCATCTGGCGCCGCCATCACCTACTCGCCTGGCGTCGATCGGCTGGGCGCCGTGGTCCCCGCCTCCGCTGTGCCCGGCGGCTGGATGCGGCAGGCAAACGGAGTTGCAGCGGGCAGCGATGCGGTGCTCGATTTCACCGCCGCCAACCCGCTCAACGCGGGCGCCGATTATAGCTGGACGGGCACTGTCGATGTGCCGGCCGACGACACCTATGCCTTCTGGCTGCAGTCGGGAGCTGGGACCGTAACGACTGGGGGCAGGATCAACTCGACCAGTGGGGGTCCCACCCCGCTGGGTGGCGGTACCACCGCGCTCGAGGTGGATGGCAGTGGCATCGCGCTTGCCCCGTCGAGGATACTGGCGAACACGTACCCTGGCGGGAACACCGTCAACGGTCAGTACCTGGGACTGAACACGTGGGGCGCATACGTGCACCTCACGACCGGACCGCACACCATTGTCATCACCGACAACGTCCCAGCTAACGCGGTGACGCCGGTGCTCTTCCGACTCAACTGGTCGCCTGTCCAGGCGACCATCGACGCGGCGGTAGAAGCGGCCAGGAAGGCTGCCGTCGCAGTCGTGTTCGTCGACGACTCGAACACCGTCTCCTCGCCGGGCTCCGTCAATTCGCTCGGGCCCTATCAAGATCGGCTGGTGTCAGCCATCGGAGCTGCCAATCCCAATACGGCGGTCGTGCTCAACACGGGCAACCCGGTCCTGATGCCGTGGCTTCCAGGCGTCAAGACTGTGCTCGAGATGTGGTATCCAGGCCAGGAGGGCGGCACCGCCGCGGCGAAGCTGCTCCTCGGCGAAGCGGATCCGGGAGGCAAGCTCCCCATAACGTTTCCGGCCACTGCCGACCAGACGCTGTTCGCGGGGCATCCGGAGCGCCTGGCCGGCGTCAACGGGACGATCAGTTGGAGCGAGGGCATGTTCATGGGCTACCGCTGGTACGACCAGCAGAACCTCACGCCCCTGTTCCCGTTCGGATTCGGCCTGTCCTACACGAGCTTCGAGGTGTCCAAGCTGCGCGTCTCAGCCGCTGGCGACGGTGGGTTCGATGTTGGGGTGCGGATTCGGAACGTGGGGTCCAGGGCCGGCGCCGAGGTCGTGCAGGCCTATGTCGGCCCGTCGCCGTCCGTGCCCTCCACCGTCCAGCAGGCCGTCAGGAAGCTGGTGCAGTTCGACCGGGTCGCGCTCGATCCCGGCCAGGCGCAGGACGTGACCCTGCATGTCGATCCGCACGAGTTGTCGTACTGGTCGAGTGGGCAGCAGGCATGGGTACTCGGGACTGGCGTCCGGCAGATCTTCATCGGCACCTCGTCGCGCGACCTCGTCCTGCAGGGAAGCATCGAGGTCCAATGAGGCGCCGGCCCGACCAGGTAGACGAGTACGCGGGCGCAGTGATCCACTCGTCCAGCTGGAGGTTCGTGCCGGCAACTGGCGGCGGGCCGAGGAGCCGGCGCCGGCCTCCTGGTCGACCGGGCGACGGGGCCGGCATCACCTACTGGGGGACGCTCGCCGACTTGAATGCTGCCGAGCAGGTGGGCCAGCAGGCGCGAGCGCAGTCGAGCGAGGCCACTGAGGCGGAGGTGATCGACGTCCACCGCTTCGAGCTGGTCCTAGTCAACCGCGCTTTGGACCCGACCGCGCCGCTCTTCCGCCGCGTCAATCAGCTCTACGCCGATCCTGACCGGATCGACGCATCCATCGCCTCGTGCGTGACAAAGTGATCCCCAACGTATCGAAGCAGAAGGGCTACCAGTCGCTCCTGATGGGCGTGAACCGGATGCCCGGCGGTGTTTCGTGACGACCAACTGGGATGCCGGCGAGGACAGAGCTGCAAGCGAACCGACCGTTGTCGACCAGCGCAGCGAGACAGCGACCATCGCGGGCGCGGAGCTAGGTGGAGGTCACGCTATCCGGGGTCGCCTTCAAATAGCCGACTGGAACCAGCCGACGCATGCGGACCCAGGCGCTGGCATCGACGTTCAGGAGTGGAGCGCAAAGGCTCAGACCGGGAGGGAAATCATGGACGAGAAGACTGTCATTCAACGGACTATTCGCGTCCGTCGTACAGTGCGCGGAGAGCTCGGTCGCGCGCAGTCGCGAGGCGGAACCGGCGACTACCTGAGTGGGCAGACTGATCTGCTCACGATGCTCTGGCGAAGGACGCGAATTCAGATCGCGCTTCTCACCGCGCTGGCGATGCTTGCGACGCTCATGCCCATGTTCACGGCACAACCGGCGCCCGCCCGGGTCCCGACGACGGTGCACTCCGCATCATTAGCGGTGCCGCCTGTCGCGGCGCTTCAGACCTCCGCCGCCACCTCGGTGGCGACGGTCATCTCTGCGCCCATTAATTCGGCCGGGGCCATGCTGACCGAGACTGACGTCGTCTTCGTGGCAGTGGTCCAGCCGCTGGCGATCGTGGCAACGACCTCCACGACCGACTGCCCTGGCGTGGTGATCAACACGCTGGCGACGTTTGGGTTCACCCCCACCACGCTGGCCAAGACCACGCCGGGTGCGACGTCCGCGGCGTCGATCACCATGGCAGTTACCGCCGCCTGTGACGCCGCTGTGGTGGCGCCTCAGGTGGGCGCTCAGGTCCTCAAGGCGGCGAGCGTTCCCGTCGTCGAGATTGCAACGATCCTCAGCCAGGGGTTCGGTGAGACGATCGCGCAGGCAGCGGCGACACTGCAGGCGGTCGGCTTCAATGCCACCCAGATAGCGACGGCTCTGTCCGGTGCGTTCGCACTGACCGCGCAGGAGACTGCTTCGCTGCTCAAGTCGCTCGCCTTCACGGCGAGCCAGGTAGCGAGCGCGCTGATGACCGTTTACGGCCTCGGCGCCCAGGCGGTCGCCCAGATCCTCGATGCTGTCGCTTACGCCGTGAACGACATTGCCGTCGCGCTGAACACCGTGTTCGGGCTGGGCGCGCAGGCGGTCTCCCAGATCCTCAATGCGATCGGGATCGCGGTCAACAGTATCGCCTCGGCACTGAACACCGTGTTCGGGCTGGGGGCACAGGCGGTCGCCCAGATCCTCAACGCGATCGGGGTCGCGGTCAACAGCATCGCCTCGGCGCTCAACACCGTGTTCGGGCTGGGGGCACAGGCGGTCGCCCAGATCCTCAACGCGATCGGGGTCGCGGTCAACAGCATCGCCTCGGCGCTCAACACCGTGTTCGGGCTGGGGGCGCAGGCGGTCGCCCAGATCCTCAACGCGATCGGGATCGCAGCCAACAGCATTGCCTCGGCGCTCAACACCGTGTTCGGACTGGGGGCCCAGGCGACGGCCCAGATCCTCAACGCGATCGGGATCGCAGCCAACCTCATCGCCGGTGCGCTCAATGCCGTCTTCGGGCTTGGCGCACAGGCGGTCGCCTCGATCCTAAACGCCATCGGTCTGCCCGGCGATGTGATCGCGGCCGCGCTCGAGGCGGTCTTCGCTCTGCCGGCTCAGGCCCTAGCCCAGATCCTTCACGACATCGGAATCGCCGCGACGGTCATCGCCCAGGCACTGGCCAGCCTGTTCTCGCTGGGAGCGCAGGCGGTGGCAGAAATCCTCAACGCGGTTGGTTTCGCCGTCGCCAAGATCGCGGCGGCCCTGAGAGATGCGTTCGCTCTGGGAGCGCAGGCGGTGGCGCAGATCCTCAATGCCATTGGCATCGCTGTCACCCAGATCGCGGCGGCCCTCAAGGACGTGTTCGCTCTGGGGGCGCAGGCGGTGGCGCAGGTCCTCAACGCCATCGGCGTGGCCGCTGCCGATATTGCGGCAGCCCTCAGGGACCTGTTCGCCATGGGGGCGCAGGCGGTGGCCCAGATACTGCAGGCGGTCGGAGTTGCAGTCACTCAGATCGCGGCGGCACTCGAGGCCGTTTTCGCCTTGGGGGCGCAGGCGACCGCTGACATCCTCAACGCGCTGGGCGTCGCGGCCAGCGACATCGCGAGTGCGCTGCAGACCGTGTTCGGCCTGAGCTTCTCGGCCATCGCGGGGATCCTGTCAGCCCTGGGCTTCGGCGCTGAAACAATCGGGAGCGCATTGAAGGCAATCGGCGCCGGGATTGGCACCATAGTCGATATCCTCCGCAACCTGTTCGGGCTGAGTGTCGATAGCCTGATCTCGCTGCTCGAGGCCATAGGGTTTGGCATCTGCGATGTGCTGTCGTTCTTCGACATACCCTGCATAAGCATCTAGGTCCAACCTGCCATTGACATCGTGGGAGGTCGCTGCGGCGACCTCCCACCAAGCGGCTCATCACGTAAACCGAGCCGGCCTCTTCTCGATGAACGCCCGCGTCCCCTCGCGGTAGTCTGCCGTCCCAACCAAGCGCAGAGCCTCCTCGCGCTCGATCGCCAGGCCCTGTTGGAACGATAGATCAGCGCCCTCGACTGCTGGTGGAACCCCTGGCGTGGATGGCGTCCGACCGCGGGGCGGATGCCCATGCGGCCACGCTGCTCGGCTGTGCGCAGAGCCTGCGCGAGTCGATCATGGTCGCCCTGTTGCCAGTCCATCTGGCCCGTCACGAGGCCTGCGAACGGGCCGCTCGTGAGCGATTGGGGAACGCGGCGTTTGCCAGGGCCTTCGAGCTGGGCGCGTCCATGCCAGAGGAAGAGGCGATCGCCTACACGCTGGAGCAGCCTCCGCCCAACGGGCGGCGGCCTCGCCTCCGTCCCTGAAGGGACAGCCCACGAGCGTCCTGACCCGCCGCGAACTGCAGATCGCCCATCTCATCGCGGAGGGGCTGACGAGCCATCAGATCGCCGCCAGGCTCTTCATCTCGGAGCGTACGGTGACGACTCACGTCACCAACATGCTCAACAAGCTTGGGCTCAGCTTGCGGATCCAACTGGCCAGCTGGGAGACCGGAGCCGAGGAACCGGGCCAAAGATACGTAGGCCCCGAAAGATAAGTAATCGTCTAGACCTTCTGCCGACCTGGTCAGCAAGGAGCTGGGCGGCAAACAAGAACTGCGCCGCGGTTACGCCACGTCTACTTCGGCCGTGGCTCGGCAGAGCGAGGCGATCTGCCGGCATCTGTGGCCGTCGACCTCGCCGCCTGGATCATTCGCCAGACACGCTCAGGTGCCAGTGGCATGTCGATGTGCCGCACACCCAGGTGTGCCACGGCGTCGATGACCGCGTTCTGCACCGCGGGTGTGGACCCGATCGTGCCGGACTCGCCGATCCCTTTGGCGCCGAGCGCGTTGTGAGGGCTTGGCGTGACCGTTCGGCCCAGCGCCATCTCCGGCATCTCGCAGGCGGTCGGGATCAGGTAGTCGATCAGGCTGGCGGTCTGCGGGTTCCCCTGATCGTCGAAGACGACTTCCTCATATAGCGCCTGCGCCACCCCCTGCGCGATGCCGCCCTGGATTTGTCCGTCTGCAAGCAGTGGATTGATGATGTGTCCGGAGTCATCCACGGCGACGTGGTTGACCAGGCGCGCGTCACCGGTCTCGATGTCAACCTCGACCACGGCCACGTGACAGCCGAACGGGAAGGTGGGCCCAGGCTGTGCCTGGTCGAGCGCCACTTTGAGTCCATCGCCGCCTGCCGCCCGCGCAATCTCGGCCCAGCCGACAACCGATTGCGGCGCGCCGGCGACGCCGAGGCCACGGCCCGGCACGACGACGATGTCGGCGGGATTCGCCTCCAGCAAGTCGGCCGCTCGCTCGCGCCCATCATCCAGCACCTTCTCGGCAGCGACGTGGACAGCGGTGCCGCCCAGCTGGACGGAGCGAGAGCCGAAGGTGCCCACGCCGCGAGGGACCTCGGCCGTGTCGGACTGGATTACGCGAATCGAGTCCATCGGGACGCCCAGCACCTCTGCAGTTATCTGGGCGAAGGTCGTCTCGTGGCCCTGACCGTGCGGTGAGGTGCCGGAGCGCACGGTCACATAGCCCTGGTCATCGATCTCCACGGCAGCGAACTCTGTGAGTGGCTCCGCGCCCGTGATCTCGACGTACGTCGCCAGGCCGATGCCCAGCTGCAGCCGGTCGCCTCGCTGCCGGCGCTCGGCCTGCTCGCGGCGGAGCTGTGTGTAGCCGGCCAGCTGGAGGGCCGCGTCGAGCGCCGCTGGATAGTTGCCTGAGTCGTAGGGAGCGCCGGACGCCGTTGTGACCGGGAAGGCCTCCGGCTGGATCATGTTGCGCCGGCGCAGCTCCGCCGGATCCATCTCCAGCTCGACCGCCAGCAGGTCCATCGCCCGCTCCAGCATCGCGGCCGCCTCAGGCCTGCCAGCGCCGCGGTAGGCGCCCATCGGGGTGGTGTGGGTGTGCCGGAGGCTGGCGGAAAAATCGACCTTCGGCATGTTGTAGACGCCGGCCGACATCATCCCGGTCAGGCCAGGCAGGATGACCTGGATGCCTTGATAGGCGCCCAGATCGGCGGTGATCCGGGCCTGGATCCCCACCAGCCTGCCGTCGGAGGCGGCACCCAGTGTCACTTCCTGGGCCTGACCCCGACCGTGCACCATCCCCACCATGTTTTCCCAGCGGGTTTCGACCCACATGATCGGACGGCCGAGCCGCTGCGCCATCACCGCCACGATCACGTACTCGGGGTAGAGATCGCCTTTGGCACCGAAGCCGCCACCAACCGCCGGGGCGATCACACGCACCCGCTCGGGCGGCAGAGTCAGGTCGCCGGCGAGCCGGTCACGGAGTCCGTGGGGTACCTGGGTCGACGCCCAGATCTTCATGCCGCCAGTCTCAGGATCGGGGGCAGCCACGAATGCGTTGGGCTCCATCGGCACCGGCGCCAGCCGCTGGTTCATGAAGCGGCCGGTGACGACCACATCAGCGCCCTCGAGCGCCCCTCCCCCTTCCCCGACGTGATCCACGCGCAGCTCTTCACCCGCCGCCGGATCGACCACGGCCGGCAGCGGCTCCCAGTCCACCAATACGTTCGCAGCCGCGTCAACGGCTGTCTCACGCGTTTCTGCAAACAGGGCCGCGACGGGCTCGCCAACGAAGCGGACTATCTCCGCCGCCAGCGCGGGACGTCCCTTGAGGAAGGGGAACGCGGCGATGGCTCTGACATCGAGGTCGGTCGCAGTGATCACCTGGACGACGCCCGGCAACGATGCGGCTGCGGAGGTATCGAGCGATTGGACCCGGGCATGGGCATGCGGTGACCGCACGAAGGCGGCGTGTAGACACCCTGTGAGCTTCAGGTCACCGGTGTAGGATGCCCTGCCGGTCAGCAGCGCGGGGTCCTCGCGGCGGCGGACGGGGTTACCGAGGATGGAGCCGGGCATCGGCTTAATGTAATCGACGCACAGTCGCCGCCGGCTCGGCGGCTCAGACTTCGGTTACGACCTCTGAACGGTGTGGGATGGCTAGAGCAAGCTTGGCGACGAGGTCCCCTCGCTCGGTCATGTCGACCCGGTCGAGGTCGAGCCACGCCTGCATTTGCCCCAGCTCACCGCCCAGGTCCGGGACGACGCGGCACCGTCCTGGCTCGGCTCAAGGAATGCGAGCTTGCGCCGGCGGTCGGCGAGTGCAGGCTGTGGCTGCAGGGGGCAAAAGGCTGTCCGGCGAGCTGCAGCGCCCGGGTGATCGGCGGGCTTCACTGGCGCGAGCGAAGGATTCATACTCGCTCTCCCCCAGAGCACGTGTTTCGCCTGCGCTGGGATCCTCCTGATCAGTAATACGGCGGGCGGAGTTGGCGCGCCACGTCAGGAGTAACGACGGCAAGGGCGCCCGTGGTGGCGACCGCCTCCGTCTCACCGCCAGCATCAGCTTCTGGTCAGGCCACACGGGAGTTCCCGCGCGCTGTTCCGCCTCAGACCTGAGGCTGGATCTGGGGCAGCGGATCAGCGAGCCAACCGGGCAGCACACGCTTTTCCTGGCCGTGACGAACACGTCGGTTGGCTGCCATCTGTTCGGGTATCCCGGCATGTCCTTAATCGATGCTTCCGGCAATGCGCTGCCCCTCGAATATGTCCACACGAGACCAGGTGGTGATTGGCGAGGAGCCAGGCTGGTGGACTTGAAGCCGGGTGCCAAGGCATACGTAAGTGCCCCCATGGCCTGCTGCGGTGCAGGGCCAGCACTTTTGACCGCGGTCCCTTCAGGTTGTCGATGTAGGCGGCCGCCGGACCACATGGGCAAGCAGCGAGTTGCGGGCCGGGACCCGGGGGCCACGCGAGAACCAGGCCGTGACGTGAACTTACCCAACTCTGGGGAGGACGAACATGGCGATGCACAGGCGTGGGGCGTGCTGATGGCAGTCGTCGAGGTCATCGGGGACTGACCGCTTGTGCAGACCCCTTTTGCGCAATCTCACCACTACCTCGCTCTTCAGGGCATCAGACTCCACAAAACCCAGGTCATGTTGGCTGGCGCCTTATGGGGGACAGATACTTTTCCGGGCCCTCATGCGTTCGGTGCCTGATCCGGGGTGACCACGAACCAAGTACCACCCACGCCCTGGCCAGTGGTATCGCCGGGGGCCTTGTCCTTGGCGTAGTAGTAGAGGGGGAAGCCAGCGTAGACAACCTGGGTTCCCTTGCCTTCCGGGTTGGTAAGCGTGGTGAGCTTAGCCGCGATCACCCCCGACCCGGCGACGGCGGCGGTGCTCCCGGAAGTGAGGACGAATGGCGGCCAAACTGCGGCACAGCCGCCCACGCAGTTGATTTTGCCCACACCTGCTCCGCTGTCCTTCGCCCAGCGATACACGGTCATCCCGTTCGCGTCGACGAGGATGGTCATCGACTGCCCGGCCACCGTTTCCGATTTGGCCAAGACGTTGGGTGTCGGAGTCGGACTTGGAACGGGCGTGCTCGCAGGGGCGTTGGAGGCACTGTTTCCACCGCATGCGGAGGCCAGTAGGAGCGCCCCTGCCGCCTGCAGAACGAGTGCTCGACCACTTGGAAGCATGGATTCCTCCTCTCAAAGATGGACTCTCAGGGTGTACCGGGCCAGGTTACCCACCCACTTCGATCGTCCCGTCCTTCCAAACCCCCTGAAACGCCGTGTGCCGTTTACCCTCTCTGCGTCACCTCGTCCGACGGCTCGCACGTACTCGTGGAGCAGGCCACCGAGGCGATCAAAACGCTCCACAGGGCTGTAAGTAATCGGTACCGCGTCGGCCCGTTCGCCGGCCCGGCGCTGCCCGAGGCCCTCGTCTGGCCGAGGCTGGGGTATGTCACCTTCGGCGAGGAGGAGAAGGTGTGGCCTTAGCCATCGCCAGAGGGGAGCCTCGTGCCGGTGGCACATCCGTGCTGGTTGATGCGGAAGGACCTGCGCTCCATGGATCACTGATGGGGCTGCGGCAGCTCAGCCGGCCGGGGGCTTGATGACCTGCAGCTCGCCCGCGGCGGTGCCCGTGACGTACACGGTCCCGGTGGCAGGGTCGACGGCGACGCCGTTGGGCTGACGGACCGCGGGGAGCATGGCCAGCTTCCGGGTGGCCGGCGTCGAGACGTCGAGCTCGACGAGAGTGCTGGAGGCGGTCAGCGTGACCCACAGGTGCTTGCGCTGCGCGTCGAGGGCAAGGCCGTATGGGGCACCGGCGAGCGCGACCCTGCCGATCAACTCCGGCCTGGGCTGAGTCGAGAAGACCAGGACGGCCTCACCCTGGGTGTCAGCGACGTATAGCCGGTCGGCGGCCCACACAACGTGCGTCGGTTCCACGCCGGCGGCCGCCGAGGCCAGCGGCTGCAGTGCGACGGCGTCGTAGACCTGCAGCTTCCGGGAACGAACTCCGATCACCGCCAGCATGCCATCGGCCGCCAGTCCACCCGGCTGCTGGGGAGCGGCCAGTGTCGCGACCACCCGATCGCCCTCGATCACCGACACCGAGTCCGAGAGCTCGTTCCCGACGAAATAGCGGCTGCCGATGGCGACGGCGTCGTGCGGCTGACGGCCGACAGGGACCTCGGCCGCGATCTCGCGGCCGGGCACGTCGACGAGCACCAACCGCCGGGCCGCCTCCGCGGGCGCCACCAGGGGCCCGCCGGGCGCGGCAAAGCGAAGGTGGCGGGGAGCCGCAGGCAGTGGCACGCGCCGGACGAGCCGGCCGTCCCGGTCCGTCAGCGCCACCGAGTCCGGCGCGTGCAGGCCGACCGCGACCAGGCCGGTGACGGGATCGACTGCGATCCCCTCCGGCTTCGGACCGATCATGAAGACGCTGCCGGCGGGGGTGGCCGACACCGGCAAGGCTGAGGCCGGCGCTGGCACGGAACTTCCGGAGGACCCTCCGGACGTTTCGCAGGCGACCACCATCACCGCCAGGGCGGCGCCGAGCCACGGCCCCAGTGGCCGCCTGGTCCCGCCGGCAGCGCTCCTAGAAGCCGAGCGCAAGCCAGTAGGCGGTGACGTAGCCGCCGGTCAGCACGAGGAGCGCACCGCTGACGCCCTCCAGCATGCGGCCACCCACCAGGCGGGCGCGGGTCACGACGGCCCCCTTGAACAGCGCCGTGGCCACCGTCAGCACGGTTACCACGAAGCCCATGCCCAGGCCGTAGAGCGCGAACTGGCCGGCGCTGCGGGCCGGGTCGTGAGCCGCCGTTGCAAGCCCCACGACCGTGAGGAAGATGGGCAGGGCGCAGCCGAGCGAGGCGGCGGCGTACGCGAGACCGTAAGCAGCGTACCCGCGATAGCCGGGTGAGCGGGCGGCGGTCGCAAGCCGGGCGGCGGTCCGATCACCGACGGAGCTGTAGACCCTCCCGCCGGACAGCAGGTAAGCGCCGGCCGCGGCGAGGCCGACGCCCACCAGCAGACCGGCGACGGGCAGCGCTGACCCCAGGGCTGTGCCGATGGCGGCCAGCAGCAGGCCGGCCGCGCCGAACGTGAGCACGAACGCGCTGCTCATGGTGGCCGCGACGGCGAGCGCGCGCATGCACCGTGCGGCCGTCGAGGCCGAGGTCTCGAGCGAACCGAGGTAGAGACCGAGGTACGCGGGCAGGAGGGCGAATCCGCACGGGTTGACTGCGGCCAGCATGCCCGCGCCGAAGGCATAGCCGAAGGGCAGGACAGCCCCGACGGCGGCGAGCGCCGCGGCCGGCCCGGCAACGAGCTGGTCCACCCGCAGGAAGGCGCCCACTCCGTTCGCGGTCCTGGCGGCGAGGACGGCGGCGCCGACGACCGCGATGGCGATGGCCCACGCCGACGCGGCGCGAACGCTGGGCCATCTCCGCCCGGTTCGGCCGGCTGGCGCGATGGTCATGCGCCCGAGGCGAGAGCCGCGACCAGCTGGCGCAGCGCGCTCTCGCCGAACGCGGATGGCACCTTCCTCACGACCCGGCCGGTGCGGTCGAAGTAGACGCTCGTCGGGGTGTCGAGAACACCGTACTGCGTGAGGGCCGACCGATCCACCGCGTACGCGGCGGGGTAAGTGGTCCCCGTCCTCTCGAGCTGGCGGACCCCGTCGTCGTGGTTCCCGAGGCCGACATATGGCCCGATGTCGACCGCCACGAACGTCACCCGGCCCTGGTAGTCGCTCGCAACGCGAGCGAAGCCGGGCATCTCTGCCCGGCAGACCGTTCAAAGCCCCGCGAAGTAGAGCAGGACGACCGGCCGGCCGGCGGCGAAGACAGCGCTGAAGTGCCCGTCGTGGCCGCCGAAGACCGGGTCGCCCTGGTAAGCGACAACCGGGAAGTCGGGCACGCCGGGCAGGGTCGGGGACGGCGCCACGGAAGGAGGTGCGGTGCTGACGGGCGCCGTGGGTGTCGCCGCGAGGGTGGAGGCGGGACGCGGAGCGGTCGCACTCGATTGCGCCGGTCCGCAGGCGGCGAAGGCCAGCATGGCCAGCATGGCCAGAGCGCTCGCCGCGCGGCTCATCGTCACGTTCATCGATCTTCCTCCACGAAGCGGTGGCCTCGCCAGCCCGCTGACCTCGCAGCCGTGACCGATCATCCGGCTGCCAGCGCTGCTGCGAACGTTGCCGAGATGGCCGCATAGCCGGCGGCGCTGGGATGGAACCCGTCAACGCCGACCCAATCCGGGTGCAGGTCGGGCACCTCGCCGCCCGCGTGCAGGTCCACCAGTACCGCCCCCTCCCGCTGGACGAGCCGGGCGATCGCCGCGTTGTAGGCGTCGACCGCGGCGTCCAGCTCGGCCGCCGGCGGCGCGCCGGCGGCGAACGGGCACCGCGCCGTACCCGCCCGGCACTGGAGGTAGATCGGCAGCCGGTCCAGGTGCGGGGTGTTGGCCACCAGCACCCGGGCGGCGCCGCCGCGGCGCGCGGCGTGGACCAGCTCCTCCAGCCGCGCCTCGTAGTCGGCCGCGCTCACGCCGGCCGCGAGGTCGTCGACGTTGAGCCAGACCGTCACCAGGGTCGGCCGGACCGTCAGCGCCTCCGGCAGCTCGTCCGTCAGCGCGGCCTGGGTCGTCTCGCCCGGGATGCCGAGGTTGTAGTACACAGCGGTCGGGGGTAGGGCGGTCAGGTAGAAGACCGTAGGCCAGGCCTGGCGGCGCGGATCCGCCGCCCCGATGCCGGCGGTCTCGCTGGCCCCGATGGCCGCGTACACGACCGGCGCCGGTGTGGTCGCCACAGCCGCCGGCGGCCTCGCCAGGCCGGGCCGCGCGGCCGGCCCGCCCGACGTGCACGCCGCCAGCAGGAGGAGGAGCACCACGGCGCCCTGCCTCATGCCTCGACCACCGCCTCTCGGGCCGGCAGCTGGGCCGCCCGCAGGGAGGGGATGCCCCCCGCGACCACCGCCAGCGCGCCGGTCCCAAGCCAGCCCGCGAGCGGGATCAGGACCGGCACGCCGACCAGGTCCAGGCTCCCCAGGCTGTGAGCCACCAGGTACTGGTTCACGGCCAGCCCTATCAGCTCCGCGATCACGATGCCAGCCATGGCGCCGGCGGCACCGCCGGCGAGGCCCAGCCCCAGCGCCTCCAGCAGGAACCAGCGGAGAACGTCGCGGTCGCGCCCGCCGATCGCCTTCACCACGCCGATCTCCCGCCGCCGCTCGTAGAGCGCGGCCAGGAGCGCGTTGGCGATGCTGAGCAGCGCGATGGCCAGGGCCACGCTCCCGATCGAGCCCAGCACGACGTTGACGATGCCCAGGTACTGCTCGACCGACGCGACCAGGTGCTCGGGCGCGCTGGTCGCGTATCCCAGCACGAAGATCTCGGCGCGCACGTCGTGGACGTCGGCCAGGCTGGACGCGATGACCACCGCGCCGCTGTACGGCGAGGTCGGCAGCGGGAAGTCGCGGCTCCCCGCGCCGCCCAGTTCCCACTGACGCGCCGCCTGGGCCTGGGCGACGGGCACGACGAAGTCGCCGTCGGTGACGTCCTGGGCCACCACGCCCACCACTACGGCCCGGTACGAGCGGCCGTGGACCAGGCCCGGTGGCCCGGCCTCCACTCGCGGGGTCGTGAGCATGACCTCCTCACCCAGCACCGAGCGCGGATGGCTGGCGTCGACGTGCGTCTTCTCGAGGAAGTCGGTCGTGGCCGCGACTTCGGTCATGGAGGCCGGCGCCGGCAGGCGTCCCGCGAGGACGGTGATCGGCAGGCTGCGCGCCTGCGTCATGTCCGTTCCGATGATGTCGTCGAAAAACGTGCCGCCCTGCGCGGGCAGCTCCTGCACCGGGCTGGTCAGGACCGGGATCACCCGGCCCACATGGGGAGCCCCGCGGATCGCGGCGAGGTCGGCGTCGGTGAGGTCGTGCGGCGCGTCGGTCTCGAAGTTGTCGCTCTCGAGCTGGTTGAGCCGGGGTCGCGCGTCCGCCACCTTGATGACGGAGACGGGACCGCCCTGGCCCAGGTGCTCGATCACCTTGGTGTCGGCGGCGTTCGTGATAATGGCGAGGGCGACCAGCAGCCCGCTGCCGAGCGCAACGCCGAGCATGGTCAGCGCCGTCCGGACACGCCTCCGCAGCAGGTCGCGCACCGCCAGAGTGAGCGCGTCGTTCCACCTCATGACGGCCGCAGCCTGCCGTCAGCGAGCTCGCAGGACACGTCCGCGCGCCGGGCGACAACGGGGTTGTGCGTGACCACGAGCAGGCTGCAGCCGTGCTCCGACCGCAGCGACCCCAGGAGGTCCAGGACCACCCGCGCGGCAGTCGCGTCCAGGTTGCCCGTGGGCTCGTCGGCCAGGATCAGGCGCGGGCGGTTGGCCAGGGCGCGGGCGACGGCGACCCGCTGGCGCTCGCCGCCGCTCAGCGCCGAGGGCCGGTGCTCCTCGCGGCCGCCCAGCCGGACCGCGGCGAGCAGTTCCCGGGCACGGGCCCGGCGCTCCATTCTGCCGACTCCGTCCAGGGCCAGGGCGAGCTCGACGTTCTCCAGCGCAGTGAGCGTCTCGAGCAGGCCGAAGTGCTGGAAGACGAAGCCCACGGTCCGCCGGCGGTAGTCGGCCAGCGCGTCGCCGGCCAGCCGGTCCAGGGCCTGGCCGCCAACCACGACCGTCCCCCGCTGCGGGCGCTCGAGGCCTCCGATCAGGGCCAGCGCGGTGGACTTGCCGGCGCCCGACGCGCCCATGAGGGCGAGGTAGCCGCCGGCAGGCAGGTCGAGGTCCAGCCCGTCCAGCACCGTCACCGCGCCATAGCGGTGGCCCACGCCGCGGACGCGCACCTCCGCTCCGCTCCGGTTGGCCGGAGCTGCTCTTGGTCCGCCCCACGGGCGGTCAGCGGTCAGGCTCAACAGATCCTGGCCCCGGCGGGGTCGGATCTCGGTCCAGCCGCGCCTGCGATCCGGACCATGGCCGCGGCCGGGATCGAGAGCGGCCGCGTCGTCCTCGTGATGAGCAGGTCGGTGTCCAGCCGGCCGCCGTGCACCGTGGGGCCGAAGGGGCTCCAGAATGAGCCGTCGGCCGTGATGGTCAGCTCGGCCGGCAGGTCGGCCAGGCCGGCGTCCACACCCAGGCCGTGGTCCACCGCCCGGCCTCGGCGCACGATCGGGCGGACGACGTGGTCCTCGTCGGGGACGTCCAGCGAGCGGTGCAGCTCGCACAGCCGGGCCAGCTCCTCCGGCTCTAGGCCCTCGGTGGTGGTCGCCACCCGGACGCGGACGCCCAAACCGCGGAGGCGGGGGATGGCCTCGATGACCTTGGCGAAGTTGCTGGGACCCCGCATCTCGTCGTTCGCCGCCGGGTCGGCGCTGTCGAGCGAGACCTGCACCGCGAAGTCCCGCCCCGCCAGAGGCGCAAGGTCGGCGAGCAGGCGGCGCGTGAAGAGGGTCCCGTTGCTCAGCACCAGCGTGGGCAGGTCGGCGGCCATCGCGGCCAGAGCGCCCGGGAGGCCACCGACCAGGAACGGCTCGCCGCCAGTCACGCCGAGCGCTGTGAAGCCCTCGGCTCGCGCCTCGGCCGCGATTTCGGGCAGGCGCTCGATCGGCAGCTGCCGACGCGGCACGCGCGGCGCAGACTCGGTCAGGCAGTACGTGCAGGCCAGGTTGCAGTGGTAGTTGGCGTAGACCCAGAGCCGGCCTCCGATCAGCCCCTCGGCCACGGCCTGGGCAACACTGGTCATATCGGCAGCTCCAGGGCGGTCGCGAAGCGGTTGAGCATCACGGTCGTCGAGCCGAGCGTGACCAGCTCCAGGACCTCGGGCTCGTCGAAGTGCGGCCGGAGCAGCTCGACCGCTCCGGAAGGCCGGTGGGAGAGCGCCTCGCAGAAGCCCAGCAGCGCCCGCTCCCGCGCGTCCCAGCGCTCGGGCGGCGGAGCCTCGCCCCGCAGGGCCGCCAGCTCGTCGGGTGCGAACCCCATGCGCCGGGCCATCCCGGTGTGCGTCTCCGTGCAGTAGCAGCAGCGGTTGGCCGCCGACACGCCCAGCACCACGATCTCTTTCAGGCACGGCGCGACGCTGGTCGGGCCGAAGACGGTGCCAGGGAAGGGCAGGGTCGCCTCCAACAGCTCGGGCACGTTGGCCAGCGCCGCGGCGATCGGGCCGGGGTCGCCCCGCTCGTAGTAGGGCCGCGCCAGCAGCGGCGCCCGCTCCCTGGTCAGCAGCTCGACCTTGGCCATCGTCAGCCAGCCTCCTCCACTGCGATTCCATGATCGGCCAGCCAGGCCGAGACTGCAGGCGCCGCACTCGGCTCGCCCTCGAGCTGCCGGGCCAGCCGGCGCAGCTCCGCGCCGGAGTCCACGTCGGGCCATGGCGGCAGCAGGACCGGGTCGCCCAGCGCCGACCGGGTGTGCGCGAGGACGTCCTCACTGCCCGTGGGCGCCTCCAGGTAGGCGCGCGCGCGCGCCGGTGCCGGGGTAGCCGCGCCGCAGCCCGACCAGGTAGTAGCCGCCGTCCAGCCCGGGTCCCAGGACGGCGCCTCGCGTCGCCAGGGCCGCGGCCGCAGCGTTCAGGAGCCGCTCCGGGATCGTCGGGGCGTCGGCGCTGACCGCGATCGTGAACGGCGCTGGCAGCTCGGAGACCTCCAGCAATGCCTGGCCCAGGCCGGGCCGCCGCTGCACCGCGTGGAAGCCGGCCTGCACCTCGGCCGTGCGCAGCGCCGGGTGCGCCAGCGCCCGGCCGACGAGCTGCACCGTCCAGCCGTAGCCCTCCTCGTCGAGGCCGAGCGCCGCCAGCGCCTCGGCCCGCACGAGCTTGAGCGGCGGTTAGGTCCCGGACGCTCCTGCCCGTGCGCCGGCGCAGGACGGCGGCCACCATCCGGTTGCCCAGCCGGGCGTGCCATGGCAGGGCCCAGGCTGCATCCGCTCGCGGCGCCCGAGAACGAGGTCGGCGCCAGAGGCCGCGGCTCGCTCCAACGCCGCCACATCGGCCGGGTCGCAGGAGCCGTCGCCGTCGAGGAACACGACGAGCGCGTGGTCCATCGCCGCGGCCGCCTCTCACCCTCAGTTGTGGTCGCCCAGACCTCCAGCTCCCAGATCACTCCTTCGCCATTGCGTACATCGCCGACAACGTGAAGCGTGACTTCCGTTTGCACATCGTCGCGGCCGATTTGCTTCGCACGGATCACCACTTCTTCCGTCCGCGAGCCACCTTATCGACGACTCATAACGTGGCTGACGTACGGAAAGGTCCAGGCCTGAATCGACACCGGCGAGCACTTCGAGGGACATGCGGTCGCGTACCTCCGCTCGTGTCGCACACCTGAGTCCGGCTTCGGCACGCTGATGCAGACAATCTCGGCAGACGAGTTCCTGGGCAAACGTTGCCAAGTTCGCGGGTGCGATACGGTCCGAGGGCCTGACCAGTGGGCCGGCCTGTGGATGCGGGTCGACGGCCCCGACTCCGGCCGCCACCTCGCATTCGACAACATGCTGGACCGTCCAATCAAGGGCACCACCGACTGGACACGCTATGCCGTCGTCCTCGACGTCGACAAGACCGCGGTGGCCATTGCCTTTGGAGTCCTGGCCGGGGAGAGGGGAAGCTGTGGGTGTCCGACTTCAGCTTCGAGGAGGTGGCAGAGGATGAAGCCGGTGACCGGTGCTGCCATGCGAACACGCCCCGAGAACCTGGACTTCTCATCTTCGGACGGCTGACCAGTGACGGCTGACCAGAGCTGACGCGGACTCAGAGGTTCGAGCCAAACGTATACGGCTGAAACGGCGCGTCGGTGCCCACGTTGAGCTGGATCACTGTGTGAGCACCCAGCGGTATCGAACGCGGATCGCCGGCGAACCGCTGTCCGTTGACGTAAGCGATCACCTGGCCACTGTTGGGACCGACTTGAGAGGTACTGAGCGGCTGGCCCCAGATGTCGAAGAAATTGCCGAGCGTGAACGTCCGCTGCGCCGGGGCTTCGATGTGGATGATCCCGTCGGTCGCATGCGTGTGCAGCCAGTAGAAGCAAGAACCGCTGACGACGAACGGCCCTGCCTGTGTTTGCTCGACCTGCGGATTCGGGATGCCGATCCCCTGCGGGACCGGCTTTTGCTGGCCGCTGACGAAGACAGCCAGGTGGGCGTGGATGTGGAACAGCACCTGCTCGTTGGTCTGGCACTGGATCCCATCCACGGTCTGTCCTGTGACGCCTGTCGAGCTCGACGCGGACGAAGACGTGTTGCCGCGCTGCGACACCACCACGACAAGCGCGACGACGGCGAGGACGAGCACCACCGCAGCCGGCAGCAACCAACCCGGGAGCTCCGCCCTTCGGGGGGATCGTTTTTGTCGGCGTGGTGAACCCGTCTCAGTTGGTGGGCGGCGCTTCTTCGTCATCGGCGTTCCATCATGCACATGAAATGAGTGACGCTACCGAGCTCTGTTTTACTGCTGCCACCGAACTGGCCAGGCGCATCCATGCCAGGGAGCTGTCACCCGTCGAGTTGCTGACGGCTGTGCTCGGCCGTGTAGAGGCATTGGACCCGACGATTCATGCCTTCGTCACGCTGGACGCGGAGCGGGCCAGCGCGGCAGCCCAGGACGCGGAAGCAGCAGTGATGCACGGCGACCGGCTGGGCCCCTTGCACGGCATCCCGGTCTCGGTCAAGGACCTCGAGCCGGTTGCCGGCGTGCGCCTGACCTATGGATCGAGGTTCTATGAGGACGACGTGCCGCACTTCGATGGTGCCGCGGCAGGCCGCCTGCGCCGGGCGGGAGCCATTCTCTTCGGCAAGACCAACACGCCCGCGTTCGGCCACAAGGACATGTGCGACAACCTGCTCATGCCGGCCACCCGCAATCCCTGGAATCTGGAGCGGACGTCCGGGGCGTCCAGTGGAGGAGCGGCCGCCGCGGTCGCAGCCGGCTTCGGGCCGATCGCGCATGGCACGGACGGGGCCGGCTCGATCCGCATCCCGGCGGCGCTGTGCGGCCTCTTCGGATTGAAGCCCTCATACGGGCGGGTGCCAAATTGGTCTGCAACCGATCTCTGGGGAGCGAGATCCCATCCCGGTCCCATCGCTCGCACAGTGCGCGACGCGGCGCTGATGCTGGGGGTTATGGCCGGGCCGGATCCTCGTGACCCGCTGTCGATCGACAGCCCGGCCGAAGACTATGTGGCCGCGTGCGACGGCGGAGTGCGCGGCCTTCGCGTGGCCTGGAGCGCCGACCTGGGTTACGCACCGATCGATCCGGAGGTACGCCGCCTCACCGCTGCGGCCGCGCGGTGCTTCCAGGACCTGGGGTGTCACGTCGACGAGACGAACCCGGGCTGGGATCATCCGGGCCCGTGGCACGCGTCCATCTACAGGGCCTCGATCGCCGCGCGGCTAGGAGCGCTCGCAGATCAGCGGCCCGAGTGGATCGACCAATCGCTGGCGCATGTGATCGAGCTGGGTCGGGGTGTGACGGCCCCTGAGCTGCTGGAGGCGCAGGCCTCCCGTACCCGGTTCTACGACCAGGCAACGTCCTTCATGAGCGGTTACGACCTGCTGCTGACGCCTGCGATGCCTTGCGGCGCCTGGTCATACGAGCGGCCGCCTGCAGAGATCGACGGCAAACCGGTCCAGCGGGTGGCTGGCGGTCGCTGGCCCCTGATGTACCCGTTCAATCTGACGGGCTGGCCGGCCGCCTCCGTGCCATGCGGCTTCACGGTCGAAGGGCTCCCCGTTGGCCTGCAGATCGTGGCGCCCTGGCACCAGGACGCGCGTTGCCTGCGCGCCGCGGCGGCCTTCGAGGCCATGCAGCCGTGGGCACAGCACCGCCCACCGACGGACTGAACCTCATGCGAGCGCGACGCCTCGCTTTCGCAGCTCGCCCACCAGCTCGTCGGACAGGTCGATCCCGACCGCCGCGCGGCGCGTGCGCTCAGCGTGGCGACGGTCACCCGGGGCGCGGCCGCCGAGCCGGCGGATGTCAGCGGTCAGCCGGTCCATACGCTCGGGGAAGCCTGGTGCCAGAGCATCCGGGTCTATAGCTACGAAGCAGTGGCCGACGTTGCTCTCCTGATCCGACTCCATGTAGGTGCCGGCAACCTCGGGGCCGACCGCGGCCGCAGACAAGACACCGCTCAGGACCTCGACAAGCAGCGCCAGAGCGAAGCCCTTGTCTCCACCAAGGGGCAGCAGGCTGCCGGCGATTGCCGCCTCGGGATCGGTCGTCGGCTGACCCTCCGCGTCCAGTGCCCAGCCCTCCGGGATCGGCTCTCCGACCCTCGCTGCCTTGAGGATTCGACCCCGGGCTACTTGACTGGTCGCCATGTCCACGATCACCGGTTCCTCCGACGTCGGGAACCCCGCCGCGATCGGGTTGGTGCCGAGGTACGGTGATCGGCCGCCCGGTGGCGGGATCGCCGGCGGTGTATTGGTGAAGGCCAGTCCGATAAAGCGGGATCCGGTGAATCGACGCAGGTAGAAGCCCAGCGATCCCAGGTGGTTGCTTCGGCGCACGGCCACGACGCCCGCCCCGACCGCCCGCGCCAGCTCGGTCGCAACCTCGACCGCGCGGGTCCCTGCGACAGGGCCCAGGCCGTTGTCCGCGTCAAGCGCCGCCACCGCTGGCCTGTCGCTGGTCAGGCGCATCTGCGGGCGCGGGTTGATCAAGCCGGCACGAAGGCGGTCCAGGACGAACGGAAACCGACTGAGACCATGTGCAGCCTGACCTTCCAGCTCGGCGTCAATGAGGCTTTCTGCGACGACCGCCGCGTCTGAGGGTGGGACGCCGAGCGCAACGAGGGCGCCACTGGCCTGCTGTCGAAGATTCTGGGCCGTGAAGCGGGGCATGTTGCTGAGTTGCGAGCACATCATGCCCGATGACATGGAGCCCTGGGGGCTGCCGCACTCAAGCTGCCACACTTAAGTGGATGGCGGGTGACGAGGCTGGCCAGATCAGTACGCGTGACCTGAACCCTGCCACACAGTTCCCGCTGCTGTTCGAGCAGGAGTATTTCAACGTGTTCCGGACGATCCGGGCAATGGTGCTCAACGACCATGAGGCCGAGGAACTGACCCAGGAATCTTTCACCCGCGCCTACCGGGCCCGCCTTCGCTACCGGCCGACGGCACCGCCAGGTGCCTGGCTCCACCGCATCGCGGTGAATACGACGATCTCTCACCTGCGCCGTCAGAAGCTGGCTCGGATCTTGCCGATGCGACTGTACCAAGCGCCTGACGATCGGGACTATGCCAGGATCGAAGCCCGCACCGTTGTCGAGGCCGCCCTCGCTGAGCTGAGCCCCAAGCTGCGTGCCGCGGTCTATCTGCATTTCTACCTGGGCTACTCCCGCGATGAGGTGGCTCACGCCCTGGGGATCCCGAGCGGTACGGTGGCATCTCGGATCGCCAAGGCGATGGTCGTGATGCGCCGGAAGCTGGCACCAGCTCAGGATTTCAAGGGGCTGGACAAAGACTGCTCAGGGATGGACACTGAACAAAATCCGGCCTCCGGCCGTTCGTAGATGTAACGTGAATCGAGATCCTGGCGACAGCGAGGTGATCGCAGCTTTCCGAGCAGAGGCTGCGACGTGGAGCCCCAAGCGCGTGCCGAACCTCCTGGACCTCACGCAGACCCTCGAACACCACTGGCGCCGCCCGGTCGCGTTTGCATCCGCGATGGGATCACTGGCGCTGGCGGTCGTCCTCGTCATCTCCCTGCTCGTGGTCGTCGTCATGCCCGGCAGCGTCCCCGGCATCGAGTACGTCAAGGACCACCTGGCCACCCGCCCCGGCCCCTGACGGGCTGCGGCTTGTTCAGGAAGACAGCCGACGTCTACGACCTCGTTTACGCATGGAAGGACTATGCGGGCGAGGCGTCACGGCTGTGCGAGCTGATCGGGCGCCCGGGTGGGACGCTGCTCGACGTTGCCTGCGGCACGGGGAAGCATCTTGAGCACCTTGCGGCTCACTACCGCTGCGAGGGACTGGAGATCGACCCCGGGATGGCTCAGATCGCCCGCGCCCGCGGCTTCACCGTCCACGAGGGTGACCTGGCGACCTTCGACCTGGGCCGGCGCTTCGACGCCGTGACCTGCCTGTTCAGCTCAATCGGTTATGCGGATGGTCTCGACGTGGCGGTTGCCAATCTCGGCCGCCACGTCGCGCCCGGCGGGGTCCTGGTGGTCGAGCCCTGGCTCAGTCCCGAGATTGTCGTCCCTGGGCGCGTGAGCGTGCACACGGCCGACACGGAGCGGGTGAAGGTCGCGCGGATGAACTCGATCGATGTCGAAGGCCGTGCCTCCGTGCTGAAGTTCCATTACCTGGTCGGCCGCGAGGGGGCAGTCGAGCATCTGACCGAGCGCCACGTCCTGTGGCTCTGGACGCGCGACGAGTACGAGGCGGCCTTCGCGAGGGCCGGGCTGCAGGCCGCCTACGACGAGTACGGGCTGATGGGGCGGGGGCTCTGGCTGGGACTCAGAAAAGCGTGATGTCCTCGCCGACCCCCTGCGCACGCGCAGCGTCCAGCACCACCTTGCCGGCTGCGATGTCCCACAGCGCCATCCCGTGTGACTCGAAGATCAGCGGCGCCTCGCCATCGGGCACCACGGTCTTGCCGGCCAGGATCGCGCCCAGCTCCAACGCGCGGTCCACGTCGTAGCCGGCGCAGAGCAGATCGCCGCTCTCCAGGCGTGCGGCGTCGAGCTGGTCGACCACCACGGCCCGCGCCCGGTGTACGAGGTCGGCCGGCAGTTCGGCCCGGGTCGAGAAGTTCGAGCCGGCGCCCACAACCAGCGCACCCGGCTTGACCCAGGCAGCTTCGATGACCGGTCTGGCACTGTTGGTGATCGTCACCACGACGTCTGCGCCGCTCACCGCCTCCTCCGCCGACCCGGTGGCGACAGCGCCGAGTTCGGCCGCGAAGCGGTGGCGATGTTCGGGCGTCCGGCTGAACACCCGTAGTTCGTCGATCTGCAGCGCGCGACGCAGCGCCGCGACCTGAGTGCGCGCCTGCCAGCCGGCGCCGATCACGGCGACCCTCTTGGGACCGGGCGACGCCAGCCGCCGCGCCGCCACGCCGGTCGCCGCTCCAGTGCGGAACGTGCCCAGGCGATCGCCCTCGATCAGCGCGATCGGCGCGCCGCCGAGGTCGTAGAGCACCACCAGGAACCGAGCCTTTCCGCCACCCACTGTGTAGGATTTCAGCCCTGACACGCCACCGCCGGGCCAGCTGGCGAACATCACGTTCAGTACGCCGCCTGGCGGAAAGACCCGGCGACGGGGCTGGTTCTGCGCCTCACCGTTTCCCAGGTCAGTCATGGCCGCCTCGACGGCGTCCATCACGGTGCCGACGTCGCCGAGGCGTCCAACGTCGGCCTCACGCAGCAGGAGTGCCATGGCCGAGAGAATAGCGAGGATGCATGGGATGGAAAAGGCGGTGCTCCAGATCGGACTGATCGGGATGGGCACTGTGGGGACAGAGGTCGCCGACCGCCTCCTCAACCGCCGCGGCACGCTACGGCGCCGGGCCGGCGTCGACCTGCTGCTGAAGCGCGTCCTCGTTCGCGACGCCGATCGTCAGCGCGGCATCGAAGTGCCGGCGGGCCTGCTCACGACAGATGCCTCGGCCCTGCTCGACGACCCGGACCTGGACGTCGTCGTTGAGGTGGCCGGCGGCGACGAACCGGCCCGGACGTTTCTCGAGCGGGCGATTCGGAGCGGCAAGCACGTGGTGACCGCCAACAAGGTGGTCATGGCCCGGCACGGCCCGGAGCTGCTGGAGCTGGCCGGCGAGATGAACGTGGACCTCTATTTCGAGGCGGCGGTCGGTGGGGGTATCCCGCTCATCAGCACCTTCAAGGTCGACCTGCTCGCCAACGACATCCAGCGGATCATGGCCGTCATCAACGGGACCACCAACTTCGTGCTGGGCCGGATGGCCAACCAGGGCCTGACCTTGCCAGAGGCGGTCGCCGAGGCCCAGGCAGCCGGCTATGCAGAGGCCGACCCGACGGATGACGTGGGTGGTTTCGACGCCGCCTACAAGCTGGCCATCATGGCTTCGATCGGCTTCGGGGCGCGCGTGCGCCCGGCCCAGGTCTATCGAGAGGGCATCGCGGGCATCGAGCCGGTCGACTTCCGGTACGCGAGGGAGCTCGGCTACGAGGTCAAGCTGCTGGCGTACGCCGCGCGTGACGGCGATGGCTCCCTCGAGGCTCGCGTCCACCCGGTCCTTGTGCCGCATGGCCACCCGCTGGCAGCCGTCGACGGACCGGCGAACGCCGTCTACATCGAGGGTGATTTGGTCGGCCAGGTGCTCCTTCAGGGCCTTGGCGCAGGCGGCCGGCCGACCGCATCCAGCGTGGTCGGTGACATCATCGACCTGGCTCGCTCCATCCACCGTCAGGTGCAGAACAGAGCCGCATTCCAGTTCGACCCGGACGTCCGGGTGATGTCGATGGACGAGGTCCGCTCGCGGGCCTACTTCCGATGCCATGTCGCCGACCGGCCCGGCGTGCTGGCGAAGATCTGTACCGTCTTCGGCGAGGAGGGTGTGAGCATCGCCAGCGCGATCCAGAAGGAATCCGACGACGTGTCTGCCGAGTTCGTGGTGACCACGCATCCCGCGCCCGACGCGGCCCTGCGCCGCACCCGGGCCCGGATCGGGGAGCTCGACGTGGTCGACGCCGTCAATTCGTTTCTCCGCGTGCTCTGAACAGATGCCGGGCTGGGAGGGGGTAGCCAAGGCCGAGCTGCATGTCCACATGTTCGGCGCGATCCCGCCGGCCATACTGCTGGATCTGGCGCGCCGCCATCGAGTAGGACTGCCGGCGGACATCAAGGCTGGGCTCCGGGGAGGCTTTCGATTCCGCGACTTCGACCACTTCAGCGAGGTCCTGCGGACGCTGCGTCCCTGCGTCCAGACGGTGGAGGATCTCGAGCTCATCACCTACGGCCTTGGCCGCGAGCTCGCCGTTCAGCGCGTCAGCTATGCGGAAGTCATGGTCACCCCCATGGGTCTCGAGCTGCGAGGCATTCGATTCCCGGCGTCGCTGGAGGCCATGAACCGGGCCCGGGAACGGTTGCGGGCGGACTTCGGCCTCGAGCTGCGCTGGATTTTCGACTTCAACCGCAGCGTGCCGGATCCGGCCGAGTGCCGCTACTGGGCGGACTACGCGACCGAGGTAGCGATTGCGGGTCGGGGAGCCGGCGTCGTCGCCCTGGGCATCTCAGGCGCGGAGAAAGGCAATCCGCCCGAACAGTTCGCTCCCTGGTTCGAACGTGCCCGGGTGTCGGGCCTTCACAGCGTCCCCCATGCTGGGGAGCACGCCGGGCCGGACAGCGTGTGGGGTGCGATCACGGCCCTCGGAGCCGAACGGATCGCACACGGCGTCCGTGCGATCGAAGACCCGGCGCTGGTGGCGTATCTGGCTGAGCACCGGATCGCGTTGGATGTCTGCCCGAGCAGCAACGTCAGCCTCGGCGTGTACCGATCGCTGGCGGCCCACCCTCTGCCCCGCCTGCACAGGGCCGGCGTGCCGGTGACCGTAAACTCCGACAATCCAACGATGTTCGGAGTCACCCTCAATGACGAAGTCGCCGGGCTGAGCACCGAGCTTGGGCTGGACGAGACTGCCGTATTAGAGATCGTCGACAACGGCTTTCGCTTTGGCTTCGAGGCTGGGGCGTCGTGCGTGACGGCGTAATCGCCCGATACCGCGACTGGCTTCCGATCACCTCGGCCACGCCGGCGGTAAGCCTACTGGAGGGCTCTACTCCGTTGGTTCCCAGCCGCACGATCGGTCCCTCCCTTGGCCTGAACCGGCTCTTCTTCAAATATGAGGGCCTGAACCCAACCGGCTCTTTCAAGGACCGTGGCATGGTAGTCGCCGTCGCCAAGGCCATGGAGGAGGGGGCTCGGGTGCTGGTGTGTGCCTCGACAGGCAATACGTCGGCCTCGGCCGCTGCGTACGCCGCCAGCCAGCGCCTTCGGGCAATCGTCGTGGTACCCGCCGGCGAGATCGCAATGAACAAACTGTCGCAGGCCCTGATGTACGGGGCAAAGGTCATCGCCCTGCGGGGCAACTTCGACGACGCGCTGCAGACCGTCCTCAATCTGGCCGAGCACTACCCGGTCGCGTTGGTCAACTCCGTCAACCCATATCGGCTGCAGGGTCAGAAGACCGGCGCCTTCGAGATCGTAGACGCGCTCGGCGACGCCCCGGACTATCTGGTGCTTCCGGTCGGCAACGCGGGCAACATCACCGCATACTGGATGGGCTTCAAGGAATACCATGCGGCCGGCCGCTGCGGCCTGCGCCCGCGCATGGTGGGTGCGCAGGCGGAGGGAGCGGCTCCCATCGTGACCGGCCGGCCGTTCAAGCAGCCCAGGACAGTGGCTTCCGCCATCAAGATCGGAAACCCGGCAAGCTGGGAGGGGGCGACGACCGCCCGCGATGAGTCCGGGGGGGTGATCGACGCCGTCACGGACACCGAGATCCTTCAGGCACAGATCTGGCTGGCCTCATCCGAGGGGCTGTTCGCAGAGCCCGCGTCGTGTGCGCCGCTGGCTCTGCTCATTCGCCTTGTCCGCGAGGGGCGGTTCGAAAAGGACTCGACCACGGTAGTGATCCTGACAGGCTCCGGTCTCAAGGATCCGGACGCAGCCCTCGGCAACGTGGAGCCCCCAATCGAGCTGGATGGTGATGCGAGGGCGCTCGCTAAATTGCTGAAGCTATGAGCATCGTTGACATTGCGGTTCGGCCCCGGCAGCCAGGCGACGGTGCCAGGCTGGCCCGGTCCTGGCTTGATGCCGGTCGCTACTACGCGGAGCTGGCATCCGAAACGTTCCAGGTGCCGGAGAAGGATGGGCTCGTCGAACACCTGGAGCGCGGTTCTGCGCCTGGGGATGAGCCAGACCTGCTCCGCGTCGTGGCCGAGATCGATGGCAACGTCGTGGGCGCCGCCACCGGTCGCATCGAGCGGCCGCTGGATTCGGCGAGGTACCAGCTTCAGCGCCAGTTCAGCGAGACGCGGCTGGTGGTGGACGTGGTCGTCGTCGAGGAGGCACTCCGCCGCCAGGGTGTCGGCGCCCGGCTGATGGCCACCCTCGAGGACTGGGGCCGGGAGCGCGGAGCGACGATCGCCTTGCTCGACACCTACCCCGAGAGTGCGCTCTCATTGCCCTTCTTCCAGGAACGGATGGGCTACCGCCGGCGCTCGGTCAGACTCTTCAAGCTGTTGTGAGAGTTCGGGTCCCTGCCTCGATCGCCAACCTGGGTCCAGGCTTCGACGTTATGGCCATGGCCGTGGACCTGTGGCTGGAAGTGGAAGCGGAAGAGTGGGACCAGCCCGAATGGGAGTTCGAAGGTGAGGGAGCGGAGTTCCTGGCTGCCAACGCCAACCCGCTGTCCGTGCTACCGCTGCGAGGCTGGGCGACGAGCGACATCCCACTCGGGGTCGGCCTGGGCAGCAGCGCCGCCGCCCGAGTCGCCGCGGCAGCGCTCTGCGGGTCTGAGGACCCGATTGGAGACGCCGGTCGCGAAGAGGGTCACTACGACAACGTGGCCGCTGCCGTGATGGGCGGTGTCGTTGCGGTCGTGGGAGAGGAGGTCCACGGCCTGCCGGTGCCCGAACTGGAAGTGGCGCTGCTCGTGGCCCCGGAGCCACTGCCCACCGACCAGGCGCGTGCAGTCCTGCCAACGCAGATCGACCGCTCGGACGCCGTGTTCAACGCCGCCCGAGTGGCCTCGCTGGTGCAGATCCTGCATACGCGGCAGTGGCCGATGCTCGACCTGGCCCTGGAGGATCGGCTGCACCAGCCCTATCGAATCCCTCTTTATCCCTGGGCTCAGGACGTGATCGATGCCGCACGGGAAGCCGGCGCTTATGGCGCGGCGATCGCGGGGGCCGGGCCCAGCGTCTTCGCTTTCTGTGAGCGGCGTCTGGGCGAGGACGTGGCTGCCGCAATGGAGGAGGCCGGTCCTGAAGGGGGTTACGGCCTGGTCACCAAGGTCACTCGCCACGGTCTGGATGTCCACTGATGATCGTCCAGAAGTACGGGGGCACGTCCGTCGCCAACGCGGCACGCATCAAGCGCGTGTGCCGCCGCATTGCGGAGACAGTGCAGGCCGGACACCAGGTGGTGGCGGTGGTGTCCGCCATGGGCCACACGACCGACCGCCTGATCCAGCTCGCGGGGCGCGTCAGCGGCGATCCTCCGCCCAGGGAGCTCGACATGCTGGTGGCAAACGGCGAGACGATCACGGCACCTCTGGTGGCGATGTGCCTGCAAGACCAGGGCCTGCCGGCGATCTCCCTGACAGGCCCACAGGCGGGCGTCCGCACTAGCAACCACCATTCGAAGGCGCGGATCAAGGAGATTCGTCCGACCCGGGTCCTGGAGGCGCTCGAGAGCGGCCTGGTGCCGGTGGTCGCAGGCTTCCAGGGGGCCACGGAAGACTTCGAGATAACCACGTTGGGCCGTGGCGGCTCGGACACGACGGCCGTGGCGCTGGCGGCGGCCCTCGGCGCCGATGTCTGCGAGATCTACACGGACGTTGACGGCATCCTGACCGCCGACCCGCGAGTAGTACCCTCGGCTCGTCTCCTGCGCCACATCGCTTACGAAGAGATTCTCGAGCTGGCGGCGGTTGGGGCCCGCGTGATGCATCCCCGTGCGGTCGAGATCGGGGAGCTCTACAGTGTGCGCATCCACGTCCGGTCGAGCTTTCACAGGCGGCCGGGTACGATGATCGTCTCCGAGGTACCGATGGAAGACCGTAACCGCGTCCGAGGCGTGGCGCATGAGCTCGGCGTCGCCAAGCTGACCGTCATTAGCGTCCCCGACCGGCCAGGCGTGGCGGCCACGATCTTCGAGCCGCTGAGCAGGGCGGGCATTTCCGTGGACGTCATCGTGCAGAACGTGTCGACGCACGGGCACACGGACCTGACCTTCACCGTCAGCGAGGCCGAGGCGCCGAAGGCGCTTCAGCTGGTCGAGCCGGCGGCAAAGGACGTGGGCGCCGCCGGGGTCAGCCAGGCCGGCGGCCTGGCCAAGGTCTCGCTGGTCGGCACTGGCATGCTGGGCATGCCGGGAATCGCCGCCCGCATGTTCCGGACGCTCGCCGAAGCGGGGATCAACATCGAGATGATCAGCACGTCTGAGATCCGCATCACCTGCATCATCGAGCGGGAGGAGGCCGAGCCGGCGACGCGCGCGCTGCACACCGCCTTCGAGCTGGACCAGGTCTCGGCGGGCGCAGCCCACTGACCGATGCCGGTAAGCGTTGCGATCGTGGGGCCGGTGGGGTCCGGCAAGACGACGCTGTTCAGTGCCCTGGCCGGGCGTGGATCCGATGGCGTGGGCATGGTGGACGTTCCAGACGGGCGGCTGGGCCGTCTGGCGAACGCCGTCCAACCGAAGCGAATCGTGGCTGCCCAGGTACGTCTGACGGACGCGCCGCCCGGGTCGCGGGCGCAGCGCATCGCCGCCGCCCGCGAGGCGGACGCGGTCATCAAGGTGGTGCGAGGCTTTGGCCCTGACCCTGACCCTGCGGGCGACCTGGAGGGAATCGAGCTCGACCTGGCGCTGACCGACCTCGCCACGGTCGAGAAGCGGCTCGATGCGGTCGGCCGCGAAGTCCGTGCCGGGAAGAAGCAAGGCGCCGCCGAGCTGGCCGTCCTGGAGCGCGCCAAGGAACACCTGGACCGGGGCCACGGGCTGGCGACGCTCGAACTCGATGCGGACTCGATGGCGGTGTTGCAGCCGCTTTTTCTCGTCTCCGCGAAGCCGTCGGTGGTGATCGCCAACGTGGGCGAGGAAAGGTTGCCGGACGGGGGCGATCTCGCTGAACGGGTGCGGGCCCTGGCGGTGGAGCGGGGCTGGACGGCGCTCGTCGTGGACGCTCAGCTCGAGGCCGAGCTGGCCGAGCTGGAACCTGAAGACGCCGCCGCAATGAGAGAGACGTATGGGCTGTCCGGCTCGAGCCTGGACGCGGTGGCCCGGGCCGTCTGGGACGCCGGTGGCCTGATCACGTTCTTCACGGCCGGCGAGCCCGAGGTGCGGGCCTGGCCCTGCGAGCGTGAGTCTCCGGCGCCGGTGGCGGCGGGGGTGATCCACTCCGACTTCGAGAAGAACTTCATCCGGGCCGAGGTGACGTCGGTGGACGAGCTGGTGGAGGCGGGGTCAATGGAAGCGCTGCGGGCGGCCGGGCGGCTGCGGGTGGAGGGTCGCGAGTACCGGGTGCGGGACGGGGACGTGGTCTTCTTCAGGGTGGGCCGCTAAGCAGGCAAGCGCAGCGGCACCTGTCTGCGAGGGAAGCGCACATTTCCGGAAGGAGGGCGTATCAGCAGCTGATGAAACGCTCCTCTTCCGGGAAAGTGACCTTAACACCGGCGTTGGCGAACTCGGTAGCCTGACCGTCATGGCACAGACTGCCTGCTCGCATCTCGACCAGTTGAAAACAACCCAGCCCAACACTCCGGAGGGGTGTGAAGAGTGCCTGGCCGTGGGTGACCAATGGGTTCATCTTCGGCTGTGCGTCACCTGCGGCCACGTGGGCTGCTGCGACAGCTCAAAGAATCACCACGCCACGCGCCACTACCACGCCACAGACCATCCGCTGATAGCCTCCTACGAGCGCGGCGAGAACTGGATGTGGTGCTACCCCGACGATCTCTTCATGGAGACCGAGCGCAGCATCCGCTGAGGCCCGTCGGTGGTCACGCGCCAGATCGGCGCAGTATCCACCGAGCGGTGACCCCAGCCCGCCGCCAAAGACGTCGGTGACCTGGCGCGGACCTCGCGCCGAGTCCTCGAGAAGCGCCTCGAACTCCGCGCCGTAGCGCTCGCGCCGGCGCCGGGGATAGAGCCGGAGCAGCGCTTTCACGTCCGCGACAGCCGCTGCGCGCCGGCGGCTGTGACCCGTTCGAGGGTTGCAAGATGCGCGCGCAGCGCCTCCAGGCCTGCGGGGGTGAGTCGGTAGGGCCGGCGCCTGTCCTCTGATGGCACCGGCTCGATCAGGTCGCGCTCCTCCAGACGTGCGATGGCGCCGTACAGCGTGCCGGCTCCGAGTCGTATGCCCGCCACCCGGTCGATGTCTGCGGTGATCGCGTACCCGTGCCTGGGCCCCTCTGCGAGACTCACCATGACCAGCACGGCGGGCTCCGCGAAGCGTCCGAGACCTCCAAACCCGCTCGATTGCTTCATCTGGCGATAGATCGTATCACGGAATAATTGTCGACCAGGCCGGCGTTATCGTGGTTAGCAGATGCCTGACTACGACCTGACTGTGATCGGCTCCGGGCCTGGCGGCTACGTGGCCGCCATCCACGCCGCCCGCATGGGTGCGAGCGTTGCCATCCTCGAGCAGAAGGACACCGAGTGGGGCGGCACGTGCCTCAACTGGGGTTGCATCCCAACCAAGGCCTTGATCCAGGGCGCCGAGGTCTTCCAGGCCGTGCGCCGAGCAGCCGAGTTTGGCGTTCGGGCGCCCGAGCCCGAGGTCGACTGGCCCGCAATGCAGGGCCGCAAGGACCGGGTGGTCGAGGGGATGCGTAAGGGCGTGCAGGGCTTGCTGAAGGCCAACGGCGTGGAGATGATCACCGCCCGCGGGAAGCTGGCTGGCGGGACGCGTGTCAACGCCGACGGCCGGGAGCTGGAAGCTCGCTCGGTGTTGCTGGCGCCCGGGTCAGCCGTGGCGCTGCCGCCGGTTCCCGGGGCCGAGCTCGGCCTGACAAGCGACACGATCCTCGGCCTCGACCACGTGCCGGAGTCCCTGATCGTGATCGGCGGAGGGGTGGTCGGCATGGAGTTCGCAGGCGTCTTCAGCCTGCTGGGGACGAAGGTGACCGTGATCGAGATGCTCGACCAGCTTCTGGCCCCGATGGACCCGGACGTGGCCGGACGCTTCCAACAGCTGATGGCCAGGCGGGGGGTCGTCTTCCACCTGGGCGCCAGGGTGGAGGAGATCGCGCGTGTCGATGGACGGGCGCGGGTGCGCTTTGCAGGCGGTGACGTCGAGGCTGAGCAGGTGCTCGTCGCTACCGGCCGCCGGCCCAACACCGCCGACCTGGGACTGGAGCGGGTGGGTATCGCCATGAACCGCTCCGCCGTCACGGTGGACCAGTACCTCCGAACGAATGCTGAAGGCATCTATGCCATCGGTGACGCCACCGGGATCACCATGCTCGCCCACGCCGCCTCGTACCAAGGGGAGATCGCAGTGACGAACGCGCTGGGCGAAAGGCGAATCAGCGCCGACTACACCGCCATCCCGGCCTGCATCTACACCGACCCCGAGATCGCTTACGTGGGTCAGTCCGAAGCGCAGGCCAGGGCCAACGGCCATGACGTGAAAGTCGGCCAGTTCCCTTTCTCGGCGCTTGGTCGAGCGATGCTGCTGGGGGAGACCAGCGGTCTGGTCAAAGTCGTAGCGGACCAGAACGGCTACCTCCTTGGGGTGACGATCATGGGCCCACGGGCCACCGACCTGATCGCCGAGGCGGCCCTGGCCCTCAACGTCGGCATCACTGCCGCCGAGCTGTCGCACGTCGTGCACGCTCACCCGACGCTGCCTGAGGCACTTGCCGAGGCGGCCCTCGACGTGGACGGCCGAGCGGTGCACATCGCACCACGGCGCCGCTGAGCGGCGGCCGACCAGCCGAGCCCGGATTCGGGCTCAATCGACGCCGAAGGCCTGCCGTACGTTTCGGTTGAGGAGCCGGAGCAGGACCGGGATGCCCACGATGAGCAGAGACCAAAGCGAAGCCACGACCACCGCCGCGATCCACCCCCAGCGGCGAAAGCGGCGCAGGCCGTAAAAAGCAGAGCCATGCAAGGCCGCCGCGACGAGGAGCCCTCCGATGAAGACGGCCACGTAGCCGGTTAGGAATCCGCCTCGCATGGACTCGGCGATCCCTGCCCTGGTCAGATCGGCGAGGAGCTGTGCTCGCCCACCTGGTGAGAGGAATGACGCGAGGGCCTGCGTTGCTTCGATCAGAAGGAGGACTGCCCCAGCTGCATAGAACCAGGGGAGCAGGCCAAGGTTGGGGCGCTGGATCGGCGCTGACCGCCACTGGAAGACGGACGTTCCAGGCGTCGGGGGTGGGCGCTCCGCTGCCGCAGGGGAAGGTGGCGGCCCATTTGGGGGCGGAGCGGCCTCGGGGTCGCCCGGCGCCCAACGGGGCGCGCCACAGCTCCAGCAGAAGCGATGGCCGGCGTCCAGCCTCGCCCCACAGCTGATGCAGTGCCAAATATCTTCCTGGGTCCCCACGGTACGGCTAGCTTAGAGCCCCGGCCGCCGCTTCCGGAACACCCGCCGCGCCGCCGCGCCGTCAATGCCCAGTTTCCAGGCGACGGGCACCTCAGGCCGGTGCGTGGGATCTCGGCCCAAATCCTCTGCGCGGCTTGACTTACTCTAGATACAGTGCTAGACTACGGTCAGGAACACTACATATCGTAGCAGTCCATCGCCCATGGTGTTCCATTCGGTCACAGGCAGGCGCGTCCGCCCAACATCCCCCCTCTCGTCGGAACAACATCCTCTCCGAGTCTGCCTGTGGCCAATCCCCGCCGATCCGCGGCTACCCGCTCCAAGCCGGTAAACTCCCACCCGGTGGCCAGGAAGACCAATCGCCGAGCGTCAAGCCGGGCCCGCCGTCAAGGGACTCGTCCCGGAACGGCAACGGCACCGAGGCCGCAGGCACCTGCGGCCCCTGCCCAGGGCCAGGCAGCGGCCGTCGGCGGCGACCAGGCTTTCATTCGCTCGGTCGAGATGACGCTCGCGCCTGGCGCTCCGGCAAGGCGGCCTGGCGCACGTGCCCGCGGGGGCCGAATCGTCCTCGAGACCGCGGACCCGGCCATCCCACTGGATCGGGTGCCCTACTTCCTGACCGACCTGGCTCGGCTGGGGATCGTCGCCGGCATCATGGTGGTGCTGCTCATCCTGGCCGCGCTGTTCGTGATCCCACTCGTCGTCCGCTAGACGTCACAGAACACCGCCTACACTGAGGCATCGTGAGGGTCATCCTCTTCACGGGGAAGGGCGGGGTCGGCAAGACCTCAGTCGCTGCCGCCACCGCCATGCGCTGCGCTCAGCTCGGCCATCGGACCATGGTCATGAGCACCGACCCAGCCCACTCGCTGGGCGACTCCTTCGACACCGAGCTCGGCACGAGCGCCAAGGCGCTCGCACCAAACCTCTGGGCCCACGAAGTCTCCGCACTGCACGAGATGGAGCGGCACTGGAAGAGGCTGCACGATTACGCGGCCAGCGTCTTCGCAACGCAGGGGCTGGATGACGTCGTAGCGGAAGAGGTCGCCAACCCGCCGGGCATGGACGAGATCGCTTCGCTGATGTGGATCAAGCACTACGCGGAGCGGGCCGAGCACGACGTGCTGGTGGTCGACTGCGCGCCGACGGGCGAGACCCTCCAGCTTCTCGTATTCCCCGACGCCGCCAGGTGGTGGCTCGACAAGATCTATCCGTGGGAGCGTCGGGCCATGAGAATCGCGCGGCCGGTCCTCCAGCCACTGCTGGAGGTGCCTCTGCCGAGTGACGAGATCTACGCCTCGATCAAGGACCTCCTGTTGGACCTCGAGGGCATGAAGAGGGTCCTGACCGACAGCACCGTTACTTCGATGCGGCTGGTGCTGAACCTGGAGAAGATGGTGGTCAAGGAGGCTAAGCGTGCCTTCACCTATCTGAGCCTCTTCGGTTACGTGACCGACGCCGTCGTGGTCAACCGTCTGCTTCCGGACGGTCTCCAGGACGAGCTCTTCCGCAAGTGGCAGGCAATCCATCAGCGCTATGCAGGTGAAGTGGAGCAATCGTTCTCGCCCCTGCCCATCTTCAACGTGCCCCTCTTCGACGAGGAGGTTGTCGGCGAGCGGATGCTGCTCCGGATGGCGGACTCGATCTATGGAGACCGGGACCCCACCGAGCATTTCTACGAGGGCACGTCACAGCGCGTCGTCAAGAACGGCGCCGAGTACGTGCTGGCGCTCAAGGTGCCGTTTGTGGACCGGAGTGACATCGCCCTGATACGGCAGGACGCAGAGCTGTTCGTGACGGTCGGCAACTACCGCCGCGAGATTGCTCTGCCCCGCGTGCTGGCCAACCGGGAGGCCGTGGGAGCGGCGATCGAGGATGGCGAACTGAAGGTCCGCTTCACAAAATGAGGCGAACATGAGCCGGGAATCCGATCGACTGGTGGAGGTCGCGTCTCTCATCGGTCAACGCCTTAACGGCGTCGTCAAGGATGTCGTGCCGCCGGAGGCGCACGAACACCTGCTGAACGCACAGCGGGAGCTGCTGACAGCGCTCTTCCTCATCTATGAGCACCAGGTGGGGGCCCGGCGCCCGGGCCCGACCGCACCTCGCAAGCGCCCGCCTGGTTCCCGCAGCCCGCGCGTAAAGCGCATCGAGATCGATTAGGCTTCCGCTGTGTTTCCAGGAACTCAGCCGGGAGGCATCGCCCGATCTTCGGCGCCTATCCACCCCACGAAGCAGGCTTCGTGGGGACCCCGGATGCGACCCACGTGGGGCGTCAGCCACCGAATCTCTGGTCGACGGTCCGGACAGTGTCCCTAGGCGACCCGATCCTCTTCCTGATCGGCTCTGTCTTTCTCATCCCAGCGATCCTCATCGCCATCCCGGTGCACGAGCTGGGCCACGCACTGGCGGCGGTGCTGATGGGCGATCCATCGCCGCGCAACCGGGGTTACTTCAGACCCGAACCCCGCCTCTTCATCAACGTCTACGGCGTAGTCGCCGCCTTCCTGGCCAACGTCACGTGGGGCAACCGCGTACCCGTCAACGAATATCGCCTGGACGGGATCGGCCGCAAGGTCATCTACGCCCTGGGTGGCCCGATCGCCAACCTGCTGGTCGCGGCCCTTTTCGGCATCGTGCTGCGCCTGCTCGTGCCCGCCAGCGGCCCGGCTGATCCGGGCACCTTCCGCCAGCCGCCGCTGGAGCTGCTTGCGACGGTCTGCTACGCGATCTTCTTCCTGAACCTGTCGACGTTTGCGTTTCAGCTCCTTCCCGTTCCCGGGCTCGACGGCTGGCGCGTCGTCGAGGCGCTGTTCCGCAGCCGCAACCCGCGCTTCTTCTTCAACGTGGCCGCCAACATGCAGACCATCTGGGTGATTGCCTTGCTGGTGGTCCTCTTCGCACCGCTCCTACTTCGCTTCAGCGTCTTGAACGCGGCGGTGGCCATCTTCTTCCAGCCCGCTTCCAACGCGATCCTCGGCACGTGCGCCCGGTACGTGGTTCTACAGCCCTGCCTGGTGTCGGGAGGCTTCTGAACGAGCCCGGCTACCGCCGGCTCCAGGAGCGCTACCCCCAACCGCTGGTTGCCGACGCCATCCGCGAGCAGATCGCGGATGAGCGAGAGTCCGGCCCGCGAGACGAGCCGGAGCGGCTGGAGCTTGTAGCCGAGCGGCTCGCGACCTGGACGGCGCCGAGGTTGCGCCAGGTGATCAACGGCACCGGGGTGGTTCTGCATACGAACCTGGGCCGCGCGCCGCTCTCGGGGGAGGCGGCAGCGGCTGCGGCAGAGGTGGCGGCCGGCTACAGCAATCTCGAGCTCGACCTGGAGAGCGGGCGTAGGGGCGACCGCTTCGCGCTGGTCGCACCCCTGCTGACGCGGCTGACAGGCGCCGAAGCAGCACTGGTCGTGAACAACAACGCGGCTGCGGTGCTCCTGATGCTGACCGCCCTGGCCAGGGGTCGCGAAGTGGTGGTGTCCCGTGGCCAGCAGGTCGAGATCGGTGGCTCGTTCCGGATGCCCGACGTGATGCGCCTCTCCGGTGCCCGGATGGTCGAGGTCGGCACCACCAACCGGACGCGAGCCGCCGACTACGAATCGGCGGTGGGGGATCGGACGGCGGCGCTGCTCCGCGTCCATACCTCCAACTTCCGCGTGACCGGCTTCACCGAGGCGGCCTCGTTGAGCGAGATGGCCGCGGTCGCCCATCGCCACGACGTCCGGCTCCTCGACGACCTCGGCAGCGGCGCCCTTGCGGAGCTGTTCGACGAGCCAACCGTGCCCGAGTCAGTGGGGCTGGCCGACGTGGTCACGTTCTCCGGCGACAAGCTCCTGGGCGGACCCCAGGCCGGCATCGCGCTTGGCCGCGCCGAGCAGATCCGGAAGATGGCGAAGCATCCGCTGGCCCGGGCCGTTCGAGTCGACAAGATGACCCTGGCCGCGCTCGAGGTGACGCTGCGGGAACGGCTCATGGGCGGACTCTCGCCGGTCGGTCGGATGCTGGCCACGCCTCTGGACGAGCTGCGCCGCCGGGCCGGCTACCTGCAGGTCCGGCTGACTGAGCACGGAATCGAGTGCGAGCGAGTCGACGGTGCCTCCGCAGCAGGCGGTGGCTCCCTGCCGGGGCACGATCTGCCGTCCGTCCTCCTCGCGCTGCCCGGTCACCCGTCTCGCCTGGCCGCCGCGCTCCGTCGCGGGCACCCGCCTGTGCTCGCCCGCATCGAGGGCGACCGCTGCTGTATCGATCTGCGCACGGTGCTTCGCGGCCAGGACGACCAGCTCCAGCTCGCCATCGAGGCGGCGGTCACCAGCCCCCCTCCGACCCCACGAAGCAGGCTTCGTGAGGGCCCTGGGGAGGGGGAGCCTCAAGGTGGGGGCTGATGAGCTACGTCGTCGGCACGGCCGGCCACATCGACCACGGCAAGTCGACCTTGATCCAGGCTCTCACGGGGATCGACCCCGACCGTCTTGAGGAGGAGAAGAGGCGGGGTATGACGATCGACCTCGGCTTCGCCTACCTGACCCTGCCCAGTGGTCGCCTGGTCGGCATCGTCGACGTTCCCGGCCACGCCCGCTTCATTCGCAACATGCTGGCCGGCGTCCACGGCCTCGACGCGGTACTGCTGGTCGTGGCCGCGGACGAGGGCGTGATGCCTCAGACCGTCGAGCATCTCGAGATCGTCGACCTGCTCGAGATCCGCCGGGGCATCGCGGTCGTTACCAAGGTCGACCTGGTCGAGCCGGACTGGCTGGAGCTGGTCACGGCCGAGCTCTCAGAGACGCTGTCCAAAACCTCGCTGCGAGACGTCGAGATCCTGCCAGTCTCGGCGGTGACGGGCCAGGGGTTGGAGGAGCTGAAGGTCCGGCTGGACGCGTTGCTCGCCGCAACCCCTCCGAAAGAGGACCGCAGGCGGCCGCGGCTGCCGATCGACCGGGTGTTCACGATCAGCGGCTTCGGCACAGTAGTCACCGGCACCCTGGTAGACGGCTCGCTAAAGGTGGGGGAGGAGGTCGAGCTGCGCCCTTCGGACCGGCGCGTCCGGATCCGGGGACTCGAGCAGCACAACCGGCGCGTGGACCTGGCGGAGCCCGGCAGCCGCGTGGCCGCCAACCTGGTCGGTGTCGAGAAGGAGGAGCTGCATCGTGGGGAGGTGCTCGCCCGGGTCGGGACGGTGACGACGACGAGGCGGGCAGACGCGTCGGTGAGGGTGCTCCGCGACAGCCCCCGGCCTCTCCGTCATGGGGCACAGGTCCTGCTCCACACCGGCACCGCCGAGGTCAGCGCCCGGACGATCGTGCTGGGCGCGGACCAGATCGAGCCAGGCGGCGGCGGATGGGTGCAGCTCTACCTGGCCCGACCGGTCGCGGTGGCTGCCGGCGACCGGTTCGTGCTCCGTCTGCCGGCACCCTCGGCCACCATCGCCGGTGGCGCCTTCGCGGACGTGAGTCCGCGCCGGCACCCCCGGCACGACGAGCGCGTATGGGAGTCGCTCGAGCGGCGCGCCGCCGGTGATGTCCTGCAGGAGGAGCTGCGCAAATACCCCAGGGGGATAACGGTCCAGGCGCTTCTCAAGGCCACCCTCGCCGAGGACGCCGACGTGTCCAAGCTGGATGCGCACCGAGCCGGCCAGTGGCTGTTCGCACCGGAGGCCTGGGCAGCGATCGCGCGACGTACGAGCCAGACCCTCGGCGAGTACCACAGCGCGCATCCGCTCCGCGCGGGTATTCCGCGGGAGGAGCTGAAGAGCCGCCTCGGACTGATGCCGGCTGCGTTCGGTGCGGTCGTGGCCGAGCTGGCGAAGGACGGGACGCTGGCGGAGCACGGCAGTGAGTTGGCGCTGCCCACGCACCGTGTGGACATCGACCCTGCCGCGGGTGGGCCGGCAGGCCGTCTCCTGGAGCTGATCGGCGCCCAGCCATTCGCTCCGCCATCGTTGTCCGAGGCGATGCGGGCGGCGGGCGCTTCCACTGAGGTGATACGCGCGCTGGCTCGAGGCGGTGAGCTCGTTCGCCTCTCCGAGGAAGTGGCGTTCACTCGCGCCGCATTCGAGGCCGCGCTCGACCTCGTGCGGGAGGTGGTGGCGAAGGACGGCGCAGTGACGGTGGCCACCCTGCGCGACCGCATGGGGGCGAGCCGCAGGCCGGTGCTGGCGCTGCTGGAATACCTGGACGCACAGAGGATCACTCGCCGGGTTGGCGATCAGCGCGTCCTGCGTTGAACCCGGCGTTGCTGCGCGCCTTGCACGTAGGCTGAGCGGCAGAGTATCTTGCGGGGTCCCATGCGAATCGGACTACTGACAGGCGGCGGCGACGCGCCCGGCCTCAACGCCGCCATCCGTGGTGTATCGCGGCGGGCCTTCCAGCTCGGTCACCAGGTCAGCGGCATCAAGAACGGATGGGCCGGCGCCCTCAGCGGCGACATGGTCGACCTCACGCCTGCCGCCGTCCGGGGCATCCTGCCGCTTGGCGGGACGATCCTCGGCACGTCGCGAACCAACCCGATGAAGGAGCCGGATGGCATCGCTCGAGTCCGCGCGACGCTTCAGCGCTTCGGGGTGGACGGGCTGGTCGCGATCGGTGGCGACGATACGCTGTCGGTCGCGCAAGCGCTCGACGAGGCGGATTTCAGCGTGGTCGGGGTTCCCAAGACGATTGACAACGACCTCTCTTCGACCGACTTCTGCATCGGCTTCGACACGGCGGTCGGCATCGTGGTCGAGGCACTGGACCGGCTGCACACCACCGCATCCGCTCACCATCGGGTGATGGTGGTCGAGGTGATGGGACGCGACACCGGCTGGGTGGCCTTTGCGGGCGGTCTGGCCGGAGGCGCGGACCTCATCGTCATCCCCGAATTCCCCATCAGCCTCGATGAGGTGGTTCGACACCTCCATCGTCGCCGCGGGGAGGGCAGGGACTTCAGCATCATCGTGGTCGCGGAGGGTGCCTCCTTCCCGGGCCTGAGCCTCGACGGCGAGGCGACGCCCGACGCCTTCGGCCATGTGCAGCTCGCCAAGCGCGGGGTCGGCGACGCGCTGAGCCGGCGGATCGAGCAGGAGACAGGGTTCGAGACACGGGTCACCGTACTGGGGCACCTCCAGCGCGGCGGCACCCCGTCGGCGGTCGACCGGATCTGGGCCACCCGACTAGGCGTCGCGGCGACGGATCTGCTCGATCAGGACAAGACGGGAGTTGCACCGGTGCGGCGTGACGGAGAGGTTGCCGTCGTGCCACTCGCTGAGCTGGTGTCGGAGACACGGCGCGTACCAGAGGACCTCTACAAGCTGACGCGCGTATTCGGGTGAGCTGGCGGCTCGAGTGGTGCTGTCACCACTCGCATCGCCACTCCGGCCGCCCAATCGATAGGATTGCGTCGGCCGTCTGGATCGTGTTCGTTGCCGGAGTGGGAGGAACCATGCAGGATCTGCTGACAGTCCTTGGCGTCGTCGCCATCGGCGCGATTGTCGCCAGCCTTATCCAGTCGTTCGCGTCGATGTGGGTGGCGAGGCATCAGCAGACGACAGAACGCGTCGAGCGGGCTGCGGCGCGGGCGCACGAGCTCGAGCTGCGCCACTGGGAAGAGGACCGACGGCTTCGCGAAGCCCGCATCGACCGTCTTCGCAAGGACGGCAGGGAGCTCACCATGGCGCTCTTCGACCTGCAGCGAGCCATGTTGCTGCTTCAGTGGGGCCGCGACCACATGAAGTCAGAGCGGGAGGGCCTGGAAGAGGCTGCCCGCCGCCGGTACGAGAGGGCTCGGGCCGGGCTCGCGCTGGACCCTGACGGCCAGAGGTTGGAGAAGGCATTCCTCAATCTGAGCGATGGGATCGCCCGGTACGAATCCATGCTGGAGAGCCAGCGGGCGCTCGTAGAGGCTCGGGTCGGCCAGGAGGCGATCGATCACGCAGCCAAGGTCGAGGAGCAGCGCAAGCAGGTGCTGGACGGCATCGACGACACGATCAGAGAGGTGGGGGACCTGCTTACCCAGGTCGCACGGCCGGATTCAACGCTGGCGCGCGTTGACGGAGCTCGCACCAGGGCTCTGCCGCCCGCCCCCTGATCCCGCCACGACCCGCGACTTCTACATTTGTGCTGCTTCAAGGCAGGCGCAAGGGTGCGAAACGTAGAACCCGTGAGGCCTACCCCGTCACGGGAGCCGTGATTGCGATCGGGGCATCGAAGTCGTAATCGGTGTCGTCCATGATGTGCGCCTGCGCGCGCATCTCGACCCTGCGAACCAGGCCGCCTCCGTCCACCCACAGCTTCATCCACACCGGCGTCTCGGCGGTTCCGGCGAAGAACGAGACGACCTGAGTCGCGACGCCATTCGCCTCCTCGGTGCCCAGGAGCCTGGGTGCGATGACAGGCTCCGAGTCCCAGGGAAAGGCGGGAGCGCGCAGGGGCCGCGCACCCTCCTTCGTCCAGGGCGCGCTGGGACCATTGCGCGAGTAACGGACGGGCCCCACGAATATCGTCTGACCGCCGCTGCTCACGTCCAGCGACATCCGGTCGGGCGCCTCGAATGCGTACCTCGCAACAACGGGTGAAGCCGCCGGCCGCAGCGTCTCGTCCACGCGCACCGCGTGCAGCGCGCTCATGCGCGCTTCGACTGCCTGCACCTCGTCGCGCGCGTCCGGGGCAGGCAGCCGCGGCAGCACGAACCGCGCGCTCCCGCCGGCCGACCCCCCAACGTGCAGATCCAGCGCCTCACCGCCACGGAGACTGGTGGTGCCGGTCCGGCAGCCCGGTCCGCACAGCTGCAGCTCCACGGGGCGTCCGCCGGCTGTCATCACGACCGGCAGCCCGCCCGCCGAGAGCTGTCCCTCGACCGGCAGCACCGTAATCCACACCTGGTTCGGGCCCGGCTGAGCCGGGCGGAGGGATATGCCGAGCACAACGTCGCCGGCGGCGAGCCCCACCGTCAGGTCCCCGGCCCGCGGCAGCGCCGCGCTGGCCTGGCGGAACGCCGTCGCCTCCTGCTGTCGTGCCGGCGGGAGCGGGAACGCCGTGAGCAGCGCGGCCGCCCCGACCACGATCAGGGCCGCAGCGCCTTCGAGTCGTGGCGCCACGAAGCGCCGTCGCCACGCCAGCAGCGACAAGAGGAGCATGAGGCCAACAGCCAGCACCTTTGCGGTCAGCACCCGGCCATAGCCGCTGGTCGCCAGGTCCAGCGGGCCGGTGAGCTCCTCGCCGCCGCGCACCGCGCCGGTCGCGGCGGTCGCCAGGAAGGCGGTGAGAGCTGGCCTTGAGAACCGGTCGATGAGCGTGCGGCCCTCGCCCCGCAGCCACCCGTCGGGCGGTCGCACCGTCACCAACGCCAGAATGCCGCCGACCCATCCTCCTGCCGCGATCAGGTGGACGGCGTCGGTAGCGATTGCCAGTGGTGCGGGCTGCGTCGCGGCCGCATGACCGGCCCCCGCGACGCCGATCAGCGCTCCGGCCAGAGCCGGCACAACCCAGCGAGCGCCGCGCACCGACAGGCCAAGCGCGGCGGCTTCCGCGCCAAGGCGAAAGGCCCGCGCTAGGCCGGGGAGTCCATTGCCGAGGTAGCTCCCCAACGCGTTCAGGCTGAGCAGGTGCGCGGCCTGCCAGGCTTCCGAGGCGACGGTGGCGGCCCCCGCCACCAGGGCGACGGCCATGACAGCGGCCAGGCGGCGGCCCTGTCGTGCCCAGGCTAGCTGAGGCGCTCGCTCTGCGAGCAGCGCCAGGATGATCATGCCGACCGCCGCGAGGAGCGCGGCGTCCTCTATGGCCCGGAAGAGCGCCGTGGGAAGTGCAGGCTCACCCGAAGCCGCGGCGGACGCCGTGGTCGCAGCCGGACTCACGGATACCCCAACCCCAAAGCGAAACTGCCCGGCAAGCACGTGCCCGTCCACTGCGCTGACTGTCGTCCACTGCACCTCGTAGACACCCGGAGCGTCGGTCGTCACCTGCACCGTCATCGAGTGGCTCGAGATCGCGGTCCGCTCGAACTTCTCCCCACCGGGCACCGTCACGCTGGCTTGAGAAAGCTCGAAGTTGATCGGCTCGGAAAAGTTGAGGATCACCACTCCCGGCCCGCTTGGGAGGCGAAGTCCAGGCTGGGGAGTGGACGAGACCAGGCTGGCGTGAGCCTCCGCTTCGAAGGGGGTGAGTGCCACCGCAAGGACGACGGCAATGGCGACCCCGAACCCGTGAAGCATTCGAGTGTTCACGTCGTCGCACATTAAGAGGCCGGGATGTCGAGTCGTGCATTGCGCACACGAAAAGTGAGGCCGCAACCCGAAGGTTGCGGCCTCGAGGGAGGGGAGGGAGAAGATTCGTTTAGAGCTGCACGGGCACCGGTCGCGCTGGAGCCGGCTCCAGCGCGATGCGAAGTGCCTCCGTCACGTCGCTGACCAGGTGGAGATTCACCTCTTCGCGAACTGCCGGCGGCAGGTCGTCCAGGTCTGGCTCGTTGCGCTTGGGCAGGATCACTTCCTTCAGGCCCGCCCTCTTCGCGGCGAGCACCTTCTGCTTGACGCCTCCGATCGGCAGTACCTTGCCCTGCAGCGTGACCTCGCCAGTCATGCCGACTGTCGAGCGAACGGGCCGCCCGCTGAGCAGTGAGACCAGCGCGGTCGTCATCGCGACGCCAGCCGAAGGTCCATCCTTGGGCACTGCCCCGGCAGGCACGTGGATGTGGACCTGCTTGTCTCCGAAGCCAGCCTCCAGGCCCAGCTCGTGGGCATGAGAGCGGACGTACGAGAGCGCGATCTGCGCCGACTCCTTCATGACGTCGCCCAGCTGGCCGGTCAGGGTGAGCCCGGCTTTCGGCTCGCCCGGAAGAGCGGTTGCCTCGATGAACAGCACGTCGCCGCCCGTCCCGGTCACGGCCAGGCCGGTCGCCACGCCAGGCACCGCCGTGCGCTCCACGATCTCCTCGAACTGGAAGCGCGGCTTGCCGAGTGCCTCTCTGACGACGCCTTCGTCGACAGTCACGGGCGGCGTGAGCTCACCCGCGTCTATGCGCGTCGCGACCTTGCGGAACACCTTGCCCAGCTCTCGTTCGAGGCTGCGAACACCAGCCTCCCGGGTGTAGTCCGAGATCACCCGGTTGATGGCCGCGTCCGTGATCGAGGCCTCGGAAGCGTCCAGGCCGTTCCGTTCCAGCTGGCGCGGCACCAGGTGCCTGCGCGCGATCTCGAGTTTCTCAGCCTCTGTGTAGCCATCGAGCCGGATCAGTTCCATGCGGTCGAGCAGCGGGCCGGGGATGGTGTCGGCCACGTTCGCGGTCGGGATGAAGAGCACCTCGGAGAGGTCCAAATCCACCTCCAAGTAGTGGTCTCGGAAGGTGTGGTTCTGGGCCGGGTCGAGCACCTCGAGGAGGGCCGAGGAGGGGTCGCCCCGCCAATCTGCGCCGACCTTGTCGATCTCGTCCAGCATGATCACCGGATTCTTGGTGCCGGCCTCCTTGAGGGCACGCACGATCCGTCCCGGCAGGGCCCCGATGTAGGTGCGCCTGTGGCCGCGGACCTCGGCCTCGTCGTGGATGCCGCCAAGCGAGATGCGGGCGAACTTGCGCCCCAGTGCTCGGGCCACCGACTCGCCGAGCGATGTCTTGCCGACGCCGGGAGGACCGACCAGGGTGATGATCGCGCCTGAGCCGCGGCCGCCGTGCTCGACCAGGCCTCGCTGCTGTCGTCGCTTGCGGACGGCCAGGAACTCGATGATTCGGTCCTTGACGTCATCCAGGCCGGAGTGGTCCTCGTCCAGGATCTGGCGCGCCTTGACCAGGTCGAAGTTGTCGTCGGTCCGCTTGTTCCAGGGCACGTCGAGCATCCAGTCCAGGAAGGTGCGGATCCAGCCGTGCTCCGGGCTCTGTTCGCTCATGCGCTCCAGCCGGTCGAGCTCGCGGTCGAATTCCTTGCGCACACCCTCGGGCATGCCCGACGTCTCAGCCCGGGCGCGGTACTCGGCGACCACGTCGCTGCCGCCTTCACCCAGCTGCTTCTTGATGGCCTCCATCTGCTGGCGCAGCAGGAACTCTCGCTGCGTCTTCTCCATGCGCTCGGAGACTTCGCTGCGAACCTGCTCCTTCAGGCTGATCTCGGCCAGGACCTCCTTGTACCAGCCGATCAGCTTCTCCAGCCGCTCCTCGACGTCCAGCGTCTCCAGGATCTCGACCTTGCGGGCTTGAGAGAAGTCCGGTGAGTAGCCGGACATGTCAGCCAGATGGCCAGGGTTCTCGATGCCGCGCAGCATCTGCGCAACCTGCGGAGCCCCACGGATCTCAAGGATGTTTTCAACGATCGCCCGGTACTCGTGCATCAGCTGGCGGGCGCGCTCGGACCAGGAGGCCGGGTCCGGTGACATCTCCACCTCAGCCCAGAGCGCGCCCCCCTGCGGGGTGACGTCGCCCAGCACGGCACGGGAGCGTCCCAGTACGGCGACAACCTCTGTGCCGTCGGGCAGGTTGCCCTTCTCTTCGATCTTGGCCGCCACGCCGACCGTGGCGTACCGGCTGTCGACCTTGGGGAGCAAGAGAAGGAGCCCGTCCTGGGTGAGGGCCGCCTGAACCGCGGCCCGAGCGTCCTCAGAGTCGATCGGAATCGTCACGCTCATTCGCGGCAGCACTACCGCCTGGGTGAGCGGAAGGACCGGCAGCTTCGTAGTCTTTGAAGGCATCTGTTTTGGTTTATCTCCTCTATAGGGCTTACATTCCGTCAGCCCGTGGGTTAATCTTGCCCATCGGGGCTACGGTGGAAACCCAGGTTCATGCATTCCGCTGCGGTGAGCAGCAGCTGCGCTTTCTCCGTCTCGTCGGGAAGCGATGGACGCTCGCGATGCTCGCGGCGCTGATGCACGGGCCGGCGCGCTTCTCCGAGCTGGCGCGTGCTGTGCCCGGGCTCTCCGAGCGGGTGATGAGCGAGCGTCTCCAGGAGCTGTGTGAGGCTCGCCTGGTCGATCGCGAGGTCGATTCCGGGCCACCGATCGGGACCCGGTACTGCCTCACCCCCCTCGGCGAGAAGCTGAGGCCGGCCGTCGAGTCGCTGATGGAGGCAGCGCTCGTCCTCGAATAGGGCCGCGCCCGCGGTGACGGCCGCGTCGCCCGTGTGGCTACCTTTCTGCTGATGATTGCGGGAATCGACCTGGGTGGGACCCAGGTACGCGTGGCGGTCGCATGTTCGGATGGGCGGATCATCGCCACCGCGCGCAACCGGACCGACGCCCTCCGCACGCCGCGGCGGGTTGTCGAGTGGTCCACCGACCAGATCCTTCGGCTGAGCCATGGCGGCCCGGTGGAGTGCGTGGGCATCGGGGCCCCCGGCCCAACCGACCTTGACCGGGGCATGCTGGTCAACCCGCCCAACCTGCGAGGTTGGAAGAACGTGCCCCTGGTAGCGATGCTGCGCGAGCTGATCGATTGCCCCGTGCACCTCCAGAACGACGCCAACCTGGCCGGCCTCGGCGAGTTTCACCAGGGCGCCGGGCGCGGCAGCCGGACGATGGTCTACGTGACCTGGAGCACGGGCGTCGGCGCAGGACTGATCCTCGACGGCAAGCTCTTCTCTGGTGCGCACGGCGCCGGTGGGGAGGTGGGCCACATGATCCTGGACCCGAACGGCCCACTGGATGCATGCGGACAGCGGGGCTGCCTGGAGGCGTTCTGCGGCGGCAACGCACTGGCCCGTGAGGTCGGGTCCACTGCTGAACAGTTGTTCGACCGGGCTGCCGCGGGCGACGCCACGGCGGTGGCTCGGGCGCGCGACGCCGCTACTCACATGGGGTGGGCGCTGATCAACCTCGCCAACCTGATCGATCCGGAAGTCATCGTGATGGGAGGTGGTGTCACCCGATCGTGGCACCAGGTCGCGCCGGTGCTGATGCGGGTCCTGCGGGCCTCACCGTTCATCAAGCCTCGTCGTAGACCGCGCTTGCGCCGAGCGCGGCTGGGTGACAGGGCGGGCCAGGTAGGCGCCGTCGAGTGGGCAAGGGAACATCTGTAGGGGGCGGGGCCCCGGACCCCGCGTTCCCCCTACTCAAGCGCGCCGCCGATGAAATGGGCGTCCGCGCGTGGGCGGTAGGCGGCTATGTTCGCGACAGCCTCCTGGGCCGCGCCCACCCGGACCTCGACGTGGTGGTCGAGGATGGCCGCGCCCTCGAGCTGGCAGAGCGCTTCGCGGCGCTTGTCGGGGCCCGCCGGCCCGCGCTTTTCCCCCGGTTCGGCACAGCCCAGGTGACATGGGGCAGGCGCCTCGTGGAGTTTGTCTCGGCCAGAGCCGAGTCGTACACCCCGGACTCGCGCAAGCCGTTCGTGCATCCCGCTTCGGTCGAAGAGGACCTGGCCAGGCGTGACTTCACCGTGAACGCCATGCTGATGGACTTCGACGGCAACGTGATCGACCCGTTGGGAGGCCGAACGGACCTGGTCCGGCGTCTGCTCCGAACCCCACAGCCGGCCGATGTCACGTTCTCCGACGACCCACTCCGCATGCTGCGTGCAATCCGCTTCGCGGCGGAACTCGACTTCGAACTGGCTCCGGACCTTCTGCCGATCATGCGCAGGCTGCGGGATCGGGCCCGACCGCCCGTGCTCTCAGTGGAGCGGATCAGCGGTGAGCTGCGCCTGATGCTCCTCTCCGAGCGTCCGGGGCGTGCTCTCAAGCTGCTGGACGATGGGGGCCTGATGGAGACCCTGCTGCCCGAGGTGTTCGCCTGTCACGGGGTGGAGCAGGGCGGCTATCACGTCGCCGACGTGTTCGGCCACACGGTAATGACAGTCGAGCGGGCAGCGGAGCTGGGGCCGAAAGACCTGGTCCTGCGCCTTGCCGCCCTCTTCCACGACGTGGGGAAGCCCAGCTCGGCGACGCCGGACGGCTCATTCCATGGGCACGCCGCCGTGGGCGCCGACCTGGCCCGTGAGGCACTCAGCCGGCTCCGCTTCTCGAATACGGAGGTGGAGAGGGTCGCCCGCCTGGTCCTGCTCCACCTGCGTCCGGTGTTCTACGCCTCAGACTGGACGGATGGCGCGGTCCGGCGGCTGGCGCGAGACGCCGACGACCTGCTCTGGACGCTGATGAACCTGGCACGGGCGGACATCGGGGCCTCGCGGTACCCGGACGGCACCAAGCTGGCCGAGCTCGAGGCCCGGCTGCGTGGGGTTCTGGAGGAGCGGCCGACCCGTATGCGCATCCCGCTGACCGGGCGCGACATCATGCGCGTGCGCGACCTGGCGCCTGGCCCAGAGGTTGGTCGAATCAAGGCGAAGCTGGAGGAACTGGTTCTGGACGGGACACTGCCGCCCGATCGGGCCGTGCTCCTCGCATATGTTCGCGATCGCTCGGAGTGGTGAGTCGGCGCGTAGGGCTAGGTTGGAGTTCCCTTGCGCAGGGGGTGCAGTCGAGAGGACGCCGCTTGTACCCCAGGCGAATCGGAGGGCACCGTCGCGCATCTGTGAGGTCGTGGGTTCACGCATGTGAGCGGCAGGAATACGCGCTGCGACTGAGAAACACCTACGGTCCGACGTCATCCACAGGACCGCCTGGGGCGTGCTCAATCGTGCCAGGGCATTGTTGGACGCTTTAGAGCAACCGGCAAGCCACACAGCACCGAGGCTGGGCGAGTAAGCCATAGCCGACAACAGCAGCGGCACGTTCCGGTCTCGCTTGCGGGGCGATAGACTGTCGCCGACGTTGGTGCGCAACACGTACCTCGCACATCCCACATCTGGAGACTCAGCATGAAAGGTATCCGTCACCTGGCGGCCGTGGCGGCCGCACTCATGGTCGCGTTCGCTTGTGGGGGAGGGACCAGCGGCACCGGCGGTACCGGCTCCTCGAGCTGCTCGAAAACGTACAAGGTGGGCCTGGTCACCGACGTCGGCAAGCTGTCGGACAAGTCGTTCAACGCGACCTCGTGGCAGGGCGTGGTTGACGCGCAGAACGACAAGAGCCTGTGTGTGCAGGGCCACTTCATCGAGTCCAGCCAGCCGACCGACTATCAGAAGAACCTGCAGACCTTTGCGGACCAGGGCTACGACATGGTGGTCGCCGTTGGATTCCTGATGTCGGACGACTCAGTGGCGTTCGCCAAGGCCAACCCGAAGATCAAAGTGGCCCTGGTCGACCCCAGCGGCACCGAGCAGGCGCCACCGAACTGGGTGGGCCTGGCGTTTCGTGAGGATCAGGCGGGCTACATCGCTGGAGCACTTGCTGGTCTGTACACGAAGACCAACACCGTGGCCGGCGTATACGGTCTGAACGTTCCAGCCGTCGTCCGTTATCGGACCGGCTACGAGAACGGGGCCAAGTCCACCAACCCCACCGTCAAGGTGTTGGGAATCTACCAGCCGGCGGGCCCGAAAGCTTTCAACGACCCGGACTGGGGCAAGGCCCGAGGTGTCGAGTTCCTCGCCCAGGGCGCTGACGTGGTGTTCGGCGCCGGCGGCAACACTGGCAACGGAGCGCTGCTCGCCGCCCTGCAGCAGAACAAGGCCTGCATTGGCGTGGACGTCGACCAGTACCAGTCCTATCCGGACGCGGCCAGCTGCCTGCTGACCAGCGCCGAAAAGAAGCTGGCGGTGGCGGTCAAGACCGCGATCACGAACGTGGTCCAGAACAAGTTTCAGAGTGGCTTCCTCAAGTTCAACGCAGCCAACAACGGCGTCGGGATCGCCCCGTACCACAACTTCGACTCCAAGGTAACGGCCGACATCAAGGCCAAGATCCAGACCATTGAGAAAGGTCTCGCCGACGGCACCATAAAAACGGGAGCCGAGAACCTATAGACGCTGTCAAGGGCCGGGACGGAAGCGCCCCGGCCCTCTCCCTGCGCGGGATCGTCAAGACGTACGGTCCCGTACGGGCCAACGACGGAGTCGACCTCGAGGTCCGGTGGGGTGAGGTGCACGCCCTGCTCGGAGAGAACGGGGCCGGCAAGAGCACCCTGATGAACGTCGTCTACGGTTTGACCAGCCCGGATGCGGGTGAGATCGTCTTCGACGGCCGGCCGGTGGCCATAAATAGGCCCACCGACGCAATCCGGCTGGGCATCGGCATGGTCCACCAGCACTTCATGCTGATCCCTCCGCTGACCGTGGCCGAGAACGTGATTCTCGGTCATGAGACCGCCAGGTCGGGCATGCTTGACTTGGCCGAGGCCCGTGTCGAGGTCAGCGAGCTGGCGCGGCGCCACCGCCTGGAGGTCGACCCGGCGGCTCGTGCGATGGACCTCGCCGTCGGTATCCAGCAGCGGGTCGAGATCTTGAAGGCGCTGTACCGCGGAGCCCGGCTGCTGATCCTGGACGAACCGACCTCGGTGCTTACGCCGCCGGAGGCAGCACGGCTATTCGACGTAGTCCGCAACCTCACCGCGCAAGGAACTGCCGTGATCTTCATCACGCACAAGCTGGGCGAAGTCATGGTCATAGCCGACCGCATCACCGTGATGCGTCGTGGTCAGGTGGTTGCCGACACAACGCCTGCAGAGTCGGGCCCATCGGAGCTGGCGCGGCTTATGGTCGGCCGCCCTGTGCTGCTCCGTGTCGACAAGAAGCCCGCCAGGCCGGGCGAGGCGCTGTTGCGCGTGGAGGGCCTCTCGGTGGATGACGATCGCCACCAGCCGGCCGTGCAGGGCGTGGACCTGCAGGTTCGAGCGGGCGAGATCGTCGGGCTGGCAGGCGTGGAGGGCAACGGCCAGGAGGAACTTGTCGAGGCGATCGTGGGCCTTCGCTCCCTGCGCGCAGGCCGAGTCCTCCTGGGCACTCGGGAGGTCACGAGGCTGGGCACCAAGGGAACCCTGCACGCCGGGGTGAGCTTCATCCCGGCCGACCGCCACCGCATGGGCGCCATTCTGGAGCTGCCGGTGGCCGACAACCTGGTGCTGTCGGACTACGACCGGCCCCCATTCGCCCGCGGCATCCTGCGGCGTTTCCAGGCCATCTGGCAGTACGCCCTGAACGCGATCAAGGCCTTTGACATCCGGACCGAAGGACCTGGCCAGGCCCTGGGATCGCTGTCGGGCGGCAACCAGCAGAAGGTGGTCGTTGCCAGGGAGCTCAGCACCGACCCACGGGTGCTGATCGCCAGCCAGCCGACGCGAGGCGTCGACGTGGGCTCGATCGAGTTCATCCACCGCCAGATCGTGGCCAGGCGGGACAAAGGCCTGGCTGTGCTTCTTGTCTCCTCGGAGCTGGACGAAGTGCTCTCCCTTGCGGACCGGGTGGCCGTGATCTACGGCGGCCGAATCGTCGGGGTGCTGGAGGGGGATGCCGTCGAGCGCGAGCGCATTGGCCTGATGATGGCGGGAGCGGCCTGATCGTGACAGGGCTGGCGGGCCTCCTGAGGAACCGCCGCCTCCGGGACGCGGTGCTGCTGCCGGCGATCTCGCTGGTATGCGGCTTCGCGGTGGCCTCGATCGCGGTGGTGCTCTCGGGTGCCAATCCGATCGACGCCTTCGGGGCCTTGCTCCAGGGCGCCTTCACGAACCGCAACGCGCTGGAGGAGACGCTGATCGCGACGATCCCCTACATCTTCCTGGGGCTGGGCGTTGCGGTCGGCTTCCGGGGTGGGCTCTTCAACATCGGAGCCGAAGGCCAGTTCTACCTGGGGGCAGTCTTCGGCGTGTTCGTCGGCGTCAGCCTGCACGGCCTGCCGGGAATCCTGCACATCCCGATCGCCCTGCTGGCTGGCATGCTGGGTGGCTTCCTCTGGGCATCGATCGCCGGCGTCCTGAAGGCGCGGTTTGGCGCCCACGAGGTGATCACAACGATCATGCTCAACTACGTCGCGTTCCTCCTGACCGACTACCTGATAAACAACAAGGGACCGCTTGCCGACAAGCACGCGACAGCGCCGAAGACGCCCTTCATCGACTCGACGGCGCAGCTGCCGATCCTGGTGCCGGGTACCCGGCTGCACATGGGCCTGATCCTGGCCCTGCTGGCGGTGCCGCTGGTCTGGTTCCTGCTGTCGCGCACGACCATCGGGTTCCGCATCAGGGCTGTCGGCCTGAACGCGACAGCTGCGCGAGCAGCCGGCATCTCGGTGGGGTGGACGATGGTGACCGTGATGGGCATCTCAGGTGCCCTGGCCGGCCTGGCCGGTGCAGATGAGGTACTGGGCGTGTCGCACTTCATGCCGCCCAGCTTCTCGGTCGGCTACGGATTCGACGCAATCGCTGTCGCGCTGCTGGCGCGCAGCAACCCGTGGGCCATCCTGCCCTCCGCCTTCCTCTTCGGAGCTATGCGCTCCGGCGCCGGCTTCATGCAGCTGGTGACCGGGGTTTCGGCCGACCTGATCTCGATAGTGCAGGCCACGGTGATCATCTTCGTGGCAGCTCCGCTCCTGGTGCGCTGGATCTTCCGGCTCCGCGACGTGCCCGAGGCTCCCGTGCACATCGCTGAGGCCGGAGGACTCGCGAGCGCAGCTTCGGGTGCGGCGCCGGCTGCCTCACTCGAGGAGACCGCCACGTGAGCTCCATGCTCCTGGCAGTCGACCTCCACCAGTTCTTCCGCCAGATCGACCTGATGAGCCTGGCGACCCTGACGATCGTCACGGCCACGCCGCTCACACTGGCCGCGCTGGGCGGAGTGATGTGCGAGCGCTCCGGCGTTGTCAACATCGCTCTGGAAGGCATCATGCTTACGACCGCGTTCGTCGGCTTCGTCGCTGCTTTCGTGACCCACAACCTCGCGATCGGTCTCCTGGCCGCGCTCGTCTCGGGCATGCTGATCGCGGCTCTGCACGCCGTGCTGTCGATCGAGTTCCTCGTCGACCAGATCGTGAGCGGCACCGTGATCAACATCCTCGCCCTCGGTATCACCGGCGTCTTCTATCGCACGTTCCTACAGCAGGTCAACGTGAAAGGGCCTGGCACGCTGCCGGTGTGGAGGATCCCACTGCTCAGCGACATCCCGGTCGCCGGTCCAATCCTCTTCCGCAACCAGGGCGTGACGTACGCCATGCTCGTGCTGGTTGTGGTCGTCCATCTCATCCTGTTCAACACTGTCTGGGGCCTCCGTACCCGGGCCTGCGGCGAGCATCCGCTGGCCGCCGACACAGCAGGCATCAACGTCAAGCTGGTGCGCTACGTGAACGTGATTTCCAGCGGTGCCCTCGGTGGGCTGGGTGGCTCTTACTTCTCGCTCCAGCAGATCGGCAATTTCTTGCCGGGCATCACCGGAGGACGAGGTTTCATCGCCCTGGCGGCAATGATCTTCGGCAAGTGGACGCCGATCGGGGCGTTCCTGGCGTCGTTGCTCTTCGCGGGCGCCGACACGGTAGGAGTGCGCCTCCAGTACCTGGGCGTTCGCATCCCGACCCAGTTCTTGAGTATGCTGCCTTACATTCTGACCATCGTGGTAGTTGCGGGAGCGATGGGGAGAGCCATCGCGCCTGCGGCGGTGGGGAGGCCATACCGGAAGAACTGATGCGGGAGACGGACGCGAGCGAGGGCGTACTGCCTGCACTCCGCCGCGACGAGATGCCGCTGACCGTCATCTCCGAAGGGGACGCGCTCGTGGGGCGGCTTGACATGTCCGGCCACGGGAGGGTGTTGGGCCGCCTCGAGGGCCAGATCACCTGTCAGGGTGAGCTGTCAATTGGGCCGGAAGCGGTGGTCCGAGCCGACATACAGGCGAAAGACCTGACAGTGGCCGGGGCCGTCACCGGTGATGTGGTCGTCCGCGGGCTGCTGAAGATTGCCGCGACGGGTCGGCTGGAGGGCGACGCCCACGTCGGCTCCCTGCTCGTAGCGGAGGGTGGCGTCCATTTTGGCCTGCTTCATGTCTACCCGACTGGCGTGCCTGACGACCCTCCGGCGGTGGTGGCCGAAGGTGGGTCCACAAGCCTCGGCTCGCGTTCACGGCCGCTGGCTGGGTCTGTGGAGCGCGTCAAGAAGATATGGGGAGAGATTTTCTAGCCTCAGGGAGGTCTTGCATGGCGCCGCCTGGGCTGAGGGAGGCGTGCTTGGACTCGCAGGTTCTGCTGACGCACCCCTACGGGACGGATTAGGCTTCCCTTTTAGATGTCCGACAGGTCCATGGACCGGAACCTGGCCCTGGAGTTGCTCCGGGTCACCGAAGCCGCGGCCCTGGCCGCGGCGCCGCTCCAGGGCCGGGGCAACAAGGAGGAGGCTGACCGGCGCGCAGTTGACGCCATGCGCTCGGCGCTGGCCTCGGTCGACATGAAGGGCACGGTGGTGATCGGTGAGGGGGAGAAGGACCACGCTCCCATGCTCTACTTCGGTGAGGAGGTCGGCAACGGGCTGGAGCCGGTCGTCGATGTCGCCGTCGACCCAATTGACGGCACACGTTTGACCGCCAGCGGACAGCCCGGGGCCCTCGCTGTCGTCGCGCTGGCCGAGCGGGGAAGCATGTTCACGACTCACCTCCACTACATGGAGAAGCTGGTGGTGGGCCGCCGGGCCAGGGGCGTCATAGACATCGACATGCCCGTCGACTGGAATTTGCGCCGGATCGCCAAGGCCGAGGGCCTCCATCCGCGCGACCTCGTCGTGGTCATCCTCGATCGTGATCGCAACCAGGAAATAATCCGCCAGGTGCGCGACGTGGGCGCTCGGATAAGACTGATCTCGGACGGTGACGTCGCCGGCGCCATCATGTCGGCTCTGGAAACCAAGACCGGAATGCACGTGATGATGGGCTCTGGCGGCGCGACCGAGGGGGTGATCGCGGCGTGCGCGGTCAAGGCGCTGGGCGGTGACATGCAGGGCCGGTTGCTGCTGCGCGACGACAACGAGAAGGCGATGGCCGGCAAGGAAGGCCACAGGCCTGGCACCGTCCTCGGAATCGACGACTTCTGCTCCGGGCACAACATCTTCTTTGCCGCGACCGGCATCACGCATGGTGAGCTGCTCGAGGGCGTGCGCTACGAGGAGAACTACGCCTTTACGCACTCGATGGTGCTGCGAACGGCCTCGGGCACGATGCGTTTTGTGGAGGCATACCACGAGATGAGTGCGCTCCGCTCGAAGGGGCTCCTGCCCGAGCAGGTCGTGCTCAGCGTGATGGTCTGAGCGCGAGCGCGCACCCGGGCCGCGAAGCGCACTTTCCCGGGAAAGGTGAGCCTCAACCTGCTGGGAAAGGCTCCGTTGCCGGAAAACGGGTGCTTCCAACTGGCCGGCTCTTACATCATGGGTCCCCTCATGGGTCGGGACCGGCTCATGCCGTAGCTGGCCGCGAACATCCTCTTGAGCTCAGGCGCCGACAGGTCGTGCGCCTCGGACCGCATCGTCAGGCTGTCGAGCCTGGACTGCCAGCTCGCCATCTCCGAGCGCGAGCTCGCCGCGACGCCGTACTGCCGCCTCATCGCAGCCATCGCAGCACAGCTGGCATGGAGGGCAGCGCTGGCGGCGTTGAAGTCTCCAGCCTCGTAGGCCAGCACCGTGGCCATCTCCGCCTGGGCGGGAAGCTGAACCAGCAGTTTGGAGATGACCTCTTCGTCCACCGGGTCCTCGAGTGCCTCATCGGCGCTGCAAGTCCGCATCATCATCTGCGCAGCCGCCTCGTGCGGGCTGTCGTCCACGTCCCGGTACGACGCGTGTGCCCGTATCACAAGCTCCTCGGCCTCGATCGGCACCGGAGTCGTGATTTCAAACAGTAACTCCTTGGTGCGTACCAGGTCCCCGATGAAGACCTTGAAGCCCGTCTCTGTGCTCTCCTGCCGGTAACCGTTGAGGTTGGTGCCGAAGGCGAGCCGTTCGGGAAGATCCAGGCTCACCTCGACGTTGCGAGCCGTGACCTCGGCGGCGGTAGTGAACTCTTCGCGCAGGATCTGGTCCAGCGCCTCCAGCGCGGGGATGTGGCTGAAGTCGCCGTTGCCAGCCTCGGCCACTGTGCTCATCAGCGCGATGTTGTAGTCGAAGCCGACGCCCAGCGTGGATGTGGTTATGCCGCTGTGGGCCGCGCCCGCGGCCACCTCGGCCAGCACAGCGGGGCGCTGCTCACCCACGTTCGCTTCGCCGTCCGAGAGAAGGACGAGTTTGCACCCGTACCGCTGTCGGGTCTCCGCGTACAACTGCTCGAGGCCGGCCCGGAAGCCACCCTCGAGAAACGTGGAGCCGCCCACCTTCACGTTGCTGATGGCGGCGGCCAGCCCGCGCCGCGCCGTGGCTTCGAGCACCGTCAGGGGCTTCACCACGCTGACCGTGTCGTCAAAGGTGACCAGTGCCACCGCGTCGCCGTCCTGCATCAGATCCAGCAGGCGGACAGTGGCCGCCTTGACGAAGCTCAACTTGTCAGCGACGCCGGTGTCGCTTGAAGCCTTCAACGGCGACTTTCCAGCCGCGCCCGCTCCCGCCACGGCAGGGCTGCCCATCGAACCGGATCGGTCGATGACGAGCGCCATCGCGACTGGACGCCGGTCTGGGCGGACCGGCGGAGCCGGCGGCACGGCCTGGACGAGCAGGTGCACCCCACCCCCGATGCGTCCGATCGCCTGCCGGGACGGTCGAACACTGAGGCGGAGGCCATCAGTGGGGTTGCGCTTTCTCATGTCGCATCCTCCTCGGTCAGCACGGCCTCGATCGCTGTGTACAGCCGTGCGATTTGTTCATCGCTCGTTCCCTGCGGGACCTGCAGCGAGAAGCCGCCCCGGAAACGCAGGGTGCGAGGCGTGTCCCCACCGCGCGCCCGCAGCGCCTGCGCGGTGATCCCGTAGCGCGACACCGTCTCGTCCGAGCCGGCCGCGGCGGGTTCGCTCAGCAGGGAGGGGGCCTCGGCGCGCAAGCGGCGTGGATGCACACCCCTGGCCTGCAGGCTGGCCAGCTCGGTCGCCACTTGCTCCGATGTCATGCGGCCAAGTCGCACCCGGATTTCAGCCAGGCCCACGCCCTGGTGCTTGAGGTGCCGCGCCAGCCGGAACCGGGTCAGGTGCTCAGGGGTGTAGCCGCTGCGTCCGCGGCCCACCGCCGGCGGCAGGATCCCAACCTGCACGTAGTAGTGGAGCGTGCTCGGACTGACGTCGCCGTCGCGGTCGTGCGTCCGGACGATCTCAGCGATCTGCCTCGCATCGAGCATAGTGGCACTGTAACGCTCTAATGCCAGTATTGCAAGCGAGAAATGCCAGTCAGGATCTACCGGTCAGGCTCCCGAACGTAAGGAAACGCGAAGAACAGCACCTCGATGGGCCGGGATCCCGGTGGCCGGAGCGACGGGTTCGCAATCCTCGAGGCATAGCGCCTGAGTAGGGCCGTGACCTCCGCGTCGAGGACCCTCAGCTCCTCAGGCGTGATGTACAGCAGGAACTCACTGTGGCCTGTGACCTCCTGCCACTCATCCGGCAAGCCGGCCCGGGATTGGAGCCAGGCCTGCTGCCGGGTCACGTAGCGTCCAAGCAGCGCGGGCACCAACGTGCCCATGCGTGTCAGCCGCCACGGCCGCTGCCGTCCCGCGGCACCACCAACCTCCTCGACGAAGCCGTACTTCGCGAGCTGGCGGAGGTGGAAAGAGCACGTGGATGGGGATTCGTGTACCAGGTCGGCGGCCTGCGTGGCGGTCAGGGACCGATGCTTTGTCAGCGCCTCGAGCAGCGCCACCCGGACGCGATGGGCGACGGCACGCATCGTCTGGGGGCCCGTGAGCTCGTGACCGCGGGCACTCCTGACTGCGCTGGATGACACGCAAAGAAAGATACCTTTCGAAAGGACCCTTTGCAATAGACTTGACTGCGGGCGCAACCATCGTTAGGCTGGTCGTGCAAAGAAGCTTGCAAAACGCTTGGAGGGAAGGCCGCGTCGAGCCACACGCTGGGCCGCGGACTGTCCTTGCTGGTCACTTGAAGGAGCACTACACACTGGGGGGTACGGCCGGCTCGCAACGCGGGCCGGCCGTCTTACGTATCTGTGACCTCGGGCGCGCTGGTGCCGCTGGCATAGCCTCAATTGGCCCTGGGCCGGGGGCCCCGAAGCCGCTACCTTGGGCCACATGCACGCCTTCGAGATAGCCGACCTCGTTGCCGCCAACCGAAGCCCTGAGCACGTCTACACGGACTTCCTCAATGCGGGCACGCTCAGCCTGGGCCTCGCCATCTGGCCGGCCGGCTCGATGGATGCTCAGGAGCCGCACACAGAGGACGAGGTCTATTACGTCGTCAGTGGTCGCGGGCGCATCACCGTGGGCGGCGAGGAGCGACCCGTCCGCCCCGGCAGCATCGTCTTCGTCGGCATCGCGGTCGATCACCACTTCCACGACATCGAGGAAGATCTCGCGGTGCTGGTCTTCTGGGCACCTCCGCGTCACTCACGGCGGATCCCCTCGATCGCCTGACGGCGCTTGACCGGATCCCGCTCGCTGCCTACAATCCCCTCAGTTCTCGGCGCTGCCGAGGGACGGGAGAGAGACGAGGTGGGGTCCATCCATTGCGGATGGGCCCGATTCTTTTCCTTTCCCTTTACCTCTGATGGGGCAGCCAGCGGTCCCAGTTCTTCGGGCGGTGGCTCCGCTTGCCCGTTCCGCCGTTGGCCGCGCGGTCACTTGATACGTGGATGCCAGAGCTTCGCGACACGACCTGCTCCGTCGTCAGCAGGCCGCCCACTTCAGAAGAGAGGTGAGCGCGGCTCAGGTTGGAGACGAGCACGATGGGGACGCCGCTCGTTGCCCGGTCTGAGCGGAGGACGAGGAGCACCAGTGCGGGTACGGCCCACGAGCCCAGACAGACGAAGATCAGGTCCGGCCGAGCCATCGTCGCAAGCTCTAACCCCCGCTCCAGGGTGGCCGCCGTCGCGACCATGTAGCCGTCCAAACGCAGCTTGTTGGCGTATCGCTCGGCCTCGGCCGGTTCGCCGGCGATCAGCACGGCAACCAGCGGGTGCTCGGCCAATTGGCGGCTCTGCGCGACGGCTGCGGCGCCTTGCGGGGTGTCCATCAGTGCCAAGTTGAACGCCGCATCCTTAGATCATGCTTAGCGTGGATCCGCGCTCACGAGCATCACAGCGTTCTCTCAGCCGTTCAATCGCTAAGGTGGTCCTAAGGAAGCACTCCTATCGTTGGCATCCTTGGAGATCCTCGTCGTGGACGACGACCCTGCGCTCCGTGCGGCGCTGGACCGGGCGCTCAAGCTGGAGGGCTATCGCGTCTCGTTTGCCCACGACGGTCGTCAAGCCTTGCAGATGATCACGGGCGGCGCGCAGGATGCGGTGATCCTGGACCTGGGACTCCCCCTGATGGACGGCGTCGAGGTGTGCCGGCGGGTCCGGGAGCGGGGAGACCGCACGCCCGTCCTGATGCTGACGGCGCGTGACGCCGTGAGCGATCGGGTTGAAGGGCTGGACGCCGGAGCCGACGACTACCTGGTCAAGCCGTTTGCGCTGGATGAGCTGCTGGCCCGGCTCAGGGCCTTGTTTCGACGCACTGTCGCAACTCCGGCCGAGGGCATCCTCAAGTTCGCGGACATGGTGCTCGACTTGCAGACGATGGAGGTGCGCCGCGGCAAGCGGGATCTTGAACTGACTCGGACCGAGTTCAGGTTGCTGGAGCTGTTCATGCGCAACCCGCGGGTCGTCCTCACCCGCTCCAGGATCTTCGAGGAGGTCTGGGGCTACGACTTCGGGGCCAGTTCGAACGCGTTGGAGGTGTACATCTCGTACCTTCGGCGCAAGCTCGAGATCGACGCCGAGCCACGACTGATCCACACGGTGCGAGGAGTTGGTTACACGCTTCGGTAGGCCTGGCTTTCAGGCCCGGCTCACGCTCGTAGCGGCAACCGCGGTCGCGGTGGCGATAGCGATTGCGGCGATCGTGATGTATTTCGTGGCGCGTCAGGTTGTCTACAACCAGCTCGATGACAGCCTCCGTCAGCGCGTTGACAACACCAGCGTGTCACTCACTGCGCCGGTGTCGCCCGGACTCACTCCGACCAGCCTGCGCATTGGACAACTCGTCCTGCAAATCCAGCTGCCTCAGCTGGGCGCCTCCGGGTACGTCCAGGCGATCACCGCTGACGGCAGCCAGCGGACGCTGCTCTCGGGTGAGACCGTGAACCTCCCTGTCACCTCTCGGGACTTGCAGGTTGCGGCCGGAGCCCAACCCGACTACTTCAGGGACGCCTGGGTGGGCGGGACCAGGGTGCGCATCTACACCGCTCCCATTGCACGTGACGTCGCCTTGCAGGTTGCCAGGCCGTTGAGTGACGTCGACAACATTCTGGAGCGTCTGAAGTTCATCCTGACAGCGGTTGCGATGGGCGGGGTGGCGCTCTCCGCCCTGCTCGGCTCGCTCATCGCACGAGCCGGGCTTAGGCCTATCTATCGCCTCAGGGCAGCTGTCGACCACGTCACTCTGACCGGAGACATGTCTCAGCGCGTGCCTTACGAGGGCGCTGACGAACTGGGCCTGCTTGGTGCCCACTTCAACCGAATGCTGGGCGGCCTGGACCACTCGCTGCGTATGCAGCGCCAGCTCGTTGCCGACGCCTCCCACGAGCTCCGCACCCCGCTGGCGAGCCTTCGCACGAACGTCGAGGTACTGCAGCGCTCGCCGAACCTGCAGGGATTCGAGCGCGACAGGTTGCTCCAGGACGTCATCTCGCAGATAGAACAGCTCACCCGGCTGATCGGGGACCTGATCGACCTGGCTCGCGGCGACCAGAGCCCCGAAGAGAATGAAGAGGTCCGTCTCGACTGGATCGTTGCCGAGGCGGTCGAGCGAGCGGCCACGAACTGGCCAGCCGTTCGCTTCGACGCAGACCTCGCCGAGTCTGTCGTTTTCGGCCAGGCGCGACGGCTCGACCGCGCCGTCTCCAACCTTCTGGACAACGCGGGCAAGTGGAGCCCGGAGGGCGGCATGGTGGAGGTGCGCGTCACTGACCACGAGCTCACGGTGCGCGACCATGGGCCGGGCATCGACCCCGCCGATCTGCCGTACGTCTTCGACCGATTCTGGCGGGCTCCCGCAGCGCGCGGCATGCCGGGCTCGGGGCTCGGGCTCTCTATCGTGCGCCAGGTGGCCGAGGCTCATCACGCCTTGGTCAGTGCGGAGCTGCCTGGAGACGGCGGCACTCTGCTGCGAGTCGAGTTTCCCGCTTCTTAGCTTTTTCTAAGGCGGCTGTAACGGTCCTCCAAGGCGGGAGAGTTCCAATGTACCTCTCGCGGCATGCGGTTCGGATCATCCCAGGAGGAACACAGGCAAACAGTGGCAAACCTCGACTTGCCCGCACGCCGCGGGTTTCCCCTCCTGGCGCCGTCGTTCGCCGCGGCCGAGCGCGATCCCCGAGCGCCCTCGAGAAAGCTCCAGATGTCGAGAGGTACGGCGGTCGCGCCGGCCCGGCCGGCGGTGAAGTGCACATCCTCCCTCTCTCATTGGTTGCCGCCGCCGGTCCGCCGGCCGGGGCGGCGACCACCCCCTTCCACCTGACGGGCGTGGCCAACGGCGTCAGGAGGGCGACACTCGCCGATGTCGCCTCGGTCGCCCGTCTGTCGGTTGCCGCAAACCGCGACGCCGACGCGGAGGTGCCCGCACTGCAGACCAGACCGGAGCTCACCGCTCCAGAGATCGCGCTGAGGCTGCTGGATGACCTCGAGGACGGCGACCTCCTCTACATCAGTGAGCGTGATCGCCGCGTCGCCGGCTTTGCCCACGTCAGCGGGCTGATGGTCGGTGATGGCGGACACCTGGTCGAGGTCCGCCGCATTTATGTCGCGAACGAGTTTCGACGAAGGGGCCTCGCTCGCCAGCTGGTGCGGCTGATCCAGCGTGACATCGGACGGCGGCCTAACCCGCCCGCCCTGCGGGCGTGGGCAGCCTTCGACACAGTGGGCGAGCATTTCCTTGCGGCCGTTGGTGCAGAGGTGGTCAGGCAGCGGTGGAAGGTCGGCTCCGGAGGGATCGCAGTCCGGGGTGTCGTCTATGGCTGGGGCTCGCGGCAGGTGCAGACCGCGCGCGGTCCGCACAGAGCGCCGCTCGTTCGCAATCAGGTTTTCGCTTAGCCCGATCCGGCTGAGCTCGATCCAGCTAAGCTCGCGGAGGCGCGGGGCGACTACTCCGCGGGGAAGTCGACCCCGACCGGCAGGACGCGGATGCCGGCTTCCCCCATCAGGACCGCTGCTGCTTGCTCGGGGTCCAGCAGCGTCCCAGCCAGGTCGTCGAGCGAGGCTCGGATGCCTCCCATGGCGCAGCCACGAAGGTCAGCGCCGCGAAGTCGCGAGCCACTGAAAACGGCACCCGCCAGGTCGCACTCGGCGAACACTGCTCTCGGCAGCTCGCAACCCATCAAGCTGGACTCGTTCAGCTGGCATGACTCGAAGCGGGCCGGTTCGAACTTGCACCTGTCAAGCTGAAGGTAGCGCCCCTGGCAACCTCGGAACCCGACTTCGAAGCCGCGGCATTCTGATAGGCGGAAGCCAGTCAGACGGCAGCCCTCGAGCACGACGTCCTCGAATCGACAGAGCTCCCACTCAGCGTTCGAGAGGTCGCAATCGGTCAGGCGGCATTCGCGCAGCTCCGCCATCCGTAAGCGGTTGCTCGCCAGGCTCTCGCCGCGGATGTGCAAGCCCTGATGGGTCTCGCCGCTCTCAAGCTTCACCGGCCACCTTCAGCAGCCACTCCAGCGCGCCCCGCAGGTAGGGCCGCTGGAGAACGAGGAGGGAGACGATCAGCCGGTCGTCCTCCACCTGGGCGTCCCACCAACGCCACTTGCGCAGCCCGGGCTGGAACCAGTAAGTCCACGCCCGGAGCGACCATTTGTCGACGACGCAGTCCCGGACCTCGGCGTCGTCGACGCAGGCCGCGGTGAACCAACTCGGCAGCTGCCCCTTCCACTCCTCCGTGGCTGGCCACTCGCCACCCTCGGCCGCGCGCCGCAACACGGGCTCCAGCACCTCGCGAGCTCGGCCCAGCGTGCCCGCCGCTCCAGTCACCGTCAATGTGTCGATCTCGCCAGGCGGCGGGGCTCCGGCCGCTCCGTCGCGGACGTGGTTGAGCTCCTCGGCCGGTGTCACGGCGAACCATTGTGGCGGCTAACTGTCTCATTGCGGGTAGCGGACCGGCATGAAGAGGTAGACATAGTCGTCGGTTGCGGGCCGCCTGATCACGGCGGGCGCCAGTGCGCCCTGGAGCTCCAGGTCGATCTGATCGGGCGCCGTGGCCAGGCAGTCAAGCAGGTAGCGTGCGTTGAATGCGAAGGCCGCCTCAGGACCCGACACCTTCGCATTCATCTCCGTTTGGGCCGAGCCGACATCGGTTGCTGTCGCACTCAGCCCGATGGACCCCGAAGAGACTGTCAGCCGAACCACGTTCGCGCTCTCATGAGCGAAGGGGACGAGCGCACGGAGGCGCCGGTCGAGCTCGCTCGCTTCCAGCGATGCTCGGGTCGTGCAGGTAGATGGGATCAGCTGAGCCGTGTTGGGATAGCCCCCGTCGATCACGCGCGAGCTGATCTCGCCTTCTCGACCGCGGAAGAAGACCTGGCTGCCCTGTTGGGCGACGATCATCTGCACCGAACCCTGTGCGCCCCGGAACAATCGGGCGACCTCGGCCATCGTTCGCGCGGGGACAGTGGTGGCCAGAACCCCTCCCTGGTCGACTGCCACAGTTCGCTCGGCCAGGCGGTAGCCGTCGGTCGCGGTCAGCGTCAGGCGTTGATCGCCGGCCCTGATGCGGACGCCGGTCAGAACCGGCCGGCCTTCGTCCGTCGAAGCCGCCGCAAGGGTGTCCGCGATCGCGTCGACCAGTCGCGCGGCCGGCAGTGCCACCTGGTCCCCGCCCTCTGGTGTGACCTCGGGCGGGAACTCGTCCGGGTCGACAGTGTGAATCTCAGTCTCGTAGGACGGCGAGCTCAACCGCAGGCGCAGATCGGGCGTATGCAGGTCGAGCTCGAGCGGCTCGTCTCCCACGGCGGTCGTGAATTCGGTCAGCAGCCGGCCAGGCACCGCCACCGCTCCCGCCTCACTGACCTCGGCTTCGACCGGCTTTCGGATGGCGAACTCGAGGTTGGTGGCGGTGAGCACGAGCAGATCGGTCTTTGCTTCCATGTGCACCGTGCTCAGGATCGGAAGAGTCGAGCGGGCGAGCAGTGCCCTGGAGACGACCGCCAGAGCCGCGGCCAACTTGGCCGCATCACATCGCAGCTTCACATTGTCAGCGTACTGGAGATCGCGATATCATCGGGATGTCGTGGTATCGCGATATCGTGAACGGGTCGTCAAGGTGCCAATCGGGTTTCCCGAACACCTGTACGAATGGCTCAGGGAGACGGCCTTTCGACGCCGCGAGCCGATGGCGCGCCTGGTGAGGGAGGCGGTCGAGGAGCACCGTCGCCGGCTGGACCCCCAGCTCGACCTGCCTCTACACGGCCGTTGAGCCGCCAAGCTCTGGTACTGGTCTCGACGAGCCTGGCGCTGACCGCCTGCGGCGTGGCTCCCAGCACCGGAGCCCCCGACCCCACGGCAGCAGTACGCGCTCTGATCTTCAGTGCAGGCGCGGCCACCGCCTGCCGGCCCTCGGGCAGTGGGCCGAGGTACTCGATCGCGGCCGGCTGCCCCGTTACGCTGCGCCTCGAGCAGCGCCTGGTGGGCAACCCGACCGCAGGGACAGGGGGAGGAGCCGATCCGATCTGCCGCTGCCAGAACGCTGCCGACCCACCTCCGGTGACCGTCGTCTCACAAGCAGGCGTCAGTGCGGAGGTCAAGGTGTCTTTCGGCTTCAGCGGGCATCCGAACGACGTCCGGTTCACGGTCGTCGACCTCGGCGGCCGCTGGTTCGTGGACGACACCTACTGCGGAGATCCGTCGACGAGCATCTACCAGACGCCCGTCAAGGGCTGCGCGGCCTGAGCCCCCCTCCAGCCCTGGCATAAGGTAAGGGCAGCACAACGCAGGGAGGAGCCACTATGGGGAAGCAGATCGGCTTCATCGGCCTCGGCACGATGGGGCAGCCGATGGCGAGCAACCTGCTCGCGGCGGGCCACGTGCTGCACGTATTCGATGTCGAGCCGAGCCGCGCTCGCTCGCTGAGCGAGAAGGGCGCCCACGTGGCGGGGTCGGCGCGTGACGCGGCAAGCGAAGCCGACGTGATCATCTCCATGCTGCCTGCGTCCCAGCACGTCCTGGCTGCGATGCTGGAGCCGGCAGGCGTCGTCGAAGGCTTGCGCCCTGGTGCCACCGTCATCGACATGAGCACCGTAGATCCGGGGACCACCAGGCGAGTTGGGGAGGCCGTCAGCCTACGCGGCGGCCGGATGCTGGACGCCCCCGTCAGCGGCTCTTCGATCGGAGCTCGCGACGGCACTCTCACGATCATGGTCGGCGGCGACGCCGAGGTGCTGGAGGCCAACCGCGACCTGCTGGGGGCGATGGGCACAAACGTCATACACTGCGGTCCGCTCGGCATGGGGGAGACCGTCAAGCTGGCCAACAACCTGCTGGCTGGTACGTCGATGGTCGCGGTCGCAGAGGCGTTCGCGCTCGGCATTCGCGGCGGTGCCGATCCACGCGTGCTGATGGACGTGATCGGGAAGAGCACAGGAAACTGCTGGATGTTGCGCCGCGCCCCGGTCCCCGGTCTGGTGGCCGAGTCGCCCGTCAACCACGGCTTCGCACCCGGCTTCATGGTCGACCTCATGCGGAAGGACCTCGGGCTTGCGCTCAATGCCGGGGCCGAGCTTGGATTGCCGCTCACGTTGACGGCTCTGACGCACCAGCTGTATGGCCTGGCCAGCCGCCATGGCTATGGGCGCCTCGACATGTCCGCGGTGGCCAAGCTCGTCGAGGGGACCGCCGATCCGCCAAACGACCGGCTCTGGGACGTCAAGCTCGGTGCCAATGGCGGCGAAGCGGATGCCGTTGCGTCCAGCGCGGCTTTCCTCGGCGAGCAGACCGACGTCAAGCGCGAGCTCATGCTTGTCGACGGCGAGTGGCGCGAGAGCGCCGCCGGGGCCTTCCTGCCGGTCGAGAACCCTGCCTACCGCGGCCGCGTCGTTGCAGAGGTGCCGCGAGCGACCGCGGCTGATGTCGAGATCGCGGTGGGCGCGGCGGGCAGAGCCTTTGAATTCTGGAAGCTGGTGGCCCCCCGCGAGCGGGGCAAGCTGATGCTGCAGATCGCTGACGACATCGACCGTCGCGCGGAGGAGATGGCGACGCTCCTCGCAACGGAGACAGGGAACGCGATCAGGCCTCAGGCACGGCCGGAGGTCAAGGGCACGGCCGAGGTGTTCCGCTATTTCGGAGGCGTGGCCAGCGAGATCAAGGGCTCGGTCATCCCACTGGGCGAGGAGATGCTGAGCTACAGCCGGCGCGAGCCGATCGGCGTCGTCGGCGGCATCATCCCCTGGAACTCGCCAGTCCTGCTCGGTGGCCTGAAGATCGCCATGGCGATCACGGCCGGCAACACGCTGGTGCTGAAGGCGGCGGAGGATGCGCCGCTGGCTGTGTTGACGCTTGCCCGGATCTGCGCCGAGCACCTACCAGCAGGCGTGCTCAACGTCCTGACCGGGTACGGCGAGGAGTGCGGCGCCGCCCTGGCGGCACATCCGGGCGTGGCCAAGCTGTCTTTTACGGGTTCGACCGAGGTGGGTCGATCGGTCATGCGGGCAGCAGCCGACCGGATCGCACCGGTGTCGCTGGAGCTGGGCGGCAAGAGTCCGGCCATCGTCTTCCCCGACTCCGACGACGAGCGAACTGTCGAGGGTGTGATCTCGGGCATGCGGTTCACCCGACAGGGCCAGTCCTGCACGGCAGGCTCACGGCTGTTCCTGCACGAGTCGATCTTCGACTCCTTCCTGGACAAGCTCGTCGAACGGCTGGCTGCGCTCAAGGTCGGCGACCCGCTGGACGAGGCAACCGACATGGGCAGCATCATCAACCGCAAGCAGTTCGACCGCGTCTGTTCATTCATCCGCGATGGCCTTCAGCGGCAGGAGGCACGGGCCGTTATCGGCGGCACGCCGCCGGCCGACGGGGCTCTGGCCGAAGGCTACTATGTCCAGCCCACGGTGATTGCCGGGGTCGAGAACGAATGGCGCATCGCTCGTGAGGAGATCTTCGGCCCGGTGCTTGTGGTCATGCCCTGGAGGGACGATAAGGACGCGATTCGCATGGCGAACGACAGCCACTACGGCCTCGCAGCGTATGTCTGGTGCCGCGACGTGACCAGGGCGCTGCGCACCGCACACGCGATCGAATCCGGCTGGGTGCAGGTCAACCAGGGTCTCGGTCAGTTTCCGGGCCAGTCATATGGTGGCTTCAAGCAGAGCGGGATCGGCCGCGAGTTCTCGCTGGAAGGAATGCTGGAGAGCTTCACGCAGGTCAAGAGCGTGACGGTGAATCTGAGGAGCTGAGGTCGGTGGCGCACCCAACCCCAGCGCAAGAACGCTTTCTGGTGACAGGCGCTCTCGGCTGCATCGGCTCGTGGACCGTCAAGCGTCTGAACGACGCAGGCACGCGACTCGTAGCCACGGACCTCCCGGGGGACCCGCACCGCTGGCGGCTGATCGACAGTGAGCTCGAGCGTACGGTCCCGCTGGCCCCCTGCGACGTGACCGATGCCCCGGCCTTCGAGCGGTTGGTGTCGGACCATGGGATCACACACATCGTCCACCTGGCCGCGCTCCAGGTGCCCTTCGCGCGCGCCCGACCCATGGTCGGCGCCCGCGTCAACGTAGAGGGGATGGCCGTTGTGCTGGAGGCAGCCAGGAGCCAAAGGGATCAGGTGCGCGGCCTGGCGTTTGCCAGCTCGGTCGCGGTGTATGGACCGGCCGACCGCTATCCCGATGGCCCGCTGGCTCACGACGCCGCTCCGCAGCCGACCACACTGTATGGCGCCTACAAGCTGGCCGACGAGTGGATGTCCCGCGTTTACGAGCGTGACTACGGTCTGGTCTCGATCGGTCTTCGGCCTGACGTTGTGTACGGGCCTGGACGTGACCAGGGCCTCACCTCGAGCCCGACAACGGCGATGCTGGCCGCGGCAGTCGGCCGGCCGTACCACATCGGCTGGGGTGGGGTCGCCGGGTATCAGCACGCGGCGGAGGTGGCGGACGCGTTCATTGCGGCCGCGAGGGCCTGCGAAGACGGCGGTGGAAGCGACACCTACAACCTACCCGTCCAGCTGTGCTCGATGGACCGAGTGGTCCAGGCGATCCACGAAGCGGCGGGTGGACCGGCCGAGATCACCTTCGAGGCGACGGCACTGCCATTTCCGGCGGACTTCGACGGCTCGGCGCTGGAGCGGCGGCTGGGCCGGTTGAAGTTGATGCCCTTGCGCGATGGGGTTCGCGAGACGATCGCGACCTTCAGGGCCGCTGTGGCCGAAGGCCGCGTGGACGTCGACCGCCTGCTGGCCTGAGCGGTGGCTATGCTGTGCGAGATCCAGCCGACCTTCAGGGGGATTTGACGAATTGCGCCTGCTTACGTTTCACCGCGACGGCGACCTACGCACGGGCTTGCTCACGGCCGAGGGAGTGGCCGAGCTTGCTGCCGACGACTTCAACGCGCTGCTGTCGCTGACGCCGCCCGAGATCGAGCGGCGCGCCACGGGAACGCTCATCTCCGAGGCGGAGGTCCGATGGGGCCCATGTGTGCCGAACCCCGGCAAGATCGTCTGCATCGGCCTGAACTACCGACGCCATGCAGAGGAGACGGGGGCGCAGGTTCCGGACAACCCCATCCTCTTTGCCAAGTTCGGCAACACGCTCGCAGCTTGCGGTGAGGACATTCCTCTGCCGGACGTGGCGGAGCAGTACGACTACGAGGCCGAGCTGGGAGTCGTCATCGGCCGCCCGGCGCGGAATGTCAGCGAGGGCGCGGCGCTCGACCACGTCTGGGGCTACTGCAACTGCAACGACGTCAGCGCCCGTGACCTGCAGTTCCGCAGCACTCAGTGGCTCCTCGGCAAGTCGCTCGACCGCTTCCTCCCCCTCGGGCCTCACCTGGTAAGCGCCGACGAAGTGGGGGACCCACAGGCGCTGAACGTCCGGTGCTCCGTCAACGGAGATCTGCGGCAGAACTCCAGCACGGCCGACATGGTCTTCGGCGTCGCAGAGCTGGTCAGCTACATCAGCCGGTACTGGACTCTGGAGGCGGGCGATGTGATCGCAACAGGCACGCCGGAGGGCGTCGCAGTCGGCAGGCCGGACAGGCCCTGGCTGCGGCCGGGCGACGAGGTCGTGGTCGAGGTCGGCGACCTCGGGCGCCTGAGCAACCGTCTCGTGAGCTAGCGGTCCACCAGGCAACCGCGGACCGGCCGGCCGTCCATAATCGGGACGGTGAGGACATATGGCTCGTTGACGGACGCCGACGTGAGCTCGCTCTACGAGCTAGATCGGACGCACTGGCTGCACCCGCAGGGCGATCTCGGCGCGACCCCGGGCACGGTGCCCCAGCTCGTCTTCAGTCATGGCGAGGGCGCCACCCTGACTGACGTACATGGCCGAACCTACATCGACGCGATGGCGTCGTTGTGGAACGTCAACGTCGGCTATGGGCGGCAGGCGCTCGCCGACGCAGCCGCCGAACAGATGCGCAAGCTGGCATTCAGCAGCGCGTACGGCGCCTTCGGCCATGAACCTGGCATCCGGCTGGTCTCCCGCCTGGCGGAGCTGGCGCCCGGCGACCTGCAGGTCACCTTTTTCGCAAGCGGTGGCGCTGAGGCTAACGACACCGCCTACAAACTTGCCCGCCTTTACTGGAAGCTGCGCGGCCAGCCCTCGCGTGTGAACATCGTCTCCAGGCTGCGCGACTACCACGGCCTGACCTACGGGGCGACCAGCGCAACCGGGCTGGCCGTCTTCTGGAAGGACTTCGAGCCGCTGGCGCCAGGCTTCCTGCACGCACCGGCGCCCGACCCGTACCGCTACGACGGCGCCGGCCCAGCGGGAGCCGGCTACGCGCAAGCACTGGAGGATGTGATCCTCGAGGCAGGGCCGGAAACCGTGGCAGCAGTCGTCGCCGAGCCCGTCCAGGGCGCCGGTGGGGCGATCGTGCCGCCGCCGGACTATTTCCCGCAGGTGCGGGAGATCTGCGACCGGCACGGGGTGTTGCTCATCGCCGACGAGGTCATCACCGGCTTCGGCCGCACCGGCACCTGGTTTGGGCTGCAGCAGTGGAACGTCGCGCCGGACATGATGGTCTTCGCGAAGGGAGTCACCAGCGGCTATTTGCCCCTATCCGGGGTGATGCTCACGGGGCAGGTGCACGAGACCCTCAAGACCCTGGGTTCGACGCTTCCTCACGGTTTCACGTACAGCGGCCATCCCGTCGCCTGCGCCGTCGCCTTGCGGAACCTGCAGATCATCGAAGAGGAGGGCCTGGTCGGTCGCGCGGCGGAGCTCGGAAAGAGGTTGCTGGAAGGGCTCGACGGGCTCCGTTCACACGAGCTGGTCGGAGACGTGAGGGCGCTGGGCCTGATGGCCGGCGTCGAGCTCGTCCGCGACCGTACCACCCGGGCATCGTTCGACGCGTCGGCAGGTGTGGGCCGCCGGGTCCAGCTGGCTGCCCTCGAGGATGGGGTGATCGTACGGTCGCTGTCCGGCGACGTGGTCGCGCTCTGTCCGCCACTAGTCATCAGCGAGGAGCAGCTCGACCGCGTGGTCGACGTGCTGGGCGGTGCCATCGGGCGCGTCGCCGCCGAAGGTCCGTAGGTCGGCATCTCCGGGGGAGAGCCTGCGCGAGAGGGACAGTGGTTCGACCCCGGACCATCTGTTCTTCCCAACCTGCATCCACCTGGCGAGCTGCCGCGAATGCACGACCTGACCTGTCCCCATCCGTGGTCGCCCCACGTCATTCCAAACCGTTCGCGCCTCTCTCTATGCTGGGGAGATGGAGAAGGTCGGGGAGCCCGAGGAGATCCGGATACCGCGCGAAGACGATGCCCCCGTTCTGGTGCCGGCCGAGGAGCCGCTGCCTGAGGAGGCGCAGCCGGAGGCCGAGCCGGTCCCGGGCTGATGGCTGCGGCGCTGCCCGTCCTCGGCTTCCGGGAGTGGGTGGTCGGCAGTCGCGGCCTCGTCGGCAGCATCCGCGGCGAGCCGTGGCCATCGGCCGCCGCTGAAGCGAGATGCGAGGCGGGTCACCCCGCACCTGGCGACGGGTGTCATTGTGGGATTTATGCGATCGATAGCTGGCCCCGCCTGGGTGACCGGCGCCTCTACGAGGAAGCCGCGGCGCCACTCCGTCTTACGGCGCAGGCGCTGCTGACGGCCGTCGCGCTTGCCGGTGTGGCTGCCTTGCTGTTCATGGATCGGCCGCTCATCGGCCGGGGCAGCTGGGTGCCTGCCCTCATGATTGCGCTGGCCATGTTGATCGGGCTGGCCGGGGTGGTGGCCGCCGACCTGGCCCTCATGCGCCCAGCCTACGTCCTGGGAGCGGTGCTGCTCACCGGCCGCATTCTTCGATACCAGAACGGCGTGCTCCGGGCGGAGCACGCGCGCATCGCCTGCCTGGTCAGGCCGATCGGCGGCTCCCGACGCATGGCATCGTCAGTGGCTGAGCGGTTGGGAGTGCCTCTGTTCCATTGGTACGAGCGCACGCGGGCGCTGAACTACCTGAGCGAGCACGGTGACCACTGGCCACGGGCCAGAAGGGAGTTAGCCCAATGAAGATCGCCCTCGCCCAGTTCTCCTCTGGGCTGGACAAGCAGGCCAACCTGCGGCGGATGGTGGACCTGACTGCCGAGGCGGCCGGCGCCGGCGCCGGGGTGGTGCTTTTTCCCGAGTGCTCGATGGCGCGGCTGCCTCCCGAGGTCAGCCTAGCACCCGTGGCCGAGCCACTTGATGGGCCGTTCGTGTCCGAACTTGCTGCGGCGGCCCGGCGCCAGGGCGTGGCCGTGGTGGCCGGCGTCTACGAGTCCATTCCCGGCGACGATCACGTGTTCAACACGGCGGTGGTGCTGGACGCGGAGGGAGCACGCCTCGGCGCCTATCGCAAGATCCACCTGTTCGACGCGTTCGGCTACCGCGAGTCCGACCGCATGCGGCCGGGTCACGGCGAGGCGTTGACGTTCATCGCGGGTGGCACGGTGTTCGGTGTGGAGATCTGTTACGACGTTCGGTTTCCTGAGCTGTCTCGTCACCTCGCCGCGAGGGGCGCCGAGGTGATCCTGCTTCCGGCCGCGTGGGTGCATGGCCCGCTGAAGGAGTCGCACTGGGAGGTGCTGGTGCGCGCCCGGGCGATCGAGAACACCGTCTACGTGGCCGCCGCCGGCATGGCCGGCAGACCGCACAGCGGCTGCAGCATGCTCGTCGACCCGATGGGGGTGGTGATCGCGAGGGCAGGCGAGGTCGAGGCCCTGGTGGTGGGTGAGGTCGACCTCGAGCGCGTCCACGCGGTGCGTCGCACCAACCCCAGCCTGGAGAACGCGCGGCCAGACGTATATGAGGGCTGGCGGGCCGTCAGGGCCTGACCAGGAATCGGAGCCGCCCCCTCCCGCGGCTGCGCCGGGTACTCTCCCGACTCCGCGGTCGACTCCGCGGGGGAGAGTCCCCGGTTCAAAGTGGCGCCGGGCTCGAGAGGGACCATAGCCTCCCGATCAGGCGCGGGAATGATCACCATCGGGCATCAGCGGGTACGCCGCCAACGGAGCTGGAAACGGTTTGCCGCTGCCGGCGCCGCAATCGCGCTGCTCCTCTGGGTGGTGACCCTGGGTGCTGTGGTCGCCTCTCTGGTCCTCGCTCCTACCTGTGCGGCCGCGTCGCCGCGGGGCGCTCAGCCCGCGGTCACGGGTCGGGTCGCTCCGACGCCGGTGAGCGGCCATCCCGTTGCGGTGGCAACGGCCGAGAACGACCAGTCGGTCTTCGTGGCGCTGGCAACGTGGGGAACAGGCGACCCGAACGGCATCCAGGTGTTCCGCCGTGGCCCCGACGGACTGCGGCCCCGGGGGATCATCCCGCTCCGCTCCGCGGTGTCCGGTCTGGTCCTGAGCCCGGATGGCCAGGTCCTGCTGGCCACGGTGGACGATGGCCTTGCGATCCTGGACGTTGCTCGTGGCTCCACCGGCGACCCCAGCTCGCTGATGGGCTACGTCCCGGCGGCCGGCGGCGCAGGCGCCCTTGGCACAGCCCTCGCTGCGGGCCGCTACCTCTTCACGACTGATCGGCAGGCCGGTCGGATCGACGTCCTGGACTTGCCGCGGATCGAATCGGGCGACTTCGGGCCTTCGGCGCAAGTCGGGACGATCGAGGTCGATGTCGCGCCGAGCGGCCTGGCCGTTTCGCCGGATGGCAGATACGCGTACGTGGTGAGCCAGCTGCAGCGCCCGGCGGTGCGGCTGGGCACTGCCGACCTCCTGTACGGCGGGTTGGCGTCGTTCGGGGCCCTGCGCAAGGCGGGAACGCTGTCGGTGATCGACATGAAGCGGATCGACCTCGATCCCTCGACTGCGGTCATCGCCAGGGTTTCAGCGGGCTGCGCGCCCAGCGGGGTAGCGGCTTCTCCGGACGGCAAGACGGTCTGGGTAATCGCGCGGCAGTCGAACGAACTGCTCGCGTTCGCAGCGGACAGGCTGCGGAGAGGCAAGCAGCCCGACCCCTTAGCGCAGGTGCCCGTGGGCGCCGCACCGATCGGCCTGCAGCTGGTTCGGGGAGGCCGATTCGCCCTGGTGGCCGAGTCAAGCGGTGCTGGCGACTCAGGCGCAGCGGAGGAGCTGTGCGTGGTCGACACCGTGGCCGCGCTGGCCGGGCGACAGGCCGTGCGCACCCGGATCCCGGTGGGCGGCTTCTCCGGCGACATCTGGGTGTCTGCGGATCAGCGGCTGGCGTACGTCGCGAACAATGGGTCCTCCGCTCTCACCCCAGTCGACCTCACCGCGCTGTTTGGCTGAGAGCCTGCATCACCGAGCCGGCGAGGGAGACCGCCCACCGGTTCTCGCCTACCATGTGCCTTGCGATGAGGGATTCGGAGACGCTGTTGATACCTGGGCCGGTTTCGGTCGACGAGAGCGTGCTCGCCGAGCTGGGCCGGCCGGTACGCGCGCACTACGGAGACGACTGGGTGGCGATGTACCGCCGGCTGACCAGCTCTCTGGCCACGATCTTCGGGACCGAGGGCGACGTCTTCCTGCTCTTCGGGCCCGGGACGGCGGCGATCGAGACGTGCCTGGCCAGCACGCTCGCCGGGGGCGACGAGCTGCTCGTGGCGACCAATGGCATGTTCGGCGAGCGCCTGGTCGAGGTCGCCAGAGCGCTGGACATGCGCGTGCACACGATTACGACCGACGGCTATGGGCCCATCCAGCCCGAACACCTCTCCGAGGCCATACGCAAACACCCACGCGCGAGAGCCTTCGCAGTCGTCCATCACGAGACCAGCCTGGGGTTGCTCAACCCGGTTCGCGAGCTGTGCACGCTGGCGCGCCGGCACGGCCTGCTTACGATCGTCGATGCTGTCGCGTCGCTGGGTGGCACACCGCTGGAGATGGACGCCTGGGGCATCGACCTCTGTGCGGGGGTGGCGAACAAGTGCCTGGGTGCCCCCGTGGGCGTTGCGCCCATTGCAGTGGGTGCCCAGGGCTGGACGGCGGTCGACGACGCTCGGCCGAAGACGGCCGGTTGGTACCTGAATCTCGCGACGTGGCGTGGCTACGCAGAGAAATGGGGTACCTGGCACCCGAGCCCGACCACGATGCCGACCAATTCAGTGATGGCGCTGGCAGCGGCCGTCGAAGAGGTCATGGCTCGCGGCCTGGACGCACACCAGGCGCGGTTCGCTCAAGCGGCCGCCCGGGTCCGTGATGGCCTGCGCGAGCTCGACTTCGAGATGGTCATTCCCGACCGGCATGCATCGCCGCTGACGACGGCGGTCTGGGGCAGGAAGGGCATGGACGTGCCCGGCTATATGGAGTGGATGCGCAGCGAACGCCGCCTGCGCCTGGGCGGTGGCCTTGGTGAGCTTGCGGGGCGGGCCTTCCGGATCGGTCACATGGGCCGCGCCGCCGATCCCGACGTCGTGGACGCCTATCTGCGCGGCACTGCGGACTACGTGGCGATCGGTCGCTGAGGTCTCAGCTGGCGGCTACCGCGGCTCGCTCCCAGAGACGCACCGGATGCTCCTCGCCGTGTCGCTCCTCGTAACGCTCCACCGCGTTCCACACAATGGCCCACCCACGCTGGTCGACGTCCGCGACGTAGTCAGGACTCACGTCGGCAGTTCGCAGCCGCTTGGTCAGAGACTCGACAGCGAAGGTCCACATCTCGCGAGGATCGACCCGGGCACCGGCCGGCAGGGAGCGCGGGTCGGGGAGCTTGATCTCCGGGTTGGCGTACACCCGCAAGCAGTGCTCCAGCGTGCGATCGACGACCGCCCGAATGTCAGCCTCGTGACCGGCGCGGACGGCCTGGCGCAGCGCCCAGATGCCGTAGCTGACGTGACGTGACTCGTCGCGGGTCACGGCGGTGAAGCCGGCTCGGAAGCCGGGCAGGAGGTCACTGGCTCGCAACACCCGCAGGATCCGCCGCTGGTTGGGCAGCGCCAGCAGCGCTTCCACCATCAGGTGGTACACGGTGAGGGCCTGAACCCACTTCCCGTAGTTGCTCGGGTCGACGCGAACGGCGTTAGTGAGGGTGACCAGTTCGCCATCGTGCGGGTCGAAAATGCGCCCGTACCCGCCCTCAGAGCGTCGCGCCTCACCGACGTGTGCGAGTGCGTCACGCAGACCGCTGCCGATGCCGAGGACGTCGTTGTAGACGCGCGCAAAGAAGTATGAATGCCGGGCTTCGTCAACCACCTGGGTGGCCAGGAACAAGCGGCTCTCCTCGTCTGGGGCGCCCATCAGGAGAGGCGACAAAGTGTCGGTCACGGCCTGCTCCCCGTAGAAGAAACCACCGAACGTCGTTTCCATCTGCTCCCGGACGCGTGGGTGCATGGACCCCCACTGCTCGCGGTCGACGCTGAAATCCAGTGCGGAAGCCGACCACTGCTGGCGCTCCCAGCGCTGGTAGAGGTCGACCGGGCCTGGGAGCTCACGGACGAGATAGTCGACGTGGGTGTAGACCACGTCGGTCTGCAGGTTGGCGAGCCCCTCCAGCGGAGTGGTCTCGACCAGCTCGACGGCGTCGGCTTCCTTCATTTGCACGGAGATGGCCCTCCCGGGAGTGAACTGTGGGCTAAAGGTACGTGGGACGAGCATCCCGGTCAACCGGAGGGCCTCGGGCCGGGCCGTACGCTGATAGGGTGCGGCGCCGCCTCGAGGACCTGCATGGATTCGACACGCGAACGGCCGTCGAGTTCGCGATGAGACGCATCTCGGAGGCCTACGCGAACGGCTACGACGAGATCGAGCTGACGCATGGAGCGGCCGACGTCCGTCACCGCCCCGAAGAAGGGCGCGGCAAGATCAAGTGGGCACTTCGGGACCTGCTCGACAGCGGCCGCCTGGACCGCTGGGCGAATCGCCGTGACAGCTGGCCGAGAGAGTCCTCGATGGTGATCGCGCTGCGGCGGAACCCGAGCCCGCGGTCGGAGTTCTGGAGCCCGCCTCCGCTCCGTGTCCGCCGCCCGGTCTAACGTGACGTGCACGTCGATTTGAGGCGCCGGTCGTTCGTCGTTATAGACGAGAGCGGTCTGCTGATGGCCGCACAGTCTGAGGAGGCAACATGCGATACCTGGCCCTGATCTACACACCCGAACCCACCGAGCAGCCGAGCGCTGCTGACGGCCAGCAGATGATGCAGGAGTACGGCGCCTACACCGAGATGATCCAGCAGCGGGGAGCGTTCCTGGGCGGGGAGGCACTCCAGCCCAGCTCGACGGCCACGACCTTGCGGGTCCGCGACGGCAAGCTCACTGCGACCGACGGGCCCTTCGCCGAGAGCAAAGAGCAGCTCGGCGGATACTACCTGCTGGAATGCAAGGACCTCGACGACGCCGTCGAAGTCGCCGGGAAGATCCCGGGCGCCCGATACGGCACGATCGAAGTGCGGCCCATCATGGAGACGGGCTGAGCGGCGACCAGCGGTCCCCGGCGCGGACCGCGATCGAGGCCACATTTCGCCTCGAGCACGGACGCTTGGTTAGCGCCCTCATCCGCCTCCTCGGCGACGTCGATGCCGCCGAGGAAGCGGTGCAGGGCGCTTTCGTCGCCGCACTCGAGGCCTGGCCTCGATCAGGCGTGCCACGAAACCCGGCTGCCTGGATCATGGTCGCGGCCCGCAACCAGGCCATGGATCGAGCGCGCCGTGAGGGCAAGCGCTGGGTCAAGGAGGCCAGCAGCGCCGACCTGGCACGGACCGGCTCGGACGCCGAGTATGCGGACGACCGCCTCAGCCTGATCTTCACCTGCTGTCACCCGGCGCTCTCGAGTCGCGCCCGGGTCGCTCTCACCCTGAGGCTGTTGGGTGGTCTGACGGTGCCGGAGATTGCCCGCGCATTCCTCACGCCAGAGGCAACGACGGCGCAGACCCTCGTACGCGCGAAGCGAAAGATCCGTGACGCGGGCATCCCTTACCGGGTCCCAGACCCGGAGGCTCTACCCGAGCGGGTTCAGGCAGTGCTCAAGGTGGTGTACCTGATCTTCAACGAGGGCTACTACGCGACCGGCGCCAGCAGGCTTGTCCGCCAGGACCTGTGCGGTGAGGCCATCAATCTTGGGCGGACCATGGTCGAGCTCATGCCTTACGAGCCAGAGGCGCTCGGGCTGCTGGCGCTCATGCTGCTTCACGACTCCCGCAGAGCGGCTCGGCAGAGCTCGAACGGAGAGCTGGTGCTGCTCGAGGACCAGGACCGGACTCGTTGGGACTGGCCCCAGATCGCTGAAGGGGTGGCGGTGCTCGAACGTGCGGTCGGCCGCGACCCACGGCCTGGCTCCTACGTGCTCCAGGCCGCAATCGCCGCCATCCATGCGCAGTCGGTTTCGCCGCAGCAGACTGACTGGAGACAGATCGCGATGCTGTACAGCCGGCTAATGGCGGTCTCGCCCTCCCCGGTGGTCGAGCTGAATCGGGCCGTCGCAGTGGCGATGGCCGGCGGACCGGCCGCGGGCCTGGCGATCGTCGAGGGAATCGACGCCAGAGGAACGCTGGCCGGTTATCACTTGCTGCCTGCCGTCAAGGGCCATCTGCTTCGGCGGCTCGAGCGCTGGGGAGAGGCGGCGGCAGAGTACCGGCGCGCCCTCGATCTGCCGGCCAATGCTGTCGAGTTACGCCACGTCGAACTCCGCCTCGCCGAGTGCGAGGGTCGGCTTGCCGAGAAGACCGACACACCTGGCGCGGCTAGCGCTCTGTAATGCTGTCCAGCTCGGAGAGGTCCTCTTCGGTGGGCTCCCAGGCGGTGGCCTCGACATTCGCCGCCACCTGCTCCGGTGACGTTGCTCCGGCAATCACGGACACAACCTCGGGCTGGGCCGCGAGCCAGCCCAGAGCGACGGCAGTGGGCGTGATCGTTCGCACGTCGGCAAACTGCTCTATCCGCCCCACGACATCGAAGTTGCGGTCGTTGAGCAGGGTGGCAGCCCGCGGACTGCCGGCCAGCCGGGTTCCCTCGGGGGGCGGTTGGCCGCGCCGGTACTTTCCGGTGAGCAGTCCGCTGGCAAGCGGCGAGTAGGGGATGAGGGACAGGCCGAAGCGCCGGCACGCGGGCACCAGCTCGCGCTCTGTGGTCCGATCCAGAAGGCTGTAACGGTTCTCGGCCGCGACGAAGCGTGCAAGGCCCTGAGTCCTTGAAGTCCAGTCTGCGTCCGCCACCTGCCACGCGGCAAAGTTGGAGTTCGCAATGGCCCGCACCTTTCCCTCGCTGACGAGATGGTCCACCGCCTCCAAAGTGGCTTCGATCGGAGTGGACGGGTCGGGCTGGTGGAGCATGTACACGTCGACGTAGTCCGTCTCCAGCCGGCGGAGGCTGGCTTCGATCGCCCGTCGAACGTGCTCGGGCGACCCGCCGCGATATTCGGGATGCTCGGGGTCGGCGGGTGAGCCGAACTTGGTCAAGACGACGGCTCGATCTCGGCGACCTTTGAGCGCCGCTCCGAGCACCCGCTCGCTCTCGCCCAGGCCATAGACGTCCGCCGTGTCGAAGAAGTTGATGCCGTGGTCGAGCGCCGCGTGGACGACCCGGACGCCCGCCGCGAAGTCCAGCCGAAACCCAAAGTTGTTGCAGCCCAGGCCGGCGATGGTGGCCTGAATACCAGAATCGCCCAGCGGACGAGCAGCGAGAATCTGTGCCATTGTGCAGCCCAGGATAAAAAGAGAGGATCCCGGTATGCTGGGCTGAGTCGCGACGACGGAGACGAGTAGGGAAGCGACCCTGGAGCCCAGAGAGCCGCCGAGGCTGGGAAGGCGGCGTCCAGTCCTCCCGAAGACACTCCTGAGCGGCGACGGTAAGTGAGGCCGCGTCGAACAACGCGGTGAAGTGCGGTGGCACCACGGGAGCGCCTCGTCCGCACCAGGGCGCGATTAGGAGCATCGCACTGTGGAACGGACATGGACCACTGAGCTCCCGCAGAGATGCGGCGAGCGCGTGTTGCTGAAGGGATGGCTCCACCGCCTCCGGCGGTTGAGCGGCGTCAGCTTCCTGGTGCTGCGAGACGCCCGCGGTCTGGCGCAGGTGGTAGTCGACGATCCGCAACTGGTCACCTCGCTGTCGCGCCTGCACCAGGAGTCAGTCCTGGAGGTGGAAGGCACGGTGCTGGCCGAGGCCCAGGCGCCGGCCGGCGTCGAGGTTCGCCAGCCGACCGTGTCAGTGATTGCAGCCGCGGCCGCCGCGCCGCCGGTCGACCTGTTCCGCCCGACGCTGCGGGCACAGCTGCCCACGCTGCTCGACCACGCGCCAGTCACCCTCCGTCATCCGCGGCTGCGCGCACGCTTCCTGGTGGCCAGCGCCACCATGGCCGGTTTCCGCCAGGCGCTCCGGGGAGCGGGCTTCGTCGAGATCCAGACCCCCAAGATCGTGGGCTCGGCGACCGAGGGCGGGGCCAACGTCTTTTCGTTGGACTATTTCGGGCGCCGGGCGTTCCTGGCCCAGAGCCCGCAGCTCTACAAGCAGACGATGGTGGGCGTGTTCGAGCGTGTCTTTGAAGTGGGGCCCGCCTTCCGAGCTGAGCCGCACGACACGCCACGTCACCTGAACGAGTATGTCTCCCTGGACGCCGAGCTGGGCTTCGTCCGCGACCACCGAGACGTGATGGCAACGCTGCGAGACGCCGTGGCCGGGATGGTCGAGGGGGTCCGTGACGAGGCGGCCGGAGCGCTCGACCTCCTGGGCGCTCGGCTGCCCGAGGTGCCCGAGATCATTCCCAGCTTGCACTTCCCGGAGGCACTGTCACTGCTGAGCGAGGCCACAGGCGAAGACCTCTCTGGCGAGCCCGACCTGGCTCCAGCCCACGAGAGCTGGCTGGGTGAGTGGGCGCGGCGAGAGCACAGCTCGGACTTTCTCTTTGTGACGGGCTATCCGATGGTCAAGCGGCCGTTCTACACACACCCCGACCCTCCCAGCCCGTCGTACTCGAACAGCTTTGACCTCCTGTTCCGGGGCCAGGAGCTGGCGACGGGCGGCCAGCGGCTGCACCGCTACGAGGACTATCTGGCCGCGCTGGAGAGTCGAGGGCTTCCGGTCGCGCCGTTCGCAGGCTACCTGGAGGCGTTCCGCCACGGGATGCCGCCGCACGGCGGCTTCGCGATTGGACTGGAGCGCTGGACTGCCCGCGTGGTTGGAGTCGCCAACATCCGTGAGGCGACGCTGTTTCCCCGCGACCTCAGCCGCCTGTCCCCATAGGCGAGGCGCTCGCCTCGGCTGTGCGCTTCAACCTGGCCATCGAGTCTGCAGGCCCACTTCGCCACTGCCGTGCCAGGAGGTGCTGCAGGAGCCAGCCGCGCCATCCAGGCGGGAAATTGAAGTCTCAACCAAAGCGGACTACGGTGCTTCCTTCCCCGGCGCCGGCCATGGTCACGGTCTCATCGTTGACCACGCCGAACGGGAGGTGGACCAGGAAGTGGAGCCGATGGTCCTCGGGGTCCGTGTCGAGGACGTCGATGGTCACGGCGAACTTCAAACCGAGGGCTCCAGTCACCAGGTGGACCTTCTGTCCCGGCTGTGCCGTTCCGTCCGGCTCGGCCGACACGAGCGTGGCGTCTGCCCACTTGTCGAAGCCCTCCGGTCGGGTCAGTAGATCCCAGATTCGGTCCAGAGGAGCGGCCACGACAGCGGAGGGGCAGACGCTCAGTCCCACGGGGTCAGCTTGACACGCGGCAGGCTGGCTGTGGTGGTGCCGGTTATGCGTAGTCAGGTGAGTCCTTCGCCTTCTCCACCCAGCCGGACGCTGAACCAGCTCTCTGGCCGAGGAACATCTGCAATTGCTCGCCGTGCAGCTGGACGTGGCGCATGTTGACAAGCAGCAGCTCGGCGAAAGGAATTTCACCCCTTGCCCGCTTGCATAGGCGCCGGGCACTTTCGTCCGTCAGCTCTTCAATCGTGGCTTTGCACTTCTCACGATTGTGCGCGAGATAGTCTTGCAGTTCGGCGCGGGTATACACCCTTCCGGGGAGCACGCCCGGCGCCTGGTCGTCGGCCGTAAATGGTGCCGGCGCAGCAAACCCTTCCTCGAACTGCTCGAAGCCGCCCGAGAGGTAGAGGTCAAGGAAGAACAACACGTGATAGGCGAGATACCAGAAGGCTGAGAACACCTGGATCGAGCGAAGGTCCTGGGGCGTAGCGCCACCGCTGCCGCTGCGATCCTCGGGCCAGACGCCGGGGTCGTCCGGTTTGACTAGCCACAGGCTCTCGGCCCACAGCTCGTCCGGGCATGCGGCAAGGGCGTTTCCCAGCGTGTCGATCGCGGCCCCGAACTGTCGCCAGAGGGCCACCCTCCACATTGCGTCCAATTTCAGATTCCTACCCTCCATATCTCCTCTCGGTTGCCAATCCATTACCGTAACTTGCTCGAGTTCGCGGGCGTGATCCCGATCTCGCGCAACCAGGAGACCATCGACCCGTTCGGTCGAACGGTGGCTGATTCAGCGGCAGTCCTCGGCGCGATGGTCGGCGTCGACTCGCGTGATCCGGCAACCGCTGCCAGCGCGGGCAAGTTCTCACCGAGTACACGAAGTTCCTCGACCCCAATGGCCTGAAGGGTGCGCGAATCGGCGTCATCCGCCAGGTCTTCGCCGGATTCCGGGACAAGACGGACGTCGTCTACAACGCAGCCGTCGACGCCATGCGGCAGGCAGGGGCCGTGATCGTCGACCCGGCCAACTTTCGACCCCACGATCGCACAGGAGATGGCCTCCGGCGCCGACGAGACCACGGTGCTGAACTTCGATTTCAAGGCGGACATCAAGAAGTACCTCGACGGGCGCGGCGATCCCGCCTTCCACACTCTCCTTGAGCTGATCAACTTCAACAGGCTCGCGCGAAGGAAGAGATGCCCTTTTTCGCCCAGGAGATCTTCGAGGCGGCGCAGGCTGTCGGCATCGAGGACCCGGCAACGGTCGCCGCCTACAACCAGGCGGTCGCAAACGACAAGCGGTGGGGCGGCAAGCACGGGATTGACACGGTGCTGGCGCAGTTCAAGCTGGACGCGCTCATCGCGCCGACCAAGTGCATCGCGTGGAAGATCGACCTGCTCGACGGGGACCACTTCCTAGGTGGGTCGTCGGGGCCGGCGCTCCACCGGCGCCGCCCCTCAGAACCGCGCGAAGGCAATCTCCGTTCGATTCTGCGGACCGCCTGCCGGTGTTCGCACGTACGCGGTGGCAAAGGTGGACCGCAAGCCCACCAGCCCCTCGTAGTCGCCGACGAACAGGCCGAGTGTCGAACTCGGGGCCGAGCGCAGATCGAAGGGTCCGTCCAGCTTCCGTGAGCGCCAGGTGATGCCGCGGTCTGTCGAGACGGCCCCCCAGACCTCGGTTCCCAGCCCGGGCCCAGAGGCAGCGTTGCGAAGGTCGTACCAGGTGGCCCCGAGGCGGCCGTCACTCGTAACCGCGAGGCTCGGCAAGAAGGCCTGCGCCGCCTCCTGTACGACGACCGATGGTGGGCTCCAGGTCAGGCCCGCGTCTGCGGAGCTGCTGACCCAGATCGCGGAAGTGCCGGTCCGGTGGTTCTCGAACCACGCCACGTACAACCGGCGGCCGCTTACGGCCGCCGAGACGTCCTGGCCGATCGATCGTATCTCCGCGCCACGCTCCGGGTCTCTGGTGATCGTGAACGTGAAGTTCGCGACCGTCGCCGGCTGCGCCCAGGTGGCGCCTCCATCAGTCGAACGCGAGGCGGCAACCCTGACCATGTCGCCCTCCTTCGCCTCTGAACCTTCGACGAACACGTCGACCAGCTGGCCATCTGCGAGCGCCAGGAGCAGGTTGTTCTGCGATCCCACGCGGCTCTTGTAGATGGTCACGGGCAGCGACCACGTCGCCCCGCCGTCATCGCTGCGGGAGAAGCCAGCCTCGTTGCCGCGCGCTCCGTTCGTGAACTTCGCCCACGCGGCGTAGACGCGGCGAGCTCGGCGCGGGTCGGCCAGGATCGAGGGCTTGTCCAGCATCTGGCTCGCGGGGTCCGCTGCCGCCACGACGACGGGAGCGCCCCAGGTGGTGCCTCCATCGCGCGCAGCGCTGACCAGGATGGCGCTGCCACGCTTGCCACCCGGGTTCAGGCCCAGGGCGCCCACGTAGGCGGTGCCGTCCGCTCCAATCGAGGCCCAGGTGTCGCTCGCCAACTCATACGGCCCGGCTGCGCACTGGGTGAGGCCGGGCAGCATCGACTCGCGCCATGTGGCGCCGGCGTCTCGGCTGACAGCGACGGCCAGACCGAACGCACCGCCGGCGGTGCGCCTGTCCTGCTGCCAGGTCGCGACCAGGTGCCTGGGGTCGCGTGGGTTCACGGCAAGCGACGGTTCCTCGGGTGCGCCCACCAGCTGGCCGTTGCCGTTGCAGGAGGCGATCGGGCTCGGCGCGCTGATCACACGCGCGCTCAACGGGCCGAGGGCTGGTGGGGGAGGCGAGGGCCGCGGCGACGTGAGAATCGGAACGCAGGAGGTCGAAGCGAGCAGAGCCAGGATGGCGACGACGCCGAGGGCACGGACAGCATCGAACGGTTGGCTCGCGCCTCGCTGAGCCAAACGGACGGTCATTTCGGCTGGAAGTTGCGCGTCGCCTCCTGCGGCGTGGTCAGCCTCTCTTCCCGGTACAGGTGAAGGGCCTCGAGGACCGGCCGGTCGGTGACCGCGAACAGATCGGCCGGCTCGAGCGCCTGGTGCTCGATGGTCGCCCAGGACGGGGTTACAAAGGCGTCTCCCCGCTCCCAGTCGAAGCGTTCGCCGTTGACGACCGTGAAGCCTCGACCTTTGAACGTGACGTAGACCGAGCTTCCCACCTTCCGCCGGGGAGGTGTGCGCTGGCCGGGAACCAGGCGGTGCATCTCGCAACCGAGCGTAGGCATGGCCGAGGACCCGTTCGTGGGATTGACGAACTCGATGCTGGCCGCTGGGCCGCCCCGCTCCTTTAGCAGGGCCTCCAGCGCTTCGTCGGTGTCGCGGTATCGGTAGACGAAAAGCGGGGAGTGGCGCGGGTTGGCCGGCTCGCCCAGGGGCTTGACCGCCCGCCCGCCAAACAGCCTCTCGGAGCTGTTGTGGTCGGGCGCTGACTTCTGCATCAGCTCTGGGTAGGGCTCGAAGAAGACCGCCTCGAGGGACGCAGCGAGGGGAAGGTCCAGGCCGTCGAACCAGACCATGGGCGCGTCGGTGGGGTTCGAGTGGTCATGCCACGTCCAGCTCGGTGTCAGCACCAGGTCGCCGGGCGACATGTCACAGGCGTCTCCATCAACGGTGGTCCAGACGCCGGTGCCTTCGATGACGAATCGGAGCGCGGACGGGGTGTGGCGATGGCCAGGCGCGGACTCGTGTGCTCCGAGGTACTGGTAGGCGCCCCAGAGGGTGGAGCTGGTGTAGGGAAGGCCGCCGAGGCCGGGGTTGGCCAGCGCCAGCACACGGCGGTCGCCGCCACGCCCGATGGCGATCAGCTCGCCCGCCCTCTGGGCCAGCGGCAGCACCGTCGTCCACTTCCAGAGCCACGGGAGCGTGCGCGGGATCGGCTCGTTTGGCATCAGCTTGGCGGCCTGTGTCCAGAGCGGCTGCAGGTCCTTGGCGGCGAGAGCGCCGCAGAACTCGTCGTAGCTGACCTCCAACGTGTCTCCCACCCCACGAAATCTCCGATTTCGCGAGGACCCCGGGTGGTCTGTGGCGGTCATCGTGAACCTCCTTACTCGATTACCCCGACGATCATCTGCGCCGCAGAGCCATTCTGCCCGAGCTCGTCCCTCGCCCGCGATCTTCAGCTGATGCTAGGGTGGCCCGAGCAGTGCAGCCTGCCCATCAGAAGATTGGCGTGACCGTCATGGGCGGCGATGTCGCCACGTGTGCGGCCGTCGCCGCCCTGGCCGAGCGGTCAGGCTTCTCATCGGCCTGGACGGCTGAGTTCTACGATCGCTCGGCGACCGTGTCGCTCGCCGCGATGGCGGCCGCGACGTCTCGTATCAGGCTCGGCAGCGCGATCATGTACGCGCTCGCGCGCACGCCCTTGCTCACGATCGCCGAAGCGCGCGACCTGGATGAGGTGGCCAACGGCCGATTCGTCCTGGGTCTCGGCACCGGGACGCGCCAGCAGGTTGCGGCGTGGCACGGCCTCGATGCCCACCATCTGGCACCACGGCTGGAGGAACTGGTGCCGCTGCTGCGTGAGCTGTGGCGCTTCCGCGAGGGCGATTTCTCGCACGAGGGGCGGTTCTACCGGCTGCGGCTGAAGCCAACCCTGGACGTGCGGCCACCCGTTCGCTCCGAGCTCGAGGTCTGGGTCGCCGGCGTCAACGCCCGCATGATCGAAGCGGCGGGGCGGGTGGGCGATGGCCTGGTCGGACATCCGCTGTTCACGCCTGAGTACGTCGCCGAGGTGGTGCGCCCAGCGCTGGCTCGTGGTGCCTCTGTCGCGGGCGGGAGTCACCGTGTGCCGATCGCCGGCTACCTCATCTCCGCGGTGTCCGAGGACTCCGCCGAAGCCCGCCGCGACGCCGCCTCCCAGATCGGCTTTTCCGCCGTCGTGCGCGCGTTCGAGCCGCTCCAGCGCATGCACGGCTTCGAGCGTGAGGTGACTGCGCTCCGTGAGGCCATCCGCCTGGGTGACCTGAGGCGAATGCCCGAACTGGTGACCGACCGCATGCTGGAGACCTTCGCGGTGTTCGGCACTCCGGAGGAGGCCAGGCAGCGGTTTCGCGAGCGGTTCTCGGGGGTCTACGAGGAGACGCTGCTGATGTATCCGTGCATGGGCGTCGACCCGGGTCGGCTCCGCGATCGCATGGCGGCGATGATCGAGGCGTTCACGCCGCTCAGAGGTCGAGGCTGAGAGATCGCACCCACTCCATGAGGCCGCCCGCGACCTCAGAGAGGTTTCGGTCCGGCGCGGACTCTTCCGTGAGTGCTGCCTCCTGGATCCGGTCGAGTCGAAAGGCGCGGCCGCCGACCCTGAGCCGGCACCACCCCACCAGGTACCAGGCCTTTTGGCCACCCACGAGCGCGGCCGGTTCAACCAGCCGCCCTTCGGTGCGGGCACCCGATCGATCGACGTAGTTCAGCTTGAGGACCCGTCGTTCGGCCACGGCCGCTTCGACAGTGTGCAACACCCCCTGTGGGGGAGGCTCATCGCGGTCGCGGGGATTGAAGAGGTGGATGCGGCCGGCGAGGTCCTCGGCGCCGCGACGGCTGCCGGATGCCATCGCGCTCACGATCTTGCGCATCGCCGTTCGGCCGGCGTCGCCGAAAGGAATCGACCGATCGGTCGCGGTCGCCAGGGCCACCGCGATGGCGGCCGCCTCGGCTGGGGTGAAGTTCATCGGTGGGAGGGTCATCGCAGGGTCCAGGCTGTAGCCGCCGCCGGGCCCAGGCGTCGCCCAGATCGGGACACCCGCCTGCTGGAGCGCGAGGAGGTCCCGCTCTACCGTTCGGGTGCTGACCTCAAAGCGATCCGCGAGCCAGCGGGCGCTGCGCGCGCGTGGCGCAGCGCCTCGCAGCTCGTCGACCAGCGCGTAGAGCCGGTCGGTGCGGTTCACCTCTGGTCAGGAGGATGCCACACTCGGAGTGGCCGGTCCCTGGATCAAGCCGATGCGGTGCCCTTCGGGATCGACGATCATCGCTGTTCGCGCTCCGCTATCGAGCGCGATCGGCGGTTGCGCCACCTTGCCACCAAGCTGCTCGGCTTGCGCAAGGGAGGCCTCGAGGTCCTGGACGTCAGCGTAGAAGCTGACGTACTGACTGACAGCGTCGCCCGAAGCGTAGATGCCACCGGGGATCCCACCTTCGGCGCCCGTGTCGACCATGCCGTAGTGCATCGGGTTGTCGGTGTTCAGCTTCCAGCCGAGGAGCTGGCCGTAGAACCGCTCCAGGCCGGCCAGGTCATTGCCTGCGATCTCGAACCAAACGACGGGTGCTCCCATGTCGCGTGCCTCCTGTTTGAGAGTGAATGACGGTGAATGGCCCAAGCGTGACGAGGCGCGGCGACAGCGTCATGTCGAGATTTCTCAGCAGTTTTCGCGGTCGTGGAGCGGGACGGGAGGCTGAGGTTGAGCATGGGTTCGACACGGCGAGGGCCGTGGACTTGCCAATCCGAACGGCTGGATGATCACCAGTACCGGAACGGTGGGTGGTCCCGGTGGGGGTGCGCCTCGTTCGACAGAAGTCGCTAAGATCGACCCTTGGTTCGGGGAGTAGCGTAGCCCGGCAGCGCACTTGGCTGGGGGCCAAGGGGTCGCGGGTTCAAATCCCGCCTCCCCGACCAACCTCCCATTCCGCCCGCCCTCCTGTATTCGCGGGAACGGCGTAGTAACCGGTGAGGAACCGCGCCGGAACGGCGTGGGAACCTCGTTGGAAAAGGCGGAGACAAGGGGCTTTTTCGCAGACCTGCCACCCAGGAGGTGTCCAGGATGAGCCCCATGAGACCCCGGTTCGCGGTTCTTTGCGGAGGTGCTGCGGCGCCGGCTTCGCCGCCAGCGCTCCCAGCTCGAGGTCGCCTACGAGCACTTCCGGCTGCTGCGGACCTGGACCTCGACATCGTGGTGACCTACCGCGCCCAGGAGGCGGAGCGGATCGGCAAGCATGGCCGAAAGCTGCGGCCGCACAGCGTGCTGGACTCGCACAAGGCGCTGTTCACGTTCCTGCGCTGGGCGAGGACGAGGAGGTACGAGTTCGACCCCAGCATCCTGGAGCTGAAGCGGCTCAGGGTGCCCAAGCCGGAGGCCGACGTCTACCACATGAGCCAACTCCGGGCTCTCCTCAGTCGATGCCGCAGGCGGCTTTCGCGGCTTGGTGGCCCGTCTGGGGGCCTCGGCGGCGGGGCCACAGCCTGGGGGCGTGCGCGGTCGCCAGCCGGGCCAAGTTGTGCCGGTCGGCGACATCAGGCAGCTCGGCAAATGGACAAGCTTGACGTTGCCCATGTCCAGGACTGCACCGGCCGGGACGTCGCGGCTAACCATCCATGCGCAGGCCTAGCCTGCGACCGGGCGACAGCCCTGAAAGGACGGGAGGCCGATGACGGCGAACATGAGCAGGTCACGCCGAGCGCGACGGGAGGCTAGGGATTTGGCCCTTTCATTGCTCGGGCAGCGTCAAAACGTCATGCGGTCGCCGTTTACCGCCACCGCTGGCGGGCCAGCTCGGCGCCCTGGGCGAGAGCCGACAGCTTGGCAAGTGCGATCTCGCGCCACATTGGGGCCATACCACAATTGGTGCAGGCCACGATGCGCTCTGCGGGCACGTGGTGAGCGGCCTCGGCGATCGTCGCAGCCACCTCCTCCGGCGTCTCAACAGTCTGGGTGGCAACATCGATGACGCCCACCAGCACGTCCTTGCCCGCCAGCAGGCCGAGCAGCCTCATTGGCACCCGTGAGCCGCGGCACTCGACCGAGACCTGGTCGATGCGGCTTGCGCCGAGAGCCGGAAAGATAGCTTCGTAGTGGCGCCATTCGCCACCCAGAGTGGCCTTCCAGTCGAGGTTGGCCTGAATGCCGTAGCCATAGCAGATATGGACGGCGGTCGTGCAGCGCAAGCCGTCGATGGCCCGCTCCAGGGCCGCGATGCCCCAGTCCTTGACCGCGTCCAGATAGACGTTGAACGCGGGCTCGTCGAGCTGGATTACGTCCACGCCGTCGGCCTCGAGGTTGCGCGCCTCCTGGTTGAGGACGTCGGCAAAGGCCATCGCCAAGCGCTCCCGGTCGCGATAGTGGGCGTCCGCGACCGTATCGACGATGGTCATGGGCCCGGGCAGGGTGAACTTGAGCTTGCGTCTGGTATGGGCCCGAGCCAGACGCGCCTCGGTGGCGTGGACGCGGCCGTTCAGGCGCAGCGGGCCGACCACGGTCGGAACCATCGCCTTGTAGCGGTCGGCGCGGATCCCCATCTCGACTCGGCGCTCCCGGTCGACGCCTTCGACCAGCTCGAGGAACCCGTGCACGAAGTGCTGGCGCGACTGCTCGCCGTCGGTCACGATGTCGATGCCTGCGTCCTCCTGTTCCTTCAGGGCGAGCAGCGTGGCGTCGCGCTTGGCGGTCTCGAGCTCCGGCCCCTCCATACGCCATGCTGGCCAGAGCCGATTGGGCTCGGCCAGCCAGGCCGGCTTGGGCAAGCTGCCCGCTGTGGTGGTCTCAAACATCGGGCGCATCACACTGGACTGCATAGGAGGACCGTAAGTGATCAGGTTGGGCAGCGTCGTGCTAGTGCCGGCCGCCGACCAGTCCGCCGTCGGAGCCCGGATGGTGCCGGAACGGGGCAGGCTGGAGCTAAGTCGCCCCGAGGCTGCCTATCACGAGCGGGGTCTGGTTCACCGGCGACGGTGGCGAGCTGGTGGAGACGGACGGCCCCGACCAACCTCCACTCCGCCCGCCCTCCTATATTCGTTTGGAACGGCGTGGTAACCGGTGAGAGGGCGCGCCAGAACGGCGTGGGAACTTCATAGGAAGCCCGGACCGAGCCCCGGCTGATCGGGCGCCGGCGGCGAGCGCGACCATACCGGGGGGGCGTTGCGCCGATCAGCTCATGAACGGCATGAGCGCCGAAGGCATGACGACGATGGGCCGCATCATGTCGCGGTCCTCGTGCTCGAGGATGTGGCAGTGGTACATGTAGCGCCCGCTGAAAGTCTCGAAGCGCACTGCGATCTCGACGATCTCTTTCGGGTTGACGCGCACCGTGTCGTGGAGCCCACGCTCGTTGGCATCGATCGTGTGCTCGAGCTCGTCGTCGGGATCCTGCCAGAGGCGCACGGTGGCCGTAGTCTCACGGTCGCCGATCCCGCCTTCCGGCACGGTCACCGTGATCGGACGGCGCGCGAGGATGTGGAAGGGGTTCAGGTGGACGTGGATCGGGTGCGTGTCGCCGGTGAGGTTGATGAGCTGCCACACCTCCCACTGCCCGAGGGTCGGGAAGAACGTTACGGTGTCCTCGAAGTGCGCCGCGACCGTGCGGAAGCGAGTCACAGTCTCGGCGCCGGTGCCGGCCTCGCGGTCGATGACAGTGATCAGCGGCTCCGATGCGTCGCGGTCGGGCGCTGCAGCCAGCTCGCGCATCGTGAGCATGTTCGGGCGATCGTCCAGCTCCTGCTCGGCCAGCGCCACTGCACGGTGCACAGCAGCGGCAAGTTCGAGCGCGCTTGGCGGTCCGAGGTCGCTTGCCAACCACTCAGGCGGCCGGCGACGAACCGACCGGCCGGGAACGACGCGGAAGCGCATGACCTCGGGATACGGCAGGAGGCCGTCGATGTCAGCGGCATCGCTCGCGGACTCCGCGGGAAAGGAGGAGCCGTCGAAGGGCGCGCGGGCGGTGTTGACGAGCGTGAGCTCGCTGCCCGGCTCGAGGTCTGAGAAGTCGACGAGCAGGTCGGCGCGTTGGGCCGACGCGAGCACCAGCCCCTGCGGTGGGATCGCCACGGGCGTCTGGAGCAAGCCGCCGTCAGTCCCGATCTGCGTGATCCGGTCGAGCTGCGGCCGGCGGTCGCGCAGCAGCACGAGGCGGAAGGTGCGCGCGTTGGATCCATTGATCACCCGCAGGCGGTAGGTTGCGGGCTGCACATCGAGGACCGGCCATACCTTGCCGTTGACGGTCGTGAAGGGCGCGAAGGCCTCCATCGTCCCGGGGTCGGTCTTGTGCACGAGCTCGCCGGTAAGCAGCCCGTCCGGGCCCTGCCCGAAGTTGCGGTCCTGGAGCAGCAACGGCACCTCGAACGGGGGACCCTCGGGGAGTTCGAGGTCGCGTTCGAGCTGGTCGCGAACTATCCACAGACCGGCCAGTCCCGAGTACACGGTGAACCGGGTGACGCCCATGACGTGGTCGTGGTACCAGAGCAGTGCGGCGCGCTGGTCCATCGGATAGTCGCTGACTGCCTGCTGGCCCGGAGCGGAGATGTTCTCCGTCCAGCCATCATAGGCTGCCGGCGTTGCGCCGCCGTGCAGATGAGTGACCGTGTAGCCCGGCAGCGCCGCCGCGTCAGGATCCGCGACGCCACCGCTCAGCCCCGGCAGGCACTGCACCGGGACGCCGCCGCCGTCGGTCTCCGCGGGCGCAATGGTGACGGCGACGGGTAGCGTCCCATCGAGCTCGTTGAGCCACTCGACACGCACCGGCCGGCCCCGCTCGGCCTCGATCGTCGGCCCGGGCACGCTGCCCTCGTAAGCCCAGACCCGCGACGCGGGCAGGTCGCGGTGAAAGCGATGGGTCGCGGCGCGGACACGAATGCTCAGATGTCCGTCGCGCTCCCCCGCGAGGATGCGCATCGGCAGTGGCAGCGAGTCGACGAACGGCGTCAAAGGCGATTTCAGCGGCGACACGGTACTACCTCGGTCCGTCGAACGGGATGGCGACCGTACGGGGCGCCGACACAGCAGCCAACCCCGGGGCCCGGACCTTCATGCAGAGCCTACCTGGCCCGCGATGCCTTTCGTCGTGGTGTGGGCGAGGCGCGCGGCGGGGTCGAGAAATTCGCCGCGGACCTACGAGGGTGCTCCGCTGGTACGAGTTGGCGCGTGAGTGATCGGTGTCGTTGATGTCTTCGACCGGCTGATCGAGGGCGGGGCGCCCTGCCCTGGATCGACGAGCTGGCGCAGGCCGTGGGCGGAGCATAGGGGCGAGGCGCTTTGCCTCGCTGCGTCAGACGGCCCGCAGCTCGTACACGGCGGCGAGATCCTCCTCGGCGTGCTCCCCGCTGGCGGCGGAGAAGAGCTCGAGCACGGCCTCGAGCACGGGCATCCTTGCTTTCTGGCTGTGGGCCACCTCGCGGACGAGCTGGAGATCCTTCAGCGCGAGGCGCACGGGAAAGCCAGGCGGATACTCATGGCGGCGCATCTCGCCCAGCTTCTCGAGCCCGTAGGCGGAACCGAGGGGTCCCTCATCCAGCAGGGTGACAAGCTGCCGCTGGTCCAGTCCCATCGCCTCGCACAGGTGCATCGTCTCGGCGAGCGCGGCCACGGATGCGATCATCCAGTGGTTTGCCGCCAGCTTGAGGCGCGACCCCGTGCCCGCAGCCCCAACCCACTGGACCCTCGCTGCGAGGGCGTCGAGGACCGGCGCGACGGCCGGGCGCGCCGAGTCCGGCCCGGAGGCAAGGATGGTCAGCCTGCCCTCCTCCGCCGGATGGGTGCTGCCGGAGACCGGCGCGTCGACGAGGGTGACGCCGTGCGCCGTGGCGAGCTGCACGAGCCGGTCGGCCTCAGCCGCCCCCACGCTGCTCATCTGAAGCCAGATCGTCCTGGCTGGCCATTGGTCCACGAGCGGCTCGATCACCTCGAGGACGACATCGACCGTCGGGAGCATCGTGATGACGACGTCGGCGCCGGCCACGACCTCGGTTGGCGAGCGGGCGGCCTCGGCGCCACGGTCCGTCAGCGCACGCACGTGTTCGGGCTCGCGGTCCCACGCGACGACCTTCAGGCCGCGCGCCAGCAGTCGCCGGCCCATCGCCGAGCCCATCAATCCCACCCCCAGCAGTCCCACGCGATCCTTCATCACACACTTGCTCCTTACAATCGCGGGTTGGCACGACTGCAGCCAGCCTGGGTCCTCACTCTACGTAGTGCCTGGTGAGCCTGGCGATTGGGCCCTTCGGATTCAGGGGAAGGAGAACAGGCACAGGACGACGAGCAGGATCGAGACGTGCACAACCACTCCCACCCCACCGAAGATGGGCCGCCGCATCAGTAGATCTCTGTTCTCTTAATTTCCCCCGCCGGTGCGGACGGCTTGTGGCAAGCCCATACCCTGGGCGACCCCCGCCCCCAATTTGAGGTCCACCTGAGTCCAGTATTCGACCGCGGCCCGGACGATGCGAGGCTCGACGCCGGCCTTCAGGTGATCGATGATGTGGTCTGCCAGCCGCGCCTTCGCGGCATCGTCAAGCGCCTTTAGATACATCGTCCCGGCCTGTCCGAAATCGTCGTCGTCTCGGCGCTTTGTGTACGCGGACCGCAAGATCTCGCCCCCCTCCAGGTACCAGGTGGGCGCGTGGAATTTAGGGTCGGCGCGCGGGCCGCCGTACGAGTTGGGCGCGTAGACCGGCTGCGAACCGTTGTGCCGATAGCGCATCTGGCCATCCTTGTTGTAACTGTGGACCTCGACCTTCGGCGCGTTGACCGGCAGCTGCAAGTAGTTGGTGCCGATGCGGTACCGATGCGAGTCGGTATATGAGAAGAGGCGTCCCTGCAGCAACTTGTCAGGGCTGAACCCGATGCCTGGTACTGTTTCTCCGGGTTTCGGTCGAGAACCAGACGCCCAACTGTCACAAGCGGATAGTCCCCGTGCGGCCACACCTTTGTCACGTCGAACGGGTTGAAGCGGTAATCCGCCGCCTCCTCGAAGGGCATGATCTGCATCCTGAGCGTCCACGCCGGGTGGTCTCCACGCCCGATCGCCTGGTACAGGTCCCGCAGGTGGTAGTCCGGGTCCTCCGCTGTCATCGCCTTCGCCTCGGCGTCTGTGAAGAACTCGATGCCCTGGTCCGTCTTGAAGTGATACTTGACCCAGAACTTCTCTCCCCCGGCGTTCTCCCACAGATACGTGTGGCTGCCATAGCCGTTCATGTCCCGCCACGTCTGGGGGATGCCCCGGTCACCCATCAGCCAGGTCACCATGTGCGGCGACTCGGGCGACAGCTTCCAGTAGTCCCACTGCATGTTGTGGTCGCGGGTGTTTGTGTCCGGGAGTCGCTTCTGCGAGGGGATGAAGTCCTGGAACTTCAGGGGGCGCCCTGCAAGGACGCACCGAATGAGACAGCCGGGTTGTAGTCGCTTCCGGAGATGTGGCCATCCATGTAGACCATCATCCTCACCTCGAGCCTAGCTCTCGAGACACGTTTGCGCGGACGTGATCGAACAGATCCAACCCTCTGCTGTTCCGCAGAGTGGACTCGCGTGCGGGAGGTCCTGTGATCGTGGCGGAGGGCGGGGAGAAAACCTCGTCCCTACTGCGATCGTTCGGCGCCCCGGCTCATCGTCGTGAAGCTTGCCCCACACCCGGGTCAGGGCCGGCCAGGGGCTGCCGGGCTGTTCCTGGCAGCCAGCCCTGGAGACCGTAGATGCCGGCGGCGATCGCACCGCCCACCAGGGGCCCCACCAGGTAGAGCCAGAGGTCGGCCCACGAACCGTTGTGGAACAGTGCCGAGCCGAGGGTGGCGCCGAAGCCGACCGCTGGGTTGAAGGCCCCACCAGAGATGGGACCCCCTGCGAAAGCGCCGACGAGGATCGTGAAGCCGATCGCCAACCCGTAGTAGGAGTTGCCCTCCGTAGCCTTCGTCGCCGCCACGTTGAGCACGACCAGAACCAGGGCCAGCGTGAACAGGATCTCGATGACCAGCGCGCTCGTCGCGTACACGCCTGGTGATCTGTCCTCAGCGACTGTGGCCGTGCACCGCGGCGGGCGGACCACTGAGCACGAGATTCCAGATCACGGGCGGCCAATCAGCGCAACAATGAAGGTGTGCCAGCGCCCAGCAATCCGCCGCCGCCAAATCGGCGTTGGTCCGGACGACCTCTCGGCGCGCCAAGGCCCGGAGCGTTCGATCGGCCCTACGTTGAGCGAAACACGCGGGAGCGCGAGCGGATGCGCGCATTAGTAGGGCGCCTGAGTGACGACGAGCTGGGTAGGCCCGTGAACGAACACTGGACGGTGTCCGGCATACTCGGGCACATCGCCTTTTGGGACGCGCGCGTGCTGGCGCTGGCCAACAAGCTGGACCGCGGCGTTCCGTTCTCGCCGTCCGACGACGAGCCAGAAGATGTGGACTGGATCAATGACGCCGCGCGTCCGCTGATCCACGCTGTCGCGCCACGTGCCATGGCCCAACTCGCTCTGCACCTCGCCGAGGAGACGGACCGGCGCGTCGCCTCCCTACCGCCCGACCGAATGTGGCCCGATGACGCGACCAGCCCGCTGAACCCCCTGCGGGCCGCCCACCGCGGCGAGCACCTGGACGAGATCGAAGCAGCTCTGGGCACCCCACGACAATCCACGGGCGAGCGCTGACCCGCAGGGGATCGATCGGCTGTGAATCCGGTGCGCACTTCGACTCTCAGTCTGTTGGACCGACCGACCTCAGCAGGGGATCCGCCACCGAAATCGGGCTATCGGTCCGCGCGTAGACCGGCAAGTCACCGAAAGCGCGGTATCGGCGGGGCGTCATCGAGCTGTTCTTGAGGCGCTGACGGCCGCTGGACTGTTGGCGCGGGAGGCCCAACGGGCCGCAAAGTCATTCGAAGCGGTAGTCCAGGCTGTACGAGACCTCACCCTCACTGCCGGCGGCGAAGCCCCCTTCTCCTCGCAGGCCCTTCAGCGCCTCGGTCCCTGAGCCCGGTACCACGGTCCATGCGGTGGTGGCCACTCCGTCCCTCCAGGTCCCCGCACCCTGCAGCACGAAGCTGCCTGACCGGCCACCCAACTTGCCGACCACGCGTTCGAAACCGAAATAGGTTGCGGTGCCGTCTTTACCGTAGAACATCAACGAATCGCTGGTGCCCTCACCCTCAATGTGGCCCGCGTAGGAGTTCGTGACGTGGGCATAGGTGAGCTTGGGGGCCCCTTCAAGCTCGGCGTACGGCTTCTCGTCCCAACTCGTGGGCTTGAAAGTGCCTGACGCGTGAACTGTCGTTGTCTCCATCTGTGTGAATCACCTCCACCTCACAGCATCGGTGCCTGGGCGACGCAAGGTCTTGTAAAAACGCGACATTCAGAGCCAGGGCCGTCTTCAGCTCAACCGCGCGGCCAGAAAGTCCTCCCAGGTCCGGTGACCCACGGCTTGTTCTGGATTCAGGTTTGCGCCCGCCCGGAACGCGCGGGCAGCCTTGCCGGGTAGCCAGACGGGCACGATCGGCCGGTGCCGATGGGTGGCCTGCAGGTAGCCGCGGAAAAGGTCGGCTGCGTGGTACACCCGCGGCCCGGCCATATCGGCCACCAGGCCGGCCGGCTTGCCGAGGGCGAGCTCGGCAAGCCGGGCCGCCACGTCCTCGGCGGCGACCGGCTGGACGCGGAAACCGACCGGGAGCGGTATTACCGGCAGTCTCGTCAGCTGCTGTGCCACGGTCAGGATCAGCTCATGGAACTGAGTGGCGCGGAGCGTCGTCCAGGGCAAGCCCGAGCCGGCCACGACCCGCTCCGCGGCGAGCTTGGCGGCGAAGTAGCCGAACATGGCGCGGTCAGCGCGGCTGACGACCGCGACCCGGTCCGCGCCAACCACCGAGATATACACCAGGTGCTGTGTCCCGGCCCGGGATGTCGCCGCTACCAGGTTCCGTGTCAGATCCTCGTCGCCCTTCGAGCTGCCCGCGCAGTGCACGATGGTCCCGGCCCCGTTCGCTGCGGCTTCGATCCCCTCGCCCGTGACCAGGTCACCGGTCACGAACTCGATGCCGTCCCCGGTTGGGTGGCCGCGCCGACTGAGCACCCGCACCTCGCAGCCCGCGTCGCGCAGGAGAGGGACCAGGTGTTGCCCGAGCGTGCCCGTGCCGCCGGTGACCAGAATGGGTGCTTTCATGGTTCGTCCTCCGTTGTCCAAGGTCTCTATCCGCGTCTATCCCGTGGACGAGATAGGAGCCCTGCGCGTGACGGGGTCAGGCGGAAAGACGGAGCCGCTGGCCCTTTGCGTAGGCGAACTTGGTGGGGCCGCCGACATTCAGTGCGAGCCGCATCCGGCCCTCGGCGTCCAGCACGCTGGTGACGATGTACAGCGGCTCCCCGGCGACGTGGAACAGCAGGCCGGGCTCGCCGTTGACCTCCACCTGGGTCGCCCTGAGTCCGGGCAGGCCCCTTTCGTGGATCCCGGCGAAGAAGCGGAGGATCCTGACCCGCCCCACGATGGGACGGCGCGGAGCGGGGAGTTCGCCACCGGCGTCGGACACCAGGACGGCGTCTTCGCGGAGTAGGCCGACCAGGGAGCCGGCGTCGCCCGTGTCGAACGCGGCCCGGAGCGCCGCCACCAGCCGACGGTGGGTGTCCGGGGATGGGCTCGGCTGGCGGGCCGGATCGGCGGCGACCCGCCGGCGCGCCCGAGCCAGCAGCTGGCGTGATCCGGCCTCGCTGGCGCCGACGACTGGCCCGATCTCGGCGTGCGTCAGGCCGATCGCCTCGTGCAACACGAGCGCCGCACGTTCGGCGGGAGACAGCCGCTGCAGCATGGCGAGCGCGCCAAGCGAGAGCAGGTCCCGGCGCTCCACGGTCTCCAGTGGGTCCTCGGCGACCGAATTGCCGGTCAGGACCGGCTCCGGCAGCCAGATGCCGGCCGGCCGCTCGTGACGCTCCCGGGCGGAACGCAGCTGGTCCAGGCAGAGCCGGGTGACGACCTGGATGAGCCAGGCGCGAGGATCGCGCACCTCCTCGGCGGCCCGGGCGTAGCGAAGCCAGCTCTCCTGAACCACGTCCTCAGCGTCGGCCGGCAGCCCCAGCAGCCGGTACGCGACGGAGAAGAGCAGCGGGCGCAGCGCGGTGAAGGTCGCTTCTGGGGAGTCGGTGTCGGGCTCGGCGGTGCGCGTGGGGCCCATCGCCTGGCCCACGATACCGACCCCGGCATGACGGCCGGGACCAGCCCTGCAACGTTGTCCTTATTTCTACCGCGCTCGGGATTCCACGTTCAGGCTGCGCCCTTGCCGCGCGCGAGATATTTGTCGGGCTTCTTTTCGAAGCTGGCCTTGCATCCCGCAGAGCAGAAGTAGTAGGTCACGCCCCCTCGGGAGGACCGGTACTCGGCGGTTGCCGGCTCGACGGCCATTCCGCAGACCGGATCGCCGGAAGGCCCGGCCACCGGCTCGGTCGATCCCACCTCAACCACCGGCTCGATGCCACGGCTCGTACCGGCCGGCAGAGCCGTAGACCGGAACCACCGCAGCCTGTTGGCGTTGGAGACGACCGACAGCGAGCTCAGGGCCATCGCGCCGGCGGCGATCATCGGGCTGAGACGCAGGCCGAGCAACGGGTATAGGACTCCCGCCGCAATCGGTATCCCCACGGTGTTGTAGGCGAATGCAAAGAAGAGGTTCTGGCGGATGTTGCGCATCGTCGCGCGGCTCAGCCGGATCCCGGTCACCACGCCGGTCAGCGCGCCCGATATGAGCGTGATGTCGGCGGCCTCGATGGCAACGTCGGTGCCGGTCCCGATCGCCATACCCACGTCGGCCTGGGCGAGGGCGGGTGCGTCGTTGATGCCGTCCCCGACCATGGCGACCTTGCGGCCCTCGCCCTGCAAACGCTGGACCTCCCGGGCCTTGTGCTCCGGCAGGACCTCGGCCACGACTCGCTCGATGCCGACCTGGCGAGCGATGGCGGCCGCGGTGCGACGGTTGTCTCCCGTGATCATCACGACGTTGACGCCAAGCGCGTCAAGAGCGGCGACCGCAGCCGCAGAGTCTTCTTTGAGGGTGTCCGCGACCCCGATCACCCCAGCCGGCATGCCCTCGATCGCGAGCAGAACCGGGGTCTTGCCCTCTGCCGAGAGCCGATCGGCTACCGATTCCAGGTCGGCTGAGGGGATGCCCTCGTTCTCGAGGAGCCTCCGGTTGCCGACCACTACCCTTCGGCCGCGGACCAAGGCTCGAATCCCCTTCCCCGTTACAGAATCGAAGTCGCGGGCTTCGGCGAGCTCGAGGCCGCGTGACTTGGCCCCCGCGACCACAGCCGCGCCGAGAGGGTGCTCCGAAGACAGCTCCGCCGACGCCACAAGCCGCAGCAGTTCGTTCTCATCCAACCCGTCCAGCACGATCACATCGGTCAGTGCCGGCACCCCGCGGGTGAGCGTCCCGGTCTTGTCGAACACGACCGTGTCGAGGCGCCCAGCGGTCTCCAGGGCCTCGGCCGATCGGATGAGGATGCCCTGTTCAGCGCCCTTGCCGGTCCCCACCTTTACTGAGAGGGGCGTTGCGAGGCCGAGCGCGCAAGGGCAGGCGATGATCAGGACTGCTACTGCACTCACCAGCGCGGCAGTCAGCGAGGGCTGGGAACCGACGACGAACCAGACCACGAAGGTCCAGATCGCGATGAAGATCACACCCGGCACGAAATAGCTCGAAACCTGGTCCGCAAGCCTCTGGATCGGAGCCTTCGAAGCCTGGGCTTGCTCGACCAGCCTGATGATCTGAGCGAGCATGGTGTCCTTGCCGACCCGCGTCGCTTGCATGCGAAAGGCGCCGGTTCGGTTGATGGTGGCGCCGATCACGGCGTCGCCGACGTGCTTGCCGACTGGCATCGCCTCGCCCGTGACCATCGACTCGTCCACCGACGACCGGCCATCCACGAGCACGCCGTCCACCGGGATCTTCTCGCCCGGTCGCACGGCGATGACGTCTCCCGAAACGACCTCGGCGATCGGGATCTCTGCCTCCGCTCCGTCGCGGACTATGTACGCGGTCCTCGGCTGGAGGCCGATCAGCTTGCGGATCGCCTCACCTGTCCCGGCCTTGGCTCGGGCTTCGAGCAGCCGCCCAAGCAGGATCAGCGTGATGATCACGCCGACAGCCTCGAAGTACACGCCCCGGAGGTCTGCGGGAAAGAGGCCTGGCGCGACTGTCACCAAGAGGCTGTATCCGTACCCGGCCGTGGTGCCGACCGTGATCAGGGTGTTCATCTCGGCGGAGCGGTGGCGGAGGCTCAGCCATCCGGTCTTGTGGATCGGCCAACCGGAATAGAGGAAGACCGGTGTGATTAGGGCAAGCTGCAGCCAGTGGTTGAGTACGAAACTGAGCGGTCCCGCCGGCGGCACGAAGCCGGCGAATATGGCCGCCGCCAGCACCGGGGCGCTCAGCGCAGCGCCCACGATCACACGCCGTGTGAGGTCGGCGATCTCCGCCTTGCGCTCGGCTGCTTCGCTGTCATCGAGCGGAGGCTCGCTTGAAGCACTGCGCAACTCGATTGCCGGCGCCGGCACCGCCGCAACGGACTCTTCGTTGCCATCCGACTCCGAAGCCGCCACCGGCTCCACGATCAGCCGGCCGTGGACCATGTTCATCCCGCAGGCGAAGCCGAACTCACCGCTGCGGTCGGGCATCAGCTCAACCGCGGTCTCCATGTTGGCAGGCAGGGCCCGGTTCAACTCGAAGTCCGGGAAGACCACCCGGGAGGTGCACTCGCCGCTCTCCTGGCGGTCGAAGACGATCCGGAGCGGCACACTTTGCTTCACACGGATCAGGTCGGGCGAGTAGCCGCCCTTGACTGTGACCCGCGCCTCCTGGACTCCATCCACCAGCTGGGCGGTTCCCGCCTTCCTGGGGCCGAAGAAGTACCAGGCGAGGAGTGCGTTCAACACCACTCCGGCGGCGATGACCGAGAGGTCCATGACCGGCATCGGGCTAGCTCTTCACCAGGCGCTCGACGGCCTCGTTGAGCTCCCGGACCTTCTGGCTCGCCTCGCCTGAGCGGATCGCCTCGGCTACGCAGTGCTCAGTGTGATCGGCGAGCAGCTGGAGGGCGACGCTCTCGAGGGCGGCCCTGGTGGCGTTGACCTGGGTCAGGACGTCGATGCAGTAGCGGTCTTCGTCCAACATCTTCTGGATGCCCCGGACCTGGCCCTCGATCCGACGGAGCCGGGTCTGGATGCCGTGCTTATCCTTCGTGTAACCTGGCATGGTGGGCATTATACCCCCTACTGGTATGGCGGATCAATGACTCCGGCCACAGTCGTGCTTCACACGTGTGGCCTGCGCTTCGGCGACGAGAAGGCGGTCGTGGAACGGGTCCTCAGCCGCAGGCTCGGCGTGCTGGCGGTGTCTGCGAACCCGGTTTCCCAAACCGCCACCGTCACCTTCGATCCCGCCAGGACAAGCGTTGCCGAGCTCAAGCGCTGCGTCGAGGGGTTTGGTTATCGCTCTGCCGGCCAGTCCGTCCCCAACCACGTCTGCGATGCCATGGAAGAACCCGCGTCGGCCGCCGCGGAGCATGAGGGCCACCGGATGCAGGCTGCGGATCACCCGGCGCACGCGGCGATGCGCTCGCCTCACGAAGCCATGGGGCACGGCGGACACGCCGCCATGTCGATGGACGCCATGGCCCGGGACATGCGCAACCGGTTCCTGGTCGCAGCGGTGCTTTCGGTGCCGATCCTGTTCTGGTCACCGATCGGCCGGCAGGTCCTGCACTTCACGGTACCCGCGCCATTCGGTCTCCGGGACGACGTGTTCCAGCTGATCCTGAGCCTGCCCGTCATCGGCTACTCGGCGTGGATCTTCTTCGACGGAGCGGTCCGGGCCCTCCGGGCGCGGACCCTCGACATGATGGTCCTGGTTGCCGTCGCGGTCGCCGCCGGCTGGCTCTACTCGGTAATCGTCACGATCCGTGGGGGCGGCGACGTCTTCTACGAGGCCGCCACCGTCCTCTGCGCCTTCGTCCTGCTGGGCCACTGGATCGAGATGCGAGCCAGGGGCGGCGCCAACGATGCCATCCGCGCGCTCCTGAACCTGGCACCGCCGATGGCAGTTGTTATCAGGGACGGCGAACAGGTGGAGGTACCAACCGCGGAAGTCCGGGTCGGCGACGTCTTGGTCATCAAGCCGGGCGCCAGGGTACCGGTCGACGCCGTGGTCGACGACGGCACGAGCGAGGTGGACGAGTCGGTGGTCACCGGCGAGAGCCTCCCTGTCTCCAAGGCTCCTGGTTTGGAGCTGATCGGCGGCTCAATCAACAAGAACGGAACGCTTCGCGCGAGAGCGACGCGCGTGGGATCGGACACCGCGCTGGCCCAGATCGTGAAGTTGGTTCAGGAGGCCCAGAACTCGAAGGCACCGGGTCAGCAACTCGCGGATCGGGCTGCATTCTGGTTGGTGCTGGTGGCACTCCTGGGGGGCACAATCACCCTGGTCGCCTGGCTGCTGGCGGGCCGCAGCTTCAGCCAGGCCATCCTGTTTGCGATCACTGTGGTCGTGATCACCTGTCCGGACGCGCTCGGGCTGGCTACACCGACAGCGATCATGGTAGGCACAGGCCTCGGTGCCAGGCGAGGGATCCTCTTCAAGAACGCGGGCGCCATCGAGGCCGCGGCAAGGGTCCAGGTCGTGGTTATGGACAAGACCGGCACCTTGACCAAGGGCGAACCCCAGGTTACAGAGCTTGTCGCAGAGGGCTGGGCCGAAGACGAGGTGCTAACGCTGGCTGCCGCAGTCGAAAGAGACTCGGAGCACCCCCTGGCAGAGGCCATCGTCCGCCGGGCAGCTCAGGCGGGCGTCACCCCTCCGCCGGTCACCGATTTCGCGAGCGTGCCGGGGCATGGAGCTGCGGCGACGGTGGATGGCCACCGAGTGACGGTGGGCAACGCCAGGCTGATGGGGCGAGAGGGTATCGCCCTGAACGGGCTTGGCAGAAGGGTCGAGGAGATGGCGGCGGAGGGCCGGACGGTGGTCTTGGTTGCCGTCGACGGCAAGGCGGCCGCTCTGGTCGGCATCAGCGACGCGCCTCGACCCTCGGCTCGGTCAGCGGTAGCCGCACTTCAAGAGCTGGGCGTCGAGGTGGTAATGCTTACGGGCGACAACCGAGCGACCGCAGAGCGTATCGGCCGGGAGCTCGGCATACGAGAGGTCGTAGCCGAGGTGCTGCCCGGCGACAAAGCGGGAAAGGTTGCCGAGTTGCAGCGTGCCGGGAGGGAGGTGGCCATGGTTGGCGACGGCGTCAACGATGCCCCCGCCCTCGCACAGGCGGATCTGGGCATAGCGATTGGAGCTGGAACCGATGTGGCGATCGAGACAGCCGATGTGGTGCTGATGCGTTCCGACCCATTCGACGTCGCCACCGCCATCACGATCGGGCGCGCGACACTGCGCAAGATGCAGCAGAACCTCGCGTGGGCGGTTGGCTACAACGCGATCGCCCTTCCGATTGCGGCCGGCGTCCTTCAGCCTTCCCTTGGCCTGGTGCTACGGCCCGAGATCGCCGCCCTCTCCATGTCAGGCTCCAGCCTCCTGGTGGCTGTCAACGCTCTGCTGCTCAAGCGCCTCAAGCCGCCAGCCGCTTGAGCAGAGCGCGGGTGTACACAAAGTGAGACAACCCTTCGCGCCGGCGCTCACTACCTGAGCATCTGCTGCATCTGGGCGATCTCTGCGGTCTGGGCGACCTCGATCTGGTTCGCGAGCTTCCTTGCGGCAGGGTTGACTCCCTCGACCTGTTCGGTCTTGGCCATCTCGAGCGCACCCTCATGGTGCTGGATCATCATCTGCAGGAACATCCCGTCAAAGTTGGGGCCACGAGCCGACATCAGCTGCGACATCTCCGCCTCCGACATCATCCCTGGAATCGAGGGACCACTCGTCGCGGGCGCCGGCGAGCCCATCACCCCCGGTACCGATGACATCATCCGCGGCATGGCGGTCGGTACGGGTTTACCCCAGGCGTGCAACCAGCCGGTCATGGTTTTGATTTCCGATGCCTGCTCGCCGGAGATCTTGGCTGCGAGCGCCTTGACCTTCGAGCTCTGTGCGTGACTGGCTGCCAACTGAACCATCCGGATGGCCTGCTGGTGATGCGGGATCATCTGCTGGGCGAACATGACGTCCGCATCGGTGAACCTAGTCGTAGGGCTGGACGAGGTCGCCGACGGATGTTGGCTGATTACGGCAGCCGCGAGGCGCTGGCTGTTGGCACCACAGCCCGTGAGGAGCAGGGCGCCGGTCAGTGCGACTGCGACAGATAAATGGGTTGGTTGGTGGGTGCGCATGGCGGGTCCTTCAAGTTCGTTGGACACGCTACCGGGGCGCCCCATGGTCAGCGAACTGCATCAATGCAGATGGTCAACACTGTGAATGGCAGCGCCGCCCGAACTCGACGGGGCCAAGGAAGTCCAGAGTGGGCAGTTCACTGCCGAGCCCGACCGCCACCACGCAGCCCGCGTAGCCTCCCCACATGACCCAGAGTTTCGAGACACTCGCCATCCATGCCGGCCAGGACCCAGAACCGGTCACCGGCGCCGTCGTGCCTCCGATCTTCGCCACCACCACCTACCAGCAGGAGGCGGTCGGCGCTCCCCGCCAGGGCTACGAGTACAGCCGCACGGCCAACCCCACTCGCAAGGCCCTGGAGCAATGCCTCGCTGCCCTCGAAGGCGGCCGGCTCGGACTCGCATTCGCCTCCGGCCTCGCGGCGGAGGACACCCTGCTGCGCACCGTCTGCGCACCCGGCGACCACGTCGTGATCCCGGACGACGCCTACGGCGGGACCTACCGGCTGTTCGCCCGGGTCGCCGAGCGCTGGGGCCTGCGCTGGACCGCAGCGCCCCTTCACGACCTCGAGGCTGCCGCCGCGGCCCTCACTCGGGAGACGAAGCTGCTGTGGATCGAGACCCCCACCAATCCCCTCCTGCGCGTCGCCGACATCGCCGCCCTGGCCGCCCTCGCCCATGACGCACACGCCCGCGTCGTGGTCGACAACACATTCGCCTCCCCCTACCTGCAGCAGCCGCTAACCCTCGGCGCCGACGTTGTGGTGCATTCGACCACCAAGTACTGTGGGGGCCACTCCGACGTGCTCGGCGGTGCCCTCGTGGTGAGCGATCCCGGACTCGGCGAAGAGCTGGCCTACCACCAGAACGCGATGGGCGCGGTCGCTGGACCGTTCGACGCATGGCTCACATTGCGCGGGCTGAGAACCCTGGCGGTACGCATGGAGCGGCATTGCGACAACGCGGAGAGGGTGGCCGAGTTCCTGACCAGGCAGCCGGCGCTCTCAGACGTGCTGTACCCCGGACTGCCCGGCCATCCCGGGCATGCCGTCGCCGCCGGCCAGATGCGTCGCTTCGGAGGGATGGTCAGCTTTCGCGTCCGGTCGGGCGAGACCGCGGCCGTCGAGATCTGCAACAGGACCCGGCTTTTCCTGCTCGCCGAGTCCCTGGGTGGGGTGGAATCCCTCATCGAGCACCCTGCCCGAATGACACACGCCTCCGCGTCGGGGTCGCCCCTGGAGGTGCCCGCCGACCTGGTACGCCTCTCGGTGGGGATCGAAGCGGTGGAGGATCTGATCGCCGACCTGGACCAGGCTCTTGCTGCGGTCAGGTAGCCTGCCGCCCGGCCTCCAGATAGGCCAGAAGGTCCTGGCGCGCGATAACGCCCCCCGGCTTGCCTTCGATCAGGACGACCGCGGCGCCGGCGTCGCTCAGGAGGGTCACGGCGTCGGCGACGGGCTGGCCGCCCCCGATCGTAGGCAGAGGCGGCGACATGTGCTGCCCGATCGGGTCCCGCAGCTGTGCGCGGCCGGAGAACAGTGCGTCGAGCAGGTCACGCTCGACGACCGAGCCGACCACCTCGGCGGTCACCAGCGGGGGCTCGGCCTTCACGACCGGCATCTGGGATACACCGTACTCACGCAGGATGTCGATGGCATCGCGCACGGGCTCGTTGGGGTGCACGTGAACGAGGTGGGGGATGGTGTCGAGCTTGACCGCCAGCACGTCGGCCACGGTGACCTCGCCGCCGGCCGGCCGCAGAAAGCCGTAATGCGTCATCCAGCCATCGTTGAAGACCTTTGACAGGTAGCCGCGGCCCGAGTCCGGCAGCAGGACCACGATCACACCGTCCGGCCCGGCCGTGCTCGCCACGTCCAGGGCGGCCACGACGGCAAGGCCGCAGGACCCCCCCACGAGCAGCCCCTCTTCTCGGGCCAACCGTCGGGTCAGCTCGAACGAGTCGCGGTCGCGCACGGGGATGATCTCGTCGCAGATGCCGCGATCGAACGTGTCCGGCCAGAAGTCCTCGCCCACCCCCTCCACGAGATAGGGCCGGCCCGTGCCACCGGAGTACACCGAGCCCTCAGGGTCGGCGCCGATCACCTTGACCGCCCCGCGGGACACCTCTTTCAGGTACCGGCCGGCGCCCGAGATGGTGCCGCCCGTTCCGACGCCGGCGACGAGGTGTGTGATCCGGCCCTCCGTCTGCTCCCAGATCTCTCGCCCGGTGGTCTCGTAGTGGGACCGCGGGTTGTTCGGGTTCGTGTACTGGTCGGGCTTCCAGCCGCCGGGGGTTTCCTGCGCGAGCCGGTCCGACATGCGGTAGTAGGAGCGGGGGTCGTCCGGGGGGACCGCCGTCGGGCAGACGACCACCTCGGCGCCGTATGCCTTGAGCACATCGATCTTGTCGGCGCTGACTTTGTCAGGGCAGACGAAGATGCACCTGTACCCACGTTCCTGCGCGACGAGCGCGAGACCCACTCCCGTATTGCCGCTGGTGGGCTCGATGATCGTCCCGCCGGCCTGAAGCAGACCGGCCTTCTCCGCCGCGTCGATCATGCGCACCGCGATGCGGTCCTTGACGCTACCGCCGGGGTTGAAGTACTCGACCTTCGCCAACACCAGGGCCTCGATGCCCGCTGTCACCCGGCGCAGCCTGACGAGGGGGGTATTGCCGATCAGGCCGACGATCGACTCGTAATACCGCATAGCGTGAGCCTAGTCCTTCATTGCCCAAGGTCCTCACCGGCAAGGCGGAGGAGCCGCGTGTGGCAACATGTCGGGGCGCTGGGCTGTCCGGGCCTCCGGCCTAGCTGAAGAATTCGCGAGCGGGACCGGAAGGAGGATTTGACCGTTTTCCGTCATATGGGCGCGGGCCGTGTCGCATGCCTCTGCTTGGTCCTCTCGTTGGCCCTGGTGCCGTCGCCGGCCGGTGGAATGACTGCGCTTGCCGCGTCCATCCATAGCCCTGGGGCGGTCGAGGTGACGTCCAGGGACGCCTATCGGTTCCAGGGCTGGGGAACCTCGCTGGCGTGGTGGGCGAACGTCGTCGGCGGGTGGCAGAGCTCGGACCAGATCGTTGATGCGCTCTTCGGTCTGCCCGATCGCGAGCACCCGGACCGGCTCGGACTCAACGTCATCCGCTACAACATCGGTGCCAGCCCCGTCCTCTGGTGCGAGGTCAAGGACCGGCCGGCAGGGTGCGCCGGCGGATTATCGCGTGACGGCCCATTCCCGGTGGCCGACCTTCGCCGGGTCCCTGCCTGCGGCACGTTCGGGCCCGGCAAAGCGATCCCAGCCCTGGCGGACGGTCCTGGCGCGCGGCCGGACATCGGAAGGGACCGCAATCAGCTGGGGGTGCTGCGCGCCGCCCTCTCCAAACAGTCCCGGAGCTCGTTCGTGCTGGAGGCATTCGCCAACTCGGCGCCCTGGTGGCTGACCGTGAACGGGTGCCCGCAGGGCAACCCGGACCTCTTCGATGCGTACGACAACCTCGCCGCCGCAGACTACGGAGCCTACGCCGACTACCTGGCGGACGTGCTCCATGCATTCCGCGAGCGAGGCATCACGTTCGACACCCTGGACCCCTTGAACGAGCCTGAAAACCCATGGGGCCAGGGCAGGGATGCATACATCCGCAAGCTGTTTTGCACCACTGGCTGCCAGGAGGGCATGCACTTCGGGCTGGAGCCTCCACGGCCGCAGACGCCCAGCCTCGGCCTGCTGCTCGACGACGTGTGTGGGCGGCTCCGCGCTCACGCCATCGGAACGAGGGTGAGCGTCCCCGACGGCTCCAATCCGAGCTTCACCAGCGCCCTGCTGGGCCTGACCGGTTCGCCGCCCGCCTGTGTTGGGCAGATCAACACACACATGTACGGTCCGAGTGCGCTGACCGGCGCCCGCCAGGCACTCAGCATTGAAGCGCGAGGGCTGTCGAAGCGGATCTGGATGTCCGAGTTCGGAACGGGCGGCGCGGCCTCCGACATGACGTCCGGCCTCACATACTCATCAGTGATCGCGGCCGATATGCGGTGGCTGCGGCCGGCGGCCTGGGTGAACTGGCAGGCGGTGGAGGCCGGCGGCGGCTGGGGTCTGTTCGAAGCACCGACCTGGCCACGCGAGGGACCGGTGACCAGAACGAAGCGGTTTTCCGCCCTCGAGCAGTACGCGAGGTTCATCCGTCCTGGCTACCAGGTCCTCACCACGCTCGATCCCATGGACGACGCGGTTCACGAGCGGACGGTGACCATGGCGGCGATTGACGACCTGCGGCATCCGGGTCGGATCGTGGTCGTAGGCACAAACCCCCAGGTGGTCGGGCGACGGGTCGTCTATGATCTCGCAAGCCTCGCCGGGCGGCGACTGCTGACCACGGCCACCGTTACCCGTTACCGCACCACCGCCGCGGCCGACATGGAGCGATTGGGTTCGATGCCGCTCCGAGCAACGAGCCTTGCGGACGACCAGCCGCCCGGCTCGATCACCACCTACGTAATCCAGCTGGATCGCAAGGATCCTGGCGCCGCGAGGCAATCGGCAAGCCCCTGACGAGGCGGTACCATGGGCCGGGGCAATGCCGACCAAGCGCCGGGCGTCACCGGGGAAGGAGGTGCCCCAGTTTCGTGCCGCATGCCGAGAACGAGACCGCCAAACCCGCCGGCCTTCCTCGAGGAGGCCGTGCGGCTGATCCGGGCGGGCCAGAAGCTCCTGCCCGAGATCTCGAAGGACCTGGGGTGTCTGACCAGACTCTGCGCAACCGGGTGCAGCAGGCAGAGTCGACGGGGCAATCGGGAGGGGATACTGAGCGTGAGGCGGCCATTTGGTGGCGACTCGCTATCCCCTTGACTCACCTTTGATCTCGAACTAATGTTCGGGAAACATGGACTATCCCCGCACACTGACGGAGTTCATCGATCGCTTCTCGACGGAGGCCGCCTGCCGTGATTT
>Ga0070699_100000039_pt1 | contig 130633 bp, 128 predicted proteins | sample KBSK1503metaG_FD_65473 | JGI IMG/M metagenome (GOLD analysis project Ga0070699, IMG submission 65473) | Corn, switchgrass and miscanthus rhizosphere microbial communities from Kellogg Biological Station, Michigan, USA - KBS K1-50-3 metaG | ecosystem: Host-associated > Plants > Roots >... | reverse complement strand
TCGAGAACGCCGTACGCATCGACCCGCTCCCCTACCAGGCGATCGTGGAGCGGACTGGCAAGCCTCGCCTGCGCCGAGCTGCAGCTTCAAGGTGAGTCAAGGGGATAGCGAGTTGCCGGCAATCGGTGGATTAGGGGCGCCCGAATCGCCGATTGCGGGCGCTCGGCGGACTTGAGGGGCGGTCAGTGGCCCAGTCCCGTCCCCTGCCGCCGATCGTCCAGGGGGATCGTGGTGTCCCATCGTGAGCAGCGCGGCCCGGGGACGACGATGGGGTAGCGGCGGTCCGCCATCCTGGCAGTTCGCCAGGCGCAGCGGCACCGGCTGCAGTGGGCCCAACCAGACGGACTGCGGGCGGGATCGGAGAGGCGGCCGGCTCGGCAGCATGGGCATTCCCGTCGCCCGATCATTACCAGGGCGCTGGCGTGATCGAACATCTATTCGATTTTATGTCACCCCGCGGCGCCCGGCCGGGGTCGTCCTCGCGTCAGGCCCGTGTCCCAGGCGGAGACTTCAGCAGGCCCTCGGCTTCTTCGACGAAGCCACCGGCTGACGAGCGCCGTGCACTTGCGGCGAAACGAATCAGGTCGACGGTGACACCTGCAGCGCCGCTCGAGTCGTGAACCTTGAGCTTGAGGTCGAGGCTGACCGGAGTCCCGGCCCAGCCGATCCCCTCGATGTTCACGTGCGCGACCTTCTCGTCCCCCATCTGCGGCACGTAACCGAAGGGCATCATGTGAACCCTGCGCAGCGTTGACTCGTCGGCAGACAGAGCGTTCAGCTTTGACTGACGCTTCTCGGTTCCGCTTTCGCTCGGGTTCGGGAAGTCCTCGTTGCCGCCGAGATTGAACTGTACGAGCTGACGAGCGTCAAGGCCCCTCTCCGCCAGGAGCCGCAAGAGCGATTTGTGCACAACCGACGTGCCAAAGTGGCTTGCCAGGTCGTCGCCTAGCAGCGGCAGCGCTGCGGCAACAAAGCGATCCATTTGCCCGGCTCTACGACGGCGCCCGGTGCCGGGACTTCGACATCGAGCCGAGGGTAGTTGTTCTCTCTGGCAAAGATGGCCGCGCTGACGTCCTTCCCAACCTTAGTAAACGCCCTGCACTAGAGCTGAAACGTTGTTCCCGATCCCGGCGATCGCTACCTTGACTCTTTTCGTCATGTCGCTTGCTCCACCAGGTGCGTCCAAAAGCGGACATCGGTGCCGACGTCAGCTGTGAAGACGCGCTAATCGCGGACTTGGCCGCACATGTCCGTTCTCGGACCGCAGATCCGGAAGGTACCCGTGTCAAACTAACCGCGAGGTGTCATCGAGCGACGCTCCGCGGGATGACGTTGCCGCCATGCTGGCGGCTCGCCAGGACCTCGGGCCTGAGTACGAGCAGGCGGTCATCGACAGTTTCGTCGCGCGGATCAGCCAGACCATCGATCAGCGGGTAGAGTCGCGACTGGCTGAGGCCCGACCGCCAGAAGTCCGCGCTGACGGCGCGCGTCCCACCTCCAGCCGGGATAACTCGCAGCTCATTCTGGGCATAGTATCGATGGGCCTTGCGGTTCCACTCACCGGGATCGCCGCCGGCGTCGTGGGCCTGCCAGGGCTGATCGTCTGCTGGGCCGGCATCGCAGTCGTCAATCTGGCTCACGCGGCCTACCACCAAGCTCCCCACCGGCTGAGCGGTTGATCGACGCCTAGACGGGCACCGTTTCAGCCTCGATCCGGTGCCAGGCCTCGGGCGTCATCTGATCTGCCAGGTAGAGCGCGACCCGGCAGCCGAGAGCGTGTTCGAGGTCGGTGCGGAAAGCAAGAAGGCTGCTGGGGACACCCTCGATCAGGAAGTCGAGCCAACGCGGGCTGGCCGTGGGCGGCCACCACCGTATGCCATCGACTTCATGGTGATCGGCCACTCCCCGGATGACCTTGCGGCGTGCGAGTACCAACTGTTCCACGCCTACCGGCAAGCAGCCGGTGCCCCCCACCGTAGCGCATTGCACGACCATGCGCAAGCGCTGGTTTAGCCAACTCGGTCGGTTCGTGGACGAATACTCGCCCCAGACGGCGCACGTGGCGGGAAGATTAGCCCCGGGGGGCGGCGCTCCCCACAATGGCATGAACGAGTCACCGCCCGCCCAGCACCGTGTGAGCTCTCGAAATGTGGGCATCCAGCTGGCTGGGGCCAGGCATTGGCTCGGACGCCAGGGCCCAGTCCGGCTTCTGGCCGTCTACTTCCAGAGCAACGCCAGCTACCATGCAACCGGCCTCGCATTTCACGCGCTGCTGATCCTGTTCCCACTCGTCCTTGGGTTGCTCTCCTTGATCGGCTACCTGAGCCGCAGCGCCACCCTCGGCAGCGCTATCGAGCGCGTCATCGTCCAGTCGTTCCCCGCGGACACTCAAGAAGGGTTGACCAGATCGCTGGCCAGGACGCTGGCCAGCGTGCAGCACAGCGCCGGCGCATTGGGCATCCTGGCCATTGCGGGCCTCCTCTGGACCGGCACCAGCTTCTTCGCCCACCTGGAATTCGCCCTGAACCGAATCTATCTCTGCCGCGAGCGCTCGTTCTGGCGCCAGCGCCTGGTGGCGCTCCCGATGCTGGCGGGCTTTGTTGCCGCCCTCTTGATCGCCATCCTCGTCGATTGGGCCACGCAGTTCGTCCCGGGCTCGGGCCTCGCCAGCTTCCTGCTGGCCTGGTGGGTACTCGCGGTGCTGCTCCTGCTGATCTACTGGGTCGTCCCCAATCGGAGCGTGAGCTTCAGCGAGTCCTGGCCGGGAGCGCTCCTTGCCGGCCTCCTGATCCAGGCGCTGAGCCTGGCATTTCCTCTCTACCTGCAGCTCACGCACGAGGTCAACGCGTACGGACGCGGATTTGGCCTCTTCTTCGTGCTCGCCACGTGGCTGTATGTGGTGGCTCAGGCGATCGTCCTGGGGGCGGTCTTCAATCGGATGCTGCTGGGAAGGATCCCGAACATAGGACGGTCGTTCGAGGTCTAAGCAGGTAGGCAGAAGTCATGACCGTAACGGCGGATGCTGGAGTACGTGGGCCCCAGCCCGAGTCGGGATGGAGCCTGAAGCGTGGCCCGCTCGACCATGACGAAGTGGAACATCCGATCCTCATGCCATGTCCGCTCGCCATCCTCGGCTGCGCGGGGGTTGCCATCGAGGGAGGGCTCACCAGGCCCAGGGCATCCAGGGGAGCACCTCGAGCCAGGACTCCATGACGGCACTGGACAGCGCATTGGCGTGGTCGGGCGCCACCGGCTCGAGGAGGTGACCGTCGGGATCCCGGGCGCTCCGGGGTTCCCCCATCGGGAGGCCCGCGCGCTGTCGGCCCGCTCCGGCGGCATCCCCGTCCACTTGGTCTACGTCCCCAACCGGCGGATCCCCGACTCCGACCACAACCGCTCACCTGGCGCCGCGCTTCGCGACCAGCTCAGCGCGGGGGCGGCGGAGGCGATGGTCTGCGGCGACATGAACATCGCGCCCACCGACGAGGACGTCTTCGACCTCGCGGCCTACGTCGGTCACGTGGATCGACCGCCAGGCGCGCAAGGGCGGTGGGCCAAGCGACCACGCTCCGGTAATCGTCGATCTCGACGACGCGCCCGATGGCGACATTGGCCCGGTCGTCCTTCCGCCCTCGGCGCCGGCCGCGCGTGGGCCGGCCTGTCAAGCTCCCCAATCCCCCTGAACGGCGGCGGGCCGCGGGGCGGCCGGTCAGCCCTGGGGCGCGTGCGCTGAGCGCGGGCTCGGCACGCGAGGGCTGGCAGACTGTAGAGCGCGCAGCAAGCGCGACACCCCGGGGTCGAGATTGGAGCAAATGTTGAAGGCAGTCCGCTACAGCCAGTTCGGGGGCCCGGAGGTCCTCGAGATCGTGGATCTTCCGGATCCGCACGCGGGGCCTGGCCAGATCCGGGTTGCGGTGCACGCGGTCGGCGTCAACCCGACGGATTGGAAGCTGCGCAAGGGCCTGATGGGCGGGGAGCTCCCGCAGACGACTGGTCGCGAGGTGGCGGGCGTCGTCGACGAGGTCGGTGAGGGCATCCCGGACGTCGCCGTCGGCGATCGAGTGTTCGGCTTCTCCGCCGACGGCGAGGGCGCGGCCGAGCTGGCGCTGCTCGCCGACTACGCGCCGATCCCGCCGTCGCTTGGCTTCGCGAGGCCGCCGGACTGCCCGTCGCCATCGAGAGGGCCACGCGCACCCTGGACGCGCTCGGCGTCGGCGCGGGGAGCACGCTGCTCGTCAACGGCGCCGCCGGCGGGGTCGGCAGCGCCGCCGTCCAGCTCGCAGTGGCGCGCGGCGCGCGCGTGATCGGCACCGCCAGTCCCGCCAACCACGACTACCTGCGCTCGCTGGGCGCCCAGCCCGTCGCCTACGGCGAGGGCCTCGTCGAGCGGGTTCGCGCGCTCGCGCCCGACGGCGTCGACGCGGCGCTCGACGTCGCCGGGAGCGGCGTCCTGCCCGAGCTCGTCGAGCTCGCGGGCGGCCCGGAGCACGTCGTGACGATCGCCGACTTCGGTGGCGCGCAGGAGCACGGGGTGACGTTCAGCAGCGGGGACGCCGGCCGCGCGGTCTACGCGCTCGCCGAGATCGGCGAGCTGATCGAGTCCGGGCGCTTCTCGCTCCCCGTCGCGCAGACCTTCCCGCTCGCCGAGATCGCGGAGGCGCACCGCGTCAGCGAGGACGGTCACGTGCGCGGGAAGCTCGTGCTGCTGGTCGGCTGATGCGGCCGCCGCGACCGTGCGTGACCCGGCTCGCCAGCTAGGCTGCGCGTCGTGCCGCTTCCCGACGTTCTCGAGCTTCAGGCGTTCGTTTCGAAGGACTACAGCCCCTTACAACACTCCCCGGCTACCAGCAGGTTACGGACAAAAGTTGTGGAAGGCTGCGACGAGATGTTGAGGATCCAGCCTCGCCCTCGTGCCCGCATCCCGGGCAGGACCAGCTGAGCCAGCTCGAACGGCGCCCGAACCTGCACCTCGAACATCACTTCGAAGCGCCGGCGGGAACTCGCCGACCGGCATGAACCACGTCACCGCGGCGTTGTTAACGAGCACGTCGATCGGCCCCAGCTCCGACTCCGCCGTCTCCACCAGACGGCTGCGATCATCAGCCCGGGACAGATCGGCGCGTATGGCCACGGCCCGCCCACCGGCGGCCTGATGGCGTCGGCGGTCTCGTGAATCGTCCCCGGGAGCCGGGCGTCCGATTCACTCTCCGTCCGGGCCGACACCTCTACGATCGGCGCGATGACCGAACCTCCTGCGATCCCATGGTGGCGCGACGCCGTCGTCTACCAGATCTACCCGCGCTCGTTCCAGGACACCGACGGCGACGGCGTCGGCGACCTGGGCGGCATCTTGAGACGCCTGGACTACCTGAGCTGGCTCGGAGTCGATGCCCTCTGGCTCACCCCGATCAGCGAGTCACCGGACGACGACTTCGGCTATGACGTCAGCAACTACTACGACGTGCATCCGGCGCTGGGCGACCTGGGGACAGTGGATCGCCTGATCGAGGCGGCCGGACGATGTGGGATCCGGATCATCCTGGACATCGTTCCGAACCACACCAGCGACCGCCACCCGTGGTTCGTGGATGCTCGGGCCGCACGCGATTCGGCCTACCGCAACTGGTACGTGTGGAGTGACCCGAAGCCGGATGGCGCGCTTCCGAACAACTGGCGCAGCCCCTTCGGCGGCCCAGCGTGGGAGCTGGACGCGGCCACCCGCCAGTATTACCTGCACCAGTTCCTGCCCAGCCAGCCGGACCTGAACTGGTGGAACCCCGAGGTGCGCGAGGAGTTCGATCGCATCCTCCGCTTCTGGTTCGACCGTGGCGTCGCCGGATTCCGGATCGATACCGCCAACAAGGTCGTCAAAGACGCTCTTCTGCGCGACAACCCACCGCTCCAGCCCAACGATCCCCCGATGGTGCGCAGGCTGGGCCAGCGGCCTGTCTGGTCGAGCAACCGGCCCGAGGTGCACGACGTCTGGCGGCGCTGGCGCGCCGTCTGCCGTGAGTACGACCCCGAGCGGCTGCTCGTGGGGGAGACCGTGCTGGACGACCTGGAGACCGTGGCCCGCTACTACGGCGATGACGACGAACTGCACCTGAGCTTCAACTTCCCATTCGTGTTCGCAGACTTCACCGCAGGAGCTCTGCGCGCCGTGGTCCAGCGAACCGAAGCCGCTTTCGGCCCGGGACGCTGGCCCGTGTGGACCGCGAGCAATCACGACGTCTCCCGGTTTCCGACCCGCTGGTGCAAAGGCGATCCGAGCCGGATCGGAATGGCTCTGCTCATGTTGCTCACCCTCCGAGGCACGCCCTTCCTCTATTACGGGGACGAGCTGGGCATGACGGACGTGCCCGTGCCTGTGGACCGGTTGGCAGACCCGCTCTCCCATCGTCTGCCCGGCCAGTTCAGAGGGCGCGACCCGGAGCGCACACCAATGCTCTGGCAGTCGGGACCCGGTGCCGGATTCACGGTCCCGTCCAGGGAGCCCTGGCTGCCCTTTGGCAACTCCGGCCTCAGCGTCGAGTCCCAGAGAAACGATCCAGCGTCGACGCTCCGACTCTGCCGCGACCTGATCATGCTGCGGCGCGAGTCATCCGACCTGCGGACGGGTGACTTCGCAGTCCTGGACGCGCCCGACGGAGTCTGGGCATACCGCCGAGGGTCAAGCACCGTGGTCGCCCTGAACTTCGGTGATGAAGAGGTTGCGGTGCCCGATGTGCGCGGCCGCGTTCTCATCGCAAGCAACCGGGCACACGACGGTGCAGAGGTGCCGGGTGTGCTGAGGCTTCGGCCCGCCGAGGGAGCCGTTCTGCTCAGCGACAGCGCCTACAGCGGGCGCCAGAACCTGTACGAGCTCCGTTGATAACCGAGCGCCTCGTAGAAGCGGTGAGAGGCCTCCCGCTCCGGTCGGATCGCGCTGGTCAGCTCGATTCCCTCGCAGCCTCTGGCGCGGGCCAGCTCGACGGCACGCTCCATCAAATGACGGCCTACGCCGTGCCGACGAGCCGAGTCGTGCACGACCATGGCTGTGACCCTGGCTAATAGCCGCCCATGCGTGATCTGATGCTGGAATGTCAGTTCGAGCAAGCCCAGCACCTCTCCGGCGGATTCCGCCAGGATTACGTGATCGGTCGCCCGCCTGAGCCGTGACTGAGCCTCGTTGACAGGCATCGGGTAGCCCAGCTGGCTCAAGAGGTCGGCGACCGGGGCCGCATCGACCACGGTGGCATCGCGGACGATGGTTGACCGCATCGGCCACCATCGTATCCACGGATCCGGGCTCAGCTCGAATGCGGCGCTGCCCGACCCCAGACTTTCGTGCCGCCCAAACCGAACGGCAACCGCCGGAAGACCTCTTCGCTGACCAGGAAGCCGGCGAATATCAGCAGGACGCCCAGAAACTCGCCGAGCACGAATCCCCAGGTGATCCCGAAGCGCAACAGGCCGCTGGTTACGCTCGGGATGAAGCCCCCCAGCGCGATCAAGATCGTGGCCGGGACCCGCGAGTTGAGCTGGCTCGCCAGCAGCGCCCGAACGGCCCCGGGCAGCGACGCGACGAGGTTCACCGTGACGGCCAGCACCCGGTAGAGCTGACCGATGACCGGTGCAGACGGGGCTGCACGCAGCAGCTTTCGCTTCGGCATGTACACGTAGACAGAGAAGATCGCGCCGAACACGAGGCAGGACGCACCTGCGATGTTGAATGGGCCCGTCAGGATGCGCAGATAGCCGGGCACCGCTGTGCCGACGGGGACGTGCGTATGCGGATCGAGCGCGTATCCCGGTTCGGGCAGGGTGGCAACGATCGTGAGCAGCGCCATCACGACCGAACTGATGGCCAGGAGAGCCATCGCCACATGTGCGGCAGCTGACCGGCGCCAGGCTGTGGCCGCGATCACCGCCAGCCCGGCGAGGGTCGCGATCGCGATCACCGCGGCGACGTTGGACCACGTGGTCGGGTGGCCTTCCTGGATCAGACGCAGCTGGCTGAGATATCCGAACAGCCCGCCGACCACGATCGAGACGCCCGCGAAGTAGCCGAAACCGGTTCGCGACAGAAGGTAGATCGTCCCCATCCCCAGGTAAGCGGCCACGAAGATGGCACCGAAGAGATACCAGGTTCGATACAGGGCCGCATTCCAGCCGAAGGCCGCGCCGGCGAACTGCGCGCCCGAGCTGACGCCGTACCAGATCAGTCCCAGGCCCCAGACCAGCTGGAAACTGTGTCGGCGGTGCCGCCACTGGTCGAGGACGAGCAGGGCAAAGAGGAAGCTGACGAGTGCGGCCAGGAGGGGCAGCACCGAGTTGAGCACGACTACACGCTCGCTTCTGAAAAGGCGTCAAGGTACGAGACGAGCACCTCGTCGAAGAGGACTCCGACCTGCCGGTAGAAGCCGAGCAAATCGTCGGGCTGGCGCCCGTGGTCGCGCCCCGCTTTCATCTGGAGGATGCTCTCGACCACCGTGTTACGAATGAAGGCATAGGCCCGGACCGCGTCCTCCATGGTGAGGCCGGCCTCTCTGGCCAGACGGCCCTGCTCACGGCCTTCGTGACGGGCTTCGGCCAGAACAAGCGCCGGGTCGTCCGGGTCTCGGAGATGTCGTGCCAGTAGTCCGAGCAAGTTGCGCCGCGCCTGGCGGCTGCGCTCCCTCGATTCGGGCCCCATCGCCTGGTACCAGCGCTGAGCGACGAGCCGGCGGCCACCGGCCTGAGGCCGGGCTCGCCCCAGGGCCGCGGTCAGCAGGAGGTCGAGTTCTGGGGAGAGGCCGTTCGAAAGTGCGCCGAGCAGCGCGTCCACGTCCTCGGCCGAGAAGCGACGGTGGCCGCCTTGCGTGCGGTAGGTCCGAATCTCGCCGCGGTCGGCCCACTGTCGCAGTTTCGCGGGATGGACGTCCAGCCGCGCACTGGCCTCCTGGACTGTCAACCAGCCCTGAGTGCCCGCGTGCGCTGGCTCAGGCATCGAACGAACATACAGCAGTCCGGGAGGAGGCCGGCGCGACTGCGCCGTTAGCTGCCGAGCGCCATTGCAGCGTTGCATCGGTTCGCGATATACTGCAGAGCGATGCAACGTTTACCGACTGACCTTGGCGACCTCGGTCGCTTCGAGGAGCCGGCGGTACTCATCCTGACCAGTCTGCTGGAGAAGCCGCGCCACGGCTACGCGATCGTCAAGGACGTCGAGACGGTGGCCGGCGTTCATCTCGGGCCGGGCACCCTGTATGCGACGCTGACGCGCCTCGAGGCGCGAGGGCTGATCGAGGCGCTGCCGGCCGAGGACCGACGTCGCCCCTATCGCATCACAGACGCCGGCCTGGCTGTCGTGCGCGTCCGGCTGGAGCGGTTGGAGGCCATCGCAAGAACCGGCCTCCGCAGGCTGGCACGGGTGTGAAGCGGCTGCTCTGGCTCTACCCGCGGGCCTGGCGGGCACGCTACCAGGCCGAGGTGCGGGCGCTGCTGGAGGCGACCTCTGGCGGCTGGCGCGATGCTCTGGACGTGATCATGGGCGCGATCGATGCGCGGCTCTACCCACAGACGGCGGGCTATGGGGGCCGCCGCTGGACGCGAGCTCTCGGCGTGGTGTGCCTTGCTGCCCTGGGAGGTCTCCTGCTGTTCGCACTCGATTTCTTCCGGTTCCCCGGCGCCGGGGTCTTTGCCGGCCCGCACTTTCTCGTTGCGGTTGCACTCTCGGGTGGCGTTGCCCTTGTCAGCCGCATGCTCGGCGCGCGGCTCGCAGCTTGGTTCTTTGGAGCCGTAGCACTCCGTTACGGGCTGTCGCTCGTCCTCTCGTTCCTCCCGATCATTCCGGTCGTGTCTCGAATGGTCGGCTTTCGCATGGTCGTCCTGTCCTTCCCATTGCACATCCTGGTGCTCGACGTAGTTGGGATCGCGCTCTGGACTAGCGTTGTCACTCTGCTACTGGGGTGGACGGGCGTCAGATGGCGCAGCGGCCTGGCAATCGCCCTTGGCCTGGAGCTGCTGGTCATGAGCCGGGACTTCTGGATGATCGTCGCTCACCCGGTCTCGCCGTGGTACTGGCAGCTCGTGTCGACACTCCAGCACATGAGCGGCCGGCGGGGCGGATATACGGCTCTGGCGCTGCTCATCGGCATCGAGGCGATGCAGGTCGCGGTCTGGGCAGCGGTGATCGCAGCCATTGCCACGCGGCGTTCGAGGCGGCCTCGCCGGCCTGGATGGGATTGGGACTCGCGGGGCGGATCGGGCGTGCCCGTCCGTCCGCGACCCGACCCCGAGCTGCCTGCCCTCGCTGCCACGGCGGACGATCCGCGCTCCTGAACCCCGCGCGCCCGGGCGGTTCGGTCTGATAGGGTTTCGGGCGTTCGTTGGCGACCGAACCTGATGGGGAGGGAGCTCGTGGCAAGGAGGGGGGACGATGTTTCCCGTTGTCCGCATGGTCACGCTTGCGCTGACCGCCATCGCCGCGATGGTGACCGCAAGCCTTGCGCCGTCGCAGCATATAAACCCGAGACACCACACCGGTCTCAGGCCGGCGGTCTTGAATGCAGCGGCGCCCCGTGTCGAGGTGGTGCCGGACCCCAGCGGGCTGGATCAGATCTGGGACTACAGAAAGGTCGTAGCGCAGGAGACCAAAGCCGCAGCCGCCGCGGCCCAGCAGCCCAAGCCGTCCAACGCTCCGCCCAGGCCGCCGCCCAACTACGGGTCTGGCCCGATCCAGGACATCATCACCAAGGCGTTCTCGCCCTATGGGCCGAACGCGGTGGCCTGGGGCCTGCGCGTCGCCCACTGCGAGTCCGGCTTCAACCCGCAGGCCTACAACCCGGCCGGCCCCTACTACGGGCTCTTCCAGTTCCTCATGGGCACCTTCAAGGCGACGCCGTACGGCAGCGGCGACATCTACGATCCGGTGGCCAACGCCAACGCCGCGGCCTGGAAGTGGGCCCATGGCGGGGCGTCCGCCTGGGGCTGCAAATAATGCCGCGATGGCGCACTAAACTCAGGAGCTCATGGCCGCGCCGGAGCTCCAGCAAGCCGCCCTCGACGAGCTGATCGCCAGCCTGAACCCGGTCCAGCGGGAGGCGGTCATGCACCTCGAAGGCCCGCTCCTGATCTTCGCCGGGGCAGGCAGTGGCAAGACCCGGGTGCTGACCACGCGGATCGCCAACCTGATCGCGCAGCGCAAGGTGTGGCCCGACCGCCTGTTGGCTGTCACTTTCACGAACAAAGCAGCGCGCGAGATGCGCGCTCGGGTCGGACGTCTGGTCGACGGTGCGGACGAGATGTGGGTGGGCACTTTCCACCACACCGCAGTGCGCATGCTCAGGCGCGACGCCGAGCGCCTGGGCGTACCGCGGTCCTTCACGATCTTCGACGAGGACGACAGCCGGGCGGCCCTCAAGCGGGTGCTGGACGACCTGCGCCTGGATCCCAAGAAGTATCCGTTGAGCGCGATCCTGGCGCAGATTTCCAAGGCGAAGAACGAGCTCGTGGACCCTGAGACCTACCAGGTCGACACCTACCGAGATGAGATCGTGCGCCGCTGCTACGAGCGCTACGAGAAGGTCCTCCGGCAGTCCGGCGGCCTCGACTTCGACGACCTGATCGTGAAGGTGGTGCGCCTCCTGCAGGGGGACGAAGAGGCCCGCGAGAGATGGCGCGACCGCTTTCGCTACGTGCTGGTCGACGAGTACCAGGACACCAACCACGCCCAGTACGTCCTCGTCAACCTGATCGCCGGCGAGCACCGGAACCTGGCCGTCGTCGGGGACGACGACCAGAGCATCTACGGCTTTCGGGGAGCCGACGTGAGGAACATCCTCAACTTCAAGAAGGATTATCCCGAGGCCAAGGTCGTCAACCTCGAACAGAACTACCGCTCCACCCAGGACATCCTCGACGCAGCCCACAACGTCATCCGCAACAACGAGGAACGGGCGCCCAAGCGCCTCTGGACGGACCGTCTGGATAGAGAGCGCGTGCAGGCCGCCCAGCTCTACAACGAGGTCGAAGAGGCCGAATACGTCGCGGACGAGATCGCGCGGCTGCGCAGCACTGAGGGCCGCCGCAGCGGCGACTTCGCGGTCCTGTACCGCATCAACGCACAGTCCCGGGCCTTCGAGGACGTCTTCGGCCGCCGCCGCATTCCGTACCGGCTGGTGGGCGGAATCCGCTTCTGGGAGCGCCGCGAGGTCAAGGACCTGCTCGCCTACCTGCGGCTCATTCAGAACCCGGCCGACACGGTCAGCTTTGCGCGAATCGTCAACGTGCCCAGGCGAAAGATCGGGCCCGTCAGCGTGGACGCAGTGGTCGCCGCCGCCGCTGAGACCGGGCGCGATGTCCTGGAGGTGCTGGCGAATCCGGACGCGGTGCCCAACCTTCCCAAGCCGGCCCTGGCCCCACTCGGGCGCTTCCGGCAGGAGGTCGCGTCGTTGCGAGCGACGCTGGGCGCGCTGACGCCCGGGGAGCTGATCGAGCACGTCATAGAGGTGACCGGCCTGGAAGGCTATTACGCCGACGGGGGCCCACAGGGTGAGGCCCGCATAGAGAACCTGCGTGAGCTGCGGGGCCTGGCCGGGGAATTCGACTCCAACCCGGATCGGGCGGAAGCGCTGGAGACCTTCCTGACCGAGGTGACCCTGCGCTCCGACGTCGACGCCTATGCGGAGGACGAGGAGGGCGTGACGCTCATCACGCTGCACATGGTCAAGGGCCTCGAGTTTCCCGTCGTGTTCCTCGTCGGTATGGAGGAGAACCTGCTCCCTCATCGGCGCGCCGTCGAGAATCCGCAGGAGATGCCAGAGGAGCGCCGCCTCTGCTACGTCGGCATCACTCGGGCCCAGGACCGGCTCTATCTGACCTGCTCGTTCAAGCGGCACCTGTACGGCCGCTCTGAGGCGTCGTTCCCCAGCCGGTTCCTTCAAGAGATCCCGCAAGGGTTGCTGGGGCCTCCACGGCGTGGGGCCGCACCGGTCGCACCGCCGCGCCGCGGCTTCCGGGAGCGCTTTGTCGAACGGCAGGTCCAGGCGGCCCCGGTCCCACCACCGGTGCAGCGCTATCACGAGGGAGACAGAGTTCGGCACGCGAAGTTCGGCATGGGTACTGTCATGAAGAGCACGCTCACCAGGACGGACGAGGAGCTGGTGGTGCGGTTCGATGACGCCGGCGTCAGGATCATGAACGCCACGTACGCTCAGCTCGCCAAGCAGTGAACCACCTGGTGTGAGTGTCGACGTTCAGGAACAGCTCGAGGATCTCCGCCGGCAGGTGCGCAGGCACGAGTACCTCTACTACGTGCTCGACCAGCCGGAGCTGAGCGATGCACAGTACGACGCGCTGTACAGGGAGCTGACTCAGCTCGAGGCAAAGCACCCCGAGCTGATCACGCCCGACTCGCCCACACAGCGCGTGGGCGGCGAGCCCAGCGCCCAGTTCGCAAAGGTTCGCCATCGGTCGCCGATGCTCAGCCTTCAGAACGCGTTTGAGGAGGAGGAGCTCCGAGCCTGGGATCGGCGGGTGCGTGCGGTCGTCGGCGAGGACGTGACCTACGTCTGCGAGCTGAAGATCGACGGCCTGGCCATGAGCCTGACCTATCGGAACGGCGGTCTGGTTCGTGCCGCGACGCGGGGCGACGGCCTGACCGGGGAGGACGTGACCGCCAACGTGCGCACGATCCGGAGCGTGCCGCTCACGGTCAAGGCCCACGACTCCCTGCCAGGTGAGTTCGAAGTCCGGGGCGAGGTCTACTTTCCTCTGGCGGCGTTCGAAAGGCTCAACCGCGAGATGGAGGCGGCCGGGCGCCCGCCCTTCATGAACCCCCGCAACGCCGGAGCGGGGACTGTGCGCCAGCTGGACCCCCAGGTGACCGCCAGCCGGAATCTGCAGACGTTCATGTACACGGTGGACCCGGCCGGCTCTGCTCGCAGCCAGTGGGACGTCCTCGAGGCCCTGCATGCGATGGGTTTCCGGGTCAATCCGAACCGGGCTCGGTTCGACTCCATCGAGGGCGTGATCCAGTTCCACCAGCAGTGGCACGCGCGGCGGCACGAGCTCGATCACGAGATCGACGGAGTGGTCGTCAAGGTGGACCGCCACGACGAGCAGATCGAGCTCGGGTTCGTGGCCCGCTCACCGCGCTGGGCGATCGCGTTCAAGTACGCGGCCGAGCAGGCGGAGACGGTGGTCGAGGACATCGTGTGCTATGTGGGTCGCACCGGCGTGCTGACGCCTGTGGCGCAGCTGCGCCCTGTCATCGTGGGCGGGGTGACGGTTCGCAACGCTTCCGTTCACAACGAGCAGCAGGTGAACGAGAAGGGCGTGTATGTCGGCGCGACCGTGACCGTGCAGCGGGCGGGCGACGTGATCCCGGAGGTCGTGTCCGTCAGGGACCCCAAACCGGGCTGGAGGATGCCGGCGCGATGTCCTGTCTGTGGTGGCGAGGTCGTGCGCGAGGAGCCCTACGCCGCCCACCGATGCATCAATCCTTTCTGCCCCGCCCAGCGCCTGGAGCGACTGCGGCACTTCGCATCTCGAGGCGCCATGGACATCGATGGAATGGGCATCTCCACGCTGCAGCAGCTCATCGACCGGGAGATGGTCAAAGAGCCCGCGGACTTCTACCGGCTGACGGTCGAAGACCTCGAGGGCCTTGAGCGTTTCGCGGAAAAGTCGGCGCAGAACCTGTTCAAGCAGCTCCAGGGCAGCCGGACTCCGGAGTTCAGCCGCTTCCTGTACGCGCTCGGCATCCCCCAGGTGGGCAGCGCCACCGCCGACCTGCTGGCTGGCCACTTCGGCACCCTTGACCAGCTGCGCAGCGCCGGCGTCGAGCGGCTGCTGGAGGTGGACGGCGTGGGACCGAACATGGCTCGGGAGATCCATCTCTTCTTCGAGGCCCACGGCGGGGAGCTCATCGATCACCTGCTCGCGGCTGACGTGAGACCCCAGGAGGCGGAAGCGCCTCGCGAGGGGCCGCTTACCGGGAGGACGTTCGTGTTCACCGGGACGTTGGCCCGCATGACGCGGCCGGAAGCGGACGCGCTGGTGCAGAGCCTGGGGGGGCGGACGTCGGGCAGCGTCAGCTCCAAGACCGACTACGTGGTGGCCGGCGAAGCGGCGGGATCGAAGCTGGAGAAGGCCCAGCGGCTGAAGGTGTCCGTGCTCACCGAGGCCGAGTTCCTGGAGCTGATCGCACTCTCCCCCGCGCAGCCGACCGCGCAGCCGGGGGAGGGGGGCGGAGCAGCATAAGCTGCTACCCGGATGACCTGCCCGACCTGCGGCCTGAGCCTTCCGGCGCACGCACGCTTCTGCGCACGCTGCGGCACGCGCCTTCGGGCTGATGCCGCGCCGGGTCCCACACACCGTGCACCGGCGGCGCCCGTCTGGCTTCAGGTGCTGCTCTGGCTTGGCGCCGGTGCACTCTTCTGGATCGCGCTGATCTACGCCGCGCTGGCCGCCGGCTTGATCTCACCGGCCGCCATTGGCCGTGGCGTCGATGTCGGCACATTGCGCGGCACAGCCTCGGTGATCGCTGTCTGCGCGGGGTCGCTGGCGTTGGCGCACGCGGTCGCTGCCTTCGGGCTGGCGACGAACCGGCCCTGGGCGCGCACGTTCGCGACGCTGGTGTGTGTCGTCTGGTTGCTGAGCTGCATAGGGCTGCCCGTCGGACTGCTGGCCATCAACTCGTTGTGGCGATCACCAGCTCGTGCGGGACCCGTCGGTCCAGCCCCCTCGAGACCGTAGGCCAACTGCCTGACACGCTTTGTAAACTCACTCGGTGACTCTCTCTCGGAACGACGTTCGGCACGTCGCGATGCTGGCTCGGCTTGGCCTCGAACCCGGTGAAGAGGACTTCTACGTCGAGCAGCTGAGCGCGATCCTCGCGCACATCGATCGCCTGAGCGAGGTCGACACGACTGCCATCCCGCCCACCGCGCAGGTGGTGCCGCTCGAGAACCGCACTCGGAGCGATGAGCCACGTCCGGGGCTCACCCAGCAGCAGGCCCTCGCCAACGCACCCGAGGCTCGCGACGGTTTCTTCGTCGTTCGTGCCATTCAGGAGGCTGGGCCGTAGACACGATCTCGGAACTGCACGACGCGCTGCGGAGTCGTTCTGTGACCTCCACCGAGCTTCTGGACCGTCACCTGGCTGCAATCGAGCGTCAAGAACCCCGGATCAAGGCATTCCTCCGGGTTAGCGAGAACCTGGCTCGCAACCAGGCGGCAGAGGCAGACGGGCGCATTGCCGCCGGGGAGAACGGCAGCCCGCTCCTCGGTCTCCCGGTGGCGATCAAGGACGTCCTCTGCGTCGAGGGTGTGGAGACGACGGCCGGATCGCAGATTCTTCGCGGCTACCGGCCACCCCATGACGCGACCGCCATCGGCCGCCTGCGGGAGGCCGGCGCGGTCTTCGTCGGGATGACCAACTGCGACGAGTTCGCGATGGGCAGCTCAACGGAGAATTCGAGCTACTTCCCCACGCACAATCCGCACGACGTTACGCGGGTGCCGGGCGGCTCGTCAGGGGGCAGTGCGGCGGCGGTGGCCGCGGGGGAGGCCGTCTACGCACTCGGTACCGACACCGGTGGCTCGATCCGCCAGCCGGCCGCCCTGTGCGGGGTGGTGGGCATGAAGCCCACCTATGGTCGGGTAAGCCGTTACGGCCTCATCGCGTTCGCGTCGAGCCTGGATCAGATCGGGCCGTTCACGCACAGCGTCCGCGACGCCGCCATGGTGCTGCAGGCCGTAAGCGGCGTGGACCCTCGGGACGCGACGTCCGCAGACCGACCTGTTGACATGCTCTCGGAGATCGAGCTCGGCGTGGAAGGCATGCGGCTGGGAGTGCCTCGCGAGTACTTCCAGGTCGAAGGCATGGAGCCCGGTGTCAAAGCGACGGTCGAGCGCGCCATCCTGGCGCTGGAACGCTCTGGCGCCGAGCTGGTGGAGGTGAGCTTGCCCCACACCGACTACGGGCTGGCCGCCTACTACATCATCGCGCCCGCGGAATGCTCTTCCAACCTGGCTCGGTTCGACGGCGTCAAGTATGGAGCGCGAGAGGAGAATGCCGCGACGCTGCTGGACACCTACCTGCAGACGCGCCGACACAACTTCGGAACCGAAGTGCGGCGGCGCATCATGCTGGGCACCTACGCCCTCTCGGCCGGCTATTACGACGCCTACTACAAGAAGGCGCAGCAGGTCAGGACGCTGATCGCCAAGGACTTCCAGGAGGCCTTTCAGGACTGCGACGCCATTGTGAGTGCAACCTCCCCGACGGTCGCCTTTCCATTAGGCGCAAAGGTCGACAACCCACTCGCCATGTACCTGAACGACGTGCTGACGCTGGGCGGCAACCTTGCCGGCGTGCCCGGGATCAGCGTGCCGTGCGGCACCTCGGAAGGCTTGCCGGTGGGCCTGCAGGTGCTGGCGCCGCAGTGGGCCGACGCGACCGCGCTCCGTGTCGCTCGCGCCTATGAGGTGGCCCGCGATGGCTGACCAGATCCGCGCTGAGTGGGAGGCGGTCATCGGCATGGAGGTGCACGCCCAGCTTGCCACCCGTTCCAAGATGTTCTGCGACTGCTCCGCCGACTACCTGGCAGCAGCGCCGAACTCCAGCGTCTGCGAGGTGTGTCTGGGCCTGCCGGGCGTTCTACCTGTGATCAACCAGCGGGCGGTGGAACTCGTCGTCAAGACGGGCCTGGCGCTGAACTGCGAGGTCCCCGCGCACACAAAGTTCGACCGCAAGAACTACTTCTACCCGGACCTGCCGAAGGGCTACCAGATCAGCCAGTACGACCTGCCGATGTGCGGCAGGGGCCGCTTCGAGGTCGACGGCCGCACCGTGCGCATCACGCGTGTGCACCTCGAGGAAGACACCGGCAAGCTGCTCCACGCCGGTGACACGCTGCACACCGCACTGGAGTCGCTGGTCGACCTCAACCGCTCGGGCGTCCCGTTGATGGAGATCGTGAGCGAACCGGACATGCGGAGCGCGGACGAGGCCCGCGACTACGCCGTGGCGCTGCGTGCCTTGCTCTGCGCCATCGGCGCCTCCGAGGCCGACATGGAGAAGGGGCAGTTCCGGGCCGAGGCCAACGTGTCGGTCCGCCGCAATGGGATCGACGAGCTCGGCGTCAAGACTGAGATCAAGAACATCAACTCGTTCCGAGCGCTGCACCGCGCCGTCGAGTACGAGATTCGACGCCAGATTGAGGTCCTGGAGGGAGGCCGGCCTGTGGTCCAGGAGACGCGCGGCTGGTCGGAGCCCGAGCAGCGGACCTTCTCGCAGCGGTCGAAGGAGTACGCGGACGACTACCGCTACTTTCCCGAACCTGACCTGCCGCCACTCGCGCTTGACTCCGCCTGGGTCGAGGAGCTGAGAGCTTCGCTGCCGGAGCTGCCGGCTGCCCGTCGCCGCCGGTTTCTGCAGCAGTACGACATCTCCGATTACGACGCTGAACAGCTGACTGATGAGGCAAAGACCGCCGACCTCTTCGAAGCCACTGTTGCGGCCGGCGCGCCGGCCAAACGAGCGGCCAACTGGATCATCGAGTCGCAGCCCACGCTGGACGCGGTCCGGCTCGCCGAGCTCATCGACCTGGTTGTGAAGGGCAGGATCAACCGCGACCAGGGTCTGCAGGTGCTGGAGGAGGCACAGTCGAGCGGCGCGGCCCCGGCCGAGATCGTCCGGCAGCGCGGCCTGGCTCAGGTCAGCGACGAGTCGGCGCTGGCCGAGATCGTCGAGCGCGTCGTCGACGACAACCCGCAGGCCGTTGCAGACTTCAAGGCAGGCAAGCAGCAGGCGGCCATGGCATTGCTGGGGAAGGTGCGAGCTGCCACCGGGGGGACGGCCAATATGACCGTCGCCACGGACCTGCTCATAGAGCGCCTCAAGCGCTGAGATTCTCCGATGAGCGCCGATCTACGTACTCCATTGCGTGGCCATTCGCTTGATGGAAATTGATCGCGACCTGGAGCTCGCGGAGGCTCTGGCGGACGGACAGGTCGAGGCGCTGGCAGAGCTCTACGACCGCTACGGTCAGCTGGCCTACTCGGTGGCGCTGCGCGTCCTGGGTGATCCTGGCCGCGCCGAGGACGTCGTGCAGGATGCGTTCCTGAAGCTCTGGCACAGCGCTAATCGGTTCGACGTGCGGCGCGGTTCGCTGCGCACATGGGTCATCACCGCCGTTCGCAACCGGTCGATCGACTATCTGCGAGGCCGCAGCGCCCACGAGCGCCGGGAGCGCGAGATCCCACTCGATGCCGAAGCCAGGGGAGAGGGTTCTGACCCCTGGAGCGAGGTCGCCACTGCCATGGAGCGCGAGGTCATCCGGGAAGCGCTGTCGTGCCTGCCGCCGGAGCAGCGGCAGGCCGTCGAGCTCGCCTACTTCGGCGGTTACAGTCATCGGGAGATCGCAGAGATGATCCAGGTGCCTTTGAGCACCGTGAAAGGCAGGATGAGGCTGGCCCTGGAGAAGATGCACTCCTATCTCCAGGGTCGAGGGGTGCCGCTGTGACGGTTGATTGGGATCGCCTCGATCACGACCGTCTGGAAGAGGCCGTTGCCGCCTACCTGCTCGACGCCCTCGAGGAAGATGAGCGGGCGCGGGTCGCGGCGCACATCGAGGGGTGCCCGACCTGCCGGGCGCTGATGTGGCGGCTGTCGCATGCGGTGGACAGCCTGCCCGCGTCCGTTGACGACGTTCGCCCGCCCGACCGGCTTCGCGAGCGCATCATGGCAGCCGCGGCAGTAACGCCTGCAGGCGAGCAAGAAGCCACGCCAGCCCCCCCTCGCATCATCCCGTTCCCGAGCCGGCCGGCGCCTGAGCCGGGCACCTTCGAAGCGACCCCTCCGCGAGTTCGCCGAGGTCGTCTGCGTGCGGTGGCCTACGGAGCGGCGGTCGCCGTGCTGGTGGCCGGACTCGGGGTGCTGTCAGCAGTGGCTGTCAACCTGAACAGCCAGCTGCATCACGCGCAGCAGGCGACGCAGCAGACTCCGCCGCCGAAGCCGGGTGAGTATCCGATCAACGGGTCGGGCTCCTTGGCGGGTGCAAGCGGAACGGTGACAACTGTGTCCGGTCAGGCCCTGTCCGTGGTCGCGTTCAACGGCCTGCCACAGGTGGGCCCCAACAGGGTCTATCAGCTGTGGGAGATCGATCCCAATCCAGCCGTGAAACCGATCTCACTCGGAGTGTTCACCCCCGACCGGTTCGGGAACTACACGCTGAAGCTGAATCAGGGCCTGCCCGCCGGGTCGACGATCGCGGTGACCCAGGAGAATGGTCCTCAGGGTGCGTCGCAGCCGACGCAGAAGCCGGAGCTGGCCGGAACGATCTCCCACTAACCTTTTAGGCATCGCGCTACCTGCCGACCTCCACGTTCATACGCAGTTCTCATGGGACGCCCCGGCAGGCGACATGGAAGCCACCTGCCGCAAGGCGATCCAAATCGGGCTTCCCGCCATTGCCTTCACGGAGCACGCGGATCACGTGCCCGACGTGCATCCGACCCTGCGCCGGCTGGACATCAGCGGCTACCACGCCGAAGTGGAGCGGTGCCGAGCGCTGTTCCCGGGGCTGCGAATACTGAGCGGAGTCGAGCTGGGTGAGCCGCACCGCTACCCTGCCGAGACGGCGGCTGTGCTCACGGCAGGGCCCCTGGACAGGGTGCTGGGCTCGGTCCACTGCTTCGAGTGGCGGGGCCGGCTGATGGATGCCAGTCAGCTGAGCCGTCTGCCTGTGGCGGACGTCGGCGAGGCCGTACGCGCCTACTTTCAGGAGCTGTGCCTTCTTGTCGGAAGCGGCCAGGCGTTCGAGGTGCTGGCCCACCTCGACTATCCGAAGCGTTACTGGCCACACGCGGAGATCCGCTATCAGGAGGAGGATTACGAAGAGGAGATACGAGCGGTGCTGCGAGGTGCAGTGGCGCGCCAGGCCGTGCTGGAGCTGAACACGACGCGCGGAGCCGCGCCCGAGCGCGGCCTCTGCCCGGGACCCGTCATCCTCCGCTGGTGGGTCCAGGAAGGCGGCCGGACCCTGAGCCTCGGCAGCGACTCCCACGAGCCGGCCAAGATCGCGCTCGGGTTCGCCCTGGCGGCTCAGCTGGCTGATGCGGCCGGCTTCAAGCCCAACGACGATCCGGCGGGTTTCTGGAGGCGATGACCGGTCAAGCCGGGCTCCGGCTGCGAGTCGAGAGTCCCGCACATGGGGGGGCCGTCATCGCACATGACGGGGGGCGAACGGTTCTCGTCTATTACGCCATCCCCGACGAGGTCGTCGAGGCTGAGCTGAGCGGGCGGCGCGGTGGCGTCCTCTACGCTCGCGCAACTCGGGCTCTGGAGGCCTCGCCCGACCGCATCGAGCCGCGCTGTCCGCACTTCGGCGAGTGCGGTGGCTGCGTCTGGCAGCATGCGCGGTACGAGCGACAGCTCGAGTTCAAGCTGCAGGCGGTCGAGGATGCTTGGCGGGGTGCGGGGCTCCGCTTGCCGCCGGACACCCCGGTGCTCGGTATGGAAGACCCCTGGCGGTACCGCATCCGAGGGGAGTTCGAGTTGTCATACCGGCAGGACGGCGGCGTCGAGTTCGGCTTTCACCGCATGCGCCGGCACTCGGTGCTGCCGGTGCGAACGTGCCCGATCCACGATGTGCGCATCGAGCGGGCGATGCTGGCTTTCGGCCAGGCGGCGAGCGAGCTCGGTGTGCGAGGCCTGCAGACCCTGCTCTTGACCGTGGAGCCGGCCGGTCGGGGCCTGCTCTGGCGGACGCGGCGCCGCGGCGGGCGGTCCTCCCCGGACCCGGCGGTTGCGGAGGGCGAGCTGGCGACCAGGGTCGCCGAGCTGCTGCCAGACCTGGTCCTGCTCGACGAGTCGATGAGCTTGGAGTTCTGGGGCCTCAGCTTCAGGGTCCGCAGCGACACGTTCGTGCAGACGAACTACCGACAGATGCTGGTCCTGTATCGCACCGTCCTGGACATGCTTGCGCCGAGTCCGGCCGACGCGGTGGTGGACCTCTATGCAGGCATCGGGACGATCAGCCTCGCGGTCGCTCGCGAGGCCGGCTCGGTGACGGCGATCGAGGAAAACCCGGTGGCAATGCGCCTGGCCGGTGTCAATGCTCGGATCAACGGGATCGGCAATGTCCGAACCGTGCCCGGCAGGGTCGAGGAGGCGCTGCGGGGGATGCGCGGCGGCCGGCACCAGGCGGCCGTGCTGGACCCACCGCGAGCGGGCTGTGACCCGGCTGCGATAGCCGAGCTCCTGCGGCTGGCGCCTGACCGGCTGGTCTACGTGAGCTGTGAGCCGACCACCCACGCGCGCGACATCTCTCTCCTGGTGGGGGGTGGCTATCGGATCCGGCGGGCCGCCGTGGTGGACATGTTCCCCCACACCTACCACATCGAGTCCGTGGCGCTGCTCGAGCGCTCCCACGGCTGAACCGCATTAATCGGCGAAGTCTCTCCCCCGCGAAGTCGCCCGCCAAGTCGGGGGAGTACCCGGCGAAGCCGGGAGAGGGGGGCGGCGGCTTTCAGTCAGGCTGCCCGCGGCCGGGCTCGAGGGCCGCCAGCCAGACGTCCCGGAGGGCGTCGCGGAGACCGCTCTGATATGCGGAGGTGGCGAGCCGGGGCTCGGTTCTGGCTCCGTTCGCGGCCATCGTCGCCGTGCTCCAGTCGGCGGCGGCCATCCGTTCCAGGGCCGCCCAGGACACTGTCTCGCAAACCACCAGGCCGCGGCCGTAGCCCTCGTCATATGCGTGCTGGGCCATCTGGACGACTCGTGATTGCCGGAGGCCGAGGACCTGCTGGCGGTGACCGTCCAGCTGATTGGCGAAGCGGGGACGTGACCGCTCGACCAGGTGGCGCAGAGCCCACTGCACGACATGGGATGGGCCGGATCCCGGGTGAAGCGCCATCGCCTTGGTCCAGAGGTGATCAGGCACGTAGGCGCTCACCCTCATACGGCGGCTACGTCCTGGATGTCTGTGGCCACCGCTGCCACGTCGCCGGCCTCGAAACGGTGGCGGAGCGCCAGCACCAGCCCACTTGCGAACGTTGCGACCCGGCGCAAATCGGCGTCCTTCCAGCACCTCCGGCCGCGCTCCAACTCGGCGACGAAGCCGGCGGAGGCCTGGTCGTCCCGCTGGACCAGCAGCGCGCGCATGCTGTCCGCCAGGCCGGCGGTGGCCGGCGAGCTCAACAGATCGTCCAGATGCCAGTGTGCGGCGGCGAGCTGGTCGAGGGTCCACCAGTCGAGAACCTCGGCCACATCGAGGCCCGCGTCGTACCCAGCCTCGAAGGCAGACCGCGCTTCCCTGCTCAACCGGGCCTGGAGGCCGCGGAGGCGATCCGCCGATTCAGGCGGGGGCCCCTCGAGATAGTTGGGTCGCGAGTCGGAAATCACGCATTCCATGGCGACCTGGACCAGCCGGGAGTCACCGAACATCGGGTACGTCTCCCTCGCGCGCCGCCACAGCGCGTCAGGGACGGAGAAGCTGAGTCTCATTCGGTCTCCGTTCATGCAGAAAACGTGGGGTGGCGGTCGTCTGGAATCGGTGACCCACAGACGCGCAAAAACTCTGCACAGTGACGTTACAGGCGCATGGAAGCCGTTACATCGTGCACTGCCGACGAGTAGCGGGCGGCATGCTGGTGTGCGTCAGCCGATTTGGCCATCGAGGCCGGTGACGAGCCCCCTCCATCCGCTTAGCCGGATACTCCCCCGACTGGCCGGGCAATGGGCGGGGGAGAGACGGCCCTGAGTCCGGCTACTGCAGCAGTCCCACCAGCTCGCAAAGTCGGCCCACCCCTTCGCGCAGGTCCTGATCGGAGCTGGCCAGGCTGATCCGGACCGCATCCCCGGCGACGCCGCCGAAAGCGCTGCCGGGCGCCACCGCCACTCCGCGCTCCCGCAGCAGCTGGACCGCGAATGCGTATGAATCCATCCCGGTCGGTGAGACGTCGGCGAGGATGTAGAACGCACCTTCCGGGACTGTGAGCAGAAGTCCCGCTTCGCGCAGGAGGTCGACGACCAGGTCGCGCCGGCGCCGGTACCCGGCGACCATCTCGGCGACGCAGTCCTGCGGACCGTCCAGGGCAGCCTCAGCCGCCTTCTGGGCGACGGTGGATGGGGAGGAGGTGGTGCCTTCGATCGCCTTGATCATCGTGTCGACCACCTCCGGAGCGGCGACCGCGTAGCCGAGACGCCAGCCGGTCATGGCGTATGTCTTGCTGAACGTGAAGCAGGAGACCACCCGCTCCGGGTCGCTGTGTGCTCGCATGCCCGCAGCGACGAGTTGGCCATCGAACAAGATCTGGTCGTAGCAGTCGTCGCTGACGATCCACAGGCCATGGCGCTCGGCGATATCCCCAAGCTGTCTCAACACGTCGACGGGGTAAACGCGCCCGGTCGGGTTGTTGGGGCTGTTGATCACGAGCACTCGGGTCCGGGGCGTGATCAGCCCCTCGAGCCTGTCCAGGTCGGGCAGAAAGCCCAGGTGGGGAGGGCAGGGGTAGCGCAGCGGCCGCGCACTGGCCGTTGCAAGCAGGAGGATGTAGTTCGGCCAGCAAGGGTCGGGCAGCAGGACCTCGTCGCCGGGGTTGCAAAGCGACATCATGCCCGCGGCGATCACGCCCGCACCGCCTGTCGCGCAGACCACCTGCTCGTGGCCGACGTCGACTCCGTTCACGCGCACCAGCTTGTCTGCGATTCGCTCCCGCAACGAAGAGAGACCTGCGGTCGGCGTGTAGCCGTGCCAGCCGTCGTCCAGTGCTTTCTTGGCGGCTTCGACGATGTGGGCGGGTGTGCGGTAATCGGGCTGGCCGACCTCGAGCCGAATCGCGTCCGGCACCGACTGCGCCAGATGCATGATCTCGCGGATGCCGGAATGCTGGGCCGTGCGCAGCGTGGTCGACAGTTCAGCCCGGGCCACGGGCACAGTCTAGGGTCCACCAGCACCAGACAAGAAGACGCATCGGGTCCGCTGGGACGCCGATGCGCGCGATGGTCGCCGAGCCGGCTACTTGAGCTCGGGTGCCAGACTGGCGAGCAGCCTCGGGTCGTAAGCGGCGAGGGCGCTCTGGTAGTCGATGATCAGCTCCTCGGCGGCATCCATCGCGTCCCGCTGTGAGCCTGCCTCGACCTCGACGGTCAGCTCGTAGCGACTGCCGTCCCGATCCACCTGCTCGAGCCGCACGAATCCCGGCAACCGGCGGATCGACCGAACGTCGGGGTCCGCCGGGGACAGCTGGGCCCTGACCTCGAACGGCACGTTGATCACGTATGTCACGACGGCAACTTAGCACGAATTGTTGCTCACGAAAATTGTGTGGATCACACGTTGCAATTTGGTCATAGGGATCGGGCAAAGCCGGGGAGAAGGGGTGGGGTTCAGTTCGCGCTGGCGAAGAAGACCATCACGCCCCTCGCCTCGTCGAAGGCCATGGGCGGAAGGAACGCCCCCGAGCGGGTGAGTGGCAGTAAGGGCGCGTCACCAATCTGGAGCTCCTTCCACGACCTCGAGTCCCAGGCCCAGGTGGTCGTCCTGCACGTGCGTCGATCACAGGCCGATGTGTCCTGCTGCACGAGCATCACCGTCTGCCTGACGGGGTCGTAACCCGGTGTCCCCGCGGCGATCGCGGGCTGGTCATGCGGCTGCCAGCGAGCGCCATCCCACGTCCACGTGAAGCGGCTGCCCACGTACACCAGCTGCTCGTGGGCGCGGTCGTAGACGAGATGGACGTCGGCTCTTGCGTCGGTGACATCGACTCCGCTCTTGGCCTCCGTCCAGGAGCTGCCGTCCCACGACCACGTGCTGTCCGAGAGGGCGAACACCAACAACTTCCGGCCCTCGTCATAGCCCACGGCAAAGGTCGATGGGGCCGATGCGGAATCACGTCGCGGCACGCTTGGCGCCCCGGGCAACGGCAGGGGCAGCCAGTCGGAGCCCGACCACACCCAGGCCCGCCCGACGCCGTTGACGTACACGACCCGGCCGAGCCGGCTGTCGTACACCATCGCTCCCTGGCCGACCTCGACGGGAGCGGACTTTGGGGAGTGAGGCGACCAGCGCTGCCTGTCCCAGGTCCAGGTCTGGTTGACCTGGTCGGCGCAGCCGCCCGTGAAGCCCATCACGAGCCTGCCGCACCCATGGTCCCAGACGAGGAGCAGGCTCTGCGCCCGGTCGTAGGCCATGTCAGTGTCGTTGCTGTAGGGCCCGGTGCCGGCGAACGGCGCCACCGAGTAGCGGGTGCCGTCCCAGGTCCAGACTGTGGCCGGGGCAGAGCCGTTCCCGTAGACAGGCGTCAACGGCTGCCCGGGCCTGATCGAGAGCCAGGTCGCGATCGAAGTCGACAAGGCAAGGGCGCACAGGCCCAGCAACGCCATGATCCTGGCGCGTCGGCTGAGGGTCGACCATCCGCTCGACGTGCCGGATCGGAGCACGGGCGTCGGCCACACAAGCCCACTGTAGAGCCCGCCCCCGGCAGCCGTCTGCGTGTCGAGTCGACGGTTCGAGGGCGACCGGAGTCGTGTCATACGACCGATCCAGATGGGGGTTTTTCCGGTCGGTAGTTCCATAGGAGAGTGCGAATTCCATCCCTAGAATCCGCTTTGCAGGTGCTGCCACTGAGCAGCGCGCGAAAGCAGGGCAACTGGAGGAGGACGCTTTGAATCTCGCCGTCTATCTCGACCTGGCGCCGGCCCCGTCGTGGCTGGATTCCGGGCACACCGCCTGGCAGCTGGTCGCCGCGACGCTGGTCGGCCTGATGAGCGTCCCAGGGCTCGCCATCCTGTACTCGGGACTCATGAAGCGCAAGTGGGCCCTCAACTCTGCGCTGATGATCATGTACGCGTTCGGTGCGACGCTGCTGGCTTGGAGCTTCTGGGCGTTCAAGATGAGTTTCGGTTCACCACTGACCGACGCCCTGCACATGGTCGGCATTCCCGGGACGCTCCTGTCCCCCGGTGATCTGCAGGGCCAGGCAGTGATCCCGCTGCTGAAGGGAGCGATCCCCGACCTCAAGTTCCCGCTCTCCGCTCTCGGATACTTCCAGTTCGTCTTCGCGGCCATCACGGTCATCCTCCTTGCCGGCTCGATTCTGGGCCGGACCAGCTTCAAAGCCTGGATGGTCTTCGTACCGGTCTGGATCACCGTCGTCTACTCGGTCAACGCCTTCAGCATCTGGGGCGGCGGCTGGATCGGCGCCTTCCCCTCCTGGCTGAGCGGAATCGGCGGCTCGGGTGCGCTCGACTTCTCAGGCGGCTACGTGATCCACGTCGCGGCCGGCATCTCGGGGCTCGTGGCGGCGGCCGTCATCGGTCCACGCCTGCTCACGGACCGCGAGAACAACCGCCCCAGCAACCTGATCGCGGTCATCACCGGAGCCGGCCTGCTGTGGCTGGGCTGGAACGGCTTCAACGGCGGTGACCCATACTTCGCGGGGGCCGACGCGTCCGGCGCCATCCTCAACACGAACCTCGCCGCAGCGACGGCCATGATCGTCTGGATGCTCCTGGACGTCTTCATCGTCGGGAGGCCAACCGTCGGCGGCATGGTCAACGGCATGATCGCCGGGCTCGTGGGTATCACGCCCGCAGCGGGCTTCGTCAACGGGTACGGCGCGTTCGCAATCGGTGTGGCGGCCGGCGCCGTCCCCTTCTTCACCTTCAACTACCTGGTGAAGGTGAAGCCGTTCAACCGCATCGACGACACCCTCGGCGTGTTCCACACGCACCTCGTCGCGGGCGCTGTCGGTGGCCTCATGGTCGGCCTGCTGGCCGACCCCAACGTGATCGTCTACCCGGGAACCGGAAAGACCGCCGCCGTGGCGGCGCAAGGCCTGTTCTTCGGCAACCCGAAGCAGTTCGTGGCCCAGATCATCGGGCTCCTCTTCGTGCTCATCTGGGACGGCGTGCTGACCTTCGTAATCCTGAAACTGATCTCGCTCGTGATCCCCCTCCGCCTCACCGACCGGCAGCTCGAGGTGGGCGACGAGGCCGTCCACGGGGATGCGGCTTACGAGCTGATGCCGGTGCCGCCGGGTACCCATCTGGAGCATTCCGTCCACGCTCCGTCCGTGCCCTCGCCGACCAGCGTTTGACGAACCGTTAAGACACACGTCGCCGCGGGACCGCTAGAGCACCGGCGGCCCCGCGTCGACGCCGGTGAGCCAATTCACCCACCCGAACCGGTGGATCCGGGCTTAGAATCTGAAGGCCCCGCCACAGCCCACGCCAATGCCACACGCACCCGATAAATTCGTCCACCTCCACAACCACACCGAGTTCTCGCTGCTCGACGGCGCCAGCCGGATCCACAGGATGGTGGCCCGAGCGGCAGAGCTCGATATGCCCGCCCTCGCCCTGACGGACCACGGCGTGATGTATGGCGCGATCACCTTCTACAAGGCGTGCAAGCATGCCGGGATCAAGCCGATCCTCGGCTTCGAGGCCTACGTGGCGCCCAGGGGTCGCTTCGACCGGGAGGTGAAGGTCGACCGGGACCCCTACCACCTGACGGTTCTCGCCACGAACGCCGAGGGCTACCAGAACCTGATGGCCCTCTGCACCATCGGCCAGAAGGAGGGCCTCTACTACAAGCCCCGAATCGACCGCGACGTGCTGGCCCGACACGCGAAGGGCCTGATCGTGCTGTCTGGCTGCCTCGGCGGCGAGGTCGCGACGAAGATCGCTCAGGGGGACACCGAGGGTGCAAGGGAGACTGTCGCCACGTACCGGGACATCTTCGGAGCCGACCGGTACCTGCTCGAGGTGCAGCGTCACGGGATCAAGCTGCAGGACCAGGTCAACGAGACGCTGACCTCTTTTGCGGGGGAGTTCGGCCTGCGCCTGGTGGCGACCAACGATCTTCACTACGTCCACCAGCACGACGCAGAGCCTCACGACGTCCTGCTCTGCCTTCAGACCGGCGCCACATTTGACGATCCCAGACGCTGGCGCTTCGAGTCCCAGGACTTCTACCTCAAGACCCCGGCGGAGATGGCGCAGGTCTTCGCAGACATGCCGGACGCCCTGGCGGCCACGCTTGACATCGCGGATCAGGTGTCACTGAAACTCTCCCTGGGTCACAACCTGCTGCCGCCGTTCGAGGTGCCCGGCGGTGTCACCGCGGAGGCGTACCTACGGCAAAAGGCCGAGGAGGGCCTGCGCTGGCGATATGGCGAGAGCCCTCCGCGCGAGGTGCGGGAACGGCTGGACATGGAGCTGGGGGTGATCGGCCAGACGGGCTTTACCTCCTACATCCTGATCGTCTGGGACTTCTACAACTTCGCCCGTCAGAACGGGATCGTCACCGGCCCGGGGCGTGGCAGCGCAGCGGGGAGCCTGGTCAACTACTGCCTCGGCATCACAAATCTGGATCCAGTCGCACATGGCCTTCTCTTCGAGCGGTTCCTGAACAAGGACCGAGTGTCGATGCCCGACATCGACTGTGACTTCTCGGTGGAGGGCCGGGAGCGGGTCATCCGCTACGTGTCGGAGAAATATGGCGCCGACAGGGTCGCGCAGATCATCACGTTCACGACGATGGCCTCGAAGGCCGCCATTCGTGACGTCGGCCGGGTCCTGGAGGTGCCTCTCAAGGAGACCGACCGTCTGGCCAAGCTGGTGCCGGTCTTCCAGGGGCGCTCGAAGTCTCTCGAAGACGCGCTCAAGGAGGTTCCCGAATTCCGCGCCACGTATGAGTCAGGGCCGCAGAAGGGGCCGGACGGCCGGCCCTACGACCCGCGGCGGCTGATCGATGTGGCTCGCGCGCTGGAAGGCGTTTCTCGGAACGTGAGCGTGCACGCCGCTGGTGTGGTCATCGCGCCGGACGAGCTGGTCCGATATGCGCCCCTGCAGTGGGGGCCGAGGTCGGGGGGGAACGGCGAGGATCAGTCCCGCCAGATCATCACCCAGTACGACATGAAGGCGGTCGGGGACATCGGGCTGCTGAAGATGGACTTCCTTGGCCTCCAGAACCTGGACATCATCAGCACCTGCCTGGGGCTCATCCAGGAGAAGCGTGGGATCGAGATCGATCTGCTGCAGCTTGGGTTCGACGATCCGAAGACATTCGAGCTTGTCTCGAATGCGGACACCCACGGCGTGTTCCAGCTCGAGGGTTCGGGCATGCGGCGGATGCTGCAAGAGATGAGGCCGCAGAGCTTCGCGGACATCACCGCGGCCGTCGCGCTCTTCCGGCCGGGGCCGATGCAGAACATCCCGGCCTACCTCGCTCGCAAGCAGGGGCGCGAGCCGATCGAGTATATGCATCCGCGGCTGGAGCCGATCCTGAGCGACAGCTACGGGGTGATGATCTACCAGGAGCAGGTGATGATGGCTGCGCGCGAGCTGGCTGGATTCACTCTGTCCGAGGCCGACATCCTGCGCGCTGCGATGGGCAAGAAGGACAAGGTCAAGATGGCGCAGCAGCAGGAGAAGTTCATCGCCGGGTGCGTCGAGCAGGGGATCGAAGAGGCGATGGCCCGACAGCACTTCGACGCCATCGCGAAGTTTGCCGAGTACGGGTTTAACAGGGCACACGCCGCCGCCTACGCGATGATCAGCTACCAGACGGCGTACCTGAAGGCCAACTACCCGGTCGAGTACATGACCTCCCTGCTCACGCACATGCAGGGCAGCGCCGACAAGGTTGCCGCGGCCATCGTCGACACGAAGAAGCGGGGCATCGACGTGCTGCCGCCCGATGTCAACGAATCCCGTGTCGACTTCTCGATCGTGGATGGCAGCATTCGGTTCGGGCTCGCCGGGATCAAGAACGTCGGCCGCAGCGCCGTAGAGCAGACCGTCCAGGAGCGCGATGCCAATGGCGTCTTCAAGTCCCTCGACGACTTCTGCGAGCGGATGGCCGGCATCCAGGACCTCAACGCCCGCGCCCTGGACAGCCTGGTCCGCAGCGGCGCCTGTGACGCCTTCGGCGAGCGCAACCAGCTGCTGGTCACTCTCGACCAGGCACGGCTGCGCGCGGAGCAGGTGCGAAGGGATCGCGAGTCAGGCCAGATCTCCCTCTTTGGCCTGGTCGCGGACCTGGATGACAAGCCGATCGACTACGGCCTGCCCGCCGCCGCGCCGATGCCCCCGGAGGAGCGCCTCCGCCACGAGAAGGAACTGCTCGGACTCTACCTCTCCGACCACCCGCTCAACAGAATCGAGCAGGAGCTGGCCACTTACACCGACACACTGGTGGGTGAGGTCACTGCGGAGCTGCTCGGCCGCGAGGTCCGCATCGGTGGTCTGGTGCGGTCCTGGCGGCGCGTCGTCACACGAAAGGGCCAGATCATGGCCTTCGCGGAGGTCGAAGACCTGACCGGCGTGGTCGAGGTGACGTTCTTTCCTCGCACCTATGACGACTTCCGTCCCGTGATGGAAGCGCCGGACGCTGTAGTCCTCATCCAGGGTAAGGTCGACCCCGCCCGAAACGGCGGCGCCAACCGCGCGGCGGCGCCCACGTCCGATGACGACGACTACGCTGCGGGCGAAGAGGAGCCGGAAGCCGTCACTCTGATCGCGGAGGCTGTCTGGGACTGGGCTCATCGTGCGGAGTGCGAGCCGGTGGAGCGGCAGAAGGAGGTGCACATCGACGTCCCCGAATGCGGCCCAGAGGTCGTAGACGAGCTGATGACGCTTCTAGCCCGGCACTCAGGCGGCGACGATGTCTTCATCCACTTTCGAGTCCAGGGCAACCAGGTCACTATTCAGGTCGGCGAGCGGTTCAAGGTTGCGGCGGGGCAGGCGCTGAAAGATGAGCTGGATGCACATTTCCAGCGGAAGGTGACCCGGCTTGAGACGATACGGCCCCGCTCGCAGACCAACGGCAACGGCTCCCGAGACGGGGGGAATGGACGTAATGGAAACGGGCGGGCCAACGTCCGCTGAGGCGCCGGCTTCTGGCGGCCGCTACATCGTGGTCAAAGCGCTGGAGGACGGGGTCATCGTCATGGGCCTCACCCGCGGCCGCGACACCAGGTCGCACCATTCGGAGCGGCTCGACGTAGGCGAGGTGCTGGTCGCGCAGTTCACTGAGCTGACCGCCGTCATCAAGGTGAGGGGCCGGGCCGAGATCCTGACCGACGTCGGGAAGCTGGCCAGCGGCACCTGAGAAGGTGGGACTCTCTCCCCCGTCAAGTCGGGGGAGTACCCGGCGAAGCCGGGGGAGGGGGGAGAGGGTTTGTAAGGGATCTGTCAGCGCCGCCGAGTAGGCAGACCAGCTCTGCCGGCCGGTAATTGCCGGGCGTACGGTAGTGTGTTGGTACAGTCGGTTTCGGCCGGCGTTGCCCCCAAGAAAGCATGATTTCGAGCCCCGCCCGAACTCCTCAACGCCACTCGGCCGGATGGGGGATTCGATTGGGCGCCCTGGCGGCGCTGGTCGGCCTCCTGCTGAGCCTGGGTGCCCGGCCCGCGCAAGCAGCTGATCTCAAACTGGCCATGACCGTCGCGCAGCGCTGGCAGATGGCCACATCACAGGGGGTCTGGACGCCGTACGTCGTCACCGTCCACGACGAAGGCGGCACCGGTTTCACGGGCGACGTATTCCTCGTCCCGAACAACAGCCGCACCCCGCCCAACACCTATCCCAGCTATCGGGCTCCGATCACGTTGGCGAAGGGCGGTCAGCGCTCGACACCCTTCTATGTCATCGACGGGCCCGACGGCTACAACGCCGAGCTCAGGGATTCCTCCGGCCAGGTGGTGGCGAAGGCGCAGCCATCGGGATCGCCGGGGTCCCGCACGGCCTTCGGCATCCTTAGCGACCTGCCCCAGGCCGAACAGAAGATCAGCGCTCCGCTCCGAGCGCTGAGCCAGGTCGACTCCTCCCTGGTGCGGTTCAATTCCGCACAGGACTTCCCGAACAACGCGGCCTACCTGACCGGCTTGAGCGGCCTGATCATCGACCAGTTCGACAGCGGCGCGCTCAGCCAGGCTCAGGTGCAGGCACTCAAGGACTTCGTCGGCCTGGGGGGCGCGCTGGTCGAAGCCGGCGGCTTCTCCTGGCGTCATACGCTGCTGCCGCTGCCACCGGAGCTGCTGCCAATGCCTCCCACGTCCACCGGGACAGCGGCGCTTGCTCCGCTGGCTGAGCTTGGCGGCAAGACGACCGACGCCGTGGCGCAGGTCGCCGGAGGCGGTGCGTCATCCGGCCAGGTGGTGTTGACCGCCCCAGACGGCCAGCCGCTGATTGTCGAGGGCACCTACGGTGCCGGCCACGTGATCGAGCTGGCCTTCGACCCCTTCGCGGAGCCGTTCGACGCGCAGGTCGACCTGGCCGGCCTGGCCTGGGGTGCGGCGCTCAGCCGCGCGCTGAGCAGCGTGCAAAGCGGCACGCAGTCGCCGGTGAGCAGAGGGTTCGGGACGTCCTTCGGCAACACCAACGTGGCCGTCGGCCCGGGGACCTGGGCCCCCGGTTTCGGGACCGGTAGGGACCAGATCAGCAACGTGCTCGTGGACACCCCCGCCGCCACATCGCCACCGGTAGGACTGCTCGGGGGCCTGCTGGTCGCTTACGTCTTACTGGCCGGCTTCCTCAACTACCTGTTCGTTAAGACCCTCAACCGCCGCGTGCTGATGTGGGTCAGCGTCCCGGCCGTCGCCCTCGTGTTCACGGCGGGGGCGTATACAGTCGGCTTTGGAAGCCGCGGGACGGACTTTCTCATCACCCAGGCTCAGGTCCAGCGCTTGGCGCCGGACGGCGCGGTCGAGTCCTACAGCTTCGACGGCGTCTACCCTCCTAGAAAGGGAGACGTGAGCCTGACACTGCCTGGCGGCACCCTGGTGTCGACGGCGGTCGCGACGACCATGCTTGGCGACACCCACGGTGGCGCTGTCATTACCGCAGGCAACAGACCGCAGGCGCTGCTTGCCGACGTCGCGGTCTGGACCATGCGACCAGTCCAGACACTCTCTGTAACGCACCCTTACGCATATGATCCGAAGCGGTCGATGCCGATCGACGTGCAGGTTCGTCTGTCCAAAGGCCACCTCGTTGGCCGGGTCGTCAACTTGACCGCCCGCCCCGTCAGGGATCTCCAGCTCGTCAGCGCCGCGGGAGCCCAGGGGACGATCGCCGGTACCCTTGCATCCGGTGCCAGCGCCCCGGTCAACATCGACATCAGCTCGAGCAATGGCCTGGGAACGAGCGGGCAGGGCGTGACGCCATCGCAGGGGAGGCCGATCTCAGGCATATCTGTCAACTCGCTCGACGCCCTGCTCCGCCTTGCCCAGAACCAGGCTCTCACAGGCCGCGCCGGCGACCTCGCTGTGGTCGGCTTCACGTCCGCCCTGGAATCCGTCAAGGTTGACGGAGCGCCGCCAAGTGGAGCGTCGGTGGCGGCGCTGGTCGAGCCCGTCCACGTACAGACTGCCGACTCGCTGACAGGCATCGCGCCACCTCCTCGCCTGGTGTCGAACTACGTGGGCGACGCCAGCGACCACGTGGACGTGTACGACTTCGACTTGCCCGTGGGGCTGACGAATCCAGTGGCACTGACCTACCAGATGCCGGACATCCCTCAAGCGTCTGTCCGGTCCGTCGAGGTCTATGACTGGGCGGCTCACCGCTGGCTCTCGCTCCCCAAGCAGACGATCCCCTCCAGGGCAACCGGCCCAGTGCAGATGAGCAGCGGTGAGCTCGCCGGCGGTGCCGTGCGGGTGCGCGTGCACGAGTCACAGGCCAGTCAAGCGGGCCTGTCGGTGAGCGACGGGCAGAACGGACCGAACGGACCGTGATCGAAGTCGAAGGTCTTCGCAAGCGCTTCGGGAGCCAGTTGGCCCTCCAGGAAGTGGACTTCATGGTGCCGGGCGGCGAGATCTTTGGATTCATCGGTCCGAACGGCGCTGGCAAGACGACCACCATCCGGATCCTGGCCACGCTGGCCCTGCCCGACTCGGGCACGGCTACCATCGGCGGGGTCCCCGTCGCGGAGGACCCGCACGCGGTGCGCGAGCTGATCGGGTACATGCCAGACTTCTTCGGCGTCTATGACCGGCTGACGTCAATCGAGTATCTGGAGTTTTACGCGGCCTGTCATGGGCTGCCGCATCGCCGGCGCCGGGCGGTCGCGCACGAGCTCCTGGAGCTGGTAGACCTGGGCGGGCGAGCCGACGATCAGGTGGACACGCTCAGCCGCGGCATGAAGCAGCGTCTGTGCTTGGCCAGGGCGCTGGTTCACGACCCGCAGGTTCTGCTCCTGGACGAGCCGGCGTCAGGCCTCGACCCGCGGGCCCGAATCGAGATGCGCGAGCTGATCCGGGAGCTGCGCCGGATGGGAAAGACGATTCTGGTCTCCAGTCACATCCTGCCCGAACTCGAGGAGCTTTGCACCTGGGTGGGCTTCATCGACGCGGGCCGCATGGTGGCCGCCGGCCCTATCAGTGACGTTCGCAACCAGGTCCTGACGGGGCGCAGGCTCAGGGTGGAGGTGGTGAATGCTGACGAGGTCAAGCTCCTCGCGGCTCGTGACCAGATCGAAGACCGGCGGGGCGTGATCAGCGTCGATTTGGTGGAAGATGGTCTCGAGGTAGCTGTCGAGGACACGTTCCAGGACCAGGACCTCCTGATTGAGCTCGTGCGCGCCGGCGTGGCGGTCCGGTCGTTCGCGCGCGTCACCGGCGATCTCTCGGAGGCATTTATGCGGTTGACCAGCCAGTCGCCCGCTCCCCCGGCTTCGCCGGGGAGAGTCGAGCCAGCGCCGTGACGATGATCGAGCGCCTGATGCGCCTCTTCGACAACCCGCTGGTGGTGAAAGATGGCGTCTCCCGCATGCGGTCGTGGCGGGCACCCCTGGTGTTGACGCTGTACCTCAGTGTGCTCGGCCTCTTCGGCTACTCCGTCTTCGTGGCTTTGATCGTTCTCTCGCCGAGCGACAGGAGCGGTTCGGCGCAGATCGGGGGCCAGGTCTTCGAGTCGATGGCGTTCATGCAGCTCTCGCTTGTCGCCCTGTTCGCGCCGGCGCTCGCCGCGGGTGCTATCAGCAGCGAAAGAGAAAGGCAGACGTTTGACGTGCTGCTGGTGAGCCGCCTGAGCGCGTTCAGCATCGTGTGGGGCAAGCTGGTGGCGTCGGTCGCCTTCATGCTCTTGCTGATCCTGGCAGCGCTGCCGCTGTTCGCGGCAGTCTTCCTCTTTGGTGGAATCGACTTCGAGCAGTTCGCAATCACCCAGATCCTGACGGTTACCACCGCCATCAGCATTGCCGCGGTCTCGCTCTTCTTGAGTGCGGCGTTCGGACGCACGCTGTCTTCGACGGTGGCGGCCTACGGAGTGGCATTTGCGGGCATGGTCGGCACACTGATCGCGGGCGGGCTCATGTCGGTGGGACTCCTGGGTCGCGCCGCCAGCCAGGTTGCGGCAGCCAGCACCGACGTTCACCCCCTTGAGTTTGCGAACCCCTTCTACGCGTTGTGGATCGTCCTCAACAGCCCGAACGGGGCGCCGATGCACCTGGGTCGGCTCATGCAGATGCTGGCATTCCTGCCTGGTCCGCCGAGCAGCCTGGGACCCCTGATAGAGCCGTGGGTGAGCACAATCCTGGTGCAGGCGGTCCTGGTCGGCCTCAGCACCGTCGCTGCCGTGCAGCTCGTCCAGCATCGTCGGGCCTATGTACCGGGTCCGCCCGAACCCCTTCTGTTGACGGAGCCCGCCGAGGCAGGGAGCCAATCATGAATCAAGTGCGAGCGTTGCTCGGCAAGGCCCGACTGCGGTTCATACGCGACCGAGCGGTGACATGGGCGACGAGCGGCGGGGCCGCCGTGGCAGTGCTGTTGCTTGCTGTGGAGATCGCGTACCGGCGCTGGCCGCTCGACCCAGGCTGGCCGGCTCTTGTGATAGCGGCGGTGGCGGGCCTGGGCCTCGCGGTAGCGGGCTGGGTTCTTTCCTGGCCGTCGTGGCAAGAGGTCGCCCAGACGGTCGACGAGAAGCTGGGTGGACGTGAGCGGCTGACGACCGCGCTCCAGTTCGCGACCGAAGGCGGTCGACTCTATGTCCGCCAGCGCGATGACGCGGCAGCCTTCGCAATGACCGCCGACGTGGCGGGGCTCGGGCCACCTCAGGTGCCCATGAAAGCCCTGGCCGTCGCCGCGGCCGCCGGAGCCGCCGCCCTTGCACTGGCCCTGCTGCCCAACCCCGCGCTGCAGGAGCTTCGACAACACCGCGCCGACGCGGCGGCCCAGTCCACAGCCGCCAACCAGATCGAGGCCATCGCGCGCCAGGTGGCCGGGCAGGCGAAGCCAGGAGAAGATCCGGCCAAGAAGCAGGCACTGGCGCGCGACCTGCAGCAGGCGGCCGATGCTACGCGTAAGGCGCCTGACCCGCAGACCGCTGTTGCCAACCTGAGTCAGGCACAGCAGAGCCTTGGGCAGCTCAAGGACCCCAGCCAGGGTGCCAAGCAGGATGCTGCGACCGCGGCCGGGAAGCAGCTCGGACAAAACCCAGACGCGGCCAAGGCGGGAAACGCCCTTGCCAGCCAGAACCTAAGCGGCGCCGCGACTGAGCTCAACAAACTGGCCCAGAACCTGCCCAGCCTGAGCCAGCAGCAGCAGCAACAATTGGCGCAGTCGCTATCCCGAGCGGCTGATGCGGCGTCGGGGGACCAGAAGCTCGAGACCTCCCTGCGCCAGGCCGCGCAGGCACTCGAGCGCGGCGACACCGCGGCCGCGCAGCAGGCACTGCAGAGTGCGGCGCAGGAAGCTCAGGCTGTGAGTGGGGAGGACCAGTTCCAGGGCGACGTCAACCAGGCGATCAACGGCCTGCAACAGGCCAAGCAGCCGCTCGAGAACCAGGCGGCGGCGAGTCAGGGCCAGCAAGGCCAGTCCGGGCAGCAAGGCCAATCCGGGCAGCAAGGCCAGCAGGGCCAGTCCGGGCAGCAGGGGCAGCGAGCCCAGGGCCAGGGCCAAGGTCAAGGTCAAGGCCAGGGTCAGGGTCAGGGCCAAGGGCAGGGCCAGGGCCAGCCAGGTCAGGCGTCCGGCGGCAACGGCGGAGGCGGCGCAGCAGGCAAGCCGGCCAGCGGCACCGAGCCGGTCTATGTCCCCAGCCAGGCGCAGGACACCGGAAACGGCAAGAACCAGGGCAATCAGGCAGGCGTGCAGAATGACCTGGTGCCCTACGAACAAGTCTTGGCTCAATACCAGAACAGCGCGCTCAGTCAGGTCGATCGCGCCGACATCCCCGAACAGCAGAGGCAGCTCGTGCAGCAGTACTTCAGCGACCTGTCCAAATGAGGGCGGCTGAGATCCAGCCGGCCATGGAGCCAGAACGGTTCCAGGAGCTGGCGGTCACCATAGAAGCCGAGCTGGCCAAGCTGATCGTCGGCCAGCAGGAGCTGATGCGCTCCGTGCTCATCGCGTTGATCGCGGGCGGCCACGTCCTGCTCGAGGGCCAGCCGGGCCTCGGCAAGACCGTGCTCGTGCGCTCCCTGGGCCGCGCGCTGGACCTTGGCTTCGCCCGCGTGCAGTTCACCCCTGACCTGATGCCGGCCGACGTGACGGGCACCAACATCGTGAACGAGGACGACAGCGGCCGCCGGCGGTTTGAGTTCCAGCCTGGGCCGCTGTTCACCAACCTGCTGCTCGCGGACGAGATCAACCGCGCCACACCCAAGACCCAGAGCTCCCTGCTGGAGGCGATGCAAGAGCGTCAGGTGACTGTGGGCGAGCGCACTCGGCCGCTGCCCAGCCCCTTCTTCGTGCTGGCGACGCAGAATCCGATCGAACTCGAGGGCACCTACCCGTTGCCGGAAGCCCAGCTCGACCGGTTCTTCTTCAAATTGCTGGTTCCATTTCCCGACGCCGCCGACCTGGCGGAAATCGCCCGTCGGACGACTGGTGTGACGGAGGCCGAGCTGCGCCCGGTGGCAAGCGGCGAGGATCTGGCGGCGATGTCGCTTCTGGCGCGCGAGGTGCCGATCGCCGAGCCGGTGATGGACCGGGCGGTGAGCATGGTGCTCGGTACTCACCCCGACCGCCCCGAGGCACCGGAGGACGTGCGTCGGTACGTTCGATGGGGTGCCAGTCCGCGCGCCCTCCAGACTCTGGTCCTGGGCGGGCGCATCCGGGCTCTGCTCCAGGGCAGGTACAACCTCGCCCTCGAGGACCTGGAGGCTGTCGCCGCGCCCGCGCTGCGACACCGGATCTTCTTGAACTTCGAGGCGGACGCCGCCGGGGTCGACACGGAACGGGTGGTGGCGGCTGTCCTCGGGTCGCGTGGTGCTCAGCGCCGCTGAGCTGGCCCTGCTCGGACGGCTGGACCTGGCCTACCGGCGCCCTCGGAGCGGCCTCTATGCGGGCGAGCGCCGCTCGCCTCGGTCGGCCCGTTCACCGGAGTTCGCAGACTTCCGACCCTACGTAGCCGGTGACGACTTCCGGCAAATCGACTGGCCGGCTTATGCCCGCCTGGAGAAGCTCATGCTCCGGCTCTACGTCGCGGAGGAGGAAGCGTGCTTGAACGTCGTCCTCGACACCAGCGGCTCGATGGCGATGGGCCAACCGCCGAAGTGGCAGGCGGCGCGCCGTCTGGCGGCGGCGCTCAGCTTTGTCGGCCTGGCGGCGATGGACCGAGTCCAGGTGGGCTGTCTGGGTGGCGGTCGCCTCCCCCCGATGCGCGGCCGGGACGGGGTGTCGCGGGTCTGGACGTTCCTGGAGAGCCTCGAGCCGGCTGGGGAGACCGGCCCCGCTGAGCTCCGCCGTGTCCAGTGGGCGCGCCCCGGCCTCACCGTGGTGATCTCCGACTTTCTCGTCGAGGACGGCAGCTGGTCACCTCCGGTTGCCGGGCTGGCCTCCCGCCGCCAGGAGCCGGTCCTGTGGCAGGTGCTGGCGCCCGAGGAGGAGCACCCGTCGATCACGGGCGACCTCAAGCTGATCGACGTCGAGACTGAGCGCACGCGTGAGCTCACGATCACCCCCGGGCTGGTCGCCGACTACCATCGGGCGCTGGCTGCGCACAGGTCTGAACTGGCTCGGGCGGCTCAATCGGCCGGCGGCAGGTTTCTGCACTCGGGAAGCGCCGACGACCTGGAGGCCACGATCCTCGCGGGCCTGCGAGCCGGCGTCGTAAGGCGGTCCTGATGCAGTTTCTGCTGCCGGCGGCTGGACTGGCGCTGCTGACCGTGCCCGCGATCGTCCTGCTCTACTTCTTGAAGGTCCGGCGGCCAGAGGTCCGCGTCTCGACGTTGATGTTCTGGCGCCGGTTCGTGGCTGATCGGCAGGCCAACGCCCCGTGGCAGCGCCTGCGGCCCAGCCTGTTGCTCCTCCTGCAGCTCCTCGGTGCAATCGTGCTCGGGATCGGCCTGATGCGGCCGGGCCTGGTCGGTGCGGCCGGGATCAATGCCACCACCGTCGTCATGATCGACGCCTCGCCCAGCATGGCTGCCACGGATGTGAGCCCCAGCCGCTTCGGGGCGGCTGTGGACAGGGCGCGTTCTCTGGCTGGGCAGATGCAGCCCGGTCAGCAGATGGCCGTGATCTTGCTCAGTGACCACGCCCAGCTGCTGGCCGCGCCCACCGGGGACGCATCGCTGATCCGATCAGCTCTGGATCGCGCCCGGCTGTCCGGCACTCCAGGTGACTTCGCAGAGGGCATCTCACTGGCCAACTCCATCCTGACGGGGCGTCCCGGCGGGTCGATCATCCTGTTCAGCGACGGCCACAGCAGGGCGCCGAGCAGCCCGGCACGCGTCGTAGCTCCGCTGACCTATCAGTCGATCGGAACCACCGGCGAGAACGCGGCCATCGAGACGATGGCTCGGTCTGCCTCTGGCTCGGTCTTCCTGCGTGTCGCCAACTACGGCCGCAACACTCGCGATATCAAGATCGAGATGCGGGCAGACGGCCGGCTCACCGACGTGCTACCGATGAAGCTCGAAGGCAACACGACGACGGACCTCACCTGGTCACGGCTGCCGGCTTCGACCCAGGTGCTCGAGGCCAAGCTCACTCCCGGTGACGCATTCGCACTCGACGACAGAGCGTGGCTCGTCATCGCGGAGCCGCCTCGCCACAACATCCTGCTGGTGACCGCTGAGAACGGCTTCCTCGAGAAGGCACTGAAGCTGCGGCCGGGTGTCGAGGTGACCACGGTCAAGCCGGCCGACTACAAGCCGGGGCGATATGACCTCGTCGTCTTCGACGGCTTCGTGCCCACGGGCAAGCTGCCGGAGCCCGCGCTGCTGGTCAACCCGCCCGCCGGGCAGGGCCCGGTCCCGCTGGGCGCCGCGATCGACCCGGGTTCGGTTCTGCCAGGCGATGTACGCGACCCCCTGCTGAGCCACGTGAGCCTGAGGGAACTGCACGTTCAGAGCGCGGCCGCGGTCAAGCCGCCGGCGGGATGGCGCACGGTCATCTCCGCGGCCGCGGGCCCGCTGATGCTGATCAAAGAGGACGAGCCCCGAGACGCGCTGCTGACGTTCGATCTGCACCATTCCGACCTTCCGCTTCAGGCAGCCTTCCCGATCCTCGTCCAGAACCTGCTCGACTACCTGTTGCCCGGGGGCTTCGAGAATCAGGTGTTTGCGCCCAGTCAGGCCGTGACACTGATTCCGGAGCCAGGCGCCAAATGGGCGGACGTGACCGGTCCCGACGGACACACGACCCGGCTGACGCCTCCGGCCGGCAGCCAGGCGTTCCCACCCTTTACCGCCAGCGACCAGCCCGGGGTCTATAGCGTTCGCCAGCAGCTCTCGTCGGGACAGCGGCAGAGCCGCTTCGTCGTGCAGCTCCAGGATCCTTCCATCTCCCGCATCGCTCCCGGCGCCGAGCCTTTCCTGCAGCCACTTGACAAGCCGCCAGGCACCCTGCCCAGGGGAACCCTCGAGATCTGGCCGTTCCTCGTTGCCGCCGGCGTCGTCCTCCTGGTCATCGAGTGGCTGGTCTATCTCATCAATCCCACGAGGTCCTGGATACGGCGAGGGATCCGGGGGACTGGCGCATGATCGGGCTCGGGTTCACACACCCCGAATCCCTCCTGCTCTTGCTGCTGATACCAGCGGTCGTCTGGGCGTGGCGACGCTGGCCGCCGCCGCTGTCAACGACGCGCACCTGGGTGGTGCTCGTATCCCGTGTCCTGCTGATCACGCTGTTGGCGCTGGCGCTCTCGGGCATCCGCCTGACGACTCAGCCCAACAAGCGCGCTCTCGTAGCCGTGGTCGACCTGTCGGCCAGCGTGAAGGCGCACGGGAACCTGGACGCAGAAGCGTCGCTTGTGCGCTCCCTGCAATCGTCGAAGGGCCCGGACGATCTCTTTGGCGTGGTCACGTTCGGCCATGACGCGGCCCTGGAGCTGCCCTTGACGCGCGATCCGGCGTTCGAGAGCTTTCAGACCCAGCCGGATCCGTCCTACACGGACATGGCAGGGGCGATACGGCTGGCGGCTGGGCTTTTGCCAGATGGCTACGCCCGCCAGCTCGTGCTGATCTCCGACGGCCGCCAGAATCTGGGGGACGCCGCGAGCGCCGTCGCTGCCTTGCGGGCAGAAGGGGTCAGGGTGGACGTTATCCCGGTGGGGGAGGCGCCCGCAGCGGAGGCGCTTGTCCTGGGCGTGGATCTGCCCTCGGAGCTCCGGGAAGGCCAGACTGCCAGCGCCACCGTACGGCTCCAGTCGACGGGCCAGGCAACCGGGCGGCTGACCCTGATCCTGGACAGCCATGAGCTCGTCAGCCGAGACGTGACTCTGCCCGCGGGTACGTCCTCTCAGACCTTCGAGCTGCCCAAGCTGGACCTGGGCCTGCACGCCGTCCGTGCCGAGCTCACGGTACAACCCGACACATACACGGAGAACAACGTGGGGGAGGCGAGCGTGCGCGTCCTGGGCCGTCCCCTGATACTCGTGCTCGAGGGCAAGGTCGGCGAAGGGGCGAACGTGGCCGGCGCGCTGCAGGCGGCGGGGATGGACGTGGAGCGCCGGCCGGCCGCCGGTGCGCCGACGGATACGTCCACGTTGGGGCGCTACGACGGGACGGTGATCGTAGATGCACCGACCGACGGCTTTCCTCGGGACTCACTGGGTGCGATCGCTGCCTCGGTCCATGATCTGGGCAAGGGCCTGGTGACTGTCGGCGGCCCCACTTCGTACGGCCCCGGCGGCTGGCAGGGCACCCCACTGGAGGATGCGCTGCCGGTGCGAATGGACATTCCACAGCGCAAGGACAAGCCCAAGGTCGCGGTGGTCCTCGTGATGGAGACGATGGAGGATCCGCGCGCCGACCAGGTCGTGCTGGGTGCGGCCGAGGGCGTGATCGACAAGCTGTCGCCGGATGACCTGGTGGCGGTGACGGATGGCACTGGCGGGCCGGGCTTCCTGGTCGACATGACCCCCGCCAGCAACAAGAAGGCCATCGACGCCAAGCTGGAGTCGGCGGCGCTTTCGGACCCGACGAGTTACCTGCCCTACATGCAGCGTGGCTACGACGCTCTCATGAAGACGGATGCGCCGGTCAAGCACATCGTGGTGCTCGGCGACGGGGACGCCGATTCCAGCTCGTCTCAGCAGATGCAGACGTTCGTGCAGGATGCGCTGGCCAAGGGGGTTACGACCTCGACGATCGCGGTGGACGTGCACGGCTCGTCGTCCTACATGTCCTTCATGCAGGACATCGCGCGCTGGGGCGGCGGCCGCTTCTACCAGTCCAGCAACGCGTCGCAGGTGCCCGACCTCTTCCTCAAGGAGAGCACCACCGCGCTCCGGCCATGGTTCGAGCAGACGCCGTTCTTCCCCAAGATCGCGTCGCCCGGCGATCTGCTTCAGGGCGTGTCCACCGAAAGCTTCCCGCAGCTGGGTGGATACGTGGTCACGACGCCGAAGCCGTCGGCTGAGCAGTATCTGATCAGCGGCAAGCAGGATCCGGTGCTAGCCGCCTGGAGCTATGGCCTCGGCCGCTCGGTGGCGTGGACGAGCGACTCGAACGGCGCCTGGACCGGTGGTTTCCTGCACTCGCCCACATCAGGGACTCTGTTCGCCCGCATGGTGGCATGGACGCTGCCCGGCTCGGCCTCACAGCTGCAGATCGAGGCACAGCCGAGCGGCGACGCGCTGCAGGTGGACGTGACCGGCCCCCAGACTGCCGGGGCGACGGTTTCCGTCGGAGTGGTGCGGCCTGACCTGCAGAGCTCCAGCCAGGACCTGGTCGCCGTGGCGCCCGGTCACTGGCAGGGACGGATCGGCGGCACGTCGGTGGGGACATACCTCCTGCACGCGGCACTGAAGACGAACGGGCAGGTCAAGGCACAGGCGGACCGCGCCGTGTCGGTGCCGTACTCACCTGAGTACCTGCAGCTCGGGCGCGATGACGGACTCCTGCGCCAGGTCGCGCGGGATGGGGCCGGCGTCGTGCTGGCCAAGGCGGCGCTGGCCTGGGCGCAGAAGATCTTGCCAGTCCCGATCAGTTCGGAGATCTTCTGGCCACTGGTGCTCCTGGCAGCGCTGTTGTGGCCGCTCGACGTGGCGATGCGGCGGATCACTCTCAGCCCGCGGCAGCTGGTCTCAAATGCGGTGATGCTGGCTACCGAGCGGCGAATGCACGACCTGGAGGTGGCGGTGCCCGAAGAGCTTGCGCGGCTGCGGGAGCGGGTCGCGAGTACTCGGCGAAGACAGCCGTCCATGCCGCCGCCGCCGGTTACGGGGGCGGAGCCGGGGCGCGTTGACGGGCGCCAGGGCGCGGCCGCCAGAGCGGAAGCGGCGGATTCAGCGGCGTCGGCGTCACGGCGGCAGAAAGAGCGCCAGCAGCAGGAGGAAGCGCTGTCGGCACGGCTGCTCGAGGCCAGGCGGAAGCGCCGCGGAACCGGCAGCTGAGTGCGGCATCGTTTCCAGTTGGGATCCGCAGTTGCGGGCTACCTATCCAGCAGTCTGCCGAGGTAAGAGCGGCCGTGCCACCATCGACGCGACGACAACAGAGGCCCGAGGCGGCGACGGACCTCGCGCGAGCGATCGAGGGCACCGCGGGCAGCGACCCGCCCCAGATCCCGAGCGCGGCGCTGTCGTCAACATCCCAGGCAGCCCGTTCATAACGGCGGCGTCTCGGCAAGGGAGTGCTGAACGGAACGCACCGCGTCGGTCACCCGCGCAATTGATGGCGGACTGGGCAGTCGCTGGTCGGGCGGCTTGCCGGACCGCACCGAGGCCGCGATCTGGCGCAGGGCCGCGCTGACCTCGCTGACAGCCGTCGCCGGCGGCGGCTGCCCGACCGCGGTCACCGCCGTGGCGGCAATGGCATCCAGCAGCTGTTCCAGTGCGACCAACGCCGGCCACCAGGCCGTGACCCCCTGGCGGACCCGCCGCGGCCCGGCCAGCGACCGCTGGAACGCAGTGTGCAGAGCGGCGACCTGCCTCCGGGCCTGCGTCCGCGCGCTCACCGATATGTCCCGGGCGCCCTGGCCGAGCGCCCGGTCCAGGTAGCGGGCCGCTGTGTCGAGCCCAGCGGCGTAATCACGGCGCAGGCCGACATGCCAGCTCGACGGCCACGGTGCATAACCGATGCCCAGCGCGATGCCGCAGCCGAGCAGGGCGTCGATAAGCCGGGCATGTGCCAGCGGCCAGCCACTGTGCGTGAGCGCGTCGATGAGCAGGACGATCAGGGCCGTGAAGAAGACGGCGAAGAGCGCGTAGTTGCGGCTCATGCCGTACGGCAGCAGGGCGGCGAACAGCACTACCGACGCCAGCAAGACGAGCTCCGGTGGCCCGGCCGCCAGGATCAGGGCGCCGGCGGCCGCGCCCAGCACCGTGCCAGCGCCGTACTGCAGCGCACGGGCGAACACCGAGCCGAAGTCCGGCTTCATTATCACCGCGACAGCCAGCACTACCCAGTACGAACGCTGCAGTGGGAGCACCTCGCTGAAGACCGCGGCTACGCCGATGCAGAGCATGAGGCGGATCACGAACGTCGAGGTGAAGCCCCCGCGAACCTTCTCTGCCAGAGCGGCCAGCAGTCTGCGGCCTTCCCACGTCGACCAGGCCCCGCCGGCAGCTCCGGAAAGAACCCCGCCCCTGCCGGAGACCACGTCGGCGGCTCCGTTGAGCGCGCCGCATAGGGTGAGGACGGCGGGGTCTGCCGCGGCCGGCCGGTCGATCTCGGGAACGGCCCTGCCGTCCTGCACCGCCTCTGCGAGCGCGTCAGCCTGCAGCGCGGCTTCGGGCGGCGGCTGCTCGCCTGCGTAGGCAAGCGCAGCGGACGCCTCTTCTGCCAGCCGGGCCTGATTGAGCAGGGCCACCAGTCGGGTCAGCCGCCGGTCCTGGCCTCTCACCGCCGCCCGCTGGCTGACCAGCTCCTCGTATGCCACGTCGAGCGCGGCGGCGACGTCCCGGCGGGTGGCGTCGAACCCCTCGGTACCGAGCGCGTGGAGGTCGGCGGCAAGCGCCCGGTACACGGCGGCGACCCGGTGCTGCTCCACCGCTCTCGGGCGCAGGATCCAGCCGGGTACCATCAGCACCAGCGACCAGCAGACGCCGGCGACGAGCCACAACGGGGGGAGCCACCACGGCTGAACCGCCCCGAGCGGCCCGGTCCCCAGCGCGGCGTAGACGAGCAGGTTGAGGCCGATCGTCGACCAGGTGGCGCTGATCGAGCTCAACACTGCCGATAGGCCCGCCAGCACGACCAGGACTCCGACGGCCAGCCACCCGTGGTGGTGGATGGCGGTGCCGAGCAGCAGGCCAGCGGCGCCGCCCAGGACGCCCGTGGCGGCGATGCGCCGCATCCTCATCGGGTAGGGGCCGATCTGGTCGGCCAGCGCACCGCCCAGCCCACCCATGGCGACGAGCACGCCCGGGCCCAGCTGGCCGGCGGTCAGCCCCGCAGCCAGTGGGGCGCCGACAGCCAGAGCGGTGAAGCCCATCTGGGCCCATGGAACCGGGCCACGGGCTGCCCGGGCGACCTCGATCAGCCATCCCGGAACCCGCAGCCGGCGGCCGCTGGCCGGCCCCGCCATCACGCGTCCCGGCCGTCGGGGCTGTGGCCTGGCCCATCTGGTCGTACAGCGCTTACAGCCAATCGAGCAGGGCCTCGTTGAACTGCGTCCTGGTCCCGACCTGGCTGCGGTCCTCTGCGTCCACCCGGTCGCTGCGGCGACCGCTCGGTGCGCGCTTCGCTCGTCTGGTCAGGCGGTGACGCGATCGAACTCGACGATGAGGTGGCGGGGGCCTCGCAGGACCGGGCTCTGGCGGTATGGGGGCGGGTCCGTGACGAGTCGAGGGTTCTCGAGCCGGCGGGCGAGCTCGGTCAGCGCGATCTGAGCCTCCGTCCGGGCGAGGGGAGCCCCGAAGCAGAGGTGGATGCCGCTGCCGAAGCCCAGATGCGCGTTGTCCCTCCGTCCGGGGTCGAAGCGGTCGGGGTCGCGGAAGCGGCGAGGATCACGGCTGCCGGAGGCGAGCACGAGCGCGACGGGTGAGCCCTTCGGGATCGTGGTGCCGGCGATGTCGATGTCGTCGAGGGCGACGCGCGTGGGGAGGACATGTACCGGCGGCTCGTACCGCAACAGCTCCTCTACGGTTCCGATGACCAGCTCGGGCTCGCGACGCAGCCGCTCGAGCACATCGGGGTGTCGGAGCAGGGTGAGCATCCCGTTGGTGATGAGGTTGACGGTGGTTTCATGACCTGCGACGAGCAGCAGCCTGGCGGTGCCAAGCAGCTCCCCCTGCTGCATGGGCCCCTCGGGGCCGGGGTCGGTGACGACTCCGGAGAGCAGGTCGTCGCCCGGCTGCCGGCGGTGGGCCTCGACGAGCTCCGCCAGGTACTGGCCGAACTCGGCCAGACCCTGGTCCCGCTTCCTCAGCTGCTCAGGGTCTCGCGGCATCCTGGGGTCGATCGTCTCGACGACCACGTCGACCCAGCTGCGGAACCGCGGCTCGTCCTCGCGCGGCACCCCGAGGATCCGGCAGATCGCCGTAACCGGGAACGGATAAGCGAAGTCGTCGACGATGTCCACCCGGTTCCGGTCCCGGAAGGCGTCGATCAGGCCAGTGACAACCTCCGTGAGCCAAGCTCGCATGCCCTCGATCCGTCCGGGGTCGTGGGGTGGCCCGAAGTGCCTCATCGCCTGGCGGCGCATCCGGTCATGCTGGGGCGGGTCGTAGCGGATGAACCCCCGCAGCTCCTCGGGCCCAACCGCGCGCTGGTAACGGTCCTCTGGGAGGTTGCGCGGGTCCGAGCTGATCCGTGGGTCGTGCAGCAGAGCGGCGATCTCCTGGTAGGTGCTGACGACGTAGGTGCCGTCCTCCTCGCGCAACACCGGGGTCTTTCGGAGCTCGGCGTAGAGCGGGTACGGGTTGGCGCGGTTGGAGTAGTCCAGCACCTGCTCGTAGACGCTGGCGGTCTGTATCACGGCAACGACTCCTTGACCGGCTGCACCAGGACCGCGCGCCGTTCGTTCGGCGCGTGGCCGGTCAGAACGACGGTGGCCTGGTGGGCTAGGATCCGCTCCGGGAACTCGGCCGGGACGGGCCGCATCGCAGCCTGCTGGTCGGGCGTACGGAACCGGGGCGGGAACGGCGCACCGGACTCGATTAGCCCCTGGTAGAAGTCCAGCCACTTGGCCTGGTCGAACGAGACCGCGGCGACGACGCGGCCCTCGCGGCCGTAGACGGCGACGAAGCGGCGGTCCTCGACGGAGCCCTGGACGACGACCACCTCATCGGCCGTGGTCGGGACCCCCACCGACTTGATGTTGGTGCCGAACTGCGCCGACCAGAAGACCGGCACCGACAGGTGCGGCCAGCGTTCGGTCTGCGCGCTAACCATGTTGTGGGCCGCGATCTCGGCCTGCGTCATCGCGTTGCCCCAGTGCTCCAGGGAGAGGAATTGGTACCCGAACAGTGCGTGGGGGAAGCGGGCCACGTCGCCGGCGACGAAGACGTCGTCGCTGACCACGCCGTTGAAGTCGAAGGCGCGACACCCGGCGTCGCAGCCTACGCCCCAGGGGCCGGCCGCCAGCCCCGAACCCTCCAGCCACTCGACGTTGCGGATCGCGCCCAGCGCAGCCACCGCCACCTCGACCTCGACCACGTCGCCATCCGACAGGTAGGCGCGGCGCAGCCGCCCGTTCAGATCCCCCTCCAGGGTCGTGACCGTGACCCCGCAGCGCAGGTCGACGCTGTGGTCGCGCTGCAGGTCCGCCGCCACCCGCCCGATCACGCCGCCGAGCGCGCCCACCAGCGGTGCCGGTCCCCGCTCGACGACCGTCACCGGCAGGCCGAGGTCCCGGCAAATAGAGGCCACCTCCGAACCGGTGAACCCGCCGCCGATGACCAGCACCCGGCTCGGCCCGCTGACCAGCCGCTGCCGCAGCCGGCCAGCGTCCTCCCGTGTGTGGATCACGAAGACCCCGTCCAGCGCAGCTTCCACCTCGTTGGGCCAGGGCCGGGCGCGCGAGCCGGTGGCGATCAGCAGGCGGTCGAAGCCAACCTCCGGACCGTCGGCCAGGCGCACCCGCTTCACGGTCAGATCCAGTCCAGTAGCCGGCTGGCCGAGCCGCCACTCCACGTCGAGGTCGGGGGGCTCCGGCAGCGCCGTGCGCTCCGCCGCCAGCATGCCGCTCAGCACCTGCTTGGACAGCGGCGGCCGGTCGTAGGGCTCGCTCGGTTCGTCTCCGATCACGGTCAACGACCCGCTGAAGCCCTCCTCTCGCAGCCTCTCCGCCGCCTCCAGGCCGGCCAGCGAGGCGCCGACGATGACGATGCGCTTGACCCAGTCGACCAGGTGGCCCTTGCGGCTGGACGACCTGTCGGGAATGTCCCAGGACTCCATCCGGTCGACCTGGATGGCCTCGACCGGGCAGGCAGCGGCAGCTCGCAGGACGCGTTCGCGCTCCGCATCGTCCGGGTTGAGGTCGTACATCAGGGCCTCCTCGCCGTGCATCCTGAAGACAGCGGGCGCGTGAAAGGCGCACTGCGCGTACCCCTGACAGCGTGTCAGGTCGACCACCACTCTCATGCTCCCAACTCTGACCCCCTCGCAGGCTGGCATCGCCTTGTGGAGACCATCGCAGGACACCTGCAATTTGCCAGGGCCAACCAGAGCACCATTGCCCCGCCGGCAGGTCGGCCGCCAGCCACAGAGGGAGCAAGGCCCTGACACGCGCGGCTGCGGATCTGGAGAACGCATCGACAATCTGCCGCCACCGCCGCAATACTCCCCAAGCCTAGCTACGCCGTCGCCTGGGCCTTCCGGCGATGTCGCTGGCGACCGTGGCCCGGCGAGTCCGCGAGCAGGCCAGCTGGCGCCGGCCGCGGCTGGTGGCGAAGGGGCGACCCCGAGGAGGCGACCGTCCTGGCGGCGCTGCACCCATCCGTGCCAGCAGTCCATCGACGCGGTTGACGATGTACTGGCGCCCCCGAACGGCGCCCGCGGAGCACTTGCCGCGGTCGAACAGGCCTCGTCCACCTCGCCCAGATCCAGCAGCGAGCGGGCAAGATCGGCGCGGGCGGCACTCGCCCAGCTCGGATCGACCGGGCAGGGTCGCTGATGTCCTCCGAGGCGCCTATGACGATGCGAGCATGCTCGCCCGCCTTCTTCGGCCGCGCCCGCCCCGGCGTAGCTGTGGGCAGCGGACATGTCGCGAGCGGGTCATGATGACCTGCCGGATGCTTACAGGGGGCGGGGCGCGGGCGGCGGCGAGGGCGAGGGGACCGGCGCCGGAAGGTAGCGCCAGCCCAGGGCATCCCGATCGTGGAGCTGCAGCTGTCCGTAGCCGACCGTGGGGACGGTCCAGGCGCCCGCCGTGTACAGCCACAGCGACCAGTGCGCCTGCTCCGGCGAGCAGTCGCTGAACTGCTGCGGCTCGTGGTCGATCTGGCACATCGCGCTACCGCCGGCCTGGTACTGGATGTCGGTGGCCTTCATGACCGCGTCAGCGTCGATCGTGTCGCCGTCGAAGCCGGCGCAGCGCTCGATGGTCTGCCCCGACAGGTGTTGCACCACCAGGTAAGCGACGTGCTTCGACTGATGGGCTCTGGCGCAGGTGTTGACCGCCGTCCCTGTGGGCGGCGTCGCCGAGACGCCACCGCCTGTGCCACTGCTCCCACCGCTGCAGCCGACTGCGAGGAGCGGGGCGCAGCCGGCGATCAGCGAGAGGCTCTGAGGCACGTGCTCACTCAACTCCCATTGTGCTGAGGCATTCGGCATCTACGAGCGCGTCGACCAGCTGCGCAGGTCCTGGCCAGCTCCCGCCTGGCGCTGGTCTCGCAGTCATGCGTCTCGGCCGCGCCTCCGCCTCGGGTCGAGAGTGCCCACCCCGACAGCGGCCAGTCCGAGCGCGATCGCCAGTCCCAGAAGCATGATCCACCAGCTTGGGGTGGCACCGCCGCGGAGCGCCAGCGGGAACCGGTACAGGCCCTCGGTGGTGGCTGCCCAGAGGCTGCCCTGGTAGCCGATCACCTGGTTCGGTGTGGCGCCCCCGAGGCCACGTCCGAGCTGGGTCCAGGTCCAGCCGCCGTCAGCGCTGGCCGAGACGCCGTCCGGGGTGCCCGCCGCGTACAGCCGGCGATCGACGGAGGTCACCGCTGCCGGCTGCCCGTGCACGTGCCCGTGATGCACGTGCACCGGCGCCGGCAGCCCGAGGTCCGTCCAGTGGCCATTTGCGAGGACCTGCAGGTCGGTGCTCTCGGACGAGGCGTATAGCGCATCGTTGGCCGGGCTGGGGCTCAGCAGGGTGACGGACGACGCCGACGACGTGCGCACCCACGACTGCAGGGCCGGCTGCCATCGGAAGACGCCGGTCCCGTCGCTGACGAACAGGTCGCGGCCAAGATATGCGATCGCGGCCACGTCCGCGGGCCGGGCGAGCCCGGCCGTCTGCCGGGACCAGCTCTGGCCGCCGTCGCTTGTCACCAGCGGGCCCGAGGCGGTGGTGGCCCAGAAAACGGAGGGGACCGCCGGGTCCAGGGCCAGCCCGCGCACCTCGCCGCCGGGGAAGCCAAGCTGCTGCATGGGCCCGGCGAAACTGCTCGCGAACAGGCCCTGCGCTGAGCCCACGAAGACCTGCGAAGGCGCCACCGCCAGCGCAGTGATCGCGTTAGGCTCAGCCTGGCCGTGCTGATGGCCTGCGTGCTGGTCGGAGCCGGACGGCTGCCTAGCGCTGAGAGCCGGCGCGGCCGACGCCGGCACGTCCACCCGCAGCCAGACGACGCCATCCTGGCTGATGTAGAGGGCGTCGCCTGCGGCCACCAAAGTGCCATCTGGCGCTCGCACAATGTGGTCCAGGTAGCTGCCCTGCAGAGCCTGGACGGGTGCCCAGCTCGAGCCCCCGAGCACGGTCGGGAGCTGCGACACTGCCGCGGCGTCGGCCAGTAGCATGGGCAGCGGGACCAGGAGGAGCGCCAGGCCGATCCAGAACCTCCGGCCGGCGAGACGCCTCGCCCAGCGCCGCAGGTAGGGCAGCGCGCGAGCGCGGTAGTGCCACGCGTGCCAGGTGGTGAGCGGCAGTGCCCAGACCGACGTCAGCAGGTGGAGCTGCACCAGGTCGGCGTACGGCTGGCCGCGGACCGGCAGCAGGAGGAGGACGCCCGTCAGGAACACAGTCGTGTAGAGCACGAGCATCGACCACGACAGCCAGCGCTGCCAGGGCACGACGCCCGGCACTCCCTCGACACCGTGGCGCAGGCCGACCCGGGCGACTTTGGCGAGGACGAAGATGCCTCCCACGACCCCCACATACACGTGGATGCCGTCCAACGACGCCAGCCGGATCGGCGACCCCGAGCCGAGCCGAGCCAGCAGATAGAAGAGCCCAGTGCCCCAGGCCGTGCTGACCAGAAGGACCAGGCTCAGGCCGAGGGCGCCGAGCGAGAGCCGGCCCCGATCGGGCCAGGCTCTCGCCACGGACGACTGCGCGGCTGCTAGGCCCGCTGACCGGACGCCCACAGGAGCGTCCCCCCGATCCCGACCCCGATGCCGCCGACGAAGAACGCCCCGTGCTGGATGTTGTGCCACGTGTCGCTCGTATCGGCCAGGTGGTCGAGCAAGAACTGGGCGACGAGCACGAGTGCGATGCCGACGACGATGACGATGACCGGTACGACTATGTTCGTGCGGGTCGGGCTGCTGACTTGCGTAGACATGCTTTCTCCCTTTCTCGGGTCTGAGGCGTCAGACCGCGATGTCGAAAACTCCCGTCTGGCCGTTGGCCGTCGCCGTGATGTGGTACTGGCCCTTGGGGAGCTGAATGTTGTTGCCGTAGTGGAAGTCTCTGGACCCCTCGTTGATGCCCTGCATCGTGACGATGGCCACCGTTTGGGCCTGCCCGCTGCTCGCGTTGCTGACGGTAATGACCGGGTCCAGCCCCTTCACCGGGTACCCCGACGTCTTGTCGTAGAAGTGCACCTCGAGGTGGTACCAGCCGGGGGCGCTCATCCCGGCCATGCTCGCCATGTTTGACATCCCCGGCGGCATGACCATCTGGCCCGAGAACATGACCTCGCCCGCCTTCGGGTGCTGGGCCGACACCTCCGCCGGTGTGTACATTGGCTGCAGCGGACCAACCTCAAGGGTCAGGTTGTACGAGCTGGTACTGCCGACCTTCGTGATCCCAGCGAACTGGTTCTTCACCACCGTCGTCGAACTCTGGTCCGGTGGCCTGACCAGGCCGAGCAAGCCGCCGCGGGGCTGCACCTGCAGTGTCCCGAGCGGTGTGCTGGTGGCCTCGATCTCAAGGACGAAGCTGCCGGTCAAGTTCGCCGGGAAGGTGAGGGTGGCCGGCGCGGGCCCGGCGAAGAAATGCTTGTCGTATCCATGCAGGTGGATGTCCTCGGTCTCGTCCGCCTGGATGGAGATGATCAGCGTGTCCCCCTGCGACGCCTGCATCCTGTCTGGCTTCATCTGAGAGCCGACCACTCGAAGCTGGAAGTCGCGCTGCTGCGGCGGGGGACCCTGATTGGCGAACAGGAGCGCCGCCCCCACCAGGGCGAACGCTACGACCACCGCGCCTACCACGCTAACGCGCATGGCCGACGAGGTGAAGATTCTGGACACGATGGAACCTCCACAAGTGGGCGCACACACGCACGCCCGTGACTGCTCAGGAAACGACTATGGGTTCGAGCAGAGCGGAGGGCCGCGCTTGCGGAAGGCGGACGGGAAGGCCGAGGCCAACCGCAGCGTTGGCGCCGGCTCCGGCAGGGCCGCGCGTTCCGGCGCGGGCGTCGGAGGCTCGTTGAGCAGGCGCGAGGCGCCGGCGAGGAAAGCGGTCCAGGCCGCCTCCAGCCGTGTCAGCAGCCACGCGACTGTGGCTGCAGCAATCGCGGAAGCCGGGAGCTGGCCGAGCGCACCCCAGAAGAGCAGCTCGACCACCGAGGGCAGGTGGCCGCCGCCATCGGCCAGGCCCTCTATCGTCTCCTGGCCGATGAACACAAGGAGCTGCGCGGCGAACAGCAAGGGCAGCAGGTCGAAAAAGCGCAGCGTCGTTCGCCTTCGGCAACCGGCAGGCACCGGCTCCAGGGCACGGGTTGCAGCAACCGCCAGCAGGCTCATCATCAGCACGACACCCAGGGCAGCGCTCAGGCCGCCTGCCAGGGCGGGGAGGTACGAGTGGACGCCGGTCGACTGCCGGGCGCCGGCGTCGAGGCCAAATCTCGCGTAGTAGACGATGGCATGGCCCAGCTGCGACCCCGCCAAGACAGCGGACACGACCGCGACAGCGCGCAGCCTGGACCCCGACACGATGCAAAGGATGATAGCCGCTATCGCGGATGTCGACTGACGACGTCGTACGGGCGATCCGGACTGCGTCCGCGAGCTGATCATCCTCTGCCTGGGGCCCTTCGCCGCCCAACGTATAGTGAGTCCGGCACGAGGCTGCGGCCATCGGTTGTTTCGATGAACACAAAGCGATCGGGTGTCTCGCGAACCCAAGTCCGGCGCAGGTACGACATCCTGGCTGCCTGCATGGCCGTGCCCCTGTCGCAGCTCGGCCACCTACTGGTGTACCTCGTCCGCTATGGGCTGGCCGGGTCGTTCCACGAGTCGCATGGCGCCCACGCGTACTTCCCGTCGATTGCCAAAGCCAGCGCGGGGCTTGTCGGCCTGCTGGTGCTGCTGGCCGTCGCCTTGGTCGCATTGGCACGGCTGGCCGGGGCCAGGCGAGTTACGGGTCACCGTAGGGCATCGGCGGCGGCGCTGCCAGAGCTGGTTGCCGTGCTCCTGCCGCTCCAGCTCGCCATCTTCATCGCGCAGGAGACCATCGAGCTCCTGGCAGCCGGCCGCCTGACCGGTGTTGGTGACGTGCCGCTCCTCTGGGGACTTGCGGGTCAGCTGCCCGTGGCCTTGCTGGCCGCGCTCTTCCTCCGCTGGGCGTCCATCGCGGTAGAAAGGGCGATCGACCGGCTCCGTTTCTGGCTCGACCTGGTGGTCGGGCCTCCCACCCTGGCCGCACCGGTCACCGCAGCACCAGTGCCAGTGGTCAGCCTGGCAGGGGCCGACTGCTCGATGGCCGGCCGAAAGCGCGGCCCTCCTCGCCTGTCTAAGGGCCACTAGCTCGACAGCAGGGACATCTGCGCCCGCGGGCCAGGTGTCGAGACATATCCGAGGAGGTTGTTCACGTGAGCGTTCTGCTCTCCCACGCCGCCGTGCGGCGCGAAGTTCATCATGGCTGCCCGTAAGCCGGGGCGGATCGCGAAGGGCGCGGCTCAGCCAAGACGTGGTGCTGCGGCGCCCGGTCGTCCCCGCCACCTTCCCATCTTGCTGACGGTGGCTCTGGTCACGATGCTGGTGCTGGTCTTCGTGGCAGTCCGCTGGTATCTGACTCCGGCGGCTCCTGGTCAAGTACGCCAAGGGCAGGCCGGGCAGGTAATGGCAGCGCTGGCTGCCATTCCGCAGAGCGAGCTCGAGTCCATCGGTCGGGGCACCTCAAGCGTGGACTTGAAGCCGGTGTCCGCACAGCCGCTCACCGGAGCCCGCGGCAAGCCGCAGGTGCTCTACGTCGGCGCCGAGTACTGCCCCTACTGCGCGGCCCAGCGCTGGTCGCTGGCCGTGGCGCTGTCACGGTTCGGCACGCTGACAGGTGTCGGCCTCACCAGCTCGTCCTCGAGCGACGCTTTCCCAGACACGCCGACGCTCAGCTTCCGCGGCAGCAGCTACGCAAGCAACTACCTCGACTTCGTGGCCGTCGAGACCGCCGACCGGCAGGGCGCGCAGCTCGACAAGGTCTCGCCAGACCAACAGGCCCTTATGCAGCGGTATGACGCGCCGCCCTACTCGACGGCCGGTGGCATCCCCTTCGTCGACCTGGGCAATCGCTTCGTGACGTCCGGCGCTGCCTACTCGCCTGGCCTGCTGCAGGGTATGGACCAACAGCAGGTGGTGGCGGCGCTCCAGAACCCGTCGTCGGCACAGGCCAAGGCGATCCTCGGCTCGGCGAACGTCTTCACCGCCGCGCTCTGCCGGATGACCGGCCAGCAGCCCGCCAACGTGTGCGGAACCCCGGCCATCCACTCGATCCAAGCATCGATCGGAGGAAGCGGTGGATGATCGGTGGTGAGCGCCTGCTCGCGATCGGCGTCCTCGGGGCGGCACTGGCGGGACTCGGCATTTCCGCCTACCTGAGCGCCGTCCACGCTACCCACGCGCCGCTGGTGTGCAGCGTGCGCGGGCCGGTCGACTGCGAGAGGGTGCTGACCAGCGCCTACGCACAGATCCTTGGGACCGCGATCCCAACCTCGGCGGCAGGCATCATCTGGTTCGGCGTGAGCGGCGTACTTGCCCTCCTTCAGGTAAGGCTGTCGCGTGCGCGGGCGGCGCTGCTGGCCGGTCTGGCCTGGAGTGTGGCGGGCCTGCTCACTGCCCTGTTCCTGGTGTACGTCGAGATCGTCCAGCTGGGCGCGCTTTGCGCCTGGTGCAGCGCCGCTCACGTGCTCGTCCTGCTCACGCTGCTCTTTACCCTCGCCAGGCTGGAGCGCCTGCCCCGCGCACAGCCGGAGCCGCACGGCATGCCGCAGCAGCCATGAGGAAGCCTATGCGCCTTCGGGCCCTTCTCTGGTATTACGCCCTACTCGCCTGCGCTTTGATGATCCTGGGCACGTGGGCCGTCGTTCTCTACCGGAATGGGGAGTCTGCCAGGCTCGGCACCGTCGTCCTGATCGCAAGCAGCTCACTCATCCGCAACACCTCCTCGCGGCGTGGGAGGGCGGCATGGCTTTCTTCGGTGCCGTGTTCGCCGCGCTCGTCGCTCTCGTCTTTCTGGACCTGGCGGCTCCGCCTCGATTTCTGGGACCTGCTCGACGCGGGGGTGCTCTTCGCCGCAGTTGGGCAGCCGATCGGGAGGATCGGCAACATCATGAACGGCGAGATCCTGGGTCCCGCTTCCTCGCTGCCCTGGGCCATCCGGTACACCAGTCCGGAGTCGATGGCGCCCCAGCTCGGGGTGGCCTACCAGCCGGCGAACGCCTACGAGGGCCTGGCCACGCTGTGCATCCTGGCCGTCCTGCTCCTGCTGCGCCGACGCGGCGTGGCCTCCGGCCTGCTCGGCCTCACCTACCTGGTGCTGTATCCCGTCAGCCAGCTGGTGGTCTTTTACTGGCGGACGGACGCCGAGACGCCGGTGGTGCTCCTGGGCCTGAAGCAGGCGCAGCTCACCTCGCTGTTCGTGCTGATCGTGATGGTGCCGGTCTTCGTGCTGGCGTGGTGGCGCGCGCACCGGCCATCAGGCCGAGCGCCGGCCGCGACGGTGATGGGAGGCACCTCCAGGTGATGATCGCCTGGCCACTCGACCCCTCGGTCGACGTCGGCCTCGCCGCGCTGTCCCTCGGATACGCCTGGTTCGTACGCCGTGTTGGCGCACCACGGCGCAACGCGCTCTGCTTCTGTATCGGGTCCTCCTCGTGTGGCTGGCGCTCGAGACCCCGCTGGATACGCTGTCCGACCAATACCTGATGAGCGCCCACATGGCGCAGCACATGCTGCTGATGGCCATAGCTCCACCGTTTCTCCTGCTGGGGCTCAGCAGGTCCATGGCGGCGGAGCTGCTTCGGGTCCCCCTGCTGCGTCCGCTGACGGACCCGGTGCCCGCGCAGGCGGCGTCCGCCGCCGTCATGATCGGCTGGCACCTCCCCCCGCTGTACTCGTTGGAGGGGACCTTGGGAGCCTTGAGCTTCAGGATGCGCGGATCGACCGCGTACTCCTCGGCGGCCGCCCAGCGGAGGAACGTAATCAGCAGTCGGTGGGCGTCCAGGATCGTCGCCGGCTCGTAGGGCCGGCCGGTTCGCTCGGAGCGTCGCCTGGCAAGGTCGAGCCGATAGCCGCGGACGATGGTCACGTCCAGGTCCTCGAACCACTCGACCTGGGGATGGGTCTGGCGGAGCCAGTCGAAGAACGGCCCTACTAGATAGTGGTAGTGGTCGAGCGTGCTTGCCGAGACGAGGTTGCCCTGGCGGTCCACCCGAAAGTGGTCGTAGGCCGCCTCGATGGCGCTGTGGCGTCGCCTTGCCGCCATACCCTGGATGACCCGCATGGGAGCCATTCTTGGTCACCTCCTGGTGCCAAGCCCGCCTCCAGTCCACTTAACATGGCCTTTGCCGACCCAGGTTCCCACGAGGTGCCCACGGCGTTCCCGAGCCGTTCCCACAGGGCCTTTTGAACTCGCTGAGCCGTTAGAATCGGCTGGTCCGCTGGCCCACGTAGCTCAGTCGGTAGAGCACTTCCTTGGTAAGGAAGAGGTCTCGGGTTCGAATCCCGACGTGGGCTCCAACCCCCACGATCCCTCGGTCCGTATTCGCGACAACGCTGACATCGACATCGAGCAGGACCGGTTGCTCGGAGGACGGCCGTGCGGCGGTTGGGGCCGGGTCGAAGACCGATTGCACGCTTGAAATCCAGGCTTTGAGGATGCTGTCACGCAGCCGCCGTCTCGCGCAAAAGGAGGTCGGCTGGGAGCCTGTAGAAGCTGGCGAGGGCACGGACCTGGTCCGCGGTCAGCGATCGCTTGCCCGCCAGCACCTCGGACGCAACCGAGGCCGTGGCGAAGACCCGTGCACGCACGAGGTCGCGCTGGGTCAGACCACGCTCGGTGAGCAGCGAGTGGATCAGCTCGATACCCGTGAGGGCGGGCATTTGCACGTGAGTCTGCTCGGTAGGCGTAGACCAGCGTGCCAAGGAGGTCCGGGTACAGCTCTTCGGCTTCGTCACGCTCCTGTCCGAAGAGATCATCGGCCACCACCTGGGCTGCCTGCAGGTGCGCATCGGTCTGGATGGCGACCGGCGGGAACTGCGCGAACAGCTCCATCAGCCGCTCCCGTGTGTCCTTGCTGAACTCGATCATTTCCACCGCCCCTTGTCGTACTCCTGATGGGTGCCTAGAGCTGGGCCACGAAAGCGTAGGTGTCGGGGCGCGGAAGCTCGGCACCCTCGAGCCTCAAAGCTATGCCAGTCGCTTCGAACGGGCCAATCCAGATCGGAAGGCTGCGGCCGCCGCCGACCTCTTGAAGGACGAGCACGTGCTTTGGAGGCACATCACCCTCGGCTGGGTATCGCCTGACCTCGGCCACCCGCATTTCAATCTCTGACCTTGCTTCCATGTTTCTAACCTCCAATTCACTGGTCAGCCGCCGCCGCAAAGAGGAACGGGCCTTGTGGAGTCGGGCCTTCACGGCGCTTACCGGTATGTCGAGTGCGTCCGCGACCTCCTGCTGAGTGAGTCCGGCCTGGTAGAAAAGTACCGTGGCTCGCCGTTGACCCGCGGGCAACCTGGAGACGGCTCCCCTGACTCGCCGCTGCATCTCCGACTCCCCCAGGGCCGAGGTCGGGTGACCTCCCCGATCGGCCAGGGCGTCCGAGTCCACAAGCGATTCGCGCCACCCTGAACGAAGCCAGAGCCGGCAGATGTTGAGAGCGATGCCGCAGAGCCATGGTCCAAACCGGCTGGGGTCGCGGACACGGTCGATTCCGAGTAGTGCCTGCAGAGCAGCTTCCTGGTAGGCGTCCTCGGCGCCCTCGGTTCGACCCAGCATCCTGCTGCACACGGCAAGTACCGAAGGGCGATGCCGCTCCAGCAGCTCTGCCAGGGCCTGGCGATCGCCTTTCTGGGCTGCAGCTACGAGATCGGCGTCGGAGTGCGCAGTGGGTATTGAGTCCAAGGTCCAATCAATAGTTGCCTGGGGGTTACCCCATCTGTGAGAGCGGCCCGTACCCGCCCAAGCGCCTGAGGTGGAAAGCGAATCCCTTTGACGACTCATGCGGGCCAGTCCATAATCGCCGCAAGCCAGCAGTAGCGAAGAAGAAGGAGGGGAGCGAGTTGGCCACCAAGTCACGTCCTCAGCCCGGATTCGAAGCGTTCGAACGGTTCCGAGAAGAGTGGTCGCGGCGGGACTTCCTGAAGACGGTCAGTGTCGGCGCAGCCTATGCCGCCTTCCTGACCGGTGGGCTCGCGGCCCTGGAGGCCTGCGCTAACGCGGGTCAGGGCAACCAGCCGCAGAACCTCACGCCGCAGAAGGGAGGGACCCTGATCGAGGGCTGGTCCACGGAGCCCCAGTACCTGCTCCCTGTCCGGTCCTCCGATGTCTACAGCAACATCGCCAACCGGCTCCTGTTCGAGGGCCTGCTCTGGCGGGACGATAAGGGGAAGCTGCAGCCGAACTTCGCCGAAAAGCTCCCTGACATCAGCGCCGACGGGCTGACGTACACGTTCAAGCTGCGCAACGACATCAAGTGGTCGGACGGCTCGCCAGTCACGCCTGACGACGTCGTCTTCACCTATCAGCTCTATTACGACAAGAAGTACGACGGCCTGCTCGGCAACTCGCGCCCAACGGCCACGCGGTACATCCAGAGCGTTACCGCGAACGGCAACACGATCACGATGCAAGCTGCCACGCGGTACGCCCCGCTGCTGGACACCATCGTCGCCGTGGTCCCCATCGTGCCCAAGAGGGTGCTTGGAGAGAAGACCGCAGCACAGCTGAACACCGACGCCTTCAACTCCGGGCCACCCATTAGCAACGGCAAGTTCAAGTTCCAGTCCTGGACCAAGGGCGACAAGCTTGTGCTGACCCGCAACGAGAACTACTTCCGCGGCCCGGTCTACATCGACACCTGGGTGTACAAGAAGGTCCCCGACGCGGTCGCCGTCCTCCAGCAGCTCAAGACAGGGGAGATCGACGTCGGCCGGCTCGACTTCTCGAGCTTCGACGAGGCAAAGGCGCAATCGAACCTGAAGGTGCTCAGCTTCGCGACCTTCGGCTTCGACGAGTTCATCTTCCAGCTCGACCCCACCAAGCCGCAGGGCCAGATCCTGGGAGACAAAACGGTCCGCAAGGCCCTCGTCTACGGGCTCGACCGTCAGGCGATGGTCAACGCCTCGTATTTCGGGCAAGCTACGGTTGCCAATTCGTTCATCCCTCCGGTCTCGTGGGCCTACAACAAGGATGTCAGCCCGAGGTACCCCTACGACGCCAGGAAGGCCGGCGATCTTCTCGACAGCGCGGGCTGGAAGATGGGCTCGAGTGGCGTGCGCGAGAAGGAGGGTCAGAAGCTCACCCTGGACATGGTGACCAACGCCGACAACACCACACGGCTGAAGAACCTCCAGATCATGCAGGACCAGTGGAAGAAGATCGGCGTCGACGCCCAGATACGGTCCCTGGCCAACCTGGTGCAGCTCAGCAACCTGCTCACCTCTGACCGCAACTTCGGCGTCATGTTCATCGGCTTCTCGCTGAATCCGGACCCCGACCAGTCGGGCATCTGGCATTCGCGCGCGGCAGCGGTCGGCGGCAACAACGGTGGCCTTTTCAAGAACGACCAGGTGGACAAGCTGTTGGACAGCACGGTCGCGGAGATCGACCAGAGCAAGCGCAAGGCGATGTACGTCGAGCTTCAGAACCTCTTTGCGGACCTGCTACCGTCCTGCATCCTCTGCAACCCGAACGGCATCTACGGGGTGAACAAGCGGGTCCATGGCTACAACCTGAACGCCTACTGGATCTACGGCGGCGGCTACAGCCCGCAGATGAAGAACGTCTGGGTCGAGCAGAAGAAGTAAGGGCAACCCCGACTCGATGCTCTGGAGGTACACACTGCGACGTGTGGTGGCGGCGATCCCCGTGGTGATCGGCGTCACCACAGTGACCTTCCTGCTGATGAAGGTCACGGCGGGCAACTACGTTCCAGGTCTGGACCTCAACCCCGACCTGCGTCCCGAAGACGCGGCCAAGATCAGACATCAGCTCGGTGTCGACCAGCCGTTGTACGTGCAATACCTGCAGTGGATGGCCGGCATCTTTTTACACGCTGATTTCGGCCGCTCCCTGCGCGACGGCACACCCGTGCTGGAGCACATCTGGGTTCGACTGCCCGCCTCTCTCGAGCTGACGGTGACCGCAATCCTGGTCGGAATTGCCCTGGCGATCCCCATCGGCGTCGTGAGCGCGCTCAAGCGGGGCTCCCGCGTCGACCACCAACTGACTGCCATGTCGGTCGTCGGCTTCGCGGTGCCCCAATTCTGGCTGGGGTTGATGCTGATCCTGCTGTTCTCCGTTTCCTTCAAGGCCTGGGGTCTGCCATGGCTACCGTCGGGAGGCCGGGACAGTACGGTGGGAGGCGGCGACCCCATCGACCTGCTCGTGCACCTGATCCTCCCCGCCACCGTGCTCTCGTTCTTCTATCTGTCGATCTGGTCTCGCTTCGTGCGCTCCAGCACCCTGGAGGTCCTGTCGCAGGACTACGTCCGAACGGCCCGCGCCAAAGGGATGACCGACCGGCGCGTTGTATACGTGCACGCGTTGCGCAACTCCATCGTGCCGCTCGTTACGCTAGTCGGCCTCGAGCTGCCGGGCGTGCTGGCCGGCGGCCTGGTGGTGGAGACCGTGTTCAGCTGGCCGGGAGTCGGCCTCCTGACCTACGAATCCGCGAAAGCGTACGACTTCACCATGGTCATGGGAGCCACGACCATCGTCGCGCTGCTGGTGGTGCTGGGCAATCTGGTGGCGGACCTGGGGTACGCGATTCTCGACCCCAGGATTCGATACACATGAGCGGAATCCTGCCGGGCGTCGAGGAAATACGGGCGCCAACGAGCCTGCCATCGACGGCTTTACCCCTGACTCGGCCGCCGCGAAGCTACTGGCGTGCGTCCGCGGAACGACTGTTGGAAAACCGACTGGGCGTCGTCTGCGGCGCCTATGTGCTGCTGCTGGCGGGGCTGGCCGTACTGGCGCCACTGGCCTCGCGGTACGTCACACACTACAGCCCGACGGCCCAGGATCTGACGCACCTCTTCCGACCTCCAGGCGGCCCGCATCTCCTTGGCACTGACGAGCTGGGACGGGACACCCTCACGCGGTTGGTCTACGGCGCCCAGGTGTCGTTGACTGTCGGATTTCTGACCGCGAGCCTGTCGCTGGTGGTTGGCGGCGCGGTGGGCATGGTCGCGGGGTACCTGGGGGGCTGGCTCGACAACGTGCTGATGCGACTGGTGGACATAATCCTGTCGATCCCGGCCATCTTCCTTTTCATTCTGCTCAGCGTCCTTTTGCGCCCCAACGCCATAACGCTCTCGTTCATCATCGCATTCGTGGGCTCGGGAAACGTGGGACGCCTGGTGCGAGCGGAGGCGCTGTCGCTTCGGTCGCGGGAGTTCATCGTCGCCACCCAGTCAGTCGGGGCCGGGACCCTGCGGCTGATCATTCGGCATCTGCTTCCCAACGCTCTGCCTGTCATGATCGTCGCCGCTAGCCTAGCGGTAGGCCAGATCATCCTCGCCGAGGCGGCTTTGTCATACCTCGGGCTCGGGATCCAGCCACCCACACCGAGCTGGGGCAACATGCTGAGCAACGCCCAGCAGTACTACTACCACTCGGCCTGGCTGGTCATCTTCCCCGGCGTGATGATCTTCTTGGCGGTGCTGGCGACCAGTCTGTTCGGTAACGGCGTACGAGACGCGTTCGATCCGCGCCTCAGGTAGCTCATGCGGCGCTTCGCCTTGTGGCGTTCGAGTTGCCTCGTCCGGATGGCGCCCCAGAGCCTTCTGCCACGGGGGTGGGCTCGCGACACGTCACCGGCAGGGCACGCAGCTCTGCAAATTGCAGATTGTCCTTGCGGAAGCCGAGCCATAGGGTGCTAGGAGCAGGCAACTGCCACCGGGCACGCCGGCAAACAAGGACACCAGGAGGATGCTTGTGAGCACCCAGATCGCCGACCCCGAAGCCAGGCTGAAAGACCTGGCCAGAGGGGACTTCCGCGGAATTCATGCTCTGGCCCAGATGCACGAACAAAACTTCGAAGCTTCGGGCCTCGACGCTGAGACCTACGACCTCGTTCGCATGGCTGCGCTGGCCGCAATGGACGCGCCGGCCGTCTCGTGGCTCGGCCACCTGGACGCCGCGCGCCGCCACAACGTCAGGCGCGAACGGATCCTGGGGACCCTGATCGCGGTGGCACCCGTGGCAGGCACCGCACGCACTGTCTCGGCCGGGGCGAACATCGCCAAGGCCCTCGGACTCGCCGGAGCCGCAAAAGAGCGGCTCGAAGATAAAGACTTCTAGTCCTCCCTCTCTCGAAGAGCGGCAATCCCCTCTGGGATTGCCGCTCCAAGGCCGCGCGTAGCCACCCGGTAACAACTGGGGACGTTCATATCCAGGTGAACGTGACCGCATTCAACAAGAGAGGCGCCCGGTACACCATCGAAAAGCGAAGCAGGTGGCCAGCGATTGGATGGGCGGCGCTCGGGGGCGCCAAGGATCGGGCGATTGCCTTCTGCCTCCCAGACGCGGGCTTCCCCAGGGTAAGACCCATCCGAGCCTTCACGTGCTCCTCAGTCGTGCGGCAGTGCCAGACGGGCGATTCAGCGGAGCTTTGACACGGTGTCGCAGCTGATCCGCCGAGACCTCGAGTGGCCGTTGTACCGCATTGCCAAGGCCTGGGGCTGGTTGCTGGCTCTCGGGATCATTTCGCTACTTTCCGGCCTGATGGCGATAACCATGCCGCAGAAGACGCTGGTGATCATCGCGGTGCTGTTCGCTGTGCAACTCATCCTCGGTGGTCTCCTGCGGTTCGTTGGAGCGCTCGCGGTTCCCCGCGAGAGTGGATGGCTGAGGAGTTGGATGGCGATGCATGCCCTGATCGCCTTCTTCGCTGGCATCTTCCTGCTGCAACACCAGGTTCTGAGCATCCTCGCCCTGACGCTGGTGCTCGGACTCTACTGGATGATCCACGGCGCAATGGAACTGTTCCATGCCCTCGGACACGCAGAGATGCAGTGCAGGGGCTGGATGAGAGTCGGCGGGGTTCTCAGCATCATCGCAGGAGGCGTGGTGTTCTTCTCCCCGCACATTTCTCTGCTGGCGCTGACATACACGATCGGTGTCTGGCTCGTCGTCTATGGCGCGATCCTCGTCGTCACAGCCCGGCAGGTTCGCGCCAGTACGCGCAGCGCTAAGGGCTCCAGCGACGCGCTGCGTCCAACCTCCGCCGAGCCCTGAGTTCGCGCTCTGACAGCGTGTCGCGCTGATGTTGTAGAAGACATGGCATTGGCAGTGCAATCGCACGCGTCACTGCAACGTAGCATTGCAAGGGGAGGAAGGGATGAAGGACAAGACGCCGGCCGCCTGGGCGGCCGCCATCCGCGAGCGAGATGCGGCGGTCCGTGCCTTCGTCTGGCTCGACCTCGAGCGCGCACAGCGATCCTCGGCCGCTGCGCCGTCCGGACCGCTGCGCGGTTGGTGGGTCGGGATCAAGGACGTGATCGACACCGCCGGCATTCCCACCGAGCGCGGCTCCGCGCTCTTCCGCGGCCGCGTTCCATACAGCTCGGCGACCGTTGTGTCGAGGATCGAGGCCGCCGGAGGGGTGGTCGTGGCTAAGACGGTGACCGCCGAGCTTGCCTCCGCCACCCCCGGCCCCACAACCAACCCGTGGGACCCCACGCGGACACCCGGAGGCTCCTCGATGGGGTCGGCGGCCGCAGTCGCGGCCGGGATGCTGCCGCTCGCGACAGGTACGCAGACCGCGGGCTCGATCATCCGCCCGGCGGCCTTCTGTGGCGTCGTCGGCTTCAAGCCAAGCGTCGGGACGATCCCGCGCGATGGAGTCATGACGCTGAGCGAGACGCTGGACCAGCTGGGCAGCTTCGCGACCACCGTGGCTGCCGCGGCAGAGCTCTGCTCGGTCATGGCGGACTCGGACCTGCGACCGCGGCCATCGAGCCACCCGCCGCACTTCGGCGTCTACCGCAGCCCCGAGTGGCCCGAGCTCCAACCGGCAGCAAGGCACAACCTGGATCTAACGATCGAACGGCTGCGCTCCGCCGGCGCTACGATCGAGGAGGCCACCGCTCCTCCCGGCTTCGACTCCGCGCACCCGGTACAGCGTCACATCATGGTCTTCGAGACCGCCCGCAACCTGGGGCCGGACGTCGCCAGCGCGCCGGAGCTCGTCAGCGATGTCTTCCGGAGGACGATCGCGAACGGCGAGCGCCTCCCGGAGCCCGACTATCGGGCCGCGCTGGCAGAGCGTGAGCGGCTGATCGAGGCCGTCGCCGGATGGGCCGGACAGTACGACGGCATCCTCTGCCCGCCGACGCTCGGTGAGGCGCCGGGTCTCGCGACGACTGGCGATCCCCGGCCCTGCTTCCGATGGACGCTGGTCGGCTCGCCGGCGGTGACACTCCCCTCAGGAACCGGCCCGGCCGGGCTGCCGCTGGGCCTGCAGATCTGCGCCGCCCCCGGCTCGGATCGGGCGCTGGTGGACGCGGCCGCATGGGTGGAGGCGGCGCTTCGCGTCAGCTAACTGGGAAGGGATCACGGTCATGGCGTCGGCGGCGGGGCTTCGTTGAGGTGGATCGTTCCACGAAGGGCGTTCCTGCGGGGTCACGGTGGCGTGCCGGGTGCTGAAGGCCGCGCTCAGCTAGCAAGATCGCGCCGCTCCCGAGCATATTGTCGTCCCGCACGACACAATTGCACGCCATAGGAAGCGGCAATACGCCGCGGACCGAAAAGTGGAGGTACGGCCAATGGTCGATGCAGGCTATCCAGTTCAGTTCTCAGTGGACTACCCGGACCGTCCACTCGACCGCCTGACTACGCTCTTCCGGATCTTCGTCGTAATTCCGATCGCGATCGTGCTTGGAGCTGTGTCCGCAGGCAGCTGGGAGTGGAGCTCGCGCAGCAACGGGGGCGCGGTCGTGGTCGCCGCCGGTGGCCTGCTGTTCTTCGGACCGCTGCTCATGATCGTCTTCAGGCAGAAGTACCCGCGCTGGTGGTTCGACTGGAACCGGGAGCTCTTGCGGTTCTCCAATCGTGTGACGGCCTACTTCTCGCTGATGGACGACCGCTATCCGTCCACGGACGAGGAGCAGTATGTCCATCTCGACTTCCCCTACCCGGACGTGCCGCAGACGCTGAACAGGTGGCTGCCGCTGGTCAAGTGGCTGCTTGCGATCCCCCACTACGTGGTGCTCTTCTTCCTGGGCATCGCAGCCATTGTGGCTGTCATCGTCGCCTGGTTCACGATCCTCATAACGGGCCGCTACCCGAGGGCCCTGTTCGACTTCGTCGAAGGCGTTCTGCGCTGGAACAATCGGGTCATCGGTTACGCGTACATCCTCATCACCGACCAGTACCCACCGTTCCGCCTCAGCGCCTGAGGAGGTCTCGCTCAGACGGGCTCATGGCATGGTCTCCCGGTCGGCCGCCCCGGCGGCCGGCCGGTCTCTAGGCTTGAGCTATGGGTGCCACAGGTCCTTTCGCCGCGGACGCGCTGAGGGGAGCGGTTGAAAAGGCGTACTCGGACATTGCCAGGCGTCCGGGAGACGAACATCCCTTCATGGTGGGTCGCGGGCTGGCGGAGGCTGCCGGCTATCCTCGCGATGCTCTCGATCGAATGCCAGAGCTGGCGGTCGAGGCTTTCGCCGGTGTTTTCTGCCTCCCTTGTTTCGCTGAGATCGAACCAGGGGCGCACCTGCTCGACCTTGGCAGCGGGTCGGGGCTGGACTCGCTGTTACTGGCAGCCACCGGTTGCAGCGTCGTCGGCGTCGACTTCAGCGCGCCGATGCTGGAGCGCGCTCGAGCGGCCGCACACCGGGCCGCGGCGGCGAACATCGAGTTCCGGCAGGGTGACGCCGAATCGATTCCTGCGCACGAGGATGAATTCGATGCTGCAGTCGCCAACGGCATCTTCAATCTGAATCCGGCTCGCGACCGAATCCTTGCCGAGCTCGCGCGCGTTGTCCGCCCAGGCGGGCGGGTCTTTGTTGCCGAGCTGATCTTGAAGGCGCCCCTACCAGAGACTGAGCGGGCCAACGAGCGGAACTGGTTCGCCTGAATCTCCGGTGCCAGGGAGGGGTCGCCCTTCTGGAGGAATTCACGAACGCCGGCTTCGCTGGCGCCGAGATAGTGGATCGGAAACAGAACCCGCGAAGCGCCAACCCATACGTCGAGGTCGCTGAGGTAGTTGCGACCCGCTGAACATCGGCGTCAGCGAAGCACGACCCTCCCCTTCGGAGTGTCCAGCGTCGCGATCAGAGCGGGTTCGGGTGCTTCGTCTACGGCAACGTCGGCGCCCAAGGCGGCAAGCGCGCGTCGCAAGTCGTCGGGGCTGGGATGCTCGGCTCGCAGCTCGACCAGGGTGACCCCGGTAGGAGACGCCTTGCTGGGATGTGGGGAGCTACCCCAGTCAATCAAGAATGGAACCACTACCCGACCTGGGTCTTCATCGTGGCGGGTCAGATGCCACTCCAGCAGTACTCCGTCAGGGCGCCGGCGACTCATGGTGTGGATGGGGCCGGGATCAAACCCACGGTCGCGGGCACGCTGCGCCGACTGCTCGATGTCAGTCACCCGGGTGGCCCACCCGACCAGGCGGGGCAGGCGAAGACGGTCCAGTGCGAACGGAACCGGCTCTGCCGACGCCGGCTGATCTGGGTCGATGGCGATGATCTCCAGGTAGCTGTCGCCCCCGAGCGCGAGCAGTGCGTTGTGCGTGCCCCGTCCGACGTGCTTACCGCCAGGAGCCGCCCGGACGCCGAGTTGCTTTTCCAGGTCATCGACGCCCGCCCGAAGATCGTCGACCCCGTAGACGATGTGGTCAATCATCGCGCCTCCTCATGCTGGCACCGTAGCGCGGATGGCGTAACCGGGCCGGCGGGTCCAGCGTTGAGTGGGGAGAGGGGGCTCTAACGAAAGACAAAGGAAGGATGACGGCCTTACCCCAGCCCGGCGGCCGCATGGCTAGGCCGGGTAGCAGCTGCCGAGCGTCGGCGCTCGGCTGACCAGGTTTCTGATTCAACAGCATCACCAAGCCATGAAAAGGGAGGAACCTACCGCGTGAAGTTACTGAAGATATTGATCGTCCCAGCAGTGCTCCTATTCAGCGTGCTCATGGCCGCTCCCGCCTTCGCACATGAGGCTACTCTGACAGTTAGCGCATTGCCTTGTCAGGGCGGCCAGATCTGCGTACATGTAGTCGCTGTTGTCCCGAAGGACGGGAATGAGGAACGAATCCTGACGTTCAGCCTCTTCGGGGTTAAGGGGACCGACGAGACTGATCTCCACAACACTTTGACCGTCGACTTGCCCGCCAGCAACGGCAAGGACACGCAGACGGTTGACGCGAAGCCATGTTTCACTGCGGTAACCAGTACCTTCGACTCGTTCCGTGTCAAGCTCACAAAGGTGACTGACAAGAATGGCAACGACGCGGACCTCACCATCACTTTCAATGGCAAGGACATCCAATTCGACAAGGATCACCCTCTGCTAGTTCTGGACAACATCGCGCCGTGCGTCACCCAAACTAGCCCGTCTCCGTCGCCGTCCCCTTCAGCATCCGCAAGCGCTGCAACCACAACGACCACGCTCGCCAACACCGGCGGCTTTGACTTCCGCTTTCCGCTGATCGGCCTGATTCTGCTCGTGGCCGGCGGCACCCTGTACGTCATCGGCGCCAGCCGCGGGCGGTCCACCACCAAGTGAACCGCCGCCTACCGAAAGGGCCGGGTCTTTCCCCGGCCCTTTCGGCGTTGCGGGACATGGGCAGGCGCCTGCCCTCCCGCCTCAGCCTGCGCACGATGGCGCTCGGGCTGATCGTGCTTGGCGCACTGACCTGCCTCGTGCCGATCGCCATGGTGGTTTACGGCATCTGGCAGGAGAACCAGCTCACTCAAAGCTGGGCGGTTCACACGGCGGCCGTGCCTGCTGTCGCCGACACGCCGCAGGCGGTACCCACCGGCATCCAGCCGCCCTTCGCGACCCCCGAGCCGGCCACACCGACGCCCAAACCGGCCAGTGCCGCGCTTACCAACGCCATCTTCGCGCTGCGCGTGCCGAAGATCGGGTATTACGCGGCCGTTCAGCAGGGCGTCTCCCTCAACATCCTCGCCGCCGGCCCAGGCCATTACCCAACGACCGCCATGCCCGGCCAGCCCGGCCTGGTCGGCGTCGCCGCACACAACACCTTCTGGATCCCGTTTGGCCAGCTGAGTCCTGGCGACACAATCGTCCTGGAGACCAGGTCGGGCAAGTTCACGTACAAAGTCACAGGAACCAAAGTCGTCAATGCCGACGACCACACTGTTCTCGCATCGTCGAGCGATCCGCGGCTCGTGTTGACCACCTGCTGGCCGCTCTGGGCCGGAAACCTGGCTCCGCAGCGCCTGGCGATCTTCGCGCAAGAGGCCTGAGAGTCCCGGCCGACGCCCCCGCCCGGTCGATGCGCTATGCATCTCTCCGGCCCCGAGGGCGCATGAAGCCCTAACCTTTGGAGTGGTGGACAGCCCAGCGCCCAATTCGGACGAGCAATTTGCCGAGTGGTACGTCTGGGCCAAGCGTGAGATGAGCACCGACAACCGCGTTTGTCTGGGTGCAGCGCAGGCGGCGATGACCGCCCAGGAAGGTGGTGCGGACCTGCAGGCTGCCCGCATTGCCGCGCGACGCAGCGTGGGCGGCCATGGGATCGGCCTCGCTGAGGACGTCTCGCCCCGGCGTCGTGCGTATGCCGAGTGGTACGACTGGGCTCGTCGAGAGATCGGCGGCGGGGTGGAGCGCCAGCATGCGGCCACCCGGGCCGCCTTGACCGCCCTCGACCGTGGCGCTGACGCAGTGGAAGCGGCGGCCGCCGCGCGGCGGGAGGTCGTTCCGGAGTCTGGCCCATTCCCGGGTCCGCCGATGGCGCCGGGCACCCTGGCAGCGCCACCCATATTGTCTCCACCCGCGATGGCTCCCATGGTTCCACCTCCATCGGTGCCACAAGCCGGCTTGCCACCCCCCGCGGGCGCGCCCCCGCCCATCCCGCCGCCCGGGCCGGCTCTAACCACGGCTGCGACGGCTCCCTACGGCCCTGTAGCAGCACCCTACCCCGCCTACCCGCCCATCCCCGCACAGGCGCCGGGCCATGCCTATGCCGGCTTCTGGCGGCGGTTTGCCGCCTTCGTCATCGACATAGTCCTGCTCTTCGTGGGCGTGTTCATCCTGGCCTTTCTGGTCTCGTTCTTCGTAGTCCTCGGCCTGGTTTCTAGCGGCCAGCAGCCGACTGACCAGAGCCTCAGTGGAGCCTCGCTGGTGCTCTACGGGATCGTTTTCGTCCTGGTGTGGCTCTACTTTGCGGGGCTGGAGAGCTCAGTCTGGCAGGCCACCATCGGCAAGCGGCTTATGCGGCTGGTGGTCACGGACCTGTATGGGCGCCGAATCTCGTTTGGGCGAGCAACGGGCCGCTACTTCGGCAAGATCCTGTCCTGGCTGATCCTGGCTGCGGGCTTCTGGATGATCCCGCTCACGCAGCGCAAGCAGGGTCTCCACGACCTGATCGCGAGCACGCTGGTTGCCCGTCGTGAGTACTTGTCGCTGTTGACGCCCGTGAGCCCGGTGCAGCCCGCTCAGCCGCAGAACCGGCCAGGCGGGGCCGGCGAGGTGCAGGGCGCCTAAGCTGAACCGCCAAGCCGAGCGTGTCAGCCCGAGTCGGTCAGGTCCACTCCCTTCTCAGGCGGCTCGATCGGCCGGCGCCACCGGATATAACCGTGCCCTGTGTCGACGTGGCTGACGTTCGCCTCCTCGACCGCCCGCTCGTAGAGCCGGTCGAAAGCCGCGCGGTCCCTCTCGAGCAGCGCCTGGTACAGCGGCTCGAGAACGCCGGTGTCGTACTCCCGGAGTCGGTCGGCGTACTTTGGGCGAGTCAGAGAAAGTCCACGCAGGAGGCTCCGCACTCGCCGAAGGTAATACGCGCCAAGATCCCAGTTTCCCCCTGCGGCAGCATGCCAGCACATGCCGAAGCAGGGGCTGACCGATGCCATGACCTGGCCGGTGCCGGGCAACAGCGACGCGATCTGCTCCAGACTGAGCTCGGCATCCTTGGTGCGTACTTTGGGCGTCTCTGTCATGCGCGCGAAAGAGCGTAACCCAACCCAGCTCCCATACCCGGCGAGGCGCGCTGCGTCCGAACTTCGGTTATTCTTGTGCGCGAAGCCCAGGCCGATGGTCCCGTCGCGGCCTTGTAACCTGGACCGGCCAACAAGAGACAAAAGGGTGTGATCAAGGTTTGAAGGTAGTCGTCAAAGACCCGGAGGAGTTCGAGCAAGCTCTGCGCGAGTTCCGCCGCAAGGTGCAGGAACAGGGTCTTGTGCGAGAGATGCGCCGGCGCGCGCATTTCGTCCCTCCGGCTGAGGCTCGCAAGATCAAGAGCCTTCGCGCCCGCCGCCGCCGGACCCGCTAGGGCGGCGGAAGCCAACCCCACGCGGCTATAATCAGCCGCGTTCGGTGACTATGGCGGAGGGGAGACACCCGTTTCCATTCCGAACACGGAAGTTAAGCCCTCCAGCGCCGATGGTACTGCTGTGGTAACGCAGTGGGAGAGTAGGTCGTTGCCGAGCATTCAACCCCGCGGGCCGACAAGGCCAGCGGGGTTTGTCGTTTCTGAGCTGGCCCGTTCAGGCCGCCTCGTGCACCATCTGGGGCCGCAGCTGGGTCAGTAGCAGAGCGCAGCGCCCGGCCAGCGTCACCAGCAGCGCGTAGATCGTAACCATCACGTCTGTGATGATTGCGGCCAGGCCGTGATGGTGCAGGCCGATCAGCCCGACCAGCAGCATGCAGGCGCCAGCCAGGATCGGGATGAAGGCCCGGTCGTGCACGGCCATCAAAAACTGGACGAGAAGGTTGTCCAGGCTGAGGCCCAGGCCGATGAAGCTGACCGCTAGAACGTAGGGCTGTGCCGCGCTGAACCCCGAGCCGAACAGCAGTGAGGCGATCAGGCCCCCGGTGATCCAGAAGATCACGATTGCGCCTATGCCCAGAGCAGAGATGAGCCCGGCCGATAGCAGCAGGAGGCGGCCCGGATGGCGCCGCGTTGCGATCGCCTCCACGACCCGCGGGAATAGCACCTGGCTGACACTCAGCGTGCCGTAGTAGATGATCACCTCGATCTTGTTCAAGCTCCCGTAGATGCCCGCATTCTGCTTGTCGAGGTAGTGAGCGGCCAGGACGACGTCGAGGCTGTAGAGGAGGAGGATGCCCATTGTTCCGGCGGCCGCGGTCAGCGCGAATGACACCATCGTCCGCATCCGCACCACCTCCCGTTCGACCGTGAACAGGTCGCGCACGGCATACGAGCCCAGGAGGTAAGCAAATGTGCCGCCGGCCAGCACTGCGATCATCGAGCCGGTCACCCCAAGGCCGACGGACAGCAGTACCACGAGCATGGTGGTGCGCGCCACCACCTCGAGCGAAAGGTTCGCGGACAGCGCCGGGAACCGCTGCGTTCCCTGGAGGATGCCGCGTGGGATCGCCGTGTAGCAGAACATTGCGATCGCCAGCCCAAGCCAGATGACCGGCACCGGCGAGTCGAAGTGCTCGAATGCCGCGATCGGCGCCGACAGCGCCGCTGTAACAAGGACCACTGCAATGGCCGGGGTCGCCAGCAGCCGGCTCGTCCGCGACACGAGGTGGCGGATCGCCCCGGTCCGGCCCGCAGCCTTGAGGTCGGCCGCGTACCGGGCGAGTACCAGCACCAGGATCAAGTTCGCGGTGGTGCCCACCAGGTACAGGGCGAACAGTGCAGCGACCTCGCCGTAGCGGCGGGGGCCGAGCTCGCGGCCGGCGATCGCGTGGTACACGAAGCCGCCTACGCCGGCCGTGAACCCGCCCAGGAACAAGATGAAGTTCTGGCGGACGAGCTTGCTGTCGCGGACGCGCTCGAAGTGCGGCGCCAGCCCACGCCTGGCCGGCGACTGGAAGGTCGCGGTCACGAGGCCACTGATTGTAGGAACCGCGGCCTGCCCCGCGCTCAATGGGCGCCGCAAAGCAGGACCGCGGGTATCCTGTGCGGTCATGACGAACGGCAGGCCTCTGGTCTCGGCGATAGTTGTCAGCTACAACACCAGAGACCTGCTTCTCGACTGCCTGCGTGCGTTCTACGCCTGCTCGGACGTTCCCGCCGAGGCAGTCGTAGTCGACAACGCATCGACGGACCACTCGCTGGAGGCGGTCGCGCACGAGTTCCCCGACGCCAAGGTCATCAGGCAGCGGGTCAATGTCGGGTTCGGTCGGGCCAACAACGCCGGCCTGCAGGTAGCCGAGGGGCGTTTCATCCTGCTCTTGAACCCCGACGTGACCGTCATGCCCGGTTGCGTGGGCCGGCTTGCCGACTTCCTGCTCGTGCGTCCTGACGTCGGCGCGGTCGGACCACGGCTGCAGCGGCCGGACGGCAACCTCGACCACGCTGCTCGCCGGGGCTTTCCCAGCCCAGCCGCCTCGATGTCCTACTTCACCGGTCTTAACAAGGCGTTTCCCCAGAGCGAGCGGTTCAACCGCTACACAATGGGCCACCTGCCCGCCACTGAGACACACGAGATCGACTCCGGCACCGCCGCGTGCTTGATGGTTCGCCGGGCGGCTGTCGACAGGGTTGGATTCTTCGATCCGGACTACTTCATGTACGGTGAGGACCTCGACCTCTGCTTCCGGCTGAAGGCCGGCGGCTGGAAGATCTTCTACTTGCCGACCGCGCGGGCGGTGCACCTCAAGGGCCAGGCCACGAGGCAAGAGACGGGACGCATGCTCAGGGAGTTCCACAGCGCCATGTGGACTTTCCACCACAAGCACTACGCCGCGGACCTGCCGGCGTTCGCGAACGGGCTGGTCTGGGCGTCGATCTGGGGACGCTGGGCATTCAAGGCAGGAAAGGCGGCCCTGGTGGGCGATCCCCGCGTCTCACGCTAAGCCCGGATTCGGGCTAACCAGACGGTTCGGACAGCGCCTCGATCTCCTGCGCGGTCTGGTCGACGTGGACATTGGTCCCGACGACCTCGGTGACATGCTCGATCGGCAAGACGTGGCGGGTGCCAAGCAGCCCTGGTCGCTGGAGAACGACAGCCGTGACCCTGCCGTCGTCGGTGGTCAGCAGCTCCGAAACCTTGCCGACTTGCTGGCGACCCGACCACACGGGGCTGCCGGCCTTGATTTCGTGGACGGCGGACTGGTCCACGTCGAGGTGGACCGGGGGTACGTAGGCCGTCTGCCCGACCAGCGCCGAGACGATTCTCAGGAAGTCGCTCAGGACGTAGCCGCTGGGGGCACGCCAGTGGGATCCTGGCGGTCGGACCAGCTCGTCGTGCGCTTCGGGCTGCTTGAGCAGATCCTCCCGGTCCAGATCGGCAGCGAGCTGGTTGTCGCGCAGAGCGCGCACCCGTCCCGCTCCCACCAGGCGTCCATTTACAACGACGTGGGTCACTTGATGCGCCTGCTCGTCGACTACCAGCCGCTCGACAGAACCCAGGCGCTGGCCGTCCTTGCCAATGACGGGTTCGCCAACGCGGAGGATTCTCATCGTCCCTCCTCTGGACCGCTGGCCTCAGGCCGGACCTCGATCCGCTTGCGGGCCTCCTCGAGCCGCTGTTCGCAGATCTTCAAATAGGTTCGGGCCTCGTCGACCACCGAAAGTGCCGCGTCGAGCGAGAGGTCGCCATCCTCGAGCACCTTCAGCTTCTGGTCCAGCAGCTGGAGCGCCCGTTCGTAGGTCAGTTCGTCGTTCATGACAGGCGGGACTCCTCAACGCGGGCGGCCAGTGAGCCGGTACCCAACCGCACAGTGATAGCGCGGCCTGGCGCTGTCTCGGCCGCCGAACGCAGGACCCGACCGGCTTCATCGAGCGTAATGCTGTAGCCACGGGTCAGCACGCCCTCAGGGCTGAGAGCCTGGAGCCGGCTCCGGCGCTGGGCGAGGGCGCCATCGGCGCTCTGAAGCCGGGCTGCCAGCGCCCTTTCCAGCCGGACCGGGACAGCACGAGCTGCCAGGTCACCCGCGCGCTGCCGGAGCAGGCGACGCCCCGCGGCTTCGGTACGTACCCCGAGCTCGACCAAGTGCTGGCGCCGCCGTTCGAGCTGGCGGCGGGGGCTCAGCCGGGCCAGCTCGGCTCGAAATCGCTCCAGGCGCTCGAGGCGCCGGCGCAAGAGACCTGGCAGCGCCTGGCCAAGCCGGAGCCGCCGCTGGGCAAGCCGTTCGGATTGGTTCGAGAGCAGCCGCGCCGCCTCCCTCGCAACCCGCCGCTGACGCTCGGCCAGGGCTGCCCGGAGGTCGGCCTTGCGGGGGACGACCCTGGCGCCCGCCTCGGTCGGCGTTCTGCACTCGGCGTCGGCGACCATGTCGGCCACGGTCCGGTCCGAGGTGTGACCGAGCGCCGTCACCACCGGGATGCGGGAGGCGAGGATCGCGCGAGCAACCGGTTCCGTGTTGAAGGCGTACAGCTCTTCGAAGCTACCGCCGCCCCGTGCGATGACCACGACACTGGCGCGGGCCTCCTGGTTGCACCGTCGGAGGGCCGAGACAACACTGCCAGGGGAAGCCATGCCCTGGACCTGGGCCGGGTAGACGAGGATCTCCATGTTCGGGTAGCGGTCGAGGATTGTCTCCTGGAGGTCGTGGATGACCGCGCCGGTAGGTGAGGTCACCAGCGCGACCGCGCGAGGCAGGAACGGCAGACGTCGCTTGCGCTCAGGGGCGAAGGCGCCTTCCAGCTCGAGCCGGCGCTTGAGTGCCTCCAGCTGTGCCCTCAGCTTGCCGACGTCGTCGAACTGGATGAAGTCGACTATCAGGCTGAGCTGGCCCGACTGCCAGAAGTCTACGCGGCCCTTGAATACGAAGACCTGGCCGTCCTCGGGGACGATGCCCAGGCGACGGGCGTCATTCCCGTACAGGAAGGCGTGAACGAGCGCGCCCTGGTCGCGGACGGAGAAGCTGTAGTTGCCCTTGGCGGTGCGCTTGATGCCCGTGACTTCGCCTTTGACCAGGACAGAGGCCAGCGGCCGCAGGGTGCGGCGGATCTCGAAGGCGAGCTCGCTCACGGAGAGCGGGCGCCGAGCCTCTTCCGGCCGGATCACGGGGTCAGTCTATCGAGCTCCCAGCCCGGCTCGGCCGTAACCGCTCCAGGCCGTCGAGCATGATGCGGAGGCCGAACTCGAAGCGCACGTCCGGGTCGGGGTTCGCCAGGTGTCCAGCCAGCGGGGCCAGGGTTGGGAACTCCTCGGGCGACAGCGGCTCCGCCCAGCCACCCGACGCGGCCGGGGCGGGCGTCGGTTCCGCGGGCGCCTCGTCGTCCCCCTCCTGGGCCGTGTCGAACGTCATCCGGTGGGCGCCGCCGTCGACCTCCACGTCGTAGCGGTCGGGCGAGGCCCCGAAGTCTGGTGTCTCCCATCGCGTCTCGCCGCCGACCGAGCCCAGGTGCATGGTGTCAAGCGTCAGCCTGCTGGCCCCGGCGCCCACGCGGACCCTGGCGGCAACGCCCGGCGGACGGCGGACTGTGAGCTTATGGGCACCACCGCTCAGGCGCACGGGAACGGTCCCCTCCGGCGGCGGGAGCAGCAGGGTCATGTCGCTCACACCACCGCTCACCGCAATGGACCCGAGGTGCAGGCCCCGCAGGTCGGCATGCAGCCTCCACGCGCCGTCGGCGATATCCACGTCCCACCAGACGGCGGGGTTCAGCGCCAGCTCCGCGGCCTCCCGCCGAAGCTGCAGGTGCCTGTGGCGCAGAGCGATCCGGACGGTGCCGTCCTGCACCTGCACCGTGGGCAGCTTGCCCTGAAAGCGGCCGGCGTAGAGCTCCGTGAGGGCGGGGTCGCTGCGCAGAGTCAGGTCCGCCACGCCACTGGTGAGCTCCAGCCGGCCGCGGTCCAGGGCACCCAGCGGTGCCCTCAGCTCTCCGTGCTCGGCGTCCAGGGGAGCGCGCGTCTCCCACTCCTCCGCCACGGCCGCCGGGACGTAGGTACCGGCCAGGAGGTGGCATGTCTCCACCGCGACCGCGCCGTCGAACCCCGCCGCGAGCAGGGAGCGGACCAGGCGCTCGTACAGGCGAGGAGCCGCGGGCTGAGCCACGATCATGATGCGGGCGGCGTCGCGGTGCGACTGCAGCACGCGCCGGTAGTCGCTCGCAAACGTCTCCAACTGCGCCCGCCACGGCAGGTCGGAGGCCGGCTCGGGCACCTCGCCGAGGATGGCCACCGCCAGCAGGCCGAGAAGCTGCTCCTTGTCCCGGATGTGGTAGTAGAGCGAGGCCGCCCGTACCCCCATGCGCTCCGCCAGCGCACGCATGGTCAGCCCTTCCAGGCCCGCCTCGTCCAGGAGGTCGAGCGCGGCGCTGACGATGTGCTCGCGGCCTTCGGCGCCGAGGCCGACCAGCCCACGGAGCCGGTTTCCGACGCTCATGGCTTGACATTCTAACAGTGTTCGTGCCAATCTAACGCAATGCGAAACCAATCGAACAACGTTAGGCAAGGAGACCGAGGGACATGACGATGACAGCATCCACGCCGGCCATCACGGCCGTCGGCCTGCGCAAGTCGTTCGGCGACCAGGTCGTCCTCGACGGCATCGACCTGCAAGTTGCCGAGGGAACGGTCTTCGCACTGCTCGGCCCCAACGGCGCCGGCAAGACGACGACCGTCCAGATCCTGTCCACGCTGATCGGCGCCGACGGCGGCGAGATGCGGGTCGCGGGCCACGACGTGGTCAAGGAACCCGATGCGGTGCGGGCGGCAATCGCCGTGACGGGCCAGTTCTCTGCCGTGGACAACCTGCTGACGGGTGAGGAGAACCTGATCCTGATGGCGGACCTTCACCACCTGGGCCGGCGCGAAGGCCGCCGGCGGGCCGCCGACCTGCTCGAGCGGTTCGACCTCGCCGAGGCGGCCACGAAGCGGGCCGTCACCTTCTCCGGCGGCATGCGACGGCGGCTCGACCTCGCGATGGGCTTGATCGGCGAGCCTCGGGTCGTCTTTCTCGACGAGCCGACCACCGGGCTCGACCCGCGCAGCCGGCGCACCATGTGGCAGATCATTCGCGACCTCGTTGCCGGCGGCGTGACCATTTTCCTGACCACCCAGTACCTCGAGGAGGCGGACCACCTCGCCGACCTGATCGCGGTCCTCGACCGCGGGAAACTGGTCGCGGAGGGTACCTCGGCCGAGCTCAAGCGCCTCGTCCCCGGAGGGCACATCAGCCTGCAGCTAGCGGACCCGGCGGGCCTCGAGCGCGCAGCCCGAACCCTCGGCGAGGTGTCGCGCGACGACGAGCAGCTCATCCTGCAGGTCCCGAGCGACGGGGGGGTGCGCTCGCTTCGGGCCCTGCTGGGGCGGCTGGACGATGAGTCGATCGCGGTGGAGGGACTGTCGGTTCACACTCCCGACCTCGACGACGTCTTCCTCGCGCTTACCGGCCATCCCGACAACCAGAAGGAGGCAGTGCGATGACCACCCTCGCCTACACCGTCAGCGACGCGGCGACGATGCTGCGGCGCAGCCTCCGTCACATGCTGCGCTACCCCTCATTGACATTTTTTGTTGTCGGCATCCCGGTCGTCTTGATGCTGCTGTTCGTCTGCGTCTTCGGCGGCACGATGGGCGCCGGGCTCGGCGGCGCCTCAAGCGGCCGCGCCGAGTACCTCCGGTACGTCGTTCCCGGGATCATCGTGCTCACGGTGGCCACGGCAGCCCAGGGAACAGCGATCTCGATCGCGATGGACATGACCGAGGGCATCATCTCCCGGTTCCGCACCATGGCAATCTCCCGTGCCTCGGTGCTGACTGGACACGTCGTCGGCAGCATGATCCAGACAATGCTCGGGATCGCCGCCGTGATCGGCGCAGCGCTGCTGTTAGGCTTCCGGCCCGCCGCCGGCCCGGCCGGCTGGATCGGGGCGATCGGCGTCCTCGCGATGACCGCGCTGGCGCTCATCTGGCTGTGCGTCGCCCTCGGCATGGTGACAAAGAGCGTCGAGGCAGCCAGCAACCTGCCGATGCCTCTGATGCTCCTGCCCTTCCTCGGCAGCGGATTCGTGCCTACGGCCTCGATGCCGGCAGGGATGCGCTGGTTCGCCGAGCACCAGCCGTTCACGCCCATCATCGAGGCGCTGCGCGGACTGCTGACGGGCGCCCCGGTCGGCAGTAGCGCCGCTGTGGCCCTCGCATGGTGCGCCGGCATCACGCTTTTCGGATACCTCTGGGCCAGAGCCCTCTACAACCGCGACCCTGTTGCGCGGTAGGCCGCCGGACCCGAACAACTGAAAACTGACATGGAGGCAGGAGTCATGAACACCGCATCTCACGATCGTGAGGTCGCCGTCCCGTTGGAGGGTCACGCCGCCGGCCGCCTAGAGTTCCGCCGGGGCGCTTCGAGCGTCGTTATCCGGGCCGATGCCGCGATGCCCGACCTCTTCCGCGCCCATTTCGAGGGGCCGGTGCCGGAGGTCGCTGTGGAGGGCGACACGGTGGTGATCCGGTACCGCCGGCTCTCGCCGGCCGGGTGGGTCAGGTACGCGCTGCCGTTCGGGCACCACGCCGCCCACCTGACGCTGAACGCCTCCCTGCCGTGGCAGGTCGACGTCCGCGGCGGCGCGTCCAGGGTGGACGCGGACATGCGCGGCCTCCGCCTGGCGGGGCTGGAGATCCGAGGCGGGGCCAGCGACATCCGCATCGAGCTGGGCGACGCGGCGGCGCTGGTGCCCGTGCGCGTGCACGGCGGGGCCAGCCAGGTCGTCGTCCAGCGGCCGGCCGGCACCCCGGTGCGGGCGTCGGTGAGCAGCGGCATAAGCGTGGTGACAATGGACGACCAGCGGTTCGGATCCGTGGGTGGGCCCGCCGTCCTCCACACCGCCGGCTGGACCGGCGCCGCCGGCTACGATGTGGAGGTCACCGGGGGCGCCAGCAACCTGGTCGTCACCACCTCAGCGGCGGTGTGATAACCGCCTCAGCCGTCGAGGGCGCGGCGTGGCTGAAGGAGGAGGGCCAGGTCGCGCGGGGGCGTCTCGTGCAGCGAGAAGAGGCAGGTGCGCAGGCCGCCCTCGGCGGTCGGCCGCACCCGGTTGCAGGTCGTGCAGAACGCGCGACACACTCGAAGGCGAGCTCGCTGACAGAGAGCGGGCGCCGAGCCTCCTCCGGCCGGATCACGGGGTCAGTCTGGCTCCATGGCCTTGACGTGCCGCCATGCGATCCTGTGGAGGTCACCGTTCCGTGCGCGTCTGGCGTTGCGACGCGCGCCGGGGTTCGTGTTCGCCGGAGCATTCTTGGACAGTCAGACGTGGTGGTGCGCCGGGGACTGCCCGGTCGTCGCGGTTGACATGGCCCTACATCGAGGACTTGTCGACCGGGCCGGACTTCGCGCTCATGTGGCTGAACACCCACCGTGCGGAGGTCTCGTGCAGGCCCGGCGAGTCGTCGAGCTAGCTGAGCCTGCAGCCGAGTCACCGATGGAATCGCGTCTCCGCATCCTGCTCGTGCTGAGGGGGCTCATTGTCGACACTCGGCCCCTCATTGCGCGCATCACTGGGGGCAACCTCAGCCGCCGATCTGGGACATGCTCTTGGCCGGCCTGACGAACCCTTCCTGGTTGATCAGGTGGCCCTCCTCCTTCAGCCACACCGCGCCCTCGATCACCTGCGCCAGGTGGTCGTCTGATGCGCCGCCCCGCATCAGGTCGCGCAGGGGCGTCTCGTGCAGCGAGAACAGGCAGGTGCGGAGGCCCCCCTCGGCGGTCAGCCGCACCCGGTTGCAGGTCGTGCAGAACGCCTGTGACACAGAGGATATGAACCCGACCCCGCCGGCAGCCCCGTCCGCGAACCCGAAATTGGTCGAGGGGCCGGGGCGATCGGCCGACCTGGGCTTCAGGGGAAAGAGGTCCTCGATCTGCTCCTGAATCCGGCGGCTGGGGACGACCAGGTCGTTCGACCAGATCTGGTCACCGTCGAGGGGCATGAACTCGATGAAGCGGACTTCGTATCCCTTGTCGCGCGCCAGCTTGGCGAAGTCGGTCACCTCGTCGTCGTTGGTGCCCTTCATCACGACCATGTTCAGCTTGATCGGGTGCAGGCCGGCCGCCTCCGCCGCCTTGATCCCGTCCATGGTCCTCGCGAATGCCTCGACCCGTGCGATCTCGCGAAACCGGTCCATGTGCAGCGTGTCCAGGGACACGTTGATGCGCTTCAGCCCCGCCTCGGCCAGCGGCTTCGCCTTCTCACGCAGCAGCACGCCGTTGGTTGTCATCGTGATGTCCAGCGTGGGGTCGAGGTCGTTGATCATCGCCACCAGCTCTTCCAGCCTGTGACGCACGAGCGGCTCACCGCCGGTCAGGCGAATCGTCCGGACGCCGTAACGCTGGACGAAGAGTCGGGCGAGGCGGTGGATCTCTTCGAAGCGAAGGATGTCCTCTCGCGCCAGCCACTTCAACCCCTCCGCGGGCATGCAGTACACGCACCGGAAGTTGCAGCGATCAGTGACCGAGATCCGGAGATCGTCCGCGACCCGGCCGTAGCTGTCCCATAGCTTCGAAGCACGGAGTCCGCTCACATGCCGGATGATACCTAGCATGGAGTACGAGAACGTCCTGGTGGACCGGGACGGCCCGGTGGGTGTGGTGACCCTCAACCGGCCAAAGGTGCTGAATGCGCTCAGTCCAGCCCTCGTCGGGGAGCTGAACGACGCGCTTGCCCGCGTGGACGCCGACCCTGAGGTGCGCGCGGCGGTACTGACCGGCGGTCCCAGGGTGTTCGCCGCCGGGGCGGACATCGGCGACATGGCAGAGCGGTCGCCGATCGACCAGCTGCAGCGCGATCAGACGGGCCGGTGGGGCCCGATCGCGGCGTTCACCAAGCCCCTGATCGCCGCCGTGAATGGCTACGCACTCGGCGGCGGCTGTGAGCTGGCGCTCATGTGCGATCTGATCGTCGCCGGCGACAGCGCACGTTTCGGCCAGCCCGAGATCAACCTGGGCATCATCCCCGGTGCTGGCGGGACCCAGCGCTGGCCGCGAACTGTCGGCAAGTACGTGGCGATGGAAGTCAACCTGGGCGGAGCACCGATAACTGCCCAGCGTGCCTACCAGCTGGGCCTGGTCAACAAAGTCGTGCCGGCCGAGGTCACGATCGACGTGGCCAGAGGGATCGCCCGCCAGCTTGCGGCCAAGGCGCCCGTCGCGCTGCGGCTGGCCAAGGAGTCGGTCAACCGAGCCCTCGAGACTCCGCTGCAGGAGGGGCTGGGGGTGGAGCGCAAGAATTTCTACTTCCTGTTCGCGACCGAGGATCAGAAGGAGGGCATGCGCGCGTTCCTAGAGAAGCGCAAGGCCCAGTTCACGGGGCGGTGACAATGGCCGAGGCGAAGACCCAAGAGGAAGTCGTCAAGTATCAGGTCGAGAACGGCGTGGCCTGGATAAGGCTCAACCGGCCCGAGACCATGAATGCGGTGAACAGCGCCCTGCGCAAGGCGCTGGCTGACTCGGTCAAGCGGGCGGACAGGGATGAGTCGGCCAAGGCCGTCGTCGTCACCGGCGAAGGCCGCGCCTTCTGCGCCGGCGCGGACGTCCGCGAGCTCGCCAGCCGTGAGGGAGCGGTCGAAGGCCTCCGGCAGGACTATGAGTTTCTGCTCAGCCGCCTGTGGAGCATGCCCAAGCCGACGATCGCGGCAATGAACGGCGTGGCCGCAGGAATCGGCGCGTCCCTGGCGCTGGTCTGCGACCTGCGCTACGCCGTGCCTCAGGCCAGCTTCCTGGAGGCGTTCGTAAAGATCGGGCTCACCGTCGACGGCGGCGTAAGCTGGCTCTTGCCACGACTGCTCGGGAGTGGCAAGGCACTGGAGATGTTCTACACGGGGGACCCGCTTAGCGCTGCCGACGCCGAGCGCTTCGGCCTTGTCAACCGCGTGGTCGAGCCTGACCAGCTGGAGACCACGGTGCGCGAGCTGGCCGAGCGCCTGGCCGCCGGGCCCACGCACGCTCTCGGCGCAATCAAGCGTTCGGTCAACTACGCGACGAATGCGACCCTGGAGGAAGCAATGGAGTTCGAATTCCACCTCCAGGGCGTGCAGATGCAGCGGGAGGACTTCAAGGAGGGGGTCAGCGCGTTCCTGGAGAAGCGGCAGCCCCGCTTTCGGGGGAGGTAACGCCGGTGGCTGAGCTGCGTGACGCGGTGATCGTGGCGACCGCACGCACGCCCATGGGTCGCTACGGCGGTCAGCTGAAGGATGTACGTCCCGACGATCTCGCGGCACTGGTCATCAAGGAAGCCGTGCAGCGCGCCGGCGTGGACCCGCACGACGTGGCCGACGTCATCTTCGGCTGCGCCAACCAGGCAGGCGAGGACAATCGCAACGTGGCGCGAATGGGGTTGCTGCTGGCCGGCTTCCCGGTCGAGGTGCCCGGCCAGACGGTCAACCGCCTCTGCGGGTCAGGCATGCAGGCCGCGATCAGCGCCGCCCGCGAGATCCAGACCGGTGGAGCCGATGTGATGGTTGCCGGCGGTGTGGAGAGCATGACGCGCGCGCCCTGGGTCCTCCCCAAGCCCGACGGCCCATTTCCACGCGGGCCGCAGACAGCATTCGACACGGCGCTGGGCTGGCGCCTGGTCAACCCAAGGATGGCCGAGGCGTACGGGACGCTGCAGATGGGGGAGACCGCCGAACGAGTGGCGGCCAAGTACGAGGTCGTCCGAGAGGTCCAGGACGAATTTGCCCTGCGCAGCCACCGGCGAGCCATGGCGGCTCAGCTGGCGGGGCTCCTCGACGATGAGATCGTGCCCGTGCCGGTCCCCCAGCGAAAGGGTGATCCGATCGTGCTGTCAGAGGACGAGGGGCCGCGTGCAGACTCGTCTCTGGAATCTCTGGCCAAGCTGCGTCCGGCCTTCCAGAAAGACGGCACCGTCACGGCAGGCAACGCGTCTTCCCTGAATGACGGTGCGGCGGCGCTGGTGATGATGAGCGCCACGGAGGCAAGGGAGCGCGGCCTGGAGCCGCTGGCCCGGTTCGTGGGAGCGGCGGCGGCCGGGGTACATCCCGACTACATGGGCGTAGGACCAGTGCCGGCAACGTACAAGGCAATGGCCGCTGCGGGTCTCGACGTGGACGACATCGGCCTGGTCGAGCTGAACGAGGCGTTCGCAGCCCAGGCGGTCGCCTGCATCCGCTTGCTCGGCATGGACGAGGAGAAGGTCAACGTCAACGGCGGGGCAATTGCACTCGGGCACCCGCTGGGCTGCAGCGGCGCACGCCTGGTCGGCACGCTGGTGCGTGAGATGAACCGCCGGCAGGTGGAATTCGGCCTGGCGACCATGTGCATTGGCGTTGGCCAGGGCATCAGCTCGATCTGGCAGCTGGTCGGAACCCCATCGGCGTCGTCGCAGCGGTCTGCGTCGGCCGCCGCCTCGGTGGAGCGGCGCCCAACCGAAGTCACGATGCCGGCATCTTCAGCTGTCCGCGAAGCCGTGCGGAGCGTTTCCCGGACGTAGAACACCTGGCTGACCGAGACGCTGCGTCGGTGCAGGCGATGTTCGACCGCATCGCCGGCCGCTACGACCTGCTGAACACCGTCCTCTCGTTCGGCGCGGACGCTCGGTGGCGCCGACGGGCGGCCCGCGCCGCGTCAACGCCCTTGGACGGGCGGGCGCTGGACGTCGCCTCCGGCTCGGGCAAACTGACCAGGGAGCTGCACCGGCTGGCGACTAAGGGCCTGGTCGTCGGCCTGGACTTTAGCGGTCGGATGCTGCGAGTCGCAGCCACGGCCGCGCCCGGCCCCAGCTACGTCCGGGGCGACGGGCTCCGCCTACCCTTCGCGGACGAAACGTTCGACGCGGCGACGGTCGCGTTCGGCCTGCGCAACTTTGCCGACCCCGAGAAGGGACTCTGCGAGATGCGGCGCGTGCTCCGGCCGGGCGGTCGGGCGGTGGTGCTGGAATTCGTGCGGCCGCGGCGTGGACCGGTCGGTGCTGCCTACCGGGCGTACCTGGTGCACGCGCTGCCCCGGGTCGGCGGGTGGGTCTCGGGCGACCGTGCGGCGTACCGGTACCTGAGTCAGACCGTGGACGCGTACAGGACCCCGGAAGAGCTGGTGCGGCTCGCATCCAACGCGGGTTGGCGCGAGCCGCGAATAGAGCTGCTGACGCTGGGCACCGTAGGCCTATTGACGGGCGAGCGGTGAGGGCGCGCCCGCGATCCGGGCTAAGCCCGGCTCAGAGTTCGTCCAGCGCCATCAGCGACTCGGGGAGAACCTGGCCCCCGTCGACCACGATTGTCTGGCCGGTGATGTAGCCGGCCTCGTCGCTGGCCAGGAACAGGGCTGCGTGCGCCACGTCCTCGACCGAGCCGAGCCGGCCCAGGGGGATCGAGCTCTCCATCTGGCGCAGATATTCCTGGCCCAGGTCCTCCAGGCCTTCGGTGAAGATGTTGCCGGGCAGGATCGCGTTGATGGTGACCTTGGCGCGCGAGAGCTCGATCGCGGCGGTACGCAGGAAGCCAAGCTGGGCCGCCTTGCTCGCACCGTAGTGCGACCACCCCGGGTAGCCGGTGATCGGGCCGGTGATCGACGAAGTCAGGATCACGCGTCCATGGCGCGCTCGCTCCAGGGCGGCCAGGCAAGCGCGGACGCTGAGCATGGCGGAGCGCACGTTCACTGCCAGCACCTGGTCGATCCGATCGGCCGTCAGCTCCCGCAGCGGGGTCGCGGGGTAGATGCCGGCGTTGCAGCAGAGAACGTCGATGGCTCCGTACCGGTCGAGGGCGGCGGCGGCGAGGCGGTCGGCCGAGGCGGGGTCCGCCAGGTCATCCAGCAAGTAGGACGCGTGGCCGCCCGCCGACCGGATCTCCGCAACCGTCGCTCTGGCGGCCTCCTCGTCGCGGGCCACGATCAGGACGAGTGCGCCAGCTCCGGCAAAGCACCGTGCGATGCCCCGACCGATGCCTCGACTGCCCCCGGTGACGATCACCGAACGGCCGGCGATTGGCGTGAACACGACGGCTATGTTCTCACCGACTCCCGAACTGCGGCCAGCGCCGCGACGACGAGAACGGTGCCGCAGAGGGGCAAGATCACGCCCGGCCAGCCCCAGCGCAGATAGGAGGCGGCCGTCAGCGGGGCTGCCGTCGCGCCGCCCACGTAGTAGGCCGCCAGGTATCTGCCGACGGTGGCCCGCCCGTACGCCGCGGCGGCGCCGCTGTGCGCCACGTGGAGGCTGACGGTGCCACAGATGACGGCGGCGGCTGCCAGCGCCACCGCCCACAGGGACGGGATGAGGCCGACCAGCATCAGCGAGACGTCGGCGACCGCCGTCGCCAGGATGACCGCCCGCCGCCCGAAGCGATCGATCGCACGACCCGCCACGACGCCCGCGAAAGTGGCCGGGACGAAGACCAGGTAAACCAGATCCCCCAGCAGAGGCGGCAGGTTGAAGGGCGCCGCGCCGAGCCGGTACGGCAGAAGGTCGAACATCCCGACCGAGACGAACAGGATGAAGAAACCGGCGACGATCAGCCTGAGCGGGGGCGATGCGGCACGAGTCATCTCTGCCGTCCTGGGCGCCGGGCCCGCGAGGGGCAGCTTCCGGAGGCTGAGCAAGACGACAAGCAATGCGCCAATCCCGCCGAGCAGGAACGCCGGACGCCAGCCCAGGAAATTACCTGTGTAGCCGACCAGGCGTCCGCCAAGTCCACCCAGGGCCGTGCCTGCGATCATTGCGCCGGTCACCCGACCCGCCACGGTCGGCGGCATTCGCCTCGGGACGTCAGCCAGGCCCCCGGCGATCAACAGGCCGATGCCTGACCCCTGGCCGGCGCGTGCCGCCAGCAGCACCCACACGTCCGGGCTGGAAGCCGCTACGAGGCTGGCCCCGCCCGTGAGCCAGGCGGCGAGCCGGAGGGTACGCGCCGGCTCTCGCTCGGGCAGCATGCCCGCAGCGGCAAACCCCAGGAGCGCAGTGGTCATGACCAGACCGGTGATCGCAGGACTGGTACCGAGGTCGTGGTCTAGTTGGCTGAGCAGCGGCTGCGGGAGGTAGAGGGCGAGGAAGGCGCCCAGGCCGAGGCCGAAGTAGGGACCTTGCCCCTCCCGACCCGACGGCGAGGGCCGGCGTGCGGGAGCTGAGCTATCTGACGCGATCGACAGTGGATTGCGCGAGGTCCGTCAGCTGAGACCCAACGCCGTCGAGCGAGAGCTCCTCCAGCTCACGGAGGGCGGCCGCGACCAGTCCTCGCGCCTCGTTGCCGACCCGCTCCAGTGCCCCGCTTGCCTGGACCAGCTCCTGCACCTCCTCGACGTCATCATCTTCCAGAGGCCCGGCAAGCAGCTCCCGGACGCGCGACCCGTGGCGCGCGTCCTCGGTGGCGTAGATCAGGGGCAAGCTCACCGTCCGCTGCCGGATGTCCTGGCCCAGTGGTTTGCCCGAGCTGACGCTGTAGTCGAGGAGGTCGTCCGCCATCTGGAACGCGATGCCCAGAAGGTCGCCGAACTGGTGCAGCCGCTCCACGACCCCGGCCGGCGCCGCACCCAGCTGGGCACCCGCCTTGCAGGCGGCGGCGAAGAGCGCGGCTGTCTTGCCGCGAACCACCCTCACGTACATCGCATGGTCACCCGGGTACATGCCGCGCGAGCGGACGTCGTCCATCTGGGCGAGGCAGATGGTCTCGACGGCATGCGCGATCGTGCAGCTGACGTCCGGGTTGCCGAGCTGAGCGATCATCCGCGTCGCCTTTGCGAAGTAGTAGTCGCCCACGGCCACCGCCCTGGCCGGCCCCTCCGTGGACGCCACCGTGGGCCTGCCGCGCCGTATCGCGGCCTGGTCCAGGTAGTCGTCGTGGACCAGGGAGGCGTCGTGGAGCAGCTCGATTGCGGCGGCAAGGGCCGCCGCACGGAGCGGATCGTCCTGACTTCCGAGCCGGCTCGTCAGCATGGCCAGCAGCGGTCGAAGCCGCTTGCCGCCGGCTTCGACGAGCCTGCGCATCGGCCCTCGTACTTGCTCGGGGTCGACCAGAAGCTGGCGGGCCAGCTCCAGCTCGACCAGTTCGCGATCGGATCGGTCTCGTGCTCCGGCGGTCTCGGTGGCTACGAATTCCCCGTCCATCTGCAGCGCCAGCTGCCGCTCCCGTGGTCCGTCGAGCTCCACCACAAACACCGATTGCCAGCGCCCCAGGACCAGGCGCCCAGCCTCGACGAGCAGCGTGCAGGCTGGCTGCAGAAGCAGGTGGCGGCAGTGCGCGTGGCCGTTGCGCGGCTCGTCGGGTTCGACGTCCATGCGTCGCAAGAGGTTGTCGTGCTCGTAGACCTCGGCGCCGGGCGCGACTCGTTCCAGCGTTGCCTGGAGGTCTCCGAGCAGCAGCGGTTCGTTCTCGTTGATCGTCAGTCCCAGAGTCGTGTGAAGGGACTGGAGGTGGAGCCGGCCTTCGCGCAGGCCGGCGGCGCTGATCGCGTCCTGGAGGCGGGTTGTGACGTCCACGAACTCGGTGGCCCTCGAGGTCGTGACGTCGAGTCGCCGAGCCGAGGTCATCGGTGCTCCGAGATCGCGGCGACCAGCAGCTCGCGCAGCGCCCGGGCAGCCGGTCCGCCAGCAGCCTCAGCGGCCACACGCTCGACCGCCACCGCGAAGGCGACCTGAAGGCGGGTGTCGCCGGTCTCGGCCAGCAGGCGCGACGCTCGCGCCAGACAGAGGTCGCCCAGAAGCAGCCGAGGCGGCTCTGGCGCTCTCCTGCCGAGATCTTGCAGAGCCACGGCGGACTCCACGAGCGCCGCGGCCAGGGCCACCTCAGGGCGAGCCTGGCTGCGGTAGAAGGCATACGAGTCGCGCATCGAGCTGTCCCAGATGGAGCTGTCCCAGACCGACTCCAGTCCGGCCAGGTTCGTCCCCACCTCGTCTGCCAGGCCGGTGGTGCTCATGGCCCGGTCCACGCCGACTCGAGGAGGCTGCTCGCGAGCTGGCGGAACGCGGAAAGGGCGCGCACGCAGGAGTCGTCGTCCCGCGTCACGACGTAATACAGGCCGAAGCCGAGCACCGTGTTCAGCACGAGCGGTACCAGTACCTCTCGGTCCACCAACAGCCGGACGCGACCGTCGGCTTCCAACCGATCGATCTGCTCCTGGATCACCTCCCGGTAGCGCGTGAACAGCTCCGGGAGGTACGCCTGCAGGCGCTCGGTCCGAGGGGCCTGAACGAGGAGGTCGAATGCGGCAAGCTGCATGTCCCCCAGCTGCCGAAGCGTGTCCCAGATCGATTCGACGCCAAGTTCGAGAGCTTCGAGGGGATCGTTGAGTCGGTTGCAGGCTGCACGCAGCTCGTCCACAGAGCGCGCGGTCAGATAGCGCCAGGCCTCGACCAACAGCTCCGACTTGGTTGGGAAGTAGTACTGCAGGTTGCCGATCGCCACCCCGGCCCTGGAGGCGATTGCCCGCACGCTCGTCCCCGCGTAGCCGTTTTCAAGCAGAGACTCGGCGGCGGCCCGCACGATTTGCTCCCGTGCGCTCGCCGAGCCCGCGGCAACGAGGCTGCCGGTCATACGTATGTATGAGTGTAAACCGTTCCCGGCAGATGCGTCGCTTGGGTTCATACTCTCAAGGGGTGGTTACGCGCGACCAGGTTTTCCCCAATCGTGTGACCGGTGTGATCCGGTCCGATGACCCGGAAGCGGCGTTCCGAGCCTGCGTGGCCGCGCTCGAGGGCGGCATAGGCACCATCGAGGTCACCATGACCATCCCATCGTGCCTGGACATCGTGCGGGGCCTCGTCGGGAGCACGCTCGGTGGCCTTCCCGTAGGAGTCGGCACCGTGTGGGACGCCGAGACGGTGCCCAAGGCCAAAGACGCCGGCGCCTCGTTCGTGGCGACCCCGGTGCTCCTGCCGCAGGTGGCTGCCGCCTGCGCCCGCGAGGGCATGTTCTGCGTGATGGGCGCGATGACGCCGACCGAGATTCACGAGGCGCGCAAGACCGGAGCTGACGTGATCAAGGTCTTTCCGATCCAGGCGGTGGGCGGTCCCGACTATGTCCGCTGGCTGCAGGGGCCCATGGCGGGCACCCCGCTGTGGGTCTCAGGCGGGATCGAGCTGGATCAGATTGAGGAGTACCTGTCTCTCGGCGTGACGGCAGTCGGGCTGGGCAATGCAGTCTTCCCACCCGAGGCGGTGAGGCAGGGGGACACAGCCTTGATCACGATGCTTGCCAGGCGGGCCGCCTCCGCCGCCGGCGCGCTCTGGATCTGACGCCCCCGCACCCGTTAGCTCAGCGGGAAACGGTGGTCGACTTTCCAGCGGCGGTCAACGACCTGGGTCATCAGCCACGCCTCTTTGGCGTAGGACTGGATGGGTAGGCCTGTGCTGACGGCTGCCTCGGCCTGGTCCAGGACGTCCTCGTCGTCCAGGTGGGCGACCGTGACGTGCGGGATGACCTCGTCGAAAGCGCCTCCATACGGCGGCGTCTCCGGATACAGAGCCCAGATTCGTTCTGTCATCTGCCGCATCGGTTCATCGGGATCAGGGGCGAGGTACACCACATTGGGGAAGCGGCCGACCCCCTTCAGGATGTAGCGGAACCGCCGCACGGACCCGAAGAGCGAGCCCAGCTGCTCGACGTCCCCTTCGGTGATCCGATCGGGTGGCAGGAACGGGTAGAGCAACGAGATGTGCGCGGGGATACCGGACTGCGCTGACTCGTCGTACTTGGCGCGCCACCCACCGACGAGCGCCTCGGCCTCGGGAACCGGCAGAAGAATGGCGCTTTCCAGCGCTGGGGCGCCGGTCACACCGCCAGCTTGATCACCACGCCGCCAGCTTGATCACCTCGCCGCCCTTCACAACGAGACGCACATTTTGGGAACGGGCGATGAGCTGCAGGTCATCGAGCGGGTTGCCAGGCACGCCGATCAGGTCGCCAAAGGCGCCGGGCGCCAGCGTGCCGGCCAGGCCCTGCCAACCCACCACCTCCGCTGCAACAGAGGTGGCGCTCCGGATGCAGTCGGCCGGGCTCATGCCGAGCTCACGCATCAGGAGGAATTCCTCCCCGTTGGACCCGTGAGGGCCGACGCCGGTGTCGGTGCCGAACGCAACCTTGACACCGGACTCGATCGCCAGGCGGATGCTGGCCCTGTGGTCTTCGAATACTGCCCGACCCTTTTCAGCCGCCCAAGACGGCATCCGTCCTTGCTCAGCGTGCCGGGTCACCCAGAGTGGTGCCACCAGCGTGGGGATCAGGGCTCGCCTACCGTCGAGCATCATCTCGATGGCGTCGCCGTCGAGCCATATCCCGTGCTCGATGGTCGCCACTCCTGCGCGCAGGGCATTCTTGATGCCGGCGTTCGCCTGAGCGTGAGCCATCACCTTGCGGCCCTGCGTGGCCGCCTCTTCGACGGCAGCCCGGATCTCTTCCAGCGTGAGCGTGGCATGGTGGGGCAGATCGCTTGGTGATAGCACACCACCCGAGGTGCACAGCTTGATCCAATCTGCGCCAGCCCGGATCGTCTCTCGCACACGCTGGCGCATCGGTTCGACGCCGTCCACAACCGGGTTGGGCACGTCCGGCAGTGCCGGGGTCAGACTGACGCCGCAGGCGAAAGTCTGGTCGGTGTGACCCCCGGTCTGACTGAGGGCGGTGACCGCGAGCTTCAACCGGGGGCCTGGGAAGAATCCGCGCTCGATCGCCATGCGGACGCCAGCTGGAGTGCCGCCGGCGTCTCGGACGGCCGTGAATCCGGCCTCGATTGTGGCGCGGGCGGCCGGTACCGCATTCAGGGACCACATGCTGGGAGGTGTCGCCAGCTGTTCGGCAAGATCGCGGCCGTTGCCGCGGGAGCGTAGATGCACGTGGCAATCGATGAGACCGGGCATCAGCGTCAGCCCCTCAGCGTCGACTCGGGTGGCGTCGGCCGGCACGGCCACCCGGTCGCGGCCGCCTCCAGCCACCACCGCTCCATCCTCGATGACGACGACCGCCCGCGGGGTCAGCTCCCCGGTAGCGGGATCGAGGAGGGCGTCGCCGAAGACAGCGGTGATCATCTGGCCTTCTTCACGACGTCGCCGCCTTTCACGACGAGGTGGATCGTTTCCCTTCGGGCCAGCAGCTCCAGGCTCTCGACCGGGTCCCCCGGGACGCCGATCAGGTCGCCGAAGGCACCCTCCGCCAGGCTGCCGGCTCGGCCGGTCATGTCCAGGACTTCAGCCGCCACGGTCGTGGCGCTCCGGATACAGTCGGGCGGGCTCATGCCCAGCTCCCGCAAGGCGAGCAATTCCTCTCCATTGCTCCCGTGGGGCCCCACACCGGCGTCGGTCCCAAAGGCGATGGTGACCTGGGCGGCGATCGCCCGGCGAACGCTCACCTTGTGGTCGTCCGCGATTGCGCGCGCCTTATCCGCGGCGAAGGCGGGCATCCGACCTGCCTGCGCGTGCCGGAACACCCAGAGAGGCGCCACCAGCGTGGGAATCAGTGCTCCCTGGGTCTGCTGGAACAGTTCGCAGGCCTCGTCGTCCACCCATACGCCGTGCTCGATGGTGGCCACACCGCCCCGGAGGGCGTTCTTGATGCCCGCGGCGGACATCGCGTGCGACATGACCTTGCGGCCCTGGGCCGCTGCCTCCTGAACCGCAGCCTCGATCTCATCCATCGTGAATGTCGCGTGGTGAGGGGCGTCCCCAGGGGAGAGCACACCGCCGGAGGTGCAGAGCTTGATCCAGTCTGCACCGGCTCGGATGGTCTCTCGCACACGCTGGCGCATCGGCTCGGCGCCGTCGACCACGCTCTCCGGTACGTCCGGGGCCGGGTTCCAGATGACGCTGACCCCGCAGGGAAAGTGCTGGTCGGCGTGGCCGCCGGTCTGGCTCAGGATGGCGACGGCCAGCAGCATCCGCGGACCGGGGAAGTAGCCTCGCTCGACCGCCATTCTCACGGCGGCGGGGGTCAAGCCGGCGTCCCGGACCGTCGTGAAGCCCGCGTCGAGTGTGTTGCGGCAGGCCACGACCGCGCTCAGTACAGTCAGGCTGGGCGGCGCGGCCAGCATCTCAGCCAGGACCACCCCGTCGCCAGCGATGCAGAGATGAACGTGACAGTCGATCAGTCCGGGGAGGACGGTCAGGCCCTCGGCGTCGACGTGGAAGGCGTCAGCTGGGACGTGGACCTGGTCGCGGCGGCCTGCGGCCACGACGCGACCCTCCTCGATCAAGACGGTCGCCGGTCGCGTGGTTTCGGCCGTCGCCGGGTCGTAGAGCGCGTCCGCGAAGACAGCGGTAGGCATAGGCCCGGCTATGGTAGCTCGCACCAAACGGAAACTCTCCCCCGCGAAGTCGACCGCGATGTCGGGGGAGTACCTGGCGAAGCCGGGGGGGCGAGGAGGTGGGATCTCCCCACGCCAGGTCGACCCCCGGTGTGTGGACCTAGCGGCGCGCTGCCGCCTTCTCGACCGCCTGCTCGACCACGACCCGGACCATTCGCTTCCGCCAGAAGTGCGCGAGGTCGGCATTGTCGAGGGGTTTGGCCGGCTTCGCCGCCAGTTCGGCAGCCTCCGCAATGATCTCCGGTGTCAGCTCCTTGCCCACCAGCAGGGCATCGGCGGCGGTTGCTTCGACCGGACGTGATCCGACGCCCGACATGACGATGCGTGCCCACCGGACGGTCTTGCCGTCGAGCTGCAGCGCCACGCCCGCGCCGGCGATCGGGAAGTCGATTGAGCCGCGCCGCCGCAGCTTGACGTAAGCGCTCCGGACGCCGTCACTCGGCGGCAGGCGCAGCGAAGTAACCACCTCGAAGTGCTGCTTGGCCAGGTACTCGATGCCGTCGTCCCGGTAGAGCGCCGCCACCGGAAGTTCCCGCGTACCGTCGGGTCCGGCCAGGACCACGGTCGCGCCCAATGCGATCGCCACCGGCGCCGTGTCCGATGAAGAGACGGCCCAGCAGCGGGGGCTGCTTGGCGCCACCAGGCAGATGTCGCCGTCCTTCTTCATGCAGAACCCGATCGACTTCCGCCATTCGTAGGTCATGTCGTAGTAGTTGCAGCGGGTGTCGACGCAGAGGTTGCCGCCGATCGTGCCCACATTGCGGAGCGGCGGCGACGAGACCAGTCCCGCGGCCTCGGCGTAGCCAGGGTGCGCAGAGGCCAGCGCCGGATGCGCGCTGGCTGCCCTCAGAGTGACCAGCGCGCCCACCTCGAACCCGGCAGCAGCGTCTCCACGCACCTCGCGCAGCTCCCGGAGGTGGCTGAGGCCGACCAGCGTGTCGGGCTCGAACTGTCGCCGCTTCAGTTTCGGGTAGAGGTCGGTTCCGCCGGCCACCAGCATGGCGCGCGCTCCGAGGTCGGCGGCGGCGGCGGCAGCCTCGCCGGGCGAGCCCTGGCGGAGGTAGCGCAGCCGTGGCAGCCTTAACAAGAGGGGGGACTCCCCCCTTTCGCGTCGGCCGGGCGAAGCCCTTCTCCCGCCGCTACCCCCCTGGCACGCCTGAAAGCCTCCTCCAGCTCCACGCCGATCCGCATGTCGTGCGGATCGGGCGGTTGCACGCGGATCGGCTCGCCGAAGTCGAAGGTCGGGAACGCCTTGGGCCCATAGCGAGGCACGTCGCCCTTCCGTCGAGCCTCCAGGGCTCGCAGGACCTTTTCAGGCGTGATCGGGATCTCGTCCAACCAAACGCCCAGCGCGTCATAGATGGCCGCCGCCACAGCCGGCACGACCGGCAACAGGGGTCCCTGACCGGCCTCCTTGGCGCCGTACGGTCCCTCCGGGTCGATCGTCTCCACGATGAACGTCTCGATTTCGGGCGTGTCCAGAAAGGTCGGCGACTTGTACTCCAGCATGCTCGGCCACTTGTGGCGTCCGTGTCGGTAGGTCTGTTCCTCCATCAGCGCCTCGCCGAGGCCCATGTACACGCTGCCCTCGACCTGTCCGATGACCAGCAGCGGGTTGATGGCGCGGCCGACGTCGTGGGCGATCCAGAGGCGGTTGACGGTGACGATGCCCGTCCGAGCGTCCGCGCCGACTTGGACCACGCAGGCGCTGTAGCTGTAGGCCGGGCTGGGCCCCACACCGGAGCCCTTGAAGGGACCGCCGATGCGGGGCGGCCGGTAGGAGCCGGCGGTTGAAAGGGCGCCGAACTTGGCCGTGCCCAGCTCGCACGTCTCCTCGAAGCTGAAGTCGCCGATCCGTCCGTCGCGGACCTCGATCTCGGAAAGATCGCCTCGGACACCCATCTTCTCCGCGACCGCCTGCACCAGCAGGTTCCGCATCCGGCGAGCAGCCTCCAGGGCGGCATTGCCCGCCATGAACGTCACCCGCGAGGAGTAACTGCCCAGGTCGACGGGCGTGGTGTCAGTATCCGCGGTGACCAGCCGGATGTCGGCCGGCATCAAGCCCAGCTCCTCGGCAACGACGGACGCCAGCACCGAGTCGGAGCCCTGGCCGATCTCCATCGCGCCGCAGTAGGCAGTGACTCCCGTCCGGTCCACCTTCAGCTGGACCTCGGAGTGGGCCATGTCGTTCCAGTAGATGGCCGTGCCGGCGCCCGACATGTACGAGGAGATGGCAAAGCCCATGCCACGACCTGGGCGGCGGTCGCGACTGAGGTAGCCGGACGCGTCGAGCACCTTGCGCGTACATTCCTCCAGGCCGCAGGAGGTGACACGCAACCAGTTGACGGCACGCGTGAACGGCTCTACGAAGTTCTTCCGCTTCAGCTCAACAGGGTCCATCCCCAGGTCGTGAGCGATCTTCTCCAGGTGCAGCTCGACACCGAACCGGCCCTGGGGAGTGCCATGACCGCGCTTGGGGCCGCAGGGCGCCTTGTTCGTGAAGACGCGAACGCTGTCGAACTTGTAGGCCGGGATGTCGTATGTGGTCGTCTGCAGCGTTCCGGTGTAGAAGGCGCTGGCGGCGCCGTAGGAGCCGTAGCCCCCGCCATCCAGGGCGCTCCGGTAGTGCATCGCCGTAATCCGTCCGTCGCTGGTCACTCCGGTTTTGATCCACATCAGCACCGGATGGCGGCCGCGGTGAGCATAGAAGACTTCCTCGCGGGTCAGCGTGCACTTGACCGGCCGGCCAGTCACCATGGCCAGCTTGGACACGATGATCTCGTGAGCGAAGGGATCGGTTTTGCCGCCGAAGCCGCCGCCGTGGGCGGCGCCGATCACCCGGATCCTGTGCATCGGCAGCTCGAGGACCTTTGCCAGCGCCCGGTGAACGTAGTGCACGACCTGAGTCGACGTCCAGAGCGTCAGCCGGCCGTCGACGTACGTGGCTGCTGCGCTGTGCTGCTCCATGGGGAGGTGCGTGTTGCCCTGATAGAAGAAGACGTCTTCACGGACGTAGTCGGCCCTGGCGAACCCGGCGCCGACGTCGCCGAACTCATACGAGAGTTGACGGTGGACGTTGAACGGCCGATGGGTGTAGGCAGGATCGTGGATCGGCTCGTCGGGCGGCTCCCGAAGAGCCTGCTCGATCGACATGACCGGCTCGAGCACCTCGTACTCGACGCTGACTGCGTCGAGCGCCGCGGCGGCGATCTCCTCGTCCACCGCGGCCACGGCGACGATCGGGTCGCCGACGTAGCGGACCTTCTCGGCCTCGAGGGCGCGCTCGTCCTGGGAGACGGGCATGATCCCGAACCGGATCGGCAGGTCCTGGCCGGTCAGGACTGCCTTCACGCCCGGGATCCGGCGGGCGGCGCTGGCGTCGACGCTGACGATGCGGGCGTGCGGATGCGGGCTCCGCAGAATTCTGCAATGCACCATCCTCGGCAGGTTCAGGTCATCCGCATAGACGGCGACCCCGGTCACCTTGGCCGCGGCGTCGACCCTGGGCAGGGGCCGGCCTATGACGCTGAGCTCGTCGCTGCTCTGGCTCACTCGGCACCCCCCCTGCGCGCCGCCAACTCGACGGCTTCGACGATCTTCGAGTAGCCGGTGCAGCGGCACAGGTTGCCGGCCAGCGCAGCGCGGATCTGGTCCCGGTCTGGCGACGGATTCTGATCCAGGAGCGCCCTGCCCGCCAGCAACATGCCGGGCGTGCAGTAACCGCACTGAGCCGCGCCCAACTCCGCGAACGCCCGCTGGAGTGGATGGAGCTCCGAAGTGCTTCCGAGGCCCTCGACGGTAGTGATGTCGCGCCCTTCGATCTGGATGGGGAGGAGGAGGCAGCTCAGCTGCGGCTCGCCCTCGATCAGCACAGTGCAGGTACCGCACTCGCCGAGCTCACAGCCGTGCTTGGTACCGGTAAGACCGAGGTCCTCCCGCAACACCTCCAGCAGCGTCTTGTGAACCGGCACCAGGACCTGGTGATCCTCACCGTTCACGCACAGCGTGAGCACCTCCCGCTGGATGGGACGGTCGAGTTCGTTCAACATGGCGAACCAGAACCAGGATAGATTGCAAGCGGAGGCGGGTCAAATTCGTTCATAATGCTGAACGAGATGGTGCCGGCCGTCGAGCGCTCGTTTCGGATCCTGGACCTGCTCAGTAGCAGCTCCGCGCCGCTCGGCACATCCGAAGTCGCCAGGCGCCTCCGCCTGGCCAAGAGCACTGTCCACGGGCTGCTTCGCAGCCTGGAGGCAGTGGGAGCCGTCCAGGAGGTGCACCGGCGCTACCGCCTGGGGCCCACGATGGAACGTCTGGGGACGATCGGTGAGCTGCGGCGGCGATGGCGGCCGGTGCTGCAGAGACTGGCTGACGAGACCGAGGAGACCGCGTTCCTGGGGCAGCTCCGCGGCAGTCGGATCGCCATCATCGATGAAGTGCCCGGTGCCGGCGCTCCGGTCATCTCCGGTCCAGTCGGAAGATTCGTGCCGGCAGGCGCCGGCGCACTTGGCAAGGTTCTGTCAGGGCAGAGGCTGGCGGTCGACCGTGGTGAGTACCTTGAGGGCGTGAATGCTGTAGCCGCTGTGGTGCCGGGCGGTCTCATATGGGTCGCCGGCTTCTCCGCGCGTCTCACGCCGGAGCGACTCGGGGAGGTCGCCGAGCTCCTGGGGCGTCTGTGCGAGTAGAGCGGCTGCAGAACCTGATCGCGCGCCTGCACGCGCTGCCCCGGAGACGGCTGACGCTGCTGGTCGCGGTGGACGGCCGCGCAGCTTCCGGGAAGACGACGCTCACGCGGGCGTTGGCCGCTCTCGACCCGGGGCTCGACGTCATCGAGATAGGGGACTTTGCGCCGCCCGCTGCCGAACGAATGCGAGAGAGCGACGAGATGCCGGCGGTGCGGGTCGCTGCAGACGTGGACTGGCGCCGCCTTCGCAGTACTGTTCTCCTGCCCCTCAGCCGCGACCAGGCGGCCCGATACCAGCGCTACGATCCGGCAACCGACACGATGGCCGAGTGGCGCCTCGTCCCCGTTGGTGGGATCGTGATCGTGGAGGGGCGCTACTCATGCATGAAGGCATTGAGCACGTTCTACGACTTCCGCGTCTGGGTCGACTGCTCACTCGAGGTTCGGCGCCGGCGGTTGGGCGGCGACAACGGCACAGCATCGCCCTGGGAGGGTGCCTGCCTGGCGACCGAGGACACGTACATCGAGTCACAGAATCCGGCGGCGTCGGCGCATCTGCGGGTGGACGGCTCGGGAGCGGTGGCGCACGACCCGGCGGGAGAGTACGTTCGCGTCAGGTGACGGCCTTGCCCCCGCGGGGAGAGTTCTATCATCTCCAGCACTGTGCTGCGCTGGCTGACCGCCGGGGAGTCCCACGGCCCACAGCTCACCGTCGTCGTCGAAGGCCTTCCAGCGGGACTGGAGCTGACGGCCGACGATCTGCGACGTGACCTGCGACGGCGCCAGGGCGGCCACGGCCGTGGCGGACGGCAGCAAATCGAGGTGGACGAAGCTCGCATCGCCGGCGGCGTCCGCGGCGGCCTGACCCTCGGCAGCCCGGTCGCACTCGTTCTCGAGAACCGCGACCACGCCAACTGGACCGAGCAGATGGCCCCCGGCACTGAGGGATACGCGCCCAAGCCGGTCACCCGCCTCCGACCCGGGCACGCCGACCTGGCCGGGGTGCTCAAGTACGGCCACGACGACGTCCGCAACGTCCTCGAGCGCTCGAGCGCCCGCGAGACTGCTGCTCGGGTTGCTGCGGGTGGTATCGCCCGCAAACTGCTCGCCCGTTTCGGCGTCAGCGTATTCAGCTTCACGCAGTCGATCGGCTCGGTGGACATCGGCTACGACGCGCTCGACCCCGAAGGGCTGACCGAGGAGCAGATCGAGACCTCGCCAGTCCGCTGTCCGCTACCGGAGGCAAGCGCAACGATGGTTGCGGAGATCGACGCGGCTGGCGCCCGCGGTGACACTCTCGGCGGCACGTTCAGGGTGCTGGCGACCGGGGTCCCGCCCGGCCTCGGAAGCTACGTCCACTGGGACCGCAAGCTGGATGCCCGGCTGGCGATGGCGGTCGTGAGCATCAACGCGGTGAAGGGAGTCGAGTTCGGAGCCGGCTTTGCGGGCTCTGCCCGGCCGGGCGCCGACTTCCACGACGAGATCGACTTCACCGAGGGCCGGTTTCGTCACCTCAGCAATCGGGCGGGCGGGCTGACGGGAGGCGTCACCAACGGTGAGCCGATCGACCTACGCGCCGCACTCAAGCCGATCTCGACCATGAAGAAGCCGATGCGCTCAGTCGACCTGACCACCAAGGCTCGGGCGGACGCCCATTACGAGCGCAGTGACGTATGCGTCGTCCCGGCCGCAGGTGTGATCGGGGAGGCGATGGTGGCACTGACGCTGGCCGAAGCGTGGCTGGAGAAGTTCGGTGGCGATTCGGTGGTCGAGATCGAGCGCAACCTTCGGGGGTATCTGGAGTCGATCGGTCGCTAACCGCTCTCACGGTGGGTCTGGTGCTGGCCGGTGCGGCCTGCTCCAACGCGTCGTCGGTGGTGGCGTCGGACCCGCCGGCCCAGACGTCGAGCCTGGCCGTCTGCCACCCGGCCGAGTTGCGTGCGATATTCCGTGGGTTCCAGGCCGCCGGTGGGTCACTGGCCGGCGCGGTCGTGGTCACCGACGTCGGCAGCGGTCCGTGCTGGCTGGATGGCGCTCCCCGGAGCGTCAGCCTCCTCGACGATGTAGGCGGTGCTGTCGCGGTCAAGGAGCACGGGGTGGACCTGCCGCTCAACGGAGGGACCGTGAAGCTGACGCCGGGAGCGCCCCTGCCGGCGTTCGGGTCGCCCTTGGCAGCTGGTTCGGCGTGGTTTTCGCTGACCTGGAGCAACTGGTGCTCGGACGCCACCCCCGCCGTCCGGGCGCTCCTGGTCGTGCTCCCGAATGGCGGGTCGATCGCCGTTCCACTCGACACCGGGATTCCGAGCTGGGCAGCGGGTCCGCCCACGCCGGGATGCTCCAGCTCGCACTCTGGATCGACCCTGACCTTCGGGCGCTTTCAACCTCCTGCGGGCCATTAGCCGGTAGTGTCAAAACTGACAACGATGGCTGAGGCGGTAGCCCGCTTCGTGCCCGACGGCGCGAGCGTGGCGATCGGCACGGCCCTGGAGCCCGCCATCCCGTTCGCCGCCGGTCACGAGATCATCCGCCAGCGACGGCGGGATCTGACGCTGGTGGGCCCGATCTCGGACTCACTGTTCGACCAGCTGATCGGCGCCGGCTGCGTCGCCACTGTCTGCGCCGCGTGGGTCGGGAACGTTTCGGAGGGGCTCGGCCACTGCTACCGGCGGGCGACCGAACAGGGCGAGCCCCGGCCGATCGAAGTCCGCGACCACTCGAACTTCTCGATCTCGCTTGCTCTCTGGGCCGCCGCCTGGGGCTCTCCCTACATCCCGACGCCGACGCTGCTGGGCAGCGACATCGTGCGCACCAACCCGGGCCTGAAGCTGTCGGACGGGGCCGTAAATGTCTTGCCGGTTCAACCGGACGTGACCATCCTCCACGCACAGCGGGCGGATACGGAGGGGCACGCCCACTTCTGGGGCCCCCTCGGCATAAGCGAGGAGGCCGGCCTGGCTGCCAGCAAAGTGATCGTCTGCTGCGAGGAGTTGGTGGCTGCCGAAGTCGTCCTGTCGGACCCCAACCGCGTGCTGCTGCCGGAAACGAAGGTCGTCGCGGTCGTGCACGAGCCGGGCGGCACCCATCCGGCCCCGCTTCAAGGCTTCTGGCGGCGCGACCACGCCGCCTACCGCGATTACGCGGCGCGGTCGCGGACGGCGGAGGGGTTTCGGGAGTGGCTCCAGAACTGGGTGCTGGCGGTCGCCGACCGGCGTGAATACCTTGCCAGGCTGGACGCCACGGCCGCCCTGCTAGTGCGGCGCCATCTGCATTCGGCGCCCGTCGACTACGGCGATGAGTGACTACACGTCCCAGGAGATGATGGTCGCCGTCGCGGCGCGAGAGATCCGCGATGGCGAGCTCGTGTTCGTGGGCATGCGCCTGCCCATCCTGGCCTACGGTGTAGCCCGCAGCACGCACGCGCCGCACGCCCGCGCACTCTACGAGCTGGGCCTGATGCGGGACCAGCCGGCGGCCGGCTTCCTCGGGACGATGGGAGACCCGCCTAACGTTGCCGGCGCCCTCTGGGCCACGCGGATGTCGAACGTGATGGCGCTGATGGCTCAGGGACAGGTGGATCTGGGCTTCATCGGTGGCGCCCAGGTCGACCGCTTCGGGAACTTGAACACGAGCTACATCGGCGATCCCGCACGTCCGGCCACCAAGCTGCCGGGGAGCGGGGGAGGTGCCGACATCGCGATCCTCTCGAGGCGGTGGGTGGCGCTGATGACCCACGAGCCCCGCCGCCTGGTCGAACGTGTCTCATACGTGACGTCGCCTGGGCACGGCGATGGCGCCGGCTGGCGGGCGCGGAACGGGCTGCGGGGCGGCGGGCCGTCCGCGATCGTCACCACCCTTGCGGTGCTGCGGTTTCCCGCAGGGGGCGGAGAGGCCTACCTGGCCTCGGTTCACCCTGGCCGCACGGTCGAGGAAGTGAGGCGGAACACCGGCTGGGATCTGCACGTCGCGGACGACGTCGTCGAGACCCCCGAGCCAACGGTTGAGGAGCTGGCGCACACGCGGCGGCTCGACCCCGACGGGTTCTGGACACGCCGCGAGTGACGCAGATACGCGCGCTCGGGCCGGAGGAGCTGCCGGCTGTGGCGGCTCGAGTGGCCACCACTTTCAGTGGAGTGCGGCCGTCCGACGAGGAGGTCGAGGCTCGTCTGCGGGTGTGGGAGCCGGATCGGACGCTGGGCGCATTCGACGACGGTTCACTCGTCGCGACTGCTGCAACGATCCCCTTGCCGCTCACGCTGCCCGGCGGTCGGCGGGTGCCGGCCGCGGGGATCTCACGGGTCACAGTCCTGCCCACCCACCGCCGTCGAGGCCTGCTCACCGAGATGCTGCGGCGGCAGATAGACGAAGCGCGCGAGCAGGGCGAGCTGGTGGCCGGCCTCTTCGCCTCGGAGGGCGGCATCTACGGGCGGTTTGGCTTCGGAGTGGCGACACTCGAGGCCGACCTGCGTGTAGCGCGCGGACGATCCGCGTTCCGAGAGGAGGTTGACGTGGCCGGCCTCCGGCTCGTCGACCGCAGCGAGGCCGCCGGGCTGCTGCAGCGGATCGCCGCGAAGGCTGTTGCCGGCCAGCCGGGGGCAGTCGAGCGGTCGTCCGCATGGTGGCGGTTTGCGCAGGGTCCGCGTCGTCGTGGCGCCGCGGCGGATCTGGAGGTCGTGGTTCGGGCGGAGGATGATGGCTTCGTCGCATACCAGCGGCAGATCGAGCCGCCTGCGTGGCGGGGCTCGCTGGAGGTGGTCCTGCTGCTCGCCCTGAACCCGGCCGCTTACGGCGCGCTCTGGCGCTACTGCCTGGACGTGGACCTGATCGATGACGTGTTGGCGCCCCGTCGCTCAGCAGACGAGACGCTCCGATTCTTGCTGGCGGATCCCAGGGCGATGGAGTGCTCGCTTGGCGACGGCCTCTGGCTCAGGTTGATCGACGCGGAGGCAGCCTTGAACGCTCGCACGTATGCGGACGACGGCCGGATCGTCATAGGAGTACGGGACACGTTCTGCCCGTGGAACACCGGGACCTACGCCATCGAAGGGGGGCGCTGTCGCCGGACGGATGCCGACCCCAGCCTGGTCATGCCGGCAGACGCGTTGGGAGCCTGCTACCTGGGCGGCATACGCTTCAGTACGCTGGTCCGGGCCGGTGTGGTGACAGAGCGGCGGCCTGGTGCCGCCGAGCGGGCCGACGGCCTGTTCAGGAGTGCAGAGGTGCCATGGTGCCCGTTCCATTTCTGAGTGGCGAGGGATTGCCTCTGACAGGAGCAGGCCGTCCAGGAGGCGGGGCTTGCGGACCGCGTCGGCGTCTGCCGCGGGTCGATTCACGACCTGCCGATGACCACAGCATCGGTCGATCTTCTCTGGTGCCGCGACATGCTGAACCACGTCTCGCCACCGGAGCCGGCAATCAGGGAGTGCAGGCGGGTGCTGCGTCCCGGCGGCGCGATGATGGTCTTCCAGACGTTTGCCGGAGACTCGCTCGAGCGGCTCGAAGCCGCGCGGCTCTACCAGATGCCGGGCAAGCTGCTGCCCATCGGCTACCTGCTCCAGGCTCCTGCGGCTATCGACCCTTGAACTGAGCCCGCCGCTTCTCCCCGAACGCGGTGATCCCCTCCTGCGCATCCTCGGACACGAAGACCCGGGCGATCGCCTCTCGCTCCAGCGCGAGCCCCAGGTCGAGCGGCGCAGCGTATCCGAGGGAAGTGACCACCTTGGCCCGGCCGATCGCCTCGGCCGGTCCCGCCGCCAGCTTCGCGCAGTAGTCGATCGCCGCCGTGCGGCAAGTGGCGGCGTCGTCATAGAGCTCATCCACTATCCCCAACTCTTTCGCGTCCTCGGGCGAGAGGGTGCGGGCGTTGGCGATCAGGTCAATGCCTCTGGACAGCCCGACGAGCCGCGGAAGGCGCTGGGTGCCGCCGGACCCGGGGAACAGGCCCAGGTTCACTTCTGGCAGGCCGATCCGGTAGGAGCCGCGCGCCGCGAATCGCCGGTCACAGGCCAGGGCCAGCTCCAGGCCGCCGCCCAGAGCATGGCCGGCGATCGCAGCCACGAAGACCATCGGCGTGTTCTCGAACTTCCGAAACACCTCGTGGGCGAGCAACGCGGTCATCGCTCGCTGGTTGGCCGACCCGGCCTGGAAGGCGGTGACGTCAGCGCCTGCGGAGAAGAACTTGTCGGACGCGCTGGTGACCGCCACGGCCCGCAGGCCGTCGTCGTATCTCGCGTCGTCCACGGCCGAGCCGAGCTCCCGCAGGAAGTCGTAGTCGTAGCTGTTCGCCGGGGGGCGGTCGAGGACTATGATCCCGACCGCGCCATCCCTATCGAGCCTCACGGCCATTGTCAGCGCCTCCGGACAAGGTGGTTGAAGGGGAGAGCGAATAATTATTCGAGTTCAGTCCACGGAAGTTTGCAGGTTCACCTCAAGGGAGGTTGCGCAGTGGCGACGATGATCATCGAGGGGGAACGCGTCGGTGCGGCCTCCGGCCAGACCTACGAGGTCAAGAACCCGGCCACCGGCGCGGTGGTCGAGGTGGTCCCGAACGGCGGTCCGGACGACGTCGACCGGGCTGCGCGAGCGGCGGCAAAGGCTCAGCGGTCCTGGGCCAAGCTGGCGCCGGCTGAACGCGCGGGGATCCTGCACAAGGCTGCGGACCACATGCTGGCCAAGGTCGAGGAGATTGCGCCCGTCCTGACCGCCGAGCAGGGCAAGACGATCCTGGAGTCTCGCATCGAGGCGCGGCGGTTCGGCGAGAACATCGCCTGGTTCGCAGACCTGGCGGACAAGATCCACGGCGAGTACGTTTCGCTGCCAGACACGACCACCTACGGGCTGGTGCTGCGCAGGCCCATCGGCGTCACCGGGGCGATCGTGCCGTGGAACTTCCCGCTGACGCTGGCAGCCAACAAGGTGGCGCCGTCCATCGCGGCCGGCAATGCCGTGGTCCTGAAGCCATCCAGCACGACCCCGTTGGCCACCCTTTTGTGCATTGAGGCGCTGATCGAGGGTGGGCTGCCCGAAGGCGTCGTCAACGTGGTGCTCGGTCCCGGCACGGGGGAGGCGATCGTCACCCACCCGCTGATCCGGAAGGTGGCACTGACCGGGTCCACGCCTACGGGCAAGAAGGTGATGGCCGCCGCGGCGCCCTACCTGAAGAAGGTGGTGCTCGAGCTCGGCGGCTCCGACCCGTGCATCGTGCTGGACGACGCCGACGTGGACGAGGCAGCCAAGGCGATCTCGGTTGGCCGTTTCTTCAACTGCGGCCAGGCGTGCCTGGCCATCAAGCGGCTGTACATCCAGGAGGGCGTCTTCGATGCCTTGCTGGAGAGGCTGATCGAGCGGGCCAAGAAGCTCAAGCCGGGCGACGGCATGAGCCGGGACAGCCGCATGGGGCCGATGCACACGCCTGGGCAGCGTGCCGAGGTCGAAGCCCAGGTGCAGGACGCGCTCGAGCGGGGAGCGAGGATCGTCTTCGGCGGCGGCCGGCCGCAGGGCCCCGAGTACGAGATCGGCAACTTCATCAATCCGACGATCCTGGTCGACGTACCGGACGGCTCGCGGATGGTGACCGAGGAGGTCTTCGGCCCGGCGTTGCCCGTGATGCGCATCAAGGACCTCGACGAGGGCCTCGCCCGTGCCAACAACTCGCCGTTCGGTCTGGGTTCCTCGATCTGGACATCGAGTATGAGGGCGGCCCATCGGGCGGCGCAGGAGCTGGAAGCGGGATACACGTGGGTGAACGCGCTCCAGATCGCCCATGACGAGCTTCCATTTGGAGGCACCAAGGAGTCCGGCTTCGGTAAGGAGCACGGGCTGGAGGCCTTCTACCAGTACACAGACCAGAAGTCGGTGGTCTACGGACTGGTCTGAGGCCATCCAGGAGCCCATGAAACACTCAGGGGGGCCGGCCGGCCCCCCTGAGGTGCCTCCTCCCCTTCCCAGATCACTGGGAAACTACGAAGCAGGCGGCCTGGACCCCGGGGTTAGGCCGACCTTCGGTTCACGCGGTCCCAACGGCTCTGGCAATCGACGCAGCGCGTCGCCTCGGGCCGGAACCGCAGCCGTTCGGTCGGGATGCGGGCGCCGCAGTCCTCGCACTCGCCGTACTTGCCTTCGGCGAGCCGGCTCAGCGCTCGCTCGACCTGCTCGCGGTTCTCGGACAGGAGCTGAACCAGGCGGTCGTTGACCTCCCGGTCGCTCATGGCCTGAGCGAAGTCGGTGTCTTCGTAGTCGCGCGTGAGGAAGCCGCCGACGCTGTCCGCGATCGAGCGGTTGAGCCCAGCCTCCTCCTGGAACTGACTTGCCAACCGCACCAAGGCGGCTCGATTGGCTTCGAGACGGACGATTCTTTCCTGGTCTTTCTCTGTCATCGAGGGCGCACCTCCTGCCGGTGGACGACAAGCGGGGGGAGATCAGACTATCACGTTTCCGCCACGCGTCAAGCCGATTTTTGTAGCCCCCGCGGAATCAACACTCCCGACCGCGTGGAGAGTTCATCCGGGCCTGCGGAACATCGTCTGCATCCGCATTGCGAGGCCCATGTCGCCCTTGATCTTGAGCTTGCCGCTCATGAATGCGGCCGTCGGGTCGAGCTGGTTCGTGAAGATCTTCACGAAGTCGCCGGAGTCCGCCAGGAACGTCAGGTTGGGGTTCTCGACCTCACCCTGGCCAGAGGTCGCCTGGCCGTCCGCGATCTTGATGAACCACTTGCCTGCGTTGTTCCCGCTCAGGTCGAACTGGATGCCGGCGTTGGTGTTTCCAGCCTTCTCGGCGATGAAGTAGTTGGGCATTTCGTCGACGACCTGGTCAGGGGTGACGTCGGCGGAAGTCTGGTCGGTCATGAGATCCTCCACTTGTTGACGCCTCGCGGCGTCCATCGAAGGTTGATCTTATACAGGTAAGCAGGACATGGGACTCGCACTCGATACGAACCTCTCCGAGGCCTCGCCGGGCGTCTTCGAGCTGCGGCTTCCGATCGCGTGGGAGGACAGCCACGTCAACTGCTTTCTCCTGCCAGATGGTGAGCACGTCGACATGATCGACTGCGGGATGAGCGCGGAGGAGTCGTTCGAACTGATCCGTGCCGCGGTGCGCGAGCTGGCGGGGCCCCAGGGGCGCGTGCGCCGCTTGCTGGTCACCCACATCCATCCCGATCACTACGGGGCGGCAGGGGAGCTGACCGAGCACGACGGCGCCCAGCTCTACCTGCATCGCCTCGAAGTACCGATGGTCAATCCCCGCTACCTCGAGATCGATCAGCTGGTGGACGAGGTGGGCCGCTACCTCGAAATCCACGGGGTCCCCGACGCAGAGGCCGAGTTCCTGAAAAACGCCTCCCGCGGCTTCCGCCAGTGGGTCAAGCCCGCCGCGCCGGCCCTCCAGCTCGACGGGACCGAAATGCTCGCGTTGGGCCGCCGGCGCCTGCGCGTGGAATGGACGGCGGGCCACTCGCCGGGCCACGTCTGCCTGTTCGATCGGGAGTCCGGCGTCCTGTTCGCCGGCGACCATCTCCTGCCCAACCAGAGCCCCAACATCGGGTTGCACCCGCAGAGCACACCCAACCCCCTGGACGACTATGTGGCCGGGCTCGAGCGCCTGGTCGGGCTGCACCCATCGGTCGTGCTGCCGGCACATGGCCGGCCGTTTGCGGACGCCGCCGGCCGCGCCGATGAGCTGATCGGGCACCACCACCGGCGAAAGGAGCAGATGCTCGAGCTGATCGGCGACGGCGAGCTCAACGGATGGCAGGTGGCAACCGCCATCTGGGGCGTGCGCAAGAACCTCCACGACATGAGGATGGCCCTTCAGGAGGGACTCGCTCACCTGCAGTCCCTCAGCCTCGATGGCCGCGTGGAGAAGCGGGCCACACCCGCCTCGATTACGTGGCGGCGAGCGAGCTGAGGCGCTTCAGGCCGAGCGGGAACAGCTCGGCCGGATAGCAGCCGACCCCAACGGTTCCAGGGCCGGCGTGGGCGCCGACCACTGGCCCGAGCGGCGCCACGATCAGCGACTCGCAGCGGGGTTCGAGCGCTCTGGCGATGCGGTCTGCTGCGTCCGAGGCCGCCGCGTGTCCGACCAGGGCGCATATCGGCGTCTTGCCGTTGCCGGCCAGCTCGATGACCCTCGACAGCGCCCGTTCCTGTGTCCTGACTCGCTCCAGCGGAGCGACCTCACCGGCGTGGATCGTGAGCACCGGCTTGACCTGCAGCATGGAGCCCACGAGAGCGCCGGCCCGACCGATCCGGCCGCCTCGGCGCAGGTACTCGAGGGTGGCGACCATGAAGTACACGCGCATGCCCTCCTGGACCGGCCGGATGCCGTCGACCACGGCCGCCGCCGACTCGGCTCTGGCGGCCATGGCGCTCGCAGCGAGGACGAGCAGCGCCAGCGGCATCGAGACCATCTCCGTGTCGAAAACCCGGACCCGATCCCTGGCGACCATGTCGGCACCTTGCATGGCGGCCTCGAAGGTGCCGCTGAGCTTGGAAGAGATGTGCAGCGAGACCACCTCCTCGTGGTCGGTGAGGAGGCGCTCGTAGACGTTGGCGAACGTTCCCGGCGACGGCTGTGACGTGGTCGCCATCTGCCCCGACGCCGTCAGCTTCCGGTAGAAGTCGTCGGGCTGAATGTCGACCCCGTCCAGGTAGCTGCGCCCTTCCAGCATGACAGTCAGAGGCACGACGGTGATGCCTCGTGGCTCGACGAGATCGGGAGCCAGATCGGCCGTGGAGTCGGTGACGATCGCGACTTTGGGCATTGGCGAAGCCTGTGGCAACCATATCGCACGTTGCTCGCGACCACCAGGCGGAGCTGCAGCTCCGCCTGCCTTTCGGGGCTCAGCTCTTCGACGTGCCGCGGCCCTTGCCGCCCGGCTCGTCGGGCAGGTCGGGGAGGTTCAGGCTGTTGACGAGGTCCCGGAAAACCGCCAGGCGGTCTTCGTCCAGCTTGTCGGGGACCTGGTCCTCCTCGTCCTTCTCGGGGATGACCCCTGCCCGGTCCAGCACCTCGGTGGCCACGAAGATCGGGCAGCCGAAGCGGACGGCAAGCGCGATGGCGTCGCTGGGCCGGGAGTCGACGTCGAACTCGCGGCCGTCCTGCTTGAAGTGGAGGCGGGCGAAGAACACCTCCTCGGTGAGCGAGGTGACCACGATCCGGCTGACGGCGATCCCGAGCTCGCCGAAGGTGGCCATCATCAGGTCGTGAGTGATCGGGCGCTCCGGCGCCATGCCCTGGATCTTCATCGCGATGGCGTTGGCCTCGAAGGGGCCGATCCAGATCGGGAGATAGCGATCGGCCTGCTTCTCCTTCAGGATCACGACGTGCTGCCCGGTCTGCAGATGCACCCGGATGCTGTCGACGTTGACTTCGATCAGATCGTCCGTTTCAACGGCTCCTTCGGCCCTAGTCTAACGGTGGGCGGCGGGCCCCAGGCTGCTGGAAGGGCCGCCACAACGGAAATGCCGCGTTGCGCTGACGGAGAATGTCGGGGTGGCAAAGGGCTTTCGCCGCGGCCGCTTGATCCTGATCGACGCCCACAGCTTGATCTATCGGGCGTTCTTCGCGCTGCCGCCGATGAGCACGTCCGGAGGCGTGGTCACCAACGCCGCCTACGGCTTCACCTCCATGCTGGCCATCGTGCTGGCCAATCGGCCCGAATACGCGATCGCGGCGTTCGATGTTGGGAAGCCCACCTTCAGAAGCCAGGAGTACACCGACTACAAGCTGGGCCGGCGGCCGATGCCGGACGACCTTCGGCCGCAGCTGGAGCTGGTCCGGAGGCTTCTGAACTCGCTCTCGATCCCCATCCACGGCATCGAGGGCTACGAAGCCGACGACCTGATCGGAACCCTTGCGCTCAAGGCCAACCAGCTCGGGGTGGCGGTCACGATCGTGAGCGGCGACCTGGACTGCCTCCAGCTCGTGGGAGATGGGGTCGAAGCCCTGGTCCCGCGCCGAGGCATCACCGACACCATGCTCTACGGCCCCGACCAGGTCCGGCAGCGGTATGGGTTCGAGCCCCGCCAGCTGATCGAGTACAAAGCTCTCCGGGGCGACACCTCGGACAACATCCCTGGGGTCCCCGGGGTGGGGGACAAGACGGCCGCCCAGCTGGTCCAGCAGTTCGGATCTATCGAGAATCTCCTGGACAACCTCGACCAGCTCAAGGAGGGCCGGGTCAAGACCGCCCTTGCTGCCAACGCCGACCAGATCCGGCTCGGCAAGCGCATGGTGACCATCCAGACCGACGTCCCGGTCGAGCTGGACCTCGACGGGGCCCGCTGGCTCCGGTACGACGCAAACCGGGCCAGGGCAGTGTTCGATGAGCTGGAATTCCGCCAGCTCCTCGCCCGGGTGCCCGCCCCCGATGCTGTACCCATCCAGCCGACCCTGGCCCTGGAGCCTGTCGAGAGCGCGGGCGCCGTCACGCTGGTCGCCCAGGAGCACGTGCCCGAGGTGCAGGCGGCAATCGACTCCGCCGAGGCGGTTGCCCTGTTCGGCCTTTGGGACGGCCAACCCCGGAGCGGGGCCCAGGTCGGCCTCGGATTGAGCACCGGTGAACGGGCCTGGTACCTGCCCGCCAACCTGATGCCTTCCCTGGCGGAGCCGCTGGCGGCGAAGCCGCTGCTCGGCCACGACGTCAAGGAGATGGAGCTGGCTCTGACTCGAGTCGCGCCCGCTCCACATCGCTGGCTCTTCAGCACCCACCTCGCCGCCTATCTCCTCGGTGCCGGTTCCCGCGACCCCCGCCTGGAGGACCTCGCTCGCGAGTTCCTGGGCATGCAGCTCGTCCCGGTGGATCAGCTGCTCGGCACGGGTCGCAACTCCCGGCCCGCGGCCCAGTGCGCTCCTGCCGAGTGCGCGCAGTTCGCCGGCGGCCGGGCCCACGCCGTCTTCCACCTCCAACCGAGGTTGGCGGCCGAGATGCGGAACCTCGGTGTGGACTACCTGTTCCACGAGATAGAGCTGCCGCTGGCGTCGGTGCTGGCCGAGATGGAGAGTGAGGGAGTCGCCATCGACGTGCCTTACCTCCGCGAGATGCAGGAAGAGCTGCAGGAGCAGCTGGCGGCGCTCGAGGCCGAGGTCGCGCAGGTCGGCGGCTATCAGTTGAACCTGAATGCGCCGCAGCAGCTCGCCAAACTCCTGTTCGAGGACCTGCGGCTGCCGGTCGGAAGGCGCACGAAGACGGGCTATTCGACCGACGCGGACACGCTCGAGGGCCTGCGAGACAAGCATCCGATCGTGGGGCTGATCCTGGAGCACCGCCAGCTCAGCAAGTTGAAGTCGACCTACGTGGACGCCCTGCCCGGTCTCGTCGACCCCGAGACGGGCCGTGTACACACTTCGTTCGGGCAGGCGTCCACCGCGACCGGCCGGCTCAGCTCGTCCAACCCGAACCTGATGAACATCCCGATCCGCACCGAGCTGGGGCAGCGGATCAGACGGGCGTTCCGGGCACACCGGCCCGGCCACAAGCTGTTCGCCGCGGACTACTCACAGATCGAGCTCCGGGTTGCCGCTCATCTGAGCGAAGACCCCCAGATGCTGGCCGCGTTCGAGGCCGGCCACGACATCCACGCAGCCACGGCCGCACGCGTGTTCAAGGTCCCAATCGAGCAGGTGGACCCCAATCAGCGCCGTCTTGCCAAGGTCGCCAACTTCGGCTCGATCTACGGCCAGGGCGAGTACGGTCTCTCACAGCAGCTGAGCATTCCGGGTGACGAGGCGCGAGCGTTCCTGAAGGAGTACTGGAGTACCTACGGTCGGCTCAAGGAGTGGCTCGACAACCTGAGGGCCGAGGCTCGAGAGACGGGGGTGGTCGTGAGCGCCACGGGCCGGCGGCGTGCGATTCCGGACCTGCGGTCGCCCAACTACCAGCTCCGGCAGGCGGCGGAGCGGATGGCCATCAACTTCCCGATCCAGTCCCTGGCTGCGGACATCATCAAGATCGCGATGGTTCGCCTCCATCAGGAAATCCTCCAGGCCGACATGGGCGGCCGGATGCTGCTTCAGGTGCACGACGAGCTGGTCTTCGAGGTGCCGGAGCCCGAGATCGACGCGTTCGCGGAGATCGTGCCGCGCGTGATGACGGAGGCCTACGAGCTGGCAACCGGGCTCGAGGTGGAGGCAAAGGCCGGGCCCAACTGGGCGGACATGCGGAAGCTGGCCACGGTCGTGGCCTGACCTCCTACAGGAATGCCTGAGCTGCCGGAGGTCGAGACCGTCGCGCTGGATCTCCGCCCCCACCTCGTGGGTCGGACCATCGTCCGCTGTGAGGTGCGCCATCCTGCGGTCGTGCGCCACCCCGCGCCGGAACGGTTCAGCGCCGAACTCGTCGGCCGCCGGATCGAAGCGGTGACCCGGCGCGGCAAATACATCCTCCATCGTCTGGACGGCAGTCTCGACGAGCCCATGCTGCTGGTCGTTCACCTCGGTATGACCGGCCAGTGGCGGCTCGTCAGTGCCGAGGCGCCGGAGTCAGACCACCTCCACGCCGTCCTGACGCTGGACGACGGTCGCCAGCTCAGGTACCGCGATGTGAGGCGCTTCGGTCGCCTGCTGCTGGGAACCGAAGCAGAGCTCGTCGCCGCCGGCAAGCTGCCCCGACTGGGTCCCGAGCCCCTGGACCCCGGGTTCACGGCGGCCAGCCTCTACCGCCGGCTGCACACTCGACGCGCGCCGCTGAAAGCGCTGCTGCTCGACCAGATGGTCGTCGCGGGACTCGGGAACATCTATGCGGACGAATCGTGCTTTCGCGCCCGCCTGCGGCCCAACCGGCTGGCCAACACGCTCAGCCGGCGCGCAGTCGGCCGGCTTCATGCCGCGCTGGGTCAGCTTCTGCTCGAGGCAATCGCCAACCGGGGCAGCTCCGTCGACTCCTACCGGGACGCCTGGGGTGAAATGGGCGACGAACAAGAGCGGCTCCAGGTGTACGGCCGCGGCGGTGAGCCGTGCCTCCGTTGTGGGCGACCACTGTCGGTGGTGAGGCTGGCGGGGCGAACGACGGTATTCTGCCGGCGGTGCCAGCGCTGAGCGCCTGGGCGCCTCGGCCGGTGGTCACCCTCGGCGTGCTCGGCGTGGCCTTCGCGCTGTACACACAGGCTGTGGCCGCCGGGGCTGCCGAGTCGCTCGACCTGAACGTGGCGAGAGCTGTCCGCAGCGTCTGGTGGCCGCCTTTGCAGCCCGTGGCCCAGGCGATCGCGGTCATCGGCGGGATCGAGATCACCGCGGCGATCGCTGTGGGCCTTGCCGCCTGTCTGTGGGCCTGGGGCTTTCGAGCGGAGGCGGCGGCCCTGGCGATCTTGCCTCTGCTGGTCGCCGCGGAGGCCGTGTACAAGTTCGTGCTGGCCCATCCGCCGCCGCTCGCGTTCTCGCATCCGGATGGCCCCACCCTCGTAACGATGTTGCATCGCGGAACGCTGATCTTTGGTGGGAGCTATCCGAGCGGGCATATGATTCGCACTGTCTTCGTCTACGGCCTCGGGGCTTTTGTGGTGCGCCGCCGCGGTGGGGGCGTCTGGCCGTGGCGGCGGCTGCAACTGTGGTTGGATTGATGGCTCTCGATCGTGTTTACCTCGGTGTGCACTGGCAATCTGATGTCGTTGGGGGCGTGCTGCTGGGTGGAGCCGCGCTGGCCGGCGCCATCGCGTGGCTGGACCGACCGGTCGGCATGGCGGGCTGAGGCGGAGCCGTATTGAAATTGCCTCGTCAGCATCCGAACCCTGAGAAGATCGGACTGCAGCTGTCGGGTGGTTTCAACGAGGTCAGGTCCTGAGCGCTTCCGAACTTTCCCCCCAGGAACAGTCACCGATTCAGCCGAATGACAACGAGGTCGCCGACGGGCGCAGGCCCGAAGCGACCGGTGGCGCCGGCGACGGCGGCGGCGCCGTCGAGCGGAAGAATGTCGAACATCCGAGCCCGGACCGGGACGGAGCCACCGCGCGCGACGCCACGAGACCTCTACCGAGGCCCGCCCCACCGGCAGCCCCGCCACCTGCCCCGCCGCGGCCGGCGACAGGCAGCCCACAGCCGAGCGGCCCATCCCGCCCTCCCGGCAGTCCGCAGCCTCCGGCGGCCCGCCCTCCCGGCAGTCCGCAGCCCCCGGGCGCGGCCCGCCCTCCCGGCAGTCCGCAGCCTCCGGCGGCCCGCCCTCCCGGCAGTCCGCAGCCCCCGGGCGCGGCCCGCCCTCCCGGCAGTCCGCAGCCGCCGGGCGCGGCCCGCCCTCCCGGCAGTCCGCAGCCTCCGGGCGTGGCTCGCCCTCCCGGCAGTCCGCAGCCTCCGGGCGTGGCCCGCCCTCCCGGCAGTCCGCAACCTCCTGGCGCGGCTCGTCCCCCCGGCAGCCCGCAGCCTCCAGGCGCGGCTCGTCCTCCCGGCAGTCCGCTGCCTCCAGGGGTGCCTCGCCCTCTTGGCAGCTCGCCACCTGGTGCGCCGACGCGACCGTCGTCGAGCCCGCAAGCACCTGGGGTCCCGCGGCCCGCCGGCAGTCCCCAGGGCGGCGCGCTCCCGCCGCGGCCGGCAGGTGGCCCCCAGGGCGGCGCGGTCCCGCCGCGCCCGCCTGGCGTGCCTCCACCGCCGGCACTGAGGCCGCCGCTTGCAAGCGGCTCCCCCGGTCCTACTGCTCCGCCACGGCCGCCCTCACCCGCGAGTCCAGGGCGAGCGCCTGGCCCGCCGGCGGAGCCGGCGCAGGGCGATCCTGCTCGCCAGCCGCCAGCCATATCGGCTCCGCCCCGACTCTCACCGGCGACGCCTGAGGCAGACACAGTCGAGGCGGCCGATGGGCGTCCGGCACGTCAGCCGGCGATACGTGGGGAGGGCTGGGACCTGCTCGGGCAGCCGCTCGGTCTGCGCATCGACGACGTCAGCCGCGAATACAAGTCGGGCGACGTGTCGATCGCTGCGCTGGAGAACGTCTCGTTCGAGGTCGCGCCAGGCGAGTTCGTGGCGATCACCGGTCCCTCCGGCTGCGGCAAGTCCACGCTGCTGGCGCTCTTGGGCGGGCTCGACCGGCCCAGCAAGGGTCGCGTTTATGCAGCCGGTGCGGCACTGGATCAGGTCAGCCGCACTCAGCTGGACGACTACCGGCTCCAGCGTATCGGCGTGATCTTCCAGACCTTCAACCTGGTGCCGTCGTTGACCGCCGAGGACAACGTCTCCCTGCCCATGGTCCTCGCAGGCGTGCCGCTGGTCGAGCGACGCCGTCGCGCGAGGCGGCTGCTTGAACTGGTCGGCCTCGGCCACCGGGCGAAGCTGCGCCCCGGTCGTCTCTCGGGCGGCGAGCAGCAGCGGGTGGCAGTCGCCCGTGCGCTCGCCAACCGACCGGGCCTCATCCTCGCCGACGAGCCAACCGGGAACCTGGACTCCTCGCGGGGTGCGGAGGTGCTCGACCTTCTGCAGGAACTGAACCGGCAGGGTGCGACGGTAGTTCTCGTCACTCACGACCCCGAGGTGGCCCGTCGCGCGGACCGGGCGATCCGACTCCGCGACGGACGGGTCGTCGGTGGCGTGCAGTCGCCACGACGGACCGGTCGCGCGCCGGAGCAGCTCGACCAGCCGCACCGCCTTTCACGCGCGGACGCATTCACCCTTGGGCTCAGGAGCACCGGCCGCCGCCCGCTCCGGACGGCAATCACGGCTGCCGGGGTGGCGATCGGCATCGGCGTCATGAGCATGATCCTCTCGCTGGCGTCCGGCCTGCAGCGGCAGGTGGTCGACACCGTGACCGCCGACACGAACCTCCAGGCCGTTCAGATCAACGGGCCACTGGCCGGCGGCCAGCCGCGACCGCTCAACCCTGACGCGCTGGCTGCGCTGGAGGGAATGGGCAGCGTGAAGCTCGCCTGGGGCGAGACCATCGTGGGCGGGACGCTGGGACCGGACGGCGCCAAGAGCCCTCCCGTGCAGACAGCCGTCGTTGCGACGCCCCCGCTCAGGGCCGGCTCTCCGCGATCGGACATTCTCGCGGCCGGGCGTCTGCCGAGCGGCGACACCGCCGATGAGGTCGTCATCACGACCGAGCTGGCTCAGCGCTTCGGCTGGTCTCCCACGGACGCAATCGGCAAGAAGATGCGCTTCGTCGGACAGTTCCCGGGCCCGCCGGCAGGAGGGGGACAGCCCGCAGCCAAGCAGCTCGCGGTGACGCCGACGGTCGTCGGCGTCGCCAACGGAGCGCCGGGCGGCGACCCGTTGTGGGCGATGCTGCCATACGACAAGGCGATCAGCTTCTCTGCCGACATGATCAGCGCCAATGGCTGGAAGCGGGACCCGTTCGTCGGCATCACGCTCTACGCGGATTCGCTGCAGCACGTTGCCAACGTGCGGGACGAAGCGCAGCAGGCGGGCTACACGGCGGCCACCAATGACGACCAGCTCCGGGCATTCGCTGAGCGGCTGAACTACGTCGAGCTGGCTCTCAACGGCCTGGCCATCATCGCGCTGGCCGTGGCGGCCCTCGGTATCGCCAACACCATGTTCTCCGCAGTGCTGGAGCGCACCCGTGAGATCGGCATCTTCAAGGCTCTCGGCTCACGAGCGCGCGACCTGGGATTGGTCTTCATGGCTGAGTCTGCTCTGATCGGGGTGGCCGGGGGCATCGCGGGCGTGCTGGTGTCGGCGCTGCTGACGCGAATCGGCAACGGTCTGATCGATCGCATCGCCCAGGGCCAGGGAGCCGCCGGAGGCCTGCGACTGTTCGACCTCAACCCGGTGATCGCCTTCCTCGCGGTGTTCCTGGCGATCGTGGTCAGCGCGTTCAGCGGCCTGCTGCCAGCCCTCAGAGCCTCCCGGCTCGATCCGGTGGCCGCGATCCGCTACGAGTAGCCGCTCGCCATGCGCGCCTCGACGTACCCGCTCGTGGACGCCGCAGAAGCGGCGGCCCTGGTGCTGGAACGCACACCAGTCCTGCCGGCCGAGGACGTCGTGCTGGCAGACTGCCCGGGCCGCGCCCTGGCCGACGACCTGATCGCGCCGGCTCAGCTGCCGCCGTTTCCTGCCAGCGCGGTCGACGGCTTCGCGATCCGCTCGGCGGATGAAGGCGGACGCCTGCGTGTGGTGGGCGAGTCCGCCGCCGGCCGGCCGTTTACCGAGGAGCTGCCACCGGGTGCGGCGGCACGGATCCTGACCGGTGGGGTCCTGCCGCCTGGCGCCGACACGGTGGTGATGGTCGAGGACGTCGAACAAGGGGACGGGTGGGTGACGGTGCCAGGCGGCTTCCCGGCCGGCCGCAACTTCCACCGACCTGGGGATGACCTGCGCCAGGGCGAGGTCGTGGTCGCACGCGGCGAGCCGCTCGGCCCCGCCGAGGTGGGCCTCGCCGCGGCGTTGGGGTTTCCGCAGCTGCGGGTGCACGGGCGGCCGCGAGTCGGGCTTATGTCCACCGGGGACGAGCTGGTCGAAGTGGGCCAAACACCCGGGCCGGGCCAGATCGTGGACTCGAACCGATGGGCTCTGCTGGCGGCACTGGAGGAGGCTGGCGCTGCGGTGACGTTGTTGGGGGTGGCACCGGATCGGCCGGACCCCCTCCGAGAGCTGGTTGTCGACGCTCTGCGCCACCATGACGTGCTGGTCACGTCGGGTGGGGTGTCGGTCGGCACACACGACCTGGTCAAGCCGCTGCTCGAGTCGCTCGGCGATGTGCATCTGGGCCGCGTCCGGCTCAAGCCAGGCAAGCCCTTCACCTTTGCGACGCTGCCCTCGGGCCGCCTCGCGTTCGGACTGCCCGGCTTCCCAGTCTCCTCTCTGATCACGTTCGAGGTCTTCGTCCGCCCGGCCCTGCGCAAGATGCAGGGCTTCGCCCGTACCCAGCGGCCAACCCTGCCGGTCCGGATGGGCTACGACGCCAATGCCGCAGGCGACAGGACGGAGTATCAGCGGGTCGCGCTGCGGCGAGAGGGAGGCGAACTCGTCGCCGTGTCCACCGGCTCACAGTCGTCGTCGCGGCTGATGTCATTGTCCGGCGCACACGCTCTGGTGAAGGTGCCGCCGGGCGGTACGGGAATCGCGGCCGGCACCGTTGTCGAGGCGATCATCCTGTCCCTGCCGATCTCATAGCCGGCCCCCGGCGGCAGCTGTGCACACCCAGCGAATCTGGTGCCCCCCCGTCATAATGGGCGGCGTTGTCGAGCCTGAGGAAGGTTGGCGGCCTGGCCTGCAAGCGGCCGGTCGTCACCGGGGTAGTCGTCGCGCTCGTAGCCGTGACCATGGGCGGCGGGCTGTTTGCATGGCACGTTGCCACTGGCCGGACCGTGACAAACGAAGCCTCGCTCCAGGCAGCCGCCCGCAACCTCAACTCCGAGGCGCCCTCCACCCTCCGCGCTGTGGACACGCCCGCGCCCACGCCGACGCCGGTTGCCAGCCCCAGTCCCACCGCGACCGCCAGGCAGGCCCCGGCGGCCGGGACAGGTCCCCCGCCAGGTCACTTCACCACCCTGCCGCCGGGCGCCCAGCTGCCGTCGAGCGCCCAGTGCGCGACCTGGGTCGACGCCAGGGCGCTCCCGGAGAACAAGCGGATCAATGCGATTGCGAACCAGACCACCGGTCACAGCCTGACGCCGGACTTCCTGCCCGCGAGTGACGATCCACGCTCGAACCCCCAGATGGGGGCTCGGGTGGACGGCGCCTTCAAAGGCACGACCCAGCAGGTCCTGCGCTGGGCCGCCTGCAAGTGGGGCATCGACGAGGACATCGTCTACGCCCAGGCCGCCAAGGAGAGCTGGTGGCGCCAGTCGAATCTGGGTGATTGGGGGCCCGACGCGAGCGCCTGCGCCCCGGGCCACGGCCTCGGCGCAGACGGCAAGCCGGGACAGTGCCCGCAGAGCTTCGGCATCCTCCAGAACCGCTACCCGTACGAGCGCGGGTCCTGGCCGGGCATTGGCACGTCGACCGCGATGAACGCCGATACCGCCTATGCGATATGGCGCGTGTGCTTCGAGGGCTGGGAGCGCTGGCTCAACGACGTGGAGCGTGGCAGCCAGTACGGCGCTGGGGACGCCTGGGGCTGCGTTGGCCGGTGGTTCAGCGGCCGCTGGCACACCGGGCCATCCGACCAGTACAGCGCGGCAGTTCGAGACTATCTGAACCAGCGAATCTGGGAGCAGGGCAACTTCCAGGAGGCCTGACAGGTGGGTGACCCCGACATACCCAAACGGGCGTTCGACGTACAATGGCCCGAGCGAGATGTCCAGCCCTTTTCGCATCGACGCGCCCTTCGAGCCGAAAGGGGACCAGCCCCAGGCTATTGCCGAGCTGGTCGAAGGCGTCCGATCCGGCCTGCGTGAGCAGGTCCTGATGGGCGTCACCGGCTCCGGCAAGACAAACGTCATGGGCTGGGCGATCCAGGAGCTCGGCCGCCCGGTGCTGGTGCTGAGCCCCAATAAGACGCTCGCGGCGCAGCTCTGCGCCGAGTTCAAACGGCTCTTCCCGCAGAACGCGGTCGAATACTTCGTCAGCTATTACGACTACTACCAGCCCGAGGCGTACATCGCCCGCAGCGACACCTACATCGAGAAGGACTCAAGCCGGAACGAGGAGATAGACCGGCTCCGCCACCGCGCCACCACCGACCTCCTTACACGCCGCGACGTCATCGTCGTCGCCAGCGTGAGCTGCATATACGGCATCGGCGCGGTCGAGGATTACCTCGGTGAGTCGCTGGAGATCAAACGCGGTGAGTCCATCCGGCGTGAGATCTTCCTGCGCAAGCTGACAGAGATGCTCTACGAGCGCAACGACTACGACCTCGGCCGCCTCCGGTTCCGCGTCCGAGGCGACATCGTCGACCTGGTCCCCGCCAGCGAAGAGAAGGTCTACCGTGTCGAGTTCTTCGGCGACGAGATCGACCGCATCCAGGAGCTGGACTCCGTGACCGGCGAGATCCTCGGTGGTCGCGACGAGCTGAAGATCTTTCCGGCCAGCCACTACATCACTCCTCGTGAGAAGCTCGAACTGGCGCTGCGCGACATCGAGGTCGAGCTCGAGGAGCGGGTCCGGTGGTTCGAGGAGCACGGCCGGCTGCTGGAAGCCCAACGATTGCGCCAGCGCACGATGTTCGACCTCGAGATGCTCAGGGAGACCGGGACGTGCGCGGGGGTCGAGAACTACTCGCGACATCTGACCCGCCGCCAGCCGGGCGAGGCGCCATACACCCTCATGGACTTCCTGCCGGAGGATGCGCTGATCTTCGTCGACGAGTCGCACGTCGCGATCCCACAGGTCGGTGGCATGTTGGGTGGGGATCGCTCCCGCAAGGCGGCTCTGGTCGAGTATGGTTTCCGGCTGCCCAGCGCCTTCGACAACCGGCCGCTGAGCTTCGAGGAGTGGGACGAGCGGGTGGGTCAGCTCGTCTACGTCTCGGCCACCCCGGGCCCCTACGAGATGGAGAAGTCTCAGCGCGTGATCGAGATGGTCGTCCGGCCGACCGGCCTGGTCGACCCGATGGTCGAGGTCCGGCCGACCGAGGGCCAGATCGACGACCTGGTTGCGGAGCTCAGGAAGCGGATCGACGCCGGCCAGCGTTCCCTGGTCACGACGCTGACCAAGCGTTTCGCGGAGGACCTGACGGACTACCTCAAGGAGTTTGGCATCCGCGTCCGGTACATCCACTCCGACCTCGACGCGCTGGAGCGAATCGAGGTCTTGCGCGACCTGCGCCTGGGCAGCTTCGACGTGCTGGTCGGCATCAACCTGCTGCGAGAGGGCCTGGATCTGCCGGAGGTCGCATTCATCGCAATCCTGGACGCCGACAAGGAGGGGTATCTGCGCGCCTACCGCCCCTTCATCCAGATCATCGGCCGCGCCGCGCGCAATGTGAACGGGCACGTGATCATGTATGCCGACAAGATCACCGAATCGATGCGCGAAGCGATCGACGAGACGGGGCGGCGCCGGGCCAGGCAGACCGCTTTCAACGAGGAGCACGGCATCACGCCGGAGAGCGTCCGGAAGGCGGTCTACCAGCTGGAGGTGCAGCACAAGGACATGCAGGCCGACGCGGTCGAGCTGATGGCGGGGGCCGGCCTTCCGCGCGAAGACCTGCTGGCCATCGTGCGCGACCTCGAGAAGGAGATGCGCCGCCTGTCGCGGGAGCTGGCCTTCGAGGAAGCTGCCCGGGTGCGGGACCGGATCATCGGCATCCGCAAGCGCCTGGCCGGCGAGGATGGGGGAGAGGACGACGCCGACGTGGCGCTTGCGATCGCGGCCGCACCGAAGCAGCGCACGACCCAGGTCAGGAACTGGCGGCGAGCCCGGCGCGGCCCGTAACTGGGAAGTACCGATGAGCGGCGGGCTGGACGCGGCGCAGATGGATCGCCTGCAGGACGTGGCTGCCGGGTACGTGCAACGCTCCGAGGTTGCTGGTCTCGCCTGGCTCGTGGCTCGGCGTGGGGAGGTCCACGTCGGTGTTGCGGGCACCTTGGCGGCCGGAGGCGACGCGCCGGTTCGGCGCGAGACGCTGTTCCGGATCGCGTCGATGACGAAGCCGATCACGGCGGTCGCCGCGTTGATTCTGGTCGAAGAGTGCGCACTGCGCCTGGACGACCCCGTCGACCGGCTCCTCCCGGAGCTGGCCGACCGACGAGTGCTGGCCAGCGCCGTGGGGTCGCTCGACGAAACGGTGGCTGCCGCTCGGCCGATCACGGTGCGTGACCTGATCACGTTCCGCCTGGGGCTGGGCATGGACTTCGCGGCGACAGGCCCGCAACCGGTTCTGAAGGCCATGGCGGAACTGGGCCTCGGTGTCGGACCGCCTGCGCCGGACGGCCCTCCCGAACCCGATGAGTGGATGCGCCGGCTCGGCACCCTGCCGCTCGCGCACCAGCCGGGCGAACGCTGGCTCTACCACACCGGGGCCGATGTGCTCGGTGTCCTGATCGCACGGGCGGCGGGCCAGCCGCTTGACGCCTTCATGCGGGAGCGCATCTTCGAGCCGCTCGGGATGGCCGACACCGGATTCTTCGTGCCCGCCAGCGCCCTGGGCAGATTCGGTCCCTGCTACTGGACGGACCCTGCGACGGGTACCAACGAGCTGTACGATCCGCCTGAGGGCCAGTGGAGCCGCCCGCCGGCCTTCCCATCGGGCGGTGCCGGCCTGGTGTCCACGGTCGACGACTACTTCGCTTTCGCCGAGATGCTGCGCGCCGGCGGCGTCTACGAGGGCAAGCGGGTCCTGTCGCACCCGTCGGTCGAGGCGATGACCACGGACCAGCTCACCCCCGAGCAAAGGGCGGCGTCCGGCCCCGATCGAGCAGGCGCGATGGGGTGGGGCTTCGGCGTCGCCGTTCAGGTGCGCCGGATTGGCCCCACGCGCTCCGTCGGCACCTATGGATGGGACGGCGGTCTCGGCAGCTCGTGGGCCACCGATCCCAGGGAGGATCTCATCGGCATCCTGTTGACCAACCAGGCCTGGAGATCGGCCAGCCCACCCCCCGTCTGTCAGGACTTCTGGACCTGCGCCTACGCCGCGATCGACGATTGAATCGGGGCCACCTATTCCTCGGCGACCGCGCGCACCAGGGCGAGCAGTCGCTGTCGCGACCTCCGGAGCGGGGGCAGGTTGGCGAGAGCGACCATGCGCACCATGAGGTCGGTCGTCTCGTCGACCACCTCCAGTGTTCGCAGCCTGCCGGGCGACGTGTCCAGCATCCAGAAGTACAGGACGCCCATCTGGTACAGCCAGAGCAGCCGCGGCAGCTCGGCTTCCAGGTCAGCCGGAAGCTTTGCGTCCGAGCCGCTCACGACCTGCGAGTAGAGCTCGATCACCTCTTCGCGCAGTGGTTGGGCCGCGCCTGCGAACGCATTGAGCGGGCTCGACGGGTCCGCGACCGTGCTGAAGATTGAAGCCGCCACGTCGTGGAACGGCTCACACGTCATCACGATCGCGCGGATCACGCCGCGCAGGCGCGCCCCAAGGTCACGCTCTCGCGCCAGAACCGGTGCGCACGCCGCAACGTGCAGCTGGTGGACGTGCCGGTAGAACTCCAGAACCAGATGCGCTTTGGACGGGAAGTAGTGGTACGAGCTGCCCAGCGAGACGCCCGCCCGCTCGGCGATCGCCCGCATCGTGGTGGCCTCATAGCCGCGCTCGCGGAACAGGGCCAGGGCGGCCATGAAGACCGTCGCCCGGGTCTGTTCGCCTCGCTCGGTTCGAGGGGCCGCCTCGTCCATCAGTACGGGGTGACTTTGCCCAGAGGCTCCGGTCGCTCCGGCCTCGCCGCAGGCTTGACATCCTCCACGGCCGGCCGTCGCATCCGGTTGAGGACCAGCATGGTGATGAGGTGCAGCGCGCCGAGCACGAGGAGGACGAGCCCGACCTTGGTGGCCACCGCCCTGATCACGTCGGCCGCCGACGCCAGCCCGACGTCCACTTGCAAGAGCAGCGCAACTCCGCCGAGCGCCACCAGGTAGAAGCCGACGACGAGTAGCCGGCTCAGGGAGGCCGCCAGGGCCCTGTCGGGGAGCACCTCCGTCAGAAACTGACGTCCGTTCTGATGGAGCGCCCTGCCCACCCAGACGGTGAGGCAGATGCTCACGGCCAGATAGAGGACGTATTCGACGAGTCTGAGATCCACAGCAGACCCTCCTCTGGGAACTCGAACGTGTTCAACCATAGTCTACTCTGCCGAGAGGACAAACATTGAACATGTTCAAGAATGGTCAGAGTGGCGCTGGCAACCGGAGGGTCCGTCCGGCGAGAATGGTGCGAACAGATGTCCAACCTGGAAGCGCTGCGCCAAGGCCTGGTGGGAGAGGGACCTCGCGCGGGCTGGCGCGAGACGATCGGCGCTCGGATCGCCGAGGTCGAGGACGGGCGCGCGGTTGTCGAGCTGGACGTGCACGCCGGCCATCGGCACGAGGGAGGGGTTGTTCAAGGCGGCATCATCACGCAGATTGCGGACGCTGCCATGGGCATGTCTCTGATGACCCGGCAGGACGAGGGCATGGCCAATACGACCATCGAGCTGAAGATCAACTTCCTGCGACCAGTGGTCGATGGACGGCTGCGGGCCATCGGGCGGGTGGTGGAGATGCGCAAGGACCTCCTCTTCAGCGAGGCCGACGTGGTGGATGAGCAGGGCCGGCTGGTGGCACGCGCCTCGTCCACATGCCTGGCCATCCCGAGGAAACGGTGGTGAGGGCGGCCGAGTCCCCCGTGGGCGCCTGGTTGGGCATCGAGACGATCGGAACCTCAGAGGGTGAGGCCATCCTCCACATGCCGACGCGACGGGAGATGGGAGACAGTGCGCAGGCCGTCCACGGCGGATTCATCGCGCTGCTCGCGGACAGTGCTATGGCGCGAGCCATGGGCACGGTCCCGACTGCGGGCGGCCGGCATTACGACTTCGATCTCAAGCTGAACTTCATCGCTGCGGGCCGAATAGGCGAGCACCTGCGAGCAGTTGCTAGAGTGCTGCATTCCGGCCGCCGGACCGGTGTGGCCGAGTGCCGCGTGGAAGGCGAGGACGGCCGCCTGGTCGCCACCGCCACGGCGAGCTTCATCGTGAACCAACCCGAGAGTCGGAGAGCTGATGTCGACTGACCAGATCACCATCCGTGGCGCCCGCGAGCACAACCTGAAGGACGTCACCCTCTCGATCCCCCGCGACCGCCTGGTGGTGTTCACGGGGTTGTCGGGCTCGGGCAAGTCCTCGCTCGCCTTCGACACGATCTACGCGGAAGGCCAGCGTCGCTACGTGGAGTCCCTGTCGGCCTACGCGCGTCAATTCCTCGGTCAGATGGAGAAGCCCGACGTGGACGTGATCGAGGGGCTGTCGCCGGCCATCTCGATCGACCAGAAGGGAACCTCGCGCAACCCCCGTTCGACCGTCGGCACCGTGACCGAGGTGTACGACTATCTGCGCCTGCTCTTCGCCCGCGTCGGTCACCCGCACTGCCCGATCTGCGGCCGGGAGATCGAGAAGCAGACCGTCGAGCAGATGGCCGACCAGCTGGAGCAGATGCCGGCGGGAGCCCGGCTGATGATCATGGGCCCGGTCGTCAGGGGCCGAAAGGGCGAATACGAGCGTCTGCTGGAGGACGTGCGCAGGCAGGGGTTCTCGCGGGTTCGTGTCGATGGCCAGCTCTACGAGCTGGGCGAGAAGATCCCGCTGGAGCGATACAAGAAGCACGACATCGAGGTCGTGGTCGACCGCATCGTGATCGGTCCGGAGCAGCGAACCCGGCTCGTCGACTCCCTGGAGGTAGCCTCCAAGCTGGGGCAGGGCTCGGTGTTGATCGTCCCGGTGGACGGTGGCGAACCGGTCGTCATGTCGCAGGACTACGCCTGTCCGTACGACCGGATCAGCATCCCTGAGCCGCAGCCGCGCAATTTCTCCTTCAATACACCGCACGGAGCCTGTCCCACCTGCACGGGCCTGGGCTCGCAGCTCGTGGCCGACCCCGACCTGGTCATCCCGAACCCGGCGCTGTCTCTCCGGGAAGGGGCGATCGCACCCTGGAGCAAGTCTCAGTTCTTCTATCCTGAGATGCTGGAGGCAGTCTGCGAAGCTGCCGGGATCGACATGGACGCCCCCGTCTCCGAGCTCACGAAGAAGCAGCTCGACCTGCTGCTCCACGGCTCAGGCAAACAGAAGGTGCGCTTCGGCTACCGCAACCAGTACGGCGTTCGGCGTCACTACGAGGCCACGTTCGAGGGGGTCCTGGCGAACGTCCAGCGCCGGTACGACGAGACGGAGTCCGACTTCGTGAAGGCGGAGCTCGACAAGTACATGTCTGACCGCCCCTGCCCGGCCTGCAAGGGTGCGCGGCTCAAGCCGGAGTCGCTGGCCGTGACGGTGGCGGATCGAAGCATTGCTCAAACCTGCGCGCTCTCGGTGACGCAGGCGGTCGCCTTCTTCGAAGACATGCACCTCACCGAGCGCGAGCACACGATCGCGCGGGGCATCCTCAAGGAGATCCGCGAGCGGCTGGAGTTCATGATCGACGTCGGCCTCGACTACCTGTCGCTGGATCGCTCCGCCACGACGCTGTCAGGCGGGGAGTCGCAGCGCATTCGGCTGGCCACCCAGATCGGCTCCAAGCTGATGGGGGTCCTCTACATCCTGGACGAGCCCTCGATTGGACTTCACCAGCGGGACAACCGGCGCCTGATCGATACCCTGCTCCGCCTGCGCGACCTGGGCAATACGGTCATCGTGGTCGAGCACGACGAAGAGACGATTCGATCCGCAGACTACATGGTCGACATCGGCCCGGGGGCCGGGGAGCACGGTGGCGAGATCGTCGCAGCCGGGTCGGTGTCTGAGGTGCTGCGGAGCGACAAGTCGTTGACTGCGGCCTACCTGCGCGGCGACCGTCAGATCGAGATCCCGGCGCGGCGGCGGCAGGGCAATGGCAAGCGGCTGCTGATCCGTGGGGCAGAGGCCAACAACCTGAAGCGAATCGACGTGGAGATCCCACTGGGCTGCTTCGTCTCTGTCGCAGGCGTCAGCGGCTCGGGAAAGTCCTCGCTGGTGACCGACATCCTGTCGCGCAAGCTCGCCCAGCACTTCTATCGCGCGAAGGACAAGCCCGGCCCACACCGCGAGATCCTGGGCCTCGAGCATCTGGACAAGGCTATTGACATCGACCAGTCCCCGATCGGGCGGACGCCGCGGTCCAACCCAGCGACGTACACCGGGCTGTTCACGCACGTCCGTGACCTCTTCGCCTCGCTGCCCGAGGCAAAGGTCCGCGGCTACGGGCCCGGCCGCTTCTCGTTCAACGTGAAGGGCGGCCGCTGTGAGGCCTGTCAGGGCGACGGGATCATCCAGATCGAGATGCACTTCCTTCCAGACGTCTACGTCCCGTGTGAGGTCTGTCACGGGTCCCGCTACTCGCGCGAGGTGCAGGAGGTGAGGTTCCGCGGCCACTCCATCGCCGACGTTCTGGACATGACGGTGGAGGAGGCGACGGACGTGTTCGAGAACGTACCCAAGATCCTGAACAAGCTGCGGACCCTGCGAGACGTCGGCCTGGGCTACATCAGGCTGGGTCAGCCGGCGACGCAGCTGTCTGGCGGCGAGGCACAGCGCGTCAAGCTTTCGACCGAGCTCTCGCGGCGCGACACCGGGAAGACGATCTACGTCCTGGACGAGCCGACCACCGGGCTGCACTACTTCGACGTCGAGAGGCTGCTGAGCGTACTGCACCGGTTGGTCGATCACGGGAACACCGTGATCGTGATCGAGCACAATCTCGACGTGCTCAAGACAGCAGACTGGCTGATCGACCTCGGCCCCGACGGGGGCGACCGGGGTGGACGGCTGGTCGCCGAAGGCACCCCCGAGCAGGTTGCCCACGACCCCGCCTCGTACACCGGCCAGTACCTGCGGCCCGTCCTGGACGCCGCCGGCCGGCTGCCCAAGCAGCCGGCGGCACCGTCCAGGCGAAGGCTCAAGGTCCCGGCATGACGGCCGTAGCGGCCGCCAGCGGCCTCCGACGCTTGCGGGACGTGCTCGGCGAGGTCGCCGACCTCGAGCGTGCGGGCGCTGTGTTGGGCTGGGACCAGGAGACCAACATGCCGCCCGGTGGTGTCGAGGACCGGGCCAACCAGCTGGCGACGCTGGGGCGCCTCGCGCACGAGCGCTTCACCTCGTCTGAGGTGGCGGAGCTGCTCGACCAGGCCGCCGACGAGGTCACGGGCTTGCCTGCCGAGTCGGACGACGCCAGCCTGGTGCGGGTGACTCGGCGGGACTTCGAGCAGGCGGTCAAGGTGCCGGCTGAACTGGTGGCGGAGATGGCACGCGCCAGCACGACGGCTCGACCGGTCTGGCTGGAGGCGAAGGCCCGCTCCGAGTGGTCGCTGTTTGCGCCGGCCATGCAGGTGACCGTCGATCTGTCGCGGCGCCTGGCCGAGGCTCTTGGCTACGAAGAGCGGCCGTACGACGCGCTCATCGCGCTCACGGAGCCGGGCCTCACGACGGCGCGGGTGGAGGGCCTGTTCGGCCAGATCAAGGCCGCAATCGTGCCCCTCGTGCATGCCATCGATGCTCGTCGTGACCGCGTCGACGACTCGGTGCTGTCGCGGCCGGTCGGTGAGCGGCAGCAGCTCGAGTTCGCGCGAGAGATCATTGCCCATCTCGGATACGACTTCGAACGGGGCCGTCAGGATCTCTCGGCCCACCCCTTTAGCACCTCGTTCGGGCCTGGTGACGTCAGGGTCACCACCCGCACCGGGCCCACGCTTGGGGACTCCTGCCTGCTGTCCTCCGTCCACGAGGCCGGACACGCGATGTACGAGCAGGGCGTGCCCCGCTCGCTCGACCGGACGCCGCTGTGGGGAGGAGCCTCGCCTGGCGTCCATGAGTCCCAATCGCGACTCTGGGAGAACATGGTCGGCCGCAGCCGTCCTTTCTGCGAATGGCTGTTGCCGCGGCTGCGAGAGGCGTTCCCTCAATCACTAGAGGACGTCGACGCCGACGCATACTGGCGGGCCTCCAACGCGGTGCGGCCGTCCTACGTGCGCGTCGATGCCGACGAGGTGACCTACAACCTGCACATCATGCTGCGGTTCGAGATCGAGAATGACCTGCTCGATCGGCGCCTGGCTGTGGCAGAAGTGCCCGAAGCGTGGGCCGCCAAGGTGCGTGAGTACCTGGGCTTGGGGCCGCCACGGGACCGCGAAGGCCCGCTGCAGGACATCCGCTGGACCGGCGGACTGGGCGGCTTCGTCGGGTATTCGCTGGGCAACCTGATCAGCGCTCAGCTGATCGCGGCCGCGCGCACCGACCTGCCCGAGCTGGATGCCCGCTTCGAGGCCGGAGACTTCTCGCCGCTGCTGGCGTGGCTGCGGGAGCACGTGCACCAGCACGGGAGGAAGTTCACCCCTGACAAGCTGGTGGAACGGGCCGCAGGTAGCCCGATCGCAGCAGAGCCGTGGATCGCTTACGTGCGCGAGAAGTTCGGAGGACTGTACGGGCTCTGACGGTCAGCCGCTGATGAGGCCGGCGATCGCGGCAGCACATTCAGCAACGGTCCTGCCCTCAGTGTCGATCACGAGGTTGAAGGACCAGGCTTCAGGCGCCATCGTCAGGTCCGCAGCAGTCAACTCGTCGACGGGCATCTGGCCTAGGGTGCGCTGCGCTGGATGCCCGCGCCGGCTCGATAGCGGGCGTTCTCCGGATGGAGCAGGGTGTGGTGGTAAGTACAGTGGAGCTTGAGGTTGCTCAGTTCGGTCGGGCCGCCGTCCGCCCAGTGCCGGATGTGGTGCGCTTCGCAGCGCTCCGGCGGCATCGAGCAGCCTGGCGTCTGGCAGTGGCGATCACGCAGCTTCAAGGCCTTGTGCATGCGCGGGGGCAGCGACCGTGAGCTGTTGCCCACATACAGGACTTCCCCGTTGGAGTCCACGATCACCGGGGTGATTGCCGCGTCACAGGCGATGCGGCGGGCGCTCTCGCCGGTGACCAGCGGCCCCCAGTCCAGCTCCGCCAGCCGGGATCCCGGCTCCAGGCGCAGCGTGGAGAGGTCGCTGATCAGCGTCAGGTGTGGCTTCTCGCCGCCCTGCTCGGGCAGAGCACCCGCCTCCAGGCAGCACCAGGCCATCTCCACGACGGCGTCG